>CXWL01002615.1_pt1 | contig 389902 bp, 433 predicted proteins | sample 590931 | NCBI WGS metagenome assembly CXWL01 (sample SAMEA3498368, study PRJEB10139) | groundwater metagenome | biome: water well; material: biofilm material | place: Germany | collected 2015-04-27 | reverse complement strand
ACCAGTGCACCAGTGCCTGTTTCGTCGGTAACCAGTGTGATGAGTTCTGATGATGTGTCGATTTCAGTGGAGACGATGATGTTCACGGCGGAAGCGAGCGTTTCAATCTCTCCAATGGTGTCAATCTCCGTAGAGACAATGAGGTTCACGCCCGTGAGTGTTTCGAGTTCACCAACCGTATCAATGGATGTGGTGGAGACTTTGTTGTTGAAGAGGGTCCAGTCGGCGGAGGCTAAGAAACCTTTGAGGGAGGCTGACGCTGCTTGAGCGTTGGTGTAGTCAAGGGAGATGAGACCACTTGCTGCGTTGAAGTCTGCTGCGGTGAAGCTTGCAACACCTTTGGTTGTGCCATCAGCTGCAGCGTCGGTTGCCGTGACGTTGCCGGCAAGATATGAAAGAGCGCCAGAGAAGGTGGTGGATGCCGTCCATGTTGGTACACCATTTAATAGAGCGAGGACGTTGCCTGCGGTGCCTGCGGTTGTTGTCGAAATTGCACTGGTACCGTTTCCATACACGAGTGCCCCTGATTGAATGGCTGCCCAGCCAGTACCACCGTTTGTAACCGCAAGTGTTCCAGTGACTCCACTTGAAAGTGGAAGNNGTTGTTGAAGAGGGTCCAGTCGGCGGTTCCAAGAAGTCCCCTGTTTGCAGAGCTTGCACTTGGAATATTGAAAGTAATGGTGTTGGTGCTTGCAGTGATGGTGAAGTCAGTTCCTGTGGTTGACGTGGCGAGTGTTTGAGTTCCTCCTGTTTGTGTTTGACCAAGGGGACCAATGGCGGTGATGCCACTGCCACCTGAGATACCAAGTGAACTTGTCGCCGTCAGTGTATATCCTCCACTTGAGTTTCCAACAAGTAATTGTCCATAGACAGGAGCGGATACAATACCCGTGCCTCCGTTATCAATGTCGAGTGTGCCAGCAAGCGTGAGTGTACCTCCGTCTGTGATTGGTCCTCCAGTGAACGAGAATCCTGTTGCACCACCTGAAACGTCAATTGAAGTTACACTTCCTCCTCCTCCACCAGTGCCCCGTTCATCTGCTTGTCTGCCGAGGAGATATCCGACACGGGTGTCGAGGTACTCACTAGTGACACCCGTAAAGAAGAACTGGTTCGTAATATTTTCTGTCGTCTGGCGCTGATCAAGAATGTTGTACGAAGATGTTGCACTTATTTTCTCTCCTCCCGTCGCTACAGTTGTTGTCGGGGTTTGCAGTGGGGTTTGCGGAGCTGGTGCTTTTGCAACACGAGTAACAAAAAGCTGTGCGAGTGCGTCACCCGCACGTTCAAACCAACTATTGATAGTAAGGTATGTAGGAAGCGCAGCATGTGTTTCGAGCACGTCAACGACATTTGTTTGTGAGACAGCCGATAGTTGGTTTGAAAGTGGTGATCTTACAATGACGCGAGAGTTAAAAACAAAAGAAATTCCTTCTTGTGTTTCATCAAACGCGAGCGCAATGATTCCGACTGTTCCAAGAGTTTTGTCATATACAAAGCTTTGGATTTTTTCTCGATACGGTCGAAGTGCAGTGTCTTGCATCGTTGCACGCGTAAGAACATATGCTTCTTGCGTTGTGTGTGCGGTATTACGCGAAAGAGTTGCAACTACGTTCGCGACATCATTGCCAACGGTATATACGGAGAGAATTGTTTTTTCTGGAATGTCTTGGCTTATGTGTGGCCACTGTTCAATGGCATCCACGTATGCCAAGAGTGTGCTCTTTGAAATCTTCTGCAACATTTGACCAAACGAAACTTCAACGAACACTGCACTAACGAGTGTCGAGTGCATATGGTCCCGAATGGAAGCACCCATGTCAAGCGCCGATGGACCCAAAGCTTCAAGACCTTTCGAATATTCTTCAAGTGTGCGATGTGAAAGAGCAACAACGCTCTCCCCAACTTCTTTATAGGAAACGTACGCACCTATATATGCTCCGTCCTGACTAAGAAATGCAACGTTTTTTGAAATTTCACCAACGCCACGAGAGAGAAGATTTGTTTGTGCGGAGACCAACCCTGCCTGAATAACCGCGAGTGCCACAAATATCGCAACAGCTTGTGGAGCAAATGAAAATGATTGGATTTTTAAAGCAACTGGTTTTTTTTTCAAGAATTGTACTGGTGCCCTTTCTTTCTGTGCAAGCTGATACTCTCGTCGTCGTTCTAGAGTTAGTTTCTCTGCTTGCTTATTCTTGTCCTGTTCTTGAGTACGAACAAATGCATATAAAGATTCTTTGTTAACAAACCAATTACGTCCGACTCGGCTTCCAATAATTTCATTTGTTCGACATAGACGTGCAAGATAATCCGAATGATAGCCCGTCAATTGCGAAGCTTCTTTTGTGGAGATGTACTGTTGATCAAGGAGCGTAGTCATATCGGATAACCGAATTAACTATATTTTACAAGGAATAAAATATTCACCTATACGTAAATAAAAAATGTGGGGATAGAAACAAAAAATAAATGTACACATTTATTTTTTCATTTTTATATGTTTAAAATTCGCTAACATAGCTGACATTTATTCATGGTATGCAGGTAGATAAACAAAAAACATCGAGGTAGATCTCGATGTTTTTATAATTTTAGCAATGTACTTACTGTGTATATTATCTCGTTTGACCAAGATATTATATTCTCGTTTCCCCAGAAAAATATATATAGATTGGCTGATTTGTTGCCTCTAGTGGTCTAAATACCCCAAGTGCAATTATAGTTATACTTACGCAAATGAGAATGATCCCTATAAGCGACGCTTTTAGACCTAAAAATGACTGGTTTCTGCTCTTTTCATTGTTTTTTAACACTTTTAAAGAGTGTGCGCTACGATGTTCTGGAACCACATATAAAATCTCTCTCTCTAAAATAGGTGCCATATAATCCACTTCGGTAACTTTTCTAATCTCTTTTTGATGAACAATGTGAAGGGGTACTTGTTCCTCTTTATTCTCTTTGTTTTGTACTTCTTCCGAACTATCTAATGAATACGGTGTTATTTCTTCGACAACATCTTCTGTTTCTTTCTTGTATTCATTATGATGATTTTCGTTTTGCTTTCCTTTTTGTTCAAACCACTCTTTCCATACGTTTTGCATATCGCTCATATGTTCTTGGTTCTGGACTTCCTCTGTGTGAACGTATGCTTCCTGTTCAACCAGAGATGAACTCTCTAGGATCGGTTCTGTGTCATCTGGAAAGTAGATGTGTTCGAAATCTGTATTGTATTTAGTGTCTTTTTCAATGCTATCTTTTATTGTTTCATTTTTTTCTTCAATCTTTTCATCTATTTTAATAGAAATGTTCTCAATCGTTTCACCCTGACCAAATCTGTGGCTCTTTATAGATTCTTCAAGTACATACCAGCTTCTACCAACAAGTCGAGCAGCTACTCTCCCCTCACGGCAGAGTTGTCCCACGTAGTCTTTAGCATACCCGGTGATAGCAGCTGCTTTTTTTGAAGAAATATATATCTTGTTATCCAGAGTTAGTTCATCCATTACCACATTATAGGTTATTTCTCGTCTTGTTTAAACTAGATTGTTTATAAGTCCTTATCTTAGTAATTCTTTGAATATCTCTGCAAAAAGCTTTGGATTTCCTGAACCTTTACTTGCCTTCATTGCCTGACCAACAAGATACTGAAGGGCGTTTTCCTTCCCTGCCCTATACTCTGATACAACCTTAGGGTTTTCTTCAATAACCGCTCTGGCAATGACCTCGAGGGGTCCTTTGTCGTTTGCCTGCATGAGATCTTTTTCTCTAATGATGGTCTCGGGGTCTCCACCTTTTTCTAGTATTTCGTTGATGACTACTTTTGCACTTGTCGATGAGATTCCACCACTAACAAAAATAGCCATAGTGCCAGCGAGTGCGGAGTTTGCTTTTAAATATTCTAGTTGAGCTTCTGTAGGATTTTTCCCTCTTACCTCAGTAGTAAGCATATTAATTACAGCGCTATTTACTTTTTCGTCAGACATTTTTTTAGAATCTTGACTAGAGTACACGTTTCTATACTTTGAGTCTGTAGTGAGTATTTCTGCCGCTTCGGGTGAAGCTTTTTTTAAAAAACGTTCTCGCATTTGCCAAGGAAGTTCTTCAGGAAGAGATTCTTTTAGTGCTGCCAGAGAGAATTCTGGCAACTCTGAAAGAATCATCTTGGGCAAGTCAGGTTCTGGAAAATACCGATAATCTGCACTTCCTTCCTTGAACCGCTGGTGGAAGGTCTCTTCCGTGGTCTCGTTCCATCCACGAGTCTCCTGTACCAGCTTCTCCCCTTTTTCAAGCACGGCCGTCTGTCTTTCAATTTCGTATGCAATGGCTCGTTCGACTGATTTAAATGAGTTGAGATTCTTTACTTCAACTTTTGTACCAAAGAGATCAGTATTCGAGACTGAGATATTCGCTTCAATACGCATCTCCCCTTTTTCAAGGTTAGCGTCTGAAGCACCTAATGTGCGAAGGAGTAACTGCAACTCCCGAGCGAAGCGTGCTGCAGTGGTCGCGTCGTGAATCACTGGCTCAGTGACCAGTTCCATGAGCGGAATGCCTGCACGGTTGAAATCGACAAGCGACTCCCCTTCTGCGTGCATTGAGCGTGCGGTATCTTCTTCAAGGTGTACTCGAGTAATGGCAACTCCCTGCAATGCTCCTCCAGAAACGAGCGGATGTTCATACTGACTAATTTGGTACCCCTTTGGAATATCGGGATAGAAATAACTTTTTCGATCAAACTCTGTATAGTCCGCAATTGTGCCACCAAGCGCTGTTCCAACTCGCAGGACATGCTTAACTGCTTCTTTGTTTATAGTGGGCAGGGTGCCAGGGTGCGCAAGACAAATTGGACATACGTTTACGTTTGGTTCCTCTTCATTGGGATCATTTTTTGAAGCACAGAACATCTTGGTTCTGGTTTTCAACTCCGCGTGAATCTCTAGCCCAATCGTCGCAAGGTAAGCACTCATTACCCCCATCCTATCTCGATATATTCTTTTTTAGCAAGGAGCTCAGTGTGTCTGTAAACGCCTTCAGTGACTCTGGCTCTTTTGTTGAAACGGTCAAAATATCCGCTCCTCCACGTACTTTTTTGAGAGACGCCACCTTTTCGGCCACTTCCTCGACTTGGATGAGGTCTGTTTTGGTAAGTACGATGACCTCTTGTTTTGCCGTGAGATCTCTACCAAACAGCGACAGCTCCGAACGTATGGCAGTATAGGACGCGGCAGGGTCGTCTTGTTCAGACGAGACAAGATGTATAAGCAGACCCGTGCGTTCAATGTGTCTCAGAAACTTTGAACCGAGTCCTTTCCCCGAAGAAGCTCCTTCAATCAACCCTGGAATATCTGCCAAAATATATCCATAAAAATCTCCGAGATGGGGTTCGAGTGTTGTAAAAGGGTAGGCGCCAACTTTAGACTGTGCGCGCGTCAGTGCGTTCAAAAGAGACGACTTGCCTGCATTTGGAAAACCAACAAGACCTGCATCTGCAATGAGTTTGAGTGTGATTTCAATATCCCCACCCCCTCCCTTTTTACCATCCGTTTTCTGGAATGGATTCTGGTTGGTAGAACTTTTAAAGTGAGCGTTGCCGTATCCTCCTGCACCGCCCTTGAATATAACTTCTCGCTGATTTTCGTGAATAATTTCAACAGACTCTCCGCTTCCAAAGTTTTTTATAACACTTCCAACAGGAACCTTGAGTATAATGTGTGCGCCGTCTGAACCGTGTTTATTTGTACTTTGACCGGACACTCCGTTTTCTGCACGAAATTTTTTTGTATAGCGGTACGTTGAAAGAACCGCAAGATCGCGGACCCCTTCGACAATGACGTCTCCGCCCCGTCCTCCGTCTCCTCCACACGGGCCTCCACGCGCGGTTTCTTTTGAGTGAAGCCACCTCACCACACCCGACCCACCGTGACCTGCCTGTACGTGGATACGTACCTCATCAACAAATGCCATGTGTGTACCCTACCACATTTTTTGCTCTAACGTATAATTAAAATATTTCCATATATGGAAATATTTGTATGAAACGAAAATTGAGTGATTTGACCGAAACAGAAAAAATAAGAACACTTGATGCGCTATACACTACTGCGTCTTCAGTGCGAGGAAGAAAGGCCATGAAAGCTTTCTTGCGAGATCTGTTGACCGAGAGCGAACGCGTTATGCTTGGCAGACGAATACTCATTGCGCACCTCCTATTAAAAAATGAGAGTTCTCTTTCCATACGCTCAAAAACGGGCGCTGGTCTCGCCACCATCCAACGAGTCCATCACTGGCTAAAAGATCAGCTGCCTGGGTACGAAGATGCGATACAAGGTATGGAGGAAGAGTACTTAAAGCGAAGCGCACGTCACGCATATGCTATAAACGGGTTATATCGTTTAAAAAAGAAGTACCCTCTACACTTTCTTTTCTTTCCTCTCCCTAAACAGAGAAAAAATTAATATTTCCATATATGGAAATATTAATTCTAAACGCACCCGGCTCGCATACAGCAGATGCTTCTACGAAACGATAGTCCAGCCATCTCTCAAAAGCGATTCTGCTTTTTTAAATTTAAGCGTTTGCGTCTCGTCTCCTTTTTGAATGGTTACCATTTCATTTCTCCCTCGTTCATCACTTTTGACGATTGGGGTCGTTCCCGCAGAACTCTGTGAAGCATCCATAACTATCTTGCGTGCTTTCTCCTCCTCGGCACGTATCCGTGCATCGTTCGCCGGGATGACTCGCGGAAGTGCCTGTGCTAGTGCATGCGCTACTCCTTCTTCCATGACACGGAACCGTGTCAATCCTTCTTTTCGGTACTCGATGAGTGGATCACGTTGACCGTAGGCACGCAGAGAAACACTACGACGCAAATACTCCATAGTTTCGAGTTGTTCAAGCCAAAACGCATCTGTTATTTGAAGCACGAGCCGTCGCATCAATGCTATCCATACGTCTGCCCCAAACTCTGTTTTTTTGTCTTGATATGCACTTTCTGCACTCGCATCCCCCGCAATCATGCTTTGTACGAGCGTTTCTATCTCCTGTGTTGATCCTGCAAGCGCTGTGTGGCGTTTTGCGTATACTGCCAAACGTTGCGTATTCAACACGTCATCGTACGCAAGGACTTGTTTGCGGGAGTCGAAGTTAAATCCTTCAATTCGTTTTTGAGCGGTTTCAAGTGATTTTGTAATAAGCGAGCTTTCTATTGGTTCATCCTCAGGAATTTTGAAGGTGCCCATAACATTTTTCACCATATCAGAGGCGAATACGCGCATAAGCTTGTCCTCAAGTGAAACAAAGAAGCGTGTTTCACCCGGATCCCCTTGGCGTCCCGAGCGACCACGAAGTTGGTTATCAATACGACGCGCCTCGTGTCGTTCTGTTCCAATAACCGCAAGTCCACCAAGCGCAATGACCTCATCCTTTTGCACCTGCGAGGCTCCCACACCACCGAGCTTTATATCCACTCCGCGACCCGCAAGATTTGTTGCAACGGTAACCCGTCCTCGACTTCCTGCTTGCGCAATAATTTCTCCCTCCCGTTCGTGATTCTTTGCATTCAACACTTCATGCGGTATACCCGCCTCCATGAGTGCGTTTCCAACCACTTCATTATCTTCAATAGCAACCGTACCAATGAGAACTGGCTGACCTTTTTTGTAGAGCGTGTCTATCTGTCGCACCAGCGCACGATATTTTCCTGCTTGCGTTTGAAAGATAAGGTCGTTTCTATCGATACGTTGTACCGGTCTGTGTGTAGGGACGGCAACGACCTCAAGCCGATACACCGAATAAAACTCTTCCTCAGAAGAGAGTGCGGTACCCGTCATTCCCGATACGCGTTCGTACATACGAAAGAAATTCTGAAATGTCACGGAAGCGTACGTTCGTGACTCTGCCTTCACCGTCACTCCTTCTTTCGCCTCAACTGCCTGATGAAGACCTTCAGACCAGCGACGTCCCGCTTGTAAGCGTCCCGTAAACTCGTCGACAATAACAATCTCGCCATCTTTTACCACGTATTCTTTATCTTTTTTAAAAAGCGCTTTTGCGCGTACTGCAGTTTCAAGATGATGCGCATACCTCATGCCTCCTTCGGTATACAAGTTCTCTATACCAAGTGCTTGCTCTGCTTTACCGATACCTGCTTCTGTTATTTGAACAGCGCGCTGTTTCTCATCAACAGAGTAATCTGCACCCTCTTCAAAGCTCAGCACAATCCGTGCAAATTGCTCGTATAATCCTCCCGCATCCGCCGCTGGCCCCGAAATAATAAGTGGTGTACGCGCTTCATCAATTAAAATGGAATCAATTTCATCAACAATCGCGTAGGAATGTCCGCGCTGAACAATTTGTGATACGTCATATGCGGTGTTATCGCGCAAATAATCAAATCCAAGCTCATTATTTGTGGCATACGTAATGTCAGCACCGTAGGCAGTTTTTTTATCAACGGGTCGCAGATAGTCATAAAACACTCGGAATGACCCTTCTGCGTCACGAACAGCGTCTTCGTCACTTGGTACATGCGACGCGTCATATATATAGGAACCGCCTGATGTTACGACACCCACAGAGAGCCCTAGATAATCATACACTTGACCCATCCACGCTCCGTCGCGCCGAGCCAAATAGTCGTTCACGGTCACCAAATGCACTCCTTTTGAAGACAGTGCTCGTAGTGTGGCCGCCAAGGTTGCAACAAGCGTTTTACCCTCTCCGGTGCGCATTTCAGCAATGTTCCCCTGGGCAAGCGCCAATCCTCCTATGAGCTGTACATCATAATGACGCTCCCCGAGCGTTCTTTTTGCTGCTTCTCGTACGAGTGCAAACACTTCTGCTACATCTTCGTCTTTCTCAACGACGCTCTCTGCACGCTTTTGTACCGCAGACAAACGTACACGCAGTTCTTCTTTCGTCGCGTTTGTCAGTCCCTTCTCAATCGTTGCTGCTTTTTCAACAACAGGAGTAGCTCCCGCGACAAAGGTTGCAGATTGGTTTTTTGAGAATATACGCCCTAGAAATCCTGCCATATAGGGCAAACTATACCGCGCAGACAACGCATGCGCTACTCAAAACATATTCAACGAAAAACACCTCGCTTTCGCGAGGTGTTTTTGATTTCACGCTTACGCGCGCTTTGCGGTCTTTCGGCGCTTCTTTGCTGCTTTCTTTGTGGTCTTCTTTGCAGCCTTTCGAGCCTTTCTTTTCTTAGCCATGGTAGTGAATGTAAAGTATGACTGATATTCTCGACCCACTTGCGTGAAAATAGTTTCGTATGTTTCGCGCAAAGTGTTCTTTATGTATTATTGCGCGCAAAAAAATAATTTGTAACAAAAAACGCTGAGCTGTGGATAACTACTGCATCAATATTATTTTGTACTCGAAGAAAAATTATTTATTTTTACTATTTGCACTTCGAACTCAATTTCAATATTTGTTTTTTCTTTTACAAACGATGAAACTTTCTCTGCAAGCCGCAACACTTCTGCACTCGTACCACCTTCATCAAGTACCAGCACCAACGGTTGTACGTCAAAAAGCCACGCGTGCTCCGCGCGAAATCCTCGAAGAGAAAGTATTTTATCCAGTACGTATGCAAGCGGAATTTTTACACCGTTTGGTGTTTTGTATGAAGGAATATTCCCTACTTTCTCTACCAATGCATCGTACGCTTCCTGAGATATGACTGGGTTTTTAAAAAAAGAACCTGCAGTACCGTGCGTTTTGAGATCGGGGAATTTACGGCTACGAATCATACGGATATGGTTGGCGACCAATCGTGGTGTTGTAAAGTCACCACCATTTTCCTTCTCGTTTTGTACATCGGCATACGACGTGTTTGCCGTTCCCTCTTTCATGACTTCAAAAGCTACTGATGTAATGATGAGGTTTTTATTTTTTTTAAAGAGACTGTCGCGATACCAAAACGCACACTCCTCGCGCGTCAAACGTGAAATAATGCCTGTGGTAGCGTTCAGCACCTCCGCATATAAAAAGATATCTTTCAACTCAACACCGTACGCACCAATATTTTGAACAGGAGCGGCCCCTACGGTTCCTGGAATACCCGCAAGATTTTCCATGCCCCACAGCCCGCGCGCAGTAACGTCCTCGACAAGTGCGTCCCACGAGACACCCGCGCCCGCAGTGACAATCGTTACACTATTCTGTTCTTCATACGTACTGCCTTGAATGTCTGGGCGAATAACTACTCCACGATATCCTTCATCATCTGCGAGCACATTACTTCCTTGCCCAAGAACGTACCACGGTATCTGTTTGTTGCGCGCAACATCTATTGCTTCTTGTATGTCAGAGACGTTGCTACAGAGAGCAAAAAACTGTGTCGGACCCCCCGTTTTAAATGTGGTGTGCTCGCGTAACGGTACCTCCTTTGAAAGAATCATTGCACTGCATCAAGTTGTGTAATCCACTCATTTGCTGTCATACGAAGACTTGGGTATTGCCGAACAATATCTTCTACTTCTATTTTAGCTTCTCTATATCTTCCAACCTGTGCCAAAAATCCTGCCACCTGAAAACGTGCTTCTGGAGTATCTCCCGCTTTCTCCGCACGCGCACGAAGGACGCCAAGGATAGTATCGGTGTCTCCTGTCTGTGTAAGTGCTGTGAAAACAAGTGGAGGAGCGTCCGTAAGTGTTGCGTCATAATGCGCGCGCAAAAGCTCTTGTGCAATATCTTTGTTGCCAAGCACAATCTCGCTCGCCGCCACATGTGCAGCCGCCCCAGCAAATGTAGTGTCAAGGTTGTATGCAGTATAAAAATCGGCGCGCGCCTCCTCATATCGCGCCGCTTGCCACAGAGCAGTACCTCGTTCAATGTGTATGGTTTGTTTTTTTGGTGAAAGCGAAAGCGCTATATCAATCTCCCGCAAAGCTGAAGTGATGTCGTTCACCGCACGGTACGACATCGCGTACTGCAAACGTAGTCGCGCGTCACGAGGCACTCGTGCTACTTCCTTATTCATTTCAGAAATGGCGAGTGTGGACATCGCAACCCTTACCTCGTTTGCAATCGCTGGTTCTTGTGCAGTTGTGATTGAGCGCTTGACCATTTCTTCACGAATTTCTTGTGTTGCAAACGAACCTGACGCACTCGCCCGTTTCAACTCCTCAACAGAGAGCGCAGGAGACACCATGTAGGAGCGAATAAGAGAGAGCGACCCAGAAATGCCTGGTGCGTTTACCACCCACAGTAGTGCAAGACCCACTGCCATTCCCGCTGCACCAACTGCATACGTTTGATTGTTTGAAATCTCGGGAGCATTTTCAAGACGAGGGAGCGGTTTTGAAATACGCTCGTGAATATACGCAAGCAACATTGCAAGCGGTACATAGGTAAACAAGTTGTCAAACACAACCATCCCCTGAACAGCGTACGCACAAAACGCACCCAGTATAAAAATTCGCTCTCGGAACGTAAACTCTTTTCGAAAAAGAGCGAGTGAAGCGTATCCTAGGAGCGCAAGGAAAAGTAAAAGTGCTGGCGCGCCACCCGCAATCAACCAATCAAGATAAATATTATGTGCTCTATCAAACCACTGCTCTTGGGCATAGAGCGCAGGTGTGTAATGTGTGTTGAATGCGTAAATAAACCCCTCGTGTCCATACCCCGTAATTGGCTCATCAAGAAATCCTTGCACTCCTATATTCCATATCTGGAAACGAACTCCAAGCTCCTCGGAAAGCGAAAACACAGAGGAAAGACGTAAAAGCGTTGCACTTTCTTGTACGACAGGACTGTCTTTCATGGCAAAAAAACCAGCGGAAAGAAGCACGACGACAAGAAGGACTCCCGCTGCAATACCCCTCCCCGTTCGTGACTGCCACGCGTACAACAGGGCTCCAAACACCACGGCACAGATAAGTCCAAACAGCGCTCCGCGTGTTGCGGTAAATAAAAGAATGAACACTTGCACTGCCGAAAGCGCGAACAGAGCATATCGAAGCATTCCTGTTTTTTCAAATCCTTGCCACAAAGAAATAGCAATACCAAAGAGAAGGTATGCAGGAAGGTATGCTGCGTTTCCAAATGATGCATCTACCCGATCCCCTTGATGTGTTTGTAGCACATTAAGAATCTGCAAAAGACCATACGAACACACGAGCGCAGAGCCCGCCAAGAACGCAAGCAACCACTCTCTCCAGAGTTTTTGCACGGAAAGTACAGAAGAAGCAACTGCAAACAACAAAAATACGTGAACCATGGTGATCCACCCGTCCATGCGTTCGTAATTACTCCAAAATGACTTGTGCGGATTGATTGCAAAAAAGTCAGCAATTGCCATCCACACGACCAAAAGTCCGTAGAGAATGAACACCCATGAAAAACGCGGTCGATACCGCCGGTCAAACAGCGCAAGTAATACCCACCCTGTTGCTGCCAGTTCAATCAAAATACGAAACGCAAATCCTTTACTGGTAATAAAAGGAAAAAACATCCCCTCAGCAACATACAGAGGAAGAAACGGAATCAAAAACAAAACGCCGAGCACCATCCACTTCAAAGCAGATACCATGGCCTATACTGTAGCATTTCTCACCCCCGCAAGCCCTCTTCCTTAGAGGTACTATGCTTTTACCGCGCGAATCAACATGCGGTGCGTACTGATGCCTATGTTTTTTGGTAGACGCTCTGCCGTAAATCCATACTGTCCAAGCAACATAACCACTTCCTCCTCAGTGTAGGTAGTAAATCCGTTTTTGCTACGAACAGCTCGGTAGTTTGAAAAGAAGGTTCGCACGAGGCCAAAAAGTACATCAAGCAAAAACCCGTAACGTATTCCTGCTCGAAGAAGAGAATAGACATCTTGTAGTGTGGATGTCTTTGGAGAAACTATATCACCCAGATATAAAACGCCTCCTCTTGTAAGTATGGTATGAAAACGTATAAGTAGGTTTATAAATTGTTCTTTTGAAAGATATTGGAGTACCGAGTGCACAAGTATCACCTCAACAGACTGCACAGGAAGTGACTCCATCTCACTTTCTGAAAGAACACGCACGAGTGTGTTTTTTGAAAACGTTTGTTGCAACTGTTGGTGAACGCGTGGTACTGCGTCATGAAGCAGCACCGTAACGCCATTTTGCGAAAGATCTTTCGCCATACGTGCCTCTCCACATCCGTAGTCCAAAAATGTGAGTGGTCGCTTTTTGGGAAGTAACGTTTGTACGTCTGCTTCCAGAGCCTTGTAACTTACCACTATGTGTCGCTCTGAAAAATAAACCGTGTTTTTTGTATTCCAAAATTCTTTCCAGCTGATCGTCATGGCGGTTTCGTCGCAAGAATGTTTGCGTATATGTTACCAGTAAGCTGTTGGGTAAACTGCCCAAGATCCCCGAGAGGAACTATTTTTCTCTTCCCTTCATGAATCTCGGATAATTCGTAACCACACGACTGAAGAAGTTTCAACATCTGTTCTGGCTCATGCCCAATAGATCGAAGAATGGACGGTTCATATTCAACAAATAGTGCACGAGCCTTCCGAAGTGTTTCCTTCATTCCGATAAACGCTTGTGGCTCAGCTCCTTGAATATCCACCTTAATAACATCAATTTTCCTTACCTCTTCCGCGTGAAGCCAGTCGTCCAAACGAACTACTGACACTTCCTGCTTCACATTCGAGCCAATTTCTGCCACAAGTGAATGATTCCCTTTATTGTCTTTTGAAATAGAAAGCATTGATGTTCCGTTTGTATCCGAAACAGCAACACGTACAGCTCGAGCATTTGTAAGAGTATTTATTTCTATATTTTTTGAAAGGATATTAAAGTTTTCCAGTTCAGGTTCGAACGAAAGCACCGAACCGCCAACTCCAATATGTTTACTAGCAATGAGTGTATATAGTCCTATATTTGCTCCGATATCAAGCACAACGTCTCCTCCCTTCACTATTGAGCGGAATACTTTCATTTGATACGGTTCGTAAACTCCAAGAGCGAGCGCACCAGAGATAACTGGATCTTTTGGATGAAGAAGTAGTGTTCCTTCTGAAATTTTTACCGACTTTGGAATAATTAAAAGCAACAGCGCGTTCGCAATGAAACGAAGCGGTTGAGGCTTGAGAAGAACGGTATAAATATACGATGCAACTTCGGTCAGATTCATACTGTATGTTGTACCACGTGCTTTTTTTTGAAAATAACGTATCGATACGTAAAGAAATTCAACACCGCAATAACACCAAGTGCGATAACCTGCGCGCCCACATACCATACATCCGCATATTCAACGAGAAGATACAACAGCACAATATTCGTAACAAAGTTAAGGAACGCGTTACCAAAAAACAACATGAGTTCGCGCACTGTGTCTTTGTGTCCACGTTTCGAGAACGTCCAGAATTTTTGTAACGTGAAACTAAGAACCACAGAAACCACTGCCGCGCACACTGCAGAACCCATATACCACAAACCCACAAAGTCAGTAAAAAAATAGAGTACGAGCACACTTGTCGCCGCCACAATTCCACCAGCACAAAGGTATCGTCCTGCTTGAAGGAGGGACGAAGAGGGGTACACAAAGGACCCATCAACAAAAGAGTGCAGAAGCTTTTTAAAAGGCGTACTTTGCATAAGTTCTCGCTCACGCTCTCGCCAGAGTGAGCTGTGCCACGCCCTGTCCCCCTTCCAGTCCCGTATCTCTTCTTGCACAATCTCTCCTGGGTGCGTAATAATCTCAACCCGCTCTTTGTATTGGCGCACCACTTCGGCAAGTGCACGCTGTACACTTACATACGTAAGTTTTCCGCTCGTGAGTGTTCCTATCACACAGTCATTCACGGGTAATACGTTTTTTTGTGTGAAAAACATGTTTACGAGTGAGAGAGCGTTAAGGCTCCACGAGCGCGCCAGTCCCGTTATTCCATACTCAACAAACGGACACTCAGGAATAAATAATGGTTCACGACACAACCGCACACTGGAAAAGTGCCACACATCGTGCAGTTTTGAAACCATGTCAAATACCATAGGAATCATGTGCACGTGCTGATGTGAGTTCACCGAAAGTGCAACATCGCTTCCCGCAAGTGCTTGTACCGTTTTTAGTTGGGCAGTTATTTCCTCCTTGAGCTCTTGTTGGAGGTGTTTCCTAAGAGAGAACGTTGCAAAAAGCGTTGCACAAAGGAGGGAGAGGGGTGAGTGTCGAAATGCTCCCGACTCGTCCACAAGATGTGGAATGTTCTTTGGGCTCGAGAGTGCTTTTCCTTCAGTCAAATTAATATGCACCGCAAGAGAAAGAAGTTTTTTTCGTTTTTGCCACTCGCTGAGAGCATAGGGAACGTCACTCCCGTTTGCAATTACACTTACCTGCGACACTGCACCCATATCAACCGCGCGAAGTATAGAGATAGTAGTACTGCGTGCAAGCCCAAAATCATCTGCCGTTACGACAATGGTGCGTGACATGTTTACGTATCCTTGCGTGGTGTTCGCTCAACATAGAGCGGTCGATTAACTGTTTCTCGCTGTATTTTCTCTATATAAAGCGACATAAGCCCGAGACAAATAAGCAGGACACCGTTAAGAAAGAGAATCATGACGGCAAGCATCGCTGTCGCAGGAATTTGTAGCACAAGAGGATCCCCAAGAATAAGTTGTTCGACAAGGATAAATAAACCGAGTGCGCCCGCAAAGAAGGTAATAAAAAACCCAAGATATCCCGCAAGTCGTAGTGGTATGAGAGAGTGCGAAACGAGAGCAGAAAGGGTGAGTCCGAATAATTTTCGATAACTGTATTGTGCTTTCCCTGCAAACCTCGCACGTGCATCAAACGGAACGTAAGCACGTTTGAATCCAAGCCAATCAATAAGTCCTCTCGTAATACGCTCGCGCTCCGTAAACTTGAGAAACGCTTCTGCAACACTTTTATCAAGCAGACGAAAATCAGTGGCTCCTGAGACGGTAGGTAAGTCACTGACGGTACGCATAATCCCTGCGAATACTTTTGAACAGACAGAGCGAAACCACCCTTCATCTGGATTTTGTGCCCGAACACCAATAACCACTTCTGCTCCTTTTTCCCACGCAGAAATGAATTCTTTTATATACCGAGGCGGGTGTTGTAGGTCTGCGTCCATGAGAATGACCGCGTCTCCTTTTGCTTTTGCGATACCAGAAGACAAGGCAGCTTCTTTGCCAAAATTGCGTGAAAACTCCACGTACGATACCCGCACGTTCTTCGCTTTGATACCCTGCATGACGGACACGCTCCCATCACTGCTTCCGTCATCTACAAATATCAGCTCGTAGCCGTACGAAGAGTCAAGATCCCCAAATACCGAAACGAGCTCTGTATAGAGAGCTTCTAAGCTTGCTTCCTCGTTATGAACAGGCACAACGATTGAGATCTTCTTCCTTTGCATAGACATAAGTATACCGTTTGGTTACCGGTTAGGTATAGCTCAAAAAGTCGTTGCCCGCCAGGATACAGTTATAAAGGAATAATGTAGTGTTTACTCGTTTTCAGGACACGATCTTCAAACACGCTTTGAAAAAAAGTGTATATTTTATTTTGCGAAACAACAATGAACTTCGCATTTATTTCTTTTGCAAAAGATTCAATCGTTTCTCTCTGTCCGCTCCCGAGCGCAGCGCCTTGTGCACGAAGTCGCGCATGCCAGTCAATTAAATCTGCACGGGTGTGAAATGTAAATGCGCCACCTTCTTCATTGGTTACATAGAGGTTTGAGAGACAGTAGTATCGAAATGCAAAATCGGTAGCAATAATTTCTGTTTGCGACGTTGCTCCACGTAACGCAAGCACGGTACATACTTCTGCATATTCCTCTGGTCGAATATCGTCCGCAACACTAGAGAGCACTTGCGGAATATATGCGGTGGTATAGTTTTTATACCCAACAACAAACTGTCCTATCTCAAAGAAAAAGGAAGAACTGAGAACCCCGGCCACCACACAACCTACAAGCGCCATGTGTCTGAACCTGTGCGTACACTCACTATACCAACCCCACAGGACACGAACTACCGGTACCAACAGAACAAATAGCCCAATATAATAAAACTTAGAAATACGGCTCCACTGTTGAAACATATAGGAAGCATCCGCAGACTCCATTAAGTAGAGATTTAGTGCGGGTATAGACAACGCGATAATAAGTGCACTTGCCATAAGCACGCTTCCCCACACAGCAATGATTCTGTCTTCAACGAGCATAAACCGCTCTCGAGATACCGTAAAAAACCGCATACCGTACACCAGTCCCGCAACAACCAGAAACAGCACGCTCACAATGAGCATGTGCCGATACCAAAGGAGTGTTGCATCAGTAAACTCCCACGCATTTCTAAAAACTACCGCCTCAGCATACTGCAGTGCCGAGACCCCTTCACGCGCAATGTTTGCTGAAAGTTTTGTACATACATCAATAAAGAAGTAGAAGCCAGACGCAATGAATACACACCCTGAAACCATTACCTCGCGAACGACTTTCCAGAAAGGAGTCCGCATCAAAAGAAGCGTGACGCCCGAAACAGCAAGCGCAACAAATGCAAACAGTGTCACCGTGACCGGGTGTAAAAACAATCCAAAACCAAGAAGTACAAACACTGGCCATAGTGGTTTTGATTTTATAATTCGATCAAGAATGAAGGCGGTTGCAATCAAACATAACGGTACAGCAAGTGATCTCCCAATTGCTTCACGAAAAGTAAGTACCCCAAAGAACTCTGTCCCCGCTGCGGTGCGTGGCAAAAGAAGCATCACTGACAACAACAACGAAGGTATCCAGTCTAATTTCAAAACTCGAAAGAGTGCGTACGCAGACAGACCAGTGAGCATGACGAGTAAAAACAAAAATAGTGATTTGAAGGTTTCATGTCCTGTGTCTTCGTAGAAGGCGAGGAGAAGATTTGGATACGCGTACGGGCCATAATCATATCCCTCAAGCATATAGCTATCGGGGAGATTGGCACCTTGTGCCTGTAAAGTACCCGTGAGATACACATACTCATCATCACTTCTTTGATACGGTGCTGATAGACTAAGTACAATCCCCGCAACGGCGATAGCGGCAAATACCAAAACCACAACGACATGCCGAGAAAAAAGTAGATTCATCTGCTTCATACGCTATTAGGTTCCCATTATAAAGGAGTGGATGCTTCCGACCCCCTTTCCGCTTTCACGGGATGGTACTGAAGATATCCGTGTTTCACCCTCTTTAAGACACTCGTATAGCTGTTTTGTATTTTCTCGCACAGACTTTTCCCATACACTGAGCTGTTCTGCTCCTTGTTTGGCGCGCGGATGAAGCAACGCTTCTTTATTATGAAATCGATGGAACACCCCAGAGACGGCAACCACTGCACCATCAGGATGGGTGACTCGTTTTAACCAACCACTCATTTCGGTTTTTGAGAGCGTACTGTTTGGTATCGTGCAAAACATATGCAACATTCCTTCATCAAGGATTTTTACGCGAGCACCCTTGTCTACTTGCGCTTTCTGGTATTTTGCACAAGCACGAAGCATGAGGTGGAGTGAATATCGATACAGTCCTGGCGTGTGGTGCTTGGTGACAAATTGCAGGAGCGACAAAAATGAATACGGATGAAGGATTAAAAACAGTCCCACAAGTAAGAGCGTAGGAAATCGTTTATACATATCCAAGGTCACAAGAACCGCACTCTCTTTGTGCTCCTGCACATAGGAGCGCGACAGTGTACTTTTCCCTCCTCCAGGAATTCCGCAAAACTCAACAATCATAGACGTATGCTTTGGTACATATATACTTCACTCTATACTATAGACCATACATGATTGCACCTCTGAAGAAGGCGACAGTACACCTCTTGCGCTGGAGTGAACGCTATACAAAAACCGATATGTTGTACCTCACCAAAGGAGGTTTGTGGCTTTCACTTGGACATGGAATACAAACGATAAGCGGACTGATACTCGCAGTAGCGTTCGCAAACCTTATTTCGAAAGATGTATACGGTACTTACCAGTTTGTGTTATCGGGTGCCGCCATCTTGTCGGCATTCACGCTCACTGGAATGGACGGTGCGCTCTCGCGTACTGTTGCACAAGGTTCAGAAGGTGCCTTACGCGCAGGCTTTCGTGCACAACTACGATGGAGCATGCTCATTGTGCTTGCTGGTGCCACACTTGGAGCGTACTACTACATTCAAGAGAATACGACTCTGGCTCTTTCGTTTTTCATTGTTGGTGCCTGTGCGCCACTCCTTGAGGGATTTGGTCTTGCACGCTCCTACCTTGTCGGAAAACAGCTTTTTCGAGAAAGCGCACTCCAAGGACTCGGGAGACGCTTGATTCCTGTTCTGCTGATGATTGTAACTGTCTTTCTTACTCAAAATCCCGTTACGATTATATTAGTATATTTCGTTTCAAACACATTCTCTGCGGGGTTACTATACTTTCTCATCATACGACACTACCGTCTCCCAGAATCACAAGAGCAAGAAATGGTCGAATACAGTAAACATCTCAGTGTCCTCCGAAGTCTGGCCGATATTTCAGGACAACTTGATAAGGTGCTTGTGTGGATGTATCTTGGTGCCGCGCCACTTGCTGCATACGCGCTCGCACAGCTACCTATCACACACGTACAAGGGCTTTTTAAACTGTTCCGTTCACTCACTGGCCCGAAGCTCACTCTCGCTACATTTTCTGATTTGCAAAAAACGCTTCCTAGAAAAGTTCTGATATTTTCGTTGATAACTGCGGGAATTGCGGGCATATATATACTCATTGCACCACTTCTCTTTTCTGTGCTCTTCCCTCAATATCCAGAGGCCGTTCTTCTTTCACAAGTACTTGCCCTGTCCCTACTTGGCGCTTCGGGTATTTTTTACAGTCAGGCATTGACGGCTCATACAAAAAAGCGCGAACTGTACATACTCAGTATTAGCCAAAATATACTCCGTCTCGTGTTACTGGTGATACTTATTCCCTTGTACGGAATTTGGGGTGCTGTTGCCTCTTTACTCATACATCACTTCTATATAAACGTTGCTATACGCATTCTCTTTGCACGCGCAACGTAATGTTTTGTACCATTATCGAAGCACGGTTAGCTGTAGTACTATCTGTCTCATGACTTTGTCTTCACGCCAACCCTCTTCCTTTCTGAAGAAGATACTACGTATGATTCTTTCAAGACCAATCATCGTAAGATACGTGCGAAGGATACTTGAGCTACAGGACTGGTTTATTATTCCAACCACTCCTGAACAAAAGGAAGTAATGCACTTTATCAAACAAACCAAACGCGACGTGCGTATGGCGCTTAATAATCAAGAGGCGTATCAAATTTATACAACCGTCCTCAAGGCGTCTAAAATTCAAGGCGCTATTGCAGAGGTTGGAGTGTTTAAAGGAGGTTCAGCGCGACTCATTACCAAAGTGAAAGGTAACAAAAAACTGTACCTCTTTGATACGTTTGAAGGACTCCCTCCTCTCGAGAGCATTGATGGAACTTATTTCCACGAAGGTCAATTTGCAACTGACTATGAAAAAGTTGAGGAATTCTTTACCAATGATCCTCAGGTGGTAATCGCGCGCGGTCTTTTCCCTACCGAGACTGGACACACCGTGGAAAACGAACGTTTCTCTGTGGTGCACTTAGATGTTGACTTGTATCAAGGCACGAAAGACTGTTTGGAGTTTTTCTATCCTCTATTGACTCATGGCGGGGTGATTATCTGTCACGATTATGTAACAATCCCTGGAGTTCGAAAAGCGGTAGATGAATTCTTTGCAGATAAACCCGAGATTGTACTTGAGCCTTCTCGTAGCCAAGCACTCGTCGTGAAAGTTTCTTAGTATCCCGCAAGCGACTGGAGACGTTTTTCAGCGTATGAAAAATCAGGATTGGGACGAGCAATAACATACACGTGCGGAGTGATGAAATGTAAGAGTGCGTCCAGTACTGGATGCTTGAAATAGAAGAGTCGCGCTTCTTCGACAATCCATCCTCCAGCCCGCACTGTTTCAGTCAGCGTTTTTCTAGAAAAGAAATTGACATGCGACACTGCATACGCGCCCCGAAACTTCTTAAAACGGGTAAGAAACGGCACATATGGTAGTACGGGTACACCAAGTATGAGTACGCCTTTTGGGTTGAGGAATTTCCGTATATTCGTAAGAAACAGATGCGGAGCGTTCATGTGCTCAAACAAGTTGTTCGCCCACACCACATCAAAAGTTTCGGTCATTGAAAAATTCGGATCTTCTATATTGGCCTTGATGACCCGAAGTCCTCGTGTCTTAGCATCTGCAATATGCGTATCAATGAGCGTGACACCAACACTCCCTTCCCCAAAATGCGCGAGATAGTAGCCTTCGGAACACCCAATATCGAGTACCACCTTCTCGTTAAGATGAAAAATCTTACTCAAGTTAGTGAATGTTCTGGAGACAGCGACTCGTTCAGCGAGTGTTGAGAATTTCATGGGTGCTGTTGATTATATGCTACGAACGGCCTGGTGAGCACCGCATCAACGATATGTGGTGAAGAATCAGAAGAAATAGCGTACAGTAGGAAACATTATGGAGACCGCAGAGTGTACCATCCATCTCTCACGAGAAGCTCGAACATACATACTCTTCCAACGTACCAATATAGACGCAAGAACAATTATGGGAAGACTGTGCAAATTGATTACCACAGTCGTTCCGTCCTTGTATAAACCACTGGTCTCGGTACGGGCTGCATACCATGGTGCGTGGATAGATAGACGTTTTAATGAACTCATGAACGAAGATTACGAGACTATGCGTGCCTATCTTCCTCACAAAGAATCGCCCGTTATTATCGATATCGGGTGTGGTGTTGCCGGTATTGATGTTCTTCTGAGCACACACTATGGACACCGCGCGCGCATTGTGTTGGTAGATAAAACACAAACAGACGAGAACATACACTACGGGTTTGAGAAGGTGGCAAGCTTCTACAATAACCTCTTTCTTGCAAAGGAAATTTTGAACATGAATGGAGTCCCCGAAAGTCATGTAGTATTGAACACCCCAGAACAGTTTGTTGCTGTTCCCCCTCGCGCTGATCTTGTCATTTCACTTGAATCATGGGGATTCCACTACCCTATTTCTACCTACATCGATACAGTGAAGAAATGTATCAAGGCAGGAGGATTGATTTTGGTTGAAGTGCGCAAGAGTTCTGGAGCACTTGAAGAGCTCCAAAAGCACTTCACCAAGGTTGAAGTCATTAAAGATGGAAAACGGCAACGGATACTCTGTACAGGAGAGGCTACCTTAGCGAAATAAACGATAGATCAGTGCAGTGATACGAGTCTGTTTTGCAAGATCTCGAAGAGGATTCCAATATTTCCACAATACTTCTCCAACCGCTATCTGTAGCAGATCGGTAAACGAACAAATTCGTTGTTTGGTTTCAGCAAGAAACTTGAAGTATCGTTTCCAGTTAATGCTCATTAGCGCAGGGACATCTAATATGTTTTTCTTAGCGCGTACCTGAGTGGGTGCCACGTAGAGGTACTGTGCATCAACATGCTGTTCACTGAGAGCACTTCCGCGCCAGAACACACTACGAAATACTTCTGAACTAAGCGGGGTACATACGTGCATAAACATAAAGGAGAATATCTTCTTCGTTTCTTTACTTGCCCCACACGGTGGCCACCACGGGAAGTAGGCCCACTCTGGAACATTGATATCGTCTCGATATTTCGCATATGCATATTTCAATATCATGTCGCGGTGTACGCAGGATATGAATTCGTAACAATCAAAAGCTATTGTGGCGTCAAGAAAATCTCGCATCGTTTGTACAGATGCCGCAAGGTAGATGTCATGGACAAAAAAGTCATCGGGTCGAGTGAATGGTACGTACAGTCGAGAATCCTCGCCATGTTCTCTCACACTCTCCTGTAGCGAAGCAACAAGTGCCCGAAGATCTAGATATTGATCGGTACGGATACGGACCACATAGTCTACTGATGCCAACTTTTGTAATTCAATAAGCCCGTGTCTTATGCCAATGAATTGGCGATACTTATTTCGGCTACGAACCGTATATACCTCTCGTTGAATCTCTCCTGGATCAGGAAGCGAAACCACCGCAGCGCCTTCCCACACATCTCTTGCTTCCCGTTCGCTATCCCAAGTCGAGATAACAACCACTTCAAACAAATCACAAAAGTCACGAATGACTCTCGTGATGTTCTCGCGACAGTCGTACTGTATAAATCCCGCTTCACCTAGGGTTGTTTTCTGGATATGAGCACGACGTCCATCTTTTCCGACGGAAACGAGAGGTCCTTGAATGATGAGGCCGATTTTCTTCATGAATACGTTGTGTTCAAGGCTCTATTACAAAGCGGATGAACGTTGTTGCTGTAATGCACGCCACAGATGTAGTTTGCCAAAATAATATAAAAATAAATTGAACGGATGATGGTGAAGAGGAGCCATGTTGAGCCAAATAATCGCCGTGAGCAACTTAACTTTACTCACGTCATAACCATGCGTCTGCATAAAAGCGTGGAACACCTCCTGACACTCCACGAGTGCGCTCGGTCGTAAAATATCGACCGATACGTTCTTCTCATCAACCTGCATCGAGAACAGGTTCTGATTTATGATGCGATGGTTGACCGTAAGGTTGTGATTGAGTTTTGCTAAATCGTAATATCGATCCCCTACTTCCAAGAGGCCACCAAAGTCCTGACGCCAGTCGATGAGACAGTAGCCTTCCTTAGTTTTCACAATATTATCGAGAATGAAATCGCCGTGGAAGCGCGACTGCAACCCTTTTGAGAGTCCGTCAAAATCCACTTGCGCGAGCATGTCGGTAAGAGATGGAATCTGCTCGCCATTTATTACATGCTCGGTATCTTGTATGTTGTTCGCTTCAAGAAATTGCGTAACGCGCTTCTTGGTTTTTTCCTGATAAAAAAAGTGGCAGGCCGTCATAAACGCACTTTGCTCTACCACCTGCTCTTCTTTCCAAAACGAGCTTTCTATCCACGATAAAAACACTTTAAAGTCACTTGGTTGCACCACATGAGAATACAGTTCTCCAAGCACTAACTGATACCGATAAAAATTACCCGCGACACCTTCCATTGGTGGCACGAAACCCTTGAGGAGCGTTCCGCGTTGCGCACGATTCTGTACCACCGTTTCGTCCGAAAAGAACTTAATAACAAACGTATCAAACAAAAATACTGCCTCACCAGATTTATCCAAATCGTCATACGACCCTCCCGCTTCCCGTCGAGCAACTTGAAGTGCAGAGACGTTGCCAATGTCATACCAGGTTGAGAATGTTATGGTTTCAATGGGTGTGCCTTTTCGTATCATGTCAGAAAGCACACGACAATCATTTAACGACGACCCTGCGGTGGGTTCTTGTGCGAGGTGCTCAAGTGTCTCCCAAAACAAAGCGAAGTCATGCACCCCAACAAGACCAATGTGTATAAAATCGGCATCAATTGCTCCTTTGTCATGGAGTTTGAGCACCCCTTCTTGCACGGTCCACGACGAATACTGCGAGGTATCTTCACCGTGAACGACCCCTATCCAATTCTGTTCGGGCTCGGGTATTACCCCCTTGGTGAGCGTATCGCAGGCATGGAAAATAAAGGGGCATTGTAAGAGCGCTTTCGCTTGAAGCATGGAAACTCCAAGACTGCTTCCTGGACCCTCATACGGATCAATATCCACGTATTCAACTGTAAGCTCTGGATACGCAAGCGTTATGAAATCTCGAACCTGGTTTCCAAAGTAACCCAGCGTTATTACGAAAGCAGTGTCCTTTGGGTACGATTCAACAATATGGGAAATCGCAGGCTTATTCCCAATACGCACCAGCGATTTGTTAGTGTACTGAGTCAGCTCACCGAGTCGCTGACCAACGCCTGAGGTGGTAATAAGAACTTTGTGGGTCATGTGTGCTTTGCAAGCTCTGCATCAATATGGCTTCTAAACAAGCGGATGCTTTCTGCTAACTCAATATCCTTCTTAAACACAGCGGAAGTGCCACACACAAGTAAGTCTGCGCCCGCATTCACCATACGTGCCGCACTTTCAGGAGAGACGCCTCCATCAATTTCAATGCGAATGTTTGGATATGCTTGAATCTTTGCGCGTAAATCAACAATCTTCTGCATCATAGAGGGAATGAGTTTGTGCCCCAAAATACCTGGATTAATAGCCATGAGCATAACGAGCTCAATGTCTCCGAGTACATAGTCGAGAACTGAGAGTGGCGTAGCAGGATTGAGCGCTACTCCTGCACGAGCACCCATGCCCCGAATCGTTTGTATGGTTCGATGGAGATGTTTTGTTGATTCAGCATGCACGACCATAATATCGGCACCAGCATCGATAAATTCTTTTGCAAAGCGCTCTGGCTCTTCAATCATCAAATGCACATCTACAGGGAGGCTGCTCAACTCTTTTACATTTTTGAGGAGCTCTGGGTACAGTCCCAGACGTGGTACAAACACACCATCCATAACGTCAAAATGAAGCGCGTCCATGCCTCCTTGCTCAAGCGCTTTGAGGTTTTCTGTGAGCAGCGCGGGTGCGCCACAGATAAGAGATGCGGAAAGTTGGTAAGGTCGGCTCATATATTATTCAAGAGAAGAGTGTCTCGCCCACATAGTATCGTGTGTTTCTTTCATCTCTTCCATCAAACGAAGCACCACCGCGTCAAAGAAGATACCTAAACACTGTTCGTTAAGCGTGGTCATCGGTTGTAGAGAAACAATATTTGAAACAGATTTTGTTTTTGACGGTGCCTCAATCTTTACAATGATATCCGCAAGAGCACCCATTCGAGATGCTGGATTCCCTGTCATCAGGGCAACTCGAGCATTACTCTTTTTTGCAATCACCACAAGGTCATAGATGGTTTGAGTTTCTCCTGAGCCAGAAGCAACCAAGAACAAATCTCCCTCACCAATTGAAGGAACCGTAGCGTCACCAACCATGTGAGACTGAAGCCCGAGATGGCCAAGACGCATAGCAAATCCTCGAACCGCAAGCCCTACTCTGCCAGCCCCCACGAGAACAATGTTTCGCGCCTGAAGTATGGAGGTGGTGAGCTTATTCACCTCGCGTTCGTCAATGGTACTGAGTACCTGTGCGACTTCACCCAATACTTGGGTTATACTCTCTCGAATCATAGGCACATTTTACATGGTTTCAGGCTTTTTACTCCCCCACTCCCCAGAAGCAACCGAGACATGTAACGGATCAAAGGGAGTAAAGAATTTTTCTAAAATGTGAAGGCACGCCTCAGCCACCGCGCTGTCCCCGCCTACAACACCCGTTACAAAATTAGCCTTTGCTTTGGTGGTGTGAAATGCATTTGCGGGGGCGATTCCGTACGCAACAGCATCAAACACCATTGCATCAAAAATTCCATCTCCCATATATATGGTCTCCCCCAATTGAAAACCGTTCTCTTTCATCCACGCAACTCGTTCAAACGTGCTCACCAGTTCAAGTCGTAACCCCATATCGTCCACAATACGCTTCTTTGAAATATCGAACCCTCTACGGTCGCCAGTAACAACACATATATCTACATACGGTTTCAAAAGAAGGAGCGCGTCACTATCGTCTGGTCCAAACGCTTTCATGACCTTTCCTTCGGCTGAGTAGTAAAATCGACCGTCGGTGAGAACTCCGTCCACGTCTAAGACAAAGTGTTTTATCGTCTCCATGCTCAGGATTCTAGCACCAGCTCGACTCTTCGGATACCAATCGCAATCGACCGACATCCTCGTTCTCTACTTGTGAGATGGAGTACGATTTGCTTCAATAGAGTCTACGACCCTAGACTCTATGAAAAAACGTATTCTCATTACTGACCCCATTCACCCAGAAGCGCTCATCCGCCTTACAGACGCTGGTTTTGAAGTCACGGAGTTAGCAGATGCGGACCGTGTAAACCTTCATGAGAAAGTAAAACCCTACCATGGTGTGGTGTGTCGAACGAGCACCACCTGTGACGTACAGCTTCTGGAAAGTGCACCTGAGCTCTCGTGTATCGCTCTTGCCTCCACCGGGTTCGACAAAATTGATATTGAGGAGGCAAAGCGCAGAAATATCTCAGTGCTTGGTCTTCCCTCTTTTAATCATGACATTGACCCAGAGCAAGACGGTAATTTTGTCTCAACCGCAGAGCACACCGTCCTTTTAATACTCGCAACCCTTGGAGATTTTTATCACGCATACGAAAGTATGAAGGAGGGTCGCTGGGAAAAGAAACATTTGGTTGGAAATGAGCTGGCTACGAAGACCGTAGGACTCTTTGGTTTTGGTCGTATCGCCACCCTGGTCGCCCGTCGCCTGAAACCCTTTCGAGTCCATATTATTAGCTACGACCCATACATTAACTCTTCAAAAGCAAGTGAGGAGGGTGTAGCGCTTGTATCTTTTGAACAGTTTTGCAAGGAGTCGGACATTATAAGCATCCACGCTCCAAAAACGGAGACCACTACTGGGAAGATTGACGAGCAAGCGTTTACCCTTATGAAAGACGGTGTCTTTCTTGTAAATACCGCACGCTTTGCCGTTATTGACGAAACGGCACTTATGAAAGCTTTGAAGAGTGGCAAAGTAAAGCGAGCAGCATTCGACGTCTTTCACGACGAGCCAAACGGAGTACATGTAGGCGCTAGTCGTGAGCTTATTGAAATGCCGTGTGTTATCGCAACACCTCATATTGGTGGCTCTACTCATGAAGCGTGGAGACGCATCTCCCTCTCAGCTGCTGACAATGTGATTGCTCATTTTAAAGGCGTCGAAAAGAATCGCATCAACCCGTAACCCATGAAAGCTATTATTCTTGCGGCAGGGGCGTCTACCAGACTGCACCCGCTCACACTCACGAAACCAAAGTGTTTACTGACCGTGCGTGACAAAACTATTCTTGATTATCAACTTGAGGCGCTTGTAGATGTTGGCGTTTCAGAAGTCGTTATTGTAGTCGGTTGTCAGAAAGAACTCATTAAGGAACATCTTTCTGAAAAGAAGTATCCTCTGACCGTGACCTGCGTAGACAATGACGAATACGCTACCACACAACCAATTCTAGGAGGTCTTGCGCGCGTGACCGAACACTTACGTGATCCAATTCTTTTTTTCCACAGTGATGTTCTTTTTGAAACAAATGCACTGACCAAACTTCTTGCTCACCCTGCAGACTCGGTCATGCTCTATCGTAAAGACGACTGGGACCTCGAAGCTGGCAAAATAATTGTAGCCCCTGATACCCAAACTGTTCGAGAACTGGGGAAACACATTGAACAGGAACGCTCCACAGGCGAATATCTGCAAATCGCAAAGTTTGGGTCTTATTTTTTGAAAGAACTCGTGAATGTACTGCGCGTGCGTACCGCTGAAGGGCAGGATGGCTTCACCATTGGTGCGTTTAACGATGTTATTAAGAAAGGATCTGTGTCTGTAATTGCTCTTCCCTTTGAAGGAAAGGTTTCTGAAATTGATACCCACGAAGACTACGCCTCTGCCAAAAAGATATGGGAAACTTTGTAAAAAACATCAGGAGTCACGTAGGTGAACCAGTACCCCAAGTACTGTTTCTTTTGTCTCATCTCATCCCTCGCAGAAAAAATGTGTGGGTGTTTATCGGATGGCACATAGGGTCGGACATGGAGGTCTTTGCTGACAATACTAAGTATTTATACTTACACATAGCGAACACTCAGAAACAACTAAAGCCAGTGTGGCTCGCAAAAGACAAGGAGCTCGCCCTACTTTTACGGAACCATGCTTATGTAGCGTATTATCAATATAGTCTCGCGGGGATATGGTACGCCCTTCGTGCAGGAACCACGGTCATTGACGCCTATTTTCAACCACAAAACTTTCAATGGAGCGGTGGAACTCGACTCGTGCAGTTGCTGCACGGTAAAGGCATGAAAAAGGGAGGATACGCACAACGACCACTACACAAACAATCCTTTATTTTCAGTACCTCTCCTTTTGTAAGCTCGATGCTTCCCAGTATCTTCGTTCAAAAAACTCCAATCATCGTTGCTGGATATTCGCGTGCTGACGTATTCTTTAAGGAAATTCCTGGAAGCGAGATTGGCGTGCACGAATCTACCAGACAAATATTAGAGAGTACAAAATACAGAAAAAAGTTCTTGTATGCTCCAACATTCAGACGCGGATCGAAGTTGCTTTCGCTCACCGACATGGTTGATTTGCCTTCAATGTCTACATGGCTTGTCGCTCATAACTACCTACTAGTGCTCAGTTTACATCCGAAGTATCGAGACCAGACCCGTTCACTCTCCTATCCAAACATTCACTTCCTCGAAGATTCTGACGTCTACCCGCTCTTGCCAATGTTTGATGTACTCATAAACGACTACTCCTCTATATTCACTGATTTCTTACTCCTTGATCGCCCTATTATTTTCTATCCGTACGATTTGAAAGAATATACAGAAAAAGAAGGTCTCTCCTTCGACAACTACGATACGTATACACCAGGGCCAAAAGCGTATACTTCTGCCGAGTTACTTACGATATTGCAACAAACGGTACAGCGCGACAAACACGCTACCGAACGTGCACGCGTGCGTGACGCGTATCACACCTATCAAGACGGTTTCTCAAGTGAGCGCATACTCAAAACGCTTACGCCCAAAAGCTAGGCGTGTTGTGTCGCCTGCGACAACAGTGCATTCCACGCTTCTCCATATCGAGCCGTACTGTATCTTGTCGCGGTTGCTTGCCCTGCATGTGAAAATTGTTCATAGATATCGTCTGTGAAACACATAACCTTAACAACAACGTGTGCAATATGCCGTGCGTCTTCATCAACAAAAAAACCATTAACGCCGTTTTCAAGATATTCTGCAACTCCCGCAACACGCGTTGAAATTAAAGGGAGTCCAAACGCAAGAGCTTCCATAGCAGCAATACAGAACCCTTCGTAACGAGAAGTCAGAAGGAAGCAGTCAGCCATGGTATAGAGCTCTTGAACATTCTTGTGCTCCCCGATAAGAAGAACCTGCTTTTTAATTTCTTGCGTGCGTATCTGTTCTTCTAATGTTCTTCGGAGCGCTCCCTCTCCTGCAATAACCAAGTAGACTTGAGAGCGTTGCTTACACACCTGTGCAAACGCACTAATCATGAGCTCATGATTTTTCTGATGCACGAGCCGTGCTGCGGTAAATATTACAAACGCGTCTGGAGGTATGTTGTATGTAGCACGCAACGTGTTGCGCGTTGTCGTATATGTTTCTTTTATCTTTGCGACAACCTCTAGATCAACGCCGTTAGAAATAACCGTAAAGTATTTGGAGTTAAGATGTTCAGTAGTCGAAACAAAGTCAACCACCATCTGAGAAGCTCCTACCACCGTATATGCGTAGCGAAAGAGAAGTCGGTCAACCGTTCTTTGCCAGAGCGGTTTCTGTTGAATCGTGTTGTGTTCAGAAGCTATCGATTGATATTTGAAAAAAGGTCGAAGCAAGAGAAAAACGGTATTACTAAAGAATGTGGCGGTTGTAACCACGTTCGGTCGTACCGTATTCAAAATACGAATGAGCGCAACCCACTGAGGCGGGTCGAACAACCCCTTGAACGAAAGACGGTGTACTGAAACGTCTTCGGGGATACGATCGTAGAATGTTTCCCTTCCAGGAAATTGTCTGAGGACTACCAGATGCACGTCAAACCGTGACCGGTCCAGAAGAGTGAGCTGGTCAATAACCAGACGCTGAACTCCAGCAAGCAGTAAGTCGTTTGCGCCAACTAAAACCCGTATTTTCTTTTGAGATGGTGAGGGCATACGTATCTCTGAACCCGTGTATTACGCACGAGCAACATACACATGGCTTTCAGTCGCATATGTCTCAAACGGCACGCGAACTACTCCTTGCGTTGCAACCATCAGACGATGAAGAAGACCAAACAGAAAACGTATGGGTGGGTACGAAGCTTTGAGTCGAAAAATCGCAGGATACACTGCCTCGACTGTGAACCCTGCCGTTCGAAGGTACTGTTCCATTTGAGAACGGGTACATTGGTCGCTGTGGAGAGTTTGATGCTGCACTTTTTTTGAGGTCATGAGTTTCGCGTTTTTGGTAATGACGATAAGTTTCCCTCCCCGGACGAGCAAATTATGTATTTTCTTTAGCGCCACTTCTTTTTGATCAAAGTATTCAAAACAACGAACGGCAACTACCAAGTCGTTTTGAGGGGGCGGATTCGCTTTCAAAAAATCTCCCTGTTCAAAGGTAATCCCGTCGGTGCCCACAAGATGCTCTTTAGCCCGCTTCAACATTTCCTCCGACTGTTCAACGAGGTGGAGGTTTCCCGTCACGCGCGAAAATATAAGTGATGTCCAGACACCATCCCCAGGACCTATTTCAAGAGCTCTCGAAACCATCTCCACCCCGAGGGCTTTTTCAAGAGCTCGTTTTGTTTGCCCATACTCGAACTCTTTGACTTTCGATGTGTGCCAACGCTCATCCATATACGAGCTAGAAAGCGCAGAAACCTGCGCGTTGTAATAGTCCTTTACATAGGCGTTTTTTAGCTTCGCCTCGTCCATAGGACCATACTGTAACACGTTTTGTTTTTTTATCCCTAGCGCATCTCTCTTGAAAGCGCTTCTGCCAAACGATGCAGCGAGTGCTGTTCTACATATCCCTGTATCTCTCGAGCATGCTCGGCACGCTCTTCGGGTGTAAGCGCAAGTGCTCTTGCGAGTGCGCGTGTCAAATCTTCAGTGTCACCATCTTTAAAAACCTGCTCTTTGGGAAGTACTGGTGCTATATCTTCGTTTGACGTAATGACAATGCATCCAGAAGCAGCTGCTTCAAGAATGGTTTTATCAAACATGCCTTGCGGACTTGTGTTCACAAATATGTCGTGTGCAGAAAACACTGCAGGCGCATCAAGATTTGAAACTCCTCCAAAAAAGGTAACGCAGTCTCGAAGACCAGCATCTCTGACGCGCGCTTTGAGACGTTGATAGTACTCCTCGTGCATAGGCAAAGGTGCGCCAAAAAATGATGCTGAAAAGGGGGCGTTCTGTGCGTAAAGTCGCGCAAGCGCGTCAACAAGTATTTCTGGTCTTTTTGATGGCGCGATACGACCAAGAAAGAGAATGGAGTGTGGCTGCGCAGGTGTGTCGCTTTGACGAAAAAGTTCTGTATCAACACCAACGGGCATGAGAATGGTTTTTTTGAATGATGCAGTGTAGGAATGTGTCGAGGTGCAAAATACTTTGTCACAAAGGTACACTGCGAGGTCTGTCAGGAACGTTCCAGCGTAGTGATTGCGCCAGAGGTATATCTTTTTTCCAAGCAACTTCCAAAGCCACCCCGCGACAAGAACGTACTCTTGGTTCATGTGTACAAACACCCGCTCATACCGATGGCGCAAGGTCCATGCCAGAGTCAAGAAACGAAATACGTACACAATGCTTATCTGTTTCCTTTTTTCTTTTCCGAGTGAACGAACACGCACATTCGACGGAAGTGCGTGTCTCCCTTCTTTTAAACAAATAACATCAATGCTTTCAAACTGTTTTGAAAATTCAACAAGCCAACCGTGAAAGAACCCAAGCACCGGATCTTCGCTGTCAAGTATCTGTGTAACCACCAGTATGTTCATGAAGTAGTGTGGAGCATTCGCTCAAAATGCGCTTTAAAACGTTCAGTGCGATTTTCATATTCTTGTAGATGTTTTTTTGCAGAACGCTCTGCGTTCATTGGAAGGGTGATGCGAAGTTGGTGGTCTTCAACCAGTGAGGTGGTGTGTACCGCAAGCTGTACAGGGTCGGCAATAGGAGAAGACAGTACATCTTCAAAACCTTTGAGTACCTCCCCAACAATACCCACATCTGTGGTGATGATAGGAATACGCGCAAGCGCCGCTTCAATAAGAGTCATACCGTAGCCCTCGTACGCACTTGCTTGAATATAGGCATGCGCACTTCGAATAAGTCCAGAAGCGTCATTTCTCCATCCTAAAAATATTACTCTTTTTGTGAGACCAAGTTTTTCCGTCAGTGTCTCAAGGCGTTTACGTTCTCGTCCCTCTCCCACAATAAATAGCCCTACCGAAGGATACCGCTGTGCAATACGACCAAGTGCCATAAGAATATCCTCAATGCGTTTTTCGGGTTCTAAGCGAGACACGGTAATCAGGTTAAAAGAAAACTCGTGTGGAGGAAACGCAACTGAAGGTGGAAGCATTATCGGCACACCAATAGGAATAATTTCTGGCTCAACAATTGCTTTCCTATATCTTGCAATAAGTGAGTCTTTTATACGTTTTGAAACGACTCGTATGCCCTGTGCGCGTGGCAACACTGTGTCCGCAAGGTAGGAGCGAATACGATTGAGAAGTGGCATGTTGACCTCAAGCGCACGAAACCCTCCTTTTTTTGTAAACCACACCGAGAGAAAATCGGTGTGCAGTTGCACGTGCAGTTTTGCAGAGGTCCCCCGCTGTGCTTGAAGCGCTATCCATCCATATTCAAACGGATCTTGGGCTGACACAATGTCTATGTGCTCTTTTTGAATAAGAGCGTGCGCGCGAGATATCATAGGGAGGATCAAAAAAAGACCAGATGCGTGAACGGGGTGTAGAACGAGCGCTCCGTCTCGTTCTTCTTGCGCGCCGTGTGGAGCTCGAGAAAGAATGTGGAGCTCACCTATGGCGTTTGCATATGAGCGCATACGTTCTCGCACCGCACTTGTTGCGTTAAAAATGTTTGGATCGTTTGAAATAAAAAGTATTTTCATATCAAAGAGAGTGCGGTTCGTGTTTCTCGTACGGTGCGCTCGCGAGAAAACTCCTTCAACGTTTGCTTTGCTTCTCGAGTCAGGCGAAGGCGAAGATCTGCTTCTTTTTGTATTCGTGTAAGTGCCTCTTGCATACCCTTCTCATCATCATATCCAAAGACGAGTGCATTTTTTTCGTGAACAAGCAGTTCTCTGTTACCCCCAACGAGAGTTGAGAGCACAGGAACGCCAAGCGCAAACACTTCGAGGAGGGTGTGAGAAAACCCCTCATAGTTTGTATTAAGTACAAACGCCTCTGCACCAGACACCAAAGAGAGCGTTTCTTCCTGTGGTAGAGCACCCGCAAACAACACGTGCTCCCCGAGCGATTTTTCTTTCACAAGAGCTTTTAACTCTTGCTCTTGTGGTCCTGCGCCAATGACGAGTAGTCGAAGATCCTCACTAGACAGCCCTGCAAACGCTCGTATAAGCCCTGCCATACCCTTCCACGGCACAAGGCGTGCCACTGTCACTACGTAAGGGGACTTTGGAGCGTGTTCGCTTAGGGATAGTGTTTGAGGAATCGCGAGAGGAGCATTGTGTACAACTGAAATCTTTTTTGAAGGTATTCCCCACATTTCAACAATCGACTGCAGATACTGGCTTGGTACCACAATACGTCGTGCACGTCGTGCAATAAACGTCTGTACCCACTTCAAAAACCGTACCGGAAACGCATGGGGTGTTTTTTTTACAAATGCATCAAGCGTCTCTTGTACAGAATATCGTTGTGTCCCTTGTTCCCACGCATAATCTCCCGCAATACGCAGATAAAAAGGTTTGCGTGCCACAAGTGCGCTCATCCACGAAGGCAACCCCACAGACACTCCGTCGAGTGCATACACTGCGTCAACGCTCCACACTTGTTGTACTAGTTTAAAAAAATAGAGCGCGTGCCGTATTACCTTTGGGTAGTTTCGAAATCGACTAAAAGAAACAACAAACACGTCAGTTCCAGCACGTGGAAGTTCTTCCTCAAGTAACTTTGAATACGTTGCAGGACCACCTGAGTCTGGCGGATACAGCGGAGTCGCTACTAACAGTCTCATAGACATATTCTATCGTTTTAATGCAATCTGGTCGAAAACACTCTGCATTTGTTTTGCTATAGAGCTCCAGTCATACTTCTCTTGTACCAGCCTTTGTGCTGCCTTGGTAACCGTATGTGTTTCAGATTTGTTTGCAAGAATGTCTCGAACAGCTTGTGCAATTTGTTTTGGAGCGTTAGCGTCAACAGCCCAGCCCGTAGGAGATTTCTCAGGATTTCGTTTTGCGTCGTATAAAAAATCTGCAATGCCACCTTCTTGGGTTGCCACAACAGGAAGTCCTACCGCCATGGCCTCAATAAAAGAATTCCCCATACCTTCTGAACGAGAGGGCCTTACAAAAATATCATGTACATGAAGAAGGTGTGGTAATTCCTTATAAGGAACCGACCCCATAAATCGTACGCGCCCTTCAACTTTTTCGTGTTTGGCTAATTTTTTAAGCAAAGACTCATCTGGACCGTCGCCATACACTGTGAACGAGATATGCGGAGGAAGAAACGCAAGAGCACGAATAACATCATCACATGCATTTTTTTTCACCAATCGTGAGGTAGTGACGAGATATACTTCTCCCGCTTTTTTACCAAGTGGATGAGGTTCTTCTTGCTGAGAAGTTGTAGCCATGGTGAAAACTTTTGTATCAACACCATTTGGAATATAGACAGGGTTTCTTTTGTAACCAAATTCTTTTGCAAGAGCGCCCAAGTAGGAACTAATAACCGTTACGTGTGCACTTTGCGAAAGGGCGAGTCTCCACGAAAGCCCGACAAGACCAAACCACTTCGTGCGAAGGTACGCAGGTGGGTCTCCTTCTTGAAGAGTCAAGATAATTGGTGTAGCGCGTCCGAGACGTACTGTGTTTGCAAGATATGCACCTCCAGAACCGTACGTTGCCATCATTGCCCAATACGCGTCATAGCGACCCTCCTGTTCAAGCAGAAGGGCTTTCCACGCTCCTAAAAACGGCACAAGGATTTTATCGATACTACGAATACCGACGCCTACTCGATACACCGTGACTGCGCCGATACGTTCTTCTTTTGGAAGAGCGGTATTGAATCGTGCACAAATAAGATCAAAAGAAATGCTTGGAATACGGCTTGTTATCTCAGCGATGGCAACCTCCGCTCCTCCAATATTGGGTAAGTACGTGGTTGAAAAAATAAGAACGCGTTTCATTATAATCTTCCAGAAAGTTCTCGAATATAGTCCTCGAGCCGTTTCGTTGCGCGCCATCCAAGCTGTTCCGTTCTCGACGTGTCAATGAGCGAACCCATCCTGTTCCCAAGAACGGGAGGTCCGAGTCGTACCTCTCCTTTGAACATATGTGCGACATCGAGAATGGAGTACGAACGAGCATCTCCAATACCGTAGTCATCTCCAAGACCTTTCTCTCCAACAAGCATCAAACCTTCAACAATGTCATGCACGTGAGTAAAGTTGCGCGTTTGCGTTCCGGGAGCGTTTACCGTAAGCGGCTCTCCTTTTTCTTTTTTCTGTCGAAAAATCTCGATGACTGTTCCATACGTTCCCGCACGTTCGCGCGGACCATATACATTATAAAAATACGTGATGGCAAATGGAACTGAAAACCACTGTCCATAATTCCGAACAAGTTCGGTGTTTGTTGCCTTGGTCCATGCATACGGACTTTGATCCCTTCCAAGTCCTCCGTCTCCAAACTTTGTCGATGAGCCTGCGTACACAATCTTCCCTCCCCGCTTGCGTACAAACTCAAGAACGGCGAACGTGCCTACTTTATTTAAATCCCAAACGACCGACGGCTCGGTCAAGCTTTTTTCAACTCGAGAGTACTCTCCTAAATGAAAAACCAACTCTGGAGACTCTGGAATGTGTTGCTCGATATCCTTTGTATGGCCTGTACGGTACTCAACGCCTTTAACATGGTTTTGGGCAGTTCCCGTAAAGTAGTTATCAAGAGAGAGCACTGTATAGCCATCTTTTACTAAGCGTTCACATAAGTGCGCGCCTATAAAGCCTGCCCCGCCAGTAACGAGCACGAGTTTACCCATAGCCAGTAGCATACGGTGTTGTATGAGCTTTTAGCAACAGTGTCGCTTACGGAGCGACATCCCGCTCAGAAAGAAGCGGAACGGTTGCTTGTGTCCCCTCAACAGCGAGTCGACCTCCAGCATAATACAAAGACACGTTGTGGTTGGTTGTACTTAGTTTTGTTACTGAATTGGTGAACACAACTGTTGTGTGAGGAAGAAGCGCAGTATCGGGTGGAATAACAAATCGTTTCGTTCCTGCCCTCAGCGTCCATCCTGATACGTCTAATACATCGTCGCCATTGTTTATCAGCTCAATTCCTTCAGAGGTTACCTCTCCAATACCAACGGACGCCTCTTCCACCTCTACAATAATAGTCCGCAAAGCAGATGTTTCGTCGTTTTCGGCACGTACGACAACAAGGTATGTGCCAACAGCATCAAACGCGTGCTGTGTTTTTGCTCCTGTTTCTTGCGCTCCATCTCCAAACGACCACGAAATATTTGTACTTCGTTTTTGTTTTCCTTTTTCGTCATACACGTACACGGAGAATGGCGTGACGGCGTATTGAGGAACAACACGATTTGGACCAGTGACCAAATATAGTTTTGGCAGTGTGTATGAAGGCGTTGTGAGAGATGTCGAAAGTCCGCCTATGGTTGTTGTCGGCGTTGTTGTTGCCGACTCTTCTTCGAGTTCCTCATCGTCTTCGGTATCCTCTCCTGCAATCTCGGCGTTTTGTGCACGTGGTGTAGGTGTTGCGGTCACCCATCCACCAACTCCGCGCTGTGGTGTTTTTTTCGTTACGTTGTCTCCACCAATAGTCTCCCAGTTACTTCCTCCCTCAACCCTGTCTACTTCAACGCCACCGTTGTCTGCAAGCATAAGGGTTGCACCCGAGTTTGAAAGAGCACCTGTGTACACCTGATCTCCCGTTACTCCAGAAAGAATAGTTGCGCTAGTGCGCGTGAGTAAATAAAAACTATTTCCTACAATAGAGCCCGTAAGAGTAATACTTGGCGTACCCGACGTTGAAAGGAGCATCCAGTTTGCAAGAGATACGGTGTCTGACCCTTGGTTGTATAGTTCAATCCACTCTGCGTTCGCATTCCCGAGGGTCCCCATCCACGCTACTTCATTAATTCGCACCTGCGCACTCGCCACGCTTGGAAGCGTGATGAGTACGATAAGCATAGTAGCGAAAGTGCTATGGGTTTTCATTGAAAATAGCTCGAAGCTCATCTTCAGATACTTCAAATACTTTTTGTCCGTTTTGTGGTTTTTGTTGTGGCTGTTGAGGTAGTTGTGGTTGATGCTGAACGGAACGTTGGGGTTGTGAAGGACGAGATGCTTGAGGAAAGGTTTGTTTGGGAGGAGTTGGCACCACTGCTGTTTTTGTAACCGCCTCTGCAATAGCGGTCTGTCGCTCCCCTTGTTGTGCTCTTGCTTGCGCTTCAACCTTTTCAGTAATAGCCCGGAGAGCATCCTTCAGGTCGTGCGCAGGTACCATTTCACGAGGAACGGGAGGTGTTTCTTTTCTTGGAAGAGGTGGTGTGGGTGGTTTTTGTAAGACAGGAGACGTAGACGGCTGTTGCGCTGAAAGTTGCGATACGGGCGTTTGCGGTACTGATGTTTGTAGTGGTTTTGAAAATAGTTTTTTCTTATTCCACTGGGGTTTTGTATCAGGTGGTAATTTAGCAAGCTCGTCCGCGGTTGCCGAAAGCTCGTCAAGAATTGCTTTTTCTATCTTATCTCTTTGCGAGGCAAAAACTGACCGCGAGGACTCAATCACCTCTGTTTTATAAATACGTTTTGGAGGCTCGATAGGAGGAATCGTTGTTGCAGAAAACGGACGCGAACCAAGTCCGTCTATCATAAGTGTCAGATAAATCTGACGCGCACCAAGATTCACCAAATCTTCTTGGAGGAACTCTGGAGTAAATACTGTTTCAAGCGTTTCCGCATCAAACGGACCGACGCGAAACGCAATGGTCGTGCCTACGTTTCCAAACACTGCATTTCGTACTTCTTCTTCCATCTGCTCAACATACTGATGCGCAATGGTGAGGTTGAGTTTGTATTTTCGTGCTTCTGACAAAATTTCTGCAAATGTTTCGTTGGCAAAGTTTTGAAATTCGTCTACGTAAAAGTAAAAATCGGGTAGCATTATCAGGTCTCGTGCAGACGCGTCTGCACGACTCATAGCACCCAAGAAAATGCGTGTGGTGAGCATGGAACCAAGAAGGCGCATGTTTGTCTCTCCCACCAGTCCTTTGGACAAGTTCATAATGAGAATTTTTTTCTCATCCATCAGTGTTCGAATATCGAAAGAGGAATGGGGCTGACCAATGATGTTTCGAATAAGTGGGTTGCTCGTGAACTGACCTATTTTGTTTTGAATAGCGGGTGTGGCTTCTTGTGTATAGCGATCGGTGTATGTAGCAAATTCCTTTGTCCAGAAATCTTTAACTACAGGATCTTTCACGTTTTCAACAACCTGTTTTCGATACACCTTGTCCGTGTACATACGATTCACCGAAAGAAGTGTTGAGCCAGGGTACTCAAGAAGTGCAAGGAGTGTGTTTGAGAGAATATATTCCATACGTGCCGACCACGCGTCAACCCATATTTTCTTAAACGTTGCCATGAGTCCCGAGACAACGAGGTGTCGTTTGTCATACCCGACATCTTCCATGACGTTGAACGCAATCGGATTATCAAGATCAAAGGGCGCAAAATACACCACGTCTTTAATACGGTGTTCGGGTATATACTCAAGAAGTTTTTCCGCAGTGCCTCCGTGTGGGTCAATAAACGCAAGACCCTCTCCGTTTCGAATATCTTGAATAGCAAGATTCTCGAGCAGGGTTGATTTACCCATACCCGTCTTTCCGATGATGTACATGTGACGGCGACGGTCTTCTTTTTTGATACCAAACGGCGTTCGCTTACCACGATTGTCGGTGACGCCAAAGTACGTTATCCGCGCAGGATTATCCATTGGTTGTATTATACGGTACGAAAAAGCGACACCTATTCGCTCATGACCGCACGTAAACTGTCGTACTTATTTGAAGGGTCCCAGAATATCCATGACGTGATCCCTGCATCATAGGTACCTTTCGTTTGTGCAAGAATATCAGAGGCAAGGTACTCTTTTCCATAATCAAAATCTTGAAGCCATGGGCGAATCTTTTGTTTATCAAATGCAGGTTTTGTATACTTTCCTGTCGCAACGTCACGGGTTGTTGTTGCGGTAGTTTCGGTTGCGGGAATGGTTTCTGCTTTCATAATCGGCTCCCCATCAAGCGTTCGCACTGACGTCTGTGTAGCAATGGTACGTGTAACTGCCCTGTCCATGGCGTATTTAATTATTTCGTATGGATAGTCGTTTGGGTCAGCGTATCCATTAAAACCATCTGGATAATGCGAGGGATACACCATTGGCATGACATAGTCAAAATACGGAAGTGCGCGCTCAAGCACCTGTCCAATACCAAGGTCATCTGTGTTACTTGCGGTCATACCGAAAAGGTCTGCACTCATCACCACTCCTGTTGGTTTCATTTCTCCGTGTAAGTATACGAAAAAATGCTCGAGTGCCTCTGCTTTATTTGGATTTTTATACAACGCATCACTCATGTTCCCGTCAGAAGGATACCTAATGTAATCGTAGTTCAACTCGTCAAAACCCATGGCGATAGACTCTTTGGATAGGGTGACAATGTAGTCCCAGAAGTCACGCGAGGACACGTCAACGAAATTCAACCCTTTATGATCTTTCCAAGGACTACCCGTTGATTTGCTCTGCACTGATTGTTCAGGATGTGCTTTTGAGTAGTGAGGGTCTTGAAAGACGGTAATGCGTCCAATCACGTAAATACCTTTATCGTGAAGAGATTTCACAAACTCTTTCATATCACCAGCGCCACAAGACTGCATGGAAGCGTTTTCAAAACGCGGGTCGCTTGTGGGAAATCCAATAGTGCCACTGTAATCTTTGATGTCTATAACAACTGCGTTGAGGTCACTTGCGTCAATAAAAGAAATGAGTGAGTTTCGAAATGTCGGCGTGCCAACGACACACTGACTCATGTAAATACCTTTCACCGCCTCTGGTGTTGCGACATGCCCTTCGCGTGTAAACTCCTCTACCTTCTTTTCTTTAACTTCTTTCGATTCCTCCTGCTCTTCCCCATCGCGAGAGTAGTTGGTCGCAGAAAGTACAGGAATAACAAAGAAGCCCACCGCAAACACAAAGAGTGCTCCAAAAAAAACGACGGTAGAGGGTCGTTTAAACCACGCGCGACTCATGTTCAATAGGGGTCACGGGAGCATTTGGCACGGTGCGTGCACGCTGTCGTTTTACACGAAGCGATAGAGCAAGACCAAAAGAAACAAGACCAAGTATGGGGAGCATCCACATAAGCCACGTATAGGGAAGCCCAAGAAATGGACTTACTGCGGTAAGTATTCCAAACACCATAACAACTCCTTCTCTCGACATATAGGTAGCTTATAGGGAATGTTCAATAGTCGCAAGAAAGTGCTAGCGCGACACGATAACAACGAATTCTCCTCGCTGTTCCCCTTGGTGTTCTGTAAAGTGAGCGAGTACTTCGGAGGGTGTACCCGTGACAAGAGATTCGTGGATTTTGGTAAGCTCACGCACCACCGTGACGCGATGTTTTTCTGTAAGAGTCCCCACAAGCGAGGTAAGAGCTTTTTCAATACGATGCGGGGACTCGTAAAACACAACCGTGCGTTTCTCTTCTGCAATCTCTTTAAACAGCGTTTGTCGTCCTTTTTTGTGCGGGAGAAATCCTAAAAACACAAACTGATCTGCTACCACTCCTGAAATTGAAAGCGCAGCGGTGAGTGCTGAAGGTCCTGCAATTGCTTCAATGCGAACGTCGTCCCCTAGGCGTGCACGCACTTCAGCCACAAGCATTCCCCCAGGGTCTGAGATGCTTGGCGTCCCCGCGTCAGTCACGAGCGCCACATGCTTCCCCGCTCCAAGGAGTGTGAGGATACGATCACTTGCTAGGCGCCCACTGCGTGCGTGAAATATGAGAAGCGGTTTACTAATTTCATACCGCGAAAGCAACTTGCTCGTAACCCGTGTGTCCTCACACGCAATCGCGTCCGCTCGCTTTAGTGTGTCGAGCGCTCGAAGCGTAATGTCGCCTAAGTTTCCTATTGGTGTTGCAACGATAGAAAGAGTTCCCATATATTTAGTGCGCGACAAGCGCATCCGCTACTTTATAAATATCTCCTGCACCCATAGTAATCACAACGTCTCCAGCTTGTGGCTCACTTTCAAATACCTGCTGTATCTCTTGCGTGGTAGCGGCTTTTGCGTTTACTCCTTCATGTGCGATACGCTCGGCAAGCATTTCGCTTGAAATACTCCCGTCGTCCACTTCCCGTGCGCCGTAAATAGGCGCAATCAGGAGTCGGTCGACCCCGACAAAGGCGTGTACAAAATCTTCGAACAAGTCCCGTGTACGAGAATAGAGGTGTGGATGAAACGCAAGAAATATTTTGCCTTGTGTTTGTCTTCGTACTTCCCCAACCGTTTTCCATACCGCGGTTGGATGATGGGCATAATCGTCATACACGTCTGCGCCATTCTTCGTCTTTCCTTTATATTCAAACCGTCTCCATGCTCCCGCAAACGTTGAAAGACTTTCTTTTATTTTTTCACTTTGTAGATCAGGTAGCGCCACATGTGAGGCGGCAGACGCGGCGCGTGCGTTCATACGATTAAACTCTCCGAGAAGTGACATTGCATACGCGGGCTCTTGTGTGTAGTCGACCACGCGAGCAGTCACATTTTTTAGAAGTGGTGCAACATGTTCGTGAGACGTGTCCGCGACAATCACGCCCGTTGTTTTTTCCATAAGGGTACGAAAAGCGTCTTGAACGTCCACAAGGTCTTTGTAATAGTCCGAGTGGTCAAACTCAATATTAGTGACTACTAAAATCTCTGGCGTAAGCGTAAGAAAATCCCGTTTGTACTCACACGCCTCCACAACAAAAAACTCACCTGCGCCTGGTAGGTAGTTTGAACCAAAATCTCGCACGATTGAGCCGATTACTGCTGTTGGAGACGCGCCTGCATCACGTAATATTTTTGCGAGCATACCTGTTGTCGTCGTTTTACCGTGTGTACCCGCAACCGCGATGGTTCGCATGTCGCGCGAAATTTCACCAAGCGCTTGAAAATACGACACTTGTCGTATCCCTTGTTCTTTTGCACGCACACGCTCAACATTATCTTCCGCCACTGCTTCGGTATACACAACCACATCAACGTCAGCAGGAACATTTTCTGCTTTTTGACCCACAAGTACCTCAATTCCTTTTTCGTACAAAAGTGCGGTTGTGGGACTTTCCTCTTTATCTGAACCAGAGACCTCTGCTCCGTGATCAAGATACAGCTGAGCGAGTCCGCTCATACCAATGCCTCCAATACCAATAAAATACGCCTTTTGGGGAACGGTCATGATGCTACTCTATCACTTGAATGGCGTGAGGGTCATAGCTGTTGTACGAGTGTCGTAAATTGGTCTCCGCGGTCGTACTCATTCTTGAACATGCCAAAAGAAGCGAACGCAGGAGAGAAGAGCACCACATCTCCTTCGGTTGCATACCGTGACGCTTCCTCAAACGCTCCTTGCAAAGAGTCAAATACAGATGGGTTTGCGACCTCGCCAAGAATTCGATTTGTTCCAGAGCCAGAAAGAAGAATTACTCGTTTTGTGTAGTGTGGAAGTTCTTTCAAGAGTCCGTGCATATTGAGACCTTTATCGTGACCACCCATAATGAGCACAATGTTTTTTTCCTCGCCAAGAGCCTTGAGTCCTGCAAGGGTTGCGTCTGGGGTGGTTGCGTTTGTGTCATTGTAGTACGAAACACTATTGACCTCTCTCACCAACTCAAGTCGTCCTGACACTCCTTTAAATTGCTCAAGAGTTTTAAAAATAGTCTCTTCGGAAATATCTAGAGAGAGGGCTGTCGCGCGAGCAATTTCTGCGTTATATCGGTTATGAACACCTGGAACTCTGAGCGTCAGAGATGCTGGTAGCGTTTCTGGCTCTATGACCTTACTTTTTATCTGCTTCTGATATTTTGCAAATAGTATTGCTTTTGCTTGTGACCCAATAACCAAAATATCTTTTTCAGACTGGTTAAGAAATATCTGCGCCTTATCACTCAGATATGCGTCTATGTCATTTTTGTAATACACCAAGTGGTCATCCATGAACGTGGTAAACACCGCAGTGTGGGGGCTTATACCTGCTTCGCCAAAACCATGACACTGCCACGAATCAAGTTCTAAAACGGCAATGTGTTCAGGTGTGACCTTCGGCAAGAGCGCGAGCGTAGAAACGCCACGTACATTTCCACCAAGGAGCACTTTGCGTCCGTTAGCAACCAATATATCGTAAATCATCTGTGTGACCGTAGACTTGCCGCGCGTACCCGTAATACCAACAATGGGTATGTTTGAAATTTCAGCAAACAAATCCGCACTCATTCGTACAGCAACGCCGTGCTCTTTTGCGTGTGCAATGTACGTGGACTCGAGTGGAACACCTGCGGATTTAAGTATCAAATCCTTCCCTTCAAAGTCAGAGAGTCTATGCTCTCCAAGCACATACTCGATATTAGAAAACTGAGAGAGTCGCTTAATGGATTCAGTCAACTCCTCACGGGTCTTTAAGTCAGTAATGGTCAAATGCGCCCCGCAGGACGCAAGATATTCTGCGTCTCCAACAGAGCGTCCAAGGAGCCCAAGACCCATCACGGTAATACGTTTCCCTTCAAAATAAGCTCGCGCATCCATTCTCCGAATGGTAACGAAAAAAGCACGAAAAGGCGAACGAAACTAATTACACTCCCGCACCTCCTCCAAATCTTCTCGCACAATACGCGCCGTGCTTTTTGGCACAATCACCAACTCGAACGGACTGGTGATGGCGTCGCTCACGACACACGTCTCGGAAGGAGAGACGTGTGTAATAGTTACGTGACGATTTTGTCCGTCATCAACAATCTTTTCTACTCGTACGTCATATCCTCCAGAAGGGTGCGTACCATCAAATACTGCGAGTATTTGGTGTGTTTCGAAATTAACTAACGGCATATCAGGACCATCGAAGTGATAGGTTTGTTCCCACAGTTCTGCGAGCTCCTCTTGCGTTTTCACACGATAGTTGATGCGCTCCGTCACTCCAACTGCGTTTGGACCGTGCTGTATAGTCGTAAAAGCCACTTCTCCCGTTCCTGCTCCTCGTAGAAAACTCTTGCCTTCCAACATAAACAGCCATGCACCTACAAGAATAGCCAGCACACAAATCCCACCAATAATGAGAGCGTCTCGTTGCATAGAGATAAGTATAGGTGACTATCGAAACACTGCCTTAATCTACTGGTGGATAAACTGTATTTTGGTGCAAGTGGAAGGACTTGAACCTTCGACCGTCCGCGTATCAGGCGGATGCTCTACCAACTGAGCTACACTTGCAGAAATTTGATAATAACAACATTTCTTCTTATTTTCAATTTACCTTATCTTTCCTATAGGAAAGATAAGGTAAATTATAACCTAAAATGAGTACGCAGTGCCTTGTCTGATTCGAGAGCTTCCGCTACAAATGAACGCATTTCCCCAACACCACTACGCAAGTGTGCCCGTACGAGTGCAATAAATTCATCACATGGATATGGATACGCCCATACACTATCTTGGATACGAATAAATCCAACATGTTGAAGCATGTGTCGTAGCCGATCACGAGCACGACGACGATTTTCTGTTATATCAAATATTACTACACGCCATTTCCCGTCCCAAAACGCTGGTTCAGGAATGATATACTCAGCATCTTCAATTGATTCGGCAACCTCTTCACCTTTTTGTGTCAACGTAACCATACGCTTACCCCATCCTCCTTCTACCCTCACCAGCCCAGACTGTTCTAGTCGAGAAAGTGCTTGTGACATGCGCCGATATAATTCAGAATGATTTTTAGCAGGAACATCGAGCTCTTTTAACAATCGTATTAGTTTTGGAGCAAGAATTGCTACCCCGACTACGCCAACTCCTACAAGAGAACGCATTACGAGGTTTTGTATGCGTATTCTTCTTTTTTGTTTTTTCTCTTTTCTAGGAGTCTTCATAAATTACCTTATACATCCTATAGGATATATAAGGTAATTTATGAAGTAATCAACAGTGGAGTGATGGGTTTGCTACCCTACCTTGGTATAGTACAAACACAATGGTCCATCGCGGAAATACGCGTGAACCCAAACGACTCCGAGAGTCTCGGAGTTCCACTCTTCTCGAGAAAAAACGACGGCACAAAAACAAAGAACGCATCTGGAAACGATGCGTTCAAAATATAATAAGACGCAAGCACATGCTTGCGTCTTTTGTTACTACAGAGCCACCAGATTCAAAAACAAGTCTCCTTGCTCGGTGAAGCTGTAGCTTCCAAACCCAAGCGGGGGTGCACTGACGTATCTGTTTTGTTTCAGCCACGTAAGACACTCTTTGAACTCGGATTCAGAACTGCCGAGATACTTTTTAACATCTTCGAGCGTAAAGCTGTTCGTTTCGAGCGTCTCTGCAATCATCGTAAGAAAGTGTAGCGACTTCTGCTCAAGCGTCCGAGTATTTCCACTCACAACACACCTCTTTTCTCGTACGTCTGCAGACACGGTATCAAAATAAACAACAAAACGCCACCGATATCGGTGGCGTTTTGTTGTTGAGTAGAAAAATATAAGAAAAGTATGCTCTTGTGTTCCGCCTATTCCCAGTTCTTAAAGCGTCAATTGAGCGCTTCAAGCCCTGTACCGGGATACGTTATCCGGCATCCGTGTAGTGCTTGAGGTGCAACTACAATCTCCCTATTTCTTGCGAAATAATCGACGAGATGCTTCTTCCGAAGACATCAGTTCCAATTGGATATGTTCCACGAGCAGCTTCCGCTACCCGTGCCTTGTTACGACTTACTCCCTGTCATTGAGTTTACCGTAGTCCTGCCTAAAGCAAGATATCGGGTACCCCCAACTTCCTTGAGTTGACGGGCGGTGAGTACAAGACTCGAGAACGTATTCACCGTGGTATGGCTGACCCACGATTACTAGCAATTCCGGCTTCATGAGGTCGTTGCAGACCTCAATCCGTACTGAGGTTCATTTTTGGGATTTGCTCCACCTTACGGTCTTGCATCCTTCTGTGTGAACCATTGTATCACGTGTGCGGCCCAAGGCATCAAGGGACATGCTGATCTGGCGTCATCCTCACCTTCCTCCCCCGTGAGGGGGCAGTCTCGCCTGACATAAATAACAGACAACGAGGGTTGCGTTCGTTACCCCACTGAAGGGAACAGCTCAAGCCACGAACTGACGACGACCATGCATCACCTGCCCAGCACCTTCGAAAGCTTCTCCGTTTTCACAGAGCGTGCAGCTGGGTTTCTAGCCTTGGTAAGGTTCTTCGCTTGTCGACGAATTAAGCCACATGATCCACTGCTTGTGCGAGTCCCCGTCTATTCCTTTGAGTTTTAATCTTGCGATCGTACTACCCAGGCGGCTCGCTTACCGCGTTAGCTTAGTCCCACAGAGGGTCGATACTCCGTAGAACGAGCGAGCAACGTTTAGGGCTAGGACTACCGGGGTATCTAATCCCGTTCGCTACCCTAGCTTTCGTGTGTGAGCGTCAGATTTGGGCCAGTGCACTGCCTTCGCCTTTGGTGTTCCCCACGATATCAACGGATTTCACCCCTACACCGTGAGTTCCATGCACCTCTCCCAACCTCGAGTTGTACCGTTTCGCTTGCGAACCGTAAGTTGAGCTCACGGATTTTACAAACGACTAATACAACCGCCTCGACACCCTTTACGCCCAGTGATTCCGGATAATGCTTGGGGCCTCTGTATTACCGCTCCTGCTGGCACAGAGTTAGGAGCCCCTTATTCATGTGGTACCGTCAATAATTTCGTCCCACATAAAAGCTGTTTACGTACCGAAGCACTTCATCCAGCACGCGGCGTCGCTCCGTCAGGCTTTCGCCCATTGCGGAAGTTTCTTGACTGCAGCCTCCCGTAGGAGTATGGGCCGTGTCTCAGTCCCATCGGTGGGGGTCAACCTCTCAGTTCCCCTAAACGTCGTAGCCTTGGTGAGCCGTTACCTCACCAACAAGCTGATATTACGCAGGCCTCTCTCGAAGCGATAAATCTTTACTCTCTCGAGACCATCCGGTATTACCCCGTCTTTCGACGAGCTATTCCAGACTTCGAGGGGAGTACCTACGTGTTACTACCTCGTCTGCCGGTTGCCCTTGCGGGCCCCCTTGACTTGCATGCCTTATCCACGCCGCCAGCATTCATCCTGAGCTAGGATCAAACTCTCATTAAGAATAGGCGGAACACAAGAATATACTTCTGTGTTTCCTTGCCACCACATCAATAAATTGGTGTGGTGGCTTACTATTTTTCTTGCCTCATTGGTTTTTCAAAATGAAAAACATAAGGACTTTACTCTAGAATGTGATTATTTAGTTTTCAAAAAACGTACCCGCCCCGTGAGATAGAAATGCTCAATTTATCGACGAGCAAAAACTCGCCGGTAAGTCTCTCCTACCGTGCCCAAAATCAAACGTTATCTCACGGGGCTGTAGGACTATACTACTCGCCCCATCAGATACGGTCAAGTCCTTGTTTTAGGGTGTATTCCCTACCCATTAGTGTAATACACAGTGGTGATTGACTTATAAGACTATATGTGATATAGTTCCGCTCACGTTCTTTCAAGAAAGAGGAGTAGAGAAATGTCGAAAGTGGCAAATAGATTCCGTCGCAAAAAGCCAGTGATCACAGCGTCAGTTGCGATTGCAGAACACTTTCAAGCGATGGAGGCTGAGCGCGCCGATACTATGGCAATGCTCGCTGATCTCGACGACGACTTTTCAGGACGTTTCGTAACGCCCTACTTTTTCGCCGAAGACGACCCCCGGTTTAAGCGGTGGTATGAAAACAGCCGTCGCTCTACCAACGCTCTCTTTCTCGACATGATCTACGACGAGGAAGCTGAACGCCAAGAACGCGAAGAAGACGAATACGACCGTAGGTGCGAAGATGCACACGCGGATCGATATGAACTTCGCTATGGGTCATACGACCGGTACTAAAACGAAGGGACGCACACAACTACGTGCGTCCCTTTTTTGTTTGATTTTGTTTAGAGACAGTTTTTGTTTTCCACAAGTTGCGACCCTCGACAAACCGCGTATGATGGACAGAGCCGTCAAGCCTTAGCCATGAGATTAACGCTCCAAAAGCGAGAGTATGTCGTTGTGTCCGTCGGGGGCTCTTTAATCGTCCCTGACGAGATTGACAGTAATTTCCTTTCTTCGTTTCGTTCCATCATCCTTTCTCACCTCGAGAAAGGTTTTTCTTTTGCTATTGTTGCGGGTGGTGGTAAAACAGCAAGACGCTACCAAGCAGCGGGACGTGCCGTCACAAATATAACAAATGAAACCAGCGACTGGATTGGACTCGAGGTAAACAACATGCACGCTGAGTTTTTAAAACGATTATTTGCTCCACACTCAGCCCCACACATCATTAGAGATTTTTCGAAATCATTTCCAAACACGTATCCCATTATCTGCATTGGTGCAGAGAAGCCAGGCCACTCAAGCGATTTTGACGCTGTCGTTGCAGCGCGAAAGCTTGGCGCAAAGAAAATAATCAACCTCTCGAATATCGACTACGTGTATACCGCTGACCCCAAGAAAGATCCTACGGCAACAAAAATTGAGAGTATTACGTGGGCAGAGTTTCGAACACTGCTCCCGAGCGAATGGGAAGCGGGTCTATCTTCCCCCTTTGACCCCATCGCTGCAAAAAACTCCGAGGAGCTTGGTCTTGAAGTGGTGATTATGAACGGCAAAAAGCTAGGAGAGTTTGAAAACTATCTTTCAGGAAAACCGTTTATTGGTACTAGTATCACCAACTAAGAAGATGTAGTCACGCTTTGTGTTTTTTTCAAAAATTCAGCGAACGCACGGGTAGAAGGTTTTTTTCCTGCAAACTCCAAAATGTCATGGACACTCACCCGCTCCATTCGTGGAGCTCCTCTTCCTATAGCTCGAAGTAATATATTTCCGCTATGAGTAACACTGATGAACTCTGGAGAACGTGGACTAAATGATGCAGATATCCCCAACCGTCTTAGTTCTTGTCGAGACGTTTCTATCATACTCACCACTGAAACCATATTTTTCACCAAGCCATCCTGAACACGTGTCTCGAGCGTTTCTTCACGTGTTCGACCTCCATCCTTCACAACCCGGAACTCTCCCGAAAGTTCACCATAGAGTTTTGAAACAATGGTCAGTCGTGTCTTTGTTCTGTCGAGTACCCCGTCAGCAGTTTTCCCTGCTACAAAACTTGGCGTTATTCTCTCCTCAACATGTTTTTCGTGCGCTCGTTGTTTTTTCAGAATAGTATCAAGCACGGTGCGTCGCGCTAAGCGCGGAAGCAATTCTGTTAAGTAAATGTCGACGGCCTTGCGTGCGTCTTTTCTTGAAAGATCGAGTGGCGGATAATCGTACGTTTCTCCATCTTTTGGTTTGGGTACTGAAAAGCCAATGGAGGCGAGTCGTTGTTGTATGGCTTTTATCTCCTGTTCGTTCTGTGTTTGTCCGTCGTGTGCCTTTTCGTCAATAGTGTCCAGAAGCACTCGGGCGGAGAAGTACTCTTGTCGGTTCTTTATCCACTGTGAAATCTTCGCTTCAATTTGCTCCTTCTTCATCACTTTCGAGAGAGTGTTTCGAATTTCAACGGGGATTTTAAATATTTCTTTTCCACCTCGGTCCACAAACGCAAACGTCACTACGTGTCGGTCCACCTGGATTTGTGGGACACCCTCATCAGCGCTCACGTCCAGATCAGCCTCTTTATTTTTACCAAAGGTGCGTCGTTGTTTTTTTCTCGATTCGATAAATACCTTTACCGTAATGCCCTCAAAAGGACCTCCTGTACCAAAAGTATCAATTTTCCCTTTTTCTTTATTTGCAAAAAGTACATCTACCAAATAGACCCCGTCCGCACGCACTGCTTCTTGCATTGCTTTCAACTGTTCTTTGACGGGAATACCTGCCCAGTTTTTGTTACGTTGCTGTTGTTGCTCACTCTTGTACCATACAGTCAAAACGCGCGAACGAATGTTTTGGAATACTTGGTCTTTGATTGCGGTAATGGAAGAAAACTGACGTATGTGTGGGTCTGCGTTCTCCGAAAAAGTACTTGAGAGTTTTGAAATCCGTGCGCGTCGTTTATCTTGTCGTGCTTTTATAATGCGTGCCGCCTCATTTCCAAAGACACCAGTATCGAGTGTTTCCTCTTGCTCCATGCGAGCGGTTTCGCTATCAGCAAGCGCAATGCGCGCCGCAGCTTCCTTAAGCTCTTCTTCAAGTTGACTTGCAATGGTCTGACGAAGTCCCGACTCTCGCATGGTTTCGAGCATCCCAGGGTTATTCGCATCAAACGCATCAATATTATCTTCCATCAAGTTTACAGGATTTTTTGTGAGGTCGAGATATTTTCCACGAAGTTCTTCACTCACTTCTGCAAGCTCCCCGTACAACTCATCAAACGCGTCGTTGGTGAGGTGTTCAATCTTTGTTTGCGCATATCGTTTTGAAAACGCATGATGTCCAATAGCAACTTCATGTATACCCATGAGCATTTCTGCACGAAGCGCGCCCGCTTTTTCATGCACCTCTGGTGAGGCGTGCTGGAAAGCTGTCTGGAACTGGTCTTGTGGAAGGAGTGTCTTATGCACAAACTCTGAGTTTTGGAGAACAGACTCCATCATCTGCGCAAACCCCGGAAGCAGTTGTTCAGAAATGCGAATCGTGAGCGCAACAGGATCTTTATACAAAGTCACCAGATGATTGAACGCTTTTACTGCAGGGGGTTCTGGAAGATCGGTCGCAATAAAGACGTGCTTTAAGTCGTGTGGGTACTTACTCATCGCACCAAACATTTTTCCAAGAATAGTGTCGGGGGAAGAGAACGGAGAGTTTGCAAGCACGGGTACTTCATCCGTTGCGGCCGCTTCGCGCATGGCAGCTTGCACCATATCAGGAGTGAAAGTAACGCTTGGAAATATTCCTTTGAGTGCCACCGAGGACACCATTTTATTCAAGTTGTTGGAAATATGCTCCGCAAGCAGGTATTCTGCGCCTTCTTCTCGCGTACCATCTCCTTCAAATTGTTTTCGCTCTTCTGAGAACTCGTCTCTGCGGGTTTTTTCCGTTTTTTGAATACGTGTTCGCGTAAGAAGTGCTGGAGAAAAGTTTATAAGCAGAAGTATAGCGAGGACTCCAAGCGACATGCCTGCACGCTCCCAATTCTTAAAAGCTTCGTAATGTGTCTCCCATGTCCACCAAGAAGCCCCACCGCTGGTGTTCAAGTTTTCTGGGTCAAACGGACTGACATCTATTGAAACACTAGGCACTTCAAGGGAAATACCTCCACCAGGAGCTACGTTTTCTCCATCGAAATCGCTCAACTGTTCTTCCACCAGCTCAAGAAGGAGTGTCGAGCGCTCAGCAAAGAGTTTATTTTGCAAATACTCAAAAAGCGGAACAGTGTCCTGAATGCGCAAAACGTGTGGGCGCATGGTTGCACGGTTCGGAGGAGTGATTCCTGCTGACTGAGAAAGTTTTGCATTGACTGGGTCGAGCGCGTCATCCGACCACACCGCAACTTCAGCTCCTGTTTCTATGGCTCCTGTCTTATACAACACATACAACTCACGAAGACTTACACTGGTTCCTCCCCTCTCTCGTATTGTCTCAAGTAAACTGATATCTTCTTGGGTTAAACGATGAAACTCTTCATCTTGAGCAAGGATGTTTGTTACCGTTTCTGCTGTTGAAGTATTGGTTGCATTACCTCCGTCGGAAAGTATAACGAATGTAGGTTCATCAAGCGCGTCAATAAAGTCGTTATGAAAAGCTCGCAACTGTGTCTCAACTGAAATACCATCTGCAAGCACATTTGACTGTGCGTCAAACCGACGTGCAACCAGTAGCTCTGCAATTTCGTGATATTCTTCCGCGCGGTCAGACATATCTTCCCCTTCTGGAGCGTCGAGTTCTATAGTGCTAATACGAGCACGGAACTGTTCTTGTATTTCTGCGCGAGAACGCATACCTTCTGCGATACCTGAAGGTCCTGACGCAAGCATTTCTTCTTCAGTTGTGGAAAGGCCAGTGAGTATTGCGTACTTTCCTCCCCAACTGCGTCCGCGTCCCACCGCCCCCGTTCCTCCCGCTCCTGCAACACGATCTCCTGCTACTTCGGTTGTAAGAATGGTTTCGCTTTTATTATGAAAATCGACAAAAAATCGTGCAGTCGCATTCAGGCTTTGGTATGCAGGAGTAGAACGGTAATCATTTTCAAAAGAATCTGGTCTAAAGTTTTCAGGAAGCGCCAGTTGTTCTATCTGGTTATCCACTTGTTCTGTTGCTTGCGCCACCTCCCGGTTCAAATCCCCTCCCTGCTGCGCTCCTGCAACAGCTACCAACACTCCTTCGAACTGAAAGAGTGAGTATCCGGTGACGGCCAAGAGTGCTCGTATCTGTTTCCATGACATCTTTTGCTTTGCCGTTCCTTTCTTTTCTCGATCGCTAAGGTACGCATCGGAACGAACGAGGTCGTCGGTGAGTGCTGTACGCTTTACATTTTCAAGCGCCACCCCAACACTTCCAAGACCAAATGCCATACTTACTGCGTATACAGGATCTGTCCAACTCACCACATCCCCAGTGCGCGCCATCAAATTTGAAAGTACTAGACCAACGACCACTCCAGTATCCAAAACACCGCTCGTAGGACCAAGCACAAGACGTACGGCTTGGGACACCTTGTTCTGCCATATTTTCAACTCATGCTCTGAAATAGGGCGTGGGATAAGCTTTGAACGTTTTGCCTTGTCGGGCTCTTGTTCTTGCAGTTTTCGCACCTCTGTTTTTGCGTGACGAACCGCGTGAAGCATGAGTTCTATACCTCCTGTTCCCTTGCGTTTATATACTGCTTCTTTTGCATGCTCGGAAATGAAAGACGCAAATACTCCTTCGTATAAAAAGCGTGTTTCGTCGTCGAGTTCTTTTTGAGTATCTCTCGACTCCTCAAGAAGTTCTTTGGTTTTTCGTAACGTTTCAAGTTTAAGCGAAAGTTTGCTGTTTGGTCGTTGACCCAAGAGGCGTTCTACCTCTTGCATTTGTGCGTCTATTTGATTAAACATCTTTTCAACGTCTCCATGTAACTTTTCTCCAAAAAGCTGTGTTGCCTCACGCTGGTCTACTGTAGTTTTAACTGCTTCTCTGGTGCGTAGCGGTGAAGAGTCTCGTTCAAGAAAAGGCCGTACGAGTGGTTCGTAGTGTTCAGTGCGCACCTTTCCACTCATACCAAGTTTTGCAACAGTTACACGGGCATCTGAACTCAAGGTTTCTAAAAATGTTTTTAATTCCGTTTCTGCATTTTGTAGTTCCTGTGGAGACATTTTTATTCCCTTTTGCTGTAACTCATCCTTAAGAACTGCGATGGCATAGGACCCAAATTGACTGAGGTCTCTCTGGACCTCAGCAGGAATTTTTACAGTCTTTGTTTCGCGCCCACCAAACCACCCCCTGTTTTGAGTTTTTGCTTTTCCTGCCATAAGTGTTGGTATCAGTATATACCAACCACATGTGAGCTATTTCTTTTCAAGCGCTTTAGCAAGCGGGATAAGCAGTGGTGCTGAACGGCAAATAGAAGAGAAGGTGCCGATAATCACTCCCACCATCATCACGAGCGCGAAATTGCGTGTGGCCTCAGGACCAAAGAGAATAACGGCGAGAAGCGCGAGCGCCACCGTGAGTGATGTGTTAACTGAGCGTCCCATGGTTTCATCAATCGATTTTCCAATAGTTACGTCAAATGATTCTTCAGGTTCCCTTGGATTTGCTTTGTATTTTTCTTCGTTTAGTTTCAAATGTTCTCGAACACGGTCAAAAATAACAATGACGTCGTTTACGCAGTATCCAAGCAAAGCAAGGAGTGCAACGACAAAAAGTGCATCTGCTTGAGCTCCAGTGAAGTGCGCGAGTACTGAAAAGAATCCAGCAGGAACAATGACGTCTATCGCGAGCATAAGCACCACCACCACTCCATATCCCCATGACGGCACAGGACGTGATACCTTGCGGAACGCCCACGCGATATAGAGCACGATAGCAAGCGTGACGAGCGCAAGTGCGTACACTGCTTTTATTGCAAGTTCAGAACCAAGAGATGGACCGATGGAGTTGAAACGAAGTTCCGAAAGCGTACCACTTTGCGAAAGGACGGAAAGTAAGGTGGTGTGTTCCTCGCCCGTCAAAGAGTGTGTGCGCACCGTGACACCCGTTTCCCCACTCTCTCGAAGGAGAGCATCAGAAAATCCTGCTGAGCTAACCGCGTCTTTGAGTTCCGTAACGTTTGGTCGTCCTTCTTCGTATGCAACTTCAACAAGCGAACCGCCGGTGAAATCAATCGAGAGCGGAAGTCCAAGAAAGATAAGAGCACCAATGGCACCAGCGAGTATAAGACCCGTGAGCCAAAAGAAGAACGTGCGATATTTTATGATAAACATACGTTAGTTGCACTTAGCGAGTAAGACGAGCTTAGTAAAACTTATGCCCCGTATCACTTGTTGGGAATAGGTATGAATTGCACTTAACAGAGTTCTTATAGAAAAAATCTCTTTCTTGACTACTGTACTCGTGGTTGAAAAGTGATACGGGGTTAAGAAGTTCATACTCGTTATTTACTCGTTGAACTACTAAAAAATCCGCTCGACAAAAGGAATTTCCACGCTCCTTTTGTCTCCTTTGGAAGGATGGTGTTTAAAAGCACTTGCGTAATCGTCACCGCTGAAAGAAGTGAGACGATAACACCAAACCCGAAGACGAGCGCAAATCCTTGCACAAGTGATGTTCCCATCCAAAATAGAATGACGGATGAAATAATCATAGTGAAATGTCCGTCGCGAATTGCAGGCCATGCGCGTGCGAATCCAATATGCGCTGCCTCGCGCGCTCCCTTTCCGGAGCGTAACTCTTCCTTCATGCGTTCAAAAATAAGTACGTTCGCATCCACCGCCATACCAATAGAAAGAATGAGTCCCGCAATACCAGAGGCAGTCAGTGTGACAGGAATAAATTTAATAATCGCAAGTGTGATGATGACATATATAACGAGTGCCACGGTTGCGACAAGTCCGGGGAGACGATACCAAAGAATCATAAAGAGTGCCACGAATGCAAACCCAATAACGCTCGCAAACACCCCAGCATCAAACGCGCTCGCTCCAAGCGTTGGTCCAACCGATGAACTTCCCACAAGCTCAATAGGAACTGGGAGTGCACCAAAGTTTAAGTTACGAACTAAGTCACGACCTTCCTCTGGAGTGAATTGTCCAGAAATAGTTGCGGTGCCTCCCGCAATGGCTTCTCGAATAACGGGAGTCGATATAGGTTCTCCGTCCAGAAAAATCGCAAGCACTTCTCCAGTGTGCTTGGTCGTTAGTTTTTCAAAAAATTTTGCTCCTTCATCATTAAAATTCAAAACAACAATCGGCTCATTTGCGAGTCCCTGACCTGCGCTTGCTCCAAACTGAAGCTCTGCATTTTTTAGATAGCGTCCCGTAAGCTCTGTTGGTGTAAACGTTGGATTCCCTTCAGCGTCTGGCTCTCCAAGAAGTTTAAACTCAAGAAGCGGTGTTTTTCCAAGAGCATCAACCGCAGCCTGCACATCAGTGACTCCAGGAAGCTCAACCAAGAGCCGGTCTTCTTGCACACCCGCAACTGCACTTGATTTCTCAAGTTGCACCAAAGGTTCTGCAACCCCAAAAATGTTTACTCGACGCTCAATCACCTCACGAAGTGAGTTGAGTGCATCTTGTGTACTTCCTACTACCCCTACGGTGTCAGCTTTATAAATAAGCTCGGTGCCTCCCGCAAGGTCCAGTCCAAGTTTTACTGAATATTGATTGTCAGGTGCGTTGGTAGACACAACAAACCACCCGAGGAGGGCGGATACGATAAGCACCGTGGCTACTGGGAGAAAACGCATCTGCACACAATATCAGATTTGTTTCGTGCGTGCAGGCATTGACAAAATACAGAGAGGTCCTATGATGGATGCAGGAGGTTCTCATGGACGATGGTCTCATGATTGTCATCGGTATCACGCTTATCAGCATGGTCTCTTTGTACGGTCTCGTATCGTACCTGAAGAGCTATGGAACTGAGCCTGAGCCGATAAGCCTGAACTAATTCGTTCAGGCTTATCTTATACAAAAACTTCTTATTTTTTCGCAACAAGTGTTGCTACATTTTTAAATAGGTACGCTACAGCAATCGGTCCAACACCACCTGGCACGGGCGTAAACACCGACGCAACTTCTGCGCATGCAGGATCCGCGTCACCAACAACAACACCATTTGATTCCGACGTACTTGCATCAATAAGTACCACTCCTTCTTTTATCATGTCTGGCTTTATAAGATGACCACTCCCCGTCCCGCTAACAATAATATCGGCTTTGTGTGAATGAAATTTTAGATTAGTTGAGTCAGTAATAATCACGGGCTCAACCAACTGCTGTCTAAACCATCTTGTTACAGGTTTGCCTACTAGTTTTCCTTGGCCGATAATAAGCACTTTCTTCTCACAAACCTTTACGTGCGTGCGCTCTAGTATTTCTTTTACCGCACCAACAACGGGAGGCAGAAGCCCGTTTTCACTTCCTGACTCAAAACGCTCATATGCTTTTTCAGATAACACGTCAGCATCTTTTTCGATAGGAATTGCATCCAACACCCTCTCAGTATCTATGTGTGAAGGCAAAGGAAGTTGCACAATAACTGCGTCCGCTCCTTCCTTTTGAACGGCATTTATCATTTCTTGCGTCGTTGCGTCCTCTTCAAGCTCTACCACCTCAAGTGTCATGCCCGCATCCTGCGCACGCGCTTTTTTTATGGAAAGGTACGAGAGAGTTGCAGGAGTGGGCGTCACCGTAACCGCACGCACAATAACTGGCGACGTTATTTGAGCACGAACACTCGTAAGTATTTCTTTTGCAATTGCTTTACCGTCTACAATCATGACTTGTGGCGAAGAAGTGATTCTGGTACTTCCGACTCATACACACCGTTGGTGTAATAAAACGCATCAAAGCCTTCGTGGGTGTACACGTAGCCCAAACGACTTGTCACCTTACTTCCATTAACTGCAATCGGATACGAGTATCCTCGCCACGCACCTTTGCCTGTTGGAATAATTCCGCGCGAGATGTGCCACGCAAAAAAGAAAGCAATGCACACCATCCAAGGAAACACGGGAAGTATCATTTTCCCTACCGCCCTTGCCATGTCGCGTCCGCGCACCACCTCTCCGGGAGGACAAATGTTAAATACTTCGTAGCCAATAACTTTTTCTCCAAATGAGAGACGCTCAACAATACCTACCACGTCATCCTCGTGAATAAATTGTCGAACCCATTTTGGGGTGACGGGAACAAAGATAACGAGGGCTGAAATAATGCTGTATAAAAAAGAACCCTTTAGTTGGCCCGAAAGCGCAGACTGAAGTCCAAAACGAGTGCGCATAAAGCGTCCTCTCGGTCCTGTGATTGCTGCAGGACGTAACACTGCAACGTCTGCGGTGTTAATGCGCTTTTTCCATGCGTCCTCTAAACGCTCCTCTGCTACGCGCTTTTCCTCTGCGTATAAGTACTCGGTCTTTTTAAATGGCTCGTCTTCATTAAAACGGTGCTCAATCGTGTTAGTAGCAAATGCACCGTAGGAGGCAACCGTGGAGAAATGAATCAGGTGTTTTACATAGGGCTGAGTGAGTGCAAAACGAAACACTTTTTCAGACCCTTTGACATTCCACTTCCACTCCTCGTCTTGTTTTCCATACATTTCTCGAATCTGCCACGCAGTATGTATGACAGTGTCTGGTGCAAATGAGCCAACCGCCTGCTCCCATGAGTCTAACGTGTTCATTTCAATATAGGTCAGTTTTGGCTCACTTTTGAGACAATCGGGATGCGGTTCTTTATCAAGTCCGATAATGCGTGCAACATCAACACGTTTCGCAAAATGCTTCACGAGCATTCCCCCAACGTACCCTGCGGCACCCGTAATAAAAATAGTTTTCGCCTCGAATCCGTTATGAGCGGAGCGAGTTAGGGATTCGAAAGTACTCTTGGGGTGTGCTTCCATGCCCTTACTCTACCAGTTACCAAGCAGAGACGCGAAAAAGCATCCGCTTCACCGTTTTGAGCGCAATTTCAATATCAAGCGGGAGTGAGCGATTTTTGATGTAGTAAAAATCATATGCAAGACGCGTCTTTGTTTCTTCAATAGATTGCGGGCTGATGTTACCTTGCTCATATTGCTGGTTTATCTGCGCCCAGCCAGTAATACCGGGGGTGACCGCGTAGCGCATATGATAATACGGTATTGCTTCCCCAAGTCGTTTTCCCAGTCCTTCAACATCATTTCGTGGACCAATCAGTGAAATGTCTCCAGAGAGTATATTCACGAACTGTGGAAATTCGTCCAATGACGTTCGTCGCAAAAAATTTCCCACCAATGTAATAGGGTTTTCCTTCTTTTCTTCCGTCGTCCATTCTCCTGAAGCGGGTTTGTTAAAGCGCATACTGCGAAATTTGTATGACTTTACTCGCTTACCAAATTGACCTATGCGGTCTTGCGCAATAAACACAGGACCAGGACCCTCGCACCACATGGCGCATGCAATAAAGGGCGTGAGTACGACCGTAATAACTCCCATGGCCACGCCTCCAACAATATCGACAGCTCGTTTAGAAACCGCATAAAAAAGTGTGTTACTGGATGAAACATTGGTGACAAACCAGTCGTTGTGTAAAAGCGAAAGAGGAACCCTATCGAATACCTCTTCATACACTTTGTAAAAGTCGAGTACGTGTCGCTCATTTCCTGAGAAAGACAGTTCATACACCGCAGGCAATGCTTTTTGAAGATCCGCGTGCGTGGTATCTACAACAATACTGACGGCACCCGCGTCTCGAATATTTTTTATAACCACTTCAGTATTTCGAGCAAAGTCCCACGGGTCAACCGCCAACACGAATGCAAGATGATACCGGTCATTGCTGTTTACTTCTTTCACTAATTCTTCTACCTCTGGCCCCTTCCCTATCATGACCGCCTTCTCTCGAGTTTTCGGCCTACTCACCAGAGGAAACAGCAAGAAACGCCAAGAGAAAATAAGTCCCAGTGAAATAACAAGATAGAGAACAAGGTTTGTTTTTGGTGCAATGCCGATATTGGGTACGACGAAAAAATAAACAGCCGCAAGCACAATATTCAAAAACTGTGTCTGTAAAATGGCGCGAAGTACTGACGACTTATACAGAAGAATGTGTTTACCGTAGAGCCCTGCCATATAAAAGACCAAGAGCCACACGAGAAAGAGTGGTGCAAAGGTGACAAAGTGTTCGGAAAGTCTGGTGCCGTACGGAATTTCCCCGTAGCGAAGCAGGAGCATCAGCCACAGTGAAATAGCAAACGCAACAACATCCCCTATGAAAAGAAGGCTCGAAGTAAACGTACTTTTGAGGAGCATGGCGGAATTGTCTTAGAGGTGTTATACCATTACTATCAACAAACGTCATGGGGCCGAAAGACACAGAGCCGAAGCGTATTCTCTACGTTATTACCAAAGCCACCTGGGGTGGAGCCCAGCGGTACGTATATGATCTTGCCTGTGCTATGCACGCAAAGGGACACGCCGTCAAAGTTGCGTACGGCACGACAGGACTTCTTGTAGAAAAACTAGCACAAGCAGGTATTACAACCATTGAGCTTCCCCACGTGGAGCGAGACGTTGCCATGTTTGGAGACGACGAAGGAGCACTCCACCCAAAAAGCATTTTTTCTTCAATAGGACGAGAAGTGTCCGCCCTTAAACTACTTATCAAACTTTTCAAAGAAGAGCGTCCTGATGTACTTCATGTAAATAGTTCAAAAATTGGAGGGCTCGGTGCCTTAGCTGGAAGATTTGCGAAAGTGCCACGAATTATTTTTACTTCTCATGGCTGGGCGTTTAACGAAGTGCGCCCTCTCTGGCAAAAAATTACGTTCCACGCACTCTACGCTATTACTCTTTGGCTTTCGCATAAAACCATTTGTGTGTCCGATGCGATACAGCGCGATGTGCGCTGGTTCCCCTTCAGTCACATGACGCTCGTAAAACTCGGTATTGATACGCCTGTGTTTTTAAAACGAGCAGATGCACGTAAAAAGCTTGGTGAGGTTGGAAAACGTTTTGTACTTGGCATGGTGGCGGAGCTCCACCCAACCAAGCGCGTTGAAGACGCTATTCGTGCACTCAAAGAACTGAAGTCCCCGTATCCTGATCTTGCACTTATCGTACTTGGTGAAGGAGCCCATCGAGAAAAACTAAGCACACTCATTGAGGAGCTCCGCCTCGCAGACTCGGTATCACTTAAAGGATTTGTTCCTGAAGCATCATCACTCTTGCCTGGCTTTGACATGTTTTTGATGCCATCTCGCACAGAAGCACTTGGATATGCAGTCATTGAGGCAGGATATGCGGGCCTTCCTACTGTTGCTTCGCGCGTGGGTGGACTTCCTGAGGTTATCCGTCACAAAGAAACGGGCCTCTTGGTTCCTCCCGAAAATCCTCACGCGCTCGCCCGCGCAATTCGTATGCTTCTAGACGAGCCTGAATACGCAAAACATTTAGCTACACGACTCAAAGAAGTGACCGCTTCACGCTTTTCAAAAGAGAGGATGATTACCGAAACTGAGGTGGTGTATAACGATTAACGGACGACCTTTTTGAGGAGTCGTCCGTTTCTTTAGTGTTGTATAAGGCGCTGTTCGTACCGCGCCTCGACCACGGTATGATCGTACCGAGTGCCGTCTGGTGTCCTAATCGTGCCTCGAGGCACAATAGCTTCGATCTGATCCAAGTAGAAGACCACACCGAAACGTTCAAACAACCAATCATCGTACGCGACGTGCGTACGATCGTCGGTGGTTGCCATCGGACGAAGTTCCGAGTCGAACCCGCCGATACGTACGATGGAGCCGTCTTTGTGGACGATGAGCACATCGCACGTGTCCCACCTGCTTCCAGGCAAGCCACAGTTGGCGAGCTCGGCGATCACCTGACGTGTTTCTTGTTCAGTCGGCGCAGGCGGTGAGCCGCACGCCGAAAGCACGAACACGCACGCAAGTCCTGAAAAGAGAGAACGTAGCATTGGTTTTTACCCCTTGCCGGAACTGCACGAGTGCACAGTTTACCTGCTTATTATTATATCACATCATACACCACGTGTCAATTATCCTACGTATTCCTGAGCGAGACGCTCACGTGGCGCACTTCTTCCGTGGCGTGCAAGAGACGCCACAATGCCAAGAGAAGCAAACTCAACGAGGAGATGTGACCCTCCGTAACTCATAAAGGGGATAGTCGTGCCTGTCACCGGCAAAAGACCGATGTTAATACCTGCGTGAATGAACACGTGCGAGAGAAATAAAAGAACAACGCCAATAGTAAAGAGCGCGTCAAAGTTTGTTGCGGAACGCCGAGCGATTGAAAGTAGTTGAAATAATAAAAGTCCGTACAGTGTCAAGACGAGTATCACACCTACAAACCCCCACTCCTCTGCGAATGCTGCAAAAATAAAGTCTGTTTCATACTCCGGAAGAAATCGAAGTTTTGATTGAGTGCCATACCCTATCCCCTTTCCAAACCACTCACCCGACCCAGCTGCAACCACCGCCTGATACGCGTTGTACCCTGCCCCGCGTATATCTGCTGCGGGATTTAGAAATGAAACGATACGCGAGCGTTGATAGTCTTGCAGTCCAAAGAACCATAGTCCCGATGCAGCAACAACTCCGAGTACCGCAACGACAAGTAAATGTTTCTTTGAAATACCTGACACAAGCACCATGCCAAAACACACTGTGAGCATAATGACTGCCGTACCCAAGTCTGGCTGTACCAAAATAAGTCCGATGATGACGAGCGCATACACAGCGGAAAGCACGAGATGTCGCACTTGTTGTATTTCAAGATGTCGACGTGAAAAGTATTTTGCAAAGAACGCAATGAGTACCACTTTTGCAATGTCTGATGGTTGAAACGAAAATGCACCGAGAGAAAACCAGCTTTGCGCTCCCTGCACGCTTGGCGCAAATAAAAGAAGTGCCACAAGAAGTCCTACTGCTCCAACATATCCAGCGACGATAACCGTCGTGCGACGAATAACATGCATGTCGGCAACAGCACACACGCCGTACGCAAGAGCTCCAAGCCCTATCCAAATAAGTTGACGAGGTGCGAGCGACTCATCTCCCCCGAACGGGTGCATGGTAAGAACCCCAAGAAAAGAGAGTGCGAGTGCCGTTGCAAGCAAATGCCAATGAGACAGCAGTGTTCGCACAATTCCCTGTCGCACGCTTTCACTCATGGAAGAACAACAACGGGTCGCACATCGATACGTGCAGGCACTGCAGAGAACGCTTGGTTCCACGTAAAGACTGCGCGCGCTTCACCAAACGCACCTATGCTGGTCACCACTGTTTGCGATGCTGCGATTGCATTTCCCATTGAATCATAGATTGTTGCAATAAACTTCGTACTCGTCAGTGGTGTTGCGGTACTGTTTATAAGAGTTGCGGTCACGCGAGGTTGTACCGTACCTGACACGCTTACTTCCCCTGTTTGAATGACAACTTGTTCTGGAGCACGACGTTTCCAGAGTAGAGACGTTTCGTCAAACGTGAGGAACACGTTTGAAACGGTTTGATTTCCTGAAAACAAGTTTGGAATAAAAATGGGGATTTCACTAGAGGCAGGAATATCGACCGTACCTTTATAGGTAGCAACGACGGTCTGCTCGTCACTAAAAAGCTCCACGGTGTAGCGTGCGCTTTTTACAGACGCAGAAGGGTTTTCGTTGCTTATGTACGCAATGACATCGGTGCGTCCGCCAGGAAGTGTCAGTGCTCGTGCAAAAGTCACTTCGGGCACGGGGGATGGAAGAAGCGCACTGCAAAGATACGCACACGCTCCCCCACAATCGATTCCCTCTTCATTTTGATTTTGAGCACCATCCGCACAGGTTGGTGCTTTAAAAAGCGCGGCGATAATAACCCACGCAAGTACCGTAGCTCCAAGAAGTCCAAGAATTACTAAAATAAATGTACGCCTTTCGACGGCCCAAGACATGAACGTAAGTATAACAAAAAAGAACCCCGCTTCCGAAAAAGCAGGGTTCACGCATTGCCGAAGCACTTTTGTTTGTTCCCGAAAGAACAAGCAAAACTGGGCGATGCCACAATAGAAGAAAATAAATAAAAGAACGGAGAGGTCATCTGGATACCTCCACAGAACATTCCTGACCTTGCGGTCTTTGGGCTTCTTAGGCCTTGTTCTGCTTCGTTGGCAGGTGTTATTCTGGTGTAATTAATTAGCGTTTCCGCCAAACCCAGCACCTTGCGGTTGCCCGCATACCAGCGACACTCTCCTGTGTGAGAGTACACGCAAACCCTTTTTAGGATGCAAGCACCCTTGTCGAGTAAAACAAAAACGCGCTCAGAACGCTGGCGACAACCTACTCTCCCCCTTTCGGAGTACCATCGGCTCAAAGAGGCTTAACTTCCGTGTTCGGAATGGGAACGGGTGTGACCCTCAAGACAAATCACCAGCGTTCTAAGCGCGTTCGCCGAGATTTTCTTAGTCGTAATCGACTCAAGACAAATCCAAGTGTGGTCGCGTGAGCGAGCCACTCGCGTTTAGAACAAATGAAGTACGTAAAAAGTATAAGAAACTACAAACCTAAAAACAACTGTGTCATTCACGATTCCGCACAGAAAACTCGACATATTAGTACATCTTGGCTTAAGCAATTACTTGCCTTACACCTAATGCCTATCAACCTAGTAGTCTGCTAGGTGTCTCAACGATTCCTAATCTTGGAGCATGCTTCCCGCTTATATGCTTTCAGCGGTTATCAAAACCCGACATAGCTACCCTGCAATGCCACTGACGTGACAGCAGGTAGACCAGAGGTCAGTTCATCCCGGTCCTCTCGTACTAGGGACGACCCTCCGCAAGAATCTACGCCTGTAGTAGATAGGAGACCAACCTGTCTCACGCATTTCGTTATTTCTATACTTCGATTGCTCGAAGGATCGGACTATTGCTTCATCTGTTCTAGATGTCTGACGCTTAGTCTCTACGGGTGTGTATTTCCCCGAAAGGAGAGAGGAAAGGAAAGAAAGCCACCCATCATGCGCGGGACCGAAGTCCACCACGCGGGTCCGGGACGTTTCAATGCCCTGGCTTTGTGCAATACGTTGTTGCACGACAAGTGATACGTCTATCACTCATCACTCTCCTCGCCTCCTTTCGGAGAAACACACTTCCCTCGGAATTCACCTGCCGAGGCAGGAGTTTTCCGATATAAGTCAGCTTGTTCATTGTATGTTCCCATACATGACCGCCGTGTTCTTTGTTGGTTCCTTAGTTGATCTGCAATTATTAACGAATCAACCAAATCTTTTTTAGACGAAAAAACTTTATTGGGTTTATATAACATTTAGTTCGATGGGATTCAGACGGTGAGAACGTCGATTATTTCAATCGACAATCCTCACGGTCTGAACCCAGCTCGCGTACCTTTTTAAATGGCGAACAGCCATACGCTTGGGACCTTCTCCAGCCCCGCGCTAAGGTGAGCCGACATCGAGGTGCCGAACTCCGCCGTCGCTATGGACGCTTGGGCGGAACTAGCCTGTTATCCCCAGAGTAACTTTTATCCGTTGAGCTCTGGCCGCATCTAAAGCGTACCATCGGATCACTATGCTCTGCTTTCGCATCTGCTCGGCATGTACGCCTCGCAGTTAAGCTCTCTTATGCCATTACACTATCGGCACGGTTTCCATTCGCGCCTAGAGAACCTTAATAGACTCCTCCGTTACTTTTTGGGAGGATAGCGCCCCACCAAAACTACCCGCCACGCACTGTTCCGCCATAGTTCTATATGGAGGTTAGGAACTGCACACTTGAAGAATGGTATTTCATATTTCGACTCCACGTCCCCCGAAAGGTACGCTTCAAAGTCTCCCATCTATGCTACGCATCAAGCACGCAGCCCCAATACGAAGCTGTAGTAAAGCTTCTGGGGTCTTTTCGTCTAACTACAGGTAACCGGCATCTTCACCGGTATTGCATTTTCACCGAGCGAGTCCTCGAGACAGTTCCCCAGTCATTACACCATTCGTGCACGTCTGAACTTCATGTCTACTTCCCTTGTTTCCAAGGGCACTGACTATATCTTCATCTGCAATTACTGCAGAGCCGGCGTGTTAGCTCTCTTGTGATAGAGAACTCCAGCGCTTGCGCGCTAAGTCGATACGGGGTCAATACTTTGATTTCTCTCAGTACGACTTCCCACGGTATTACCATATCCTCAAACGTGCTCGCTCCTTGTGTGCGAGTACTCGGACGTAGGCTTCACCGTTATAAGCCGGATTTATTAATGACCTCACGGTCAAGTCTGGCTGTCCAGCAACCAGACAAGGAATTACGCTACCTTAGGACGATTATAGTTATCGCCGACATTCACCGGGGCTTATACGGTCCAGCATATTACCGAAGTAACATACCTCCCGCGCTTGACCTTCCGGCATTGGTCAGGTGTCACCCCCTATACATCCTCTTACGAGTTCGCAGGGAGCTGTGTTTTTGGTAAACAGTTGCCAGGGAATCTTTCGCTGCGGCCCCGTGGGAAAACAATGTTCGATTTCATAGTAATTTGAAAAGCATATTACGCTTCACAAATATCACTGATGTTTCAAACACTCTTTTCCCACGGGGCAGGCCTTATACCGAAGGTACGGCCGCTTTTTTGCCGAGTTCCTTGAGGACCTCTCACTCGTTCGTCTTGGTCTACTCGACCTGAGCACCTGTGTCGGTTTGCGGTACGGTCGGACACACACTGAAGCTTAGAAGATTTTCTTGGAACCGCGCTTTGAAGACTCCGCTCCTCCGAAGAAGAACGTTGTTATTTCGCTTGGACTTAGTGTATGGCGGATTTCCCTACCATACGTCCTCACTCATAAACCCTAATTCAATAAAGGGCTCTTCATACTGCAATCCGTCTCTCCATCGCATGTGTGCCGGTCACGGAATATTAACCGTGTGTCCATCGGGTGCGGTTTTCACCATCCCCTTAGGCCCGACTAACCCGAAGTTGATCACCATAGCTTCGGAAACCTTGCTCTTTCGACGTGCGGGGTTCTCACCCGCATTGTGGTTACTTGTACCTGCATTCTCACTTCGCAACGCTCCAGCATGGGTCACCCCTTTGCCTTCATCGCAGATGCAAACGCTCTCCTACCGCTTGTACGCTTCATAGAGGGCGCGAATAAAAATGTTCGCGCACATTTTTTGTTTGTGTGGTAGATGGGACATGGATTTGAACCATGCAACCTTCTCTGTGTTTAAGAGATGCTCCTCCCTCTGAGCTACCCATCATAAACACACAAACAGAAAATCATGGTGCTGGGGGTCAGATTTGAACTGACGACCTTCACAGGAATTAAACCCGTGACGCTCTACCACTGAGCTACCCCCGCACACATGAATTAAGACTGCTCGACGTATACCGTAGTAAACATCGTCGTCGACTCTCCACCTCGCGTGAGCAAGGGAACATCGACTACCTCTTTCGAGAAGCAGAATCTTTTTGAGGATATATTTTCAACCCTCTATGAAGCGCACAAACCCGCAGTTTCGGCATGATGCTTAACCCCGATTATCTTCGGCGCAAGGACTCTCGATGAGTGAGCTGTTACGCTTTCTTTAAATGATGGCTGCTTCTAAGCCAACATCCTCATTGTCAAAGAATCCTCACTTCCTTAAGCTGTACTTAGCATCAATTTTGGGGCCTTAACTGGCGATCTAGGCTCTTCCCTTTTTGACCAATGGAGCTTCGCCCCCATGGTCTAACTGCCGCGCTCTGGCTTCCGGTATTCGGAGGTTGATAGGAGTAACGAGATTTCTCCCTGTTTACCCCTTCCAGTGCTCTACCCCCGGAAGAAACACGCGACGCCAGCCCAAAAGCTGTTTCGGAGAGAACCAGCTATTACAAGGTTCGATTAGCTTTTCACTCCTTACCACAAGTCATCCCAAGGCGTTGTACGACCAACGGGTTCGGGCCTCCATATATCTTTCGATATACTTCACCCTGCTCATGGCAAGCTCACCTTGCTTCGGGTCGTATATATGCCACCGACGCGCTATTCACACTCGGTTTCCCTATGGCTCCATCCCGTTACGGATTTAGCCGAAGCGACATATATACACTCGCAGGCTCATTCTTCAATAGGCACGCTATGAAGGACGCGAACGCCCCCCATAACCCTTTGTAAGTGCACGGTTTCAGTTCTATTTCACTCCCTTCTCAGGGTTCTTTTCACCTTTCCCTCACGGTACTAGTTCACTATCGGTCTTGTAAGATATTTAGCCTTACCGGTTAGTTCCGGCAGATTCATCCGGGCTATTCGTGTCCCGAACTACTCAAGAATAGAAGCACATAAGAAATTATATATTTCGCGTACGGGGCCATTACCCTCTAGGGCGCTGCTTCCCAGCAGCTTCCGCTATATAAACTTTTTGTAACTTATGCCATACAAGTATGGTGCTTCTACCTTACAACCCCGAATGTCCGAAGACATTCGGTTTGGGCTTCTCCCGTTTCGCTCGCCGCTACTAAGGGAATCGCGAGAGTCGTTTTCCATACGCGCGAACATACGCACGCACGGAAAACGACTCGCTCTTGTTTTATTTTCCTCTCGGTACTGAGATGTTTCACTTCCCGAGGTACGCCTCTTTTCGATGATCGAAAAGATATCCACTCGAAGTGGATGAGTTTCCTCATTCGGAGATCTCCGGATCAAAGGCTATAAACCGCCTCCCCGGAGCATATCGCTGGTTAATCACGTCCTTCATCGCTCTTACAAGCCTAGGCATCCACCGTGCACCCTTCATGTTTCCTGTGCGGAAACCTGAACACCACAATCATTTTTTGAATTTGCAATTTCTACGCCATACAAAAACGTTGCCGTTTTTATACGACTCTTACCTTTTTACGTATTCACCCCGTAGCACAACTTTCAGAACGTTCATGTGTTGGCTAGTCATACATTATGACTAGCTACAAAGAGTTTTCACAAACGAATGTGAGTTCGTTGAGTTGTGCTACGGGGTTCATCTGTCAAAGTTCACGTGTATCTCAAACGAGAAAACCGCCTCGAGGCGGTTTCCTTGCGCGCCAAAAGGCACGGGGCTATCCGCTTCGTTTAGAGTAGGATTTCAGGTTTGTATACACGTAAAAGCCAGTATATGCCTCTCTCTATACTGTGTCAAGCCTACGGAGCGTCTACGTATATACGCCATATTTTTACTACCCACACCACCTTTTCAACATGATATGCACAGAGAAACCGCCAAGCAGAGCTTGGCGGTTTGGTGTTCGTAAGGGAGGATTTATCCTCCCCCGTTTTCTTCGTCTTCCTCTTCGTCTTCTTCATCATCTTCAGGGTCTTCCCCGCGAAGAATGCGAACTTGTTTGCGAAGAGAATCCGCGGTTTCTTGGAGCTCTCTTGCAATTGTGGAAAGAGGATAATTCCCTGCCCGAAGATGTCTCACTGCGCGTTCGACATCTTCAGCATCAGTTTCAATTTCGTCTGAAACTTCCTTTGCTTTCGCATCGTCCATGCGTCTCTCCTGTATTTAAAGACACGAACGCATCCTACTCCTCCCCTATTCTTTTGCAAGCAAAAGAAAAAACACCCGAAGGTGTTTTTTCTTTTCGCACGACTCTAGGAGTATTAGTCCTTGATCTGCTCCTGCATCTTGTCGAGATAGCGAGCTGCTGCTTGCTGTCCGCCAAGACCAAACGAAAGACCAAACGCCAGCGCAAGTGCAACCACGACGCCCGTGAACAAAGTCTGGACGAATGGAGTAACACCAAGCTGGTCAAGTGCTGCGAGGATAGCAAATACCCAGATGGCCCAGCGTGAGACTGTTCCGAGGAAGTTTGCACTCTTCAGGTGCGCTGCGGCCGCCGACCCCGCAACCACGCGCTGTGCTGCTTCTGCAACCACCGCGGCGACCAAAAGAATAAGTACAGCAACAATAACCTGAGGCAGGTATCCAAGCACAACCGCGCGGAGGAAGATGGTTACTTCGGTAAGACCGAGTACATCAAGCGCCGCAACGAGGAACACAATGATGAAGAACCACTTTACAAGCATCCCGAGAAACGCACCTGAATTAAGTGCGAATCCTGCGCGCTCAACAATGCGGTCTACGCCAGCGGCGCGAAGTGCCTGATCAACGCGAATAGATGTGATAACTTGTGCTACCACCTTTGCAAGACCTGCTCCGATGAGCCAACCAATAACAAAGATGATAATTGCAGCGACTAAATTGGGGATGAACGCAATCAATCCGTAGAACAAGTTCTGAAAGGACTGAGTGAGTACATCCGCCCATGTGGTAAACAACATAATGCGTGTAACGGTGTTAGGTAAGTAATTCTGGAGCAGGTCAAGGGCCTGCTCCTATAAGTATAACGCCTGGCAAGCCCCCTATTTAGAGCGTGTGGATAGGCGGTTTTTTCTCCGTTTTCAGGTGGTTATCATCTTGACAAAGGTATAAATTGTATTACATTGCCAAAAGATAAGTGGAGAAGGTGATGGAAGACGAAGATAAAAAACTATCTGGCCAATTTCACTCAGGTCATATGCTTGCTATGCAAATGGCTGACATGGGCTTGAAGAAGGCTTTTGAAACCGATGAAATTACGTGGCTGAACCTTGACTTTGATTCGTCGGAAAAACCGAAAACGGGAAGCACAGCTCGGTCTCTAGAAGCGCGATTCGAGGGCATCTTTTGGCCTAATCTGCCGGAGTCAAAACGTCCTATCGGGATTTGTGCATACGGCGCAAAGGTTATCGTACGGCTAGAGCGTGAACGTCCTGGTTTCAGGAGCGCGTGGATCACGCGGTCAGTCGTAGTGAATGGCAGATTCACTCAGGTTCACAACGCCACTACGATAGAAAAGATCTATCGGTGCAGGCCGTTGGCGGAGGGTTCGCCGTCTGACGACGAGCTTCCCGCCCGAACATCGTTCTTTACGGAGTTCGACGACTAGCTACCACGAAGGCCGCGTATTTATGCGCGGCCTTTAACTTTATTTAGATAAGTGCCTTTCTTCACTAAAAACTCCCTTCGTCCAAAATTTGATGCGGGAAAATACCATCAAATTTCGGACATAAGTGTCCGTACGGTTGCGCTTTGCGCAACCGTACTCCCCTTACATCCCTATTTTGTCGAGAATGATTCTATGCGGATAATCAAAAACATCCCGAACGAGGCGGTCATACACCCCAACGCGGTAGCGAAAGTCCTCTGTAGAAAAACATGCGTAGCGAAGCTCTCGTCCAAGTTCTGCCTCAAGAGAACGCACAGACGTTCCAAGAGCTTTTTCATCAAGCTTGTCGCCCACCACTAAAATATCAATTCCAGGTTCTGGTACTCCCGTGAAAAGTCCTGAGAGAGTCACCAGGCGAATCGTTCCTGATTTTCTTATCAGAGTATTAATGTTTTCATCGGTTACGCCAGTAGAAGTGCGTAAAAATATGCGAAGTGCTTCGTAGTGAGGAAAGCGGGGATTTGCTATATAGTGCGTCTTCCCTTTGACGCTTTTCTTGCGAAGAATTTTTGCATCAAAGAGTGCGCGTACTTCTTTGCGTGTTGCGCCTATGCTTAGTTTTGCACGAAAACCAGCGTCGAGAGTAGAAAAGGCCTCTTCTTCGTTAAAAAGAAAGAGGCGTAACAGCTTTACTTTAGCCGAAGACCCGAAGAGTTTTGCAAGCGCCTCATCCATAATGTCCCGTCATTGTACCACCACACCAACTTTGCAGAAGTTGACACCTAATAAAACAATGTTACATACTTTTCACGTTAAGCGTAGAGAAAACATTGGTGTGGTGGCAAGCCCGATATATGTAACGAAAAAAACCCCGAAAACGGGGCTTTTTTCGAAGACGCGGAGCTTCGTTACTTAAGTGTAACTTTGCCTCCTGCGTCTTCAACCTTCTTCTTAAGCTCTTCAGCTTCTTCCTTCTTAAGACCAGTCTTCATCATAGCCGGTGCTCCGTCTACCATGTCTTTTGCCTCTTTAAGTCCGAGTCCGAGTGCTTCTTTTACTACCTTGATGACTGCAATTTTCTGCTCGCCACCTGAAGTCAGCTCTACATCAAAAGTTGACTTACCTTCCTCAGCCCCAGCCCCTCCGGCTGCGGGTCCTGCTACCGCAACTGCTGCAGCAGACACGCCAAACTTCTTCTCAAGAACCTTTACAAGTTCAGAAAGTTCGAGAACAGTCATCTTTTCGACTTCCTCAACAAGCTTCTTGAACTGTGCAGGAACTTCAACTTCTGCTTTTTCTTCCTTAACTTCTACCGCTGGCGCTGCAGTTTCTTCTGCAGGCGCTACAACGTCATTTGTTTCGTCAGTCATAATAATTACATTTATTTAATATGCCCCGTTATACTGGATTAAGAAATTTATAGTCGCTCCACTTCTTAAATTTCTAAACTTTCTGTTCGCGAATTTTATCAAGCGCGACAACAAGTCCCTGAATTGGGCTATTGATGACGTTTACAAACATGCCACGAAGTACGGGCAATGATGGAATCATCGCAATAGCTTTCATCTGTACTGCGTCTTGATATGCGCCGCCAAACACACCTCCGAGAATCGAAAGTCCAGGAAGTTTTTTGCCGTGTTCATGCACACCACGAGCTGCTACAGTGGCGTCGATGTTGCTCCACGCAAGCGCGACCTCACCTTCAAGGTTTGGAAGCTCTCCCGTGTATCCCATCTTTTCAAGCACACGCTTCAAAAGTGATTTCTTTGCAACATAGTAGCCAACGCCCTCACCCTTGAGTGACTTACGCATTGCGCTTGTATCAGCGACAGTAATTTTATTGAAGCGCACAAAAACTACGGAGACCGCGTTCTTTAGTGATTCTTCAATCTTTCCTACAATGTCTAGTTTTTTTGCTTTGGTAATAGCCATAGCGTTTTGTTATATGTACAGAAACGAACAGAGCCCAGACCAATCTGGACTCGTGGAGACAGTCGACCAAACGCAAAATGCGTTCGTCGTCCCTCGGCAGGGCTTATGGATGCCTGCTGTCTTCGGTCCGTACCAAAGCACTCTACCCTATCCAGCTATAGCGTGCAAACAAAAACCGCCAAGCAAAGCTTGGCGGTTGTATTCATGTTTTCTGCGCAGTCACTGCAAAGGCGTTACCCACTCGAAGTTGGGTGCCAAGCACCGTAAACTTCGAAGCGCGCACAACCTCTGCAAACTCATCTACATCCCACGAGGAGTAGTAGAGTGGAACGCCAAGGTCGGTGTCATTCGCCCCTTCATCACTGTACCCATGGTTGGGCATGATGAGGTGCAAAATGCCAGGATGCTTGAGCACGCGCCGAAATTCTTTGAAGATATTCGGCACGTCTTTTTTGGGCGTCGTGTTCAAAGAACAGCACGCCCACACTCCATGAAATCTTCCGTCAGGAAAATTCATCTTTCGCATCGTTTGTTGCGAAAACGAAAGATGCGGACAGCGCTCTTGTGCAACGGCCAAAATCTTTTCTGAAATATCAACACCTTCATACGAGAAAATGTCCGCAAGCTCTCCTGCATACCGTCCTATTCCACACCCCGCATCAAGGATGCGAAGTCTGGAGTCGGTGAAATGCGTGTCGAGCAAATTTCTGAACACTTCAATATCAAGATGCGAAAAGTGCAGATTCTCTTCAAGAATCGCTTCCTCTGCCACAGCATCCAGAAACGGAAGGTTGAGTCTTTCTGTTTCTGTCAGCGTGCTTTCATCTAAGGACATTGCGGTCTCCTCATTTCATCCGTTTGCGACTCTACCATATATATAAAAACGGGACGAGCAAGCTTCTTCCACTCACTGTTGAATTTCCTAACATACAAAAAACATATGCGACCGCATATGTTTTTTGTATGTCTGTTACCCCGATAAGTTAAAGTGTCTAAGAAGCCACTTATCGTTTTCAATTTTTTCCACTACCGCATACAGTACTTCCCTGCCTATACGCAAATCAGATTTCAAAAGAGTGACCAGCTCTTCACAATCATATGGATACACCCAGACGCTGTTTTGTATTTTTATAAAACCAAACGCAACAATCATTTCTCTCAGTCTATTTCGAACACTTCGTCTGTGTTCTGGAATATCAAATACTACTAACCTCCACCTCTTGTCCCACCTTTTTGGTTTTTTCTTTGCGCGAAATAACTCCTCTCGATCCTGAATTTCAGCCAACATCTCTTTCCCTTTTTCTGTAATTTCCAAATATTTCTTTCTATTTTTTTCTACAAACACCACTAGTCCTCTAGCTGCGAGATCGGTAGCAACTCGACGTATACGCTCTCCAAATCGAGGTTTTTGTATATTAAACATACGAAGAATTTTCATCGCATTTGGTGCTACCAAACCTAACGCAAGCACCCCAGTAACGCCAAGTGTCGCGAGCACAGCTTTTTGAATACGTCCGTGTATTCTAACTTTCTTTGCCTCTAGCTCAATCTTGCCCATACCTAATCTTACCATTGACATACATAAAAATAGTGCGACCGCACTATTTTTGTGTATGTTGATTGTTTTAGTTTACGTATTTATAAACCACTGGTTACCCAGTGAGAATCCAGAGAAGACTCAAGAAAACAGATGCGACATACACACACCAGAGCGGGCTCACCATTCGACTTACCACCATCACAGAACGTATCTTGAGTTTTTGCTTCTTAAGTTTTGCTTCTAAAAAAGACCACGCTATATCAATGGCCAGTGTTAGAACGGTCGGTACTAAGATTATCCATTGTATGAGACTCCATATGTTTTCCCATTCAATAACCACCGAGTCACCTCCCATGTGGTACAGGTAATAGACACTACCCATAATCCAGCCACCGCTTTCTTTATCGAAATAGTGAAATATATATCCAGCTAAAGCAGCCAGCAAGAATAAGGAAACTAGAAAAAGAGCTCTGTACACTTTCATGCGTTTTTATACAGTTTTATTGTGACGGCGCACGAGGAATTCGGAGACAGCGAGAAGTATGAGAGAAATGAGTGCGTAGAGAATGGCGTAGAGAATGGCGAATCCTTGTGTGTCGAGTATGGTGAAACCAAATCCCCCTGCTCCAATTCCTATGTTTGGGATGGCGAAAAGAAGTCCTGTAATGACGACGGCGTAGCCGATGGAAAATTTTATCCATCGTGAGAATGTCTTTTGTGTAGTTACTAAAAATATAAGAGCAAAAAGGAAATATGTTGACGCAAGATAAAGTAAAGGGAAACCGAAGCTTGTCGAATAAGGAGAACTGCATACAAGTATTCCGTCTCCTCTGTCATGAGCTGTACATAGACCAAACCATTCTGGCCAAATAAGGTAAATTGCAGTCAGTGTTGCGAGCGTCCCAATGAGTATGGAAATGTGTTTTGTTTTCATGTTACTTCTTATTATTCTCTAGCGCAGTGATACATGTTGCAATACCTGCTTTTCGCTCTGGGGGGATAGTGTTTATTTTCGCTTCAATGTATTTTCTAAAAAGGCTTTGTAGTTCAAGAAATTTTTTATTATCTGTGCCCACCTTCTCAAGACCGTTTACCATGCCAAGGAGATAGAGTTTCAAAAGAAGTGTACGTACCAATCCTATTTCTTTTTTGCAGATCAAAAGTGCGTCTTTCCGCGAAAGCTTATCTTGTACAACAGCGTCATTTTTTCCATCCCCATCAACGTCCAGCGAAAGGTTACTTACAACCTCGTCCTCAAGAGTGAGCGCCGCCTCTGTGCTTGTGCTTACAGGAAGGCTTGTAAACTCTCGTATCAAAGTCCCATCTTCCTCTTCAACCACTAGATCAAAAGTTCCACTTCCTATTCCCGTAACTGCAATATCGTACGAGCCGTCCGTTGGTACATATACATATTTTCCCTCTCCACCAAAATGCACGGACGAATCTGGTATTTCTTCCTTGATATAAAAAAGATCACTGTTAGGGTACGGAAATATTCCCGTCTCATTCCCCTCTGCATCTGTAAGAGAGATGATTACTGGAGAGTGTACACTCACTACCGTTTGTGCATTTGCGTCGCTTGGGTTTCCTTCTACAAACAAGTCTTCGTTAAAAGAATCGTTCACTCCAAGAAGACTCCCCATGTATTCGTGGATTTTTGAGGACTCTGTAAGATTTTCGTGTTTTCTTTCTTCGTCAAAATCTCTTGAAAGTTTCCTGAAATCAAAATACACACCTTGGTCTTGGAAAAGAGCGCTTTCGGTGACCACGGTGTCGTCACCGTCTCTAGTGGTAATTGGTTCAAAATCTATGGAGTCATATAGACCACAAGAGAATATTCCTGATGGGCACGAGTAACTTTTCTCAGTGTAATAATGCACACCAATGGTCGTTCTATTCCCCCACCCCGCTATCTCATGTACCTCAACTCCGCTTGGCGGAATCCAACTGTCTAGCTCTTCGTGAGTGTTTGAGGCGGTAGTCAAAAGAGCGGAGGAAAGTGGTAGTGGGGTCTCCTCATCACCTTGACCAGGAATCATTCTAGTTTGTGGAGTGTTTAGCAGAAAAGACACATTCTCGGTAAAGGAATCTATGGTTTCGCCAAGTACATTTATATACGGATTTGTTGCTGAGCCAGATTGAAATGTTGCTGTTGATTCTGATACCGAATCGAAATATTCGTGAGAAGGAAGGAGTGCGTACGCACCTGGCATGGTTGTTGCACTCGCACGGGCTGTACCGTTTAGAGCAATAATTGGAGATACTATCTGATGCCCATGAAGCAACCCGAGCATTCCTTGAGGCGTGCCGACCTGTGGAGAGCCTACAAAAATAACTTTGTCTACGAGATATTCCTTGCTCTCCTCTGCAAGTCGAACCATGAGTGCTTTTGCGAGCAGGCCACCGTTGCTGTGGCCAATAATGGTTACTTTTCCTGAGAGAGAATCTTCCGCAAGACTCTCAATGGTATCAACGATGTATTCGCGCGTGCCATCTTCCTTTAGCGCTCCGTCGTCCACCACATCAAACACATCGTATCGCCAATCATATGGATACGCCTGCCAGGCTGCAATTTTACTTTCCGTTTTCAAAGTATCTAGCCAGTTCATAAGATTTCCATACACTGTTCCGAAAATAGGAATTCCGTTCACTTCAATTTGATCAACCGGTTCTCCCACATACACCGGGAGTTTGCTTGTACCATTTGCATTCATCGCAAGATCGCGAATGTCGTCGCTTCCGTTTGGTTCCCACAACAATCGTCCGCCAGTGGTGTATAGACGACTACCAAGAAAACCTGGTAAGAAAAGCACACTCGACGCTCCAGCTGGCTCAACCCCTTCTTCAGCGATGGTGAAGCGGACGGTGTCTACGTACGTGCCGAAGGGTGCTGCGTGGACTTTTTCGGGTAAGAAAAACTGCACGACCGTGCCCCACCATGGAGTTGGTGTTCGCATTGGCGCAAGAACATACCCATATACATCAACTTCGTACGTTCCTGCCTCCTCCCAAACCACAGCGGTGCCCTCATCGTCAGACTCAAGAACCAGCTGTCTTGTGTTGCCATCTTCCGACACTCTATATAACGCAACGTTTGCGGAATTAAATTCTTCACTGTCTGGAGTAATCTGAAGATATCCTTCAACACCAAAAGGTACTTCATTTGTGTTGTTTACTTCGAAGTCTATATACGCCACTGAAGATCCGTTTTCAGGATCTTCATAAAAGTAGTACCAAGATACGGAAGACGTAGCAAACGTAACCATTGGAGAAACAAAAAACGCACAAAGCGCGCTTCCTATAAAAAGCGTTAGAAAAAGGAGTCTCCCTTTTCTGCCGACTGAGCTCATGCTTTAAGGATACAGGCTTCTTATCTTTTAATACTTCTCGCTGTGGACAGTCTTTGTGTCTCTTTCTAAAAAACTAAAATACACACATCCCCGACGACCGTCGGGAATGTGTGTATTTTATTGCTTTATGTTTTGTAATGGAGGGTTTAAATGCTGGTGCCACCTGCGAGGTAGACGATGGCGAGCGAGAGCGACACAAAAAGTGTGAAGCCCGTGACAAACTTGAGAAACTCTACGAAGTACTCGTGCATTGCCTACAGAATATCACGCCTAGAGGTTACCCATTTTAAGCACCGAGATGTTTGGGAAATTCTTTTTCTGTGCCTCTAGATACGCCACCGCTTCCTTGGTGAATTCAATCTCAGGATTGATAGCAAGTGCCTCCTGCATCAAGCGGTCTGCCTCTTTCAGATTTCCACTGTAGAGCTCTGCCGTGGAGTCCATAATATAGGTAAGCGGGTTACCTTCTGAAAGAGCGTAAGAGCTACGAATAACTTCTTTCGCTTCCTCTACCCTATTCTCCCCAAGCGTTGTTTTAATAAGCAAAAGATATGCGTAATTCATACGTGCACGATAGTGGTCGGGTTTCTGCGCCAAATATTCTTTGAAATATCCTTCGTACACGGTGAGAAACTCAAGTACTACTTTGGTCTTTTGTGGTGAGGGCGCTTCCACCATGCTTGCGAGCGAACCTTTTACAAAAGAACCGTAGGAGAGACGTAGTGTTTCAAAGCTTGAAATGCGCGCAAGAGATTTTTCTATTGCCTGCTTTTGCAGCTCCAGTGTCTTTGCCTGCATGGTTTCAACAATTGCCATCTGCCTGCCGTACTCGCCAAGTGAAATAAACCAAAAGCTACAGAGCGCGAGGAGTACGAGCACTATTGCTTTTGCTTGCAGAAGTATTTTCGGATACGTCCTTCCCTCCCCTGCCATAGTCTTCTCAAGCGAAAGCGCATATCCGAGTGCGAGTGCGAGAAGTGTGTAGCTTGCTATAGTGTCGAACCCTGTCTGCATTTGTAAAAGATGTGCGGGCACGAGTGCGTACAACACAACGGCTTCCATGTGCGAGATTAGCTCTCTCCTGCGTGCGCGGTATACCGCAAACACATAGCATGCCGTGAGCAGTGTGAACGCAATCACACCAATGATTCCCTGCGCAACAAGTGTGTCTATAAATACATTGTGTGCACGTTCAAACCAAATTTCTGCAAGATTTTCTTCTTGAAAGAGACGGTTATCAAAATGCTCTTCAAAGGCATGGTTGAAATTTTCTGGACCCCAGCCAAGATATGGTTTTTCTACAAATGCATTCCAACTTGCTTGCCACACCAGAGGACGCGCTGCGGAAGAGCTTTCGATGTATGCGTTTTGTACAGCACTCCCTGGAGTAAAGAGAAACGCGGTACCAGCTACGAGTACTACGAGCACTAGCGCACTCCATATATATGTAATAGGTGCTTTTGACTTCTCGGGTACGAACTTACGGATGACCCCGTACCCTGCAAGAAAACCGAGGAGAGCAAAAAACGCGGCGCTCGAAGCTCTGGCGTTTCCAAGCAAGAGTGACAGACCCTCAAACACTTCAGGAAGCGGGGCCTTGCCTAAAAGCAGTCCGACATTGAAAAGAAGAGGAGAAAGCCCAGTGACTATCAAGGAGCCAAGGAGCACACGGCGCCACGTGGACTTTTTGTCTGCACGGAAGTATTCAATGAGTCCGAAGATAAACGCAATCAAGAGATATGCGCCTGCATAGGTTTCGTTGCCGAGAGTCAGACCACTTCCTTCAAGATTTACCCAGAGAAATGTTCCTGACACCCCAAACCCGTACTTCCCTACAATGGTAAGAAGTGCAAAAAACGCAGAAGATACGGCTATCCATTTTCGAACCAATGACCAATCTTTTGCATTCAAGAGTTCCGAAAGCACGATCGCAAGGAGTGCAAGGTGCGTGATAAACAAAACACCACTACTCCAGAAAAGATCCGACCACAAGGAGCGCTCAGGAAACACACCGAACACTGTTGAAACGTATTGCACTAAGAGAAGGAGCCCGAGCGAAATGAGTGAGTATCTCCCTTTTAGTGAGAAGGTGTATTTCTTTTGCAGGAGTGTAGAAGCAAGGACAAGAACTGCAACTGCGCTGAAAAAAGTTAGGAGGAAAAACTTTGCGTTTACATCTCCGTAGAACAAGTGGTTGAAGCTAAAAAACGGCAAGAGCGCAAAGACCACTGCGCTCGCTACCCCAAGACCCGTGTGTTTCATTGCCGAATGGTACCAGTACAGAAAACAAAAAACCACCCGTAGTGGGGTGGTTTTTTGTTCTGTCAGACTACTTTGTAGTCCGGCCAGTTTCCTAAACTAAGCAGTGTTAGTTGAGAGAAACAGGGTCGGTCTTGAAGTCTTCGAGGTTAAAGTCGTAGACGTTCCAAGTGGTCGTGTCAGTAAGTGCCCATCCAACGCTCTTAAGAAGCATACGGTATAGACCGTCGTCTTCTGCTGAGTCGTTTGTCTGAGTAACTGTGAGTGTGACGTCTGAGTCCTCACCATCCTGAAGAACAAGGTTGTTTGTTCCATCAGACGCACCTCCTGAGGTGCTGAAGGTTACGAGGTCTTGAAGATCGTCGGTTGTTGCTGTTCCAGAATCTTCAACAAGGAAGAGTGTTCCTGTTGTGATAGAGGTATCAACAATTGACGTTGCGGTCGTAGCAGTAGCGGTCTTCGATACGTAGATAGTATCTCCGAAAGCTTCTGCGTTGAATACAACTACGAATGTACCGAGGTCGTTGTCGACCGCGTTGTCGTTTGCGGTAACCGTTTCAGAAGCTGAAACGAAGGTGACCATAATACCGATCGAGCGAAGCTCAAAGGCACCTGATGAAGCAGAACCGGTAATTGATCCGTCTGCAAGATCTTCCCCTGATTCATCCTCAACCTGAACAAGCGTTGCTTGGTCAGTCTCTGTTTCACCAAGAGTGAATTCGATAGTATCACCTTCGTCAAGGTCATCAGCAATTGAGAGGAAGTCAGCAGTGATCATTGCAGATACTGTGTCTCCTGCACCAAGAGTGTAATCAAGATCATCGAAGTGATAGTCTTCGTCTGTTCCTACGTCAACTCCGTCAACATCGTCGAATGAGTCAGCTGAACCAACTTCTTCTCCGTCAATCCAGAGAGTAAGGTCAACGAGGACATCATCAGCGTGTAGTGCGCCAGTTACGTCAACGTTTACACCGAAGTCTTTGAAGTCAATGTCAGAATCGCCTTCAGCTTCAAGCGTAAATGAGAGGGCGTCAACATTGTCAGTGTCATCCGTTGCGTCAACTTCAATGGTGCGAGCATCATTGATTTCATCATCGTCGTCAGAAATCTTAAGCTCTACATCAGAAGAGTTTGCGAAGGTTTCGAATGAGAATGTACGAACTGCGGTTCCTGGATCTTCAGAAATCGTTGCGCCGTCAGCATCTTCGAAACGAACCTGTCGGAAGTCAACCGTCCACATATCTGTGGCATCAGTTGAGTCAAGGTTTGAAATACCTGAAACAGCAACGGTCAATTCACCTGTTTCACCAGCGTCAAGAACTGCTCCATCGAGAGAGACAGTCTGTGTCCAGTCGTTGTCATCAGTGAATTCATCTGCGTCAAGACGAGCCACTTCTTCTCCGTCAAACCAGACGGAAACCTCAGTAGCGTAATCTTCGAAGTCAGAAGTAGCACCAGTTGATTCGTCAAACACAAGCTTTACGGCTGTGAATTCGAGGTCAGAACCTGTATCTGCTTCAATTTCAAGGCCTGCAACTTCAACATCCTCTTCATCCTCTCCAACTTCTTCGTTGTCGAGACCTGAAACGAGTTTGTATTCGTCAACAGAGCCTGCACCACCTGAAAGGTCCTCGTCTGAGTCGTCAGAATCATCTGAGTCGTCGTCATTTGAAGGACCTGCTGCGTTTACTTTAGCGCGAGTGATCGGACCAAAGTGTCCTGCTGCTGGGGCGATGCCGTTTGCTGCCTGGTAGGCTGCAAGCGCTGCTTGTGTCTGGGCACCGAAGTATCCAGTTGCACCTGCAGGAATTGAGTATCCCTTGCTGATAAGCCAGTTCTGAAGTGCTGTTACATCAGATCCCGTTGATCCAATAGTAAGGTCCACTCCGAACGTCGTGCTTGAAGAAGAACCACCAAGAGCGGCGAGTTCTGCCTGAAGCGCTGCGATTTGTGCAGCGATTTCGCTCGAAGTCAACGCCTTTGCCGAAGGGGCAAAAGAAGCGAATGACATTGCGACGAGACCAAGTCCAGCGACTACCGCTGCGATCTTGGCAACTGCATTTGTTGTTGCAACCATAATATCTTTTTTAATTTGTGAGTTATCGATACGCATGCGACGCGAATAGTAATAATGTGTATCGCATATGCATCGTTTATTGTCTTTGTAATTTTTTTCTCTTGCGACCTGCTTTACAAGTCGGTTGAGTGCAAAACCATTTCAGACTACCCGACAGAGTATAGTATCGACCCATACCCCATCAGTTAGCTGGCAAAGTGTGTCTGTGTTTCGTTCATTCTTCCGTTACTGAAATATTCATCCGTTCTGAACTTCGCTCCATATATACAATGGCGCAAAGTGTATATAACGTTCACGCTATATATGCATCAATGTGATCTATGTCTGCTCTTGTATTGAGATAGGTGCTACTCGTATGAGTAGTGTCTTCTTCAAGCAAGCAGAATATGTCAACGATACAGTCGTTCAGCGTCTTCACCCGTACTGGTAGACCTTAGTATACCTGTACTTAGGATGCAGAACGCTATTTCAGAATGTGGATAACAACGGCTTATATAAAACGCAAAATAGGCCAGCCACCCTTTTGGGCGGAAGACCTTTGTTTTATACATGTTAACCCTTAGCTACCACCCTGCCATCTTATCCTAAAGTACCATAAAGGTCAATGAATATATGGTTAAGATATTTAAGCTGTTTCTTTTATTTGGTAGGTCGTCCAACGCCTCTCTCCTGTCTTTTTTACCTTACCAACGTCAATGAGAGATTGGAGTTCTCTCTGGATAGTTTTCTCACTCACCCCTCGAATAGTCCCTGATATGTCTTTTATATCTGAAGGTCCTTTTTCTTTAAGGACAGATAGAATGGTGTCCTTTCTTCCATTTTTTATGTCCTTATTGTTTTGTCCTTTATGTCCATCGTTTGTCCTTTTAAGAGCTGCCTGGGGTCTACCGTTTAAAACCTGCACGGGCGTGGGTTTTGTTTGGGTTGCTTTTGCGAGTGTTGAGAGAGATGGCGCTTCTTCAAACAACACGCGAGATTCATCGATACTTGAAAGTTCCTGAAGTAGCATTTGTACTTCCCTCGTAATGATCTCTACATTCATGGGAGACAGAAGTCTTGCAGAGCGCGCCACTGCAAGAAGACCGGAAAGTGAAAGTAGTTCTCGGGAAAGCACGTCCTTAGCGACAGAAGGCGTCTGCATGGAAGCATCAATAAGACAGACGGTGATGTCAGATACCCTATCTCTAAGAGCAGGAGTGTCTTTGAAAGCAGGAGAAATGACCGAGAGAGCTTTTGCAATTCTTTCTGACTTTTTAAAGAGATAAACACGTCGTATGTCTTTTTCAAAAACTTGAGAAAATATGGATTTATCTAGGACAATAGCGTCAACAGAAAATACATCACCGACATTTGGTTTTAACTGTAAACCTCTTGTTTGTCCCTTATTAATCATGGCCTTTATTCAAGGACAAGTATATGCCTGCCATTATATTTTGCAAATTGAGTCGCCACTGCTTGAAACTAGTGGTCTGTAGTTTTGTGTTTCTACAAGACAGTAGAGTACTCCAGTGTACTTTTATTACTTGCTCGTTTTAAAAAATCTCCTTTTCTAAAAATTCTTGAGCTCAAAGATACGGATTAGCCACCACGGGTGTTAAACTACTCTTTATATGGCAAAACGTGGTCGTCCCGTAAAAAAGGACGCAGACAACGATGGTGTCTTGCGTCTCGTTTTTGGTATAGCCATTGTTGCCATTGGCGTTATTCTCGCACTCTCTGCCATTGGCTTGTCCAATGGCTTTGTCGGTGAAGCGATATTTGAGTCTACGCGTGGCATCTTTGGTGTTGGTGCCTTCCTTCTTCCCGTCCTTGTCATTGCCGCAGGAACCTTTCTTGTTCTTGGTCGACTTCCTCTTGCGCCAATGATAACCATTGGAGTTGCGCTGATTACGCTTTCAGTCTTGGCGCTTCTTGGCATTGCCTCTCCGAGCGTGGGTGGAACGTTTGGTGCATTCCTCGGACACTTAGCGGCAGATATGTTTGGTGTGTGGGGAGCGATTGTTCTTTTGCTTGCAACAGCACTTGTTGGCCTCGTGGTTGCTGTTGATATTATGGTCATCCTCGCGACCCTAAAGAATCTCTTCGGGAGTGCAAAAGGCACCGTGGAAACTCTTCGAGATAAAAAAGAGTCTGGAGAGTACAACGACACACCAGACACTACGCAGGACTCAGAAGAGGTTGCAACGCAGCAGACACCTTCACGTGAACCAGTAGTGAAAATGTTTAACGAAGACACAAAAACAACATCCAAAGCACCTCCTATTCCAAAATTTGACGCAGAGTACAACCCTCCCCCACTTTCAATCCTCAGTGAGGATAAAGGTAAGCCTGGCGTTGGCGATATAAAGGCAAACGCAAACATTATTAAGCGCACATTCTTAAACTTCGGCATCTCTGTTGAAATGGATGAAGTGTCTATTGGCCCAACCGTTACACGTTACGCAATAAAACCAGCAGAGGGCGTCCGTCTTTCAAAAATCGTTTCTCTGCAAAACAACCTTGAGCTTGCACTTGCCGCACATCCTGTTCGTCTTGAGGCACCCATCCCTGGAAAATCTCTGGTCGGTATTGAAGTGCCGAATGCGTCTAAAGCAATGGTTGGTCTTGGCGGCATACTTTCTGCTCCCGAGTGGTCAAAGAGTGAGCGTCCTCTTCTCGCCGCTGTTGGTCGAGATATTAGTGGAACACCGCATTATCTCAATATTTCCAAAATGCCTCACGGGTTAGTTGCGGGTGCTACTGGTTCTGGAAAGTCTGTTGCCATTCACGCAATCATCACTTCCCTTTTGTACAGAAATGGGCCAAATCAAATGCGCTTTATTATGATTGATCCAAAGCGAGTGGAGTTGACCCTCTATAACGGCATTCCCCACCTTCTGACTCCTGTTATCACTGATCCAAAAAAATGCATCATGGCACTCAAGTGGGCAGCAAAGGAAATGGAACGTCGATATAACATTCTTGAAGCCGAGCAGGTGCGTGACATCGACTCATATCACAAGACCGTTATCGAACCTTCGAAGAAACGAAAAGATGAAGATGCACCTGACGCAATGCCGTACATCATCATCGTCATCGACGAGCTCGCTGACATTATGCAAAGCTACCCACGCGAACTTGAAGCAGGCATCGTGCGTCTTGCACAGATGTCTCGTGCTGTTGGTATTCACCTTCTCCTATCAACACAACGTCCCTCGGTAAACGTAATTACTGGTCTCATCAAAGCAAACGTTCCGACGCGCATGGCGCTCCAAGTGGCATCCCAAATTGACTCTCGCACTATTCTTGATATGGGAGGCGCAGAGTCTCTGCTTGGCGCAGGAGACATGCTCTATCTTTCAAGTGACATGCAAAAACCTGTTCGCTTGCAGACGGCATACATAAATGAACAAGAAGTGAAAAAAGTGGTGAGTTACATCAAGCAACACAATGCGGGTTCTCTTGGCTCACTCGACCTTGCGCCTGGCGGTAGCTCAAACGCAGAGCCGAATGACGCCATTATGATGTCGAACGACGATGACGCTGATGACGATATGTATCATGAAGCAAAGGTTGCGGTTGAAGAGGCGGGACGCGCATCAACAAGTTATCTGCAAAGAAAACTTCGTATCGGATATTCGCGCGCGGCGCGCTTGATGGATATTCTTGAGGAAAAAGGGGTTATAGGCCCCGCCGACGGTTCACGTCCTCGTGAGGTGCTCACTCGTGGTGCCGTGCCTCCTCCAGAGACTTCTGAGAGAGAGTTCTAGCTATGCCTCTGCGCGCCTCTGCTGTCGTTGTCCTGCTGGTTCTTGTCGGATATGGCGCAGTGAAGGCATGGCCCCTGTTGTCTGGCCCTGAGCTCAAGGTAACCTCTCCTGCCGCATATACCTCTCTGCCTGATGGATATTTGACCATTTCAGGGGTTGCAAAGCACACCGAGTCCCTGATTGTGAATGACGGGCAGGTATATATCGACCAAGAGGGTCGTTTTTCGAAAACCCTGCTTTTGAGTGCTGGAGGCGCTATAATTACGCTCACTGCAACGGACCGCTTCGGCAGAAAGGTCACTGAGCGCAGGTCTGTCTTTATTCCATAACCTCAGTCATATGTCCGCAAAAAAGAAACCACAAAAAAAAGTAGTGAGCGATATTATACCAAAGGAACCAGATGCGAAAGTGCTTCCAAAAGACGACCGCACTAAATCAATTGAGCTTGCGCTCAAAGAAATTCGCACAAAGTTTGGCGAAGAGGCAATTATGACGTACGGCGCAGGCAAAGTTGCTGCAATTCCCTCAATTTCTACTGGCTCTATTGGACTTGATGCGGCGCTTGGTATTGGTGGTCTTCCCCGCGGACGCATCATAGAAATTTTTGGTCCTGAGTCTTCAGGAAAAACAACACTCGCTCTTCACGCTATTGCCGAAGCACAAAAGAAAGGAGGCATCTGTGCGTTTGTGGACGCAGAGCACGCACTTGATCCAGAGTACGCACGAAAGATTGGTGTACGTCTTCAAGAACTTCTCATTTCCCAGCCCGACACAGGAGAGCAAGCTCTTGAAATTGTGGAGTCGCTGGTGCGCGCCAACTCTGTCGACATTATTGTCGTAGACTCTGTTGCGGCACTCACACCAAAAGACGAGATTGAAGGAGACATGGGCTCTGCACAAATGGGAAAGCAAGCGCGCTTGATGTCCCAAGCACTTCGCAAACTCACGGCTATTACTTCAAAGAGCAAGACCATCATAATCTTCATCAACCAAATTCGTATGCAAATTGGGGTGATGTTTGGCAACCCTGAAACCACCACGGGTGGAAAGGCACTTAAGTTCTACACGTCGGTGCGTCTTGATATTCGCCGTATTGCACAGATTAAAAAAGGGGAAGAGATTGTCGGTGGTCGTGTGCGCGTAAAGGTGGTGAAAAACAAAGTCGCTGCTCCCTTTAAAACAACCGAGTTTGACCTTCTATATAATGAAGGAATTAGTCGCGAAGGAGAGCTTCTCGCGCTTGGAGAAAAGTATGAGATTATTCAAAAATCAGGCAGTAGCTACAAGTTTGGCGAGACGGCACTTGGTCGAGGGTATGACGCGTCTCGCACTTTCCTTCGAGATAACAAGCAGGTGGCAAACGAAATACTCAAAAAAATTCGAGAAAAGATAGAAGCAGTGTAGAAAAAACCGCCGTCTCCATTTCTGGAAACGACGGTCAAATAGGCTCGAATCAGTGCTGCTTCTTCCACCACCAAGCGGCAATAGGGGGGCCGACAACAAGCGGCAATAATACCAGCGCAGCGATTATCTTCCCTAGCTCTTCTAACATTGAAACCTCCAATGGGATAAAAGGATCAAAATAGTCGCGAAAGCAACCATGACCCAGCTAACTATAAAGAACACGGAGCCAGCGCGCAACATGTACTGCACGGTTGGTTCTCTGTTTCGGAGTTCGTCGTATCGTTGCGATGAAAAGATTTGAACGCCACCCTGTATTCCGTTGGTCCGTTCAAGAGAGATGGCTTTCTCGCTCCAAAGACCGAGGAATTTGCCGTCACGACCAAGGAGCTTGTAGTGAAAGAAATTCCACGATATGCCATTCATGCACGCCACAAGAGTCAGGAGAAGTTCGTACAGTGTTCTCTCTCCCTGGAGCCACAATGCAATACCCACCAAGCCTATCATATTAAGTTGAAGGGCCGTCCTAAAACCATCCCAACGAAGAGCGACTTCTGTGCTTCGAACGTTCATAAGCCCACTGAACGCAAGACCCGATGCAATCTGGGTTGGATGTGTTGCAGGAAGCACACCATCCTCAGCTTCTGTTTCTGTATCCGTCATCGACGTCTCTCCTTTTTTGCTTACCGTCCGAGACAGACTATAGAGCTCCTCATGCGCACAGTCAACACAGAGTCTAACCTTGTAAAAACGATGGTGTTTCGTTACCATACGTTCATTAACCGCCCTGCGGTATTTTTATTCCCCTGCTGACCCCCCACACCCTAGCGTCTAACCCTCTACCTCCATGGCAATACTTTCCTACAACGAAATAGTTCAGAAAAAAGTCATCGTCTACAACAACGAGCCGTACAAGGTCGTATCCTCACACGTTTTCCGCATGCAACAGCGAAAACCTGTGAATCAAACAAAACTCCAACACCTCGTCAGTGGCAAGGTTGTTGAGATTTCTTTCCACCAAAATGAAAGTGTACCTGAAGCAGATATCGATACTATGGAAGCAAACTATCTCTACACCGCTCGTGGTGAAAGCTGGTTCGCTGAAACGGGAAATGCAAAAAATCGATTCTCGTTCCCTGCAGACACTGTGCATGACAAAATTCAATGGCTTGTGCAAAACGCACCTGTTGAAATGCTCATGTATAACGAAAAACCAATCATGGTTGAGATTCCTATCAAGCTCGATTTGAAAGTTACTGACGCACCTCCTGCAGTCAAAGGAGACACTGCAACAGGCGGAAGCAAACAGGTAACTCTTGAATCGGGAGCTACAGTGCTTACTCCCCTGTTTATTAACGAAGGAGATATTCTTCGCATCAACACCGAAACAGGAGAATACGTTGAGCGAGTTGAAAAAGCGTAATAGATTTAGAAACGGAAAACCGCCAGCTCAATGAGCTGGCGGTTGTTTCATTCACCACCTATGTCCTTCATTAACGCGAGATCAATAATCCCGACGATAAAGATGATGATGATGATGATTGGAAAGATAACATTTGGATCCATGTTTCTTGTCCTCCTTCTAAAGAATACGCACTGCTGTCCACAATGTAAAGGCAACCCATACCAGGCCGCACAAGACAACACTTCTGCGCAAAATATGTTGAACGGTGGGTGTACGACTTTTTAGTTCTCTGTATCTCTTAGAGGAGAAGATACTTACTCCACCATCAATTCCATTTACTTCTTCAAGCTCAATGAGCTTCTCGTTCCAAAGACCAAGAAACTTACCATCTCGACCAAGTATTTTAAAGTGCAAAAAGTTCGCGTAAACCGCTCCAACACAGGCGCCCGTAATTATGCACAGTTCTGCAAGTGAAGGGAAATTAAATAACCAAACAGCAACGCCGCCCCAACCAACAAAATTAAAACCGAGAGCGGCTTGAAATCCAATCCATCGGAGTTGTGCTTCCATGTTTCTAACCTGAGCAAGTCCACTAAACGCAAGACCTGAAGCAATCGGTTTTGAAGCATTCGTTGGCTCCTGAATTGGTGGCACAGTTTGAATGCCACCACCTTCAACACCATCAACCATAGTATCTCTCCTTATGCTATTTTAGTCTGAAACAGACAATACTATGTTGCTGTGAGTAGTGCAACGTCTTTTTTTTCATTAACAAAGGTGATGTTTTGAGAAAAAACACAGAAACCGGAGTGTGTTGGATGTGTTATAAAATTGTACAACAAAAAACACCCCAAATAGGGTGGTTTTTGTTGTACCTCCTTTATGCGGAGAGGTACGGAAGGAGCGCCATATAGCGTGCGCGCTTTATAGCAAGAGCCACTTGGCGTTGTTTTTCTGCTGAAACGCCTGTGCGCTTTTTTGCAAGAATCTTTGAGTGTGGGTTCATGAATTGCTTCAAGTACACAAGGTCCTTGTAGTCCACAAACTTTTTATTCTCGATTTCCTCTCTCTCTGATTGATGTGCCATAGTTCCAGTAATGTACCGTACCTCATAGAGCTTGTCAAAATGGCGTGGGAGCTGACTCTCTCGCCTCATTTTTGCGGAGAGAGCCCACGCAAAAATGATGCATAAGTGTCCGCGCTATCTTCCGCAAGCGGAAGATAGGCTTCCCTTAGAATGGAATGTCTTCTGGGTTAATCTCCTCATCAGGATACTGAATCTGTCCCCCGTCATCGCTTGGCGCTTTCTGTTCCATCTCATCCCCTCTCGCGGCTCCACCTCCCGCACCAGCACCACCTGAGGCCCCAAACTGGAAAGTGTCCACGACAATTTCGGTGCGATAGTTTTTCTTCCCTTCTGACTCCCATGTGCGTGTTTGAATACGACCTTCAACGTAGAGCGGTCGTCCTTTTTTCATATATTGTCCAATCACGTCTGCGGTTCTTCCAAACGCCACAACGTTATGAAATTCTGTTTGTTCTTTTTTCTGACCGTCCTTGTCTTTGTAGACACGGTTGGTTGCAATACTAAAGTTTGCAACGTTCTGCCCACTGGGGAGCGCACGCATTTCAGGGTCGCGTGTGAGGTTTCCGTATAAAAATACTTTGTTGAGATACATACGTTATTTGTGTTAGTGATTATTCCGATGCGAAACCAGAGCTCTTCTCAGGGAGCTTCAGCACGCTCTCTTAGTATACCTGAAGTCACATTGCAACCGCTATAACAAAAGCCCCTTCAGGGGCTTTTGTGATTTAAGGAGTGAGGAATGTTTAGACCTCTACTTCTTTTAGTGCCTGCTCTATCTCAGCATCAGACACCTCGTCTTCTCCTTCTTGCTCCAAGTCTTTCGCTGCTTTTTGCATCATTTCGCTTAGAAGAGCTGAGTTTTGCGCTGCTTCTTTAGTAGTTCTAATATCGAGAAAACGAAATACACGAGCGGTTGTCGCAACCGCCTGTGCAACCGCCCCGTGTCCTGCTCCATTTGTTTCGTATGCAAACCATGAAAAAAAGCTCGTATCAAAGTCACGACGACCACCCGTTTCAGAACGAGATACAGTGTAGGCAAGCTGAATCTTCTGCGGCTCACCCTCAGCTACAATTTCTCCTGTCTTTGAAGCAATCTCACGAATAGACTGGTAGGTTTTTTTTACCTCCTCGTTTGAAAGTTCTGGATCAATATGAAAACCGAGCTCGTAGACACGAGGTTCTGCGTGGTCAATATCCATTTCTTCGACCGAAGCGGCCGCTTCTGATTTCTTCGCCATAGTGGGGGTATCCTAGCACAGTCGCTCCTACTTAGGCAACCAACCTAGGGAAGCATGAATACCCTTCTCGCGTTTGCGAGTACCGCTTCTCGAACCACTTCTTCATCCTCTCCTCGAATCTCCGCAATTGCCTCCACCACTCGACGAACAGCATTTGGGTCATTTCGCTTGCCTCTACTCTCCTTGGGAGAGGCATATGGAGAATCTGTTTCAGTGAGTAGGTGCGTGAGTGGAATAAAACGAACCACCTCATCATAGTCTCTGGCAAAGGTAAGAATGGCGGTATATGAAAACGTAAAGTCGAGCTCAAGGAGTTTGCGAGCCACATAAATGTTTCCTACAAAAAAGTGCATGTTGCCTTTGAGGTTATCTCCATACGTTTTCTTTGCCTCAACAAGCATGTGCGTTGCATCCTCATATGCATCCATTGTTCCCTTTGATGGGCGCGCATGAATCATCAGAGGAAGACCTAGCTCTCCTGCCAAGTCAATTTGTTTTTGAAACACTTCTTTCTGTCTTTGTTTTTCTTTTTCTGGCTCTTCAGGTCGAAAAAAATCAAGACCACACTCCCCTACTGAAACTGCTTTTTTGTCTTCTAGAAGAGTTCTGTATGCATTCATATCAAACACTTCGTCTGGTGTGTCGTTTGGGTGGAGTCCAGCGGACGCAAAAAGAGTTTTGCCGTCTGCGAGTGTAATTGCTTTTTTTGAGGAACCTAAGTCAACGCCCACGATAAGTCCACCAACTTCGTTTTTTTGCATACTTGCAAGAAGCACCGTGCGGTCTTCTTCGTACGGAGGAAATTGTATATGACAGTGTGCATCAAAGTATTTCATTCTTTGCAACGATACCACGAGCCCATATAAAAAGCGGGTCGCTCATCAAGTGAATGATGGCGACCCTTTCTTTTTTACGAAGCTACTCCGCTTGGATAGTGTGATTGAAGTTTTCAGTTCGTGCGGAGGACGCTTGCGATGATGGACAGCGGATGCGGTCCATCACGAAATACGTCACCCGGAGACGAAACAATGATGTCTTTGGCTTCCTTGCGGATAGCCTCCAACTCTTCAAACGCTTTCCCGAGCGGGGTTTCTTCGAAGGTGTCATGGGTCATAAGAATTGCTCCTTTGTTCCCCTAACAAGACACCTCACCAGTACCTCTATCATAATATCACATTATGTGTGATATGTCAATCTATGCCGAGAGTCGCGGAAAGAGGTTTTCTGGTTTTTTGTTTTCTTTTACCGCTTGTTTTATCTTTTCGTTTGCTTCTGGCATATATGCGTAGAGAAATCGTCCAATCAAGTACACCTCCGCTACGAGCTCGCGAATAATCTCTTTTGCTTTCTCCGCGTCAGTTTTAATAAGCTTGAATGGCGCATCGATGGTCATGCTCTCATCTGCCCGTGCAATACGCTCCCATATGTAGTTCAATGCTTCGTTAAATTCAAAGTTCTCAAGTCCTTGTGTAAGAGCCTCAGGAAATGATCCTGCTTCTGGAATTACTATCGGCTCCTCAAGGTGGTCTTCAGCGAGTTTCATCACGCGCGCCACAAGGTTGCCAAGGCCGTTTGCTAAGTTTGCGGTATACCACTCATCAAGCCGCTCCCACGTGACGTCAGTGTCTTCAAATGGATGTACGTGACGAAGTAAGAGGTAGCGCGTTGCGTCCGTACCGTATTTTTCTACAAGTTCATATGGGCTAATAACGTTTCCAAGCGATTTGCTCATCTTTTGACCGCCAGAGTTAATGAAGCCATGATAAAAAATTCGGTCTGTGTTTTTTATTCGAGCTGACATAAGCATTGCTTGCCACATCAACGACTGAAAGCGTACTTGGTCTTTTCCTGCCATCTGCACCACTGTTCCTTCTTCCCAAAACTTTTTAAACTTCCCTTCTTGGTCTTTGGGCCAACCAAGTGTGGAAATATAACTCGTAAGCGCATCAAACCACACATACATTACCTGTGTGTCATCGTTTGGTACGGGGATACCCCATGCAAGACGGTCTTTTTGACGGGAAATACTAAAATCCTCAAGACCGCCTTTCACAAACTCAATCGCCTCAAGTTTCCGCCACTCTGGCGCAGTAGAGTGAGGAAGCGTAAGGTATGCAAGAAGTTTTTCTTGATATTTACTAAATCTGAAGAAATAATTCTCCTCTCTAAGCGTGACAGGTGCCTTGCCGTGAATAATACAGTTGCCGTCCTGCATGTCTTTCTCTGTTAGAAACTTCTCACATCCCACACAGTACAAACCTTCGTACGCTTTTTTATAAATGTCCCCCGAGCGCTCACACCGTTTCCACATCTCCTTTGCAGCCTCATGGTGTACAGGGTCGGTGGTACGAATGAATGCGTCGTTTGAAAGATTGAGTGCTTTCCCCAGTTTTCTAAACTCCATCGCGTAATGATCCGTGTACTGCTGAACGTCCTGCTCTGCCGCTTCTGCCGCCTCCCATATTTTTTGACCGTGCTCATCGGTGCCCGTATTAAAAAATACTTCTTCGCCGAGGAGTCGCCACGTACGCGCAAGTGCGTCTGTTTGTATAAATTCAATAGCATGTCCGATGTGCGGGTCGGCGTTAACGTACGGAAGTGTTGTGGTGATGTAACGCGACATGATTTTGTTGGAGAGAGCGAATTAAAAAATCAGAAGTGCCCTTGTGGTAGCGTTTATACAACTTCGGCACGGCGCTTTTGCACGTCGTTTACAAACTCTTGAATTGCTGCGGCAACGGGCACCGAGAGAAGCACCCCGAGAAATCCTGCAAGCTGACCGCCCGCAATAAGGGCGATGATAACCAGAATCGGTGCGACGCCAACAATTTTCTTAACCACGAGCGGATAGATAAGGTGTGCTTGAAATTGATTCACGACGAGGTAGAGCGCCGCGACCACAAAAACCAGCGTCAAGTCCCCCGACACCAGAGCAACGGCAATACCTGGAACGGCGGCAACAAAGGAACCGAACACGGGAATGAGCTCCATAAGTCCTGCAAAAATTGCGAGCAAGAGCGCGTATTGCACCCCAAGCAAGGAAAGACCAAGGAACAATAGTACGGTGATGATGATGGAAAGTAAAATCTGTCCCTGCATCCACAACCCTATTTTTCTCTGTGAGCGTTTCCAGAGATTGAGTACGTAGTCGCGATGTTTTGAAGGAGTCACCAAACGCAAGAAGTCGTCCACGCCTGTTTCTTGAAATGAGAAGTAAATGGACACCACGAGCGTAAGAATGAGGTAGAAGACTCCTCCGAAAATTGAGGACAGCACTTTCAACACTCCTGCGCCTGTATTAGTAAAAGTGTTTTGAAGAGCGAGAATATCTTGTGTGAGTGTTGGACCGACCACTCCGTTTTGAAGAAACGAAAGTTGGTTAAGCTCCCCCACCTGACTCACATACACGGGAAGTATTGCCAAAAGTGCGATTGCTTCGTCAAGCATCGGAGGAACGAAAAACCACACCAAAGCTGCAAGGAGCCCGAGCACACTTGCATATACCATAACTACCGCAAGCGCACGTGGTGCTTTCTTTTGCATAAAAAACTCAACTCCCGGCTCAACCGCAGACGCGATAACAATTGCCGACAAAAGGAGGAGGACCAGTGTTGAGAGTTGCCATATTGCGTAGATAGCACCAATGACCACTGCAACACGGATGATGGTGCCTGTAGAGATAGAAATGCTTTGACTGTGTTCCATATGAGGATACTAGCACATTGTATCTCTTTTTCTTCATAAAAGAGTTGACTTTATTAGCATTTCAGTGTTTATTACATTCAGCATGGTTCCTCTTTCGGGAGCCAGTTCATTGAAAGGAGGCAGATAATGCCTGACACTGCAGGCGAACGTAAAGGCAGTCGTCTTGTGCTCGCGATTGGACTCTTGGCAAAAAGTGCGAAGATTCTAAAACTATTCAAGGTTGCAAAGCCCCTCGTGCTCTTTGTGTCGATGGCGATTTCCGCCATTGCATACACGTTTGCTTTTGGGTCGTGGTGGCTTGCACTTTTGTTTGTTGTGCTTCTGCTGATTCACGAGATGGGTCATGTGGTCACTATGAAAATGAAAGGGTTTGATACGCCCACGCCGGTGTTCATCCCCTTTTTGGGAGCTGCAATTTTTGCACCAAAATTTACCGACCGAGACACCGAAGCCTTTGTTGGTTTTGGCGGTCCCGTGCTAGGTACGATTGGGGCGCTTGCGGTGTTTGGACTTTTCTTCCTTGTGCCACGAGATACGCCTCTCTCATATGTTCTGCTTGTGGGAAGTTATTTGGGGATTTTCTTAAATCTCTTCAATCTTCTTCCGGTGAGTCCGCTTGACGGCGGGCGTGTCACTCAAGCATCTGGGAAGTGGTTTAAGTATGTCGGTCTTTTTCTCCTCGCGGTTCTTTCAATCGTTTGGAGACAGCCCGTCATTCTCTACATTTGGATCTTGGTACTGTTTGAGCTGACCGTCGTTCCTCTTCGCGTTCGCGCGGTGATTATGACGATTTGTTGGCTTTCGATGGTTACCTTGATGAGTCTTGGGTTTGGCGAGCAACACTGGATCATTAACGTGATCGACTGCGTGCTCACCCTTCCGTTCGTCGTACTCACCGTCGCTCGAGCGTTTTTCAAAAACGTTCCCGACGAGCAAGAGAAAGATACGCGTCCTGAATTGACCCCTCGTGAGAAAATGCGGTGGTTCGCCCTCTACTTGGGGCTGAGCATCGTACTTATCGTCACGATGGTACTGCAGACGCCGTTCTTGCCCACTCCGGAATAAAACTAACCCCGCACCAATGGTGCGGGGTTTTCTTTTTTACAGAACCGAACACAGCTCCGAGAGAGCAACGCGCTTTTGCTCTCCTGTATCTCGGTCGCGCACCGTAACTGTGTCTTTAAGCGCGGGAGTTTCACCAAGGGTGTCAAAGTCGATAGTCACGCAGTGTGGCGTACCAATTTCATCTTGTCTGCGGTAGCGCTTACCAATGTTGCCGTTATCATCAAACACTACTGAAAATCCTGCCTGCTTGAGCGCAACGAACACTTCTCGTGCTTTTGCAACGAGCTCAGGCTTGTTTTTCAGCAATGGAAATACTGCAACGCGTATAGGAGCAATCTCCTTTGGAAGCTTGAGGTATGAGCGCTCTTCCCCGCCCATCTCGTCCACAGTGTATGCAGAAGTTAGTACTGCGAGAATAGTTCTGTCCACTCCGAGGGAAGGCTCTATCACATGTGGCACCGAGCGCTCCTTTGTTTCCTCATCAAAGTATGAAAGGTCGGTCTTTGAAGTTTCGCTGTGAGCTTTCAAGTCGTAATCCGTACGGTACGCAAGACCCCACAACTCCTTTTTGCCAAATGAATAGTCGAATTCAAAGTCGATGGTTCTGCTCGAGTAGTGTGCACGCTCACCGTCGGGAATTTCCGTGTCGTGCAAGTGTTCTTTTTTAATACCTACAGCTTTTGCAAACGCGTGCATGATGCCATGCCATAGCTGAAACGCACTCTCCCAGTTTTCTGGACGGACAAAATACTCTACTTCCATTTGTTCAAGTTCACGCAGTCTGAAAATAAAATCTCGAGGTGCAATTTCGTTTCGAAACGCCTTCCCTATTTGAGCAAGACCAAACGGAAGCTTGGGGTGAAATGAGTCAACAACATTTTTAAAATTAACAAACATGCCTCCTGCCGTTTCAGGACGCAGGTACACGGTTGCACCCTCGTCGTCGGTGGCACCTGCTTTTGTCTTAAACATCATGTTAAAAGTGCGTGCCTCACCGAGCGTTCCCTTCTTTTCGCAAGACGGACACGTGTTCATGTCTTCAATATGGTCTGCACGAAAACGCCCCTTACATTCCTTACACTCAACCATCGGGTCGTTAAAACCACTCACGTGTCCTGACGCTTCCCATGCTTTTGGGTTCATGAGAATGGCCGCGTCGATGCCGTACATATCTTCTCGGTCAGTAACAAACATTTTCCACCACAACTTCTTTATATTTTCTTTGAGCGCAACACCGAGCGGTCCGTAATCAAACGTTCCTGCAAGTCCACCATATATTTCAGATCCAGGGAAAATAAACCCGCGGCGCTTGGCGAGAGAAACAATGTCTTCTAGTTTTGGAGTGTTGCTCATGGTTGTACGGTGCCAAAGGATGATTGATAGGTTGGGTCACTGGTTTGGGTTGAAAGCGCTTGTGCCTGTCCCCCAACGGTTGTTTGCGTAAACCTATCAACCCCAGTGATTGAATGCTCAGGAACCAATATAGGACTTGTACCTTTTTGCGAGACACTTGGCAAGAACGCTATCTGAAACTCAGCGGAAGCAGTCTCTCCCGCCATCATGTTCCCCACCGTCCACAAGAGTTCCCTCGAGCCTTCGACGTATGAAAACTCGCCTTTAGGATTTGCTGAACCCGTGTAGCGAACAAAGGACGGAAGCTGAATAGCCACCTTCGCGTTTGCCACCGTATTCACCGTATTTTTTGCTTCGAGCTGAACCGTGTACGTAGTTTCAGTATCAACTTTTGGAGGCCACGGTCCTGTGTTTTCAATACTGCCTATAGTGCGCACAATGCGAGAAAGAAGCGAGAGGTCGGTCTCAACTTTAATGGTGCGCGAGAGTGTTGATGTCACGGTCTCAGGAACACGTCCTGCACCAATACGTTTACCTGAAACTGAAACCGAGAGGTTCATAGTTGGCTGGCGAAGAACGGTGAACGCAGGTCCTGTTTTTGTTTTAAAGATAAAAGAGCCGTTTCCGGTGTCGCTTGGCTGAAGTGTTGCAAGTGAATTCATAGTGCTTTTATCAAACAGAATTGTTTTTGTACTTGAACGATAAAAACCACCGGTAGTGTCTACGCTCTCGCCGTCGAGCGCCTCGCCCGAAAGGGTCACTGAAATGCTTGCATCAGTAATGGGAGTCGAGAGTGAGTTTGCCCATGACAAAAGCCCTGAGATACTGTCACCCTCTGAAACCACAATGGTTGAAGACTCTTCACGGTTTAGTGAGAGTCCAACCGCAAGAAATGGTTTTGAGATTTGTATTTCGGTCTGCGCGACCATGTACGGTACACCAAACTCTCTCGAATCAGGACTTTTGAGTGCTCCTGCGCTAAAACGAAAAACTCTTTGGTCTCCCTCTTGGCCAGTGAGCACACCCGTAATGCGAATTTCTTTTTCCTCTCCAGGGCGTAAGGTACCAACAGAAAATAATCCTTGCACCACCGGCTCAGGCACGCTCTCGGTAAGTGAGAATCCGAATGGATACTCCGCACGTACCGCAATATTTTCAAGGTCACTCTCCGCATTTGAGCGGACCGCTACGGTGACGGTTACCTTTTGACCTGAAGACACTTCAGAAAGTGAAACGGCAGTCAACACTACTGGCGAGGTTGAGATGGTGAAATCATAAGTGGTTTTCTTTGAGAAGGTTGCGTTTGAGTTATCTGTTTGGTACTCAACGGTTATCGGAATAGAAAGTTTTTGATTCTCACTCCCAAAGAATGCAGCTCTAACGGTGAATTCGGCGGAGGCACCCGGGGCGAGAGATGGGAGTGTTTCTGAAAAATTTGAAAGAGGTACCGACGCATCATCCGCTTCAACCGTGCCTGCAGGAAACAGTACCGAGAGCGCTCCTCCCGTTATAGGAAGCGGGTTGTTGTTGGTAACACTAATAGAAAATGAGGTGGCTTTCCCTCCTGCAACCGTAACGGGTCCTTCTTCAATAACGACGGAAACGTTGTCCGTTGAAATAGAACGCCCTCCAAGAATAAGAACGGTTGCGGTGGTGATTCCTGCGATTACAAAAAATCCTGCAGCAAACAGTAGAAATAGTGTGGCGGTGGACATTCGTTTTTTAACCACCTTCTCAACTATGGACTCTTGTTTCCAGTGCTCAGGTTCGGGTACCACTGCTGTGGCACTCTTCTGCACCTGAGACGTCACATCAAAGCTCGTGCGAGAGTTTAGCTTTTTTCGAAGCCGTTCAAGCGGATTGTCTGTCTGTTCTTCATTTTGCATACACTTTCTAGTAGTATACCCCGTAGGATAAGTCTCTAGGAATGGACGATGTCGTGAACTATATCTTTTGTTTCTTACCGTAAGCTTCGGCTGAGAAAAATTTGTTTGAATTAAGGTTTATCCTACGGGGTATACCGCGCCTACAATCCTGAAGCAGATATACCTCTATTAATACGCGTGATAAATGAGCGTTTGTCCTGCATCACTTCAGAGAGTACCGAATCGCTATAATCTTCATATGAGCCGAGCGGGCTGCCTGCGTCGAGTCCTAATTCATGGAGAAGCCGTAGGACGACAACATGCTCTGCCGAATCTGCTTCTGTTTCTCGTACACGCGTGAGTACTTCAAGAAATGATTTGAGTATGGAAAAAAGTTCTGTGTCGTTTGTCTCTCCATGCACCATACGAAGCAAAAAGTGCGCCACACGACCAGCGCGTGTTCTGTTGTCTTTCGTCAGTCCTCCGAACCAATTGTAGGAGATAAGCGCCCCCGAAAGTCGCCATCCTTCTTTTCCTCGCACCAAAATAACGTCGCTCTCGACAAGTGTTTGTACTGCACACGATAGCTTTGCGCCCGCTTTTCGCACCCCTTGCGCACGTGCCTTCACGAGACCAAACTCTGGTGTAAGTAGGTACACAAGCGCGCTCGCCTCAGCTAGGGGTGCTCTACCTAACACAAGCGCGCTGGTGTTATACCGTTGTCTCATGAAGCTGTATGTTAAAACGCGCTGTACCACTTGAAAGCTCCACTGAGTATTCCCCATCTCCGAAAGTAACGGTAACAGTATCTTTTGGTGAAAGACCCATCGTTTTTCGTGCATCAGCAATTGCGCGCGTTTTTTCTCGTTCATCTCCCTCGACAATCAACTCTGCAGTGAGCGCCGTGTCGAGCACAATTTCTTTTGCACCACCTTCAATACGTTTTACATTTACTTCATCCGCAAGGAGTTGCGCAAGCTCAGCTGAGAGCTCAACAGGGACAGAAAGTGTCGACAGTGGCTGACGTACTTTTATATTTGCTTTTTGACGGAGCATCAGTGCTTCAGAGGCAAGCGTTCGAACATGCTCCATATCTGCAAGAAGTTTTGTATCGACGTCGTTCTTGAAAAAGGCAAAGAGTTTTTGCGCTCGAACAGGCCATGGTGTGAGATGCACACTTTGAGGGTCGTTTTCATTTTTTACCTCTTGATATATTTCTTCAGCTATAAAGGGCATCACGGGTGCAATAATTCTTGAAAGTTCGCAAAAAACGTAGCGCATAGTAGCAAGTGCACGCTTCGCGTCCTCGTCTCCCTCTTTCATACGGTCACGAGAACGGCGCACATACCACGTTGAGAAGTCAGTCACAAAGTCCTTCAAAGGACGTACGGCACGGATAGTGTCATATGCGTCAAGTGATGCCGTGGTTGATGCCAAGACCTCTTCGAGACGTGCGAGTATCCATCGGTCGAGCACATGGCGAGACGAGCGAGATGGTGGTGGAGCTTCTCCTTTGTAGAGAATATAGAACGCAAGTGTGTTGCGTAAAATATTTATGAAACGACCATGCACTTCTTTTAGCTCCTCGTCACGAAAGTTCATGTCCTCTGCCTGCATAACCGTGTTCGACATCAGATAATAACGAAGCGCATCTGCACCATACTGATCCACAACCTTCATGGGGTCGGTAAAGTTTCCTTTGCTCTTGCTCATCTTTTCTCCGTCTTTTGCAAGAACCGTACCCGTGGTCACCACGTTATTAAATGCACGATGCCCAAACAAAGTTACGGCGAGTACGTGCATGTAGTAAAACCACGTACGTGTTTGCGCAATGTACTCAGAAATAAAATCTGCAGGTGTTTGCTTCAAAAACTCCTCTTTGTTCTCTGCAGGATAATTAAACTCCGCAAATGGCATGGAGCCGGACTCAACCCAACAATCCACCACCTCACTTGTGCGTGTGAGTGGTTCCCCTTCTGCTGAGACAAGCTCTACACGGTCGAGATATGGAAGATGGAGGTCGAGCTCATAGTCTTTGTTATGCGGAAGCGGTACGAATGACATGGGTACTGCCACACCTCCCTGCGGATATGTACCTCGGTCAATCTGCTTTGCCTGCATGCCACTGGTGACAAGCTGTAACAACCAGAGAGGATCTCCGTGCGAAATAATAAGAATGTTTTTGTTTTTGTATTTCTCCTCAAAAGAGTAGAGAGCGTCTCCTACTCGCCTGCGTACTTGTGTGTATGTCTCACCTCCCTCAGGTGGCTTAACGAAACGTTCCTCGTACGAAGGAAGGTATGCGATGTACTCGTCGTAGGTTTTTCCTTCAAAAACACCTGTTGCAATTTCACGAAGGCGTTCGTCGAGAATAATGCTTTCTTTTTTAAGACCAAGCGTGTCTGCAACGAGGCGCGCCGTCTCAACGGTTCGTGTAAAGGGAGAGGAGATAATGAGGTTTATGTTTTCCTTTCGAAGGTTTTCTGCGGTTTGCCGTACGCTCGCAATTCCTTTCTCTGTCATGCGATGTTCACGCTCCGCGCCACCCAAGACTGAACTGTTGATGCGCGCAACATTATTGGTTGTCTCTCCGTGTCGCATAGCAAAGTAGCGGTTGCCTGACTTTTTCGTACGGGATTTCAACTCCTCAAGTGAACCAATGACGGTGATGTTTCCGTTTTTATCTCGCCAAAACGGAAGCGGTGACGCCCAGAAGCGGTTACGAGAAATGGTCCAGTCAGGAGCAGTCTCAAGAATGTGTTTAAAACGACCTTTTTTGAGATGTGAGGGTATCCAGTTTATTTTTTCATTTTCAGAAAGAAGTTTTTGTTTTACTTTCTGAATATTAATAAACCACGACGAAACCGCATTGTAGATAAGAGCGGTACCACAACGATAACAGTGCGGATACGAGTGCGTGTTCATTTCTTTTGCAAACAACAGACTTCTTTTTTCCAAATCCTCTTTTATCAAAGGTTCTGCTTTTTTTATGTACTGTCCCTGCAGAAACGCTGGCGCGTCAGTGTTGAAGGTTCCATTCGGATTTAGAAGCGGAATCATGGGAAGTCCTTCTTTTTGTCCAAGCGTGTAGTCGTCTTCTCCGTATATAACCGCAGTGTGCACGATACCTGTTCCCTCTCCTGTCGTTACAAAGTCGGCGGGGAGTACCTGCCACTTCTTTCCCGTATGTGCTTTTACTTTTTCTATTTCATAGAGTGGTTCATACTCCATACCCACAAGCTCTGAGCCTTGTTGCTCTTTCACGAGCGTATACGCTCCTTCGTTTGCAAAAACATCAGCAAGTCTTTCTTTCGCAAGAATAAAGCGTGACTTGGTATCATTTTTTTCGACCGTGACATAGGTAATGTCGGGATGTACTGCAAGCGCAACGTTTCCCGGAAGAGTCCACGGTGTTGTTGTCCACGCGAGTAGTGACGTTTTCTCCTTACCTTTCACACGAAACTCAACCGTAACCGCTTCCTCTGTGACATCTTTATACGTGTTATCCATTGCAATTTCTGCTTTAGCGAGCGGTGTTTCGCAATGCGGACAATACATCAGCACACGACGACCTTCATACAAATTTCCTTTTGCATGTATTTCTTTGAGCCCCCACCACACACTTTCAATGAACGAGTTGTCCATTGTTTTATATGAGTTATCAAAATCAACGAAACGACCAATGCGCTCGATATACCGTTTCCAGTCGTGTATAAACTCGAGCACCGTCTCACGTGCGGTCTCGTTAAACTTCTCCACCCCTATCGTGAGAATTTCTTTTTTATTCCTCAGTCCTAGTTTTTTCTCAACAATGTTTTCAATGGGGAGTCCGTGACAATCCCATCCCCAGCGGCGACGCACATGGTACCCGCGCATCGTTTTGTAGCGTCCAAATAAATCCTTTGAGGTACTTCCCAAAATATGTCCGTGGTGTGGAAGTCCTGTTGCGAATGGTGGTCCATCATAAAAAACAAACTCCCCCTTGGGTGAGGGTTGCGCGAGTGATTTTTCAAAAATCTTCTCTTCTTTCCAGAACGCAAGAACTTTTTCCTCTTTCTGCGCAGTGTCCGATGTGCCTTTATCTTCGGCCATTCGTCTATCCTAACGTTTCTGAGGGTAAAAAGAAACGGTCCCGTGAGATAAGCGAGCATACGCTCACATCTCACGGGACCGTTTTGACTCGTGTTTACACGCCGTGCGTCACAAAGCGTGGAATCTGGAAGCGCTTCATTAAGCGAATTGCCGACTGGGCAGGCTTGAAGCGACTGATCCAATCAACAACTGCAGTGCGAACATCTCTCGTTGTCGACTCTCCGTACTCAACCACTCGTTGAATAAAAGAGCGCACCGTTAGTCCGCAAGCTTTTGCGTAACGTATCAGTGAACCGTACATCAAAATCTCCCTATGACATAGGTTGCCTTACGCAAACCCATAGAGATCGAGAATACCACATTCAAACGCTTGCACAACAGACTCTTCCCACTACATCCTCTCAGGAGTTGGAATGCCAAGAAGTTTCAAGCCGTTTTCCATAGTCACCGCAAACGCACGAGCTACTTTTTGTTTGTACGCCTCCTCGGCACTTCCAAGCACTTGTTCACTTGCATAAAAAGAGTTCCACTCCCCCGCAAGCGCCGTTAGGTAGTGAGTGATGTGTTGAGGTGAGTGCTCGTGTGCTGCTCGCGCAACAATATACGGAAAATGAATAATGATTCTTTCAATTGCATATGGCACTTCAGGAACTTCCGTTCCTGCACTGTCCGTCGCATAGGAAAGAATCTTTCGTGCACGCACCAGTGCGTACTGTAGATATGGTCCTGAGTCTCCCTCAAGCGAAAGAGATTTTTCTTTATCAAAAATAATATCGCCTCCAGGAGCTTGGCGCAGAATCATATACTTCACCGCACCTACGGCCACTTGCTCAGCAATGACAGGGTCGGTGTTTTTTTCTTTTGCTTTTTCAAGAACGTCAGTGAGAAGTTGTTTTGCAGTAACGGTATTTCCTTCGCGTGAAGACATTTTTCCTGTGGTCAGTCGCAAAAACCCATGCGGGATATGAAATGTCTTTGCTCCAAGTGCGGGTGCAATATCTTCAAGTGCTGCTTTGACTACGTTGAAGTGTCCTGTTTGCTCTGCTGCCGTTAAAATGTAGGACTCATCCGATGGCCAACGCTCCTCTTTATAAAAAGCGAGTCCAATTTCTTTTGCTTCGTAGGTTGGCGTACCGCGTGAGGTAATAAAAACGAGCGTATGCAATCCTTTCTTTTCTCCTTTATAGATAACTGCGCCCTCACTTTCTTCAAACACGCCGCGCGCAAGTGCCTCGCGTACTTTTTCTATACCAATATCTGCCACCTCGCTTTCAAAAAAGTAGTAGTCAAATTTCGTGCCCAGCATTTCATACAAATCACGAAACGCCTCAAGACACACTTCACGCGCTTTGCGCCAAAGGTTCGTATGTTTGCTCTCTCCTGTATAGAGCTCTATATTCAACGCGTCTATTTCACCCTTTGCTGTTTCGCTCTCCTCATATGCTCGTGCTCCCTGAATGTATGCTTTGTCTACCTCCGACGCGCTAGCAACATCAGCGACACCGTCACGTTCAAGTACCCAGAGCGCTTTCGCAACATGCGGACCCACGTCCCCTCCATAGGAGTCGCGCACAACATGCGCTCCTGTGCTTTCAATAATGCGCGACATTGCCTCACCAATGATGGTGCTCATCAAGTGTCCAATATGCATTTCCTTAAAAGGATTCGGGCACGAGTACTCAACAATGATTCGTTTCCCTGCGTTTTCAGTGCCCGCTCCCCAACGCTCCCCCTCAACACCTGCTCGGAGTATTTCTTTCGCAATCACGTCGCGCGAGAGGTGAATATTTATAAACCCAGCACCCGCAACTTCTACCTGTGACACGTCCGTGCCAAGCAAGTTTCGTATATGAATTGCAAGTGTCTCCGCAAGCTCACGCGGGTTTTTCCCGAGCGCTTTTGCACCAGCCAGTCCCGCGTTTACCGAAAAATCCCCGTGAGTCGGGTCGGCAGGCCATTCAACTGCAAAAGACACATCTTCAGCGCCAAAAGTTTTTAGCGCCTGCTGTGTTGCATTTCGTATTCGCTCCTCCATCAAGCCATTCTAGCAAAGTCATACGTGATATGCTGGCGTTGGAGCGCTTGGACTCTAATGGAGGCAGTAGTGGTAAAAGCTGAGGTTCTTCGTTTCGGAAAACAACCAGCGTGGTTTCATCACAACGGGCGGCGTCTGGTCGTTGAAGGTGCAATACCGAGTCAAAACATGCTCGTGCTCGTCGACGGAACATATCGCAATGCCGCTCAGGTCGTGATATGCGTGAGTAAGAATCGGCGTTCAGGAATCTTGGTTAAATGGACCGTTCCACATCGTGACAATGGGCTTGACTCAGGACGTCGCTTTTACACGAGAGACAACTTTGAAAAGTTGTTCGGACTTACAAATGATGTTCCTGATCAATATGAAATACTTGGTGCTGGTGTTCGCGAAGGTCCGTGGCTGAACATTCCAGCAAAAGGGTCGGGTCAGGACGGCGATCCGAATATCTCTATCGTGCTTCCTGAAGAAACAAAAGAAGCGATTCGGGAGTTTCTGAAGTCGTTTCCGAACCAGAAATAAACATCTGCTCAAACGAAGGGCGTCCGTCAACAATGACAGGCGCCCTATTTTTGTTACGACATTGAAGCGTCTTGTCGTTCTTGTTCTTTGATGATGTCACCACAGAGCGTCACACACTCATCACAGATGAAATGTATCGGTCCTGCAACAAGATGCTTCACTTCGTTTTTATTTTTTCCACAGAACGAGCAACGTTCGTCGCTCGTTACTTCGGATATTTTTATATTAAACATCTGCGTTACTCCCTATCCGGGTCCGAGGACATAGTAACACTCAGTGCTGAGGGTAGATTAGTTGAACGACTCTGGTACAGGATGTGCTTGTGCGAGCGTCGTTATTTCAGCTTTTACCTTCTCCACGGTCACGTCATCACGCATTTTTAATACTTCAATCATAAGTTCAGCAACACGAGTACACTGGGCCTCTTTAAAACCACGCGTCGTGATAGCGGGAGTACCAAAACGAATACCAGACGGGTCAAATGGTTTTCGGGTATCATCCGCAATAGCATTTTTATTGAGCGTAACCCCAACTCTGTTTAACAACACTTCTGCATCCTTTCCTCCAAGCTCGAGTGAGCTCCATACGTCTGCCAGAAGAAGATGGTTGCTGGTGCCACCTGTAAGCAGTCGAATCTTGTTTTCAAGAAATACTTTTTCCATCGCTTTTGCATTTTTCACTACTTGCTCTGCATATGTTTTGAACGAAGGTCGAAGTGCCTCACCAAACGCAACTGCTTTTGCTGCAATCTGATGCATGTGAGGTCCTCCTTGAAATCCTGGGAACACACTACGATCTATAAGTGTTGGAAGGTTTTCAACTGTTTTCTCTGGAGCTTTGAGTGGCGAGGACACAACACCTTTTGTAAGAATCATTGCTCCGCGCGGACCTCGAAGTGTTTTGTGTGTTGTCGTGGTCATAATTTGAAATCCATAGTCAAGCGGATTTTTGGCAACACCTCCCGCAATAAGTCCTGCAATGTGTGCGACGTCTGCCATCGCGACTGCGCCTACTTCCTTTGCAATGTCTGCTATCTTTTGCCATTCAATTTCACGAGGATAGGCAGAAAAGCCACCAAGGATTATTTTCGGCTTCTCGGCAATGGCGACTTGTCGGAGCGCCTCATAGTCAATCTCTCCTGTTTCTACATTTTTCATTCCGTACCGTACAAAACGAAACAGTTTTGCCATGTAGGTTACCGGCGCACCGTGCGTAAGGTGTCCTCCGTGTCCGAGGTCCATGCCAAGAATAGTGTCTCCAGGCTCAAGCCACGCGAAGTAACTTGCGATATTTGCAGCTGCCCCCCCAAGCGGCTGAACGTTTGCGTGGTCTGCGCCAAAGAGTTTCTTTGCGCGCTCAATAGCGAGTGTTTCAACCATGTCGGTAAATTCTTGCCCGCCATAGTACCGCTTGCCGGGGTATCCCTCTGAATACTTGTTAGTAAACACACTCCCCATCGCCTCACGTACGGCACGTGATACATAGTTCTCTGAAGGAATGAGCTCCAAACCATCGCGCTCGCGCATTTCCTCACCCTGCAATGTCTCAAACACTTCTTTGTCTTCTTCTTCGATGTAGCGATAGAGATTCTCCATAAATGTGAAATAAGTAAGTAATTAAATATGGAGACTCGTTAGATCATACGTTTGTAAGTGTTGAGGTGATGCGGTACACCTCTTCGTGAATATCCTCCCGAGAGCGTAGCTGATTATCTTTCACGCAGTCAATAACATGCCATCCGTCATAGAGCCCCGCGAGATGATTTGCACTTTCCAAACTTCGCTCAAGATACATGCGATCTTTTTCAACAACGTCCTTTCCACCTGTCTCAACGTGTTTATTTTTTACTGCACGCTCCTGCGAGAGGAGCTCCAAACTCACCTCAACCGTCATACGCAAATACACGACGGCGTCTGGTCGCGGAATACGAAGCACGTTGTGTTCAAGATGTTCAAGCCACGACAAAAATGTTTCGCGCTTATCGAGTTGGAGAATTTTTCCGCCTTGATGAATTTGATTTGAGCTGGCAAAACGATCGGCAATAACTACTGTTCCCTCTTCAAGCCATGAACGAATCTGCTCTGAAGCCTCATATCTATCGAGCGCATACAAGGTCGAAGCAATTTTTGGATCAAGATGGAGAAAATCTCCTCGCTTTCCTGCCAAACACTCCCCAAGAAGCTCCCCAAACACCGCTTGCCCGTAGCGAGGAAAATCAATTTTCTCAACCTTCCTCTCCTCCTCGGTAAAGCGTTCTGCCAAACGTCTTGCTTGGGTAGCCTTGCCCGACCCATCTATTCCATCAATGACGATAAATATGCCTCGTGCCATGAAAGTGATAAAATCAGTATACGTGATGACTATGGAAAACGCCTATCTTGACCTACTGAAAAAAGTGATGGCTGAGGGTATTGATCGAAGTGATCGTACTGGCACTGGTACTCGTGGAATATTTGGTCAGCAAATGCGTTTCAATCTCGAAGAGGGGTTCCCTGCAGTAACAACAAAGAAACTTGCATTCAAAGCAGTGAAGAGCGAACTCTTGTGGTTTTTGGAAGGTTCGCATGACGACACACGACTCAAAGAGTTGAACGGTTCGGAAAAAACAATCTGGAGCGCAAACGCAGAAGCTCCCTATTGGAAACCAAAAGCTAAACATGATGGTGACTTGGGTCGCGTATATGGTGTGCAGTGGCGAAAATGGCAAGGACCAGACGGACGCGTCGTAGACCAAATCGCAGAGGCGATAGATAAAATCAAAAACAATCCTACCGACCGTCGCATTATTGTCACTGCGTGGAATCCTGGGGAGCTCGACCAGATGGCGCTCCCTCCCTGTCATATGTTCTTTCAGTTCTTTGTTGGCAATGGAAAAATTTCTCTCTACATGCATCAACGCTCGTGCGATATGTTTCTCGGCGTTCCTTTTAACATTGCGTCATATTCCCTTCTCCTGCACATGGTGGCACAGGTTACCAGCCTGAAGCCGTATGAATTTGTGCACTCTCTGGGAGATACGCACATATACTTGAATCATTTTGATGCAGTGAAAGAACAGCTTGCACGCGGACCTCTGCCTCCTCCGCGTCTTTGGCTTAACCCTGACGTGATGAATATTGATGGCTTTACAATGGACGACATTCGTCTTGAAGGATACGAATCGCACCCTCCCATCAAAGCCCCGATGGCGGTATAATCCGACAACGATGGCGCTTTCTGATAAAAAAATTCTCGAGGAGATGCAGAAGGGCGATATTGTCGTTTCTCCTTTTAATCGCAACCAGCTAGCCACCTCCAGTTACGATGTCACGCTGGGTGAGTGGTTTTTTCGCGAACAGCCACCAAAATACAACCACGCACTCTACAATATCTGGAGCAAGGAACACATGGAGCACGTGTGGGGTGCAAACACAATTGAACGCGCGGTCACCGCAAAAGAAGCGTTTAAAAAATATAACTTTGACTGGGACGGAGGTATTCGCCCTGACGATAAGGTTATTGTGCTTCGACCAGGGGAAACTATTCTCGCGCACACCGAAGAGTTTATTGGTGGGAAAGACCATATCACCACAATGATGAAGGCGCGTAGCTCAATGGGACGAAACTTTATTGAAGTGTGTAAGTGTGCGGGTTGGGGCGATGTTGGGTACATCAATCGTTGGACGATGGAAATTACCAACAACTCAAAAAACTACATCATCCCGTTGGTTGTTGGGCGACGTATTGCGCAAATCGTCTTTTTTGAAACAGGACCTATTGATGCAAAAGATTATGCGGCCACTGGAAAATATGCCTCTTCGACAAATGTAGCGAAACTCAAGAAGGAATGGAAGCCAGAAAGCATGCTTCCTCGTTTGTGGGCTGACAGAGATATTCAGAAAAAACAGACGTGGCACAAGAAAAAAAGATAGCCGATGTTCTCTCTCGTTTTGATGCAAGGACTATGTCTGTACCATTCAAAAAAATGGCATTGTGGTAGTCTTTCAAGTAGATGAAATGACAAGGAGAACACCATGAAATCTCGCATAAGCCTTATTGCAGGTATCGGCAAAAATACCCGCGCTCTTGGAAAAGACAACGACCTGTTGTTCAAGATTTCTGAAGATATGAAACGGTTTCGGCGACTTACCAAAGGCCACCCTGTCATCATGGGGAGAAAAACATGGGAGTCGCTTCCAAAAGAATTCCGACCGCTCCCTGGCCGTGCAAACTTCGTGGTTACTCGAACGCACGACTACGAAGCTCCTGGAGCATATGTCGCGCTTTCACTTGTTGATGCACTCACGGGCGCTTCTCTTGCAGATGGCGCTGATGAAATTTTCATTATCGGTGGCGGAGAAATCTATCGCGAAGCACTTCCTTTGGTTCATCGTCTCTATCTCACGCTTGTGCACGACGAGACCATTGGCGATACATTCTTTCCAGAATATCCTGAATTTACAAACGTGATAGAAAAACAGGAATTTCTTGAACACGTACCTCCCTACGAGTTTGTAACACTTGAGCGCTAACAAAAAACCCCGCGTACGCGGGGTTTCTTTTTACAGAGAATTACTTCACATCAACACCCATCGAACGCGCTGTTCCTTCGATGATGCGGTCAGCCGCTTCGATTGAGCCCGCGCTCAAATCTGGCATTTTCTGCTCTGCAATTTCACGCACCTGTGCTTTTGTGAGCACGCCGACTTTTTTAGATGGTGCTTTACCTGAACCTTTATCAAGTCCGAGCTTTTTCAAAATAAGACGTGAGGCAGGAGGAGTTTTAAGCACGAACGTGAATGTTCGATCTTCGTAAACAGAGAGGTCGACAGGAATAATGTCTCCCATCTTATCTCTGGTTGCTTCGTTAAATTTGTTAACAAAGTCTCCAATGTTAACGCCCGCAGGACCAAGCACCGTACCCACAGGAGGCGCTGGTGTTGCTTTCCCTGCTGGAATTTGAAGTTTTATTTTTTTGACTACTTTTGCCATATGAATGTCTTAGGACTCTACTTTATAGTTTGCGTATCTGCAAGAAATCAAGTTCAACAGGGGTTTCCCGACCGAACATTGATACCAACACTTTAATTTTCCCACGGTCTTCATCAATCTCACCAACCTTTCCTTCAAGGTCCTTAAAAGGACCGTCGTTAATGACCACTGGATCATCTTTCACAAGGTCAATACGGTGTTTTGGCGCCTCGGCACCCATGCGCTTCATAAGTGTAGCGATTTCTGACTCTTCCATAGGTACTGGTGTAGTACCACTTCCCACGAACCCAGTGACGCGCGGAGTGTTGCGTACTACAAACCACGAGTCCTCATCCACAATCATGCGCACTAAAATATATCCTGGATAAATCTTTTCTTCTTCAATGATGCGCTTCCCTGCTTTCACGCGCACTTTCTTTTCGGTTGGCACGATAACTTCAAAAATTTTGCTACCCATGCCAAGGGACTCAATGCGTTGTTTGAGATTTCGCTCTACTGCGTTTTCATATCCAGCGTAGGTATGAATGGTGTACCAGCGTGGCTCGCTGTTCATCGCATCTTCGTTAAAAACTGGTTTTGAATATGTATCCATACGTTATTTTGTGATGATGAGTCCTACTCCGCTGGTGAGAAGATAATCAAGTACCCCAATAAATACTGCAGTAAAAGCCGAAAGAAGCACGATGAGTATTGTGTGTCCAAGTACGACCTTGCGAGATGGCCACACGACGTGCGTGAGTTCTGCTTTAACGTTTTTAAGATAGCTAATGAGATTTTTCATATTTAAAAACGCCCCTTCGGGCGCTGACCTGCACATTGTACCAAAGAGAAGCTCTTCGTCAACCCCAGAGCACGGATGCACTTAGGGCGCTGGGTGTCATACGACAGCCAGCGCCCTTTACTTTATTTACTTCGCGGATTTCTTACCGCTCGCACCGCCCGAAGGACCTTTCATGGCCGCACGTTCGGCTCTGCGTTTCGCGTCGCGCAGAATGCGCTTGCCTTCCGCTTCGGCGCGCTTCTTTGCAGACTCGACAGGGTCGACCTGCTTCGGCATCACTTTCAGAGGCTCGAAAAGCCCCAGGGCTTTCGCCCAGCTATAGATTTTCTGCGGCAGATTGCCCGTGCCGTAGATCATCTCGTACGCAGCCTTCATTTCCTCGAAGGCTTTGGCGGCGAACTTAAGCCGTGAATCCGGATTGAACGGATTCTCGACAAGCCACAATACTTGCCGGAACGACTTGGCCACGTGTTCGGCGGCCAACTCGTCACTGCCTGCCCATCCGAGCGCCTGGTTGAAATGCCAGCGCGCCATAGAGATGAGGGTAGGGTCCGGGTTGTAGATGTCGGCGACGACCGTAAGGGTCGGACGCGACACCGTAGCTTGGGTCTGCGAGTTCGTCGCTTGGTTTTCTGCGTGCGAAGTCATACTACTCTCCATATTCTAAGAACATCCTGAAAAAGTAGAAACGTAGTGTCAGGCACACTTTCGGTATATATAATATCACACTACTCTATATTTGTCAATCCTCCAACACAGTAGAGTAATAAAAAACGGCCTATACAGGCCGTTTTTTAAGCATCTTAGGATTTACTTAATTTCGTACGTGATAGACACAGTCACACTTGTTTCTTGTTCGCCTGTAGGAAGGTTTGGTGCAGGTGCCTCCTTTGTCATGGCGACGTCCATAGCGCCTCCGGCATAGCCTTCACCATAGTACGGATATCCGCCAGTGTTTTCATAGAAAGAAACTACCTTTCCAAGACTTACACCGAGGTGTTTTGCGAGTGCTTTTGCTTTTTCACGAGCTTCTGTAATTGCTTTTTCACGAGCTTCTGTTTTTGCGCCGTCTTCGTCATCTACCGTGAAATTGGGGCCGTAAATGTTTTGCACTCCCGTGTCTCCAAGACCTTGTAGAATTTCTCCAGCCTTCTCAGTGTCACGCACTTTTACTTCAATACTCTGAGAAACTTGATATCCAATAATGCGAGGATTTCCGTTGTATGCAGGACAGAATTCGCTGTAACAAGGCTGTTGATACTCATATTCAGGATATACGTTGTAGCTTGTCGTTTTTGTATCCTTTTCTTCAACACCAGCTGATTCCAAAAATGCGAGTGCTTTGTTCATTTTTTCGGTTGCTTTTGTTTGTGCCTCCCCTACCGTTGTTCCCTTCTCGGTTACTGAATAGCTGATAGTCGCAATATCAGGGATTGCAGTTGCTTCTCCTGTTCCATCAACGGTGATGGTATTTGTTGGGTACATGTCTGAGCGACCGATACCGTACGCAACCACATCAAGTGTTTTTACTAGGAGAAAGAGCGCGAGCAGTATGAGTGCTGCGCTTGCGCTGTAGCGCACGGGCTTACTAAGACGGGTAATGGTGTCTTGCCAAGTTTCATTCATAAAGTATTTGGATTACTAGTATGGAGTGATTATATCATGTGGGCCAAAATGCTATGCTGGTTGAACTATGGATCCATATTTGTCGGGAGGAATTGCTGTTGCACTCGTCAGTCTTGTGTCACTTGTTGGTGTTACGACACTTGCCTACAACGAAACACTTCTGAAGCGTGCTGTATTCCTCCTTATCTCCCTTTCCGCTGGGGCACTTCTTGGAGACGCGTTCATTCATATCCTTCCCGAAGCGTTTGCGAGTGCAGATCCATTACAAGTATCTCTCTTGGTGCTTGCGGGTGTCCTTTCCTTTTTTGTACTTGAAAAACTGTTTCACTGGCACCACTCACACGGTGACGAGGAGTTTTCACCTGAGCACGCACGCATACACCCCGTGGGGAAACTAGTGATAATTTCTGACGGTGTTCATAATTTTGTTGATGGTCTTGCTATTGGCGCTGCGTTCCTTATAACTCCTGAAGTGGGTATCGCAACAACTATCGCTATTGCTCTTCACGAAATACCTCAAGAAATTGGTGATTTTGGACTGCTTATTCATGCAGGTTTTTCACGCATGAAAGCCCTCTTGTTTAACTTTGCCTCAGCACTTACCGCGTTTGTGGGTCTGGCGGTGGCTTTCTTCGTCGGGCAAACAAATGATTCGCTCATTGTACTCATTACGGCATTCGCGGCTGGAAACTTTATTTATATTGCTCTCGCAGATATTGTGCCTGAACTTCAAAAAACCCAAGGTATTGCAAGGGCAATCACCCAACTTCTTTTTATTGGTATTGGTATAGGCGCAATGATTCTAATGCTCGGACTTGAGTAAGTATGTACACACAAGAGCAACATTTGTTGCTCTTGTTTAAAAATCAGGAGGAAGAAATTTTATTCGCTCAAATTCTTTCGCTCGCTCTTTGTAGTACACGTTTGCACAAAATGGTTCTGACCCAAGTGCTTTTTCAAACCAATGACGGTCACCATCATACATCCTCGAAAGAGGCAGTGTCTCTAGGGGAAACCATTCTGGTGTTTTGACATCCGGTGTTTCCATAAGCACCCCTTCAAAACGACCCGCATGATAGATGTGAACGTCGAAATCTGGCTCTCCAGAGGCATAGAACGTAATACGAGCAATCTGTCGTATATCTTCCTTCAGCAGTTGAATGCCGTATTCCTCAAACGTCTCACGAATGACACACTCGATGAGTGTTTCGCCCGCGTCGAGTTTCCCACCAGGTCCTGAGAGAATACCTGTTCCAATCTCTCCTTTCTTCTTCTCTCCAAGAAGCACCTTTCCGTCTTGTTTGATGAGTGCGAGTGTGGCGACCTTCATAAATAACCTCCTTGCTTCTTTTAAAATCCTACCACATCGCTGTTATATAGACTGAAGCGTTAAAAGAAGTGCTTCAAGCGCACCATGTTCTGGTAAATCTCGCACGTTCAAATCTGCTTCCATCCACTCTGTTACGTCGTGCTCGATAACCTCAAAAAGAATCACGTCCTTTTCTCGTGGAAGATAGTACGCACTGTGCACGATTGCTTCAAAACGTTCAATCACGACATGGTACCACGTACGTCCATTGATAAGAAGTTGGTCAAACTTTTCTATATTCTCTGCCTGCATGTCTGAAGGTTGAAAGCGTGTTTGTGCCAGCAGAACATCTTCAAATGTTTCACCTTCAGCAATCTTAAACTGACGAACAATAATCGTGTGCGAAACACTGTTTGATAGAGATGGTTTTACAAATACACCAACTATTGTTGGCTCTGCTCCATATGCGTTCTCGTCAGCAACATACCCTTCTGGAAGTACAAATGAAAGATTTGAGGTTGGAATTTCTACGTTTGGAAACGCGCATGGAGTAAACTCACACGAAGGTCCTGTGCGCCCAACACTACTTCCGTCAGGACATATTTTTGCCTCGAGAGTACATGCTGTTTGAAGCGGTCCGCCCGTTGTTTCCATGACATTTCGATACAAAAATCCTCCTATACCGAGAAGCAGGATAAGCACTATCCCAAAGAAAAGTGATTTCATATGGGTACTATAGCACTGTGCGTTTATTTCTTGAGTGTGTCACGAATGTCCTCTAAAACCTGCAGCTCTGCACTTTTCTTTGGTGCCTCTCCTTCTTTTTCTTTTTGTAACTTATTCAGCAGACGCAACATCATAAACAGTACGAACGCGATAATGACAAAATCAAGAACCGCTTGCAGGAAGATGCCATATTGAATCAAGACAGGAGCGCCGACTCCTGTTTCAAGTGAAATTGCGAGGTCCCCGAAAGAAACACCACCAATTAGAAAGCCAACGGGTGGCATGATGATGTTCTCAACAAGCGACGACACTATTTTCCCGAAAGCCGTACCGATAATCACCGCAAGCGCAAGATCAATAATATTTCCGCGCATCGCAAACGTTTTAAATTCTTGAATGAGTTTCATACGAGCAGTATACTGTAGTAATAAAATACGGCGCGAGACGGCTCATCAACAAACTATTTTTACACTGCTATTTGGGCGGCCAGAGAGAATTGAACTCTCGATGCGGGTACCACAAACCCGAGTTTTACCACTAAACTATGGCCGCCATGTACGCATGGTTATAACACGCTTTGCACTTTTAATAAAGAATACTGCCCCTATGAACACCTCATGTGTGCGTTTCTCGAATGAAATACCAGCCAAAGTGCGTAAAGAAAAGGATGGCTTGAAGACCGAGCGCGAGAATAGTGGACTGCCAAAAAGCGCCTGTCGCAAGCCACAAAAAAAGATTCGTGATGATGAAGGCAATCACGCGCCATTCAACCGATACCATGAGAGATTTCATAAGGCGCTGTTTCATATTTTTATAGTGTCAGCATACCTCTGTATCTGCAATGTTTTTTTGTGCATAAACCACTCAATCACAACCGTGCAAATCGCGTGGTACGATTATCATGAGCAAAGGAGGTTATTATGGTTGCTCGCGTTCGACCGTCTCTCGATCAAATCCTTCAGCAGGGCGTCATGTCAAAAATGTTGAAGGTAGCTCCTACTCGAAGAACTCCCCTGCTCCTTTCTGTGCAAAAGCATAGAGCAATACCAAAGGAAGCGAGTGAGATGGCATATACGTTCTTTACACCCGCTCGACTGAAATTAGCGCCCCCTCGTTAGGGGCGTTTTTTATACAAATACAAAAGTTAAGTAACAGAAACAACTGAATAAATATTCAGTTGTTTCTTAACTTATTCTGGTGCCCGGGAGAGGACTTGAACCTCCACGTCTTGCGACACTAGAACCTCAATCTAGCCTGTATACCAGTTTCAGCACCCGGGCAGGGGTGTGTCTCGTACTATACTTCTCGTTTTCCTCTTTTACAAACTAGGAAACCACAACTTCTTCTTTCTTTTCTTCAGTGTTTTCAACAACGGTTTCTTCTACCGGTGTTTCGTTAGAAATCTCCTCAGATGCTACATCTTCATCAACTGCAGGAGTTTCTTCTACCTTAAAATCATCGGTTGAGGTATTCATGAGACGCATATTGCGAAGCTGACGACGTACTTCACGTGCAACTTTTTCACGAATGAAGTACAGTTTTGCACGGCGTACTTTCGAACGCTTTACAATTTCAATTTTTTCAATAAATGGAGCGTACAGTGGAAAGACTCTTTCTACGCCAATACCTGAAAGCGTTGCTCGTACTGTGAAGGTCGCTCCTGCTTCAGTACCGTGCTTAACGGCAAGCACCAGGCCTTCAAATACCTGTGTACGCACGTTCTTGATTTGAGTTTCTTTTTTATTTGCCGCCTTACCTTTTTTATATTCGGTAATTTTCTGGTGTACGCGAACAGTGTCACCCGAGCGGATGCCGAGCTTGGTGCGTTCATCAATATTGATTGGAGTAATGACTTCCATACGTCGCGCCACTGTAACACAGCCCTTACAGAGAGGCAATTATCTCCTCCGCTCCCTCAAATCTATACACTGCCCCCTCGAATGCTTCTGGAAGAGGGGCATATATTGTTTTTCGTACACCTGTTCGAAGAGGAATATCGAGTTTATAGGCATGAAGTCCAAGACGCTTAAACCCAAGATCGAGTGGCCGGTTTGGTGCATACAAAGGATCTCCCACTATGGGGTGGTGTATCGCTTTTAAGTGAACCCGTATTTGGTGCGTTCGTCCTGTCTTTGGAATAATTTTCATTACAGAGTGTGTGCCTATGTCTGCAATTACTTCATAGAGCGTGACGGCCTCTCGCATAGTGCCTTTTGCTTTTGGTTGTGCTGAGCGAAGTCTGAAGTCTTTACGAGAGCGCCCAATAGCAAACTCAATACTCCCCTTTCGCAGTTTTGGAACACCGTAGACAAATGCAAGATACGTTTTTTCTATCTCTCTATTTTGAAATGCTTCCTTTAACAAGGCGTGGGTTTCTTCATTTTTTGCAAGGACCAACACACCACTCGTTTCGCGATCAAGCCTGTGTACCACGCCTGAGCGCTCCACTTCGGTTCCGTCTGTTAGTCGCTGAGTCTCTCCTACATGACGTGCGCTCGGATATTTTTCTCCAAACCACTCGCTAACCGTTTCATCCTTTGAGACCCCGTCTGGGTGCGTCATCACTCCTACGGGCTTATGTATCGCAACGACATCGTCGTCTTCATATAGTATCGGCAAATCCATATACGTACCCTATAGGCACTTGTAACAAACCGCAACGAGCAAACATTATCTTCCGTGCCTTCGTTCACGTTCACTGTATGCACTAAGTATCGATACAAATTCTTCTTTCGTAAAATCAGGAAGTTTGGTGTCAGTAAAAAAGAGCTCACTGTATACGCTTTGCCACGTTAAAAAGTTTGAGAGACGCTTTTCTCCTCCCGTGCGGATAATCAAATCTGGGTTTGCCATATCACTACTCCAGAGTGTTTTTGCAAAATCATTTTCATCCACTGACGACACGCCACTTTTTAGAAGTTGGTTCACTCCTGCAATAATTTCAGAGCGTCCTCCGTAAGACAACGCCACCCAAAGAGTACCTTGGGTACCTTCTTGTGTTTCTTGTTCTGCTTTGTCCATTTTATCTTTGAGTGACGCGGATAAACGCGAACGCTCCCCAATAAATCTCACACGACCGTTTCGTTTTTTCATTTCTTCAGCCCACTCATCACACGTCTCTTCAAACAACTTCATGAGGTACGTTACTTCTTCAGGAGGTCGATTCCAGTTTTCAGTTGAAAAAGCATACAGCACCACTTCTTTCACTCCTGCCTCGTGTGCCCATGAAATAATGTCTTTCACTCTCTCGCTTCCTTTTTTATGTCCTTCTAAGCTTGTCGCCTCGTGCTCTTTCGCCCAACGACGATTTCCATCAAGAATAATCCCGATTGTGACAGCGGCCTTACTCATAGGAAATTATAAAATCAGTATGTATTCCTGAAGGAGGAGTGAACGCATGTTTTACTTCGTCCACTCGTGCGAGCAAGGATCCTTGTTTTAGTTTTTCTAGCAACTGTTCTAGACGCTCACGTGTCCCTTCGGCAACAATCTGCACCGTACCGTCGGACAGATTTTTGACCTCTCCGCACAGTCCAAGCCCTCGTGCTTTTCGCTGTACGAAGTCGCGGTACATGACAAGCTGTACTCGCCCATAGCTTATTGCTTCCAAACGTTCCATAGATACATGAGCATACCGTGAGTGGGGCGTCTTTCAAAAAATTACAACTTGGAGTATCCTTGCCAATACGCGCGATTAGCAAAGGTGGTGGAGGGCGTCCTCGCCCATTAATCACGCAAGACCAGAGTTTATTGAATGTTCGAGTAAGTACATGCGCGATTAGCTCAGTTGGTAGAGCAACTCATTTACACTGAGAAGGTCGGGGGTTCAAGTCCCTCATCGCGCACTCTCTAAAATACTTAGTCCCAACGTGTACGTTGGGACTAAGTATTTGTGCGCGATGAGGGACTCGAAGACGAGTGTGGGTACTATGTCAGCAGACATGGTCGCACGAGTGTGGGTAGGCGGAAATTTTTGCGACGGCAAAAATTGAGCGCTTAGCCAAGCCTGTGGCGCACCAGAGTAGAAACAAGGTCGTTTTGGACTGGTTTTTATTTACGATTACGGTGCGCTAGGCGGTTCAAGTCCCCTTACTGGCTCTTCCGCAGCCGCCTGGGCTCGAAGTCTTGCTTCTTCTACATCTAAAAACGCATACCCTTCAGGACGCTGTCTAAGGATTCCCTCTTCTTCCTCTGGATACAATGTTTCGTCTTCGTTACCCCCAACCCCTCCTTCCTCAGTCGCATCCACCTCAGCCGCCTCGTCAGGAGGAATTTGAATACGTGCTGATGAATCAGGATTAACCCCTTCTCCACCCATACCCCGAGACGCGGCAGGTCTTGTATTGTATTCATCTACGGCAGCCTTACCACCCATCGCAGCCACAATAAGAGCAAAGGGGATTGACACTCCTTTTATAAACGAACCAATCCTTGTCCAGAAAATGTTTTTCCCTATCTTGCCAGTACGCGAGGCGTCAATAACAAATCCTCTCTCTTCGGCACGCACCATCCTTCTTGTTGCAGCGAGAGCGCTTGCTTCGTTGGCAGACAACGCCTCTTCTGCAGCTGCAACACCGCTTGCCACTCGCCCTATGTGGGCTTCAGCAGAAAAGTCTGGTGGTTCTTCTAAGGATTCAGGCTCGCCTTCAGCAGGAGCTGACACCCCTTCGTACGCTGCTTCTGTATCCACTCGTGAGAATTGTCTTGGTTGTACATACGACCGTGTCTTACGGGGTGGTCCTTCCTCAATTGCAGGAGGAGTTATATCGATAATTTTTCTTGGAGTAGGCGGACGAAACGGAAGTTGTTCATGTTCCACTTTATCAAGAGCTTCTTGTATTCCTCCTTTAGTAGTTTCTTCCTTGTAGAGAGTTCTGTCATATTTTTTTCCACGTGTACCAAATAGTAATCTCATGATTGGACCTCTCTCCAGATCTTTTGTTTGCTTCTCAAGACTCTCAAGCCGTCCCTGTTCTTTTTTAATTTGTCCAGACAGATCGTGCTGTCGTGAATATGTTCGTGCTGCTTTTCGACGCTTGCCTCCTTTTTCTGGAGCATCTGAACCTTGTTCTACTGGAGCAGACACGAACACATGAGCATCGTACTTCTTTCCACGTGTACCGAGTACAAATCTTTTTACTTCTCCTTCTTCTACGTACTTTGCACGATCGTGAGCCTTTCTGGCTTCTGAAACAGCTTCCTTGGTGCGCTTATGAAAACTTCCTTCTTTTGCCTGGATGTGTGCCAACTTTCTTTGCTTTGACTGCGAGAGTGGTTTTGGAGAGTGTTCAGGCATGTGAAAAGTTTATCACAGCGAAAAATAAGCTCGTGGGTTAGTGGTTACGGGTATTTTGTTCACCTTCTGTTAACGTTAGGAAGTGTCCTCATTGGAATGAAGCACGCATCGGTCACCCATAAATTTCTGCTGAAATTTTGGTCGACCCCGTCTCGGCGCCGACGCGCCTGCGACTTTCGATTCCTAACAGAAAGCGTCCCACGCTTTCTTGCGGAGGACACAAAGCTCTCTGCGTTCCCTTTGTGCCCCCGCTAGGAATCGAACCTAGAATAACGGCTTAGAAGTCCGCAGTTATATCCATTTAACTACAGGGGCGAAGTGAGGTTCATCCTCACGGTCTCAGAGTACTGTGCCTACTTTGACGGGTCAACGAACAAAATTTCGTTTTGATACCGCCCGCTCTTTAAAACGCGCTCTTTAAAACGCTCCTCGACAACGGTTATGGATGTCTCATCGTCTGCGTTTGTTAGTTCTGTTGATAAAATGCTCTCTCCCTTCCCTACTACTTCAAAAAAATAGTTGGTGTTCCACCATACAGAAATAATAAGACCGAGCACAACACACCCGACGAGTACCGCCCAGTCTCTGCGAGGACTTATTTCCTCGCTGTGTGAATTCTGCAAGAGTGTTCTTAGTTTTTGGATGTATCCGGTGATATTCATGGCAGGTAGGTGAGTGCAGTAAATATGCCAACTAGTTCCCAACCACCTTCGCTTTCGGCGCGTACGTTTATATTTTTTGCTGAGAGCGTGTATTGGTCGTGCTCAAGCATGCCTACTGTTTTCATAACACCTGAAAAACTACCTGTCCCTTTCAATGAGACAGTTATCTCTCCTCCTTCAGCAGTGTCTGACACGGACGTTATTTCAATAAGCACATTGTTTGCTCTCCCCACTTCTTCAATGTGTCGAAGGAAGAACACAACGTCCTCGACCCGAACAAGATGTGTTGCGATGAGCGTTTCATTTGCCACAAGTTGTTCACTTTTATTTGCAAGCCGTGCAACCTGACCTTCTTTATGAATTGTTTGTTGTATTTCTTGCGTTAACTGTTCGGACGCAGTGCGTTTTTCCAAAAGCCCTTGATGCCACCATACATATGCGCCGAGAGCGCCAAGTAAAATAAAGAGTGCGGTTATTGCGGTAATAATTTCCGTGTGTTTCATGGCGTAATAGTACCCGTAATGCCGATAGAGAAAGGGATATCGTTCTCTTTTGCGTACACTGAGAGTGGAAGGTCGGTACTCGTGATAAAAGAGAGATCTGAAAGTGCTAAGTAGTACGCCCGTAGTTCTTCCCGTGAGGAAGCGGTACCTGAAACTCTCATTTGTATTTGGTTCGAAAGCGTTGTGGACACGTCAATGCTGAGTGCGTGTATGTACACTCCTTTCTGGGGAAGCGCCAGAAGCTCCTGCATAAAGTAACTTCCGCGCGGTTTTTCCAAAAACAAATTAAGACGCTTTGTGTTTTGGCTCAGTGCTTCGACCCGCGCACCGAGAGACTCCTGTCCTTCTTGGGGTGGGGCGGTAAGTATTTGTAGCTGTTCAACTCTACTTGCGTGCTCATTTTCAATGTATAAGTACGTTGGTGTCAGTAACGCCACATGTGCAACCACGACCAGTGCAATAGCGACCGCCCACGTGCTTGCAAGACGTGCAAGATACGTCCGACGAAATGCGCGGACCTGTACATCTGGAAGAAAATTTATGACATCATGCGACATATTCTCGTAGCGCAAGACCAATCGCCGTGCCATAAGCAAGTGACTCCGTGCGTGTAATAGACGGTTTCCATAGCTTCGGCGAAGCAAGATTTGCAAACGTGTCACCCAGTTGTACGGGAAGCTTGAGAGATGACTCAAGATACTCGGAAAGACCCAGAACGGTTGCGTTTCCACCGACCAGAATAACTCGCGTCACTGGCTCTTGCCCTGCTTCAACGCGCACGTGAGTCTGCCAGTATTCAAGACGCGCAAGCACTTCGTCACGAATAACGGAAACTGTAGAAATCATGGCGGAGAGATACTCTTCGTTTTCTTTATCTGGGCGTATGCCTCGTTCAATTTTTACTCGTTTTGCTTCTTCTTCGCTCACTCCAAAATACTTCACCACCGCAAGCGTGAGAGCGTGTCCGCCAATATCGAGTGTTGTTACGTAGTATGGTGTGTGACCCGTTGTCACCATGAGTTTGGTGGTGGTTTTCCCGATGTCAATAATTAATACGGTTTCTTGTTTTGCTTCAGGCAATACTGCGCGTGGAAGCGCAAACGTTTCGCTTTCTATAGCGCGCACTGTGAGTCCCGCTTCCTCTGCTACTGAAAGCGTTTCTTCAACAACACGTTTTCCATAACCCATACCAACCGCACGCGAGGCAGTACCATGTGACCGTCGCACAAAGTCAAACACCACTTCGGGAGCTGGAAGAGGCACGTACTCCTCAAGACGCTGTTCAATAGCAACGCGCGCAGAAGCACGCGTCGCGTTTTCAGGAATATCCGCTTCAAACAAGTATCCGCGTGCTTCGGGAAGACCAAGATTTGCAATGGTTATGTGGTGTTTGCGTGTCAGTGTGCGAAGGCCGTCAACCACCGCTTTACGGTCTGCAATTTCTCCTCCAACGACCGCTCCAGTAGGCAAAATAAGCTCCCCACAAGAAACAAGTTCGAGTCCGTGCATTTTTTCTCGAATAACAACGACTTTAATACCACTGGTTGAAATATCAATACCTGCGGTCGGGAGCGCAAGGTAATCAGGAGGTCGAAATTCTATCCGTAAGAATCGAGAAAGAGCGTTCATTACGCTTTTAGTATACCCTGTGAGATAAAACGTTTACACGTCGTGTGTTCACTAGCTGTTTATGAAAAAAGGATAACTCCTTTTTATCTGACCTTATCTCACTGGGGGAAATCACTACGTTGCTTTCGTTCCAGGAGGAACCGTTCTGTCAGGAATGAGAAAAGAAAACGTTTCCGCACTCCCCACCGCAAAAAGCATTCCGTTTGATTCGAGTCCTCGGATAGTGCGCGGTGCGAGGTTTGCGACAAACGCGAGTTGGCGTCCGATAAGTGCTTCGGGCTCCGTGTAGGGCGCGATACCCGACACAATCTGTCGTGGTTTTTCCTCTCCTAAGTCAACTTCGAGACGCAGTAGCTTGTCGGTGTCTGGCACCTTTTCCGCATGAAGGACGGTTCCAATACGAATCTCTATATTTTTCAACTCTTCAATGCTTATCATGACGAGATAAATAGCTGGTAAGTATGAGTGCTGCAGCAGAAGAATCCACCGCTCCACTTTTTTTCTGCCACACACCTTCAAAATCACGACGTGCTTCCTGTGTCGTAAACGTTTCTGACTCAAAAAAGATTGGAAGACCACTCTCCTCTTTTAGTTGCTCTGCAAACTCCTGTGCACCAAACGCAACAGGGTTTTCGTGTCCGTGAAGACTGCGCGACTCTCCAATAACCACACCGTCAACACTTTCTTTTGCTAAAAGTGTGCGAAGGACGCTCATCAAACGCGCATCATTTGGAATAATGCTGTGTGGAAACCCCATAGTACCCGCCTCGTCCGAAAACGCGACGCCAACCTTTTTTGTTCCATAATCAATACCCATATACCTCATAGTGCTATCCTACACTGTCTTATATGTATTGTGTGATGCGTTGATGTATTGTATGAAGTGTCATACGGGAGGCGTGGCAGAGTTGGTCTATCGCACTTGTCTTGAAAACAAGAGTCCCGCAAGGGACCGTGAGTTCGAATCTCACCGCCTCCGCAGAAAGAAACTTCGTCGCGCTCGCCTAGAAGCCAATTTGACGCAGGTAGAGGCGGGTAAACGGCTCAAAAAACCGCAAGCGTACTTGTCAAAGATCGAGCGGGGCGAGCGCGGGATTGATGCTGTAGAATTAGGCGAGTTGGCGAAGGTGTACAGGAAGCCGTTAGATTATTTTATAAAACAATAATTTCATGAAAACGCAACGAGGGTTCATCGGGTTTCCGATTTTGGTACTGATAATTCTAGGTGTCGTTGTTCTTGGTGGAGGTGCTTATTTTCTTGTTTCACCTTCAAACGAAAATTACTGTCTCTCACAAGATTCAAATTTGAAGCCAGAGGAAGCAGTTGTAAAAGTGGTAAATGAATTTGAGCGTTTTCAAGGAGAGAAAAATCTAAAAGCACTTTCCGCTTGTCTTTCGGATTCGCTTAGTACGAGCTTTGCTGCACAGGCAGACCCGTTTCCTTTCACCACACTCAGGAGTTATTTTGTCGCCAATTCTCAAAAAATATCTGACGACAAATATACTGTAGGCATGACGGAAACACGGTTGCTGTATAAAGACGGGATTGGTGGAGGCTCATATCCTGAAGAAAGTAAGATGATTTCGTTCGGAGTACAGAAAGATGCGAAAGGCGGGTGGGTGATAGTTTCTATAGGCGTTCCGCAGGCAATTACAGGGGGCGTTGAAACCAATACGAATACGACTCCGGAGGTTTCATCTCCAGTAAGCACGGAAACGACATCGAGCGTCTCGACGGGTAGCGCGCCATCTGTAGAAGTTACTCGAGTTGCGCTACCTAAAATCTACATATCATATGCAAATCTTCCCCCGTCGCAGTGGGGTATCAGAGGAGAAAATTTTCTGATACCGATTCCTCCGCTCACATCTGGCGGAACCGGCTCTACGGTAGTTACACTTTCGTTCGCAAACGCTCTGCCCCCACCAGGTAATTATCAAGTGAAAGTGTATGCAAACAATGCAAATAGTGACTTAATTACAGAAAGCAAGAGCTTCTACATTAATTCTCCGGCAACTCCAACAATAATCAGTTTTACCGCTACTCCTAATAAAGTTTCATCTGGTCAAGCAGCTACTCTTTCATGGAGTTCGTCCAATGTTGAGTACTGCAAAATCACTCGTTTTGAAAACAGTGGCGGACAATCGGTAGTAGTGTCCAATGTCGGAGGTACATCGTCACATGTCGTACATCCTACAGCTTCAGGATTGTATCAACTGCAGTGCTTCGGCAGTGATTTAGAGTCTATAGGATTCGGAAAAGAAAGGCAATCAGCTCTCCAGAACATTGGGCTATCAGTAAGTCAGTAAGCCAATTTCTTTTTTCGCCAAATGCATTGGGATTTCAAATTCGGGCGCGGCGTTGCCCCCGCAACAACGCCGCGCCCGAATTTCCGCCGAGGCTCTGCGAGGCGGTCATCCTCGGTTTTCCTCAAAATGGGTTCGAGCAAAGCGTAGTACCATACCGCCCTTGATAAAAAGTATCGGATGTATGCGAACGCATATAGCTCCGATGTGCTGCTAACGCTTGAACAGAGCCTTCTGAAACACGTTATATAATTGAATGTATGGAGCTTTTCCCTAAGTTTAAAGAGCGGGGTGTGAAGGAAATAGAGATGGTAGAGGGTATGAAGAAATCTATTGTCGCTCTTTGCGAACAAATGAAAGGTAATCTTGAGGCTGGCGCATACGACGCAATCATTAGCGATGAAGGAGGAGGAAGAATACCTACGCTCTTAATATCGGAAATATATAAACAGGCTAGCAAGAAGAAGTTCCCCACCCTCTTTGTTGCAAGTGGTATGGGGTATGGACCGAACAACGAAAACGATGAGACAACACTCTTGGAATACCTCAGGAAAGGAATTCCAGAAGCCAAGAAAGTATTGTTGGTAACTCAGTACCTACGAACAGGTAAAAGTACTAATCACCTTATCGAGTATTTAAGAAAGCACGGGGTAGAGCATGTAGAGATAGCAACTTTAGAAAGCGGAGGTCCTGCATTTGAAGGCTCTGATGCAGATGTGGTGTACAAAGGAGGAACCCTAGATACTCGACAAGGTAACTTCGCAGAAAATCACAGCCTCCTTTCGGGAATTGCAAAAAGCAAAGCATACGATCCTATGCCGATACGTCTTGATAAGGCGTTAGATACAGGAAACGTAGAACGGACACGGCTTATGGATTTTTCAGAGCATAAAGATTTTATTGGTCATGAGACTCAGGATTCTGTAGTTGAGATTGGAGAGAAGACAAGAGCAGCTACTTCCAAATATGAAGAGTTAGCCGCAACTCCTCTTACTGCAGACGAGAAGAGAGATATCCAAGAGAACATAAATAGAACCAGAGCTACTATTAAGAAACTTGCAAAGGAGATTGTCGCGGAAGTTTGGTAACCCTCCAGCGAATATTTCAAAGAAGTCACACTGCTGTTGAGGCTTCGGCAATTCATCGGAAAAGGCGCTAAAATACCCTTATGGTTATTCGCCGGTGGGGTACTAACTGCTGACGGCCCGCAGAAAGAAACTTCCCTAGAATTCAACGATTCGGAACGCCCGCCCGCATCTGTTTAGTTTTTATGTTCCTCATGTATGCAGGTGCTATTATTTAGCCAATGGCACACACCCCGTTTTACGCGTGGGAAGGAAGAGAATATCGATTTGAAGACAAAAGCGCCGACTGGTACTGGGCGCTCGGCATCATTGCGACCGCGGGTATTGTTGCGTGCATACTTTTTGGAAATATTTTGCTGGCGTTTGTTATTTTTGCTGCAACGGTTGCCATTGCACTCACTGCGGCGAAAGGTCCTCGAGTTCACCGTTTCTCTATTTATGAACACGGTCTTGCAATAGATAACGTGTTTTATCCTTTTGAGAACATGCTCCACTTTTCAGTGCTTGAATACATCGACGAAACCCTCCCCCCTTCTCTTTCTATTAAAACAAAGCATTTTCTCTCGCCTCATCTGCTCATTCCTATTGTTGACCACGACCCTATCGAAATATATGAATACATTTCGCAACACTTGCCTGAAGGAAGTCATGAAGACTCTGCGATGGATCGTCTTGTGGCAATGTTTCGTTTGTAAACACCTTGCGAAGCGTGCCCAAGAACGATAGAGTCAAGCATCGCTCTCGTCGTTCAATGGATAGGACGCTAGCTTGCGGAGCTGGTAATGTAGGTTCGATTCCTACCGAGAGCACCAAACGAATGAGGTAATCCGAGATGAGTGCAGTGCCCTGCGCCAGCAGGCGGCGGGTACAGGAAAATATCTGTGACCGAATGAAAAAACGCTAAAAGGCGTTTTTTCACAAAAAGTTTGCTTTCTCCTGAGTGTCCACTACACTAGGGAACAGACTGACGAATACAACAAAAGGAGGAGTCGTCATGCTCTTTGAAGGAAATCCGCAAGTGTTTTCAAACCTGCGGCTTAAAAGAGACCTCCTCGCAAAAGGAGACTCTCGTCACGAACGATATCGGACTGCCCTTGGGGTTGGGGGTGGGGCACTGCTCGGCACCTATGGTGCAGGTCAACTCTCTTCCCTTGCTCAGTACGGTCATGTTGACACGTTTGATGTTGCGCTTACTGCCTCAACAGGAACACCAGCAACACTGTTTTTTGTTTCTGGACAGGTTGATGAAGCGCGCTCAATATACTGGAAAGAGTGTGTTACCTCACGGTTCTTATCTCTTCGCAGACTTATTGCTAGAGCCATTCCTGGTAACCAACACCTGTTTGCAATGGATATTGACTACTTGGCAGACGTCTTTCGTGGTGAGAATGATCGTGGGCTTTGTTTGGATATCGAAACATTTCGTCGTGCTCGTACTGAGTTTTATGCAGCAGTAACATCAGAGCACGGAAAAACAGCTCTCATTGATATGCGCCGTGCTGAGGACCCCATTGAAGCAATGAAGGCTTCAATCGCAATTCCTGGCATCTCTCGTGGCAACGTTCGGTTAGGCGACGAGCTGTACTTCGATGGCATGGGGGCTGTTCCTTTCCCACCGACACAACTCATTGATCAATTTGCACCAACTGATGTTCTTTTTCTTGCAAACTGTCCCAAGCCCCGAGGAATTGGTACGCCCGTACCAAGTGCATATCTAAAAGATTTGCCCTCGGGTGCACGAAAAATGTTTGAGACATATCACGAACGTTTCGCCACCGAGCTCGCCGTGCTCCGTGCACGTACTGATTGCCGATGGGCAATTATTTGGACAGATGACCTGATTGATCCTTTTGAACGTAACGCTAAAAAACTAGAGGATGCGTCCCACCGCGCAAAAGCGCATCTCGATGAACTTTTGTCACAGCAGGTGCTTAGTCTGACCGCATAAAAAACAACCCCCGCACTGTGCGGGGGTTATTTCTTTGTCTCTGTTGCCTTGTGAGCTTTCGCAAGACGTGACTTCTTTCTCGCCGCAGTATTTTTCTTTATTACTCCGCGCTTTGCCGCTTTATCAATGGCTTGATATGCCTTTGCAAGACTTTCGCCTGTGAGAGCTTTGCGAGCTTCTTTAGTGGTTGTCGCAAGTACGCGCTTTCGACGTACGTTAAAAACGCGCTTTCGGAGAGATGCGCGGTGTGCTTTTTTTGCTGAAGCAGTGATTGCCATGTGATAGGCATGCTACGCCACTTCCAAAATATATGCAAGAATAGACACATGATTCGTGGCATTACAGGGTGTATCACTGCAGTTGAAACAACAGGAATTGTGGTGGACGTCTCAGGATGGGGAGTGATGGTCTTTGTTGCTCATGCAGATTCTTTTTCTGTGGGCGACACCGTACAACTCAAAACCTATCTTGCGATAAAACAAGACGGAGTGGATTTGTATGGGTTTCTAGACTCTGCTGACCTGCGTTTTTTCGAACTTCTCCTTTCTGTTTCGGGGGTAGGGCCAAAAACAGCACTTTCCATTCTGCGTCGTGCTCCTCGTGAAAATATTGAAACAGCAATTGCAAAACGAGATGTCCCTTACCTCACACGGGTTGTTGGGCTTGGAAAAAAATCTGCGGAGAAGCTCGCCGTTGAAATCGGAGAGAAAGTCAGCGGAGAAGCGCAGGTGGTTGGAGAGGACGCGGAGGTGTTTGACACTCTTGTTGCACTTGGATACACCGAACGAGAGGCGCGTAAGGCAGTTTCTGGTATTTCTCGAGACGTTCTAGGAAAAGAGGCACGCTTGAAAGCCGCGCTTTCAAACAAATAGCACCCATATGTACGACTCCTTCGTTCAAGCACTAAAACGCATTGTCCCTGATGGGGTCATTGACTTATTTCGTACTCCATATCATTTTGCACTCGCCTTTGTAAGTGCGCTGTACTACGGTTTCCCTGCCAAGAAACTCACTGTTATTGCAGTCACGGGGACAAAGGGAAAGTCGTCGGTGTCTGAAATGTTGTACGTTACCTTAAAAGATGCTGGGTACAACGTTGCGGTTGCTTCGACCATTCGCTTTGCAATAAACGACAACTCAAAACCAAATCTTTTCAAAATGACCATGCCTGGTCGAGGGTTTATTCAACAGTTTCTTGCAAGAGCTGTGCACGAAAAATGCACGCACGCTGTTGTGGAGGTCACATCAGAAAGTACAAAGCAATTTCGTCATCTTTTTCTCTTTTTGAATGCGCTTGTGTTTACCAACCTTCAAAAAGAACACATCGAGTCGCACGGCTCGTTTGAAAAATATGCCGAAGCGAAACTTCGTATAGGCAAGGAGCTCGTGCGCTCACCAAAACGTCCGCGCGCCGTCATCGTAAACAAAGACGACGTCGCAAGCGCCCCGTATCTCTCACTCTCTGTGGAGCAAAAGCTTCCTTTTTCCTATAACGACGCTTCTGACGTTTCGCTTCAGTCGGGAGCAGTATCATTTATATATAAAGGTGTTCGTTTTGACATGCGTTTACCTGGAAGCTTCAGTGTACAAAACGCCCTCGCCGTTATTACTGCGGGAACGTTTGCGGGCGTACCACTTAAAAAAATTGCAGACGCTCTCGCAAAGATTGAGCGGATACCTGGACGTACCGAGCGCATAGACGAGGGTCAACTATTTCAAACGATTGTCGACTATGCTCACACTCCTGACTCTCTTGAAGCGTTGTACAAAGCGTACCCTGGTCGAAAAATCTGTGTACTTGGAAACACAGGAGGTGGACGTGACCAGTGGAAACGCCCTCTCATGGGAGCCATTGCAGACGAAGTGTGCGCTGAAGTTATTTTGACGAATGAGGACCCTTATGACGAAGACCCGTCTGCAATTATTAACTCCATGGCAACGAACATGAAACGTCCTCCTACCATTATCATGGACCGTCGTGAAGCAATACGTACCGCGCTCGCGCGTGCAAAAGAAGGAGACAGTGTACTCATCACGGGAAAAGGTACTGACCCGTATATCATGCTTGCCAGTGGAGAAAAACTACCATGGAGTGATGCACAAGTGGTGCGTGAAGAGCTAAAAAAGTTGCTATTATAGGAACATATGGCTGAAAGCGAGGGAGGTGGTGGCTCTGGTGTTGGCGGAGATTTTGTTTTCTTTCTCGGAATTCTTCTGGTGCTTTTTGCGGTGTGGGTAGGGTCTGGTGGTCCTGACCGACCAATATCGTTTGGCGGTCCTTTTCTGCGACCCATTACCACAACGGGTACCACGGCCCAGCCTTACGGAGACGGCAGTCAATATCAACCTATTGAAGGAACCTCTTGGGTTCCCTTCATCGGTGGTGGTACTGGAAACGAAACCTCAACTCATAGAGAGCTCGTTACTTTGAGCCGAGATACGACGGGCGCGATAAGTAGTGATGAGAAAAAAGAGTACGTTATCATCTATCTTTCCTCACAATCACCCTCTCCTGTTTCAACTGCTGGATGGAAACTGGTAAGCACAAAGACAAATACAAGCAGCCCCCTTCCGCAAGGGGCAGAGCTCGCGCGCTCAGGTAGTGTGAACGCTCTTTCCTCTATTATGCTCGCCCCAGGAGACCAAGCGATTGTGACGTCTGGACGCTCTCCCGTTGGAGTCTCCTTCAGAGAAAATATGTGTACGGGGTATCTTGCAGAGAGCCAGACTTTTACCCCCCCATTGTCGTTATCCTGCCCTTCTCCTTACCAAGAACTTTCTCGTTTTGGTGACACTGGTAACGCACAATGCTCTACCTATACTCGTTCTTTTTCACAATGTAAAACAAAAAGTACTTCGGATACCAATATTTCTGGCGACTGCGAAGACTTCATCAACGAATACATCAACTACAACGGCTGTGTGGATGCCCACAAAAATGAAAGTGGTTTTTATAGCCCCGCATGGCGCATCTTTCTTGGTGCACGTGATGAGCTCTGGGCACAAAACCGAGAAACGATTCTCTTGATAGATGCGGGTGGTAATACAATCGATTCGTTGTCGTACTAGAAATACATCGCGTTAAGTGGTAGAAATAAAACTAAGTGTGCGTAGTTTATGCGTACACTTATGCGCCCGTAGCTCAGCTGGTATCCGCCAGCTGGCGGACCTTTTAAGGAGACATGTTTGTGTACGCAATTTACAATGAACAAGCGGGCCGTATTTACGTCGGACAAACAAGTGACGTAGAGAAACGCTTGCAACGACACAACGGTATCCTTCCAAGGAAAGCGAGCTCTTACACGAAACGACTAGGTGGTCCTTGGAAACTTATATACCAAGAAGCTTGCAAGGACCGTTCAAACGCTCTCAAACGCGAGAAAGAGTTGAAGAGTGCACAAGGACGTGCTTTCATTCGTACACACATACGCTCGTAGCCTGACTGGTATCCGCCAGCTGGCGGACCTTTTAAGGAGAGCTGATATGAACACACTATGCGCCCGTAGCTCAGCTGGTAGAGCAGCTCCCTTTTAAGGAGACGGTCCCAGGTTCGATTCCTGGCGGGCGCACCAAGCGACTGAGATGAGTGACATTATTTCGTTAGGAGCAAGGCGACTTAGGAAATAAGAAGTCCCGTGCATAGACACGGGGGAGCGAGTCGAGAGGAGCGCAGTGCCCTGCACCAGCAGATGGCGGTTAAAAGTGAGTCACAATAAGTTAAAACACGTGACCACTTATATACGTTAACGAAACAACCGTTTCCTCCCTCGCCCTTGTTGTAGGTTGGTATATTTTCGATACTCACACCCAATTCCCTCCCAGTTCTCTGCAGAAAGAATAAGTGGACTGCCGTTGTACCGTACGCAAGATTCAACGCCTAGGTTTGCAAGCTGTTCTCCAACCGTTTCTACATCTAGATGCGGGTTTATTTTTTTAAACGTCGGCAGAGCACCTGGACCAATAGGAAAAGTCTTAAACAAAGAAATCTTCTCTGGAAACTGGTACGCAACGTCAATAAGCACTTCCGTCCACAAAAATCTAAGATTGAAACCGAAGAGCGGAGTGATTTTACCAACTCCTGCAGTGACCGAGCTTGTGTGCCACATTTCAATTTCCTGCGAAACCTCTTCCATTATCTTCGGAAGATACTGCGTCATAAAAAGCTCTCGTGTTGGTGTGTTACTTCGCATAATGACACTTACGGGAAAGACGTATGGTGTTCCGTACCTTGGTCTTTCGTACGCCATAAGTCGCTTATATAACTCAACGTTCTTAGCATCACTGAAAGAAAGAAGTCCTACGTCACGTATGGTTTGTGGTCGCGCCACCATCCGACAATAAAACATGTTTAAAAGCCATAGAGGAAAATTGTTTCGTAGGGGTTTAAGCAATGTATGGAACTCGATTGTTTGTCTGTCAAACTCTCTGAAGACGTTACAGAAACGATACGTGGCTAACACCACGTCACTAGTGTGCGGAGGAACTTCCCCTGTTTGTTTCTTATGCCATATAGACAGTCGCTCCTCAACAAACCGCATGATAGACGCGTACAGCTGTTCGTCTGCACATACGTCTATCACGTTTGTTGATACACTCTTAACATGAATGTGGTGTTCCCAGTGTCGATATAGATTTTTAAGTTCGGTGGGAAGTTCCATTGTTCGAAGAGACTTTTCAGTATGCACTAGGGGTACACATAAAAACAGCCACCTTCAGGTGGCTGTTTTTATTTACTCTTTTCCTTCTTTGGTTTCTTCTTTTCTTTTTTGTGTGACATTCCTTTTGCCATGTAAAGAGTATACCCCGCAGGACAAGCCTTAACCATAGAATACATCCACAACGAGTTTATATTGAAGTATAAAAGAACTACGACAACCAAAGATACCTCCTCGAGATTTGTCCTACGGGGTATATCACCAGCACACCAAGAAAAGACACTCTGTGTGTAGAGTGTCTTTTGTCACTAGAGACTTCCAATCAAGTGGTCACGAAGTTTCGCAAATGCCTTTCCGCGATGACTGATGGCGTTCTGTTCTTCAACAGACATCTCTGCCCACACTTTTGTCTGTCCATCAGGCACAAAAATTGCACTGTAGGGCATTTTTGGCTGACAGGCACAGACAGGAGCGGTTAAAATTTTTCCGAACGCTTCGCCCATAAAAGTCTGGCTCGTTCCGTCTGGAGAGACAAGTACCGCCGCGGTTCTAAAACACGCGGTACGTTTATCCTCTGGCACATTTTTTAGTTTCTCGAGCGTGAAGTTCATGATGTCTTCAGTAGACAACCCCTCTCCCGCCCAACGAGCGGCGTAAATACCAGGGGCCCCGTCAAGAGCGTCAATAAAAAATCCCGTGTCGTCCGACGCCGAATAGAAGGGGCGTTTCCATGCAAAAATTGCTTTTTTAAAAGCGTTTTCTTCAAGAGTGGAGCCGTTTTCTACTACTTCGCCCCGAATACCTGCTTCAGTAAGAGTGAGCACAGGTATTGGAAGGACTCCTAGAATAATTTTAATCTGTTCTGCCTTGCTTGGGTTTCTTGTTGCAAGAATGAGTTTCATGAGTGTACTCCTCTTTTCTGTCGGTATATATACCACACTATCGTAGTAAAAGTGCAAAACGCTCGAGCGCAAGTGAGAGCGAAAGCGCGCCTGAACGTGAGTCTGACAACAGTTCAATGAGCTCGCGAGAGAGACGACGAGCTCCATCCTTACCCCATGCACTGTTTCCTTTTTGCATCATGTCGCGCGCTTTCCAGTGAAGCAGTCCGTGCAATGCCTCTGGCGCATCTCCATCGCGCAACGCTTTGATGAGCTCTTTCCAGAGAAGAGGTTTGTTTTTCGCACCAAGCGCATTAACGAGCGCTCCGTTAAACCCTCGCCCTGCTTCTTTTTCTTTTTTATCAAAAACAAATGTTTTGTGAGCTTTTGCTTCAATCTTTTTTATCCGCGCGGAAAGTAGTTTCGGTGCAAGAATAGCAACGGGGTTTGAAGATTTGGCGAGCATGTCTAAGTGTTCAAGCACTACCTCACCAGCTCCGCTTTCGGAGAACGGGTCATCAAGAAGTACGAGGGTTTTTGTAAAAAAGAGTCCTTGCGTTTGTGCCACAGCAAAAAGCGCATCAGCGTCAATCGCGTCGGCGTCCAGACGCACATAACTTACTTCGGGTGCTTTAGCGCGCGAGGCACGTACCCATTCAAACGCTTTAGAGCGCGCCTTAAAAACGTCTCCACCAGTAAAAAGATAAATCACGAGGGTATTGTACCGTAAAAAAGTAATGAGGCGTGTCTTCACGCCTCATTGAACACTTTGTATTCTAAGATACTCCACCGTACCCTCGAAAAAGCTTCGTGCGCTGTCAAGCAAGTAGTCAACCGACACCCACAATCCCACAAAAAAGACAAAGCAATACAGACCAGCACCCACAAGCCCCAGGCGTACCAAGAAGCGAAAACGTTTGCGCGGACACCCCTTTAATCCAAGCTGTTGTAGCTCTTTTGAGGTAAGTACCTTCACGTCCTTAATCTCTAGCAGATCGTCTTTCATCACACACCTCTCCGACGCTGAGCATACACCTTTTTATAGTGATTGCATCTCTCCCCAGTTTGGGCCTTTTTTCATTTCTACCAGAACAGGTACGCCGTGTATGTGGGGCACCTCAACCCCTTCCATGAGACGTTTGATTTCTGGAGCAAGTGTTGACATATCGCTGTCGTGTATCTCGTAAACCAGCTCATCGTGGACCTGAAGGAGCAGGTGTGCGCGGTCGTGTGCGTTTCGCTCCGTCAACATCTCATCAATATCGACCATCGCTCGTTTGATGATATCTGACTGGGTGCCTTGAATCGGTGCGTTTATTGCCATGCGTTCTGCTTGCGAGCGTACATACGGTAGCGGTGACTTCATTTCTGGAAATTGTCGTCTACGCCCAAAGAGTGTTTCAGTATATCCGTGCTTACGGGCGAATCCTTTTGTTTTCTCTAGAAACTCTGACAGTTGTTTGAATGTTTTGAAGTAACCTTCGAGATATTGGTGTGCCTCAGCAGTGGTTGAGCCAAGCTGGGCTTTGAGTGCGTTCACTCCCATACCATACAAAATACCAAAGTTAATAATCTTTGCGCGTCTGCGCATTTCTGCGTCTACCTTGTCGGGAGATACGGAGAATACACGTGCAGCTACTTCACGATGTACGTCACGTCCACTTTTAAAAATGTCACAAAGCTGTTCGTCTCCTGAAAGAATCGCGGCGACTCGAAGCTCAATTTGCGAGTAGTCAAGCGCAAGTAGTGAAAAACCTTCAGGAGCCACAAATGCGTTTCTAATAGCTCTCCCTCGTTCTGTTCGTACGGGAATGTTTTGAAGGTTTGGATTAGCTGATGCCATACGTCCTGTTGTTGTTCCACTTTGTAGAAAGTCTGCATGAAGACGATTCTCACCATCTAAAAGTGGTGGAATACTATCAACATACGTTGATAGTAGTTTTTGCACCTCACGATAGAGCAGAATATCATCAACAATCGGGTGGAGTTCTCGTATTTTTTCGAGCTCAGACTCTCGAGTCGAGCGTTGTCCTGTTGATGTTTTTTTCTGTCCTTTTGCGGAGAGTCCGAGCGTATCAAACAAAATATCCCCTAACTGTTTGGGTGAACTTATGTTGAACTCTGTTCCCGCGTGTTTAAAAATTCTTTTTTCAATGCTTAAAAGCTCTGTGTGATACGTGCCAGAAAGGGTTGCAAGCTCTTTCACGTCAATAAGAACGCCGTGTTTTTTCATCTCAGCAAGCACGCCGATGAGCGGACGCTCAATGTGTTCGTATACTTCTCCCAACCGTCCCGTTTCTTGAAGTTCTTGATAGAGGTTTGCGTGTGCCTCAGTGAGTTTGCGAGACTTCCCATACGCAAGTACGTCATCGAGTGTTGGGTTTGTATAGTCTGAGCGAATGAGCCACAACATCACTTGCGCCTCACGCAGAAGTTCGGGTGAGACCTCCTCTGCTTCAATTTCTTTCTCCTGTTCGTATCCTTCATGCGCAAATACCTGCTCTGCACGTGCACGAAGCGAACGAAAACCATAGGTGTCAAACAGAGCAAGAATGGTTGGCAGTCTGCTTCCGTCTCGAAACACACACGCTTCTATATCGAAATTCACCGGAGCGTCTAGGCGAATCATGGCAATCATATGGGAAAACCGAGCATCTTCTTCGTGCTCTTTTAACAGATTCACTATTCTAGGTTTTATGCCTTTTGTAATCAAGGATTGTTCGTTCTTTTTGAGCGTTTTATACAGCTGGTCGATTGAGCCAAAATTAACAACGAGGTCGGTCGCTGTTTTTTCACCGATGCCCGCAATGCCTTTTATATTGTCAGAAGGATCTCCGCGAAGCCCTTTCCAATCTGGAATCAATAGTGGAGGAAATCCAAAGCGGTCAATCACTGCTTGTTCGTCGTATAAAATAGTGTCGTTCAAACCTTTCTTGAGTGTGTAGACCCGCACTCTCTTTCCATCAATCAGTTGCAGGGTATCCATGTCGCCAGAAGCGATAATAACTTCAATGTCTTTTCTTTTTTTCAAAAGATGCGCAATGGTGCCAAGCAAGTCGTCTGCTTCAAATCCTTCTCGGTCAAACATAGGAATACCAAATGCTTCAAATATTTTTCGAGAGTCTTTGAGTTGCGCCACGAGAGCGTCGTCTGTTTTTGAGCGTGTGCCTTTGTACTCTGCATACGCTTCGTGGCGCACGGTCGGTTTTGGTAAGTCGTAACACGACGCAATATAGTCTGGTTCCAAATCCGCAATAATGCGAAGGAGCATTGAAGAAAGTCCGTATAGAGCACCGCTTGGTGCACCGCTTGGTGAGGTTAATTCGGGAAGTGCATGATACGCACGATGGATAATCGCGTGGGCGTCCAGAAGAACAAGGCGTTTTGTGTCTTGCTTAGCCATGGCTCGTATATAAGACTTCACGACCACCGTCTTCTCGAACAGAAAAAGAAACGTTCTGGTGTGTAAGTTCGAATGCGCCCTCTACGCGTTCTGGCCATTCAAGAAAAATGAGATTGCTTGGTTCTTTTAAAATATTTTCAAAACCAAGTGCGTGTAGTTCTTTCGCATCTTTCAATCGATATGCATCTATGTGAATAAAATGGGTAAAACCTCTGCCTTTCTCTGACGTTAATGCATAGATTTTTTCAAGAACAAAGGTGGGGCTGGTAACCGCCTCTGTAACGCCTAATGTTTTCGCAACACCTTGTGTAAAAGAAGTTTTTCCTGCCCCAAGCTCTCCAGAGAGCGTAACGACTGTTGCTCGGTCTTTTTGAGGAGAAAGTGTTTCCACAAAGCGAGCCGCTTCGTTTTGAAGTTCTGTAAGCGAGTGGAGGACTGCCATGTTTGCATTCTACCAATTAATGAGAAAAGAGCCCCCAACCGATAGTTTGGTTGGGGGCTCTCCTTGATGGCCGTTTGCTTAGTACCGTCGATTCGGATCCACATAGCAGGTGAACCCGTTCGCGTGTTCGCGAATGACACCGCCACGAGCGTGGCACCCAGCGGCAGCTTGAGGGTCTACGACCCGTCGCCCGCCACCTTGGCCACCGCTCTGATTGGAATATCCTCCGCCTTGGTTTGAGTAGCCACGCTGGCCACCACCACCAAGACAGAGACTGCCTTCGTCGGACTGAACACCGACATACCAACCGCCCGAACGGTTACCGCATTGCTGTCGGTTACCGCCACCACCATAATATTGGGGTGGGTGGGCATACACTGGCGGAGGCGGATAACCGCCGCCGCCGCTGTTCCATGAACGAAAGCTTTCGCGTTCGTGCACTTCACCACGAAAGTGGCAGTCCGCGTTTTGAGGACACGGCGGAACGACGATTTGTTGCGCCTCAGCTTGCGCTGGGGCAACAACAAGAATCAAAGCAAATGCAGCGGCCCCTGCAAGGAACTTCAACATAGCTTTTGGCCCTCCTTAGGCCTTTCGTTGCTAGAAGTTAAACCTGAAAGACATAGTACACTAAAAGTCAAGTATGTCAAGTGCTCTGAAATGGCGGTTTTACGCCCTCTCTCGGTGCTATTATGCTTCCAATGCACGCTCATTTCGACACTGACGCTGAGGATGCAAAACTCCTCCTTCTTCGACAAAAAGAGGAGGAGGATCTCGCTCGTATCCTCTCTGAGAAGTATGGCCTTACCTACACCGACCTCTCGGTGGTTCCTGTAAACACCGACGCGCTTCGCCTCATCCAAGAAGCAAAAGCACGCGAAGCAGAAGTCATAGCGTTTAATAAAGTTTCAAAAAAAGTGTCTCTTGGTATTCGTAACCCACAAAACCCTGCCCTACCCGATGTTATTGCAGACCTACAGCGGCGCGAATTCACGGTTGAGAAGTTTTTAATTTCAACACTGAGTCTCGAAAAAGGTTTGGGACGATATAAAGACCTTTCCTACGCACAAGTAACCACTGCGGGAGTGTTTGATATTTCAAACGAGAACTTGGTCGCGCTTGCACAAAAAATCGGAACGCTGGCGGGACTCAAGCAGCATCTTACCGAGGTGCTAGCGAACAAAAAAAGTACTTCTGTGTCGCGTGTGTTTGAAGACGTGGTCACTGCAGCACTTACCATGAAAGCATCCGACATCCACTTCGAGCCAGAAGAAACAAGCGTTCGTCTTCGTTTTCGTCTCGACGGTTTGTTGACCGATGCGTTTACTTTTGACGCAAAAACCTATCGCTCCATTAATTCTCGTGTGAAGCTTCTCTCTGGACTAAAACTGAATGTGCAAAATCGTGCACAAGATGGACGTTTTACTATTGCCGTCAAAGATACCGAAATTGAAATTCGTACCTCCATTATTCCTGGTGGGTACGGTGAGTCGATTGTGCTTCGTATTCTTGATCCAAACACTATTAATCGCACCTCCGAAAGTATGGGCATGCGCCCAAAACTTCTTGACCGCTTGCGACAGGAGATGAAAAAACCTAATGGCATGCTCCTCACCACAGGCCCTACCGGTTCTGGTAAAACCACCACGCTGTATACCTTTCTTCGAGAAATGCACTCTCCAGAAATTAAAATTGTCACCATCGAAGACCCTATTGAGTATCACCTCCCCGGTATTGTGCAGACACAAGTAGATAACAAACAGTACACATTTGCATCTGGCCTTCGTTCGGTACTGCGTCAAGACCCCGACGTGATACTGGTCGGAGAAATTCGAGACGCAGAGGTAGCAACCACTGCTATTCAAGCAGCTCTCACGGGACACTTTGTATTTTCAACTCTCCACACGAACAACGCGGCAGGAACCTTCCCTCGCCTTGTTGACCTTGGCGCAGATTCAAAAGTGTTTGCGTCCGCCATTACCGTAGCCATGGCTCAACGACTGGTGCGAACACTTGATGCAAATAAAAAAGCGCGTCCCGCAACAAAGCAGGAAAAAGATATTATGAAAAAAACACTTGCAGGCCTCGTCGACCAATCTCTGGTGCCCGCCTCTTTTGATACCGTGTATGACCCCGTGCCGAGCGAATACAGCGACGGTTACAAAGGGCGTGTTGGTTTGTACGAAGCTATTTTTATGGACGAAGAGCTTGGGAACTTTTTGCGTGACAACCCAAGTGAAGGAGACGTTGCCCGCCATGTTGCACGACAAGGATTCCCCACCATGGCACAAGATGGCGTGTTGAAAGTACTCGCGGGAGAAACAACATTTGCAGAGCTTGAGCGCGTTGTTGAGTTGCCCAAATAAACGAAAACCACTCGTTTCGGAAGACTAAGACAGCGAAGCGTTGGCAAGCGCCCCGGAGCGGTCTTTCGAGATGAGTGGTTTTATTTTTACACGTCGTGCACACAACCCTCCAGGCCGAACGAAGTGCCTGAGGAGACAACCAGCACTCCTCGCCGGAGCGAGGCACCAGAATGATCCTTGGGAAATCGCCCTCAGCCGTCAAGCCTTGCCTAGAGGGTTCTATGTACGATGTATGAAAAGAAAAGCGAGCCTTTCGCTCGTGTGGTAGAATGCTAGCATAGGTATTTTTTATGTCAAGCCCCTCCACGAATCCTCCGCTTTCCGACCAGATGCTCGACAGCGCACTCCGGCCTTCTTTTTGGGACGAGTATGTAGGTCAATCTCATGTAAAAGCGAATGTTCGAGTTGGACTGGACGCTGCTAAAAAACGTGGAAGTATGCCTGAACACATACTTTTTTATGGTCCTCCCGGGGTTGGAAAAACAACCCTCGCGCACCTTGTTGCAAAAACTCTCGAGGCTCCCCTGAAAACAACTTCAGGTGTTGCTATTGAGCGCGCGGGAGATTTAGCTGCAATTCTCACCAACCTTGAGGCGGGCTCGGTGCTTTTTATAGATGAGATACATCGGCTCGGTACAAAAATTGAAGAACTTCTCTACCCCGCACTTGAGTCTGGCTCCTTAGACATCATTTTAGGAAAAGGACCTTCGGCACGCACAGTGGAGCTTTCGCTTCCTCCCTTTGTCCTTGTGGGTGCAACCACGCGCGTAGCACAAATTTCAGGACCGCTTCGTTCTCGGTTTGGAGGAGGCGTGTACCAACTTGATTTTTATTCTGACGCAGATATCCGTTCCATTATTGCCCGTTCAGCGAAACTTTTAAATCTTTCTGTTCCCTCCTCCGTCGTCGACATGCTCGCGCTTCGTTCTCGTGCCACACCACGTGTTGCAAACGCGCTTTTGAAGCGTGTTCGCGACTACTCCGAAGTACACAACAAAGAAATTACTCCAGAGGTTTGCGACGCCGCATGTGAAATGTTTGGTATTGATATGCTTGGCCTTACCAAAGACGACCGCAGATATCTTGAGACACTTGAAAATGCTTTTCGAGGAGGCCCTACGGGTGTGCGCGCTCTTGCCGCAGCTCTTCACGAGGACCCTGATACGGTTGAAAACGTATACGAGCCGTACTTGCTTCGTCTTGGATTTATTGAGCGCGGACCTCGCGGGCGCATTCTCACTCAAAAAGGGCGCGGGTACCTACATACGTAGTGTTGTTATGGCAGGACACAGTAAGTGGGCGCAAATAAAGAGACGCAAAGGCACACAACTATGAGAGTACTAGCGATTGACCCTGGCTACGACCGTCTTGGCATGGCGGTTCTTGAAGGAAATGCTTCAAAACCTACTTTGCTGTGGAGCGGGTGTGCGCTTCCCCCAAAAGGAGCGCGCGAAATGCGTTTAGCGTTTGTACAACAAGCAGTGAACGACGCGATTAAAAAATATAAACCAACTTTTTTTGCACTCGAGTCTCTTTACTTTAGTACCAACAAAAAAACAGCACTGGGTGTTGCTGAGGCACGAGGAGTAGTACTTTCATCGGCGAGCTCTGCTGGACTTTCGGTGCGCGAGATTCCTCCTGGGACAGTTAAGCTTGCGGTTACGGGAAATGGTCGTGCGGATAAAAAATCAATTGCACACATGATTCCACTCTTGGTGACACTCGATAAGCGCAAACGGCTTGATGATGAGTTTGATGCTATTGCCGTGGGTATTGCGGCTCTAACGCTGAGGTAGTCCACAGTAGGAGTGCTATCCCCTTGCAAAGAATTCCACGTTTGGTACATATATATCGGCTACGTTCTCTACGTGGCAATGAACCAATAATATTTTTCACATGAGTGATTGGGATAATCCAAAAGATGATCTAGAAGAAAAACCTGCCGTAGAGGGTGATCTTGAGGCGGTAGCTGAAGACCTTCCTGAAATTCCTGATGAGGATGAGGCGATGTAAAGAAAAACACACGACCCAGCACCCGCTGGGTCGTGTGTTTTTGTACCTTCCAATGTGTTACGATTCAAAAAATGCCTAAAAAGAAACGGTTTCCGTTCGAGAAGCTCCTTCACAACCCTTCATCCACACTAAAGGCGCTGTACGTGCTCGTGGGTATTGTCCTGTTTGGTTTTGGGGGTACCTTACTTGCGATTGCAATTGCACCCGTACCAGATTTGGACACTCTTTCAACGAGAAAAATTAGTGAGTCCACGCGCCTACTGGATCGTACAGGACAAACTGTTCTGCATGACCTAAATCCTGACGTTACCCGTGACATCGTCAAGCTTGATGAAATTTCTGACACTATTGAAAAAGCAACCCTTGCTATTGAAGACTCCGCTTTTTACTACCACAACGGCATAAGCATCCCTGCAATAATTCGAGCGATTCTGGTTGATGTGTTGACTGGAACAGCAGCACAAGGTGGCTCAACGATTACCCAGCAGGTGGTAAAAAACACACTGCTTACGAGTGAGAAAAGTATCATTCGAAAAGTTCACGAGTGGGTACTCGCTCTAAAACTTGAACAACGCTATAGCAAGGACGAAATTCTTGCCCTCTATTTCAACAACACTCCGTACGGAGGAACCCTCTATGGTGTTGAGGCCGCGACCCGTGCCTTTTTTGGAAAGTCTGCAAAAGAGGTAACGCTTGCTGAGGCAGCATACCTTGCGGCGCTTCCTCAGGCACCGACGTATTTTTCTCCCTATGGAAATAACCGTGAGGCACTTGAGGTCCGAAAAAACTATGTGCTCGAGCGCATGGCGCTTCTTGGATATGTAACGGACACGGAGGCGGAGTCTGCAAAGAGTGAGGTTGTTGTGTTTAGTCCTCAACAAAACAACTCAATCATTGCTCCTCATTTCGTGTTCTATATCGAGCAGTACCTTGAGGAGAAATATGGCCCTACCGTTGTTACGCAAGGACTCGAGGTGACCACCACCCTTGACGTTGACCTTCAGCGCGCTGCCGAGGCAACCGTAAACAAGTACGCTCTTCAAAATGCGGACAATTTCAACGCAGAAAACGCTGCGCTTGTCGCACTTGATCCAAAGACTGGGCAGATTGTTTCAATGGTCGGTTCTCGTGACTACTTTGATCCAGCTATTGATGGTAACTACAACATCGCGCTTGCAAGTCGTCAGCCAGGATCTTCCTTTAAACCCTTTACGTACGCAGCGGCACTTGCAAAAGGATACACGCCTGATACCGCAATCTTTGATATTCCTACACAATTCTCAACTGCCTGTGACCCTTCTGATATTTTCAACAGCACGTACCCTTGCTACGCTCCTGGAAACTACGACGACAAGTTCCGCGGTCCAATGACGTTCACAACCGCAATTGCACAGTCTATTAACATTCCAGCGGTAAAGGTCATGTACCTTGCGGGCATAGACAATGTTATCGACCTTGCTACTCGCATGGGCATCACAACACTCGGCGAAGCAAACCAGTACGGACTTTCTCTTGCTCTTGGGGCCGCTGAGGTTCGACTTCTTGATATGGTGTCTGCGTACAGTGTTTTTGCATACGACGGAGTTAAAAATCCAACAACGGGTGTTTTGAGGGTGGTCGACTCAGATGGAAAGGTTCTTGAAGAGTTTAAAGAGGAATCAGAACAAGTGCTCGACGCGGGGGTTGCACGCGATATTTCGTACATGCTTTCCAGCAACGAAGCGCGTTTCCCAGAGTATCCTCCCAACAATCCTTTTTACTTCCCAAACTACGACGTAGCAGCAAAAACAGGAACCACAAACGATTACCGTGATGCGTGGACAATCGGATATACTCCTTCAATTGTTGTCGGGGTGTGGGCAGGAAACAACGACAATCGTCCTATGGTGAAAGAAATTGCAGGATATATTGTTGCGCCTATGTGGCACGAGTTTATGGAGCACGCGCTCACCGTCACTCCACAAGAATACTTTGGCGAACGGCGCGCAATTCCTGACAACGCACCAGCGGTACTTCGTGGAAACTACGCAAGCAACACAGGCGTCCACGAAATACTGCACTTCATAAATAAAAACAATCCGCTCGATGGGGGTAATTCAAGAGATGACGCACAGTATCGCTACTGGGAATACTCTTTACGTCTTGCAAACGACAGCGCTGAAGAAGGTTCCGAGGGTAGCGAGGAGGAAAACTAAGTTTTTTCTTCCGTCATTACTACTGATTCATCGGCATGACGAGATACAAAAAGGAAGAATCTCCAACACCTCTCATAACAAGAGGGCGCCCTATACCGCTTGAAGAAAGGGTAATGCTTTCGTTTTGAATAGACGAGAGGGGTGCCTGAAGATAGCGATGATTGAACGAAAGTTCAATATCGTCTCCGTCTACCGCGGCGGGAATTCCTTCTGCAGTCTCTCCTACGTCGTTATTTCTTGAAGAGAGGAGTATTTGTTTTTGTTTGGTTGAAAAACCAAGTTTAATTTTTTGAAACGAATCAGAGAAAACGGCGGTTCTTTTAAGAGCTGCTTCAAGGTCTTTTTTCAGTACGGTGGCGTTGTTGATAAACGACTTTGGGATGATTTGTGCGTAGTCTGGGTACTCTGCAGCAACGAGACGTGTTGAAATGCGTCCTCCCTTCCAAACGAACGCACATTGATGGTCGTCTGCGTGTATGTTTATTTCCTCATCTGGTAGTGTTTCAGTGATACTGAGGGCGTTTTTAGCTGGAATAAGTATAGAGAACTGAGGAACGGTTCCAATGATTGTTACTTTTTTCTCCGCAAGGCGAAATGAGTCTGTCGCAACTGCAGTTATGACCCCTCCCTGTGCCTTAATAAGTACACTCGCAAGCTCTGGACGAACAGTTGAAGGAGAGGCGTATCCTGCGACGAGTGAAATAAGAGAACGAAAAATGTTGCCCGTAAGAGAAATTTTTGTTTTTATCTCCTGCGGAGAAGGGATAATTGGAAAGTCTTCGGCTGAAAGTGTTTTTATAGTGCTTTTTACTCCGTCTCCTGAAAGAAGTACTGTCTCCTGTACCTGTTCAAGAGAAATAACTCCTCCTCCTGTAAAAGAACTCATAATTTCTTTAAAGATAGTTGTGGGGAGAGCTACTGTTCCTGTTTTTTTAACAGAACCTTCAACAGACAGATCTATACCCGTTTCAAGATTTGTTGCCTGAAAACGAATTCCTTCTTTTTCTGCTGAAATAATAATACAAGAAAGAACAGGTAACGTACTTGACCGTCTTTCACTAAATCGTGAGACGGTAATGACGGCGTCTATAAGTTCTTTCTTATTAAGTGTTATATACATACATTACAGATACTATTATCCTTGTTGATATGTAGATAAGTCAATTTTATGCCGTATATACAGTCTAAAAAAGAAATGTTGTTTTTAATAAAGTGTTGAAAAGAGAGAAATGGTAGTGTGGAGAAAGAAAAAGAAAAATAAGAATCCATAAAAAAAGAAATGTTTTGAGAAGGTTGTTCTTTCGTTTTAATAAAGTTTTCCATAGGGTTATCAACACTATACCAACAGCCCACGGACATCCTGAATCTCTTTTGCAAGCTCTGTGTCAATAATAACCTCTCTCTTTACCTTCTCACATGAGTGAATAACTGTGGTGTGATCACGCCCACCAAGCTTAGATCCTATAGTTGGATAGGACACATTAAAATCTTCTCGAAGAATATACATAATGACTTGGCGCGGACGCACCACCTCCCTCCTTCTTGTTTTTTCATAAATACTTTCTTCATCAATACCATAGAACTCTGCAACTTTTGAAACAACATGCTTCACCGACACTGTTTTTGTGGGACGAGAAAATGAACGAAGGGACTGACGCACCTCAGCCAAGTCGGGAGACAATCCTTTTATTTGAGCATGACACACAAGACTATTAACTACTCCCTCAAGCTCTCGGATGGAGCCAGACATTGAAGTGGCAACATACTCAACAACGTCATCGGTCAAGATAATACCGTGAGACGCAGCTTTTTTTCGCACAATTGCGATGCGAGACTCAGTGTCTGGCTCTCCAATATCAACTGTCATGCCGCTTGAAAGACGTCCACGCACGCGCTCTGCAATGTCAGGAATAGCAGAGGGAGAGCGATCAGAAGAGAAAATAATTTGCTTATTATTATCGTGGAGCGCGTTGAAAAGATGAAACAATTCTTCCTGACTCTTCTCTTTCTTAGAAAGAAACTGAATATCGTCCATAATAAGCAAGTCATACTGTCGGTACTTATCTTTGAAGCGGTTTGCTGTTCCCTGCTGAACTGCGTCCGTGTAGTCAATCGCAAACTTTTCAGACGTTAAGTAAAACACTTTTCGTGTTGGGTATAGTTTTTTAAATTGATTTCCAATTGCTTGAATAAGATGTGTCTTTCCTCTCCCTGTTTCCCCGTAAATAAAAAATGGATTATAGAGAATACCAGGACGTTTAATGATTGCTTGCGCTGCGGTGCACGCAAGCTCGTTAAAAGAGCCAACCACAAACGTGTCAAACGTGTAACGAGGATTGAGGTTATCGTTTTTGTTTATGTAAAACTCCTCAAGGGGAAGTTCTTGGGTTTGGCGGTCGCGAACCTTTGGCTCACGAACTTTTCGAACGTCTTTTACAATTTGGTACTCAATGTTTCTAAATTCGTACGACACTGAGCGGAGAATTTTTAGCAGAAGTTGGTGGAATTTCTTTTGATACCAGTCTCTAAAAAACTGGCTTGGCACACCGATGTACACAATTCCTTCTTCAACTTTTAAAATGAAACTTTCTTTAAACCACGTATTAAAGTTTGCACTAGAAATTGAAAGCTCAACCTGCGACAGGATATGTTCCCAGAGTTCGTGCGAGTCAGCTTTATTCATCGTTCGAGTATTATACGTGTCTTGTCGATAGTGCAAAGGGAGCCCCTTTCTTGCCGATAGGTGGAGAACCTGTTAATATCCTGTTAATAACAAATTAGTCGTATTTGACGTATGTCTACTAAAAGAACCTACCAACCAAAGAAGCGAAAGCGAGCCACCACGCATGGTTTCTTGGCAAGAACAGCAACTCCAGGAGGCAGAAAGACCCTTCTTCGTCGTCGTCGCAAAGGACGAGCTCTTTTAACCGTCGCTCGCTCAACATACAAGGCAAAATAGCCATCTTATGGTGCCACGCAGCCGTAGACTCTCTCGCAGGACCTTCCCCCCTCAACATACAGGTATCCGCCTCTCAAGCCCAAACCTCACTGTTGTATGGGGCAATTCAACTTCAGGAGGGTGTGCAGTGGTGGTATCTAAAAAAGTAGCTCGTAGATCAGTTGGTAGACATCTTATAAAACGTCGAATTATGGCAGTGCTTGCACCATGGTGTGCGGAAAGCCACTTCCTTGTCGTCTATGCTCGTGAAGGCACTCTTTTACTACCGTTTAAAAACATACAAGAAGAGCTCACCCACATACTTATGAAAACAAAGCTTCCTGTGCCACAATAGTCATTCATGGAGAGTCTTTTTCATACGTTCATTTACCTGCCTATCCACAACCTATTGGTGTTTTTGGTGGATGTTGTGCCCGGGGGGGATCTTGGGGCCGCGGTTATTTTAGTAACACTCGCTATTAAGTTTGTCCTTATGCCGTTGTCGCTTTCTGCTGTAAAAACACAACGCATGATGCGCGTCATTGATCCAGAGCTCAAAGAGCTTCGAGAAAAATACAAAGATGATCGTGAAGCACAAGCGCGCGAAATGCTAGCGCTGTATAAAAAATACGGAGTCAAACCGTTTTCAAGCATCCTCCTCCTTATTATTCAAATTCCCATAGTGCTTGGACTTTATTTTGTTGCGCAGGGAGCAACACTGACTGCGCTTGACCCCTCACTTCTCTACAGTTTCGTAGCAGTACCGACACAATTCTCCACAAACTTCCTCGGAATATTTTCCGTTACCACCTCAAGTATTGCACTGGCGGTGGTTGCTGGCGCCACGCAGTATTTTTATGCACTGTACGCAATTCCGGTGCCTCCAAAAAGTGAAAAGAAAAATCCTTCTATGCAAGATGAGTTTGCAAGAGCGATGGCCATGCAGGCACGCTTCATGTTTCCTCTCCTTATCGCGCTCTTCTCATATACCTCAGGTGCTTTAGCGCTTTATTTTGCTGCAAGCAACCTGTTCATGATTGTTCAAGAATTTATTGCGCGTACTTTTTTCAAACACACGCCACCCCAAGAAGGAAACGCGTCCATTGCCGCTCCGCTGTAGTTTCTCTTACAGCTCGTAGAGCCAAAGGGAACCATCTCTTTTGTTGCTAAACAAAAGAGAGCGAGAAACATCGTCAACCAAAAGTGACACTGCGTCAATTTCAACCTCTGCAAGCTGATGCGGGTCAAACAAAAGCGTTGCAAGACGATTTTCTACATCAACTTTCCAGAACCTATCAGAAAAAGACACGCCTCCTTGGTACCACGAGTCAGGGAGCGTCCCCGAAAGTGCTCGAGGTACACCACAGTACGCTTCCGTTTCATCGAGTGTCCACGCACATTTTTCTGGAAAGGTTGCAATTGGTAAGGATGTAAAGACACGAGTTGCGACATCAAAAAGTTCAAAACGAATCGAGTTTCCGGAACGGTACCCTACCAAAAGAGTTTTACCTGAGGGGCTGGAGAGTACAGTGAGTCCTGAAAGAGGGCCAATCAACCTCTCAAACGAACCTGTTTTCCCATCAACCTTAAATACATATCCCGAACTTCCCGCTGAAGCTTTTGTATATGCAATATAGTTGTCTCCTGCAGAAAGAAGACGGAGTGCGGAAAGGTTGGAAGAAAACAAACTATTTACTCCTGTACCGTCAGGGTTTGCGAGTGTTGCAATAGATCCTGTAGAGCTTGGTAGAAGTGTGAGTACCAATCCTTTTGGTGTTACGAGAATTTGTTCAAGTCCTTCTTCAAGAAAGTATCCCTCCACGTTGTTTGTGGTCAGTGCATATGACTGCACAAGGTCTCCCGTTTCTTCTGAGAGATATCTTGCAAACGCATATGAGCCATCTTGCGACCACGCAACGTCCACAACTCCCGGAAGGGTTTGGTTGGCGATGCGTGTTAGAGTTTTTGCATTTACAGTATATACATACAGGTTCCCTGTTTCTTTTTCAACATATCGTATTTCAGTTTCTTTTAGGGTTCCTAAAAGGGTTGATGTTCCCGTTCCAAATGAAACGTTAACGTCAGACGTTCTGGCGAGGAATCCTTTTGCGACAGGTTCCGTGCTTATCTGTGTAAATCGTGGCGCAACTTCGCGTGCCGTAGGAGCCTCAAGTTCACTCGAAGGATTTGAAGTGTTTGTGGGAACCGCACCCCCTGAAGTTCCAAAGAGCGTGCCAGGAGGAGCAACGATAATGTCTGAAGAAGAAACACGAAAGAAAAAGAAATATACCAATCCTCCAACGAGGACAACACCAAAAGCAACCAAACCAACAACAGGGAGACGTTTCATGTTCATGGATTAAATTGAGGCTGTCCTGCACATCGTGGCGTTTGAACTTGGAAGGTGAGATTCTGTGGAACACTTTTTGCAACACAATTTAGAAATACTTGTCCGCCCGAACTCTGTTTTCCAGGGTCAGACGCACAAGAGCTTTGAGACTCAATGTTGTTTCCTGCGTGGTACACAAAGGAAACATAGCTACAGGCGGGCCCTGCTGCTGTTGTGTACCCACACGCACCTTCTCCAATTGGCGGACACGAGTACGCGCTTGGTGTTCCAAAAACATACCCAACAAATACTGTTCCAACACTTTCTCCCCGCGTACTTTGTAAACGCACAACGATTTGTTCTGAGTTGGGCGTGCCCGCGTCCGCAGAGTCATCAGTCACACACTCAACACTGCCATCGCTCGAAAACTCTTCAACCTCTCCAGGGTCGCACGTAACCGCATCGGTCGTATCATCAGTGTCAGTAGAAGTGTCCGTTCCAGTTCCGTCAGTCCCTGTGCCAGGATCCGCGGGGACTGTTGCGTTACCTGTCCCATCAGTGGAGCTGCGCGCAGGAGGTTTGAGCCCCGAAATGTCTACATCAAGATTTAAAATACGCGGGTCAATAATACCGAATACGATTGCAGGAGAGAGCACAAGTACAAGACCCATGATGGACATAACGATAAGATGACGAGCCTCTTTTTTCTCTGAGATACTTTCCTCGGTCATGTACATAAGACCCGCTCGAGTAATCTGGAGTACCGCAAGTACCGCAGCAGCTCCGATAGCTATTTTGTACAAATTATTCAAAAACGAAGCAATACCATCAGAGCCCGCAACTGTTTCAATCCCAGGAATACTGGTAAGAGGAACAAACCCCGCTCCGCCCTCCTTCGGGGCGGGGGCGTTATTAAGAATGTCTGTAGACCCTGTGGTACCTAGTCCTCCTGGAGGAGTCGTGGGAGGATTTTGTGCGTGCAGTACTCCAAAAGGAACAAACAGTATGGTAAGAAAGGCAAGTAAAAAAAGTGAAGAAAAGAATTTCATACTAGAAGCCGAAAATGTTAGTTGCACCACTTCCAAATTGTAACGTAAGTCGAGACTGTGTTTGTTCTCCCGAGCTTGGTACAATGGCACTTACTCCAAGGAGAGCAGTTCCCTTCTGTGCGTTGGTTGTGCGTACGGTCACGAGCGAGCTTGAGCCACTTGCGTTTCCGTTTAACTGCCAAGCGTATGAAGGAACAGCTCCGAAGAAGTATGGAACTGCTTTAAACGTTTCTTCGCTTGACGTGAGGGTGTATGAGCCACTGAGCGCTTGGTCGAAGAGGGTGCCCGCAAGCGGGTCACTACGGTAGATGCGTACGAGCGGTGTAATAGAGGAAACAAACGTTGAAGCTGTTGCTTTTTGAAGACCGTCTTGCGTTGAGACCGTCACGGATATTTCAGCGTCACGGTAACGTACGGGGGAAGTTGCGGTAAGTACGCTTTTTCCAAGTCCAGACTGGTCGTTCAGTGTTTTTGTACCAAATTTCCATACATACGACAGCTGTGCTTCAGGCACTCGCGCACCAGCACTCGTACGCAAATCTGCGAGCGCGATAAGGCGCACGCGCGACTCAGGAGCTACCAATAGACCCCCTTCGTAAAAAGGGTGAGCGGTCGTATCTGGTTCAAGAACAAGAGCAACTTCCGCAGGGCGAATGACAATGGTCTTGGTATGGACAGTACCGTTGACGGTTGCTTTTATTGAAACAGTTGTTTTTGTTCCTGCTCCGCCCATCTGTATAACGGTACTTCGACTCCCCTCGGAAACAACCGTTCCGTCTTTTGAAATACTAATAGTTCCCGCGGAAAGATTCACAAGATTGCTTGAGACGGTGACAGTGATTTGATCAAACGGCCGAGGGTTTTGTGGGGAAATCGTTACAGAAATAGAACTATTGGTACTGGGTACCTGTGCGTGTACACCAAAGCTCGTGCTGAGTAGACCAAGCACCAGAAATGCAAGAAGAGGAACACGAAGCATTACTTAGTAGTATAGCGCGTGACGGGAGGGTGAAGCATGTCTCTTGGGTATTGTTTAACGGGTGACTGAGGGGTGTGGGATGTCTAGCGTTTTCATACGTGCGGTTGCTTCTCTTGGAGAAGACGCTGACGCGTGCGAAGGTTGTGGCTGTTGGTTAAATGTTGCTTTTGGCGCAGGAATTTTCGTGCGCAGAGAAGAAAAGAATTCATCTTCAACACGAGCGATAAACACCTGAAGCGCTACTCCAGCAACAATCAAAGGAATTGCGTTAATAAGAGGTACAAGCTCTCCTATAATAGGAAACCCAAGAGCCATAAGTTTTATCGTGGCGTTTTTTCCGCTAAACCACGTCACACCAAACTGTATCTTGAGCCAAAACGGAAACACAATCATACTTGCGGTGACGCCAACGTATCCTGTGAGAACAAGCGCGAGCGCAGTTCCTACCCAAGGGACGATATGTAAAAAAGAAAGAAAAATTTGTACCACATCTGCAAGCAGTGCCGTGCCAATCAAAACCCCAGCCCATGCTAGTGAGATTCGATATTTTACTTCTGTGTCAGCCATGGACACTAGGTGGGCGCGCTCTCGTTCTCAAGTCTTTGCTTTGCGCTCTTGATAGCAAGAAGCTGTGAAGGGTCAGAGGTGATGATTTGGTCTTCGGTGTAGGAGGCAACTATTTTTATAGCCACGTGCTTTAGTCCTGCAAAGAAAAGACCCTCCCCCACTCCCGACTCAAGAAGAAGATATTTTTCTTCATCAGTAAGGTTGAAAATATCTTTGAGCACGTTGATGGTTGTGGGCGACTGCTTCAAGAGAAGTTGTATGGAGGAGTTGGTGAGAATTGGCTTTCCATACGGACTACGCAAGAAGTCTTCAACATCTTGGGTGATGGTCGAAACACCGAGATAGTATTTTCGACCTCGTTTTGCCATTGAGTACAAGAAAGACGCGGTATCGTCTGACTTCATCATCCACCACGCCTCGTCAATAATAAGGAGGCGTTTCTTTAGCTCATGACGCACCGCGTTCCAAATATAGTGCGTAACGATGTACATCGCGACGGGCTTTAGCTCGTCTTCCATGTCGCGTACCGAGAAGACGATGAACTGTTTGTTGATATCAACGTTGGTCGGCTGGTTCAAAAAACCTGACCACGTTCCCTTTGTGTACTTTGAAAGACGCTGTACCAACGACTCGCTTCCCTCCATACCCGAAAGAACGTTTTCAAAGTCAGACAAGAGTGGTGGCTCCATACCTGTAAAGTCGGAATCTCCTGAAATATCTTTCAAAGCGTAGGTTTCTGTAATGGCACGGTCGACAATAGCGTCTTCCTCGGGAGTCAGTCCTCCAAGCATGAGGCGGAAGAGACCCACAAGGTTGATTATGTTTGAACGAAGAATGTCCGAAGGGTTTTCGTCCTCTTTCACAGGAGGAAGATCAAACGGATTGATGTGGTTGTCAGAAGACAATGAAATGTTAAACAGGCGTCCGCCAGTTGCCTCAGCCAGAGAAGCATACTCACGCTCAGGGTCAATAACAATGACGGTCGTGTCAAACATTAGTGAGCGAAGAATTTCGAGCTTCACCGCATAGGATTTACCAGAACCAGACTTTGCAAATACGACCGAGTTGTAGTTTTCAAGAGAAAAACGATCGAAAAGAATCAGAGATGCATTGTGACGGTTGATGCCGTATAAAATACCTCGGTCGCTGGTCAGGTCAAAAGACACAAACGGAAAAATAGAGGAAAGAGGTGAAGAGTTAAGCTTTGAATTTACGGAAAGCTCATCGAGCGCAAGGGGAAGTGTGGAACGGAACCCCTGTTCCTGTTGAAACAGTGCGGGCTTGGTGTAAATAAGACGTCCGTCAAGAATGCCACGCACATCCGCCTCAATTTTGTCGAGTTCCTCTTTCGAGTCACCAAAAATGGTGATGTAGAGACCCACGTCAAACAAACGTTCAGATGCTTGTTGCAGTTGGTCACGAAGATTTTCAAGGTCTTGATATGCGGTGTCGAGCATCGGATCTCGCACAAGTCCTTTTTCCTGACGTTCTGAAATCTGGCTTTGTACCTCAGCAACTTTTCGCTGGAACCCACGAAGTGCCTGTTCAGAGTTTATTGGGTGAATAAAGATACTGGCATCAAACACACGCGGAAGATTCACGACAGGTGTAAACCACCCATCAGAAAGAAAACGTGGGTAAGAAATAGTGTAAAAAGAGCGCGCAAACTTTGCTCCAAGCTCAAGCTCTCGAGCGCTTACTTTGAGTGCGGCTGGCGCAATGGTGTCGGTCAGACTGAGTGTTGCCTCTGCGTAAATATCTTTTGGAAGTACAGGAGTGACGGTGGGAATACCTGTATTCGCTTGTTGTTTTTTCTTTGAAAGGAAATCAAGTAATGCCATATTATTGTTCAGTTTTAATTGGGGTCTCTACGTCTCCCACGTTGAAGGAACGGTACAAAAGCTCAATAACCGCTTCAGTATCAAGCTGTACCGCGCGCACCCCACACCCCATAAGTCCCGCAGTGACGACATTCAGACGTTGTTCTAGCTGTATACGGGATTCTTGGAAGGAGCTCGAGAGTCCTGCAGTTTCCGTTTTCCCTCCGCCCAGAAATGGTAGTCCCTCACTCACGGACCTTACCGCAGGAGCGTCATACGGAATGACGACATAAAATATTTTGGTCATTATTTCAGAGCCTTCAATAAAGTTCTTCACAAACTGTATGTATTCTCGTAGCTGGATGCGCATGAGCTCCGTAGCTTGTGCTCCTTCGCGCTCAGCCAGGAGTGCAAGATAGGGACGGATGTCCATGCGACGTGAGTGCGTAATAATTTGTATTGAAAAATCAAGCGTGTTTAAAAAAGCTTGAAAACCACTTATGACTCCTCGTTGTTCGTCCTCGGACTTCAGCGCGAAGTTTATTGAAGAGCACATAAGCACCCCACGGTACCCTCCTTCCTTGAGCATAATCATGCCGTTTCGCACCTCTTGAACAGGAACAAATGCTTGTGTTGGTTTTGTGCTTGGCATAGCGGATATATTAGAGTTTGTCGGGATTTCCTGTGTCTTTCACATCAAGCGACCACGCCAAATCTTCAAGTTTTTTGCGAGAAAGGCCTTGTGTTGGCGGAACAGGGGCTGCTGTTTGTTCTGAAGTGGTCACTACCGTTGGCGTGGTGGGTTTTTCTTTCTTCCAAAGATAGAGTCGTCGGCCGATGTAGTAGTTAAAACCCGCTTCGAGTATCTCAATAAAATTCTTGCCGTTCATTTTGTAGAACGCAAGCGCAAGGGCGAGTGCTCCCACGGGAAGGGCAACAAGTATCGCCAGAATAAGCGGAAGATAGAGGAGAATAATGCCGCAGAGTCCTGCGCCACCAGCAAGATAAATAAACTGTTTGAGGGTCAGAGGACCAAAAATCTTATCCTCGACGTCAATAAACTGAGGAACTTGATAATCCATTGCTCTCTAGTATAGCAGGAGCGCGCGCAGTCTCTATTCCACGGGCTCGCGATAGGGATCAACACCGTATTTTTTTAATGTGTCGTTCAGTTCCTGTGCATTTGGCGTTGGCGAGGCAGGTGTTTTATCAAAAGAAGGTGTTGTAACGGGAGCGGTTGCAATACGAGGAGGTGTTGGAATTGATTTTGGTTCTGTTACAACGGTTGGCTGTGGAGCCACAGCTGGATGTTGTGCCTGATCTGCGTCACGCATCATGGTGCGGATAGCTGGTTGTGAAGAAGCAATTTCTTCTGCCGTTCGAGGTGCAGGAGCTATGGGTGCTGGTTGTGGAGGTGGAGGCACTGCTTTTGGAAAGGGTGCAAAAACAGGAGGTGTTGGTTTTGATTGAGGCGGTACGGAAACAGCAGGCCGTACCGGAGGAGGAGTTTGTGGACGCATCGCTGGTTGTGGAGCCTGCGGTCTTGGTTGTCGAGCTGTCACTGGAGCTGAAGTAGGTCGAGGCGGGTGCTGAATAGCGGGTCTTGAGGTTTGGATTGAAGGACGCGCAACGGGTTGTGCTGCTGGAGTTTTGATCTGGGAAGACGTAGTGGCTGAAACCTGCTCTTTCAACAAGGGGGTCTTTTCTAAAACAGCAACAGAAGTTTCGGTTTCTTGCTCCCCTTCGTTTTGCATTTGTTCCCTTAGTGGCTTGAAGACCTTTTCATTCAAGTCTTGTGTCAACCCGCTTATGTTTGCGGAGCTAATACCGAGCTCCGAAAGTTCTTTTGGCAGTTGCGCAGGAGTAATAACCCCGAGCAACAATGCGGTAACAACATCTGAAAATTTTCCCAGCGTGTCGACATGAAGCTGATATTTGCTACCTGCAGAAGCAACAAATTCCTCCAGCTCAACCCCCATTACGAAGTTGCGGACAGCATAAGGAGCTGTTTTAAACTTAGCTTGAAACTGATCGTTTGTTAAGGAAATCATGGTCCCCAATATCTGATGCCGTTCTGACTCGTAAGGTGTCTTAGGTTTGCCGCTTCGTTTCTATGACCAGCCACACTTGCAAGCGCTTTTACAGTAGCTCTTTCTGCGAGCGTTTCAAGTTTGTCGGCAGCGGCAATTTTCTGCAGATCCCTGTCGTTGTATGTTGCCGCAACTCCAGCGTTCATGAGTGTTGCCTTACTGAGCTTTGCTTTTCTATCCGATTTAAGGTTGAGAGCCAGAGACTCGGCCAACGCATTATTTCCTCCCGTTGCTGCTCCCTCAACTCTTCCAAGAATAGAGTTTCGTTTAACAAAATCACGCTGTGAGTTTGTAAGCGACTTGTTCTTCGCAAGCGAGTCGTACTGTTCTTCTGAGATCAAGTCGTCACCGTTTGTGCGTTGACCACTAACCAGTGATGCAAATCGAGTCGTATCGCGCTTAGCAAGTTGTGTAAGATCTTCCGTTGACCATTTGCGAACAGCGTCGTGGTCTTGACGGTTAACAGCGTCCATAAGACGAGTGAACCTTCCGTCCATGAGCATCTCTTTGGTTTCATCACTAACCTCCTTGCTGTCCATAAGAGAGGCAAACTTCTCTGGGCTAAGATGTTCTGCAAGCGTCTTAATACCTTCCGCTCCTTCTTTTATGTACTTTGTTTGCTCAAGTTCAGCAACACTCATTTCTTGCAAACGGCGCTCAAGATCGTCAGAGTTTGGATTTGGTCCGGTGGCTGTCGCGAGCGCACCCTTGAGATTCTTTGCGTTCTCATCCTCTCGGCGGTCTTTTTCTCTTGTTTTATCGCGCTCCTCAAGCTCTTTGTTTCTGTCCGAGTACGATTTGCCTCCAACCTTGATGTTCTGCGCGCCCTTGAAGCCTCCAGCAATACCACTATCAACCGCAGAACCTGCCGCACCAATAACAGCCTTGGTAAGACCACCACCCATCCAAATAGGAACTTTTGTTTTTCCATATTGCTTCGCAATATCTCCTGCAAGTATGTTGTATCTTTTTCCAAGATTCTTTGCACCAGCCCCTGCCATGTCTCGATAGGGTGTAAACGGATAGGCAGCGCTTCCCTTGATGACTCCAAGCGCAGTCTTGGTAATCATATCTGCACCATAAATACCAAACTTCTTAGCGACCAACATTGAGCCAATCATGAACCCAATAATGAGCGCAAAGAAAAGAAGAGGTCCCGTATCAACAGCGTTTGGGGATTGTATCGCTGAAGCGATACCCCCCTCTACGTTTGCAAGCCCATCAAGCCCATCAAGGAGTTTCAGTGAAACAAACAACAGCAAAAGAAACACAGGAGCAAACATTGCTTGTTTTATGAGAGAGTCCCACCAGTCTTTCGCCATTTTTTCAAGCCACGGCACTGCCATACCAGCAAACCCTATCGGAGATACCACCATCAAAAATGTAAGATGCACGGCGCGTGACAAAAGAAGGAACGCTCCCGCAATCAAAACGACAAAGGCTGTTGTAATGAGAATAGAAAGCCCCAAGAACTTGAGTGTTTCTCCAATAGGGTTTGTAAAGTAGTTGCTGTTACCTTCCTCACCTCCCGACGCTTCTATTTGTTGTGCACCGTATCCAAGAGCAGACATAAGGCCAGCACGATCTAGAATTTCAGCAGCAATACCGTGGTTAACCAAACAACTCACGTCTGACGTGACACAATCTGACGTTTGGGAATAGAGTGCCGCGGTCAGGCCGTTTGTCGCATCAATAATTGCTTCTGAAATAAACAAACTGAAATTAAGAAGTACTGCAAAAATAACCAAACGAGAGAGAGTCTTCCCTACATCGAAGTGGTTAATATTTAAAATAGTTTGAATACCCATAAACACGAAGCCAAAAAGAAGAACGATGTTTCCAAAATCACGAAGTATTCCCCACGCAAGAAGAAGTCCCGAGGAGTTTCCAAAATATACGCCAAAGTTAAATACTAAGTACGCGAGTGACCAGTTGAATAAAATACCTGAAAGATATAAAAGAAGGCTCGAGAGCGATAGAATAACAAATGAAACCGCGGCAACAGGTGAAAGAATAAAAACAAGTCCTGCATGTGTCGTTCCAGCAACAATAGCCTCACCCGCTTCTTCTATTACATTCGCGCCCTCATCGTCAGTAGAACCTGTAATAGTACAGACGGGGCCCGCTGCGGTGCTGTGCCCTGTTTCATTTGGAGCACAGCCCTCCGCAGGACGTGCACGCGACTGTGCATCTGCAAAGCTCGGCACGACAGTCGTCAAAAGTAGCAAGCAAAGGAAGGCTGTTTTTGAAAACTTTTTTTTGGCAATGCTTCTCCCCATAGGTATCAAGAACTAACTACACAGGAGTCAGACAATTCTTTCATACGTTCAAACGCAGGGGGTGGATTTTTGGCACCACCAGTATCCTGACCCTCGACTGTTGCCTCTAAAAAATCTGATGCGCCAGGGATGGTGAGGTTTTCATACGGAGACTTTCCTGAAAGTAGAAGGCTGTGTTTTTTAGTTGCTTCTTCAAACTGTACAAAGGTTGTAGCGTTGTCTACCTGAGTTTGTATATCAGCGAGCGCAAGAAGAACTCCTGCCGTGTTTTCTAGAATAGTGTCAGCTCTTGAAAGAAGTGGCAGTACTTCATTTGCAAGTGCTGTTTGTGCTGGGGCTCCCCCACACTGCTCAAGGTTTGTCTTTGCATGTTCTGCCTGCGCATTAATTCTTTGCCATGACGCTTGGTACTGCGCCAAGCGCTCTCGCATTGACCCAAGCATGTTAGAGAAGGCAGTGGTGGCGCTTGGAGTTACGGGCGCGCCCTCTCCCGTTGGGCGAGAACCACCACTGCTTGCTCCTTGTCCTGCAATACCTCCCTCTCCAAATATTTCACCAGATACAAATTCCATAAACGCACTGCCGAGAAGTTCGCTTATTTCGTCCGCGTCCGCCGACTTCTCTGCTCCAATGCCGATTTTGTTTACCAATTCTTCAAACACGACCGAACCAGAGGTCAGGATAGGACAACCAAAGGTGGAATCAGCGGACGAAAGCGACACGTCAGTAGATGTGGTGGTCCCTCCTGTCGTTTCAGTACTTGCACCTCCTCCTGTTGTCGCAGTCGTTTCGTTTCCACAAGAGCCACGCCATGACAAAAGACCACTTGCCCACCCAATTTCTGTTTGACGCGTTTCTTGTGCAGAGCCCGTCTGTTGGAACAAGGCGTCGGTAATTGATATACGAGAACCTTCAGGTGTGTTTGCAAGCGGGTTTAAAAGAGCGCTTCGAAGTCCAGAGAAACCACAGGCCATAAAGTCACCTCCTGCGAATGCTTCGTCGTTCTCGCAGGTTTCATCAAGGGTGTAGGTGTTTGTTCTTCCATATACTCCTGAGCCAGTGGTTCGATAGTAAGTATCAAGAGCCTCTGTGATAGTGGAATTACTAAATGGAGACTCGATACGACCCTCACTTCGAAGACTCTCAATGAAATTCTCTGCACTCGCGTCCCCTACCCCGAGCAGAGTTTCATTTAGGTCAGTCACAAATCCAGGTCCGCCATTAAAATCGGAGGCAATGAAATTAACCATACTCTGGGTATCTGTTTGAAGATCGGCAAAGGAGGCATACCATGCGGCAGGGTCGAGAAACCACTCTTTCGAGTAGCCTTCATACTCAAGGAGTGTGTCTGCAGTCTGTTCGAGAAACACACCAAACTGGGCAACTCCGTTTGGGATATCCCACGTAAGCTCGATGGCGCGGGCAGGTGTAGGAGCGCCACCAAGAAGCAATACAAGGAGGGGGAGAGTAACAATGGTATAGATTTTTTTCATGGTTTTATTGACTGTTTTTTAGTGCAACCGCCATGGCTTTCATTGAAAGAGCGAGCTCCTTTTGTGCAGGGAGATATTTATGGAGAGCAATAAGACCGCGCATGGGCTCAACAGTAAAGAGAGACATGTCAGAAGAAATCTTTCCCATACGAGCAAATGCATTTGCAAGAGCAAGATGCTCAACTGCCGTTTCCTCTGGCGTAGACAACGCAATAAGCCCCTTTGCAACAGCGGTGTATGCTTTTGCGTAGTTTTTTATCTCTGTATTTGCGCTTGCATCGTCTTTTACAACAAGATTAAAGAAGTATTCAAGAGCGTCACCTTCTAGGGAACTAAGGTTAGTAGAAAAGACCTGGCCCATGTTGCTCACATATTGTTCTGCGACAACACTGCCTCTGCCTTGTATTGAAATATCTTGAGCACCGTACTCGGGGGTTTCGGGCTCCAATACCTTACTTACTGCTGTTTCAATGTATTGGTTTATTTCTTCTTGAGTTGGAGGAGACCCGTCTCTTTTAGAGAGATACTCAACAAGAAGCGTCTGTGCAAAAATATCATTTTTTGTGCCAGGAGCAGCATTTATGCCAGGGACATCAGTAGAAAGCGTTATTTCTGGAACGTCTGACTCAAATCGGGGTCTAATAAGTCCTTGCGCAAGCGCCTCGCCGTCTGAAAGGCCATTCTTCACGGACTCAGGATTTTCAGGGTCTGTGCCATATATTTCCTCCTGCCAGTCTTTGAGGCCGTCGTTGTCAGTATCTTTTTCTACGTAGCTCTTGAAAAGCTCTTCATTTGAAGAAGCATCAACAATACGAATGCCTTCTGGTGAAGAAAGGAAGTACGCGCCAACAATCAAAAACAATGAGAAGACAAGAGAACTGACAATACTTACCGTTCGTGTAGAAATAGCCATAGTACGTATAGAAATGGTAGCACGCCACCACACCAATTCTTATATTTACAGCAACATTTGTGAACATTACTTGTGCAGATCAGAGTCAATGCAGTACTTGTTTTACTCACAGGAATTGGTGTGGTGGCACGTACGAGACACAACCTCTGTTCTCTGTGTGTACTACAAGTAGCTTATACAAGCTCTTTTGCGAGTTTTTTCCACGCGGAGAGCGGTACATCTTCAGCGCGCGCTTTTTCTTCCATGTTTGACGCTGTAAATGCTTGCAAAAGTTTCTTTTGTTCTGCAATATTCTGGAGATTTTTAACTAAAAGCTTTCGTTTGTGGGCAAACCCTGAATGCAACAGTGTAAAAAATCGCTCCTCCTCTTTATGTGACGCAAACGGATTTTGTATATCTGAAATGTGTAGTACCGCAGAATCAACGTTTGGAGCAGGAACAAAAGAACCACGCGAAACGGTAAATACATACGTTGGGGTGCCAAACACTTTCACTGAAAGTGAAAGAAGACTTTCTTTTTTGCTTCTGGCAATACGCTCGGCCACTTCTTTTTGCACGAGAAGCGTCATTGAGCGAGGTTTGTTTTTTGCGGTTAAAAACTGTCGAATAATCTCTCCCGTAATGTAGTACGGAATATTTGCCACGATGTGGTACGGAGTTTTCTTCGTATACGAAAAGGCGCGCACGTCTTCATGTAAAAGCGTTAGTTTTTTATTTTTTATGTCTTTTGAAAACACCTCACCCAACTGTTTTGTGAGCGCGTCATCTTTTTCAATCGCAATGACTGATGAGACAAGCGGTAGAAGCGCGCGGGTGAGTTTTCCTGTGCCAGGACCAATCTCAAGTACTGTGTCTTTTGGCTTTAGTTTTGCAGAAGCGGCAATACGCTCTGCGGTTGCTTGGTGCATGAGAAAGTTCTGCCCAAGAGATTTCTTAGCCCGCATAAGGAGATGCTAGCACGGTCATTTTTATTTTTACAGTATCACCCTAGTGTATCTATATATAGATACGCTAGGGTGAGTATGAACTACATTTCGATGGACTTTTCGTGCTCGTCGTCGACTCCTACGTATTTTATAAGAGATTGGTCAATATCATGTAAAAAAGTTGATGGCTCTTGTAAATAGTCTGTTCCAAAAATACGCCGCACTCGCGCAAGCGTTATGTACAAACGTTTTTTTGCACGAGTAATGGCAACATAAAATAATCGACGCTCTTCTTCTTCGTCTTTATTCTCGTCATCCATCCCTGCGTGTGGAAAAAGTCCTTCTTCAAGACCAGTGACAAACACTATAGAAAACTCGAGACCTTTTGCTGCGTGCACGGTCATAAGAGTTACTCCGCCCGTATCTTTCTTGCGGTCGAGCTCGTCTTGGTCCCCGGCGAGTGCGGTGTCTGCAAGAAACGCAGAAATACCATCACGGCCAGGCATGTCGTCGTGACGAGAAGCAAGGGTTGCGAGCTCCTTAGCGTTTTCCAAGCGCTCCAAGTCGTCGTCAGCGCCTTTTTCATAGGATGTTTTCATGCCACTTTCCTCTATAACCGCCTGCACAAAACGTGATGGCGTAAAGGTTTCGCTTGCGCTGTGGAGTCTTTGAACAGTACGTTCGAACGCTTCTATTTTCAGCTTTTCGTTTGGTTTAAAATCCTCGCGACGCCCCGCAGAAAGTTTTGCAAGCGCCACTTTTCCTATACCACGCACGGGTGCTTGCACTGCGCGCACACGGTCAGCCTCGCGCGACGGGTCAAGCGCAAGACGCACCCACGCGAGCACGTCTTTCACTTCCTTACGATCAAAAAATTGTGTACCGAGAAGTCGATACGAAATGTTTGCACGAAGCATCCCCTCTTCAAGCGCACGCGACTGAAAGTTTGTACGATACAACACCGCAATGTGTTCTGCTGGTGTTCCGTTTTCAATCAAACGTTTTGCTTCGCGTGCAACAAACTCTGCTTCATGCTCTGCGGTGTTTCCAGCAAAAATATGAATCGGATCTCCTGCTTGATTGCTAGTCACCGAGTGTTTATCTTTTCGATTAGTATTTTTTTCAATGATTTGATTCGCGGTATCGACAATATTTTTACTGGAACGGTAGTTGTGTTCAAGCACAATAGTTTTTGCATTTGGGTATGCGGACTCGAATTCGAGTAAATTATCAATCGTTGCACCACGCCACGTGTAAATAGTTTGATCAATATCTCCTACGACAAATAAATTTTTACGAGAACCACACAGAAGTGTTGCAAGCTCACCTTGCAGACGGTTAGTATCCTGGTACTCGTCAATGTGAATATAGTGAAACTGTTCTTGCACGAGCATTCGCACATCAGCGTGTTCACGCAGAAGTTTTACGGGAAGAGAAATCAAGTCGTCAAAGTCGAGTGCTTTTTCAGATTTTAGTGTTTCGTTGTATTTCTCCCATACTTGCGCGGTCGTTCGGGAACGAAAACTTTCACGCCCATACTTTTCAGTGAATTCAGTCACGTCACTACCGTCACTTTTTGCTTTTGAAATTCTAGAGAGGATGGCACGCGGAGGAATTTCTTTTGGGTCGATGCCGAGTTCCTTGAGTGCTTGTTTTACTGCACGCTCGGAGTCATCTCTGTCAAAAATAGTGAAATGTTTGCCAATACCCATCACGCTTCCGTGTTGCTCTAAGAGTTCCCTGCCAAGTCCGTGAAAGGTTGCTACAAGCGGAAGATTCCCTCGCTTCCACACTTCAAGATTTTCACCAAGACGCAGTGAGAGACGTTCACGCATTTCACGCGCCGCTTTGTTGGTAAAGGTAACAGCAAGAATATTGCGTGGAGCAACACCCTGCCTTATGAGGTGGTATATGCGCGTCGTGAGCACCTTTGTTTTTCCTGAACCAGCTCCCGCAAGCACAGAGACGGGACCATCGAGTGCAAGCACTGCCTCGCGCTGGCGTTCATTAAGCTCCTCGAGGTAATCCATTTGTGGAACTATAACTCGCGACCCTATTTCTTGCTAAAACATGGAGAAAATATACAAAAAACCACTATCCACTACTCAAAAACCGCCTCATTGACCCTCATGTTTCGCGAGGTATACTCCCCTAATCGATAGATTATCGGATACGCAAGAAATGGCTTATGTAAGCCATTTTTGTACGAGGAAGACACGAATGAAAACCCAATGAATTGCCTATTTTGCCTTTTAAACCGTCATCAATTTTGAGCTCGAAAGGGCCAAAACGGATTACATATACGAGACTCACGGCGATAAGTGTCGCTCTAGGCTTTCTTTTGCTCGGGCTTATGGTCTTTCCTCCTCGTGGTGTGGACGCTTTTTGGCCATTTTCTATCACAAAGGCAGAAGACAAAATTCCTCCGATTGTGCACGACAGCACTATGGACCTCCTTTCTCCTGCTCAAAACCCAGACCCAAACCCATTTAAAGGCGGTATTGACATACTCTTAAGCGGAGGTTCAGCGTTGATTTCAAACTCAGGACCCGAAGGTACGGTGACTGACTTTACTGAGGGAGTACCAAACAGTGGTCAGATTTCTCTGCATGTTGTGCGTGAAGGTGAATCACTCTCGGTGATTGCTTCTTTGTATCAAGTAACCACGAACACTATTTTGTGGGCAAACGACATTAAAGACGCAAGCACCATTCAACCAGGAGACACCCTGCTCATTCTTCCTGTGTCTGGCGTGCAACACACTGTCACGAAGGGTCAGACACTTGCAAGTATTTCTAAGAAATATGACGCGGACCCTGAGGAAGTTGCTTCTTTCAACGGACTTGATGTCGACAGCGCGCTCGCGGTGGGCGATACCCTTATCATCCCCGGTGGAGACCTTCTACCTAAAAAATCTACAAGCACCGCAAGCAAATCATCTTCAGGTGGGGTTATTTCAAAAGCATTACCTGCACTTTCTGGGTACTACAGCAATCCTGTTCCCGGAGCACGACTTACTCAAGGTGTTCACGGATACAATGGTGTTGACCTTGGTGCGAAAAACGGAACATCAGTCTATGCGTCTGCCGACGGAACCGTTATCGTCGCTAAAGGTGGCGGAGGATACAATGGCGGATATGGAAACTACCTCGTAATCTCACATGCAAACGGAACACAAACACTCTACGCACATCTTTCTTCTCTTGCAGTAAGTGGTGGAAGTGTTTCGCAGGGAGACTTGATTGGATATGTTGGAAACACAGGACGCTCAACAGGATTCCATCTGCACTTTGAAGTTCGTGGAGCAAAAAATCCTTTTGCGTACTAAAAAATAAAAATCCGCCACGAATATTCGTGGCGGATTTTTATTTTGACTCCAGAGCAGTGTTTGATTCGCTCTGCAACAATCATCTCCTGTAAGATAACCCAGTTCTATAGGTGATATAACCACAATAAAACAAAAAGTTAATACATTTCTTTATTCAAAACCAAACATGCCTCGAGGGCGATACTGAAGTGCTTCAAGTACATGTGTGCCTGACACGACGTCGCTTCTTTCAAGGTCAGCAATGGTGCGCGACACACGCATCACCCGATGATATGCGCGCGGAGACAAGTCCAACTTCTTTGCAGCAGACAATAAAATATTTTTTGCGTCGGAATCAAAACATGAACGTTCATCAAGGTCACGCCCAGACAAATGTGCATTTGCTTTTCGACTGCGCGAATAGGCACGAGTACGAGCTTGCTGTACGCGCGAACGAACGGTTTCGGAGGCTTCGCTCTCAGAGAGTATTGAAAGTTGTTCATGCGGAATATGTGGTACCTCTATCCAAATATCGAGTCGGTCAGCAATGGGTCGTGAAATTTTACGTGCTTGTTTTAATGCTTGACGAACGGCAACCGAAGCATCAGTGGTGAGAGTGTTTGCTGGATTCATTGCGGCAACAATCATACAGTCCGCTGGAAAGGTCGTTGTTGCACGGGTACGCGCAACCGTCACCACCCTGTCTTCAAGAGGTTGGCGGAGTGCTTCGAGCGCTCTTGCTTCGAACTCTGGAAATTCATCAAGAAACAACACTCCTTTGTGTGCGAGCGTGACCTCCCCCGCTTTTGGCACGGCACCCCCTCCCACCATCGCAGTGTGAGAGGTAGTGTGGTGAGGTGAGCGAAATGGAGGAAAATATATTGCACCCTCTCGTAACTCTCCTGCGGTGGAGTGTATGGCGGTCACTTCTAGCACCTCGTCGCGTGTCAGAGGCGGAAGAATTCCTGAGAGTGCACGCGCGAGCATTGTTTTTCCAGTCCCCGCAGGACCATAGAGTACGATGTTGTGTCTCCCTGCAGCAGCAATCTCAATGGCGCGCTTTGCGCTTTCTTGGCCTTTTATCTCGGACAAGTCAACTGTTGGACACGGGACGCTCTCTTTTTTAGTTTGTATAGAGGGAGAGAGAATTTTTGCACCAGACAAGTGTTGCACCAGCTCTTTTAAGTTTTTAGGCGCATACACCTCAATGTCGTCAGCCAGAAGTGCTTCTTCGACATGCTCTTGGGGAATAAATACTTTTTTAATGCCAGCACGTTTTGCGCAAACCACTTGTGGAAGTATTCCGCGTGTTTTACGGAGCGTACCGTCAAGTGCAAGCTCACCCGCGAACAGTACGGGCTCACTCGGAAGTTCAATGTCTCCTGCTGCGGCCAAGTAGCAAAGTGCGAGGGGAACGTCAAAATGAGAACCTTCTTTTTTAAGGTCAGCGGGCGAAAGCGAAAGAATGATTCGTCTGTTCGTAGACTTTGGAGATTTGAAACCGCTATGACGTATTGCGGCCGAGATACGGTCGCGCGCCTCCTCTACTGCTTTGTCAGGAAGACCAACAATAGAAAACGAGTGGAGACCGCGCGTAAGGTCGGCCTCAATCGTAACAAGCTGGGCTCCCGCACCTACTGGTTGTGCTGCGCGAAGAGTCGCGTACCCGCCTGTTTCTTTTTTGTTTTTTGATCCAGCGTTAGTCACCAGAGTACATTATGCCTGAGGCGCGGGAGCTGGAGCAGGCATTTCCACTTTTTCTCTAACGTTCACCGTTGCCGCACCTGTTAGCGTGCGGTACGCGTGCACAAGCGCGAGCATGGAGAGTGGCACGACAACGAAAAGACCAAGCATTAGCGGAATGATGCCGAGAATGGTTAGACCAGTGAGTGCAAGACCAAGAAGGAATAGCTTCCACCTGCTTCCTTTTGTCAGACGAGCACTTTCTTTGAGTGCTTCTATAGGACCCATACCTTTCTCAACTACTAAGAACCCAGCCATGCTGAACATAAGCGCGAAGATAATCCCTGGAACGATAAGGAGCACCAGTCCTACGAGAACAATAATGCCAAGAAGAATAGAAAGGAGAAGATAATTTAGAAATGGTTTTGGATTCCACAGCTCGTTTAGTCTTGGTGAGGAAACATTGTCGTGTGCCTTTAGGTACACATGGATAATTCCTGCGTAGAGAAGTGTTGGAAGGAGTATTGAAACGAGAAAACCAATAATTCCTTCTTGAGAAACCCCAACAATTACTTGAACAATGGCATAAATAACAACAGTAATTACAAAGAACCACGGACGAGCTTTAAACGTGTTCCATCCAAACTTTATACAATCAGAAACAAGAAGCTTAGTTTTTTCCATATGAAAATTAAATAGTTATAAGGTGTGCCTTGCACGTCGAAGCTGCAGGGTCCGCGTTCAGGCGGTCTGTCTCAATCTCCTCACCAGACACTTCGCAGATTCCGTACGTTCCCTTCTCTATTCTATCAAGAGCTTGGAGGACTTCGTTATAGCGAATCTCAAGTTCGTTGAGGATAGAGGAGTTTGATTCATACCCCTCAATCTTATCCGCACGATCGTTTGGGTCGGCTTCTTGGCCGGTGTCCTCTGGTACTGCTTCCCAATCAGCAGGGTTTGAAGGGTTTCTGCGCCCGACACTTGAAAGCTCAGCTTCAAGTCGTGTCTTTTCTTCTTCAAGTCGCGGTTTGTATGCGTGTGTGTCAATCATGAGCGCCAGTGTACCACCACACCAACTCTTACGCGAGAGAATAAGTGTGCGTGTACGTTCAAGAATAGTTGGTGTGGTGGTGTACCACGTCCTCAACACCCCTTCGTTACTTTTTTGAGTTTGCGAGGCGCTCAAGCAGAACCTCAAACGCAGCTTCGTCTCTGGCGATGATAAGTGTCTCTTTATCACGATAGCCATACAGAAGGACTGAAGCCCCCTGCTCATCTGTAAAGATGCGCACGTCCCTGTTTGCTACCACCTTGTCGGAAAAGCGCGGGAAGAAGCGAGCAATGATTTGATTTGTTACGGTCGGCGTACTGGTGCTCGTCGTTGTAGTTGCAACAGGAGCAGGAGCAACTGGAGAGGCGCGTGGCGGGTACAAAAGTGCAAGGTCGTCTGTGAGACTTTTTTCCCACGAAAGCATTCCTGCAAAGGTTCGCTCAAAAGAAGAAACACGTAGGATAAAGAAAGGATGCGATTCTCCCCCTGCACGCACAATACCGACCGTGCTCTCTGGCAAAATATTTCGAAGCACAATTTCTGGTGCTGGGAGTCCAAGTGCGGAAATCAAGGCGCCGCCGTTTGCTGGCTCTTCAACCACTGTTCCGTCTTCAGTGGTGGTTGAGTATGCGACATACGCTACGAGCACATTTCCTTCTGCGAGAGAGGTGTTGTTTAGATCAACTAACGCTTTCTGGAGTGTTCTTCCTGCACCGGTTATTTTTGCACGCGCATCTGCAAAAATAAGCGACGGTATGACGGTTTGTGTTGGAATGATTGGTTGTTTGGTTACAAACTGGTACGCAAGAGTTACGCTCACCAGACCAAGCACGATAAGTAGTCCACCTCCAATAACGGCGAAGTTACTTTTTCGTACTGGTGCGAGTGCCTCTGGTTCGCGAGTGCCACTCGCGTCCTGCTGTGAGGCGAGTATAGAAATTTTTGATGCACCTGTTTTTTTAGATTTGTCACGAAAGTCACTCGTGTACGTGTGAATAGGTGAAGGTGTTTCAATGACGGACGCTTCTGGCGGTGTTGTAGCGTTTTGCTTGAGGCGTGCAAGCACTTCCTCGCGCGACGTGCTCTCTGGTCGCGGGGTTGCCGTAACTTTTTTTGATGTACTGCTCTCTACTTTTGCACGTAAGCGTGCAAGCACCTCCTCTCGGGTTTCGTTTGTTGTTGGTGCTTTTGGAATGATAACGGCAGGAGGAAGATCTGGCTCCAGAACAGGCTCAGGTTCTTTGGGAGTTCCACCACTAGGCACCGTTGACGTTTGTGGAGCAACAGTAGGAACAACAGACTGTCCACCGAGACGTGCGGCGTCCGTTGCGTACGTGCGAATGAAAGGAGCTGGTTGCGCAGATGTGTCTGTCGTTTTCACATCTTGTTCGTCACTCATATGTATATTGTACACGCCACGCAGACATACATGTCTGCGTGGCGTGTACGGTGTTCTGGATTATTTTCCGCGGTATCCGATAAGAAACTTTCGGGGGTCGTCACACATGTCGGTAAACGCGTGTGCTGCTTCACGGAGTTTGCTTGAAGAAGATTTTCCAAAAGAAATAACTTCTACCTGACATCCTTCGTTCATATCTAAGTACTCAATCAGTGGAACATAATCACCGTCCCCTGACGCAATGATGATGGTGTCGAGCTTTGGTGCAATTTTCACAGCGTCCACCGCAAGACCCACGTCCCAATCGGCTTTTTTAGCGCCGTCGGCAAATACTTGTAAACCTTTTACTTTTGTTTCAATACCAATTTTGGTGAGAGCTTCAAAGAAATTTGATTCTTCTCCCGAGTCGGTAGAAATGACGTACGCGATTGCGCGCACGAGTGTTCGATCCCCCACCGCCTCAGCAAGTACGTTTGCGAAGTTTACGCGCGCTTTGTACAGGTGCTTTGCGCTGTGATAGAGGTTTTGCGTGTCAATGAATACGCCGACACGCTGGGCTTTATGCTTAATAACAGGCATAAAAAATGAGTTAACAGAAAGTGATGAACTAAAATGCCATCTACTTCATTTATTAAAATTGGTATAGCACTGCGCTACCCCATACATGCTACCACTCGCATAGCAAAAATCCGGCATAACCGGATTTTTGAAAATGCTACTTCTTGAGTCCGAGTTTTTTGACAACGGCGTTGTAACGACGTTTGTCATTCTTTTCCAAGTAGCGTAGATGTGAACGACGATTTGCGACCATCTGTAGAAGACCTCTTCGTGAGTGATTGTCTTTATGGTTCTTCTTAAGGTGCTTAGTCAGTTCATCAATTTGACGGCTTAAAAGCGCCACTTGGACGTCTGGAGAACCAGTGTCCTTCTCGTGGCGGGCTGAATCCTTGATAGTGGATGTCCTTACGCGCTTAGTTAGCATGTCCGTGTACTCTAGCACACCTTGTGGAATTCCGCAAGTGTTTTGTACTAAAGGGCACTACGAGGCGTACTTGACAGATATGCTGTAGTATGTTACCATATTTACCAGAACAACCGAAACCACAGAAAGGTTTACATGAAAAAGTTCCTTTTCGCGACTTGTCTCCTGCTCCTGGCCGCTTGCGGTCAAGGCACGCAGGAGCCAGAATTCACCACGCCTACTGGCGCAGAGCTGATTGGCGTTGTGGACGACTATCGTTCACAGCCCTGTCTTGTTGTCTTTCGTGCCGTGCAGCACTCGCACGGGACGCTTACCGATGAGCAAAAGACGCTCATCCTGCAAGAAAATCAGGCAAATTTCTGCGCACGCGGGCAGACACCTCAGGCGGTGTGGGAAGTGTATGAGTTTCCCGATGGGGGCTCGCACTACTTCGTGACACGGCTACTTGGCGACTATGAAAATCCCGAGTAGTTGAAAGCGACTAAAAACAGCGGCCACCTCCAAAGGGTGGCCGTTTCGTATAGAAATATTGACATTTTGCGTTATATATAGTATGATACTAAAATCGCAATGTTGCGATGTTTTCCTCAAGAAAGGGAAACCATGAACCTTGTAAAAGGTATTGGTACTTTCATTCTGGTGGTTGGCGTCTTGCTCGGTCTCACTTGGGCCGTTCAGGGCAACAGCTTCTTCATGTATGAGTGGTTTGCGCCTCGGTACGAGGCGGTACGTCGGGAGACCTTCGAACAATCCCACGCCTATCGGCAAGGGATGATTCAGGAACTGCAGAACATGCAGTTCCAGTACGTTCAGGCGTCACCCGAACATCGTGCCGGTCTCGCGTCCATCATTCTCCTGCGTCTCGGCGACGTTCCGGATCCAGAAACTCTTCTGGAAGAAGGGCGCCTGACAAGATTCGCGGAGTGTGTTCGGGGTTCGCAGAATAGCGGCGATTTTTCGTCGTCCTGCGCATCTACGTAAACAGCAACACCTGAAAAGAAGGAAGAACCAATGAACTTCAAAACATCGGCCGCTTTGGCCGTAACACTTCTCGCTTTGGCAGCCTGTGGTCCGTCCGTATCAACTTCGGACCAACGCCAGAGTGAGCAGCAAGCAGTAATTCTCCAAGAAGGCACGGCTGCGGTTGGGATGCCAAACATCCGAAACTTCCGTGAACGACGTCTTCTGCGAGACATTCTACAGTTGCGAGACCAAGACGGCCTCGTGACCTACACCTACAACTTCGCTGAAATGACCGGCCGGCACGTGTTTCTGTGCAACTCGATCGGGTATCCAATCCCGTATGCCACACAGTTCACAAACCCCGAGTACATTGCGCAATACTCGTCATCATACGGTATCGCAGTGTTGCCTCAGGCGGATCCAAACGGGCTTTTCAGTCCCGCTTCCGCCGAAGGCACGTGGGTGATGTGCATTGACCCATCAACGGGTCAAGCGCGCGTCGTCTATTCGGAACCCAAGCTCACCGTGAGCCCGTTCCCGTTGACGTCTGACACGCCGCAAGGCAGGTCGGTCCCAACGATTGACGCGACAGAAGCGCCGGCACCAGCTACGCCGTAACTGGTCTTTGAACTACCCCGCCCCAGAGCAATCTGGGGCGGTTTTTCATACACAGGACTTCGCACAATATTTCGAGTTATACTTTTTACATGCCCAGTAGGACAACTTCGGATATATTCCTTAACACGTGGTCTGTCGATAACCATGTTACTTACCTTAAGTCGTTCTGTCGGGAGAATCTCAACAAGAATTTCGTGGAATACATACACGTAATCCGAAGTTGTCCTCACTGGGTATGAATGCCCAGGGCGCAAAGCGACAATTTCTAGAGCATATTGAGATTGAGCGCGGTCGCGCAGTAAAAACGATTGAAAACTACGACCACTACCTATCTCGTTTTTTTGAGTGGGCAAAAATAAAAGATACAGGAGAAATCACAGAGGAAAAAATACGTGAATTTCGTCTGTGGCTGAACCGTCAGGAAGGTACCGTGGGTGGCTCGATGAAGCGCCGTACACAAAACTACTATCTCATCGCGCTTCGTGCGTTTTTAAAATTTCTTCGCAAGCGCGATATCCCCTCCATCTCTCCTGAACGTATTGAGCTTGCAAAACTTCCTGAGCGTTCGCTCGACCTTATCACGTCAGCAGAACTCGAACGCCTGCTTGAGGCAACGAAAGGTACGAGTATTCGATTGCTTCGCGATCGCGCCATTCTTGAAATGCTTTTTTCGACAGGACTTCGTGTTTCTGAGTTGTGCTCGCTTAATTCTGATATCGACCTCACGCGTGATGAGCTTTCGGTGCGCGGAAAAGGAGAAAAGGTTCGCGTGGTATTCATCTCCCCTACTGCCAAGGAAGCAGTGCGTACGTACATCAAAGCACGCAAAGATATGGAAGAAGCTCTCTTTGTTAACGCGGTGTCGGATAAAGTGAAACAAAAAAAAGCACCAACACGTCTTACGCCCCGTTCGATACAAAATCTTATAAAAATATATTCTGCAAAAGCAGGTATTACAAAAAAAGTTACTCCACACGTTTTGCGTCACAGTTTTGCCACCGACCTCCTTTCAAACGGTGCAGACATTCGTAGCGTACAGGCGCTTCTCGGTCATGCGTCGATTAACACGACGCAGATTTACACGCACGTCACCGATGCACACTTACGTGAAGTGCATAAGAAGTTCCACGGGAAGAATAGATAGTAAAAGTTTACAAATCCCATGATTGTGTGATATACATATCCCCTACCAATTAGAGGTTGAGATGTTTTGGTTGATAGTGCACAGTCCGTGTCCCTATCAGTCAAATACCCTCTAATTCGCCAGACACATCACAAATCTTCCCGCACTTCCTGCCAGTTCGGGCACGAGTGAGAGAAACAGAGGTGTGATACGTACGGCGCAGACTTTCACCTACGACTTTTTGTCTTGAGGAAAAAGGAGATGTTCTTTGAAAAATGCTAAAGAAAAAAAACTTGGCTCTTCGTGGGTCGCTTGGCGACTCTCGAGTGTAGTCAACAGCGGTTCTCCAGCGAGAATCGCTCGAGTGCTAGAAGCATTCGCGACACGTTTTCCCTTGTCTCTAAAATCCATAGATGCAACCGTTGTTGCTCGTGGGTTTTTGCTTGCTTTGGAGAAAGGAGATGGGAACGCTGCGTCACGGATTGCATGGGCACTCAAACACAGGTCCCCCGCTGGTGCGTCAGATGCTCAAGAGCGCGTTTTCGTTTCTCATGTTCTCACGAACATGACGAAACAACCCCTGTACGGGGTTGAAGAAGAGGCGTTACTTGGCCTTCTGGCCAGCGGATATCAGGTAAAACCTGATATCCTTCTTGCGGTGGCGGTTTACTTACGTGAACGCTCGCAAGGAAAATACGGCCATTTGTTGGCACAGGTCGCTCGGACTATTAAACGAGAAAAACTTGAACGCATGGAGCGTTCGGGACGTCCGGTTTCTGAACACCAGAAACGAGCAGTCTCGCGCTCCGCGTAAAAATAAACCCCGACCTATCTAGGTCGGGGTTTTTCTTATGTGTTTCAGCGACGAGCCGCGTCTGCCTCAAGGATTGCTTGACGCAGTTGGTCGGTGCCACCAAGCGACATGCCTGGGGTGAAGATCGTATGTGTGCCAGGCGAGCTTGCCATGTTGGTGAACGCATCGGAAACGATGCTCCCCTTTTATTTACTATACGAGAGGCCAGAGATTTCGAAATACTTCACGATGGTCATGCGCTATAAATTTGTCGTGTATCTCCACAAGATAGAACGGTTTCGCGCGAGTATTTATCATGATGACGTAACTCCCTACTACCCAAGTCGTTGAAAGAAAGTTGGTAGCTTCACCCCAGAACTTTATCGAGCGACGTGGCGTTACTGTAGGTGCGAATTTCACCTCAGCGTCAGCGCGATTTGAGAGCAGTTTCAAATCAATTTGTTCCGGACTTTGTTTCCAGTACCACGTAAGCCACGTAGGGAAACTTTCTACAAATGTATGGTCTTGAAAACCCCACCACGTGCGCTCATCCTCATTTATCATGTTTGCATCCCATATCAACGCCTGCTTATTAAGGAAATCCAAGATCTTTTCCTCTTCAATAAAACGAACGGTCGGCACTGGGTATGTTTTTTTAAGAGAAACTTTTGAGAGCTCCCCAGAAAGGCGGCTGAGAAATTTTTCACGCTCAGCTAAGCGCTGCTTGTCCCCTTCAGCAAGGGAGAGTATCTGCTCGGGACTCGCGGGAGCAAATGTCCGCGGTCGTCTTGTTCCGTCCTCTACAAGAAGCCCTTTCTCAACAAGTGCACGTGCAATGCTATAGGCAGTTGTGCGTTTTACTCCCGCTGCCTTTGCAAGCGCCACAGGAGTCATCTGTCCTCCAGCAAGCAACGCCTTGTAGACGTCAGCCTCACTTGCATTCAAATCAAGACCTTTGAGCAAGTCATCCATGCATTACAGGGTATTTTGTTGTCGATATTTTGTCAACATTTGTCCGACATTTCTTGACGTTTAGCTTATTTATGACATACTTCTATACAGAGTCAACTGGAGAACATCTCATGTATAACTGGAAAGAACGTCTCGCAGATGCAGCTCATGGAACACTGAACGTCCTCTGCTACATCTTAATCTTTCTTTTCTTTGCGGCGCCTATCGTGGCTCGCGGCATGATGCATCACTAGCACTTTGGGGCGGTTTTGAAAAACCGCCCCTCCCATTCAGATACTGAATCTTTCGGTATCTGATAGGAGATTAGTTCTATGAAAATCTTAGTAATTGACGATCAGCCGTACAATATTGCCTCCGCCCGGCTCACGCTTAAAGATTTCGATCTCACTACAGTGGATTCCATTGCGAAAGCGTGCGAGATCCTCGCAACTGGTGAGCGTTTCGACGTCGTACTGACCGACCTCTATCTTCCCCGTGGCTCATTTAGCCGCGACATGAGTTTGAACCTCGTAACGTACGTACCGTCGGACACAATGGTCCCCGCAGGACTTGTATTCGCGATTCGTGCTGCGAACGACGGAATGAAAGTCGTTATCTGTACCGATAGCGACCATCACAGAGACCCTCTCTGCACGATGCTTGATCTCGTGAATGAGGGTAAAAGACGATCCGAAGAAAAGATGATTTCATTCGTTGAAGCGCGCGCCTGTCATCTTCAGGGACGGTGGGAAAACGGAGAACTCGTCGAAAGCCGAGAATACGGCAAAGTCGACGGCGGCATCATAAAGGATTGGTTCCGGGCGCTTTTTTGGGCAAAGCTGGTCCAATACAAAGACTGATCTTTTGGGAGAAGCTACAGCTTCTCCCTCATATTCAGATACTGAATCATTCGGTGTCTGATAGGAGGCTAGTTCTATGACAAACAAGATACTGCTTGGAATGTATCTGCGCGAAAAAGTACAAAAAGAGCATGGTTCGGTTGCTGAAGCCTCAAGAAAAAAGTGTCATTTTCTTACAAAGAAAAACCGCCGACGCAAAAGCGTCGGCGGTAGGTGAATTAAGAACTGGAGCTTTGCTTGCGGCTGTCGCGACGCTTGCGGCACGCTTCAAGGTAGTAGTCGAAGACTCCTTCCGGAGGCTCCCCGTCTACGGCCTTCCAGTTAGTGAAGAACTGATCGAACTCTTCAACGGTCTTCTCCCGATCAGGCTCTCTTCCATATTCAGGACTTTCGCCCCAGATATAAAAAGTGCAGGTCTTGTAATCTCCTCTGACTTCTCCACCGCCGATGACTTCAAGACGGACGTGCTCCTCCATGCGGTCTCGCAACTGCACAGAACACTGTTCGTCGAGGCTGACGTGGTTGCATTGCCCGGTCGCCCAGACGATGCGCCTTGTCTCCTGTCCGAGCGTAGCCAGAACGACAATAAACTTGCCGCCCGGGCCGTTGAGCAGAGGACTTGCCCAGATTCTCGAATGAACGTCTTCCCATGTTCTTCGCATAATGTACTCCTCTACGGACTTTCGAATAGATTCGAAAACCCGATAGAGGAAGAGAAGTTTCCTTCTCCTCCAAGTTACCGCCTCAACTGAGAGGACGTGCCTCAACTAGTTCACTGAGTACAAGGTCCCAGTACTTGATGAGCACATCCCCCCACTCGCCCGTCTTATGGTCGCGACATCTGCTGTGATCGTTGGTACACAAGATCACAGCATCGCCTACACAAAAGAGTGGTTTGTGGTACCCGAAGGCATCAAAGGCAGCTGTCGCCACATGATCATGGTGATTTGTAGTCACCACACCAACCCGCTTCACTCCAGCTTTTAAAGCAAGGAGTGCAAGGATCGTGCCCATGGGTAACTCGATGCCAATGCCTTTTTTCGAGGCACCGTTCGGATTCCCAGACATCATGAGGTCGGTTAGCACGGCGTCGAAGTGTTCGTAGTGCCGCTCAGCTTCGGCCATAGCCTGTTCCTGAGCGTTAATCGAACTACTCCCACCACCTACAAGTTCCTCACGACGCGTCTTGTAAAACTCTGCGTCGTGCTGAACACTGAGTAGATCTTCAGCCTCTTCGTAAGAAGAAACCGTGATCACCTCATGCCCTACGAGTTGCTCGCGGGCTTGTTGCAGATGGAGTTCCGTGTCGTCGATAACAAGAACTTTCATGGTATTCCCTCCTATAAAGAGCCAATCTCTTCCACAAGTATCGCATCATTTGTACACAATGTCAAATATAAGTGATGATGAAATATTGACAATTAAACCTTTTAAACATAAGGTATTTGGTACATATGTCAGAAAAAACTGATGAAATTTCAGATAAAGATTTGCTAGATCAGCTCCAAAGCGTCGGTCTTTCCACTAAAGAGGCTCAGGTGTACCTCGCTCTCCTGCCCCGTCATGACGTCGGTTCTTCCAAACTCATCACCGCCACGGGGCTCCACGGACAGTTTGTGTACGATGCGCTTGAGCGTTTGGAGAAACTAGGGCTTGCAAAACACGTGATTCAGAATGGCCGTAAGAAATTCAGTGCTAATCCCCCACTACGCCTACTCTCCATCGTTGAAGAAAAGCGACTTGCGGCACAAAACATAGCCCGCCAGCTCCAAGAGCGCTTTAGTCGCAAGCATGAACAAGATTTTGAAGTATTTCAAGGAGAAACAGCGTTCATGATGCATCAATACGACATGATGGAGCGTGTCCCAGAAAATAGTGAAGTGGTTGCTATTTGTGGTCCTACTGAAAACTTTTTAAACACACTCGGTGAGACAGAAAGTGAAGAGTTTGAAAAACTTCGAGTCAAAAGAGGAATTCGTGTTCGCTATATTGGCATGGAGTCTATGCGTCCTCGACTTGCAGAAGCACGGAAGTGGCGACAGCTCTGGGAGTACCGCATCTTTCCAGGAACTTCTACAGGACTTGTTGATACAGACATATGGCCAGACAACCTCACCTTCAACATCTTTGGCGACCCGGTACTCTCTTTCACTATCACCAACAAAGCGGTCGCTGAGGGATACAAAGAGTTTTTCGAATCGCTCTGGAATCTTTCAAAAGAATAAAAGTAGAACCGCCACTTATGGTGGCGGTTCTTTTTTCTTCTTCTCAAACTCAAGTCTCTCGGGTGAGTCTGGAGCAAGGGCTCTTTGTGCTTTTTCGATAACGTCTTCTGGACAACTCGCGACGTTCGAAAGAAAAAACAAATGTTCTGCATCTGTTCTCCCTGCTCGTCGAAACATGTCCAAGGTTTCAATTGTGAGCTCGTCACGCAGAGCATCAAAGAGTTTGTTTATTTCGCGTGCTTTTTCGAGCGTTTCTTCGCTTGGTCGTAATATGCAGTAGCCAAACAGCCTTGCAAACAGCTCGTCTGAAAACTCTTCAGACATCGTGTACCTCTTTTCTCCAGCCGAGTGGCATCCTACGGGTAAAACACCCTGTGGTCAATTGTTTAAATCCCAACCTGAACTTTCCAATTCATTTCAATAACTGAAGCGGTTATAGGAGTAGTGAATTCGTTTTTTGTTTTGAATTCTTTTATCCGCTCGGTGATAAGAGACAACATCTTGTCTTTGTTTCCGTCAGGAATTGCGAGAGGGCCCGAATCTATGTACACCTCAATTGGTGCTGCGCCGATCGTAAAATAATTTGGACGAGCATACACAGATTGCTCATGAAGTGGGCGTTCAGAAGCTTCTGCTGCGATTTCATACATAGCTTCCGCGAGCTTTCGTATCTCGTCTTCGGGAACTGATTTTTCGTAGTCAATTCTTACAACAGGCATACACGTATTGTACTGGTTCGTATAGAATAGACCAATGCGTATTGTTTCGTGGAATGTGAACGGTATTCGTGCGGTGCACCGTAAAGGTCTCCTACTTCCCTTTCTCAAGGAGCTAAAGCCCGATATTTTGTGTCTACAGGAAACAAAAGCCGAGCAACACCAGTCAGAGGTTGATTTACCTGAGTACGAGGAGTTTTGGCACTCTGCAAAGAAGAAAGGCTACAGCGGAACAGCAATTTTTATCAAAAACACCCCCAAGAATGTGCTTTTCGGCCTGCCTGAAGATATTGCGAAGCAATACGAGCTTTCCGACGACGGATACGGAGACCCAAATAAGGAGGGGCGGGTTATTGCGGCTGACGTCGGAGACTTTTATGTGGTGTCTGTCTACACTCCAAACGCAAAAGACGACCTCTCTCGCCTACCCCTTCGCCACAAGCACTGGGACCCAGCTTTTCTGGCATACATGAAGCGGCTCGAGGAAGAAAAACCAGTTATTTTCTGCGGAGATTTGAACGTGGCGCATATGGAAGATGACCTCGCACGTCCAAAAGAAAATAAGGGAGTAAAAGGTTTTACAAATGAAGAGCGTGAAGGGATAGATGAAATAGTTGCTAGTGGATTTGTAGATACCTTCCGTCTTTATACAAAAGGAAATGGGCACTATACATGGTGGAGTCATTTTAGACAGGCACGAGAGCGAAACGTTGGTTGGCGTATAGACTACATTTTTACTTCAAAGAAGCTTGTGTCTAAAATAAAGAAAGCAGAAATACACGCAGATATTCTTGGATCAGACCACTGCCCTGTTTCAGTCACTCTCTAAAGAAATTGCTCAGGGTTCTGAATAGAAAGCAAGCTTCGCCTTCCAGGGCGTTCGAAGCGTATAGTCGTCGCTCATCCAAAAATGTAAAACTCGCTTTGCTCGAACAGTTCCATTTTTGTCAGCAACTCCGTACGCTTCGACTGCTTGCAGGGATGCTTTCTATTCAGAACCCTGAACTAAGCGAGTGATTCCATAGGCGAAGGTTTCTTGAAAACAGCCGGAGCACAACAAGTTGTCTAAACAAATTCATTTGTCTGAGCAGGGCGAGTTATGAATTTGTTTAGAAGCAACGACTATGTGCTCCGTGCGCCTTGAAAGGCTAGGTTGCCTCCGTCTATGGAATCACGAGTGTCCTTTATCCACATGTATGTCCTTTACACTGTCCTTTATACCTATATCATAGACAACAGAGCGGGACAGGCATAACTTTCTAAGTACATTCCTTGTTCCCGCACGGCATATTGATTGCCATCTGTACCTTGCGCGCTCTTTCAAATCATTTGTCTTCTAAAGTGGTGGCCGTCCAACGTAGGGGCGTATCCCCATAAATACACATCGGAAGCCGTTCCACGTGAAAAGACAACCCATAAAAACCGCTGTACCGAATTTCTCCTCGAGATCACCAATATAATGCCCGTCCCCTAATTTGGTCTCGATTCAGAGGTATAGCGGTTTTTTTAATATATACCGATATAGCTAGCAAATAAGCCATTGTTTCATATGAAACAATGGCTTATGAGTTTCACGTGTAACTCTAACTCACGTGATGCTTGTCGAGTATTTTCTTTATCTCCTCTTCCTCTTTTTTCTTTAATGTTTCCTTACCAGAGTCAGCAAGTTTCTTTAGTTCTTCTTCTGAAATAGTTAGTAAGTAGGTTGTTCTTTCATCAAGATACTCAACAGTATTCTTATTTGGGTCTTCTAAGACCTCTTCAAATAGAGCGTTTAGAATATAGCCTATCTTTGGGCTTGGTTTCACATGAAACACCTCCTGAAGGCGAGTGCCGTCTGTCTTGAGCATTGTTACAGAAAGAGGGTCGCGAAGTGCCTGGTCTACCATTGCTTTATATTTTCTAAAACGGAATGGTTGTTCCTTAGGTCTGCCTGTTCCGATACGGTCACAGACACGAAGATTGAGAAGATCATCAATACTGTTTTCTCCAACGTTTTGAATCATTCTACGGACCGCTGAGAGGGTAATCTGGTCAGGATCAGAGAAGAACATGTGCCAACGTACAAGCTTACGTACCTTATCGATAGTTTCACGTGAAAAGCGCAGGTCCTCAAGAACTTTTTTAGCAACTCTAGCTCCGACAACCTCATGACCATGGAAGGTCCAATCTTTCTTATCTTCAGACCAGCGCCTTGTTTCAGGCTTAGAAATGTCATGAAATAGGGCAGCGAGGCGTATATCAAAAGGCCAGCCCTTGTCGGCTGCATGTTGCATAGAACGGAGGTTATGCTCAAAAACGTCGTAGCTATGGGCTTGATTTTGATCAATACCAATACCTCGAATCAAGTCTGGTGCGATAAAATCTAGGATCCCAAGCTTTTGAGATAGCACTAGTGCCATCATTGGTTGCTCAGATTTTAGGATGCGAACAAACTCATCTCGAATCCTTTCACGTGAAACATGCTTAAGGTGACCTGCTTTTACCTGAATTGCAGAGGCAGTATCAGAATCAAGAGCAAAATGTAACTCTGCGACAAGTCGCACGGCGCGCATCAAACGCAAAGCATCCTCCTCGAAGCGCTCCTCAGGGTTTCCGACTGTCCTTAATACCTTAGCTTCAATGTCCTTTTGTCCTTTATAGGGGTCTACTATATGTCCTTTAGAGTCATCAAGGGCGATGGCATTAATAGTGAAATCACGACGAGCAAGATCTGCTTCAAGAGAGTGTCCAAACTCTACAGAGTCTGGGTGCCGTTTGTTTGTGTATCCGGACTCTGTGCGGTAGGGAGTCACTTCAATGACTGCAAGCCGTTCGTCTTCCGATTCTGTTTTTACTCCAACAGTTCCAAAGTCGTTTTCGTAAAAAGAATCAGGAAAGAGTACTTGGATTTGCTCTGGAGTTGCGTTGGTAGTTACATCCCAGTCTTTGGGCACTCTTTTTGCAAGAAGGTCACGCACACAGCCACCAACAAGGTACGCTTCAAACCCTCCGTTTCGGAGAGCATTTGTTACTTTTGTGACTTCGTTCGGGATATGGAAGTTCATTATCTATATTCTAGTACATTGTTGTTATTTTATCTCTATTCGTACTGCGTACTATAATGTGAGTACATGAAAAGACTGGTTCAAGAAAGAAGAAAAGCCATAGAGTTAAGGAAAAAAGGCCATAGCTATAGAGATATATTGGCAGAGGTTCGAGTTTCTAAGAGCAGCCTTTCTCTGTGGCTGAAAGATCTCCCTTTGACTGATGACGAAAAACACTACCTTAAGAAAAGGAAAGACAGCAACATTACTCGGGGAAGTATCCGTGCCGCAAACTCAAACCACATGCGCAGGGTGGTGCGAGATGGTTTTTTATTGAAAGAAGCAAAGGAGGATTTTGTGCTCGTGAGCAAAGACCCCTTCTTTCACGTAGGCTTAGCTCTCTATTGGGCGGAGGGTGCAAAAAGAAATTCAACTTTTGCCTTCATGAACTCAGACCCTGAGATGATTTCTTTCATGATTGCTTGGTGTAAGAAGTTTTTGAAGGTTTCGGAGACTGAAATTGGGCTTAGGTTGTATATACACAAGCCGTATGCGCATGAAAATTGTGAACTTTTCTGGTCTAAAGGAACAGGGCTTCCTATGGGTAATTTTAAAAAAACCATATATAAACCAACAGACGCTTTGGTAAAGAAACGCCCAAATTACAAAGGATGTGTTCGGGTAGAGTTAGGCAAGGTTGCTTATCTGCGAAAAATAGCGTTTTGGCAACAGATGCTCATTGAATACTACAAGAAACAAGGGTATTCTACGATGACGCCCTCGTAGTGAAATGGATCTCACGCGACGCTTCGGACGTTGAATTCTAGGTTCGATTCCTGGCGAGGGCACCAGAGTAGAGACTGAGAGTATGGTATTCTCTTTCTCAAAGCGGTTATGGTTTAGTGGTAGAACGCGACCTTGCCAAGGTCGAGGTCGGGGTCCGATTCCCCGTAACCGCACAAAAAGCAAAAACGACCTTCTAAGGGTCGTTTTTGCGTGGATTATCACTGGGGATAAAGGTGTTAGCAGTGGGGATAAAAGACAAAAGACAGATTTTTCAAGAGGTTAAAGTCTATGAAATAGTGAGCAAATAAGGGATATACTATAAGAGCCGTGAAATTGGATGGAAAGTCTAGAAAGGACATTGGGGAGATTGGTGAAAAGGTCGCAAGGGAATACTTGAGGCGACAAAAGTTTTCTATTGTGGATAAAAACGTTCGTCGGAAGATTGGGGAGATAGACGTTGTGGTAAAGAGCAAAAATACTCTGCACTTTGTGGAAGTTAAGTCGATAGTTTGTGATGAGTTTCCTCTTAAAGACTCTTTGCGCGACGAATATGATCCTTCCGTCAACCTTCATCCTTATAAAATTCAAAAAGTGGCTCGGATTGCCGAGTGGTATGTTGCAGAAAAAGACTGGGAAGGGGAGTGGCAGGTGGACGGTGTACTGGTGTGGCTAAGACGACGCGATGGCATGGCAAGAGTCGCCTACTTACCGCAAATCGTGTAGCGTGTTAGGATGCATCGAATGAGCGGAGAGAGATCCTCCTTTACGCTTGCTGAGGGAATGAAATATTTAGTCGGGGTGTCGTATGTAGGTCAGGATGCTCGCTGAGGGAATAAAAACCATGTCAGCAAGTTGAGATGCCTGATACACTCTCTGGCACAGGATTGGATGTTTTGTCGGGGTGTCGTATACCGGTAGTACGCTTGCTTTGGGAGCAAGATGACGGAGTTCGATTCTCCGCACCCCGACAAAACACCTGATCAACGACGCTCCATCTAACTACATGGTTTTTATCGACACTTTGGGAAAGTGCCGGATGACAATAAGCTTTCTACCACAAGCACTGCTTATTTTGATAATAACCCCACGAGAAAAACTCGTGGGGCTGTTTGGTTATTTCGCTTCATCAACCGCGCTGTCGTCCTGCAAAGCTTTTGCAAGCTTCAAGAGTTGACGACGATGACCCTCATCGAGCTTGTAGTATGCGCGGAGAAGCTCGAGCGTTTCTTTTTGCGAAAGAATGTCAGCGTCAAGCAAACTTCGATCATTCGCAGGAGTGGTTGGTTTTTGAGTTTGAAGTCCTTCGAAAAAGTAACCGACAGGAACATTCAATGTAATGGAAAGCTCGTGGAGTCGTGTCACCGAAACGCGGTTTGCGCTACATTCATATTTGTGAATTTGCTTAAAACCAATACCAATGGTTTCTGCAAGTTGTTGCTGGGTCAACCCCAGGAGACGTCTGCGACGTCTGAGACGTTTCCCAACATGATAATCAACAGTGCTTGGCACAGAAGACCCTTTCTCTGGTTATCCTCTGTGACACTACTCCTTCTCTAGAGTACTGTCAAAATTAATTACGGAAATCGTTTATAGCATCACGTAAAAGTTCAAGAAGTTCTTCGGCATCTGAACCAAAGGCGCTTACGAGAAGAGACAGACTATTGTTTGCTAAGTATGAGTCAAGACTTACCGAGTGGTCTTCCTGAAAACTGTTACGAATATGGTCAACGCTAATAGCTTGAAGGTCGCGAAGCGAGAGGTCTGTTTTTGTGGTGCGGGTTGAAATGAGACCAATGAGTTGGTTGTCGGCGTTTACGACTGCGCCTCCTGAAGAGCCCTCTTGAGCGGCAGCACCAGCACGAACGGAGATCACATCCCTACTACTTTTTTCAAAGGTATAGATATCATTTACTGGTGCAAAAGAAATAGTAGGGTACAGCGACGAGCGAACTTCAGAGCTTGTGAGAAACTCTGCTGCGTATGACCCAACACCCACCTGATCGCCATCTTCTACTGCGGTGTTTCTTGGTGCAAACGGTATGTAGGTGAATCTGTTTGGAAGCCCACCATTCGTTAAGCTTCCTGTAATCGCAAGAAGGGCATAGTCGTTTTCTCCCGTTCCTTTTGGTTTGCTCTCAAGAAATATTGTTTGATTCTCTTCTATCCACTCAGTTGAAACATATACCAACTCTGCAGTATATGCGTTTTTTGCAGGACTTCCCGTACGGATATAGCATCTGCCTGCATCTTTTTCAGGATAGTCGGTAAGTAAGAAGTTTTGACCCACGTGTGCAACGGTCAAAATAATTCCTCGCGGGTCAATAATCACGCCCGAACCAGAGCTCCCGCGCAGACCACCCCCCGGAAGGCAAATAATATTTACAATAGATGCTTTTAAGAGCGTTTCTATAGAAAATTTGCTTTCAATAGCGGGCACGACTGGCTCACTTGGTGCTGTGGGAACAACCGCTGGCTCAATAGGCACAGGAATAGTTGGAACAGGCAGGGGAGTGAAAGGAACTTGTGGAAAGGTAGTTGGAACTGGTTTTGGCGCAGGGTTTGCTGTTACAGGAGCGACAGCCGGTGGTTTGAACACTCCACCAAACGCAGTATCAATAGTTGGCGGTTCAATTGCTGGAGTAACAAGTTCCGTTTGTACGGATTGAGTAGCTACTTGTGCGGGAGGTGAAAATTGATGGTACTGATTGAGCACAGTTGCCCAAATACCAACTGTAAGTGCAGCTGCAATTGAAATAAAGTGTTGAATCATGATAAGTTACGCGTACCGTAAGTATAAGATAGAAAATAAAAACTTGTGTAGCATATGTTAATAATCGAACCTATACATGTAGTATGTACAAATATATAATCTAGATATGCATACAAAATCTGTTCGTGAGCTTGCTATACAGCTACGCACACAGGGATACTCGTACCCTTACATTTCAAAGGCCACACATATCTCAAAAAGCACTTTAAGTGGTTGGTTGGCGGAAGTACCATACGTACCAAATGCAGTCACTATCGAGAGTTTTGGAAAGGCAAGAGCTATTGCGGGACAGAAAAAGGCAGAAAAGAAACAGCAAGAATTGCAACATATTAGAAAAACAGCACGTGCTGAAATCGGATCTGTTTCCGAGCGTGACTTACTCCTTTTCGGTCTAGGTATCTATTTAGGAGAGGGTAGTAAAACTCATAACGTAACTCGTATCACTAATTCGGATCCAAACATCATCAGAAGCGCACTTGCTTGGTTTCGTATGCTAGGTGTTACAAAGAAACAACTAGCCCCAAGAATCCATCTCTACCCAGATTCAAACGAAGAGACGTGTTTGCTTTTTTGGTCGCGTACGACTAACATTCCAGTATCCCAGTTTCAGAAATCTCAAATAGATAGACGAACGGGTAAAAAGTCAAAGAAAAAGGGAAAAACACCGTACGGCACTCTGCATGTAGGAGTTCGTAGTTGTGGTAAAAAAGAACACGGAGTTTTTTTCTTTAGAAAAATTCAAGCGTGGAACGAGGCAGTCGTAAAGGAAATTTCTTAGCGGGATTAGTTTAATGGTAGAACGCGAACCTTCCAAGTTCGACGCAGGAGTTCGATTCTCCTATCCCGCACCAAGCGACTGAGATGAGTGAAACGAGTCGAGAGAAGCGTCAGCGACCGAGCATGAGCGAGCGACTTTGTTTCGTTGGCGGTACTCCGCTTACGAAACAAGAAGTACCGCGGTAGAAGTGCTGAGGTCAGTAGACCGAAGCGGTCCTGCGTTGAGCGAAACACTTACACGAGTGATGAGTGAACATCCACGTGCACACTACTACATTGCTGGCTCACCTGATTTTGTACACACTGTCTCAGATGAACTCAAGGGAAAGGGAATACAAAAAATAGAGAGTGACGAATTTAAAGGATTGCTTGCAGAATAAATCTTATAAAAAGAAGCAGTCCACCTTTGTGGACTGCTTGTACACTATTGTTTTGTAGCGGTTTCTTGTTGCTCTTCAACTCTACGAACATTTGCTTCGTGTGTCTCGAGAGAAACGCCACTTTCACTTCCTGGCGGACAACAGAGCGGATAGCACGGTGCTCCTGTCTGCGCTTCACACTGCTCGGGCGAGCTGTAGACACCTGCTTCTTGCATACTTGGGATACTATTCCAAGACGCAAACGCAAGGAAAAATACTGGCACTACCAACACGGCACCGACAGCTCCTGTCCACAAATGCGTCTTGGAGTACTCGTGTTGAGGTTTTTTCCGCAAGTATCTAACCAGTGTTTCGAGCACACCAATGATGCTTGTGCCGCAAAGGATGCCGAAACAAAAAAGAATGAGTGCCAGAAAAGCCCAAAAAGCAACGACGAATGGATAAAACACCTGTAATGATGTCATTTTTTGCTCCTTACTCTTGCCAAGTCCCCCTGTACTTGTATACAGGTACTTAACGTGCGAACTATACATGTTTTTTGACGTAGTGTAAAGGGTGAAGCTGTGTGTGTAAAAATAATTTTTACACTTGGTTACAAGACGGAACAGTAGGGTATTCTGTAAGTCAATGAGTATTTTCAGCGGTCACCAGCGCCAGCGTGAAACGATTGGCGTGTATATTCCGTCGTGGCTCCTGAGCTCAAACAAATCGACAAAACATTTCTGGAAAAGTTTCCTAAGCACACTTCGAGCTGGTGGACGCTACACGCCTGTTTTTCTCAACATACCTCGCTTGCATCTCTCTACGTCCTCGCAAGTTATATCGTTACTGACACGAAGAAACATAAAAGCAATCGTGTGCCACGACTCGCATTTGTATGAGCGAAGTAAACAGTATTCACAAAACGTACGTCTTCTTGAAGAGCAAGTACGATTCATAAACACAGGAAAATCTCAGTGCATCGGGCACGACAAAATTAAAACAAAACGTCTGCTTCGCACACACGGACTTCCTGTGCTTGATGATGTTATTGCATATACTGCAGAAGAAGTTTTATCTGCACTTGAGGGTAGCGCATGGCACGTTATCAAACCGAACGACCAAGGAGCTGGAGCTGGAGTTTTTTTGGTAAAAAAAGAAGGAGCAGACGTATTCGTATATGTAAACGGCACGTGGAACATTGCCTCAGTTGTTGATGAGAAAAAAAGAACAGATGGTTCACGCATTGTTTTACAATATCGAACACCCCTGCGAACGAAAAAGTTTACATACACACTTGTTCTTGTTGAGCCGTATTTCAACGATGACTCTGAAGGTTTTGCAAGTATCCGTTGTACCGTTATTGGAAACAAGGTCGTTGAAGCAGTGAAGCGAGTAAATAAAAATAACGTGACCTCCAATGTTTCAAGTGGAGGAAAAGCACGCGTGGTAACTTTTTCAAAAGAACAAGAAGAACTGGCGGTGAATACACTGCACACCATTGGCGCAGATTACGCAGGCGTTGATCTTTTGGTGTGTGGAGGCATATCAGTCGTGGGCGAGATAAATATTGGGCCATTTACCACCTACGGAGCGTATACTCGCGTGAATGTAGGAAAACTATTTGCCGAGCATGTGACGGTTGTGTGCAACGCTCTTTCAAAAAGATAAAGAAAAACACCCACCTTTGTATGGTGGGTGTGGCACTCCTATTCGTCCAGAATAGCTTCGATCTTTTGGACCTTATTAGCTGCTCCAGAGTATTCGGGATTTGCAACGATTCGCAGTGCATCCGCGCACGTCTCGTCTAACTGACGCTGAGCCACTTCGATAGTGCGAAGTTCTTCACGCGTGCGATCATGACGTTCACGAAGCGCGGTGCGTGCAGGCTCTGAACGTTGTAAGTTTTCCTGTGCCTGCAGAAATGCTTTTGCTTTTAACTTGAGTTCATCAAGTCGCGAAAGATTTCTAACGTGTTGAGCAACAGGTTCTTTGACTTGCGTACGTGGTTGCTCAACAAGTCGAGCATGAGTTCTGGGCTTTTCGTCACCCATCACCCCTGGAACCTTAAACGCTCCACCGACATACGCTTCGTGCACTTCCGCGCTGATACGTTTCTTTTCAGAAAGTACAGGAGGAGGCGAATCAACGTGAACGTGGTCTTGTTCTTTGAGTGCGCCGAGCTGAGACAAAAGTTCGCTCAGCGGACTTTCAAGAACACATACTGTTTTATCTGTATGACCAAGAAGCTTGATGTATTTTTTTGCACCGAGCGCAGAAATTGCAAGTCCTGCGTCAGCTTCACACCACTCACACGCTTCCCGAAGAGCATCAATAAAGAGCCTAACGGGTGCATGTGAGTGACGAAGTGGAAATAGTCCAAACACAGTCAAGGCGACGCGCTCGAGATCGTTTACGAACGCGGTCACGCAAATTAGTTCTGGAGGTTTTTCAACGAGCGCACTCACCGCCACCGCCCTCACGGGATGTGTATCTCCTTTGCGCGCTTGTGGTGCGTGCCTTCTTTCAAGGCCCTCAATCATTCTCAACCGAAGTTGGTTAGCATTGGTATCTGGCGGAAGAACGAGCCGAAACTCCCATGCCGTATCGTTTGACCCAAGTTGAGAGATGCAATGCAGAGCATTGTCTCCATCAAGTCGGGTAATGCGGAGCTGCTCCTTCCGTTTTTCGGGGGAGCCATGCGCTTGCTTGATGGGAATCAATCGGAAGTTTCCCTCCGTCACTTCGATTTCCACCAAAAGCTCGACAATAAAGTCGGCAATATCGTCAAACAACTTTCGAGAAATCTGCCACTTACTGCCAGCACACACTTCACACGTTGGTCTTTTATCGACCATATTTGCCACAGACATTTATCTACTCCCTATAAATAACAATAGTCCACTTAGCACAGTAAGACAATTTTATAAAATCGTCAATGGGTGGTCAAAAGAAAACAGCCTCCCCTAAGAGGAGGCTGTACAATTACTTTGACGTGCGTTTGAGCTGAAGTTTTGCGCCTTCAATCACACGCCACGCCTTTCCCATATTTCGTTTTGCCTGATGGAGTTCTTTTTCAGCTCGCACTATGTTTTGTGAGATGGTGGGAGAACGCTCACTCATGGTTTGTTCTCCATCCCTTTTTTGCGAGCGTTGAATCGCTCTTCCCACCCATTGAGAGCCTTGCCTGCTTGTAGGTACAGTTTTTGATAGTGCCGGAGCACTTCTTTAACCTGTGCCTCTGTCACTTCGCCGCCGTCATAATTTTCAAGCAAAATGCGCAAATTCAGATTCATGCTTTGTATATAAGCACGCGAACGATTGCTGACCTTCAACTTAAGTCGTGAGACAGGCCCTTCTTCTCTCTTCTTTCGCTCTCCAGCAACTTCTTTACGAAGAGCTGGCAACTTAAGTTTGAAGTAATCCGCCGCGTCTTCAATGGACATGGTTCCGCTTGCAACAGATTTTCTGGCACGAACCATCCGAGCAGAATTTACAGCGCTGTATGCGTCATCAACTATCTTTTTTATAGAACCAGAAGGGTAGTAGGGCGCAAGCATCACGCCTATTTGTGATGTCTTCAACCCAGATTCTATTAATTGCTTAACGAGAAAGACCGTCTCGTTGTACGTGTGAGGAAGAGATCCTCCAAGATTTTCTGCATGCGCATCCATCAATAACTCTGCTCGATTTTCGTACCGAGGAGTTATTAGACAATCGATAGTTTTTCTTTGCAGGAGCTCAAGAGCCGCCTTTCTATGGCGTCCATCAACGATTTCGTTGGTTTCGTCCTCCACCTTTATCGGTGGAATGTCATGATTTCCTTGATACATACGAACAAAGAAATTAACTCTGTCTGGATCAAGTCCCATTCGTACGAAATGTGAACATTTAAGATCGCTCACATTTTTACGCACTACTTTTTCTGTCATTTCCTGTACCTTTCGTAGAACTGTATTCTATGAAATAGAGTAGAGCAGATTGGCTTTTTGTCAATGTTACTGAAAAACGACACCTGCTCCTTCTTTAGGAAGAAGCAGGTGTCGGGCACGATAAAAACTACTTCACTGCGTCTTTGAGTGCTTTGGCTGGCCGAAATTTGGGTGTGCGGGTTGCGGCAATATGGATAGTCTCGCCAGTGCGAGGGTTGCGTCCTGTGCGAGCAGGACGTGGCTTTGCAACGAAAATGCCAAGACCAGCAACCGAAACTTCCTCTCCGCTTTTAAGTGATGAGGTAACGCAGTCAATAAATGTTTCAATGGCACGTTCTGCGTCAGCTTTTGTGCTACCGAGGGTGTTTTGAACTTTGGTGACGATGTCTGCTTTGTTCATAGATGTTTGTTAGCTCATAATCCCTCGGCCTTAGTGATCGGGGGCAGGGGATACTTAAAAAGTATAGGAAATGAGCCATTTTACGCAACTCATACAAACGTACAGCGGGGATAAGCAAAAAACCACCTCTTTGGTGGATTTTGAGCTCTTGGTCAGTGTGTTAGCGAGCAAACCCAGTAGGACAAGTCTCAAAGAAGGTTAGTTCAGAGAAAAAGTTCGCTTATCCCATGAAACATTTCTGTAGTTTCTGTCCGTACGAGAGTTAAGGTTTGTCCTACCGGGCAAATTCAACCACGCGGTTCTCTCGAATGACACTTACTTTGATTTCCCCAGGATATTTAAGCTCGCCTTGAACTCGTTTTGCAATATCTCGCGCCAGTTTATGCATGGCAAGGTCAGAAACCTTTCCAGGATTCACGAAAATACGCAGTTCGCGACCTGCAGAAATAGCGTAGGTCTTTTCAACACCCTCAAAACTCTTAGCAATGCGTTCTAGGTCGGTGAGTCGATCAATATAACGCTCTACGGTGTCGCGACGTGCCCCTGGGCGACCGGCAGAAATAGCGTCTGCCACCTGCACAATAATTGACTCAGGTGTTTCGTACGGATGTTCTTCGTGATGCGACTGCATTGCTTGGATTACTTTCTTATCAATACCGAATTTCTCAAGAAGACGTCGCCCAATATCGACGTGCGTTCCTTGTACTTCATGGTCGACTGCTTTTCCAATGTCATGGAGAAGAGCTCCTGCTTTTGCAACAGCACTGTCAGCACCGAGCTCGTTCGCAAGCATGCCTGCAAGGTGAGCCATTTCAATGGAATGTTGGAGAACATTTTGTCCGTAACTCGTTCGAAAGTGAAGTCGTCCAAGAAGCGCCACCAGACGTGGGTCAAGACCAACAATACCAATTTCGTAACACGCCTCTTCTCCTTTTTGCTTCACCAGACCATTAATATCTTGACGAGCTTTCTCCACAACCTCTTCAATTTTTGCTGGCTGTATACGTCCATCTGCAATTAAGCGCTCGAGTGCTATTTTTGCAACATGTCGACGCAGTGGGTCAAAAGAAGAAAGGGTGATTTTGTCAGGCGCATCATCAATAAGCACGTCAACGCCCGTGACGCGCTCAAATGCTTTAATGTTGCGTCCTTCCTTTCCAATAATCTTTCCTTTTATTTCCTCAGAAGGAATGGAAATAGATAGTGACATCACCTCTGCGTTCACCGCGTTTCCAAGACGGTGAATAATAGAAATCAAAATGTCACGTGCTTTTTCTTCAAGACGAGAAGTTCCTTGGGTTTCAAGTTTTTGAAGGCGTGCGAGTACCGCCTCTTCGGAGACACTCTCAACTTCTTTCAGGAGGCGTGTTCGTGCCTCTTCTTCTGAGAGCCCTGAAATACGCACAAGCTCTGCACGACGTTCTTTCAAAACGTTTTCGGCATCACGTTTGATATTTGTCGCTTCGTTTTCACGAGACTTTACGCGGTCACCCTCCTCAGAGATGCCACGCTCACGCTCGTCAAGAAACTCTTCTCGTTTTGCAAGTCGGTCCTCGGTTTTCTCGAGTCGTTCTTCGCGCTCTAACAATGGTGCCAGTCGTTCTTCCTCAAAGCTTTCTGCGCGCCCTTCGGCTTCACGTATCATCTGGTCAGCACGCTCACGCGCCTCAAGCATTTTTTGCTTCACTTCAAGCTCAAGGGACCCTCGTTGTGAGAGGGAAATAAGCCAACGCAGTACATAGCCAAGTGCAATGCCAGCTAACCCTGAAAAGGCAAGCAAGGACAGTACTAATTTTATAGACATATCAAACTAAAATTTCACGCACATTTTTAATAACATACATCAAGTCGATATCAGCGGATACTCATTCGTCGCGGTCCCGTCATTCGTTGCTGGTGTGTTCAGTATAACATATTGACTTAATACAAAACTATTTTCTTTTATATACGAGTATCAACAAGCATCCTTTGACAACATCATTGAGAAAATAAACCTAATCCTTATTTAATCCTATAGGACTTTTTATGGAACGGGAAAGGAAACGGAAGGAAGTATGTACGAATGGATACGAGTGAGGACTCGTGTCTAGCAACCTCTTTCGTAGGTAAGTAAATATGTCACATCTATTTTTTACAATTATTTCAACAAGGGAGAGGTACGCGAGTATCCACAGGGCGTGCTACTCGCTTTCTGTCTCCTAGACAGAAAAGAAGAATAGGTATATATCAAAAGAAGAAGTTTTTTATAGGAGGCAAGAGTGAGTACGAAACCAGCATGGAATTGGGAGAACACACAGTGTATGCACGCTCTCTATCAAGCGATGCTTGTATCAAATTTCTGCGGAGAGATTGGAAAAGAACTGAACAAGTCATTTCGACCCTCAAACGACAATCCTGATGGAATTACTCGAAGTGTGCTCCTTGGCGGTTTCCGCAGAGGACGAGCCCACAAAGGTCTTGTTCGTGTGGGCTACGACAAAGCACAAGTTGAAATGTTGCTTCGGAAATTTACCGAAGAGAGTACGAAACGAATAGCTCGTACGAGGCGAGTCATTTCGAGAAATGTTGCTCGAAAACCAACTGCCCCACTCTACAAAAAATACAAAGTAGCTCCGTCTCTTGGTACAGAAGCCTCTGCGTCAGAAGTGAACGCAGAAGAGTTGGAACCGCTTCGTTTTGAAGGCGGTGCTCTGGCGAGTGTCAATACACTCAACGACAGCATGTGCAAATATCCCATTGGTCATCCTGGCGAGAAAGGTTTTGCGTTTTGTGGACGAAGTTCGCTCAATCGAAGCCCGTATTGTGCTGACCACACACGACTTTCATATCAGCCAAAAACGGGAAGCAGAAAGATGAAAAAAGTACGTGCTGACGTTGACGAGCTTCGTCGACTACAGCGACTCGAAAGAACATAAAAACAAAACGGCGCGAACAACTGTTTGCGCCGATTCTTTTATCGTTTTTTATTTTCCTTTGGCATGATTTTTACGAAGAGAGCTCACGTAAAAATCATGCATAAGTGTTCAAGTAAGACTGAGTAGCAGTCTTACTTTCCCTTATACACCGTATCAACCAGTCCGTATTTCTTTGCTTCGTCAGCAGTCATGAAGTAATCGCGCTCGACGTCTTTTTCAACCTTTGCAAGGGTCTGTCCTGTTGCTTTCGAGAGAATGCGGTTCAAACGGTCTCGTGTTGCAAGAATGTGCTTTGCTGTGATTTCAATGTCAGTTGCTTGTCCTTGTGCACCACCCCACGGTTGGTGAATCATGACCTCGGAGTTGGGAAGTGCATAGCGTTTACCTTTCTCGCCAGAAGCCAAGATGACCGCGGCGGCGGAGGCCGCGATACCAACACATACCGTTGAGACAGGTGGTTTGATGTGATTCATCGCGTCAAGAATGGCAAGACCTGCAGTGACCGAGCCACCAGGGGAGTTTACGTAGAGGGAAATATCTTTTTTCGGGTCTTCTGATTCAAGGAACAGAAGTTGAGCAATGACTAAGTTCGCCATGTCGTCCTCAATAGGTCCGCCGAGAAAGATAATGCGTTCTCGAAGAAGGCGTGAGTAAATATCATACGCACGTTCGCCAAATTGCGACTTTTCTATCACCATCGGCACAAGCATTGATGAGCGCGTTGTTTCTTTCATAGTGAAGGCATAGTATCAGAGATATGTCTTTGAAAAAAGTGGTGCATAAAACACAAACACCCAGCACAAAGCGGGGTGTTTGTGTTTCCGTGAAAAGGTGACTACTGGGCTTCGAACGCAGCGTCGAGTTCTCCAAACGCTCCGTCGAAGTTTGTATCAAACTCGTCAGGAGTTTCGGCTTGAAGATCTGCTTCGATGTCGTTCGGGTCTGTTGAATCTCCCTGTGCTTCAAGCGCGCCAAGAGACTCTTCTGCTGTCTGCGGTTCTTGTGCTACTCTCTCTCCCCAGAAATACAGTGCGCCTACGACAATAGCAATCAAAATGATAAGAATTGCCAAAAGTCCACCGTACGAGGGTTTGTTTTTTGCGGGCAGAGTTGAGGAAGGAGGAGTCGTTGGAGCTGTCGTGTTTGTCATGTTTGGTTCCATAGGTATCAAGTGTACTGTTGATTAATTGCTTTCGCTATCGTCGTTTGTGCCTTCTCCTCCGTTTTGCGCGTTCGGAAGAGAGGTAATAACGTCAACAAGGGCTGTATGTGCCTCTCGGATAGCTGTTTTTGTAGTTTCCGCGAGGGGCTTCACCTCTTTGAGTTCTTCGCGTGGCTCCTCTGAACCGAGAGCTTGGGCAACCGCCTCTTTGAGGTCCTCAACTGCAACTTCTGCCTCGTCAATTTCAATGTTCGCATCTGCAAGGCTTGCTTCTGCCTCGCTCGTATCTACTCCTCTACTTTTGAGAACATCAATGCGAGCTTGAATACGCTCTGCCAATTTGTTCAAACGGTCAATCATTGCATCAAGAAGAGAGGCAACGTCCTCTGCGCGCTTGAGTACAAATTCTTTCGCACGCTCTGAAAGGTTTGCTTTCATGAGTGCAGTGGTTGATGCAAAGTGCGCTCTACGCTCTGCAATATGCTCTTTTACTTCTTCTCGATGCTCTGTAAAATTTTCACGCATCTCATCTCGTTTTTCCACACGGACCTCTCTCTGTTCTTGGCGCTCTTGAAAGAGCCCTCCAAGAAAGCCTGGGCGCGTAGGCGGAGTTTCATTTTCCTCGGCGTGCACAGGAACAAAAAGTGCAAGTAAAAGAAGAAAGACGGGGATATGCATCTTGTTCATATAGGGTATTTAGGTGAATAAACCACAGGGGTGGTGGCGTAAGTATATCGCGTCTTCACTTTTTTCCGCCACCAGTCCCTACGCACAAAAAAACGCCCCTCAGAGGGGCGTTTTTTTGTGCGGAATTTTATTTTTTCGAATCAGCGTACATACGACCTCCTTTTTCAAACGCTTTCTGCGCCTCTTCTTTTCCTTTGAAACCATTAATCACAACCCCATTTCCTTTTCCTTTAAGTTCTTTGTAGGTTTCAAAAAAGTGCTGGAGTTCTTTGAGCGTGTGTTCGTTAATGTCCGTAAGGTCTTGCACATCATCCCAACGTTTGTCGTCTACGGGTACCGCAATAATTTTGTAGTCGTTCTCTCCTTCATCAATCATTTCCATGATGCCTACAGGACGAGCGCGCACCAGAATACCAGGAAGTACAGGGAAGGTAGCAAGAATAAGTACATCAAGCGCATCTCCATCGTCCCAAAGTGTTTGCGGTACAAATCCGTACTCACAAGGGTAGGGCGCAGCCGAGTAGTTGGCACGGTCAAGAGCAATTAGTCCTGTTGCCTTGTCTATTTCATATTTGTTGGAAGACCCTTTTGGTATTTCAACAATAACGTTCATTTCATCTTTGCTTCCTGCGGGAATATCGTGATAGAGATCCATAGGTAAATATTATGCCTCATCTCGAGACTCTTTTTGGTCAACAAGTGACTCTTCTCCACTCTCGCCTTTTGCAAGCTCTTCTTCTGCTGAAAGTACGGTTGGCGTTTCGGGAGTTTCAAGTACCACTTCGCTTGGGGTTTCAGTTGGTGCGGTGTCCGATATTTCTGTATCTGCGCTTTCAGTTTCAACAACAGTTGCCCCTCCAAGAGATTTGATGTCTATGTTCCATCCGGTGAGTTTTGCTGCAAGACGTACATTTTGTCCGCCTCGACCAATAGCAAGAGATTGCTGATCTTCAGTCACGGTGACGGTTGCACGACGCTCAGCTTCGTTGAGCTCCACTTCTGCAACAGTTGCAGGAGAAAGAGATTCCTTGATAAAGCTCGACGGGTCTTCTGACCACTCGATAATATCAATGCGCTCTCCTCCAAGCTCACTCATCACGGTTGAAACACGTACTCCACGTTGTCCAACCAAAGAGCCAACAGGGTCTACGTGTGGGTCAATAGAGGCAACGGCAAGTTTCGTTCGACTTCCTGCTTCACGCGCAATATTTTTTATCTCAATGGCACCCGTTGCTAGTTCAGGCGCTTCAAGCTCAAAGAGTTTTACGACAAACTTTGGATTTGCACGAGAAAGTCTCAGGTACACTCCACGGAACCCCTCATCTACCGTATTAAGGTATGCACGAACACGCTCTCCGGTTCGGTAGCGTTCTCCTGGAATTTGCTCTTCGTAGGGAATAACACCAGTAGCTCGTCCAAGGTCAATGTAGAGTGAGCCACGCTCTGCGCGCTGTACGACACCAGAGACGATGTCTCCTTTTTTGGTACCAAACTCCTTCAAAATAGAGAGTTTTTCCGCTTCGCGGATTTTTTGTATAACCACCTGCTTTGCTGTTTGTGCCGCAATGCGACCAAAGTCATCTTGACTCTCAAGAGGGAAAATAATCTCACTTCCAAGCTCAGCATCGCGCTTTATACGGCGAGCGTCTGTAAGAAGCATGTGTTTTTCTGCATCATATCGAGGAAGTTCTCCCTCAGGAGTTTCGTCATGTTCTTTGTGCGGGTGAAGTGGCTCTGCTTCCTCTTCCTCGGGAGTTGGAAAGCGAACCATGGTTTCGTCCACCACCGTTTTTACTTGTTCAAAAGATACCGTACCAACGCTCATGTCGAGCTTTGCGCGGACAACCTGTCCTCGTTTTCCGTACTCTTTTTTGTACGCAGTAGCCATGGCGCTTTCAATGGCCTCTACCATGGTGTCGCGACTGATACCTCGCTCTTCGAACTCTCCGAGCACTAATTGAATTGTTTTAAGGTCTAACATATGGAATGTGTATGTCTTACTAAAAAGAAATGTCCGCGGGTGCGGACGTTTCAGATAGAAAAAGCATACTATGAGGTAGTTCTTGCGTCAAGGAGGAGTGTTGATGTCGTCAATCCGTGTGTGAGGGTTGTTGGGCGTTACTAGAGAGGTAAATAATAAAGGAGCCTAAGCTCCTTCAGTTTTAAATCGGTACTCTTGTCGGTACCTATTGTGATTGGATCACCTCCTTCCAGTATGCCGTGGCGCCCTTCCTCCTCGGCGTTTCAGGTGGGTGTACTTAAGTCTCATTCGAAACCTCCTTTCACGTTTGTAGTATACCTTGCTCCGTGAACTCATTTCGGTACTTGGTGCAACTTCATTCTGAAATGAAAGTAGTAATGCGTTATACTTTATAAAGCATGCCCAGTAGGACAACTTCGGATACATTCTTTTTTGCGCGACTAATCGATTGTCGTGATTCGTTCAATGGTGTCCTACGGGGAATAATCACAATAAATGTTGCGCAGAATGAAAACTGCGCAATCCGAAGTTGTCCTCACTGGGTATGAAGGTTTCTGAAAACGAACTCAAAGAATTCATCATCGACTCGGGACTCGTGTCTCGAAATGATGTTGAAAGTGCTTCTGAGGAAGCCGTAAAACGAAAACAATCAGTGGGGGATATTTTGCTTGCGCAAGGAGCACTCACCGGAGACGCACTCAGACGCATCAAAGCATACGTGCTCGGCATTCCGTTTGTAAATCTTAAAGATAAAAAAATTGACACAGAGATTCTCTCCTTGATTCCTGAGCCCATCGCACGCACGCACAGCATCATTGCATTTCGAAAAGAAAACGACAGTCTCGAAGTGGCAATGCTTGATACGGAGGATATGCCCGCAATCGATTCAGTTCGAAAAAAGACAGGGCTCAAAATCCTTCCACGACTGACTGACGATGAGTCAATAAAAAATGCGCTTATACAATATCAAAAATCTCTCAAAGAAGAGTTTGGAGAGCTGATTGCGGTTGAAGCAGGCAAGTTGAAAATAATAAAAGAGGGCACAGAAGCTGAGGTAAGCGGGGAGGACTTGAAAAAAATGGCAGAAGATTTGCCTATTATTCGCATCGTTGACACCCTAGTGCGTCACGCCATTACGCAAGGCGCATCCGATATTCATATTGAACCAATGGAAACGGAAGTGCTGGTGCGCTATCGCATTGACGGTATTTTGCATGACGCGATGACGCTTCCAAAAATCGCAGCAGCAGGCATCACGGCTCGTATAAAAGTGCTCGCAAACTTGAAACTCGATGAAAAACGTCTCCCGCAAGACGGTCGTTTCAAAATGGAAACAGAAGGAGAAAAAGTGTCGTTCCGTGTTTCTCTTCTCCCTATCTACTACGGTGAGAAAGTGGTGATGCGACTACTGCGAGAAAGCAGTGATGGGTTTACGCTTGAAGGTCTTGGTTTTCATGGTACAGGACTTGAACGTATCCACCAAGCAATAAAAGGAACGACAGGAATTATTTTAGTGTCAGGTCCTACAGGTTCTGGAAAAACAACAACACTGTATACGATTCTTGATATTTTAAACACGCCTGACGTAAACATTTCAACCATTGAAGACCCGATTGAGTACCAGATGAAGCGCGTAAACCAAACACAGGTAAACCCTGTCATTGGATTTACCTTTGCAAATGGTTTACGCTCACTGCTTCGCCAAGACCCCAACATCATCATGGTCGGAGAAATTCGAGACGGAGAAACCGCATCGCTTGCGATTAATGCAGCACTCACAGGACACCTCGTGCTCTCAACTATCCACACCAACTCCGCAACAGGTGCGATTCCTCGCCTTATTGATATGGGTGTTGAACCGTTTCTTCTTGTTTCGACACTTCGTGCGGTGGTAGGACAGCGACTGGTACGACGCTTGGCTGATGAGAAAAAAGAAGAGTACAAGCTCACAAAAGCAGAGCGAGAAAAAGTAACCAGTGAAGAAAATTTTGGAGCAGCATTCAAAGCACTTCAGGACGAAAAAATCGTTAAGGCAACAACAAAATTGGAGAGTGTTTCATTTTACAGACCAAAGGGAGGACCTGAAACCGAAGAGGCGTACAAGAGTCGTATTGGTATTCATGAAGTGCTCCATGTGTCTTCGGCCATACGCGAACTGATTATTAAAGGAGCAAACTCAGACCAGATAGAGGCGCAAGCAAAGAGTGAGGGTATGCTGACGATGCTTGAAGATGGTCTGTATAAGAGCGCAAAAGGAATTACCTCTCTTGAGGAGGTGCTTCGTGCCGTGTCGGAATAGCATAGAAAAGCCCCGCGATTTTTATCGCGGGGCTTAGTTTTATCTTCTCCTCAAGAAGCTGTTGGACTGAGCAACTTTCATAAGAGAGAAGGCGTTCGGTACAGTTTCAAGGCGATATATCACTTCTTTTTCAATTTTCGTTATGCCACCAGCTTTCTCAAAGTGTGCTCGTAGTTTTTGAAACGCAATTTCTGCGTCATCTGGGTTTTCTAGAAGCAGTGTCCAGATACGTTCTCGAGTCGTCCATACTTCGTAGAATCCTGCCGCCGTTAGTCGCTGATCAAGTGTATCTCCAATGTGTGAGCGCTCTCGTGAGCGAAAGATATGAATATCTGCCCCTCGCTCTGCTTTCACAAATTCTGGACGATGCAGCGGAAAACGCTTGCGTGCTTCGTACGGACGCTCGGTGAGTTCAGTAAAGCGAACGACGCTTTCTTCAGTCACTTCTTCACACTCTACATATCCGTTCATCTCTTTTTCGTGCTCAAGATACATGAGCGCGATATCGAACATCTCCTCTGCTTCTTTGCGGGAAGTAAACTTCAGAGTATAGATTTGAAGCTCTGTGGACTCTCTAGGTCCACGCAGAAGGTTCATGCTTGGCGTGAAGTTATTCGTGCGCCACAAGAGCTCAAGGTTCATCGGCATCTTTTTGCCAAAATGGTTAACGTGCAGATGGAATTGGCTAGTCATCAGCTTTTCCTTCTTAGTAGCTTCCACTACCAGAAGTATTTTCATACAGGTATTGACAAAAGTAAACACTTAATCTAATCTTTTAAATAATTAAACTATCAGTTTAATATAGCTATGATTCCTAACCCCTATGAGCAAAAACAAAGCCCAGAAGGGGTTATTTTAGAGATTTTGTCTCGCAAGGCGGGTATTTCAAGTAAGGAACTCTATGATTTTTTCCTCGCAAAATACAAGACAGGAATGACTCTCCAGGGTTTTTATAAAGTGCTTCGTCAGCTCTTACAAGATAGGGTAATAGTGAAAAGTAACGGTACTCTTTCCTTATATAGCGCATGGGTGCAAAACCTCGTGACCTTTGCAGAGCGTGCCGAACAGACATATCTCTCAAACGAACTTTCAAAAGCAACTATCGTGCTCGATGAGGGGGAGACCAGCCACTACACTTTTGACCGTGTTACTGAAATGGACACGTTCTGGGACCATGCACTTCTCACGGTCGCCTCCTACTATAGCGACGCTCCTCACGAGAATAAAAATGCGTATAGTAAAAATTATTATGCATGGATACAGCTTTTGCGAACCAACGGATCGGTACAGCTCGCAAGCCTGTACACGCAAATGGATATGTCGTGGTTTATGGCGAGCGGTTCACACTCTTTTTTAAATCGCATTGTGTCACAACAGCATACTGCTCCGAATTTCTTTTTTACGCTCTATGAAAAACTAGAAGGGTATGGGGAAGGGGAGGATAATTTCCACGTTACGGTACTTGGAGATTTTGTTTTTGAAACGAAAGTACCGAACTATATATTCAAGATGATAAAAGCGAAGTACGAAAGCATTAAAACCTTTTCTGAGTTCAACATAGATGAAATGCAAGGTCTTATTCATCAGCCAGGCAAAACCACTCTCACCATTAGTCGTGATAGTGTTCGGGCTGAATCAATTCGGAAGGAGATAAAAGCTTTATTTCCGGAAATCCATAATTAAAATCAGGCTCTATTCAAGGCCTGTCCCCCCTAAGGCCAAGCCTTAGGGGGGACTCACTGAAGGAAGCCCACTGAAAACGAAATGTGCAACACCAGGTGTTGCACATTTCTATTTCCAAAAGACGTGTAGTTAAAAACACGCACTATAGTTATATAGTGCGTGTGCATTTATTCACTAAAGAAACTAAAAGATTCGACGACGACGTCTTTTCCTTTGAAATTATTTTTCAGCAGTTCTTCAAGCTTAGAAAGTGCTTCTTCGTCTTTAATTGGGAACGGAAGAGAAGCGAGAACAACTCGAGATTCGGCTGCTTCGAACTCTTCGGTTTTTCCAAAAAATCTTCGAACTCTTGTTCCCACTTTATACGTGACGAGGTACTGATACCACCGTCCCCGATACAACTGCGGATCTTCAATGCGAAGTCTCTCGTCAAGCATGAGCTTCTTCCTTCTTCTATCATGGAGTGTAGCACGAAGCATTCGCACGCGCATGCTACTATTTTTGGAGGATGAAATTTCGTGTCACAGTAAAAAAAGAGAATGGTACTGAAGAAAAGCGCGTTGTCAGCGCGCCTTCACGCTTTGCAGTGTATGCCGACGTTGAGAAAAGCGGCGGGATGGTGGTCGCTCTTGAAGAGGGGGTAGGTGGCTTAACGCTTCCATCATGGATGAACATCAGCATCACGAGTGGCGTCAAGACAGAGGAGCGCATTGTGTTTACAAAAAACCTTGCCGCCATGCTCACCGCAGGACTCACACTCTCTCGGGCACTCTCCGTTATCGAGCGTCAAACGAGCAATAAAGGGTTAAAAAAAATTGTGCAAGATTTGCAGGAAGAGGTAAAAAAAGGAAGCTCGTTTTATGAAGCACTTTCGCGTCATAAAAACATTTTTTCCCAACTCTTTATTTCGATGACGAAAGCAGGAGAGGAGTCGGGAACCTTGGCCGAGAGTTTGCGCGTGGTGGCAAAGCAGATGGACAGGTCATTTACCCTCACTCGAAAAATTCGTGGGGCAATGATTTATCCCGCCATTATTATCTTTGCCATCATTGTGATTGGAATACTGATGATGATTTACGTGGTACCAACCCTCTCTGCAACCTTTAAAGAACTTGGCGTTGCGCTTCCCGCGTCAACGCAAGCGATTATTTCAGCATCCGACTATATGGCGAATCATGCCATTCTCGTATTCACCTTCCTCATTCTTGCAGTCGTAGCACTTCTTGCGTTTCTTAAAACAAAAATTGGAGGAAATATCGTGCTAGCAGTTGCACTTCGTATTCCTGTGATTAGCACCCTTGTGCGCGAAACGTTCAGCGCGCGTGTGGCGCGCGCACTCTCCTCACTCCTTTCTTCAGGGGTGGAGATGTTGAATGCTATTGCTATTGCCGAGGAGGTGGTAGGAGATAATGTGTTTGGAAAAGTGGTACGAGAAGCAGGAACACGAGTCAAAAAAGGAGAAACACTTTCCATTTCTTTTGTTGAGCACTCACGTCTGTATCCTGTGTTTATGGGGGACATGATTGCGGTAGGAGAGGAGACGGGGCAGGTGGCAGGCATGCTTTCACAGGTTGCTGAGTACTATGAAAATGATGTAGAAGAAGGAACAAAGGACCTCTCCACCATTATCGAGCCGGCGCTCATGCTTATTGTGGGTGCTGGCGTCGGTGTCTTTGCGGTTTCTATGATTTCTCCGATTTATTCCTTGTCTTCTCAAATATAAGTATACTAGTGTGGCATGACCAAAAACACACCACCAAACACTCCACAGCGTGCCATTAAAACTCCTGAGCTTGCTGACCCTCGTTGGAACGACCCATACGAAATATTTGGTCTGGTAAAAGGGCAGTCTGTGCCAGATAAACTGACATTGCGCGGGAAGCAGAGAGTTTTCGTAAAGAAATATCATCCAGACTCTATTTTGCATGAGGACTCAAAAGAACAAGAACGGTTACGTGCCATTGCAACCGAAAAACTTAAACGAGTAAACCTGGCGTATGATCTTCTGACGAACCAAGAGACTCTGCGAAACTATAACGCAGGAACAAAAGACCTTTTTGGCTCACAAGTGCATGAACCTCCTCGACCTCGATATTCGTATACGCCACCACCACCTCGCCCAGCGGCTACCAAAAATACAAAGAACGCAGGGCACAAAACACTTGAACAGCAAGTATTGGAGCTTAGTCTTGACTACGGGTCGTTTCTTAAAGCATTGAATAAGATGTTAGAAATACTACAAGAAGGCTCCCCTGAATTGCTAAAATCAAATGCAAAGCGTGTCCAGGCATGTATAAATATTAGTATCTCCTTCGCTCACAAGCTTGAGCAACTACAGGTGCGTGTGAGCGACTATCCGAGCCAGAACAGAATTCATGTACTGCAGCAAGCACTCACAAAAAATACTAAGGAACTTTCAGAGTCGTTTGGTCGCTCTCTTGCAAAGCTTTCTTCAAAAGACTCCATTCATATCTATGTTGAAACAGTTTCTGGGGTTACTGCCAACTCTTCGGTTCTGGGCACGCACTTTATAGAAAGAATAGGGCTTGCGTTTAAGGTTGCATTTTTACAAACATTAAAAAAAGCAACAAAAAAAGAGCTGGTGGAGCTAGAACAGATTTTACTTACGCGCGAGAAGAATACAGGACGTCTATCAAAAACTCTTTCCTTTTGTCGTTCTGCGGTAGAGAAAAAACGGAAGGAAAAGTGGTTTTGACAGGGCGCTCTGGTAAAAGCACAGAACAGGAGTACGCTACCATCACTCTCAGCAGGAGAAGAAAAGGAGACGCTATGAGAGAGGATAAATTCTGTCCGAGAGCCGTAACTCCCTCGACCGCCAACTATCGCTCGAGTGAGAAGTCTAACGTGTGGTCAACACTTGATGAGGTCGAGTGGCTTACTCGTCTTGCAAGAGACAACTCGTTTGCATTTTCACAGTACAAACGAAATTTCTATCATCGCACCAATTGGCGAGGAATGAATCCAGCATACATCGCACACCATCTTGGACTTGCATGGCCAAAACCACCAGAGGCATAACACTATCGCGGACATCTTATACGGTGTCCGCGTCTGTATGAAGGGGGAGTTACTGTTAAAATGCGTATATGCGTTCCTTGCGTGGAGTCTCTTTAGTTGATGTGCTCGTAGGTTCAGCGATTTTCCTCGTTGTGTTTGTTGCACTTTTTGGAATTTTGCGTGCGTCTGTTTCAGTATCGGGCCTTGCAAAGGCGCGAGCGTCCGCAACAGCAATCGCATCTGCACAGATAGAATATATCCGTTCTCTCGACTACGACGCGGCTGGTACGGTGGGCGGTATTCCAACAGGTGCTATTCTACAAAATCAAGAAGTAACGCAGGCAGGCACCACCTTCAATGTTCGAACATACCTTATATATAAGGACGACACAGCAGATGGAACGGGGGGCGCAGACAGCAACGGTGTTACCACCGACTACAAAATTGCAAAAGTAGTCGTGTCTTACACTATTGCGGAAATTTCGCGGGACGTGACCCTTATAACAAACATTTCTCCCCGAGGACTGGAAACAACTGCGGGAGGAGGTACGCTCCGCATCACGATTGTTGACGCGCTGGGACTTCCTGTAGCGGGTGCCACGGTGCGTGTGGTAAATGACACGCTTGGCTCTCCAGTAGACATCACGACGTTTTCAGATATTTCAGGAACCGTGCTCTTTGGGGGAGCGCCTGCTTCAATCGATTATGAAATTTTTGTTTCAAAAACAGGATACTCGTCAGCACAAACCTATGAGCGTGACTCGACAAACGTAAATCCAACCCCTGGATTTCTTACTGTTGCTGAAGGGCAGACAACAACGGGCACCTTTGCCGTTGACGTTCTCGGTGCACTGACCATACAAACATTTGCACCGCCAACCACCGAAACGTTCGAAGACTCCTTTGCTGATTTTTCTAAACTCTACTCACGTACTGGTACCGACGTGTCTGTTGGTTCCCTCGTTCTGGAAGGATCTCCGCCAAGCTACACTGCAAGTGGAAGTGCGGTCTCTTCAACGACACAGCCAACCTATCTCTCTGCATGGACGAGCGCTTCAGCTGAGTTTTCGTTACCAGTTGGAACACAAGCAACGTTCCATATCGCAGACGGCAATGGCACATTGCTTCCTGATACTGCACTTACTGGCAACAGTACTGGTTTTACGAGTACGGTAAACCTTTCAAGTGTGTCTGTAGTGACGTACCCCGCACTCTCACTTGTTGCCACTCTTTCAACCTCTGACGGAAACGTCACCCCAGAGATACTTTCATGGGAACTAAGTTACTCTGACGGTCCCACACCAATACCGAATGTGTCGATTACGCTGACTGGTAGTAAAACCATCGGTTCAACATCTGGAGGTGCTTCAATTTACAAAACAACTATTGCAACGACCACCGACAGCTCGGGTACGCGTAGTATGTCGATTGAGTGGGATTCGTATACGCTCAGCGTTACGGGATTCACCGTTCAAAGTGAAGATCCTGTCTCGCCGTATGAGCTGCTGCCAAGCACAAGCGTAACAGGCACACTTATTCTTACGCCATGAGCACGTCACTTCATCGCGGATTTACACTCGTCGAAATGTTAACGGTGGTTGTTATTATCACCACGGTCACGGGAGCTCTTACCTACGCAATAGTAAATGTGTATCGCAACAATGCGTATATTTTCGAATCAACCGCAGCGGTTGAAAACGCGAGACGCGGTCTCTCGCTCTCGCTCGAACATATTCGAGAAGCGTCCTACGCGGATGATGGCAATTATCCGCTTGGTAGCATTGCAAGTACGAGCATCACTTTTTACTCAGACATTGATGAAGACGGAGGTGTTGAACGTGTTCACATCTATGCACTTGATAATACGTTGTATCGCGTCATGACAAACGCGGGAGGGAATCCTCCGTCGTACACAGGACAAACCCCTGCAACCTCAACCATCGCTTCCTATCTTCGAAATGGACCAACCGACGATATCTTTGTGTATTATGACGACACTGGTGCCGAGCTTCCCGCAATTTCTACAAACCTTGGAGACGTGCGGAGTGTTGCAGTCACCATTATGACAGACTTAAATCCAGATCGAGCACCAAACGTACTTACGCTCACGGGAAGTGCGACCCTGCGTAATCTTCGCGATGAATAACATGAAAAAAACTCCTCATCGTGGATATTTGATGCTTCTGGCGATTGTGTACGGCACAGTATTTTTAACCGTGCTTGGCGGATTGACTATGTTCGTTCTCTCAAGCAATCGTCTGCAAACACATAACGCGTCCTCTGCCGAAGCGTTCTCTCTTGCTGAGGCAGGTCTTGAGTACTATCGCTGGTTTCTCGCACACTATCCAGATGATATTCAAAACGGAACAGGGCAACCAGGGCCCTATGAAATTACCTACAATGACCCTGAAGCAGGAGTGGCTGGCACAGTGTCGCTTTCTGTCACGGGAAACCAGTCGTGTGGAGAAGTTACTTCAGTTGATATTGAGGCTACAGGTGCTCCTGAAAGTGCTCCAAGCGTAACGCGGACACTTTCAGCACGTTACTCTCGGCCATCAGTGGGAGCGTATTCATATATTTTGAATGACAGTGTGTGGGCCGGAGCTGACCGTGTCATTCTTGGTCCGTATCACAGCAATGGAGGTATCCGTATGGATGGAACATCAAACTCTCCCGTGACCAGCTCGGTGGACACGTGGAATTGCACCACTAACTATGGATGTAACCCTGCAAACGCGTCTGCTGACGGTGTCGTTGGTAGTGGACCAAATCAAAACCTTTGGAGTTGGGAAGAACCGCAGGTGGATTTTGGCGCTATTTCTGCAGACTTTGGAACACTCAAAACACTGGCGCAAGCCGAAGGGGTCTATTATCCACGATACAGCTCGGGAACAAACCAAAACAGTGTAAATTATTGGCGCGGGTATCATATTCAGTTTAACGCAGATGACACCATGACCGTTCGTCGCGTGAGCAATCTTACAAACCTCACGGTCACTCCTGTGAATTCTGCAGATGATACCGACGATTGGGTACTTATTTCCGGAAGTAGTGCGTACGAAACCCGTGCCCTACCTTCTGACTGCGGACTTATTTTTGTTGAAGACCATGTCTGGATAGAGGGAACGATTCCATCTAAGGTAACACTGGTTGCTGCAAACGTAGTAAACGCAGGAGTAGAGCCAAACGCGTATCTTTTAAATAACATCTTGTACGAAAACACCGACGGCACAGACGGACTAACAGTTGTTGCCGAGCGAAACGTACTCATTTCTCCAAGTGCGCCAAACACCATGACTCTCAACGGTATTTTTATCGCTCAAGGCGGGGCATTCGGTATCAATGCGTATAGCAACTGTACCTATGGACCAAAAACAGGTACGCTCACGATTCTAGGCACAACGGTTTCAAGCAAGCGAACAGGAACAAAGTGGAGTAGTTTCTGCGGAGCGTACAACCGAGGGTTTCAAATACGTGTCGACTCCTTTGACCGCCATATGGCAAATGACCCTCCTCCGTTTACACCACTGGTCTCCGAAGACTACGAGTTTATCGACTGGCGAGAAGAGTAAAACAGGATTCCCTCAAGAGGGCGTTCTGTTTTTTATAAACTTGGTATGATGTAGCTATGCTTATTGTTGCTAATTGGAAGGCGTACGTAGACACAAGAGAAAGAGCGAAAAAATTATTTGCGGTCGCTAAACGGCTCGCAACGTCAGTCAAAAGAGTAAAAATTATCCTTGCGCCGTCTGCGCCGTATCTCGGGCTCCTTGCAATAGGAAACCGCTCCAGAATACTTTTTGCAGGACAGGATATTTCAACCACAACCATTGGTTCGGCAACAGGAGAAGTGACTGGAACATCTCTTAAAAATGCGGGAGCAACGCATGTGATTATTGGTCACTCTGAACGGCGCGCCCTTGGCGAAACAGATGAAATAATTCGTGACAAAGTGCGACGCGCTATTGCAAACGGACTCTCGCCCATTGTGTGTGTAGGAGAAACAGAGCGTGACCATGACGCCAGGTATCTTATGTTTATCAAAAAACAAATCGCAAGCGTTTTTGCACCACTCTCTCCGCAAGAACGTATGAAAGTTGTTGTCGCCTATGAGCCAGTGTGGGTTATTGGTAAAAGTGCACACGATGCGCTTCCTGAGCGCGAGCTCGGCGAAATGGTTTTGTATATTAGAAAAATTCTCGGTGAATACTTAAAGGGGAGAAGCGCGCAGAAAATTCCTGTTCTCTATGGAGGTTCGGTTGAAGCGGGAAACATTCGCTCACTTGCGGGCGGGAGTAGTGTGGACGGTTTTTTGGTAGGGCACGCAAGCGCAGATCCAATAGCTTTCACTGCGCTCGTGAAAGCGCTCGTGTAGTACTTCGTACATGAAGAGTGTTCGAAACATAAAAAACCTCGAAAACACAACGGTGTTATTGCGTACGTCACTGAACGCTCCCGTTGAAAACGGAAAAGTAACAGACACGTTTCGTCTCCTGTCTGCACTCGCAACGATTGAATATCTTCAATCTCGCAATGCGCGCGTGGTACTCATCAGTCACATTACGGGGACGGGCACCGAAACACTTCACCCGATGTATGAAGCTCTGAAAGAGAAAATATCGAGACTTTCATTTTGTGAATATTCCATTGGTCCTATTGCACGTGAGACGGTGCGTCGTATGGTTGCCGGCGAAGTGGTGATGCTTGAGAACTTGCGCCGCCATAAAGGCGAAGAAGGAAATGATCCCGCCTTTGCGAGAGAGCTTGCAACTATGGCGGACGTATTTGTACAAGATTCTTTTGACGTGTGTCATCGTGCTCACGCCTCCGTCGTTGGACTGCCAGAACTGCTCCCGTCCTATGCGGGACTAACGGTTGAAAGAGAAGTGAAGGAACTTTCAAAAGCTCGAAAACCAAAACATCCAGCGCTCGCTATTATTGGAGGAGCAAAACTTTCAACGAAAGAACCACTCTTGAAACAACTACTGAAAACCTATGACCACGTATTTGTAGCGGGTGCACTTGCAAACGATTTTATAAAGGCAAAAGGGTATGACGTGGGGCACTCACTGGTGTCAAGCGCAGGACAAGAAAATATTCAGCAACTCCTTTCGCATAAACGACTGATTGTGCCCGTAGACGCAATCGTCGCACCTTTTGGAAAAAACAGAGACGTAGCACGTGTCACCGGTCTTAAAGACATAAAAGAAAATGAGGCGATTTATGACGTTGGTCCGCACACATCAGCTGCACTTATGGAGCTCGCTTTAAAAGCAAAGACGATACTCTGGAGTGGACCTTTAGGGCTTTTTGAACGTGGGTTTATGGACGGCACGCGCGTACTTGCACATGCGGTTGCGGGGCACACACACTCTATTGTTGGAGGAGGAGATACTATTTCCGCACTCGACGAGCTCGACGCTACAAAAGAATTTTCATTTGTCTCAACGGGAGGAGGAGCAATGCTTGATTTTCTTGCGGACGGTACCTTGGTGGGGCTTGAAGCACTTAGATAGAAATATTCGGACGAATACGCTCTCCTTCAGTTTTTAGTTCTTCGTCGCTTGCTAAAGTGCCTTGTGCAAGAGACAGCGGTGCTTTAGTCATTGGATAGAGTCGCACGTGTATGTGTGGCACTTCAAATCCTTCGATAACGACACAGGTGCGAAGAGGCGAGTATGCTTTATCAAGCGCTTTCGCAATGTTTTTTGAAACACGCATCACGTGGTCATAGGTTTCTGCGTTGAGGTTAAAAATATACGGCGTTTGTTTTTTTGTAACCACCAACGTTTGACCTTGTACGGCTGGAAAGCGGTCAAGAATAACAATGACCGTATCGTCTTCGTAGAGAATTTCCGCGGGAAGCTCACGGCGGATAATTTTTGTGAAAATGCTGTCTTCCATTATTGCTAGAATACCGCACGAAATGGGTTTGATACAATCACTTGTACTATGGTTGCTCTTCATGCCCCTCTTGAAACAGCTCTTCGTGAGGAGCTCAAGGAGTATGACGAACTGATTGCGGGACTTCTCTTTCGTCGCGGTATCAGCAATAGAGGAGAAGCACAGGCGTTCTTGACCCCATCATACGAAGACCATCTTGAAGATCCGCTGAAAATGTTGAATATGCCGAAGGCCGTCGCGCGCATTGCTACAGCCATCGACAGTCAGGAACACATTACCGTGTGGAGCGACTATGACTGCGACGGTATTCCAGGGGGTGTACTTCTCCATGACTTTTTGAAAAAGGCAAAAGCAAATTTTAGTAATTACATTCCCCACAGACATGAAGAAGGGTACGGGGTAAACGTGCTTGGTGTTGAGAAGTTGGCGCGCGAAGGAACAAAAGTCATGATTACGGTTGATTCTGGCATTACGGACGTGGAGGCGATAGGGCGTGCGCGTGAGCTTGGTATCGACGTCATCGTGACCGACCACCACTTGCCAGGAGAGGTTCTACCAAACGCATTTGCAATCATTGATCCAAAACAAAAAGGCGAAACGTACCTATTTACGGAACTGTGCGGAGCAGGACTTGCGTGGAAGCTTGTGTGCGGAGTGCTTGCTCACGGATTTTCTGGACGCGAAGACATTCCTCTTGGATGGGAGAAGTGGTTGCTCGACATGGCGGGACTCGCCACTATTGCAGACATGGTTCCTTTGGTTGGAGAAAACAGAGTCATCGCAAAATACGGACTGTTAGTTATGAGAAAATCAGGACGGCTGGGACTTCAGGCACTTTGTAAGGCAGCGCGCATTGACCAGCGCTTTATCACCGAAGATGATGTTGGGTTTACTATTGCGCCACGAGTGAATGCCGCAAGTCGTATGGGAACACCACGCGATGCGTTTGAGTTATTTACCACTGAAGACCAAGCGCGCGCAGACATTCTTGCAAAAGAGTTGGAGCGAGCAAACAGAAGTAGGCGCAGTGCGGCAGCTGCAATCACTCGTGCAGTACATGAGCGACTTGAAGAGCGAAAACTGCACGGAGAATTGTCTGAAGTGATTGCTCTCGGAGACCCCGAGTGGCGTCCGTCTCTCCTTGGTCTTGTTGCAAATACTATTTCAGAAGAACATGAACGCCCCGTATTTTTGTGGGGGCGAGAAGGGGGAGAAGGTCTCAAGGGTTCATGTCGCGCAGGAGTGCCAGAAGTGTCTGTGGTTGATTTAATGAGTGAGGCGCAGGATATTTTTCTTGGGTTCGGCGGACACCGTGCCGCAGGAGGTTTCACGGTGAAAGACAGTGAAATATTCACTCTTGAAGAGCGGTTGTGTACAGCATTTCGTAGTCAATCAAGTGGAACAACACTTCCTTTTACTCAACGTGCTGACGCGGTGCTTGGACTGCGTGACGCAACTCCCGAGGCGCTTCTTCGAGTCTCTCGGCTGGCTCCTTTTGGGGTGGGGAACGAGAAACCCATCTTTGCGTTTTGCAATGTGTCACTTGCAAGTGTTTCGTGGTTTGGAAAGGCAGAAGAACACTTAAAAATTTCTGTAAGCTCAGACGGGTTTGATGCAATTGAAGGAATAGCGTTTTATGCAAAACGAGAATTAGGACCCAAAGTGAAACAGCTTTCACAAGGAGCGATAGTAAACGTGCTTGCAAGTTTGGAGCGAGATCAGTTTACGCGCGGACGTCCCGTACGCCTCCGTCTCGTTTCTGTACAATAAGGTTTCTTGGCGGCACTTCGTTTTGTATTGGAGAGTCTACATGATACTGTCTGCTTTGGATGTTCATCAAAAACAAAAGGAGGTACATCCATGTCAGAAAGTACAGAAACCGAGACAGGGAAGGAAATACCTGACTCGAAACCCATTGCCGCAGGTCTTGCCTTTAGTGGACTGGTTCAAATACGCAACACGGAAGCAACACTGCGCTGGCAAGGGTTCCAGTTTGCTGTTGGTCTCAATATTGCTGGTTGGGGTGCGGTTGGCGTGTGGCTTCTCAACAACCCAACACTGCCTGTACTCCAAGTTATGTTCGTGGTGTGTTTCGGAGCATTAGCAGGTAATCGTGTGTACTTTTCCGTCCTTGCTCGAGATGGAAAATTTATGGGTTTGTGGAACGCAAAATCAATTGAGCTGGAGCAGGCAAATGCCATAGAAGGAGGAGTGAAAATATTTTCTTCTCCCGAGTACCTTGATCTCAAGTCCCGAGCACCGACAATACAGCAAGTATTGCGCCGGACTATTATCTTTGCTAGCGTTGTGTGGGGCCTGGGCGTTATCGGTATCGCCCTTGTTCTTATAAGGAGCGTGCAATGTCAATGTCTCTGATAATGCAAATATGTTCAACACTTCTCCTTGTTGCAGTTCTCTGGTTGGCTTTCGCCCCTTATCGGAGCGAAAAACCACCAAAAGAAGAGTGACGAGAGATTTGGTCGCCGTTTCCAGTAGTGGAGACGGCGATTCTTTTGTTGTTATAATCGGTCTTGATGCACTATATCCTTTACGCTGACGGTGGCGCACGCGGAAACCCAGGACCCGCAGGAGCTGGAGCCGTTGCGTTTGATGCGCTTGGAAAGCGCGTTGTTGAAGTATCCGACTATTTAGGGGAAACGACAAACAATGTGGCGGAGTATGAAGCGGTGTTGCGTGGACTTTCGGCGCTCCTGAAAGAATTTGGAGAAGATCACTTGAAAACAATCGGCGTGCTTGTGAAAATGGACAGCGAACTTGTCATTAAACAAATGAAAGGGGAGTACAAAGTGAAACACCCGAACCTGATAGGGCGACACTTTGAAATAAAAAATCTTCTTGCACGACATTTCGGAAAGGTAGAGTTTGTCCACGTACCGCGTGAACAAAATGCGGACGCTGACGAGCTCGCGAACCGTGCGATGGACCAAAAATTGACAAAAGGATAGTTTTAGAGTCTAGTGGTAGACGAGAAAGGAGGGTTATTTTATGACCCATGTGTTCTTTTACGTTGGTTTTGTTGTTCTTCTTGCGATAGTCGTGACCGTCATGTTCAGAGCAAAGCAAGCCGCTGTTGCGGTTTTCGTGGGTGCTGTGGGCACCTTTGGCATGGTCTTGCCCGTTGCGCGTGAAGCATGCGACACCATTCTTGAAACGGGTCGTATGGAACCAATTGCGGCACTCATTGGCGCGGGCGTCGTTGCTGTCATGGTCGGCGTTTCGCTAGGAGACGCGCTGTGTAACGTAGTTACACAGCGCAAATAATCAAAAAGAACTTCCGCCGTCGACATTCGTGTCGACGGCGTTTTCCTTTTGTACAATACATACATGGATACATTATTTTTTACTGGCATAGTTGGTTTCATACTCGGGGTATTATTTTTTTCATTCGTACCTTTTACGTGGGTGCATGTTGTTTTTGTTTTGATTCTTACGGGTACGTTTTTTGTTTTGTGGTTTGTACAAAAAGCAAGAATCTATTTTGTGTTATTTCTCTGTCTGGGTGCACTTTCTCTTGGCGCCTTTCGTATTTCACTGGTACCAAACGACATCTCCGTTCAGTTTCAAAATCTGTACAACACAAGTGTTTCACTTGAAGGAGAAGTAATATCGAGCGTTGATGTTCGCGAAACAAGTCAACGTATTACGATTGAAATAAAAGAGGGAGAAGCACATGCTCGGGTGCTTGTGGTGGCACCACTGTATCCGTCTGTTCGCTATGGCGAGCATATACATGTAGAAGGGATGTTTGAAAGACCAGAATCGTTCGATGTGTCGGAGGGTCGAGTGTTTAGGTACGACAGATATTTAGCAAAAGACGGAATCTTCGCGATTGTTCCAAATGGATATCTTGAGGTACTCGCCTCGCGGCGTGGAGCGTGGGCACAGATATTCGGTACACTTTCTGATGTGAAAACGGGAGGACTCTCTGCGCTCGGGCGGGCACTTCCAGAACCACAAGCATCTCTTGCGGGTGGACTTATCTTAGGAGGAAAGCAGGGTCTTGGGAAAGAGTTGCTGGATGATTTTATTGTCGTTGGTCTTGTACATATTGTGGTGCTCTCGGGATACAACGTGATGATTGTCGCGGAGTTTGTACTTAAGTTTTTTGGAGTAATTGCTCGTCGTTTTGCAACTATTGCTGCAACTATTTCTATCTTTATGTTTGTGCTCATTGCAGGAGCTGGTTCTGCAAGTATTCGTGCGGGCATTATGGCGGGCGTTGCTCTTTTTGCGCGCTCTACCGGACGCACCTACGATGCATTTCGTGCGCTTGTAGTTGCGGGGCTTTTGATGGTTGTGTGGAATCCCTATACGCTCGTATATGACTACGGGTTTCAACTTTCCTTTATTGCAACCCTCGGTCTGATTTTCGGCACGCCTCTCGTTGAAAAATATCTTTCTTTTATAAAACAAACGTTGTTACGCGAGTTACTTTCAGCAACCATTTCTGCACAAATTGCCGTTCTGCCACTTCTTCTGTATCAAAACGGACTGTTTTCAATCGTTGCACTTCCCGCAAATGTGCTCGTACTCCCGATAGTTCCTTTTGCCATGCTCGCGTCCTTGCTGGCTCTTATTGCTGGAGCGGTCGTGCCACCGCTCGCACCAGTCGTTGCACTTCCTGCATATATTCTGTTGTCTTACATAACGAGCGTGGTTGAAATACTTTCAAAACTTCCATTCGCTTCGTTTTCTGTCCCAGCGTTTCCGTTTGTTCTTGTTATTGCAATGTATGTAGGACTTATCGCATGCGTGTATAAAAAAACACACTGACCAGTCAGTGTGTTTTTCAGAAACCTGTCTGCTACGCAACTCGTTTTTCTACAACACTCCAATTTAGGTTTTCAAAAAATGCTTCGACATAGTTTTTCTTTTCGGCAGGCACATAATCCACCATGAATGCGTGCTCCCAAAGGTCGAGTGCAAGCACGATAGGAAGTCCTGAAAGCTGACCAAGCTCGTGGTCGTTTACAAACGCAGTGTGTAGCGTGTTTGCTACAGCATCAAAATACACCACCACCCATCCAATACCGCGCGTACCCGCCACTTCTTTTATGTGCGAAAGGAAACCATCAACACTTCCGTACTTCTCACTTGCTAGCGTTGCGAGCACGCTGTCACTTGAAAGGGGTGTGGCACCGCCTTCAAGCTGTTCGAAGTAGTATTCGTGCATGCGCATACCATCAAACTCAAATCCGAGGCGACGACGAAGCTCGTTTATCGCGTACGCATTTTTTTCAGCGTCTTCAGTCTTGAAGCGCGCGATAGTGTCAGTGATCAAGTTTGTGTGTTTTACGTACCCCTCATACAACGCGAGGTGCACGTCGATTTGTTTTTTAGAGAGTCCTTTGAGCTCAGGTAGGTTGAATGTGCGGGGGGTGTACGTCATAAATATAAATTAAGTATCGTGAGTAAATTGCACCTATGCAGCTGCACGCATGCTCTCCAGAGGCATGACTTTATGTAGGGCTTTTTTCAAGTCAGTAGAAAATTCGTCTTTATCTAGGAGAACCTGAATTTTCTCGGCGGAGAGAGAGGCAATGCCCAGCGTTTTTAGTTGTTCTTGCCATAAACGGTCTTGTTGAATAAGAACTTTTCGATATGTTGCAACGGCCTCAAGCATCGCTTTACCGGTGTAGCCACCTTTTTTCGTTCCGTGTACTTCACAGTATTCAATAAAGTGATTGAGTTGAAGTCTGGTTTGATACAGCATAAAAAGACCCATAAGCGACTCTGGACGAACAGGTTGACCTGCGCCAAACTCTTTCACCGCTCTAACAGCTCTCTCTCGAGAAAGTCCAAGGATAACCTTTGGAATTTTTAGTCGTATTGTCCCTCCTCGTGTTGGGTCTTGGGGGCCAAGTGGTTTGTAGTGGGTCAAGTTAACAAAACGTCCACCGTCAAGAAGTTTCGTTTTGATATCAAGCAGTTTTCCTTGAAGGTTGATCGCGTCTCTTCCAAAAGTGATGTCAGCAGAAACACCGACCGGTTCAGGATTTTCTATATCTTCAAAATACAAATCGGTACCCGCAATATCGTCGACCTTGCCGGTGAGCTGCGCGCGGATGTTCGGACCCAGTACTCCCTCGTTTACTCGTGCGACCATTGTCTTTTCAATGGCGTCTGAGAGCTTCTTCGCTTCGTATGCTCCAGGACCAAGATTTTTTTCTTTCTCAGCCCAGGTTGTTTCTAATGAATCAATGTGGGCTTGGTATTTTTTGCGCTCGGCTAGCGGAATGGTTTCTTCAAAGTACGGGTCGTCAATGGAAAGGCGTCGGGGCTCGCCGTCAGCGACCCTCTCTATAACTGCTAGTTCTTCGGGAGAAAGAAAAGAGTCTTCACGAGCATTGCGGTTCTGTGCCTTCCCTTGTCCAGGAGGCCAATTCGGATCTCGGGCGTTCATACGTGTATTCTATATGTACATTCCTATGGCGCAACAAAAGAGACGCGGATTTCTTTTTTCTCTCGTCGTTCTCTTTTTACTCAATATTCTTGTTTTCTGCTTCATCTTTCTTGATACAAACGAGCTACAAGTGACCTTTTTAAACGTAGGGCAGGGAGATGCAATTTTTATAGAAAGCCCAACGGGCGCACAAATGCTTATTGACGGAGGCCGTGACCGCTCAGTGCTTCGTGAACTTGGTAAACGCATGAGTCCACTCGACAGAACTATCGATATCGTCGTTGCCACGCATCCAGATGCAGACCATATCGGAGGACTCTCTGGTGTTTTTTCAAACTATAAGGTTTCAAAATACATAACCCCAGATATCGACAGTGAGACAAACACTGCAGAGGAACTTGCATTCAGAGCTGGTAACGAAAAAGGTGTTGAGGTGCTCACTGCGCGAAGAGGTATGAAAATTGATATGGGTGGAGGCGCGTACGCAGACATTCTTTTCCCAGACAGAGATGTTTCTGGCGTTGAAACGAATACTGGCTCGGTCATTATGCGCGTGGTGTACGGCGAAACAGAATTTCTGCTCTCAGGAGACGCACCGCTCTCAATTGAAAACTGGTTAGTGACTCTTGATGGGGAGCGTCTAGAGAGCGACGTACTGAAAGCGGGACATCACGGCTCACGCACCTCAACGGGTGACGCATGGCTCGGGGTCGTGCGTCCAAAGTTTGTAGTGATTTCTGCGGGAAAAGATAATTCGTATGGGCACCCGCACCAAGAAGTGGTCGACAAAGTGCTTGCGACAGGTGCAACACTCCTTTCAACCGTTGACGGCGCTGTCCGTTTCACAAGCAACGGCACGACGCTCAAGAAAAAGTAAATACACACATCACCGTCGATCGTCGGTAATGTGTGTATTTTTAATTAGCATAAACATACGAAGAAAAAGTGAGGTAGAAGATACAAGAAAGAAAAAAGACCGCGGAGGCAGTCTTTTTGTTAGATGATGTTTGCTTTTTTGAGGGTTGCGAACGCTCCGTTTTTCTTAATGTGGCGGAGTCCTTTTACTGAAATATCTACCAACACAACCTTATTTAGTTCAGGTACGAAAATACGACGCTTCTGAAGGTTTGCCTTTCGACGAACCTTTCCAGTTGGGTTGAATTGGGTAGCACGAGTACGGTTGGAGTAGCGTCCTCCAACCTGAGAGCTTTTGCCAGTGATTTCACAACTTCGAGCCATAGTTACGCAAGAGTATCACGACGGAGTATGAGTGTAAATGGGATGTTTTGTTATACTGATATGAACATGGAATCAATGCTGTTTACTATTGTCGTTCTTATCCTCTCAATCATTGTGCACGAAGTGGCGCACGGATGGGCGGCGAACGCGCTTGGAGACCCCACTGCAAAACTTGCAGGACGCCTCACCATTAACCCACTGCCACATATTGATCCGATAGGTTCAATACTTATTCCTGCGATTCTGGTACTGACAAACGCAGGAATGCTGTTTGGCTGGGCAAAACCAGTACCTTACAATCCGTACAATTTAAAAAACCAGAGATGGGGTGAGGCCATTGTAGGAAGCGCGGGCGTACTCACCAATATTCTACTTGCAGTGGTATTTGCTCTTGTTGCTCGCGTTGCGTTTGACGCGGGAAATGAAACCTTTGCATCACTTTCGGCAACGATTTCTTTTGTGAATCTTTTCTTGGGACTCTTTAACCTTATTCCTATTCCACCACTGGATGGGTTCACCGTATTGCGCGGACTCCTTCCCTACAAGTGGTCTCTACCACTCCGACAACTCGAAGAAAGCATGATGCGTGGCGGGCTTTTCTCACTTATTCTCTTTCTAGTGGTGTTTAGTTACTTTCTGGCAGAACCGTTTTTTGCTTTCGTGCAGTGGATATTTGCTCTCCTACTTGGATAAAGAAAAACGACCCTGTATGTACAGGGTCGTTTTAGTTTTAGTGCCGTTTTTTAGGGGAGTCGCCAAACGTTAAGCTTACCGCCCCCATAGCTGCTACGCCCATAAGAAGGCAGAGCATGATAATGAGTTCCAGATCGCTTGCTCGAAACATGTTGGCGGTAGCTTCTCGACTTAAGAGGAGTCCAGCACCAAGAAGCAGGCTCACGAGCGTGCTAGGGAAAAAGAGCGAATCAACATCACGCTTTCGGATCATCCAGTACAGCCCCGCTCCCGCTCCCGCGAGGAGGAAGACGGAAGTTATGCTATGAAACAGAAGACCAGAGATGTTTGTCAAAATCCACTCTGGTTTCCATCCAAGCAGGAGGGCATATATAAGGATAGGAATTCCAAGCACACGAAACAGTATCTTCATGGTTTTAAACAAGCTCCACTATCTTGGTGCATTAGACTACGTGTATATGTTACTTGTCAAATTCCTAAAAAAGAAAGCGATCTTCGCGAGATCGCTTTCTTGAACAAGAACTTCGTCTAAATTGAATGTACTCTTCTAACGCCTGGAAGTGACGCAGCTCGTTTCTTGAATGCTTCAAGATTAAAGACATCGCTATATACAAGTAGCTCAGTCTCAGGACAGCTGGAATTCCCAACTATTACTCGTGTGAGGGTGAGGGGTTTCAGAGTGTCTACCACACTTTCACGCTCGTCTGCACGTACCTGTATTTCAATCGCCATCACGCTCTCCTTGTGTTGGTTGAGCGGGAATCCTAACACAAGTTAATATTTTTTGACAAACCCCTCATATAGTGGTATGAAGTATACGAACGAGAGAGGTTCTTGGGTAGGTATTACAAACCATGGTTAATAATAAAAAAAACGAAAAGACTCGTAAGAACATCATCGTTGATGTATTTTTTGCTTTACTGTTACTTTCTTTCTATGGTTTATCTTGTGTAGGAGTGTGGTACGCGCTCTATGGTAATCAGTTATATTTTATTCTCGCCTTCTTTTTATTGATGGCATTTTTCTCCAATATATTTGCACTGTTTATCGCGTATTTGACTAAGCGACATATATAAGACCATGAAAAATAATCTGTCGAAAAACAGATGGTTAATGAAAACAGCACTATTTTTTGTGCTTTATGTAATAACTATCGGAATGATTGTCGCAACAGTGTTTGTTAAACCAACACCGTATGAAACATATTCTCCACTAAGAATGATTATTATCTTCTTTGCGAGCGTACTTCTAACAAAATATCTCACCTACATGATTGTGAGTCCTTGGCATAATGCTTGGACTGTGTGGACGCGTCGTGTTTGGGCAAAACGTAGACCTGATTTCAAACCGTTAGTCTCTGTATTGGTTCCAGTATGGAATGAAGAAGTTGGAATAGTCAAGACAATTGAGTCAATTGTGGCAAATACTTATGAGCACGTTGAGATTGTTGTGGTGAATGATGGTTCAAAGGATAATTCTGCTGCATTAATTAAGAAATATCAGACACAGTTCGAAGCTCTTCCTGAAAGTGAAAGAAATGGAAAGAGCCTCGTCTATCAATACCAAGAGAATGACGGAAAAGGAAAAGCACTAAACACAGCCATTTCTATCGCATCAGGAGATATTTGTATCTCAATTGATGCTGATTGTATTGTCACAAAAGACACAATCGCAAATTTTGTTGAATGTTTCAGAAATCCAAAAGTGATGGCAGCGGTTGGGAATGTTCGAATTGCAAACACCAAAACCGTTATTGGTCTTATCCAACATCTTGAGTTTTTGTTTTCGTTTTATTTTAAAAAAGCAGACTCGCTTATGAACACCATATATATAATTGGTGGTGCTGCGGGCGCTTTTCGAAAAGAGGTCTTTAAAGAGCTTGGGTCTTACAATACGAGTAATATTACTGAAGATATCGAACTTTCAATCCGTATTCAGGATGCGGGGATGCGCATTGTGTATGCTGATGACGCCATAGTCTACACAGAGGGGGCAAGTGAATTGCGTTCCTTGGTAAAGCAGCGTTTGCGATGGAAACGAGGGCGATTCGAGACATTTAAAGAATATGCTCATATGTTTTTCAGTATTGATAGTAAACATAACAAACTATTAACATTTTTGCTTTTGCCACTTGCGCTGTTTGCTGAACTACAGCTGTTGTTCGAGTGTTGGTTTCTCATTTTTCTATATGTGTTTGCTTTTTATACAAATGACTACTCGTCATTTATTTCAGGAATTATTGTGGTCAGCTCCATGTTTTTTGTTCAGATGGCTTTTGATGATAAACAAACACGAAAGATATCTTTTTTATTCTTTGCTCCAATCGCATGGCTCCTATTTTATTGTATGACTTATGTTGAGACGAGCGCCTTGATACAATCACTGTGGGGATTCATAAGGAAGAAAGAAGTGGTGTGGCAGCGATGGGATCGAGTCGGAATATCGACGCAATAAAAAGCGTGTAAAATATTAATTATCTTTTCTATGACAAGGTCGAAATTGATAATGTTGGTGGCAATAATCACACTAAGTGCAGGCCTAATTTTTATTTTTGGTGCATTTAGATCGTTTAATCTTGTCTCTTCTTCAAACATGGCAACAGATGATGAATATATAGTTTCTACATCGACTCCTTCTCGTGGGGACGATGAAAAGTTGGTCGATGGGGAAGTTCCTTCATCAGAAACAACAAAGATAATGGCATGGGTGTTTCCGAGTACTCGTATTTGTGAGGCAAAGTCAGAATACAGTGATGGGCGTCATATCGATGTGCTTAAGCCAGAATATTTTACCCTTGCAGAGGACGGCCGCCTTACCTTACTTACAGAAGCCTCTCGAGGATGTAATGGATACAGCAAGAAAAATGTGGAACATATTCGTGCCTATGCAGCTGAACGTTTTGTAACCGTGTCTGGGGCGGTGGATAGTACGTACGCGCTTGTAGGATCTGCATCGTTGCGGGCGGAGGCGGTCTCAAAACTCGTTTCTTTCGTTCTCGAAGAGCAGTTTACGGGTGTTGAGATAGATTTTGAAGATTTTGGTAACTGGGATGCACAATTATACGCCGACTATAAAATCTTTCTAAAAGAATTAGGGGAAGCGTTACATAAAGAAGGGAGGATGTTAATGGTAGACGTTCCGCCTGTTAGTTCTTCTCAAGACCAAAGCTATTTTCTGATTAGTTATAAAGATATTGCGAAACTTCCAGTTGACTACATCGTTGTAATGGCCTACGACTATCAATTTGATGAAGGTGCAGGAGCGCCAATTGCCCCCAACGATTGGGTAAAGAGAATAGTTGAGAATGCGAAGAGAGACATCGGTGATATTGACAGGATAGTCATCGGCATTCCTGCATATAGCTACCGCGGAATAACAGGGTCATTTTCCCTAACAAGAGGAACATACGATGACTTGAGCACCATTGAAGGGTTCAGTACGGCCCCGAGAGACCCCCTATCCTATGAGCGTATATGGGAGCATCGCAGGGTAAGTTATGTATATATAGACAGTGAAGGGCTTGCGTTAAAGAGGGCGCTTATTGAATCTTACGGCATTACTCAAATATCTGTTTGGGCTCTCGGGGGCAACCAATGGTTTCCAAGATAGGGAAAAATCTTGACACGCACTCTCGTTGGTAGTACCAATGTGGACTGAGAGCTTGCTTTAAGGCTAATGGTATTTGGGTAGCATTTTAATAGCATCATCTTGTTTTAATCCTTCTCGGCCCGTAATAATTGTGTATGAACATCTTGTCAAATCTAAGTCGATCCATGTTTCTGGTGGCCTTTCTTTCTGGTGTATTTTTTAATCCTTTCCAGGCACAAGCAGAGGAGCTCCTTATTGAAGAGCCTCCTGTAGTAGAATCTTGCCTCGAAAGCGAGGTTTTTGACGAAGAAACACTAGCTTGTGTTGCGCTTCCTCCTGTTGTCATTGAGGAGTCTCCAGAAACCCCATGCTCTGAGGGAGAAATTTTTGTTGAAGAGACGGAGGTTTGTGTTGCTGACACCGTCGGCGAAGAGGAGGTTATGGAAATCTACACGCCGTATCTTGAGGAAGAATATGACGAAGAGTATGAGACCCAGTGCGTTCTCGTGAGTGATACTTTGACTAACTACGCAGGAGGTTCTGCTGTGCTGGTAAGTGACATCTCAGTGTTCTGGACGGCACTCATAAGTGGAGCACAGTGGATATGGAGCGAAGATCCTGCAGAAAATCAAGACATTACAACAACAAAGGTCTTCACTAGAACGTTTTCTCTAGATGCACTTCCTTCAGATGCTAGCATTGAGATAGCGGTTGATGATGGATATGTGGTGAGTTTGAACGGGAATCTTGTTGGGGGGGACGATGGAGAATCATATGTCAACTTCACTAATGAAGGGAAGGACGCCTATGCTATTTCTCTGGGATATTTTGTTCTTGGTGAAAATACACTCGAGATTGAAGGAACAAACATCGCTTGGGCTCCTGAGCAAGAAAATCCAGGAGGAGTTCTCTATAAGTTGACTCTAAACGGAGTTGAAGATGATTGTGGTGATGTAAAAAATGAAAACAAGGGTACTCTTGTTATCAAAAAATTGACTCAGTATGAAGAAAATGGAAGTTTCGACTTCAACATCTTCAACAATGAAGAGGAGGAAATAGATGCTAATGTCGTTGTGAATAATGGAGTTGGCGAGGTTTCTCTCCAGCTTTCATCAGGAACATACTCAATAATCGAGTCAGAGCAAGAAGATTGGGAATTCACAAGTGTCACCTGTTCGTATGAAGGAGAATCAGCTGGTTCAAGTATTCCGTTTGGGCACCAAATCTCTATTTATGGTGGAGAAACGGTAACCTGCACCTTCATCAATAACTACGATGAAGATGGAGGCGGTGGCGGAAATGATGACTCAAATGATTCAGAAGGAGGTAGTGTTCTTGGTGCTGCAACCTCTGAAGAGCAGACTTGTGGACCACTTCTCTCGACGTACATGCGTATGGGAATCGACAACAATGTTGATGAAGTGATTAAGCTCCAAGACTTCCTTAACGGAGAAATCGGCTCAGAACTTCCTCTCACTGGATTCTTTGGTCCTGAAACTGACACGGCAGTACGCGCATTCCAGCTTAAGTACTGGGAGGATGTGCTCCAGCCATGGTTTGGCCTTGAAGGTTCTTCAGTTCAAGATCAGGACGATTCAACAGGATACGTATACAAAACAACTAAGTGGAAGATAAACAACATCTTCTGCCCAGAAAGTGAAGCGTTTCCAGCGCTCCCATAAGGAGTCGCAAAGAACAGCAAAAAGCCCCGAAAGGGGCTTTTTGCATATATGTACTTTTTGTGGCATAGTTAACTTCAATGGAAGAACGCCCCCTCGAGCAAGGGAATAAGCCACATCCTGCCCGTCACGCCTTTAGCAAAATAGGCATCACTCTTTTTGCATTTGTTATCGTGGTGCTTTTTTTAGCAACTGCATTTTTTGCACGCACCGTGATTCAATCAGGACAACTCGCAGCAGTTATCTCCTCAGTGCTTGTCGATTTGACTAATAAAGACCGAACACAAGAAGAAATAGGAACGCTCACCATGAGTCCTGTCTTGGTAGCAGCAGCGCAAGCAAAAGCAAATGATATGGCAGAGAAAGAATATTTTGCACATACTTCACCTGAAGGGATTGATCCATGGTACTGGATGCGCGAAGCAGGGTATACGTTTTCATATGCGGGAGAAAATCTTGCAGTCAATTTTTCTGATTCCGAGGACGTTGTGTCTGCGTGGATGGATTCCCCAGGGCACCGTGCAAATATTCTCAATGGAAAATTTACTGAAATAGGTATTGCAACAGCAGTGGGAGAGTACAAAGGTCAAAAAACAACGTTTGTGGTGCAAATGTTTGGTACACCACGCACAACAACGACAGGTGCTCCAGTTCGAGAGATTGAGACACCAGCAAACCCTGAGGACATTACTGTTGCGACAACAGAGGATGAAACAGAGGTGCTTGGAAGCGAGGTCTCTGAAACCCCTGTAGTCACTGAAACAGAAATCCCTGCAGTACTTGCGCAAACAGAACCAGCGCCTCGCTATGCAAGCGATGCTGAAATTTTACTCACCTCACCTCACAATCTTCTTCGCCTCTTGTACTTCGTATGTGCTGGAATCATCCTCGTTGCCCTTATCCTTGTGACTGAGCTCGAACTGCGTAAACACCACCTACCTCATGTGCTTGCCGCCTGTGCCCTCTTCATGCTCATGGGAGGACTGTTTGGCGTTGCTGATTGGTTTATCTTTACGCACCCCATTGTCGGTCAGGAGTTTGCTCTGTCCTCAGGCGGGTAGAGTTTGCATTTCCCAAGCTGTCCCTATATAGTGACTTTATCCCGCACTTATGTAGGCACCTGCCTGCTGTCAGGTGGGGGATTTTCAATTCATGGCAACCATTAATCAGCTCACTAAAAAGAGCCGAAAGAACAAAACAAGGAAATCAAAAGTCCTTGCTCTTGGACGTGGTTTTAACCATCTTGAAAATCACCCGACCTTCTACCCATCTCCTTTTAAGCGTGGCGTGTGTACGAAAGTAACCACCAAGACTCCTCGCAAACCAAACTCCGCTATCCGTAAGATTGCTCGTGTTCGTCTATCAAACGGCATGGAAGTCACCGCCTACATTCCAGGGGAGGGGCATAACCTTCAGGAGCACTCGGTGGTCCTCCTTCGTGGCGGACGCGTGAAAGACATTGGCGTGCAGTACACGGTAGTGCGCGGTAAGCTCGACACCGCAGGAATTGATAAGCGTCGTCGTGGCCGCTCACGTTACGGAGCTAAAAAGCCAAAATAATTTTTGTATTTACATATCTTCTATGCGACGCCCTATTAAGAAAAAGAATCCTCGAACACCTGACTTGGTCTACAAATCAGAAGCAATTTCTCGTTTTATAAACACAGTGATGCTTGAAGGGAAAAAAGATACCGCTCGCAAGGTAGTGTACGACGCACTCGATATCATCAAGAAAACTGATGTCGATCCTCTTGAAACATTTGAAACAGCTATCCGAAACGTATCTCCTCTTATGGAAGTGCGCTCACGTCGCGTGGGAGGAGCCAACTACCAAGTCCCTCGCGAAGTACCACAACAGCGTCGTGTCTCTTTGGCCTACCGATGGCTCATTAATGCCGCTCGCGCAAAGAAGGGGAAGCCCATGGCAGAAAAGCTTGCGAACGAAATTTTGATGGCAGTGAAAAACGAAGGAGAAGCAATCAAGAAGAAGGAAGACATGCACCGCATGGCAGAAAGCAACAAAGCATTTGCTCACTTTGCGTGGTAATATTTCGATAAACGCCTTGGGCGATTTATTTTTTTAATTAATATATGAACAGAGACTATCCACTCGAGAAGGTGCGAAACTTCGGAATTGTTGCCCACGTTGACGCGGGCAAAACCACCACGTCTGAACGTGTGCTTTTCTACACAGGCGCTCAGCACAAAATTGGGGAGGTACACGAAGGAGAGACCACCACTGACTGGATGGAGCAGGAGCGCGAACGCGGTATCACTATTACTGCTGCTGCCATCACGTGTTTTTGGACACGTACGAATGAGCCAGACAAAAAAGACACTGCAAAGAAGTATCGTTTTAATGTTATCGATACCCCAGGGCACATCGACTTCACTGCCGAAGTGAAGCGCTCTATGCGGGTGCTCGACGGCGCTATTGTGGTGTTTGACGGCGTTGCCGGAGTGGAGCCACAATCAGAAACCAACTGGCGTTATGCAGACGAAGCTAAAGTGCCACGCGTGTGTTTCATTAACAAGCTCGACCGACTCGGCGCATCTTTTGAAGACTCGTACGCATCTATTCTCGACCGTCTCTCAAAGAAGGCAGTTCGCATGCAAATCCCCATGGGTGCAGAGGGAGATTTCAATGGCGTTGTTGATTTACTTTCAATGAAATCATTTACCTTCAAGGGAAGTATGGGTGAAGAGGTTATTGAAGGAGAGATTCCTGCAGAGTATCTTGAAGAGGCAAAGAAATATCGTGCAGAGTTGGTTGAACGTATTGTTGAAAACGACGATACTCAAATGAATGCGTATCTTGAAGGAAAAGAACCTTCGATTGAAGAATTGAAGAAAACACTTCGTCATGCCGTCATCAACAATCTGATTTTCCCTGTATACACTGGTTCAGCACTCAAAAACAAGGGAGTACAGCTCGTGCTTGACGCGGTGGTGGACTATCTTCCTTCTCCACTCGACCTTCCTCCAGTGAAAGGCATTAATCCAAAAACAGGAGAAGAACTTACACGAACGGCATCAGACGAGGAACCCTTTACGGCACTCGCTTTTAAACTGCAAACCGACCCATTTGTGGGAGCCCTTACTTTCTTTCGTGTGTATTCTGGTTCGGTTACTGCTGGTTCATATGTATACAACGCAAACAACGGCACCAAAGAGCGTGTCGGACGTATCGTGCGCCTTCAAGCGGACAAGCGCGAAGAAGTAGAAAAAGTATTTTCAGGGGAAATTGCTGCGATGGTAGGTCTAAAAGACACCAAAACATCACATACGCTTTGTGATGAAAACAATCCAATTGTTCTGGAGCAAATTAAATTCCCAGAACCAGTGGTCTCTCTTCGCATCGAGCCCGCAACAAAAGTTGACCAAGAGAAAATGGGCATGGCGCTTCGAAAACTTTCTGACGAGGACCCTACCTTCAAGGTGGCGGGAGACGAAGAAACAGGGGAAACAATTATTTCTGGTATGGGCGAACTCCATCTTGAAATTCTTGTTGACCGTATGAAGCGAGAATTTAATGTGACTGCAAACGTTGGTAAGCCACAGGTAGCATACCGTGAGACCATTATGGGAAGTGCTGACGCAGAAGGTAAGTACATCAAGCAAACAGGAGGTAAGGGTCAATATGGTCACGTGAAGATTAAGATGAAGCATCTTGAACCAGTGGTTGAGGGTGCAAAAATTTCAAAGAATACGACTCGTGAAGACCATTTTGAATTTATCAACAATATCAAGGGAGGTTCCATCCCTGGAGAATTTATTCCTGCCGTTGAAAAGGGAGTGCGCGAGTGTTTGTCACGCGGAATCTTGGCGGGATATCCAATTGTGGACGTGTCAGTCGATTTGTATGACGGTTCGTACCACGATGTGGACTCATCTGAAATTGCATTCAAAATCGCAGCATCAATGGCCTTTCAAGACGCGGCCGCGCGCGCAAAGCCCGTTATTCTTGAACCAATAATGAATGTTGAAGTGGTGGTGCCAGAGCAGTTCATGGGAGACATTACAGGGTCACTCTCTGGGAAGCGTGGAGCGATTGAAGGTATGGAAGAGCGTGGTATGAATAAAGTGGTACATGCAAAGGTTCCACTTTCTGAAATGTTTGGATTTACCACCATTCTCCGCTCACTTACAGAAGGTCGTGGTTCTATGACCATGGAATTTGACCACTACGAAGTGGTTCCAAATAATGTTGCACAAGACATCATTGCAAGCAGGAAATAAGGCCTGACTTTACTTTAGAAACCACCCCGTGAGATGAGAGCGTATGCTCGCTATCTCACGGGGTGGTTTTGTTTTGAATGTGGTATGCTGGGCGGAATGAAAACGAAGATAACAAAGAAGCAGGCGATTATTGGAGCAGTTGTTCTTATCGTGGCGTTACTTGCTCTTTGGTACTGGAATGGGCAAACCGCGGTAGCCCCAGCACCAGTTGATACGGGTGTAGCGACCACTACAGATGATGTGGTAACCGAAGTTCCCGTCTCGACAGTACCAAAGCCAAAAACTCTTCCTCCAGAGCCTGCGTTCACTCTTCCGGCGGGAGCAACCGCGCTTGATGACTACGCCTTTATTCTTGATGGGCAAGTATATTTCCGCTCTATCACAAGCGGAAAAGCACTCGCCATTCCAAACTCTGACGCCGACAGTTTTACAAAACTCTCACCGTTTACCACACTCCCTGGGCAGGAAGTAGTTAGTGACTGTGGTGTGTCTGGTAGCTACGGATATTACGCAGATGATAAGAATGTGTACTTTTACCAATTCTGGCGAGCACCGAAATTCCGCTCAAGCACTGTCGAGGTAGTCGTAGGAGCAGACGAGGAGACTTTCAAAGTCACTGGGGTCACTACCGCAACCGATAATAACCAGATTCTGAAAGTAAGCTACGAAAAAGCGACAACTACCTGTAAGTACATTCTTTCTAAGGTTTCCTTTGTTCCTGTCGATTAGCACACGAATAGTTGAAAGAAAAAGCCTAGAGAGGATATTCTCTCTAGGCTTTTTCTTTTGCTTGACCTTTCAGAGCCGTCACGCTACCGTATGGATAACGCGAGTACGGCGCTCTTTTTATTACACTCATTCCCCGATATCGGGCGAACGGGTTTGGTAGAAGGCGCTTCGCGGGTTGTACGCAAAGCGCCTTTTACTTTTTTTGTATAGGCCGTTTTATTCGTTGCATTATTACTTATCGTAAAAACCTATGGCAGATACATTTGATCGTAGCAAGCCACACATGAACGTAGGTACCATCGGTCACGTTGACCACGGTAAGACTACGCTCACGGCTGCTATTTTGAACGTTCTCAACCTCAATTCAGGCGCAGGCTACAAAGCCCGTGTTGAAAAAGTTGAAAACATCGACAACGCGCCTGAAGAAAAAGCGCGTGGTATTACTATTGCGCTTCACCACTCTGAATACGAGTCGCCAAACCGTCACTACGCTCACATCGACGCACCAGGACACGCTGACTATATTAAGAACATGATTACCGGTGCCGCTCAGATGGATGGCGCAGTACTCGTGGTTGCAGCTACCGACGGAGCAATGCCTCAAACTCGTGAACACATCCTTCTTGCAAAGCAGGTTGGTGTGCCTCGTCTCATTGTCTTTCTAAACAAGGTAGACATGGTGGACGACAAGGACATGGTGGACCTCGTTGAAGAGGAAATCCGTGAACTTCTTACCAAGCAAGGATTCGACAAAGATACTCCCGTTATCAAAGGATCGGGTCTCAAGGCACTTGAGGCAACTGACGTAAATGACGAATGGGCTCTAAAGGTCAAAGAGCTTGTCGACACGATGGACACCTACTTCCCACAGCCAGAGCGCGAAACAGACAAGCCGTTTCTCATGCCTATCGAAGACATCTTCTCTATTGAAGGTCGCGGTACGGTGGTGACGGGTCGTATTGAACGCGGGACTGTAAAGGTTGGTGAAGAAGTCGAGATTGTAGGTATTAATCCAACATCTAAGACCACCATCACTGGTATTGAAATGTTCAACAAGCAACTTCAAGAAGGTCAGGCCGGTGACAACGCGGGTATCCTTCTTCGCGGAACGAAAAAAGAAGACGTTCACCGCGGTCAGGTGCTTGCAAAGAGTGGTTCGGTTACTCCTCACACTGACTTTGAAGCAGAAGTCTATATTCTCTCAAAGGACGAAGGAGGTCGTCACACACCATTCTTTACGGGATACAAACCACAGTTCTACGTTCGTACCACGGACGTTACTGGGGAAGTAACTCTTCCTGAAGGAAAGGAAATGGTTATGCCAGGAGACACGGTTACCTTCAAGGTAAAGCTCACTGCACCTATCGCGCTTGAAGAAAAGCAACGTCTTGCTATTCGTGAAGGAGGTAAGACCGTTGGCGCAGGTGTGGTAACGAAAATCACTGCCTAACGTAGGCACTCTTGACTTGTATGGCCACAGCTACTAAAGCGAAAAAGACAGCGAAGAAGACTGCAGACGCTACACCAGTAGCCGAGCCCAAGCTTCGTATTCGCGTTCGCGCATACGAGCATAAGATTCTCGACCTTTCGGTGAAGCAAATCATCGACACAGCGAATCGCTTCGAAGCGAAGATTGTGGGGCCAGTGCCACTTCCAACCGAAGTAAAGCGTTGGACCGTCAACCGCTCAACATTCGTCCACAAGGACGCACGTGAGCAGTTTGAAATGCGCATCCACAAGCGCCTCATCGATATTCTTTCACCAAACCAGAAAGTGATTGAGGCTCTCACGAACCTCAACCTTCCGTCAGGTGTCACTATCGACGTGAAGATGGTGTAAGCGAAAGCTCAACCAAAAGCAAAACCGCCCCTTGAGGGGCGGTTTTGCGTTAGGCAGTGTTTGAGAGTAGTCTACGCAGAGACTTGAACAAGGGAGAGCGCAATGTCAGTTACCGTGCAGATAAATCGTGAGCAGACCATCGAAATGGATGAGCGGGAGGCACAAGCAACCATTGAGGAACACCTAGGGTTACATTTTGAGTACATCACATTCGACTCTAAGGAGTGGTCAATTCAACTGAAGACTCCAGGCCGGAAAGTAGTCATTCGTCCGACACATATCGGGCGCGAGATGAAATTTGAAATTATTTTGTGTTAATAAAGGAAAGGAATCCTAATGACTAGCAGAATGTGTCCTGTATGCGGGAAGCCTCTGACCTCGGCTGACAATGTTGACCCTCAGGGTCCACAGACAGTGAAGGTAAACGATCAAGATCGCCAAGCTCACGCAGACTGCTTTTTCGATATGCTCGGTGACGAGATTGAAAAGCATCCTGTTCGTAAGCCGGGAAGTTCCCGAGGGTAACGCAAGAGCCACGACCGTGTCGTGGCTCTTTTCTTGCATATTAGAGGGCGTGCCTGTATAGTTGCCGAATATCGCTACGTACCCAGGAGGTTCGCCTCTTGGAGACCAATGGCACGAGGTTTTCACAAACCGCGTCCATTGAGGGCGCTTTTATTTTTACATGAAATTCATCCTCGCAACTAAAGAACGAATGACTCAAATCTTCGATGAAGAAGGGGTAGTTCATGCTGGTACCGTCCTCAAAACAACTCCAATGACGGTTACGCAGGTAAAAACCAAAGATTCAAAAGACGGCTACAATGCTGTTCAGGTTGGATACGAAACAGCAAAGCCAAAGCAATTGAACAAGGCTCAGACCGCAAAGCCTTTCAAAACACTTCGAGAATTTGCTGTTGCAAACCCTTCAGAGTTTACTGCTGGCAGCGAGATTTCTCTTGCTTCTTTTGCTGTGGGAGACACAGTGCAGGTCTCAGGAACGTCAAAAGGAAAAGGATTTGCAGGCGTGGTGAAGCGTTACGGATTTAAAGGAGGTCCTCGTACTCACGGTCAGAAGCACTCAGAACGTGAACGCGGAAGCTCTGGAGGAGGGCCAGGACGCGCCGGAGGTCGCGTGGCGCTTGGTATGCGCATGGCAGGACGCATGGGGTCTGAGCGCGTTACGGTAAAGAACCTTAAAGTGATTCACATAAATTTGGGTAAAGGAGAGTTGATTATTTCCGGAGCCGTTCCTGGTCGACGCGGTACCGTTGTTGAGGTTGTGTCGGCGTAATATTTTTCATATGGCAACTAAAAAAACAACAAAGAAGGCGGTCGCGAAAAAAGCACCAGTCAAGCGTGCAAAACGAGTCGTCGCGCCTAAAGAGAAGGTGGAGAAAAAAGTCGTCGCGCTTGGTGCTCTTGAAGCACCTATTTTCAGCATGGATGGAAAAGCATCTGGAACCATCACGCTTCCTGCTGAAGTGTTTGGTGCGAAGTGGAATGGAGACTTGGTTCATCAAGTCGTACTTGGTATGCAGGCAAACGCTCGTGACTCTATCGCACACACAAAGTTTCGTAGTGAAGTACGCGGAGGAGGAAAGAAGCCGTGGAAACAAAAAGGAACAGGTCGTGCTCGTCACGGCTCACGTCGCTCTCCTATCTGGAAGGGTGGAGGTGTGACGCACGGTCCGCGCGCAGAGCGAAACTATGGGGTCAAAATTAATCGTTCTATGCGTGTTGGTGCTCTTACGTCTCTTCTCTCAAAGAAATTTAAACAAGGAGAAATTATCTTTGTGGATTCATTCACGTTTTCTGCACCCAAAACAAAAGACGCAATGTTAGCGCTCACCGCTATTGCAAAAGGTTCAAGTCAGGCATCTCTTGCAACAAAGCGAGCGAACGCCGGAGTGATTGCTCTTGCTTCAAAAAACACCAACACCGAGAAGTCATTCCGAAACATTGGTTCAGTCATGACCGAAGAAGTACGAAACCTCAATCCTGTGGACTTGGTAACCAAAAAGTACTTGGTCATTGAGCGTCCTACGGAGTCGGTGGCGTTACTTTCTGCACGTCTCAAGAAATAATTTATGGCACTATTTTCATCAAAACCAAAGGAGGCAAAGCCTGCACCGAAGGCACGTAAGGAGAAAAAGGAGAAGCGTGACCGCGTACCAAAAGCATCAAGCGAGAAAGCGTTAGCGTATTCGAATCTTGAAAACATGTTGCACTCACCATGGCTCTCAGAAAAAGCACTCATTGGTACTGAAAAAGGTATTTATGTATTTGCCGTACCACTTCGCGCAACCAAGCTTGAAGTGAAAAAGGCAGTAGAGCGTGTGTTTAAAGTTGTTCCTACCGCAGTAAACATTGTGAATGTGCGCGGAAAATCAAAATCACTTCGCACCAAGCGTGGTTTTGGGGTGCGTTCGAAGCGCCGCAAAGCATACGTGTACCTTAAAAAAGGTGACACCATTCAGTTTTAATTTATGAAAAGCTACAAACCATACACCAAGAGCCGTCGTCATATGACCACGCTTCCATATCGGGAGCTTCTTTCAGGCGACAAGCCAATGAAGAGTTTGATGAAGGGAAAGAAATCACAAGCAGGACGAAACGGATTTGGTCGCGTGACCACTCGTCATCAAGGTGGCGGACACAAAAAGGCGTACCGTGACGTTGACTTCCGCTATGACAAGAAAGATATTTCAGCTCGCGTTGAAACTATTGAATATGACCCATTCCGGACAGGGTTTATTGCACGCGTGGTGTACGCGGACGGAGCTCGTGCCTATGTACTTGCGCCAAAAGATTTGACGGTCGGTTCAACCTTCATTGTTTCTGAAGAGGCGCCTATCAAGGCAGGAAACCGTCTCCCACTTTCAAAGATTCCTTCTGGAACTTTTGTGTACAACGTAGAACTAAAAGCAGGTGCAGGAGCACGCCTCGCACGCAGCGCTGGAAACTATGCAGAAATTGTTGCGCAAGATGGCGGTTTTACTCAACTCAAACTTCCTTCGACAGAAATTCGTAAAGTATCTGACAAGGCGTGGGCGTCCATTGGTGCAGTGACCAACGAAAACAGTCGTCTCGTAAACATTGGTAAGGCAGGACGCTCACGCTGGATGGGTATTCGCCCAACGGTACGTGGTACTGCCATGAACCCAGTAGACCACCCACACGGAGGAGGTGAGGGACGACAAGGACGAGGCCTTCGTCGTGCGAAGAGTATGTGGGGCAAGCCAACAGGCAAGGGACAGAAGTCTCGAACACCGAAGAAGTACTCAAACGTTTTCATTGTTTCTCGCCGAAAAGTGGGCAAGAAGCGAAAAGAAGGATAAACACAAACCCGCCGCAGGCGGGTGTTGTGTTCGTGGTTTTGAGGGGTAGAATAGGGAAGATTATCATTAGTATTGATTCCTATGGATCCAAATGCACAACCAACCCAGAAAAACGCGATACAGCAGTGGAATGAACGATTGGGTTTTAATGGTGTCTTTAAGAATATTTATGACGAAGACCCCGCTGCATTCAACGGTACTCTAGAAGAAATAAAGAAGTTGAAAATACCGAAAGGATCTCGAGAAAATCTTTTGGTTGCCGTTTCTTGGGCTGACGACCGTCTTGATACCAATGACGACACGCAGCTACAGCGTGCGCTTGAGCGAGTGAAGCAGATAAACGAAACCATAGAAAATCTCCCCGAAGAAGAGTAAAACAAACACCCGCCTGCGGCGGGTGTTGTGTTTGGTATACTGATTCCTGGATTTACTATCTAATACATAACGAAACATGTCTTGGTTCAATAAAAACCCAAACAACAAAGGTGGCGAGAATGCGAAAGAGTCTGACCAACTTGCGACGCAAATTACCGCACTAGAAGCACAGCTCAGTGTAATACCAGATGTGTATACAGACGATAAGGGACAAGAAAAAAGAAATAAGTTACAGGCAGAAATTGACACTCTTGAACTAAAAAGAGCAGAAGCAATTCGAAAAGAAGTCGGCACATAAAGAAACAAAAACACCCCGAAAGCGGGGTGTTTTTATAATCACTTCACGTCTTAGTTTTTAGCTAAAGCTAAGTCAAGCATCTTGCGGTGACTGGCATACATTTTTAACTCTGGAGTTACCTTGACCCAACGAGCAAGACCTCCTTCTGCACGGCTGGTCTCAGTATCCTGTCCTTCAACAGCGCCAGTTTCCTCTCGTGAAAAGTGTTTGTGAAAAAACGTACTTTCCATCCAAGCATTGTCAGTATTTCGAGGATCATCAACATATCCCTGATACACAACGCTCCCTCCTGTTGCGATATCTAACTCTACGCCAGTTTCTTCCAGTAGTTCGCGTTTTGCAGCAATAGCGACAGTCTCCCCGTAGTCAACCATTCCCGCAGGGAAGGCGAATTGCCCATCTTCTCGGGGTTTAATAAAGACTTCGACTCCCTCGCCATCTGCTGAGGGCCTAGTGATGATATTGTCTGCAGCAAAGTTCGCCCCCCACTTACCTAATAATCCGCGCCCTTTAATGCCAGTGCGTCCTCGCGGGTTTAACGGATAACCTTTTTCATCAAACTGAAGCGGTTCGTAGCTTTTGATTTGTCCACTCTCTAATTGGGAAATGTCTTCTGGGTGAGCCCAGTACTCTTTCCCTACATAACCCTCTGGTTTCTTCGTCTCATCATTTTGTATTACAGCGGGAGCGACATAATACTCGGGTTTATATCCTGAAAGTTTCTTATTCCACGGTGCTTTTTCTTCAGAAACATCGAATCGGTCAGGGTATTCATCGCCCTTCTCGGTGCGTGCTTTTGCTCGTGGCACACCGTTTTTTCCTCTGTTGAACATTCCCCAAAACAAATTATTTTTCATGGGTAATTTTAATGCTTTTGTGTGTAACCTCTCTTTAGAGTGGGTGTTTTTCTTTATACGCATTTACTATTTCTCTAACGTATTTTCGATCAAGCTCTTTATTCTCTTCAGTGAGCCTGGCATATGTTTGAATTTGGTTCGCTCTGTTTAATAGCTCGGTATCGGTCACTCCTTTTTCTGTAAGGAGATCTTCTATTTCTATCACTGAAAGACTAGACGCCGCCTCTTTTGTTGTGTGTCCTGATTCAACTAACATTTTTTCCACTTCTTTTCGAACGTCCGCTCCGTTACGCATACCCCATTGTTCATGAATGGTGTCTGCGGTTGCGTTAATAAATGTTTCGTCAAGATGAGTACGATTTTTAGAAGCTCGGTATACAGACTCGATTGCAGTTCTGTAGCTTCCTAGAGAATCTGCGTGACGACTCGGAGGAAACTGCTCAAAAGAAACCTCAGCAATGTTGATAGCTGGACCGTCGATTTTTGAAACTTCTGAGTTTTTCTCATACAATCCAGGGTTTTTTTTCATCCACTGCGCATCTTCAGACTTAAGAGGTTTGTATCGTGGACCCAACCCTTTTTCTAAACGATCCGCTATGTACTTTACGTGCGATTCGGACGCTTTTGTCTCATACAAATCGAGCATTTCTTTTTCCCAAATATCGTTTGTACTTTCCTTTGCCTCTTTCTTTCCTCCAAACAAGTTCATTAGTCGTTCTTTCATATTCCATTATTACGAGTATGGGCAAATTGTACCCTATGTTTCTTTAACTTCGATAACGCGCGCTTTTACAACAAAGCAGTGCACGGAAGTTTACAGAAGTGGCCGGCGGGAGCATTCTACGACATGCCCCTTGAGGAGTTTGACCAACTGTTTATCGATTAAATAAAAAATAACTCGAGATATTCTCGAGTTGTTTTTCTTGCATAGCATGTTTCATTAGCGTATAATAGCTACAGATTGTAAAAACGCATGGAGAGACAGGGATGCTTCCGTATATCTTTTTACTTTGGGCACTGTACTTACTCACACCTGCAGGAGCAGGGATGAATGAAGATATGAAATTTGCGGAGCAGGTGTTCCACAAAGTGCACGAGGTTCGTGAACAGGAGTGGCCAAAAGACTTTGTTCGAAACGCAAAGCGTGTGGTTTGTGGGACGATTTTGAATGCAACGGGACTCCTCTTCCTTTTTTACTGGTTCCCTGTGGCGTGGTTTTTTGTGCCGATTCTTTTGGGATTTTTTCTCACCCTTGCAGAGTTGCTTGCGGTGAGCGCACTTGCGAGTCGAAGATAAAGCGATTGTGTTTTACACAATCGCTTTTTGCTATCGATACATCTCGCGTAGTTGTGGCAAGTCTTTAGTGAGAATATTTACCGTTTGTGTTCCAAGTGACCATGGTCCTACTTGGTAGGGAGGGAAGATAAGACTAAGCGTGTCGTTCTGGAGAAAGAACCACGCAAAATTTGCTTCAATAGGTGCGGTCCCAGCATCAATGAACGTAGTATCGAGCTCAGTCGTAGGCACTCCTTGGAGCGAGGCGATGTCGTTTATAAGATGATCTCGTGTAATCGTACTGAGAGTTTCTAAATAGCCATCTTCGAACAAATTTTTAAGAGTGACTGCGTTTCCCGTTTCTCTATCAAAGGTAAATGTGCGGTAGTAGGCGTTCGGATGTGCACCAAGCGTGTCAGCATATATAACGAACACAAAAGATTTGGTGTTGTCAGATTCGTAGGTGACATAGGATATATCCAGTTCATATTTTCGCTCGTCAAGATTCTGTATTTCAATATCTTCGCTTGTGAACGTGAGTACACCATTCTCCTCTTGGAAGGTGGCTACCTCCTTGTATATAAATGCTTCAATTACTGCGTGAGCGTGAAGTCCTGCGTCCTCATCGCTGAGGGTGATACGAGAAGGATAGGTAGCGGTTATGTCATAGTATTCACCAGCATCAACAAGCTTCGTGTCTTGCGACTCCTCAGTCTGCTGTATGGGCTCTGGTGGCGCTCCATTCTCGCGAAACCATAGATACCACACGCCACCAACCAGAAGAATAACGAGAGCAAAAATAGCAGTGAGGGTCAGTCCAAGACGGTTCATATACGGCTCAGTATACCCCCGTACCACTTTTCGATAAAGAAAAATACTCCGAAAATACGCCTTGTTTTAGAAAAGAATCAAAAGTGGTACGGGGTTTGACACTCTCTGCCGTCTGTTATACATTTGGGAGTATCCGCGCTTCTCGTGCGGGCTTTTAATTGTCATGTCTCGATCACTAAAAAAGGGGCCTTACGTAGACGTAAAGCTCATAAAAAAAATCAAGGATAAAAAAGCCGGCTCTGCCGGTGTGGTTAAGACATGGGCCCGCAACTCTCAAATTCCTCCAGAATTCGTTGGTTTTACCTTTGGAGTGCATAACGGTAAGAGCCACACCGAGGTCCTTATTACCGAGGACATGGTAGGACATCGCTTGGGAGAATTTTCACCAACCAAGAAGTTTACCCGTCACGGAGGTAAGATGCAGAAAGAGCTCGAACAGAAGCAGAAAGACTCTGAAATTGCATCTGCAAAAGCATCAAAAGCAGAACCTGCCGCAAAGAAATAACGTATGAAAGCTTCACTTAAAAGTCACAACCAACCCCCACGCAAGGTTCGTCTTGTGACGGATCTTGTAAAAGGAAAGACGGTCCCTGAGGCTTTGGCTACCCTTTCATTTCTTCCAAAGCGTGCATCAGCTCCTATCGCAAAACTGATTGCGAGCGCTGCCGCCTCTGCAAAGCTCAAAGGAGAAAACCCAGACACACTCAAAGTGAAAAGCATCACGGTCGATAGCGCTGGCATGCTGGTGAAGTACATGCCACGCGCCATGGGGAGCCCTTCTCCTATTCGTCGTCGTAAGAGCCAAGTACATCTCACTCTCGGATAATTTTTATGACACATACCGTACATCCATACGCACACCGCCTTGGCATTATCCGTGACTGGAAAAGTCGTTGGTTTGCCACGCACAAGAAAAATTTCCGCGAAAATGTTTTGGTAGACGCATCTATTCGAAAGTTTCTTTTGAAGAAACTCCATGGGATGCATGTTGCTGATATTGAAATTGAGCGTAGTGCAACTGAAATCCGCGTCATTCTTCATACGGCGCGCCCAGGACTCGTCATTGGTCGCTCAGGTGAGAACGCCACAAAGCTTCGCAAAGACCTCACGGCAATCGTAAAGCGCATTGCGCCTACGCATAATCGAACTGTGAAGCTCGACATTATGGAAATTCGTCAGCCAGAAACAAATGCCATGGTGGTTGCGCAGATGGTTGCAGAGGGACTTGAGAAACGTCTTCCGTTTCGCCGTGTTTTAAAAGGTACGATTGAAAAAGTGATGGCGGTTCGCGAAGTGATTGGAGTACGCGTGGTTATTTCAGGAAGACTTGGCGGAGCTGACATGTCTCGCACTGAACAACTCAAGAAAGGTCGTATTCCGCTTCAAACCTTCCGTGCAAATATCGACTACGCTCACTTTGAAGCACATCTTCCTTACGGACAGATTGGTATTAAGGTCTGGGTATATCTTGGTGATAACTTTGCTGAGAAAGATGGAGCAACACGACCCGCTCCTACAAAATAAGTATGTTGTTTCCTAAAAAAGTAAAACACCGAAAGTGGCAGACAGGACGTAAGAGTGCGGCAAAACTCGCGCGTCCCGATACGCGTGGTACCACGGTTGCTTTTGGTTCACATGGCATGAAGGCGATCACTGCTGCTCGGGTGACTTCAAATCAGATTGAGGCAGCTCGAAAAGTGTTAACGCGCGTTACGGGAAAAGGTGGTAAGCTCTGGATTCGCATTTTCCCAGATCGTCCCGTGACCCAAAAGCCAGCTGAGGTGGGCATGGGTTCAGGAAAAGGAGCACCGTCATACTTTGTATTTGAGGTACGACCAGGTCGAGTACTCTTTGAGCTTGATGGTGTTGCCGACGCAGCGGCGCGCGACGCGATGCGCCGTGCCTCATCAAAGTTGCCCGTCAAAACAACGGTAGTAACCAGGTAATCCTATGGCAAAGAAAACTTCTTTTACAGATATGACCGCTACTGAGCTCACAAAAGTTCTTGGTGAGCGTCGCGAAGAGCTACGCAAACTCCGCTTTACCGCAGCGGGGGCACGCACCAAAGATACCAATGAGAGTGGAAAAATCCGCAAGGACATCGCCCGCATTCTCACCGCACTTCCCGTAGCAAAGACAAAATAATATTTATGGAACAAAAAACTATTCGACCACAAACATTCTCTGGCGTTGTCGTAAAGACAGCGATGAAAGACACGGCAACCGTCGCGGTGTCTCGCTACGTCAAGCACGCAAAATATAAAAAGTATCAAGTGCGCACAAAGAAATATTTGGTACACGACGCAGGGAACACTGTTGCGGTAGGAGACAAGGTACGTATTGTTGCGTGCCGACCTATTTCAAAAATGAAGCGTTTCAAAATCGCTTCTGGTACATAATCTATGATTCAAGACCGCTCTATCGTTACTGTTGCAGACAACTCCGGTGCAAAAATCGGACGCGTATTCAAAGTACTTGGTGGAAGTAAGCGCCGGTACGCGGGTCTTGGTGACGTAGTGATTATTTCTATTCAAACAGCAGAACCTCGTAAGGCAGTGAAAAAGAAAGACGTATGTAAGGCAGTGGTGGTGCGTCAGACAAAACCATTTCGTCGCGCCAACGGCTCATACGTTCGTTTTGATGACAACGCAGTGGTGATTATCGAAAAACAAGGTAAGGAAATGGGCCCAAAAGGAAACCGTGTCTTTGGTCCTGTTGCTCGCGAGCTTACCGAGCGCGGGTGGTCAAACATTGCATCCCTTGCACCTGAAATCGTCTAAACTTTTATGAGAAAATTCACTGATACACAACAGAAGTCATACGCGTCTCGTAAAAAACGAGCACAGCGTGTACTACGCCAAGCGGTGGCAAAAATGAAACTCAAGAAAGGAGACACGGTTATCGTGGTGTCTGGCAAAGACAAGGGAAAGAAAGGAGAGATTGTTCGCGTGCTCCCCCAAGTGAATCGTGTCGTTATTGACGGTGTTGCGCAAGTCAAACGCCACCTCAAAAGTACGGGCCGTGGACAGTCGGGACGTATTGTTGAAAAACCTTCAAGCATCCACGCATCAAACGTTATGATTGTAGACTCTTCTGGAAAACCTTCTCGTATTTCTCGTAAGCGAGAAAATGGAAAAATGGTACGCATTGCAACAAAGAGCAAGACCGCACTTAAGTAATTTCATATGAAGCTTTCAAAACAAAAACAGCAGACCGCATTTGACGCTCTCAAAGAAACAGCAGGGTATCGTAACGCACTCCAAGCACCACGTATTTTGAAAGTGGTTATTTCCTCAGGTACCGGGAAAGCAAAAGACAAGAATCGCGATGCAGTCGTTATGGATAGATTGGCGCGTATCACTGGCCAAAAACCATCTCCTCGACCTGCAAAAATTTCTATCGCACAGTTTAAATTGCGTGAAGGAGATATCGTAGGATATCAAATCACTCTTCGAGGAAGTCGAATGTATGATTTTCTCGACAAACTCATTCATATTGCACTACCTCGTACGCGTGACTTCCGCGGTATCAACGAATCTTCGGTGGATGGTATGGGTAACATGACCATCGGTATCAAGGAACACACTATTTTCCCTGAAACCTCTGACGAAGACTTAAAAGATATTTTTGGTCTTGCAGTAACGGTAGTAACCACCGCAAAAACGAAAGCCGAAGCGCTCGCATTCTTTCGTCACCTCGGCGTTCCCTTTAAGAAATAAATACGTTCTCGTTCACCACCACACCCATGCCTGCTACGCAGGTAACAGAAGCATATTATCTGGTTTGTCCCGAATAACGTTACACACTACCGTGAACCGCCCACGAAGCATGGGTGTGGTGGTTGACATATATCAAAACAGCAGTAACGTTGGTGCTGTCCTCGCCATAAAAAAAGAAAGGGAGGAAGAGATGAAGACCTTAGTTCTTTCAACTGCGCTGGTGCTTGTCATGGGTACTGCGTATGCACAAGAAAGCGCGCCCCCATATATTTCTGGAATTCGTCTTGAAGAAACGGTACCCTCGACTACGGGTGAAGAAAGCACAAGATCGGAAACCATCATTGTGATTGGCAGACACTCGGGAGGTCAGCTCCCGCTTGCCTATGAAGCACAGCTTCCAAGCGCGGTGCCCACCCTCACAAACGACGACAGCTGGGGAGAGAATCGGTACGAGTACCGTGTCCCCCTGTTTGAAGTTTCTGGTGACTCGCACGTTGAGCTCTATAGTACTTGGGTAGAAGACCCTTCAGATACATACTTCGGAGCTCCAACCCACAATGGCAGAAGTGGCAGATTTGTCTGTCGCAGACCCCTGCTTGAAGTGTTTTATTGCTTACCTTTTTGGGATTAAATAAAGACAGGGCGGACTGGAATACCAGCCCGCCCCTTTGTTTGCCCCCGACATCAATGCGTTTACGAGCTGTTTACCGTGTTACGTACGCTGTTTGTACCGAGTGAAAGGGCAGGTACACAGTGTACTTTCAGGCATTGGTGTGGTGGTTTGACAGGGGAGGGGGTAATTGGTAAGGTATGAGAACGCGAAAGCGGCTTTTTCTTTAATTGTATATGGCAAAACGCTCACAACTTGCGCGCCTCCAAAAGCGCGAAAAACTTGTTAAAAAGTACGCTGTTAAGCGTGCGGAGCTTCTTGCTGCCGGAGATTATGAGGGACTTCAAAAAATCCCTAAAAATGCTTCACCAGTACGTTTAAAAAATCGCTGTTCAATTTCTGGTCGGTCCCGTGGATACCTTCGTGCGTTTGGCCTTTCTCGTATTCAGTTTCGTGAACTTGCTCTTGAAGGACAGATTCCAGGAGTAAAAAAAGCATCGTGGTAATTTTTCTATGATAAGCGACCGCGTTGGAGATTTTATTATTCGCCTCAAGAATGCTGGGGCTATTGCAAAACAAGATGTCGTGCTCGCGCACGGTACCCATCTTGAAGCGATTGCGCGAAAGCTAAAAGAGCTGGGCTTCGTCAAAGACGTTTCTGTTTCAAAGAAACTTCCAAAAGAACTCATTGTTACGCTTTCTTATGACGACGCAGGCACACATAAAATAAAAGGAGTAAAACGAATCAGCAAGCCTGGTCGCCGTATGTACACTTCCGCACAAGACGCACACTCTGTGTTGAACGGATTTGGTGCTCGTATCATTTCAACTCCAAAGGGCATCCTCTGCGATCGTGAGGCGCGTAAAATTCGTGCTGGAGGAGAGGCTCTTTTTGAAATTTGGTAATTTACGTATGTCACGCCTCGCAAAAAAACCAATCATCGTGCCAAGCAAGGTGAATGTTTCTATGACCGACGGAACCTTGATGGTAAAAAGTGCAAAAGAAACACTTTCCCGAAAGGTGCACTCATTTGTTGATATTGCGGTTGGCACAGACGGTGTGATGGTTACTCCTAAAAACAATACGCGACTTGCACGAGCACTCACCGGCACCTTTGCGTCTCATGTTCGTAGCATGATTGCTGGTGTTGAAACACCTTTTAAGAAAGTGCTCATATTGAACGGTGTTGGATACAAAGTTGAACAAAAAGGAAAGGACTTGGTGTTTTCAGTTGGGTTTTCTCATCAGGTCATACTTACCGTTCCCGAAGGCATCACCGCAACGGTGAGCAAGAACACCATCACGATTGAAGGAGCAAGTAAGGAGCACGTAGGTCAATTTTCTGCAGAAGTACGCGCGGTCAAACCACCCGAGCCATACCTTGGAAAGGGAATTAAGTACGAAGACGAAGTCATTCTACGCAAACAAGGTAAGAAAGCCGTATAACGTATGACAAACACGAAACTACAATCCAGAGTTCGACGTCACGCACGCGTACGCGCCAAGGTATCAGGAACAGCCGAGCGTCCTCGCCTTACGGTCAACAAATCAAATAAATTTATCAACGTACAGTTGATTGATGACACGGCGGGTGTAACGCTTGCACAGGCACATGGTCGTGAGTTTAAAGGATCTCTTGGCGCACAAGCACCTGCAGTTGGAAAAGCGATTGCGGAGCGTGCAAAAAAAGCAGGCATCTCGAGTGTTGTGTTTGATCGCGGAGGATATGCATACGCAGCACAGATTAAGTCACTTGCGGACGCCGCACGCGAGGGAGGGCTCACTTTTTAAATACCATGACTGACACCATTACAAAAGAAACAGAAGTAAACACAGAGACTACAGAAGTAGTCGCTGAAGTCGTAGCGGTTGAGGCTCCTGCAAAAACAGCGGACCGTCCTCGCCGACCTGTTCGTGGCGGACGAGCACGCGAGCGTGCTCCTCGCGAGCGCAGTGAATTTGATCAAGTGACGATTGACGTGCGTCGTGTGGCGCGTGTTATGGCAGGAGGACGTCGTTTTTCTTTTAGTGTTGTCGTGGTCATTGGCGACCGCAAGGGTCGTGTGGGGGTAGGTATTGGTAAGGGAGCGGACACGGCGCTTTCAATTGATAAGGCGGTACGGGACGCACGTCGTCATATGATTACGGTACCTCGAACACCAGACGGCTCTATTGCACACGAAGTAACGGCAATCCTTGGTCCTACTATTCTGACGGTCGTTCCTTCTCCAGGTCGTGGACTTGTTGCGGGAAGCGCGATGCGCACCGTACTTGAACTTGCTGGTGTTGGAAATGTGGTGACTAAAATTTTGTCTCGTTCAAAAAATAAACTCAGCATTGCTCGTGCAACGATTGAAGCACTCAAAACGCTCAAGACACGTTCATAATATTTTGTATGCAAGCTCACACTCTTAAACGAAATACTCCAAACAAAAAGACGCCCCGCGTTGGTCGTGGTGGTACTCGCGGAAAAACTTCTGGTCGTGGCACCAAGGGTCAAAAGGCACGCTCAGGTCGCAAAATGCGTCCAGAGATGCGCGATCTTATTAAAAAAATTCCAAAACTACGTGGACACGGTAAGAATCGTGCACGTACCGTGCGTAATCGCCCACCATTCGTTCCCGTTAACCTTGCGGTTCTTGAAGCACTTTTTGAGGCAGGAGACACCATTACTCCAGCAGTTCTGGTTAAAAAAGGAGTGGTATCAACTCGTGCAGGACGCACTCCACTTGTAAAAATACTGGGTACAGGAGAGCTCACCAAAAAACTCGCAGTGTCTGGATGTGTATACTCAAAGAGTGCAAAAGAAGCTATTGAAAAGGCTGGCGGTTCGGCACTCTAATCAATGAATACGGTACTTAAAAAACTACATCTCATATTCACTGATCCGGTTCTTCGTTTCCGAATCTTCTTTATCTTGGCCGCGTTTGCGGTGTTTCGACTTTTGGCCGCAGTACCTATTCCAGGTGTTGATGAGTTTCGTCTCGAGCAGTTTTTTGCGAACAACCAGTTCTTTGGTCTGTTGTCTATATTCTCAGGAGGCGGATTTGCGTCCTTGTCCATTGTAATGCTTGGTGTGGGTCCCTATATTACTGCAAGCATCATCATGCAGTTGGCAACCGTTATCTTTCCTCAAGTAAAACGTATGTATGGTGAGGAAGGAGAGGCAGGACGTACAAAATTTATTGCCATCTCTCGAACGCTTTCAATACCGCTTTCGATTCTACAAGGCGTTGCGTTTCTTTCACTTCTTGAGTCACAAGGTATCATCGGCGCACTTTCACCATTTGCGTTTGCCGTAAATGTCTTCATGGTTGCCGCAGGCGCACTCCTTCTCATGTGGATTGGTGAGCTTATTACCGAATTTGGTATCGGTAATGGTATTTCACTCATTATCTTCGCAGGTATCGTTTCCGGGATACCTTCCGGCATTTCACAAATTTTGTTTACCGCCACAACAGCAAACATCCCCGCATTTCTTGGTTTTGCTATCCTTGCATTCATTGCTATTGCAGCCGTCGTTTCCGTTTCAGAAGCAGAGCGATCTATCCCTATTGCCTACGCAAGACAGGTACGGGGTGCTGCAACGCACTCTGGCGCCGCAACGTATCTTCCCATTCGTCTTTTGCAAGCGGGGGTGATTCCAATTATTTTTGCGCTCTCACTACTTCTTCTTCCGCAAATGGTATTGACCGCACTCACCGCTATTGGTATTGGGGGTCTAGAAGGCGCAACACTTGCGTATGCAGCATTTTCTGCAAATCCATGGGCAAACGGCGCTGTGTACTTTGTACTCGTCGTGATGTTTACGTATTTCTACACTTCTATCACGTTTGAACCACATCGTGTTGCTGAAAATCTACAAAAAACAGGCGCATTTATTCCTGGAGTTCGTCCTGGACGCGAGACCGAGGTGCATATTGGAAACATCGTAAACCGAATCACACTCCCTGGTGCTATTTTCCTCGGACTTATCGCGGTTATTCCCTTCGTGGTGCAGGGTATCACGGGTATTACAGCCATTTTGATTGGAGGTACTGCGCTTTTGATTGCGGTGACGGTGCTTCTTGATTTGATTCGCAAGATAGATGCTCAGGCTTCTCTGCACGAGTATTAATTCGAAGAAGAAAAAACGCTTACGGGCGTTTTTTCTTCTTATGCTACAGTAGATTTACACCCATGAACTCTCGAACCATCTTTTTTATCGGCAAACCGGGTTGCGGAAAGGGAACGCAAGCAAAAATGCTCGCAGCGCGTACGGGGTGGAACGTCATTGCTGCAGGTGCGCAATTTCGGGACATAGCCAAAGAAGCAACTCCTGCAGGACGCAAGACAAAGTATGATATTGATAATGGACTGTTGATGCCTCACTGGTACGCCATGTATTTGTATCTTAAAGGACTCTTTTCACTCCCTGCCGATGCCAATGTTATTTTTGATGGCTTTAATCGTAAAGAAGCAGAGGCGCATCTTATTGTTGATTCTCTGACGTGGCTTGAACGACCATTTTCTGTTGTGCACATTCGTGTATCAGATGAGGAGGTGCGTCGCCGACTCGACATGCGAAAGGGAGAACAAGACAGAGCAGATGATCATTCAGTTGAAACGCGTCTTGAGGAATACGAAACATATACCGCAAAAGCAATTATTCTTTTTGAAGATAAAGGAGTGCTCATTGATATTAATGGTGAACAGACTCCAGAGGAGATTGCAGAAGATGTCGCGAAGGCGCTTGGGGTATAACCTATGATTGCACGTACGAAAGAACAACAAGAAGGGATTATCGAGTCGGGTCGTCGGCTTGGCGTGGTGCTTGAGGAGGTCGCGAGGACGGTTGCTCCGGGTGTAACCACTGACGCGCTTGATGCACTCGCACTAAAGCTTATTCGCGCAGGGGGAGACGAACCAGCTTTTTTGAATTACACGCCAGAGCGCGCACCGCGACCGTACCCCGCAACACTATGCGTATCAATCAATGATGAGGTGGTGCATGGCATTCCAAACGAGAAGCCACGTATGTTGAAAGAAGGAGATATTGTTTCTCTGGACCTTGGTCTTATTCACAAAGGGTTTATTTCAGACTCGGCAGTAACAGTGCCGGTTGGAGCGGTAGACGAAACGTCCACAAAGCTCATGCAAGCAACGGAGCGGTCTCTTGAAGAGGCCATTGCGGTTGCGCGCGTTGGAAACCGCATTGGAGATATTTCGCACGCAACGGAGAAAGCATATAAAGGAACGGAGTTTTCTGTTGTGCGTGTTCTTGGCGGACACGGTGTTGGAAGTGAGGTGCATGAGGAACCATGGATTTCAAACGTAGGAACTGCAGGAACGGGACCTGAAATTGTTGAAGGTATGGTGCTTGCGCTTGAGCCAATTGCAAATACTGGCAAAGCAAGTGTCGTGCTTTCTTCCGATGGGTACACCTATCGCACGAAAGACGGTTCACGAAGTGCGCATTTTGAACACACGATTCTTGTTTTGAAGGATGAAACGCTTGTGGTGACACGTCGTCCAAACGAATTGCGAAAATAACATATCTAGCTTACAGTGGTTTTATTACACACCCCTCGGGGGTTTTATACATTTTCATGGTCCATCCACACCCATCAAAAGAGCGTTCATTCGTTATCTTAAAACCTGACGCGGTCCAGCGTTCCCTTGTCGGGGATATTGTAAAGCGTTTCGAGCAGGTTGGTCTCAAAATCACCCATCTTTCATTTCGTGTGCTCGATCAAAAACGGGTCAACGAACACTACGGAAAAGACGATGAGTGGTACCTGCGTAAAGGACAAGGCATTATTGAAAATCGAAAAGCGCACAATCTTCCCGTTGACAAAGACGCGCTCGAATACGGCAAAGACATCATTCGTGTCGTTGAAGCATATATGATTTCAGGTCCTGTGGTGGTCGCGGTACTCCAAGGCAACCAGGCGGTTGCGGTGGTAAAGAAATTAGTCGGTTCAACCGAACCGACAACGTCTGACGTGGGAACGATTCGTGGTGACTACACCCTTGATTCGTACAGTGTGGCGGCGCTTGACGACCGAGGCATCAGAAATCTTATACATTGTTCAGACTCTCCAGAAGAGGCAGAGCGTGAAATCGCCCTATGGCTCGCGCCTTCCGATATGTTGAACTATCGCCTTGTAGCAGAACAAATTCTCTACGACGTCAACCTCGATGGCATTATGGAGTAATCCACACCCCTCGCAACGCTCGAGGAGTATACTGATACGGGAGCCATTCGAATAAACGCAACTTGATTTTCATCCGGGAGTCTTACATTCATGTGTGCCCGTTTTCGCAAGAAATAAAGGCCACAGTGCGGACACCCACCTGTTATATAACAGTTGCCGGATGAGGATGGCCCCACGAGAGTACCCCGCCCCTGCGGGGTTTTCTCATGCGTGAAAGTACAAAATGCTCTCGTGGTACGATGAATATCATTATGCGTCTTCCGTGGTTAGTCGTTGCTTTTGTTTTGAGTTTCATACTCTCCATACTGCAATTTTTTGCAGTTGAAAATTACTTGTACTGGCGATTTGTTTGGTTTGACGTGCCAATGCATTTCTTGGGTGGCGCAAGTATCGCAGTATTTTTGATTGCTCTTTCTTTGCATTTTCGTCCGCGATTGTTTCTTCTGGGGACCGTCATCGCGTTTATTGGTTGGGAAGTATTTGAATATCTTGCTGGGTTTCCTCGAGAAACGAATTTTGTATTTGATACCGCGCTTGACCTTTTGATGGATACGCTTGGTGCAACGCTCGCGTACGTCATTGCACGCAAAACCATATGGCACTTAAAGTAACACTCCACGGAGCAGCAGAAACCGTCACCGGCTCTCATTTTTTAGTTGAAAATGAAGGTGCAAAAATAATTATTGACTGTGGTGTAGAGCAGGGAAAAGACTACTGCGAGTCTTGTGCCTACGAACCCTTTCCCTACGACCTGAAATCTATCGATGCTGTCATCATCACCCACGCCCATCTCGACCACATAGGGCGGGCACCGAGACTGCTTAAGGAAGGGTACGGGGGTAGAATATACATGACACCACCCACTCGGGATCTTGGTGAGCTTATTCTGCGGGATAGCGCGCATATTTTAGGGCAACACGCGCACGAACAAAAGAAGGCACCTTTGTACGACGAACGAGATGTAGACGCCTTTCTTTCACGTGTCGAAACGGTCGAGTATCACACCGAAGTTCAAGTGAAAGACTCACTGTCTTTTGTGCTTGGCAACACAGGACACATTCTAGGGTCTGCAAGTGTACGAGTAAAAGACACTGTCGACGGTACTACGTTTGCTGTTACTTCTGACATTGGTGCAACGCCGGCGGAGCTCCTCCCTGACGCAGAACCAATTCTTGACGCCGATGTGGTGCTTATTGAAAGCGTGTATGGAGATCGTGAGAATCCTGAGCAAAAACGACGCGTACCTCTGCTTCTTGAAGTGTTAAAAAAAGCAGTCGAGCGAGGAGGAGCCGTGCTTGTTCCAGCGTTTTCAATGGAGCGTACACAGCTGATGCTCTATGAGATTGCAAATTTTTATGAACAAGGAATGCTTCCAAAAGTGCCCGTGTTTCTTGACTCTCCGCTTGCGATAAATGTGACAAAAGTATATCGAAAGTATGCACGCGAGTATTTTAAGAAAGGGGTACAGGCAGAGTTACATCGTGACGGGGATTTGTTTTCGTTTCCTTTTTTGACCAGTACCGAATCTAGAGAAGAGTCAGACACTATTGCTACCACTCCAAACCCAAAAATTATTATTGCCGGAGCGGGTATGAGTCATGGTGGACGTATCGGCAGACACGAAGCGCGATACTTGCCTGATCCAAAAACAACGCTTGCGATGGTTGGATACCAAGCACCGGGAAGCCCAGGGAGACTTCTTTCAGATGGTGCTTCGAGTGTACGACTTGATGGTCGTGAGGTAAAGGTACGAGCAAGCGTCGTCACCATTCACGGATGGTCGGGACACGCAGATCGTAATGGGCTCTTGGAGTATGCACAGAAATGTCTCCCTCGTACCAAAACATTTCTCGTGGGAATTGGAGAGCCGTCCTCTGCGCGTTTTCTCGCACAGCGCATTCATGATTTTCTGGGGGTAAAAGCTATCGTTCCACGAAATGGGGATACGTTTGTTATTTCAAAACAAGGTGCGGTACCCTATAAAGTATGAACCCTGAACAACAACCTCAAAATTCACAGGAAGAATATAAACACAAACGAAGTCAGGGACGTTGGACGGCTCATAAAAATCGTCTTCCAGGGAATCAAGGCATGGCTAAGTGGTTGAAGAGTTTACAAAAAAAAGATATTCCTACAGGAGAAGTGCCACAAGCAGAGTAACATCAATAACAAAAAACCCGCCACACGGCGGGTTTTTTGTTATTTTACTTTCTGTGCGATTCGTTCAAACACTTCAGGGTGTTCGCTTGCAAAGGTAGAGAGTACTTTGCGGTCGAGCTCAATGCCGCCTTTTTTAAGACGTGCGATGAAAGTGCTGTATGAGCCATGTCCGCCAGTACGGAGTGCCGCATTCAAACGTACAATCCAAAGCTGACGAAAATCATTCTTTTTGTCGCGACGATGGGCAAACGCTTGCTTACCTGCGTGTACTAAAGATTCTTTTGCACGACGCTCTTTTTTGGAGCGTTCATGGCGATATCCTTTCGCGCGCTTTAATACGTTTCGGCGACGTTTTGCTGAAATGAGACCTCCTTTTACTCGTGGCATACCGTAAGTGTTATTAAAAAATTAATTTACTTTCCTCCAAGAAAACGACGACGAATACGAGTCGAAAGAGCAAGCGACACGGCGCGACCTTTTACGCTCTTGGTACGACTGCGCTCTTTTGCATTAAAGTGGTTTTGACCAGCTTTTCGAGCAACAAGTTTGCCATTTTTTGTGACACGTATTCTTTTTGTGTATGATTTATTTGTTTTCATGGTTTGTCTTCGACAGCTTTCTTAGCACTAACTGCTTTCAAATCCCGCTCGACAATACACGCAAATCCTTTAGGGGAGCGTGTGATAGGTTCGCTAACGCGATAGGCGTAGGGAATAAGGACGAGAAACTTCTCAAGACGTGTCTTTAAAAAGGCCTCTTCCATACTCTTATAGCGTCCCTTCAAAAAGAGCTCAGCACGAACGCGGTGGCCTTCCTCAAGCCACTGGGCAGCCTTTTTTGCCTTAAGTCGCATGTCATTATCGCCAGTACCGACCTTTATTTGAACCTCCTTGGTCTCGGATACCTTTGCTTTTGCCCTCGCAGCTCGCTCTTTTTTGCTTCGCTCGTACTCAAATTTACCATAATCAGTGACTTTAGCAACGGGAGGGACGGCGTTTGGAGAAATCTCGATAAGGTCGAGATTGGCCGTTTTTGCAGCCAAAAGAGCATCCTCGAGAGAGAGGACGCCCAGATTTTCACCTTCGGCGCCTATAACACGGAGCTCCTTCGCGCGGATTTCGCGGTTGATACGGATCTTTTCAGCAGTACTCAAGATAGGATGGACTGTAGCACGAGAATGACAAGAGGACAATGTTAAGAATATCTTGGTATAAAGAGTACCGCCCCGTGAGATGTGAGCGCATGCTCGCTATCTCACGGGGCGGTTTTTATATTTTTTTCCAGACAAAGAAACTCGTTTTGTCTTTTTGTTTCTCCTTGTACCCTTCTCTTTTAAAGAGTAACGGAGGAATAGTAACGCTAAATGGATACATGATGTACAAGGTCATAAGACCAGGGTACGAATCCGAAGGTACGGGACCTTTTGTGCGCGTGGCTTCTGAAATCAGAGGAAGACGCGCAACATAGTGCATGGGAAAATCTAACTCCTCTATAAGCGCACGACGAGCACCCATAACCGCGTCTTCGTTTGGTGCTAGTTTTTCACCAATACTCGTATCAAGATCGCGAGTGCGTACTCGTCCGTCTTTGAACTCTTGACGGTCCTCTTCAAGAAAAAGGCGGGTGCCGTTGTCATCATAATAGACCGCAACAATCGCACCACGAGCTTTGCGCACCAGACCATGTTCGCTTTCAATGAGTTCAGCTTCGCCCGAAGTGATTTCTCTAAGTAAGTGGTCAAACGTCTTTGCTTTTCCGGTGCCCCACGTCGCAAGGGGAATTCGATGTTTTTTCAGAAGTGCGAGCACTTCTTTTCGTGCTTTTTCCACTGGTCTCTCCTTCAATTTCGTTTCATCTCTGTAGAAGGTATCACCCATCAAGGAGAGGTCAATATATAGCAATACACCCGCTCTTCCTGAGGTACTATAGAGACAAGTATGTTGAAAACACTCTCCGTCAGAACAAAAATTATTTTCACCATTATCGTAAGCGTGCTCGGTCTCTCCGTACTCGTGTATTTCATTGGGACAGGAGTGCTCATGCGTAGCTATCTCGAGATTGAGCGGGAAGCGGTTTTGGAAAACGTCCGTCGTGCAGACGATGCTATTTCAGAGTTTTCAAATCAGCAGATGATTAAACTTTCTGACTGGGCGCAGTGGGACGAATCCTATGAATACGCCATAACGCGCGACCAAGAGTGGATTGATTCAACAGCGTATCCAGCGAGTCTTGCAAACCTCAATATCAACACGATGATGTATTCAGATACACTGGGGAAGATATTTTTTATTCTTGCCACCAATATCAATGAACGAGTTGAAGTGTCTCCTCAGTCACTTCGAGAGTATTTCAGTGCACGTCCAGCACTTATTTCGCATGAAGAGCTGATTGACGAAACGCAAGGGCTGATTCTTCTCCCGGAAGGTCCAATGGTGTTTGTATCTCTTCCGCTTCGCACAAGCGAAGGGTTTGGACCTATCTCGGGCTCCATCAGCTTTGGAAGATATTTGGATGAGGAAAAGATACAAGACCTCTCAGAAGTAACGCATCTTGCTATTTCGGTACATCAATATAATGCATCAAGTCTTGCAGAGGACATTATTCGAGCAAAAAGCATTCTCACAAAAGAGAAGAACGAGTACATCGTACCTCTTTCAAACGAACGTATTGCTGGATACACGCTTCTCTATGACATTGAGGGTGCACCGATACTGGTTCTCAAGGTGGAAATGCCACGACCCATTTACACACAAGGAAACATCACCCTTCTCGGATTTATGGGCATGGGAGTTGTTGCCTTTCTATTGTTTGGAATCATGATATTACTTTTGCTTGAGCGATTGGTCATCGCGCGATTTGTGAGACTGACTAGTGACGTTGAAAAGATAAATGACGGGCGAGACTTGTCAGTGAAAGTGCACTCAGGAGAAAAAGATGAGATAGGACGTTTGGCAGAAAAAATAAATCAAATGCTGACGTGGCTCAGGGAAGCGCGCGAAGCAGAAGCAAACTCACGCAGAGAAACAGTGAACCTGCTTGATGATTTGAAAAAAGAAAAAGAACAAGCGGAGGAGATGGCAAAATTATTGCAGAACAGGAAATAAGAACGAAAAATACCCGCGCAGGCGGGTATTTTTACTGTTGTGGAGGTTGTTATCCGATATAAGAACCTCGTTGATACAAAGCAGTTCTTTATATTTCCTTCGAGTGGTCGATGACTGGATATCACCATGAGTACACGAAAGCCAATACGTGCCTACAGGGTGCCTAGAACTAGGACGAGAGATTAGAACCTCTAATCGTAGATGGAGTGATCACCTATCGCAAGCAGAATAGCTGAAGTGTTTGGTACTTCCCACATAAAAATAATTCGGTAACGATAATTCACTGAGAAACTCAAACGACCCGCAAGTCTTCCACTGATTTTGTGAACCTTAAGCATCGAATGATGAGTAGGATCTTTGAATAGATGGATCTTCTCTTTTGCTTCTTCTTGCAGTGGTTTCGGTAACTTCTTGAGCTGCCTTATGAACACGGGTTTATACGCGAGCTTCACGGTCATTTTAGTCAATTTTTTCCAGGAGTTCGTCTAAATCACCGCGCAGGACAGGTTCGCGCTCCGCCTGAAGTACGGCATTCACCGCCTCGTCTTCTGCAAGCTTTTCAAGCCCTCGACGCATTACGTCTGCACGATTTGAACCCACTCCGCTCGCGACGAGTGAGTCTAGGCGTTCCTGGAGTTCCGCAGAAAGAGGGACAGAGATAGTAGCCATATGGTCAAGTATTATAATTTAGTATGATATAATCATATACCAATGAGGTTTACTGTCAAGCGCCACGGTGAACGATGGCGTAGATGAATGGGTATTACCATGAGTACAGGAAAGCCAATACGTGCGTACGACGTACTCAAAATGAGGACAGGAGATTAGAATTTTGACATTTCAGAGTCAGTAGTATAATTACCGCCATGAATAATTCATTTGAACGCGGAGGGGAGAGCGTCTTCGGAGAAACGCCGGAGAACATGCTTCGAGCAGAATTCAAGAGATTGGGCAATATTGGCTTTGAGTATACAAATTCTGAGTGGGAGGAGCTCGGATTTACCAAGGAAGCACTTGAAGCTCTTGTAGAACAGGGTCTCCTCGAGGCTGATGCAGGAGGATACTCGCCTACAGATAAATTCTACGAATCTGCATTGCCAGGCTAAACATTACCTGCAACAACAGTAGAAAACCGCCCAGAAGGCGGTTTTCTACTTTCATCCTGAGTGTGCTCAAAATGAGTATAGTTGTGGAGGTGGGGAGAATCTCGTCACGAGTCGCTAAGCGTATTGCTCCAGGCATTCGCAATCCGCTAAGCGCTCTCGACCCCGCCTCGCGGTTTTCTTAGGAAAGAAAACATCGCTCCGTCTAGTTCAATTCTCTCGTAAGACGCGAAGGCGTCTTACTCCCACCTCCACACAAACGCGAAAACCGCCCGAAGGCGGTTCGCAATTTGTGTGGACATAGTGCCCGCTACTTGGAACCAAATGGAGGACTTTGTGTTTGGTTGCTATCGAGCCTTGCAGGGGCTGGAAACTACGTACCAGAGCGCGAAAATGGGCGTCCCGTAGGCATACTGGGTCACATGGTGGATATTGAATCTTAGGGGGACTGAAATGAGGTAAGAATGGGAAAAAATGATAAAATAGACGGGTGGCAAAGAATAAAAAACCTCAAGAAGACAATCGAGTGCTAATGAGGCACGTACTTGAAGTACGTCTCAAAAAGAAACTTTTCTCGTTCCTCGACTTTAACGGAGGGATGATAGATAAGTTCGTCAAAGAGTTTTCATGCGACCAGATTAAGTGGCAGGGCGGTGGAATGAGGTTTGACGTAGTACAACAGGACGCAAGTAATGCATATTTCTGCAGTTGGGAAAATTTTGGATTTCAGTCCGAACTGCATGAGGATTTCGATTCTTTCAAGGAGAAGGTCCGTGACTTCATAAGGGTAATGAAACAGACATCTCAGTACACTTTGGATGGTGGACTGGCGCGAGTGGGTACAATGAGCACCGTTTTCTATCATCGCCGTTTTGACAGTATCACTACCCTGAAAAAAGCTTACATGGAAGATCTTCTACGCGATTCTCCTCGTTTTGCTGAACTGACAAAGTCAGAGATTCGTGATACTGGACACAACTTTGAATTGAAACTTAAGGAAAGCGCCGCGGGCATCTTTACTGGTCCAGTAACGAAGAAGGAAGCGGCTGAGAAGTTCTTTGGCGGTGCTTCATCAAAACTTTATGAAAAAGGATTGGACCGCGACAATGGAATGCTTTTCCAGGTAGATGTATGGGGAGACAAGCCGGAAGATATACAAAATTGGGAACAACTTGAAACTCAAATCATCTCGCAGATAGGAGATGTGCAGCAAGTGGTCGATGGTCTCAAATCGTACTTTGGATCCGCACCCGATAGTCGTGGGTAAATCGTTATGGCAGGCACTCAAGGAGCAAGTACTACAGGACTCGAGCCGATCGAGCAGGACGCTACAGGTGGTCAGTCCACAAGTACACAGGGAGGAGAGTTTCAAGGATCTGGACCAGTTAGCGAAGCGCTAAGGAACGTACCATCGTTATTTCAATTCCTCGAGAATAATTTCTCATTCTTCGCAGTGATGCTCAGCGTCTTTGGTTATGTAATTATTGCGGCATTTGGTGGCATGGAGAATCTTGGGCAATATTTAGGGTACGTTGTCTTTCTATGTTGCGTATTCACCATCTATTCTTTCAAGAAGTGGAAGAACAATGGGAAAACATACCTATTTTCCGGAGTTATAATTTTATTAGTCGGGTTACTTTGTTTCCAGAATTGGAGTTTGTTGTCCAATGGATACACTGCTCTCAGCAAATACTTTGAAAAGCCCGAAACTACTACCGAAGCAACAACAACCCCAGCAACTCAAGCGGACTAAGACAATACTTCGTCGGCAGTCTTCCAGATAAGTAAAAGGATCAGGAAGAGTAGCAAGTTCGTCCAAGAAAAGTCACTAATTATTGCTACGATGCCCACAATGGGGGCGAAGAACAAAACAGGTCCTTGAAGAGCGTGTGTCAGCAATCTCCAAATACTTCCAAAGATATGGTCATTCATGTGTCCTACGATTTAGTGGGTAACGCAAAACCCGCCACCAGGAGAGGCTTGCGCCCCCTACCAAAGTTTCCCTTGGCAACGTAGGACACGCCCTGATGACGGGTTTTCTATGTCCTACGATTTGAGACCATACCGACACCAGAGGTGGCGGGTTAGGTCGAAAGTAATAATAACGCATATTTTGAACAGGCGAAGCAGACGTAAGGATTTTGAAAAAGTGCTACCTTTACGAAATTTAAAGAAAAGTCAAAATATCCTTAAGATAAAACGTTTTTTAACGATTTTGCCAAAAACGTAAAGGGTGCAAAGGGAGAGCGTTTTGCACTTACTGATTTTGCATATTTGACGGGAAAAAGCAGGAGCAGGTATACTTTTAAAGGAGACATAGTGCGAATCTTAGGTGAAATGTCGTAGTGATTGCGTCTGCAGTCGGGCAGGGCGAGGAAGTCCATATTTTCCTTCCATATTGGCTAAAAAACTTCGAGCGCCATGCGCTTTGAGAGCCACAATTCCAACGGCTTGAGACGACATAATAGCCACATCTAAGTAACCCGTTTAGCGGGTGGAGAAGGCGGATCCTCCAGATTTTTCCTGAATTTACTTTCAGGCAAGATCTGGGGGATTTTTCTATTTCCACCGTGGGCTATCTACAAAATGCTTACCATTCAACAATGCAGAGAGATTCTAAAAACAAATGTAACCGACAAGGAAGTCGAGCAGGTTAGGGATGCCCTATATCCTTTAGTTGAATGTGTTCTTGATCAATCGTTTAGTGCTGAGGGTCAGAAGGACTCTGCCCACAGAGGGCGCTTGGATATAGAGGTAAACCACGGCATCAATGCAGTATGAGATCAGCGCTGATTTATTGTAGGGTTTCTTCGGATCGTCAGGCCACAGAAGGTCATGGCTTGGATAGCCAAGAACATAGATGTAGAGAATTTGCTCGAACGCATGATTTGGAAGTAGAAAAGGTTTTTAGAGACTCTTTCACAGGTGGGGGAGATTTTATGAACCGACCGGCAATGGCGGAACTGCTTGCGTACCTTGATAGTAATTTACCTAATGAGTACGTCATTGTTTTTGATGATCTAAAAAGATTTGCGCGGGATACAGTCTTTCATATCAAACTCCGCGCAGCATTTAAGGCAAGAAAAACGACGTTGATGTGTTTAAACTTTAACTTTGACGAGTCCCCCACGGGCAAGTTTGTTGAAACCATGATGGCTGCAACAGGGGAGTTGGAAAGGGAACAAAATAGGTTGCAGGTTATTCAGAAGATGAAGGCTCGCTTGGAAAAGGGTTACTGGCCTTTTTATCCGCCTCCAGGGTACGAGTTTCAAAAGAACTCTGTTCACGGAAAGGTTTTGGTTCCGTTGGAACCAAACGCATCTCTAATAAAAGAAGCGTTCGAAGGATTTGCATCCGACAGATTTGAAACACAAACCGACGTAATGAACTTCCTCAGAACATCTGGTTATCGAGGAGGGATAAAAGATAAACCGATCTACGTAGAAGGAGTAAGGCGTCTCTTGAGGCGTGTCGTTTATGCGGGATATATACAGCGTGAAGAATGGGATGTTTCAAGAAGGAAGGCATATCACACTCCTCTGATTTCTCTTGAAGTATTTGAGAAGGTGCAGGCAAAGATTGATGGCTACTACAAAACCAGAGTCAGAAGGACTGACAATCCGGATTTTGCTTTGAGAGGGTTTGTTCTATGCCATTGTTGCAAAAAGAAACTTACTGCAAGTTGGGCGCGCGGTAGAACCAAGCGATATCCGTATTTTCGTTGCAATACCTCGATCTGTAGCAGATATAACAAAAACATAAACGCTGCGTTAATTGAGGAAGGATTCTTGTCTACGTTACGGTTAGTGTCACCACGCGAAGAAACTGTTAATTTGGTTAAAGCGGTTCTGCTCGACCTTTGGGGAAAACGGATACATTCCCTTGATGGACAGCGCGCAGTTTTAGAGCGAACGTTATTCGATATAAAAAAACAGGTTGATTCTCTTACTGATCGAGTTACTCGCGCTCTTGAAGAAAAGATAGTTCAAGTTTACGAACAAAAGATTTCAAGACTCGAGAATGACAGACTTCTTGCAGAAGAACAACTTGCCCGTATAGGCGTAGACATTGTTCAGTTTGAAACCGCTCTCGAAGTAGTTACGAATTTTTTGAAAGATCCTTATTCTATTTGGGTAAATGGGGACTTAAACGCAAAAAGATTAGTCTTGCGACTAATCTTTGCGGATAAATTAGCGTTCCATCCAACGGATGGCTTTGAAACCGCTGAAAAGTCCTTATTTATAGGGCTATTTGAGCAAGTTTCTGCTAAAGAATCACAGGATGTGGAGGTGGGGAGAATTGAACTCCCGTCCGAATCTGTCATTGAGAGCGAGTCTACAACGCGTAGTTCTGGTTGTCCGCGCTGGGCGGAGATCAGACAGGGTGTAAAAACCAGAGCGAAACCACTCCTGTCACTATCCCTTATTTAAGTATTCGCTCGGGAGGACGAATATCGATTCTACAGAAGATTACACCCAGAGAAGAGACTGTAGACACTCTGCCTCTTTGGATGCGCTACGCGAGCGTTAAGCTCGAGCGTAAGCGAACGTAAAGTCATTCATACCGAAGTATGGTGACTTCACGCCTTGCGAAATGTTTTTTGCAAGTATTGGTGTTTGCGAGATTTAGGTGGTCAACAAACTTCCACCGCGTTGCACGTTTCTCAAAGAGCAGACCGTCAAAGCCGGTCACCCCCCTAAAACACATCTTACCGAGTAGGTGTACTTTAGGCGAGTGAACGAAAAAATCCTCAGATGTGGAGGCGAGCCTTTCTTCTCGCCCCCGTTGTGGTTAATGGGAGATGATTTCATCAAGAGCCGTTGAGCGATCGAAGTCAGCGAATTGGACTTCGGGTTCGTCGTCGACATCAAGATGGGGGTCACCATCATCGAAAAAGACGGCACAATGACGGGCTTCAGGGGATTCCGGTTCTTCAATCGGAACCCTTTGCTGTTGCGCCGACTCGTACACTTTCTTACCTGGCATTTTTTCCTCCGTAGTTGCCAGCTTCCACATCTGAATATTCTTTACACTCTCTTAAGTATTCGTGAAGCTTCGCGATCGGCGTCCCTCTTCTTTATATCTTCTCGTTTGTCTACTTTTCCTTTGCCTTTTACGATGCCGATACGCACCTTCACGTATCGACCATTATATACCTCAAGTGGCACTATTGTCAAGCCCTTCTTGGATTCTGCGTCCGCAAGCTCTGCAATTTCACTTTTCTTTAACAAGAGTTTGCGCGGACGCTCAGCGTCATATTCTGTCCCTGCAATTCCTCCTTGATACGGTGGAATGGTCATGCCAGAGAGATACGCCTCGCCACCGCGCACCACCACTCGAGCGCCGTCCAAAGAGCCCTGCTTGTTTCGCAGAGATTTTGTTTCAGAGCCAAAAAGTTCAATACCCGCAGAAAAATCTTCGAGAAGGGTATAGCGCATCTTTGCTTTTTTATTCTCTATGAGAACGGCGCCTCTTTTCATAATGCGTTCATTTTAGAACCAGTCTAAATAAAAACCTAGTACCCATACTATAGAGGGAGTGGCTCCTCTGTACTCATACTGTCGGTCAACATCCGAGTTTCGTCAGTCGTTCGTACTATAAAGTACGCCTCCTTCTCATCCTCGTATGTTGCCTCAACATTCTGAGTACATAGTTGAGCCATTTTTATTCAGACTGGTTCTAACAAATATAAGAAAAACTATACGCACTGTAGCTAATACGGTATGATGCAACGTATTATGGCACCAAAATCAAAACCTGAACTGACAAAAGAAAAGCCTGCGGGCAAAGGAAAACGAAAAGGACCGCGCGCAAAGGGACTTCGAGGACTTCTTGGGGGAGGGGGAGGTTTTGCAAGTAACATCATCTCGGCCATACTCGTATTTCTTATTCTTATGAGTGTGTACTCATTGATTGCTGAACAAACAAACAAGCCAGAAGATATTGCGCTCTCTCAAGTAGCAGGGGACGTGCGTGCAGGACTTGTAAAAGAAATTTTAGTTTCGGGGAACGACTTGAAACTTCTGTACACCAATGAAACAGAAAAAGTTTCAATGAAAGACCCAGATGCGTCACTTCCGGAAACGCTTGCAAGTTACGGAGCAACACCCGATGACCTTGCGAAGGTATCTATTGCAATAAAAACCGAGTCAGGATTTAAGTATTGGTTTGCGGTGTTGGTTCCCATTCTTATCCCCATTCTTTTTCTCGTTGTGCTGTTTTGGTTTTTGGCGCGCCAAGTAAAAGGTGCGGGCATGCAAGCGTTTACGTTTGGTCAGTCAAAAGCACGCATTATTGATCCAAAAGACACCGCACAACGCGTGATGTTTGCGGACGTTGCGGGGGCGAAAGAAGCGAAGGAAGAGCTTGCTGAAATTGTCGACTTTCTCAAAAACCCTAAAAAGTTTCTCGATATTGGTGCGCGCATTCCAAAAGGAATTATCTTGATGGGAGCTCCAGGAACTGGAAAGACCTTGCTTGCTCGCGCGGTTGCGGGGGAGGCAGGAGTGCCATTTTTCTCCATCTCAGGTTCGGAGTTCGTAGAAATGTTTGTGGGAGTTGGTGCTTCTCGTGTGCGTGACCTGTTCCAAATGGCAAAACGCTCAGCGCCAGCCATTATCTTTGTGGACGAGATTGATGCGGTAGGGCGTGTGCGCGGTGTTGGTATGGGTGGTGGAAATGATGAGCGTGAACAAACCTTGAACCAGATTTTGGTTGAAATGGACGGCTTTGAGCCAACAGAAAAAGTGATTGTGATGGCCGCAACCAACCGCCCTGACGTTTTGGACCCTGCGCTCCTTCGCCCAGGACGCTTTGACAGACGTGTCACGATTGACCTACCTGACCGAAAAGACCGCGAAGCAATACTTATCGTCCACGCACGTAAAAAACCACTTGGTGCAGACGTGGCACTTTCAGTAATTGCAGAGCGTACTCCAGGATTTTCAGGAGCGGAACTACACTCGCTCATGAACGAAGCAGCAATTCTCGCTGCGCGTGAAAACAGAAAAGAGCTTACGCAATATGACCTTATCCGTTCTATTGAAAAAGTAATGCTTGGTCCTGAGCGTAAAAGCCACCTGCTCTCACCAAAAGAAAAAAGAGTTACTGCATATCATGAAATGGGACACGCGCTCGTCTCATCAATTCTCGAACACGCAGACCCTGTTCACAAAGTTTCTATCATAAGTCGTGGGCGCGCCGCAGGGTACACGCTCAAACTTCCTTTTGATGACCGTAAAATGCTTTCACGCAAACACTTCCTTGATGATATTTCTGCAACGCTTGGAGGATACGTGGCAGAGGAGCTTGTGTTTGATGATTTGACCACTGGTCCTCATAACGACCTCTCTGTTGCGAGCGCGCTCGCACGCGACATGGTGGTTCGGTACGGTATGAGCGACCTTGGTCCAGTGGCGTTTGCTTCTGACCGCAGTATGTCTGGGGAAGAGAAATATTCACAAGAGGTTGCAGCAAAAATTGATGGCGAAGTTGCTCGCATTATCAACGAAGCAAAAAAGAAAGCGCATGACGTGCTTGTCCAAAAACGCAGTGCGCTAAACAGCATGTCAGAACGACTCGTTGAAGTTGAAACACTAGAGCGAGACGAGTTTGAAAAGCTACTCGTTGCAAATGGCATTACCCCAAAAGCAAAAGAAGTGGAGCTATAGTTGAAAGGTAGGATATGTGGAAATAAAAAAGCGACGCCGTGGCGTCGCTTTTGGATTACCTCACAAGTACGGTAGGGGGAATCCACTTCCCGTACATGAGGTTTTTCAACTCTGGCACGGACACAAAAGTGTGTGCAGGTGCTTCTTTTTGAGTAATAATCCCGTCACGAACAAGGCGGTTGAATGCACGCCACTGTTTTAAAGTGAGAGATTGATGACGACGTATGCGATGTAGAAGAAGCTGTGCATACGCCCTTCGAACTCTGTCGCGTTTGCTGGTTGCAACCAAGAGACCCATCACAAAGACGCAGAGAAGTCCCATCAAAAGAGAGAATAAAGGTTTTTTCATAAAGAACAAAACAATGCCTGTGAGAACTAGTACTGTTGTGCTTGGCATATCTTTTCCTCCGCTCTGATTTTCTTAGCAGTACTCTGCTTAAGACAAATCCAAGTGTGGTCGCACCAGCGAGCCACCGCAAAGTACTGTAGCGCATGTGTACAAAAAAGAAACCGCGACGCAAAGCGTCGCGGGGTGTTATGACAAGAGCATTTGAAGCAAAGCCATACGAACGTAGAGTCCGTTTTTAGCCTGCTCGAAGTATTTTGCACGTGGATCACTATCATACGACACAGGAATCTCGCCTGTACGTGGAAGCGGATGCATGATGAGTCCGTCGGCAGACAAGCGTGAAAGAGTGTTGTCTGGAAGTACTGAAGGTACAGAATCTGAGTGCTCGCCATGGCGTTCTTTTTGGGAACGAGTGACATACAGCACATCAGTATTCTGATTCTTTGGTAGCTCTTCAGTCCACTTCGTTACTTCGATACCACTTTTCATCAAGGCAACCACCACATCTGGTGGTGGGTCGCGATAGATACCACTTCCACAGAACGTTACTGACTCCACACCTATGCCAAGATCTGCTGCGTGAGTCGCAAGCAGTAATGCAAGAGAACGTACGGTGCGACTGTGTCGATTGTCTCCATGAAACACAATTCGCAGTGGACGATAAGTGACACCGCGACGCGAGACCTCGTAGTGTTTCCAGATTGTATACAGATCCAAAAATGCTTGTGTTGGATGTTCGTGTGCTCCGTCACCTGCGTTAATGACTGGGACCGACGAAACAGTTGAAGCGATTTGTGCAGAACCAGCGTCAGGATGTCTTAGGACAAGAAGGTCAACATATCCGCTAACAACGCGGATAGTATCTTCAAATGTCTCACCCTTTACCGCTGAAGAGAAAAGGCCTGCTTCAGCAGTGACGGTCGTTTGTCCACCAAGTCGTTTAACTGCGCTGTCAAACGACCACATGGTGCGCGTGGAAGGTTCATAAAAGAACAAGCCAACAACAAAACCCGCAAGTGTTTGTGGATTTTTTCCACGAACCGAAAGTGTTGATGCCTCCCAAAAAAGCTTGTGAAGTTCAGTGGGAGAAAGATCAGTTGCGGCAATGATATGTCGTAGGGACACGGGGGACTCCTTTTCAAGGTTCACTATACCTGTCGCTACTGTACTCCTTCTCACTAAAACATACAAAAACCGCGTATGTGGAACTTCTGTGCGCCCGCTTGGACTCGAACCAAGGACCGCAGAGGTATAAGCTCTGTGCTCTAACCAACTGAGCTACGGGCGCGTAGTGCTACTGTAGCGCAGGAACTCTGCAGAGAAAAGGTTCTGGATACCTGTAGAATAGAAAACATGTTTGAACTTCCATGGTACGTGTTTGCGCTTCTCGGTGCGTTTTTCATTTCTGTAGCATCGGTACTTGAGAAGAAAGTTCTTTTGCACGCAGAACCCCTCCATTTTTCTGGCTCTACCATTCTAGTAAGTGGAATACTTTCTATTCCTTTTCTGTACTTTGTATCGTGGAGTAGTTTTACTGCGTACAGCATTGGTCTTTTGTATCTTATTTCTCTTCTTGCAACTATTTCGTTCGTTCTTGTTGCTACGTCTCTAAAAAAGATGGAGGCGGGAGAACAGTCACTGATACTCTCTGTTACGCCAGTGGTAACCGCTATATTTGCATATGCGTTTCTTGGTGAGGCGCTCAGTGCAAACGCAACTATAGGCATGGTACTCATTGTGCTCGGACTGCTTCTTCTTGAATACAAAACAATTCGTGGACTTGCTCGACCACATCACGCACTTTCAGTAAAAACAATTGCCATTCTTTTGACTACTGCATCAGTGGTGTTTTACGCGATGGGCGGGGTGCTTGATCGTATGGTTCTCTCTGGAGGTACAGTGCGCGCACTTGATTTTATTGTCATTGCGCAGGTCTTTATGCTTATGAACTTTTTAGTACTCAATATGTTTTTGAAAAAAGGAGACCACTTGCTTGACGGTGCTTTCAAAAAAGAACCACTAAAGATAGTTTTTTTCTCCGTTCTCATCTTTTTGTCTCGTGTGAGTTATGCGCAAGCAGTAACTACTACGTACGTTGCTTTGGTTGCTATCTTAAAGCGCACGGGAGCACTATTTACAGTGATACTCGGTGGTGCCTACTTGAAGGAGAGCCATGTTGTATTGAAATTAATTTCTGGAGTAATTATTATTCTTGGCGTGGCGCTTGTTATTTTATAAAAGCCCGCGTGATACCATTTTGCCTATGACTCGTTTTGGTATTCTTTTCCTGCTTACGCTCACCTTATTTAGTGCCCCTGTGTACGATACCTATGCAGCGTCTACCTCAAAGAAAACAGAGCCAGAAACGAGCATTCCGAAAGCACTCGCAGACGCAACGGTGAATCTCTATTGCAGGTTTAAGGTAGGGAAAACATACGTGAGCACGAGCGGATCAGGGGTTTTCATAAGCTCTCTCGGTGTTATTTTAACGAATGCTCACGTTGCACAATATTTTCTTGTACCTGTTGAGAAAAGTCTCGTGAAAGGTTCGTGTACGGTGCGTACGGGCTCGCGAGCAAAAGATAGATACACCGCATCAGTGTTGTATTTTCCAAGTATGTGGGCGAAGACGCATATCGTTGATGCAAAAAAGGAAGCAACGAAAGGCACGGGGGAGCACGATTTTGCACTTCTCTATGTGACGGGTGCTTCAAAGGGAGTACTGCCACCCTTATTTCCGTCGCTCTCTCTTGATACGTCCGCACAGGCGATTGAGGGTGCCACGGTCACTATTTTGGGATATCCAACGGAGTCCCTCACCTTTGATGAGGTGAGATCAAAATTGATACTCGTGTCTGCGCTGTCAACAATAAAAAGCAGTAGTGGTTTTGATACTCCACACACAGACCTGATAACACTTACTGACTCGGAAGCAGGAAGCAGTGGCATCTCTGGGGGGCCCGTGCTGTCATCAGCAAACACCATTATTGGTATTGCGACCACCAAAAGTACCGCAGAAAATTCACGCTCACTTCGTGCGATTACCATCTCATATATTGAACGCGTCCTTCAGGGAGATAAAAAACAGTCCCTCGCAACTCTCCTTGCAAGCGACTTTGCAAACATGGCAACGACCACTTTCCAATCACTGCCTGAGAGTACGCTCAAAGTACTTACACAACGTCTCTTAAAGAACCGCAGAAAATAGTTAAAGAGGGAAGATGTCGGTGAGGAGGTTTGAGCGATAAAACTCATCAGCCAGCCCTCCAAAACTGTAGGTGTTCTCGCCGAGTACAATTTCAGCTCCGCCGACCTGAGGATTACTTTTTGGCACGGAGTGCACAAATCCAATGTTGTATAGGGTTGAAAGAATATCCACTCGATCGTCGATAGAGAATCCTGCTCTGTGCCATTGTTGTTCGATTTGTTTAAGGTAGAGACCTGCATAGAGATAACTGTAGTAGTGATTGTATTGATCAGTCATACGTACAAAGCGTGCTGTTTTTACGGGGGTGGTCGTAGCAGGAAAATCAAGAGTATGTTCGTACGAAGAGCCCAAATAAAATGGTGAAGAAGCGTCCCTCAGATGTTGTTCTACAGGAATTGCTGTCTCTTCTTTCATACCCATGACACCCCATGAAAATTGTGTTTGAGGTCCCAAGATTTTTAATGGGTAGAAAAATTGTTTATACGCTTCTCGTTCGGTGAAAAAAAGTCGCAATTGTTCAGATACAAGACTTGCCACAACCAAGCGAGGAGACACACCCGCGTCGTTCGCTGCTCTTTTTATCACCGCTTCGTCCCGCCTGATAGCGCTTTCCAAAACTTCCCACTCCTCGCTCTCATGCCAGCCCCCCGCAGGGTAGGAACCGACAATGTGCGCACCTAAGAAAGACTCACGCTGAATGTCGATAATACCCGCTTCGTTGGTCAGGCCAAAACGAACGGCAAGATAGCCGACGACCAGAAAAAATCCAATGCCAGCAAAGACGTAGACAAGTATCGTAAAGAACTTTTTTAACATAAGTACCTCAGTGTCTCACGTCAGTAGGGAGGGGTGCAAATGAGATATTGACATATATGGTATGTTGTGGTAGAATAAAAAGACGTGGGTCTTAGCGCCCACCTCACTTAAAGAAAGGAGTTCCCATGTTTGGGATCACATTTGGTTCGAAGAGGCAGATCTTTCTGGCTGGCACCTGTGGCGGAAGCCTCTGGCGCGAAGAGCGCGCGATTCCGGCAATTAAAGCCGCGCGCCGCCGCTTCTTCAATCCTCAAAAGGAGGGTTGGACTCCAGAAGACGCCGCTATCGAAGCGGCGGAGCTTGATGAGAGCAGGCTGATTTTGATGTACATCGACGGAAAAAGCCGTGGCCTCAATTCTGGCAACGAGCTGATTGAACAGGCCATGAAGGGTAAGCGAATCTTCATGGTGTTCGAAAACATCGTCGACGGCACCGAAATCGCTGGTCAGAAGGTCACTGGGCGCGAGCTCAAGGACCTGAACAACAACCGTGGTTGGCTTCGTGAGTTTGCGAAACGTTACGAAAACGTGACGCTCGTGGACTCTGTTGAAGAAGCCGTCCAGCTCGCCATCATGGCCTGTTAATCGACCAAAATAAGTGAGAACGGGCGCCAGAGAATATCCTGGCGTCCGTTTTTCATTCTCCGTAGAGTATTTTTCCAAGACGGGTGACACGCGCTTGAAGGTGGGGGTGCTCAGAAAGGGAAGGATTATTTTTGACAATGTTTTGCGCCGCCGCGCGCGCCGCCTCCACCATTTTTATGTTTTTTATTGCTTCCATCGCAATATCAGACACTCCCCACTGACGTGCGCCATACAACTCTCCCGAGCCACGAAGTTCTAAATCTTTTTCCGCAAGCTCAAAACCATTTTTTGCCGTGATGAGGGCTTTGAGTCTCGCTGTTGTTCCTTGCGATTTGCTTTCTGAGAGAAAGAAACAATATGCTTGGTCATTTGAACGAATCACGCGTCCGCGAAGTTGATGGAGCTGTGAGAGACCAAAACGTTCTGCTCCTTCAATTAAAATAACGGTTGCATTTGGCACGTTTACGCCGACCTCAACGACTGAGGTGGCAACCAATATTTGTATTTCGTTTTTAGTAAACGCACCCATAGCGTCCTCTTTTTCTTTCGACGTCATTTTGCTGTGGAGAATACCAATAGTGTACTCGGGGAAGATTTCTTTTTTCAGACGCTGTGCTTCCAACTTCACTGACTTTGCTTGGAGCGCGAATTCTTTTGCGGGGTCGGGCTCCTCAATGCGTGGGCAAATAACATACGCTTGGTGGCCGCTCGCAATTTCACTGCGCATACGCGCATAGGCACGCTCGCGCGTCTCGCTGGTCACCATCTCCGTTAGTATTGGTTTTCGACCAACGGGCATCTCATCAAGCACGGTTAAATCCAAATCTCCGTAAATAGTGAGTGCTAGTGTGCGGGGAATGGGAGTTGCGGTCATGGAAAGTAAATGCGCCTCTTTGCCGTCTTTGCGAACCAAATGATGTCGTTGTACTTTTCCAAAACGATGCTGTTCGTCAATAATGGCAAAGGCAAGATTTCTAAACTGCACACTCTTTTGAATAAGTGCGTGGGTGCCTATCACAACAGGAATCTCCCCGTTTGCCACCCACTTAGAAAGTTGTGCACGAGAGATACGGGTTGCAAGCTCACTCCGCACTTTTGAAGGAAACTTGTAACACTCTTTTCCTGTAATGAGCGCGATAGGAATGTGGTGCTCTTTAAAGTACTCAATAAAAGATGCGAAGTGTTGTTTTGCCAGAATTTCTGTCGGGCACATATATGCTACCTGGAGGTGTGTTGCTGACCCACCACGCTCACGTGCGTGTGCCACTGCGTATGCGGTTGTGGCTGCTACCGCTGTTTTTCCGCTGCCCACGTCACCCTCGAGTAGGCGCATCATCGGGTGTGGCTTTTCAAAATCATCGAGAATAGCGTCAATCGCACTCTTTTGTGCCTTGGTGGGTGTAAAAGGGAATGAAGTAATAAAATCTTCAACCACACCACGCGCAACTTGCAGAGGAGGGGCCTCTCTCTGTGAGCTCTCAGCACGAAGTTTTGCAACCGCGAGCTGAATAGAAAATACTTCCTCAAACGCAAAACGTTTACGCGCGCTTTCGGCGTCCGATGATTTTTTTGGAGCATGAATCCACACAAGCGCGGTACTCACTTTCGGTAGAGAATATTGTTTCAGTAGTGCTTCTGGAATAATTTCATCAACGTATTCGTGAGCAAGAGATTTCATGACGCGCGCGAGCGCGTGACGTAACCACAGAGATGAAATTCCTTTTGTTTCTGGGTACACTGCAAACAGGTCAGGCGTCTCCCCACCAAACAAGGAGTCACTTGCTGTTGGTGCGTGCTCGACTTTCTCTACCGTTGGATTTGCGATGTATGGTTTTTCTGGAGTTCCTGCAACTTTTCCAGTAATTTTTACCAATCCTGCATGCTCAGCTATTTTTGCCATATATGGTTGGCGAAACCACATAATTTTTATCTGCCCACTTCCGTCTTCAAGATATGCCTCAGCAGAAGGAATCCTGCTTTTCCATGTTTTCTTTGCTTTGGCACGTTTTAATACACCATATAGTGTCGTTGTTTCTCCAACGACGAGTTCTGTAACGGTGCGGATGCTTTCACTCGATTCGTACCTTGTGGGAAAATAATATAAAAGGTCGCGCACATTGTGTATACCAAGCCTCGCCAGTGCTTTTTTCTGCTCTGGCTTAAGCCTGGGAAAGTAGTGTTCAAGCGAATCGCTTGGTTTCATGCGCGAAGTATAACAAAACGACCTTCGCAAAAGCGAAGGTCGTAGATATTATTGATGAAGAGTGAACACCATAAGACATTTGGCATATTCAAGGTTCGAAAACCAATCAATGTACCAAGATGCCCGTGAGGTGGTTCTTCGCAGAACAGGATGTTTCGTTACTTTGGACAAAGGGAAGAGATCCATTGGACCTTTTTGAGGCCACGTGTCTCTTTTTGTTCCGAGAAAATCAATACGATAGGTTTCGTTCAAACCTCCAGCCCTTCTGAGTGTTCTCTCGAGAAGTTTTGGATAGTTGCACAAATGTTCCGCAAGTTCGAGTGTGCCGTAAGAAAAACCTGACCAGTACACTGACGTAACCATCCTTTTAAAAGGAATGCGTTGAGGCGGAACAATAATCGCAATATCGCGAACGGTAATTCGCGATGTAATTTTTTCAAATGGTCCGAGAGTGGGAGTAGAAACGTCTACTCGTAGCGCGTGCGCCCCCATGGCACACCTCCTTTCTTATCTCTCGAGATTATACTACAAAATAAAAATTCGTACATGTTTGCAGAATGTTGAGTACGCACCTGATACTATATGCATCTATGAACGCCAAGGATATTCTCGCGAAATATAGAAAAGTTGGCGGACGCGTGAGTACCAAAGCAAACACGACTCTTAAGACGAAAAAAGATTTAGCTCTTTTTTACACCCCAAGTGTTGGAAGTGTTTCAACCTATCTTGCAAAGCATCCAGAAAAAGCACACGAACTCTCAGTGAAAGGAAACAGTGTGGCGGTCATTTCAGATGGTTCCGCAGTTCTCGGGCTTGGAAATATTGGTCCGTATGGCGCGCTTCCCGTGATGGAAGGGAAGGCACTTATTTTCAAAGAGTTTGCAAACATTGATGCGTGGCCGATAGTGCTAAACACACAAGACCCTGAAGAGATTGTAAAAACAATTCTTGCCATTGCACCATCTTTTGGCGGAATTAACCTAGAAGATATCTCAGCGCCCGCGTGTTTTGAAATTGAGCGTCGTTTGAAAGAAACACTCGATATTCCCGTGATGCATGACGATCAGCACGGAACAGCGATGGTGGTTCTCGCGGGGTTGATTAACGCTTGCAAAGTAACTGGGCGGAATCTGAACCGTGCAACGGTTGTGGTAAACGGCACAGGTGCCGCAGGAAGTGCAGTCATGCGACTATTGAAATTGTATGCGCCACAAGTACAGATTCTTGCGCTTGATACAAAAGGAATTATTTCAAAAAAGAGGAAAGATTTGAATGTTGAAAAACAAAAACTGTTAAGCGACAACATTATTGTAAAAAACTCTGAGGGGGATCTTGCCTACGCCCTCAAAGGTGCAGATATTTTCATTGGACTGAGTCGTGGAAATCTGTTATCTGCTCGGCACATACAGCAGATGAAGTCAAAAGCGATTATTTTTGCTCTTGCAAACCCTGTTCCCGAAATCATGCCAGAGATAGCACTACGTGCAGGAGCAGGAGTGGTTGCAACAGGACGCTCTGACTTTCCAAATCAAATAAATAACGCCTTGGTGTTCCCTGGGGTGTTTCGCGGAGCACTTGATAGGCGCATTCAACACATAACACCGGTTATGCAGTTACGCGTTGCAAAAGCGCTCGCGGGTCTTATTAAGCGACCAACGACAAAGAACATCATTCCAGAGATTTTTGACAAGAGAGTGGTAAAAACAGTTGCAAAAGCGATACGGTAAAACACTAATCGCGCTGTATTGCTTGTCGCACGCGCTCAAACACACTTGCAAACCACACACGGTCTTTTTCACTTCCGATACTTTGTGCCACTTCACGATACGGTACCCATTTCGCTTCTGCTATTTCAAGCGAAGGAGTAAGTGCTGTGTGTGGTGGCGCTGAAAAAAGAAACATATGGATAGATTTCATTTCTGCGCGGTCAGTGCCGTCGTGTCGTATGCTTGGTCGCTCGTAGGTACCAAGGTCATCCAGAAGTTCGAGGTCGGTAAGACCTGTTTCTTCCTGAATTTCCCTGCGCGCAGTCTCCTCGTCAGTTTCTCCAGCATCGAAGTGACCTTTTGGAAAAAGCCACGAGCCGTCACCTCCGCGACTTTTTACGAGCACAACAGTTCCTGCTTCTCCAAGAACAATCCCGCCTGCTGTTTTGTTGTCGGTCATATGTGGAGGTGAAATTATAACCTTTGCGCGAACCTATTTCGAACGCTCTGCCTGCGGCGAACTGGACTGGCCAGTAGTCGCTATGAGAATCTACGGCGAAACGACTCTCCTCGTCGCCCTTTACGCCGAGTTGGTGGCTAATGCTTTTGCGGCACCGCTTGGGAATATGTTATAGTTTTAATATGAATTCTGGCGACCAGAAAAACAATCCGACGCTTCACGATGTCATAGAGATTTTGGATGACAGATTTTCGCGCATAGACCAACGTTTAGGTACGATCGATGGTCGTCTCAATGGGCTTGAACGACGTGTCGGGAGCGTAGAAGAAAAAGTTGATGACGTAAAAGAGACACTCGACGCTGTTGCACAAGCGGTTGATGCAGATGCTGTAACGCTCATAGACCACACCAGACGTATTACGAAATTAGAACAAACAATATAAAATCGAAACCCCGCATACTGCGCGGGATTTCTCGAAGCCTTGCGGCACTTCGTGAGAAGTATATGCGCTTTCCTTCAAACGCGCGGAGCGCGTTTTGGAAACAATTTGCTATCTGTACCGACCCCTCTTCTTCGGATTCTCCCCGCCGTCAGAAAAAACAGTGCGCTTGCGCGCGCGTTTGGTAAAAATGTATGCCCGCCAAGTCCTCGCGGGCGGGCGTTCTGAATCGTTGTCAGAGACCGAAGTCTCGATTTGCGGTGAAATTATAACGCTTGTCCGAACCCATTTCGAGAACCAGCCCTAAAAGCCCTCTCGCGCCTCGCGAAAGCCTCGGCACTCGCAACGCCCGCTACGCGGGCTGTATTGAATGCATTTCTGAATTTATGAGGGGGGGGGTATGAAAATGCATCAGGAAAAAATGCTGAAAACGCGCGAAGCGCGTTTTCATGTCTTAGTCGTCTTTTCTAACTTTTTCAAAAACACGAAACATAGGTGGAGTTGAAGAAAGAGTGGCTAGTTCACAGGGTGATGATACTGCTATTTCTGGCTGTCAAAGCGACTCGCGACTTCGGTCATATGTCTTGAAATTTGTTGAACGGTAGTGGTGTTGCTAACCTGCATTGTTATCTTTATATATTCGCGGTTCATATATTGAAATCGCTGCCCGCTCTCCTCGGCGATTTGCTTGTTTCGTTCTGATAACGAATCGTATCGAATGATGATATGAACCTCACCAATAGCAATATCTTTCTTGTTGGCGGAAGACATCCAGGTCTCGACTCCTTTATCGTAAAAAATCTGACAGGCTTCGAGTAGAGGTGCTTCGACGAGTTTTGCTAAATCTTCCAGTGAGGTTGGCGTGAGACTCCCTTCTTCAATCGGCTCAATATTAGCGAGCGGCGTTTGAATCTCGAAATGCTTCCTGGCTTCCTGCTTAATTCTGAAAGCCTTTGGGAGGATGCGAAATGTCTTTCTTTCGTCCATATGGATAGTTTACGCACTCGCTTGACCGTCTACAAAGACTATCGTCTGGTTGTCTCCAGTCTTCCACATACGAACGTACAGTTGGCGAGTTTCCGGCATCTGTTTGATAAATGTGGCTCCGAGCGCAAGCAGGTCTGCAACGTCTACGGAAATTACTTGAGTATTCTCTGTTAGTCGGAATTTTTCGCGCGGACGGTTAAATTCTTCAATCTTACGGTTGAAGTCTTCCTTTGATACTGCAGGGTCTGTAAGTTCGACCATCAGAGTGTATGCAGATGGCGAGAGTGCTTTTATACGCAAAACCCTTTCTTCAAGCACTTTCCGCTCCTGCTCTAAAGAACGAAGTTGTGTAGGGGTAAGGGGACTATTAGGATTCTTTTCAGACATAAGTTGATTATAACCTGCGCGTAGATACGGCTTCATTGACACCTCATCTCACGGGTGTATACTGTCGATACAAAGTGCCGCAAGGCTCCGAGAAACCCCGCCTCGTGCGGGGTTTCGACTATTTTAGGAAGTCTCTCAATTTTTCTTTCATTTCCGCGAGCAAGTCAGGGGCGATTTCATACAATTTTCTCTTCAATCTTTTCACACTCACCAACTTCAATTGCGCGAGTATCGCCGAGACTTTTTGTCCGTTCGGGTCAGTAAAATTATAGTAGAAATCGAACCGCTTTTGCTTGGTTGAAAGCGGCACGCACCAAAACATACGGTTGTTGAATTTCTTCACGACTAGCACCGGACGAGCAAAATTGTCGCCACTCCCGTTCTGCTCGTACCCGATATTCTTGCCGAGCGACGACATCCATACTTCGCCCTCTTGTGGGAAGTAGGTTGGCTCGCTTTCTATGAGATGAATCTTTTTCTTCAACTCGTTCCAAATATCAAATTCTCTCTGCTCATCGCTCATATCTACTTTTCAATCATTATTCTGCTTTGGGTATTTTTGTACTTAATTCCTCGATTCTTCAGTTGTGTAAAGAATTGCTCCAGAAATTCAGGGGGAACAGCACTGGTCTGAATCGTAAATATGCCCGGAGACGCAAGCCTTAAATACACATCATTAAAAAGTTCGTAAAGTTGGAGAGCAGTATATTCATCCTGCCCCGCTTTCTTTTGTTCAAAGGCATGCGTGAATCCACCTACGGGCATAAAGTTTGCAAATACAATATCACCTTCTTCTTGGTCAAGGGTTTCGAGAAACTTTATTTGCGTATGTCTTTCGAACGCATTCCCCGCGACAGTCTTGCGGGTTTTTGTGTCCTTACGAGTACCACTAAGAGCCAGACAAATTGTCGTATCTGCTCCGAGAGATTTTCCGTCTGCTTCTCCCATAATATCGACCATGATTGCTTTCTGGCCGCGTTCATGGGCAGAAGAAATTGCTCGCTTAATTCCCGTTTCAATATTTGGAAAATCAATACTAAAGCCTCCTTTCATACTACCTTCTAACAAATAGTCTTTCATGTTTTTCCTGAAAAAGAGCCAAGGTTTCGCTCTTGTTCCTTCGACTGACTTTTCTCCCGTTCGGCTTTCATTCGCTCTTTCTCTTTGCGCTTTTGCACCCCTAAGGAGGGAGGGAAATCGAGAAGGTCTTTCGGGGCTGGTCATGAGGCATAGTATAGCAATTCTCCAAACGCGCTTCGCGCGTTTCTGCATTTTTCCGAAATGCATTTTCATACCCCCCCCCGCACTTTCGGGCCGGTCAGAAATACAGTTCAATTCGGCGCGTCCTCGCGCCGTGCGAGCGCCGAGGCTCTGCGAGGAGCGAGTTAGGGTTGTTCCGGCTCGCCACCGGCGAGCCGTTCGAAGTGGGTTCGGATAAGCGTTATAATTTCACTGCACAAAGAGATTTCCTCGGAAGTTAGTTCGGAACGCCCGTCCGTGATTACACGGCGGGCGTGCGTTCTGAATCGTTGTCAGAGACCGAAGTTTCTTTCTGCGGTGTGTATTAGACAAAGTTCGAATGTACTTTGACCAAAATCCTGACGATGAGTGTTAATCGCACGCGCGGAGCGCGTGGTGGCTTGAAACTGCATTGTACGCTCCGATTGCGAGGTGATGCGAGACAATGCGCCTCGGACACGCTCGCGGACTCGCGTGTGCAAAAACCAAAAAATTTCCTTGCCTTTTTCTCGCGTCTCCTCCCCCCACCCCTCCACCGCGAAGCGGAAAAAGAAATGGAAAGGAAATTTTTGGTTTTGCTTCGCCGTTTCAGTCTCCGAAAAGAGCAATCTTATTTTAACATTTTTGTTTGCTCTTTTCTTCACCCTCACGGCGACCGAGGCGCACCCGTATCCGCGTTTGGTGGTGTCTTTAACGTCCGCGAACCACACAGACCGCCTCCGCATAGCCCGCTCGCATTCGCTCGCGCTGGCTGCTTCGGCGTTGTGCGTGTTCGCTCGGGGGCTTCGGTCGTGTTTAGTGGTGACTCAAAGAATATGGATTGTGCTAAGGCACAAACAAATCTGTATGTGCTTGCCCCACCCACCCAGTGCGCACACAAACCCCCACCGTTTTTAGGAAAAATTATAAAACGGCGGGGATTGCTCCCTTAACACTATTTCATTACATCAGATAGTTTTTCACATCGAATAAATTAAAACTGATGCAATTACTATCCCTAGTAAGTGATAGGTTCCTGTTACAAATCCGTAAAGTAACGGCTTAGACATCTTTGGAGTAATCGCGTTAACAAATGACACCGGGGCGGAAAATCCAAGTCCTGCGAGAAAACCCAAAATAACGGCTTCTGTTATTGAGTGAATGTCTAACATTTGTATCAAAATTGCAATAGCGACTGATGCGAATAAGCACCCCAAGAAAGGTCCAATATAATACAATCTTGTTTCTTTCCAACCCACTGGTCTATCAAAACCTATTGCATCTTCCCAAAATTTACCGAAAACAAAAGGCGAAAACCAGAGTCCACCAAGCAAAAAATATACAATGGTTGCAAGTGCAACCGCCAGTAAATTAATGTCTACAAAAGAAAGTATCATAAATTATCAAAACTATATTTTTTTCACGACAGGTGTTAAATGTGTTAGTACGCAAATCCATTTATCATTCTTATTTTCGTAAATATCTGTGACCCATTCGTCCATTTCAAATGCTTGCGCGTTAAATGTGCCTGTATTCTTACCCCGCCCTGTTACCAGCGCTATATCACCATACATCTTCACTCGTAAAATCTCCTTTGACATGGATGTGTGTTTCAGCGTTCCCTGTTTTACAACAGATAAGAATCGTTCGCCTGGAATAATCCCGTTCTGCGGGTCGATAATAACCCAGTCTTCCGATACACATGCTAAAATTTTTTCAGAATCATTTGAAATAACCGCTTTATTGAAAGCGTTTTCTATAATTTGAAATTCCTTTTTTAGATCGTCGTCCGTCATAATCAATGTTCTGTTAATCCTTTAGGAAACTTATCGAGAATGAAGTTCGGGTTGATGTTGTGCTCAAGCAATATCTTGGCTGCGTCAAGTACTATAGTAAATCCGCCAGAAGAATCGAGTACTTGCGCCACAACCGCGTCCCCATCTCCCTTAAAGCCAGAGTTAGTAATGCTGACGAAAGTCGAATTATTTTCATAAGGCGTAAATGTCCATTCAAGTTCGGTCATAGCGCCTGGGTCGCCCCATTCAACAAAAATTCGTTTATTTACCTCAATTTCTTTTACATTCACCAAGGCGGTGGCGTTGTACATTTCCCACGTCCATGTAATTTGCTTACCAATCTCTAGCCTGCCACTACTTTTTGTAAACCAAAACTTAGTCGTAATATCTGGGTTTACAAATGCCTCAAAAACTTCCGCAATAGGTTTGCGAATGAGCATGCCTACTTTTACGACTGGAGTTTTGGTTAGTTGTAAGTTTTCCATAATTTTTTTATAAGTTAATAATAATTCTATTTTAACAAATCTTCCATCGGAACGCCTAACGACTTGGCGATTTTTTGGATTGTTTGAACGCTTGGTTTTGTAACGACACCACCTTCAATTTTGGTAAGGGTAGAGTATTTGATATTGGCTTTCTTCGCCAAGTCGTCCTGCGTTAAACCTTGTTTTGCTCGTATTCGCTTAATGTTCTGTGATATAGTTGCCATAGTATGCTACTTTTGATAGTATAGAAATATGAGTCATTACTTTCTTTGCTCACAAAACAAGCATAGCAAAAATCTACGATTTTTTCAATGTATAGTTTCTGATTTTATAGTGGCGAAGCAAAACCAAAAATTTCCTTTCCATTTCTTTTTCCGCTTCGCGGTGGAGGGGTGGGGGGAGGAGACGCGAGAAAAAGGCAAGGAAATTTTTTGGTTTTTGCACACGCGAGTCCGCGAGCGTGTCCGAGGCGCATTGTCTCGCATCACCTCGCAATCGGAGCGTACAATGCAGTTTCAAGCCACCACGCGCTCCGCGCGTGCGATTAACACTCATCGTCAGGATTTTGGTCAAAGTACATTCGAACTTTGTCTAATACACACCGCCAAAATTGGAAGTCTGCATTGGAACCCGAAATTGGGTCGGCGCGAAGCGCCGACACTAATGCATTCCCCCCAAAAAATTCTGAATCTGAAAGGGTTTTCCACGCTCCGCGTGGCTCGTCGTTTGCCAATACAATTCTATGAATAATCAAACCAAAAAGTTTTTCATATATACTCGCAAGTCTACGGACGACAAAGACAGACAAGTCCGCAGTATTGCTGACCAGTTAAGTGAGTTAAAAGAGTTAGCGTTGAAAGAACAACTGGAAGTGGTAGATGTCTTTGTCGAAAAGCAGACAGCCAAAATACCAGGTCGCCCTGTGTTTAATGAAATGATGGAAAGAATGGAAGCAGGTGAAGCGACTGGTATTTTGGCGTGGCATCCCGATAGACTTGCTCGCAACTCGGTAGATGGAGGGAAAATCATCTACCTCGTTGATACTGGTGTCATTTCAGAAATGAAATTTCCAACTTTTTGGTTTGATCCGACACCGCAAGGCAAGTTCATGCTTTCAATCGCTTTTTCGCAATCCAAGTATTATGTCGATAACCTTAGTGAGAATATCAAGCGTGGTAAGCGTAACAAAGTGAAGGATGGAATATGGCCTCAAATGTCTCCGCTGGGATATATAAACGAGGGTGGAAAGATTGTGATTGATAGCGAGATTGCTCCACTTATCAAAAGTACATTTGAGGCATATGCCACAGGAAACTTCACTTTGCGTCAGCTTCGCGACAAATTTAACGCTCTTGGATTGAAACGAAAAAGCGGAAAGGAACTTGCGGTGTCGAATTATCAAAAACTTCTCAAAAATCCTATTTACACAGGTTTAATGCTTTACAATGGTGAGATTTTTGAGGGCAAGCACGAACCGATTATTTCAAAGAAACTTTTTGATTCCGTTCAAGAAGTGATGAGCCGAAAATCTAAGCCACATTCCAAAGGTCTGAAGTCATATTTGTACAGAGGATTTTTCCGTTGCGGAGAGTGTGGTTGCTTTATCACTACCGAAACACAAAAGGGGCATAACTATCTCCGTTGTACCAAACGGAAAAATCCTTGTGAGCAGAAATATGTCCGCGAGGAGCTCATCACTTCTCAAATTCAGAATGAAATCAAAAAAGTTTCTTTGCCACTCGATTGGCTTTCTTGGATGATTGAGGAAAACAAAAAAGACCAATCATCCGAAATCCAATCGAGTACGCTTTTTGCAGATAGCTTGAAAGCCGATATTTCTCTTTTGGAAACCAAAATTGAGAAGCTGATGACGGCATATTTGGAGAGCGCACTTTCGCTCGAAGAGTATCGTGATGCTAAAAACGCTCTGGTTGCCTCAAAACAGCTTCTCAAAGAGAAATTATCGGCTTTTCAGCAAAAAGCGAATAATCGGTTCGAACTTACCGAAAAGTTTTTGAAATACAATATGGAATTGGCAAACGACCGAACAAATGAGGAAAATACTCATTTGTTCAAAAAAGTCGGTTCGAACTTTCAAATTAAGGAACGAACCGTACTTTTTGAGCCACGCGGAGCGTGGAAAACCCTTTCAGATTCAGAATTTTTTGGGGGGAATGCATTAGTGTCGGCGCTTCGCGCCGACCCAATTTCGGGTTCCAATGCAGACTTCCAATTTTGGCGGAGACGGAGGGATTCGAACCCTCGAGGGACGTTAATCCCTGCCTCGTTAGCAGTGAGGTACTTTCGACCACTCAGCCACGTCTCCATATTTCATCGGAGTCGTGGCTTCGTGTCCTTCTCGGACACTCCTAATTTCATAGGTTTCGATATGTCCCCGACATATCTCAAAGCCACGTCTCCTTCACTTCGTTCAGTCGACGTGGCTTCGCGCCCTGCTCGGGCACTCCCTACGGGTTAAAAGTAATCCCATTACTTTTAAAGCCACGTCTCCTATAAATGACAAAGTACCATTTTGCACTCAATGCGCCAATGTGAGTGCGCTTACTTTTCTTGCTCCTGCACGCGAAAGGGTACTAAGTGCTTCGGTCATGGTGGCACCCGTTGTTACCACGTCATCAACGAGAATATACCGAATATCTGGATCAATCTCTTTTCTCACACAAAAAGCACCGAGCATATTTTGTAGTCGAGCATTTTTTAGAAGAGTGGTTTGTGGGGAGGTGTCACGAGTACGTTCAAGAATCGTAGCGTCTAGTATGGCTTCGGTGCTCGCAGAGAGCGGTCGTAAGATTTCTTCAACTTGATTGTACCCGCGCGCTCGTTTTCGTTTTGACGAAAGCGGAATGGGTATCAGCACGACGACTTCGGTAGTTGGGGTGGTTGTATCTGAGAGTGCCTCAAGAAGATAGTCCAAAAGAACTTGAGACAGAAGAACGGAAGCTTTTTTGTTGTTATGAAACTTCGCTTCAACAATACTCGCCTGTACAAGCGGTTCTTGATACGGGAGCAAAGAAACAATACGATACCCATCACTATTCAAAAGGGTTGGCGAGAGAACTCTGGCAACGTCTTCAAATGTTGCGTGTCGAACTAAAAGCTCGGTGTCTCTTGGAGGAAACAACACATCAAGGAGTGGTGAAAGGAGCATAGCTATCATGATACAATTTATCCAATGGGGTTTCTCGACGGTATTTTTGGCAAGAAGAAGAGCCGTAGCGTCATTGGTGTTGACGTCGGCTCATCTTCTTTGAAGGTGGTGCAACTTCGTCGCGAGGGAGGAACGGCAGTCCTTGAAACATATGGTGAGATTGCACTCGGACCCTCCGCAGGAGCTGAAGTTGGACAAGCAACAAATTTGTCTGCGGAAAAAATCGGAGAATCTCTCAAAGATTTGATACGAGAAGCAAACGTAACGTCTCTTGAGGCGGGAATTTCCATTCCGTTTTCTCGCTCACTCTTGACTCTTGTTGAGCTTCCGCGACGTGAGGATGCAGAAGAACAAAAAACAATTATTTCACTCGAAGCACGTAAGTATATTCCTGTTCCCGTTACAGAAGTACAGCTGGACTGGTTTGTTCTCCCTGACCCAATGTCAGAAGGTGGTGCTCCACCGTCAAAAATAAAAGTACTTTTGGTTGCGGTTCACAATGACGAACTAGCACTTCTTCAAAAGGTGGTTGAGGCAGCTAATCTTTCTGCAAGTTTTTACGAGATAGAAATATTTAGCACTATTCGCTCGGTGGTTGATGAACCGATAAAGCCAGTACTCGTGCTTGATATTGGTGCCTCTGCAACAAAAGCATATGTCGTTGAGCGAGGAGTCGTAGCTCTTTCTCATAACATTCGTCAGGGAGGACAAGATGTCACTCGTGCTATTTCAAGCGCACACGGTCTTTCAATACCAAAAGCAGAAATAGTAAAGAAAGAGCACGGTTTTAGTAACCATGATGCGCCCTATGACCGAAAGACCATTGAGCTTGTGTACTCACGCATTTTTGAAGAAGCGCGTAGAGTGCTTACAAAATTTGAAACATCACACCAAAAAGCAGTGTCAGCTCTTGTACTTACGGGAGGCGGTGGGGTGACCAAGGAGCTTGGCGCGTATGCGAAGGAGTTTTTCCCTATTGAGGTTCGTGTTGCCGATCCTTTTTCAAAAACGTCAGCCCCTGCGTTTATGCGAGAAGTATTGTCTCAAATTGGTCCTGAGTTTGCGGTTGCGGTTGGGCTTGCTCTGCGAAAACTTGAAGAACAGGGGTAGTGTAGCTGTGTATAAACCAGCGCATATATAATAAAGGTAACCTATACTATATCTGTGCCTCCTTCTCCAACCACTATTCCTACGTCCTTTGTTCCAAAACAGCCAGTTCGGTCTGGCTCTCCCTACGCTAAAAGTGGAAATAATACTTTTTTGTTTGTGTCCTTTATTGTTCTTGGGGTGGTACTTCTTGGCGTGGTCGGAGTATTTGCATATGAGAGATACTTACTCGCAACGCGGGATTCAAAAGCACAGGAAGTAACAATTGCTCAGGAACGTATCAACGGAGAGACGGTTGAGGAATTTATTCGCACACGTAATCGATTTAGTGCAGCAAATACTATTCTTGATGAACATGTTGCGGTGTCGAGCTTCTTCTCTCTTCTTGAATCCTTGACCCTCAGTACCGTTCGCTTCAACTCCCTTTCCTTTACTCTTACCGACGACCGTTCTGCTGAAATACGTATGGACGGCATCGCACGAACATTTAATGCGCTTGCTGCACAGTCCTCTGCATTTGCGTCTGAAAAGAAAATCCAAAGAGCAATTTTCTCTAACATTTCTGTCGGAGAAGGGAAGACCGTTACTTTTTCGCTCACTGCTGATGTTGATCCAGAACTTCTTGCGTTCAAAGCGCCAGAGGTTGTTCCTTTTGTGGAAACTGAGGCCGACGCTTCAACGGAGGAATCGCTTGGAGCGGATGCTTCGCTAAAGGAACTAACTGTTCCGCCACTGGATACCACTCCTGTTTCAACCCCTGCGGGGCAACTCAAGCCATGACACAGCGAATACTTCCCGTCATTATTATTGTCGTTGCTCTTGGGCTCTTCTTCGCATACGTACATCCAACCTATACTGGGAGTGTCGCTCTCCTTAATGCTGAAATACAAGGATATGATGACGCGCTTGTGGCAGCCGAGGAGTACTCGAAAAAAGAAGCAGAGCTTGTCGGGCAAAGAAGTGCCATTCCCGAGGAACAGCTTGCTCGTCTTGAAGCGTTTCTTCCAGACGGCGTTGATAACGTACAACTCATCCTCGATCTGAACTCACTTGCGGCGCGCTCTGGTGTTGGGTTGTCTGAGTTTGATATTATTTCTTCCGAAAAAAAGCAGGAGGAGGCGAGTCGTTTCTCTCTTTCCTCTGAGGAGCTCGTTGACTCACTCGACCTTTCAGTATCTGCCGTCGGCTCCTACGAATCTTTTAAAAAGTTTTTGCAAGGAACAGAGTTAAGTCTTCGTCCCCTCGATCTTGTTGAGTTGAACATTGATGACTCCACAACAGGTGTTTATTCGTACGACATTACGTTTCGTATCTACTGGTTGAAAAATATATGATGACAAAAAATAATATTATCCTCGGGGTGCTTGGTCTTCTTTTGATTGCGGCAGCACTCTATCTTTTGTTTGGAAAAGGGGAGAACGCGGACGTCATTATCTCTGAAGAATCTCCCACAAGTGTTGCAGAACAAACCTTTCTCAACTTGACGGCACAAATTAATCCTATTGAGTTTAATTCAAATATTCTTTCTGATCCGCGCTTTGTTTCACTCCAAGATTTGAAAACCGCAATCATTCCTGAAACGTCAGGACGACCAGACCCCTTTGCTCCACTCTCTGGAGTTTCTGCACCGTAGTCTTTTTTTACGAGAGAGTAGCATGGTGGCAGTGTGCGATACTATAAAGAGCAGTATTTGCTTGGTATGAACCTACTTTCGCTTCTCGTAAAAAAAGAACTCTTAAAGGCAAGTGACGTAAACGCGATTCAATCAGAAGCGCGCTCCGCCAACATATCTATTGAAGAAGCGCTCGAGAAGCACGGCATAACGGTTGAAGAAGCACTGAAAATTGTGGGGGATCATTACGGTCTTCCGGTGCGAACCTTGACTGCCCCTGTGAGCCACGAAGCACTCAAATATGTTCCTGAAGAGTCGGCACGACATTATAAATTTGTACCCGTGGGAATTGTAGAGGGTGCGCTTGAAATTGGAGTGACCGACCCAGACAACATTCAAGCGGTTGATGCGCTTGGATTTATTTCCACGAGAGCAGGCATACCGTACAAACTTTTTATTATCAGCGAAACTGATTTTAAAAAAGTGCTTCATGAGTATGAAAATCTCAGTGGGGAGGTTGGGGAAGCGCTTTCGGAGCTCGATACGTCACTTGAAGCAGAGATCGATCGAAAACAGAAAGAAAACAAGGCCCCGACCGAAGAAACGATTAAGGCAGACGCGCCCGTTACCAAAATTGTCGCTACAGTTCTTCGTTATGCGGTTGAGGGAGGTGCGTCCGATATTCATATCGAACCGTCACCTGAAAAAACGCGTGTTCGTTTTCGTATGGACGGTGACCTGCACACCTCCCTCGAGCTTCCCACAAAAGTACATCCTGCGGTCGTGGCTCGCATTAAAATCTTGTGTCAAATGCGTCTGGACGAGAAACGAAAACCACAGGACGGCCGTTTCTCCGCAACAGTAGAAGGAAGACGCATCGACTTTCGTGTCTCCACCTTTCCCACAGAGTATGGTGAGAAAGTAGTGATGCGTATTCTAGACCGCACAAAAGCAACAGCAACACTTGAATCCATTGGGCTCTCTAAAGATAATCTCGCAACGATTCGCGAAGTTGTTCAGGCGCCGTACGGCATGGTACTACTCTCAGGTCCTACTGGGTCTGGAAAATCTACTACTTTGTTTGCCATGCTTTCAGAGTTGGACCGTGAGACACGCAACGTCGTATCCGTTGAGGACCCTGTTGAATATGAAATAGCACAGGTATCACAGTCACAGGTACGTCCTGAAATTGGATACACTTTCGCTTCGGGGTTACGCTCTATCCTTCGACAAGACCCAGACATTATTATGGTGGGAGAAATTCGAGACAAAGAAACGGCCCAGCTTGCAGTGCAGGCGGCACTCACTGGACATCTCGTCTTCTCGACGATTCATACGAACACCGCTGCGGGCGCTATTCCACGCCTTATTGATATGGGCGTTGACCCGTACCTCATTGCGCCAACACTGGTCGCGGTTGTAGGACAGCGCCTCGTGCGACAACTCTGCGAAGGTGCTGGGGAGCCATATCCTGTTTCTGACAGTATTCAAATATTGCTTGATAAGCAGTTTGCGGATCTGCCGTCAGAATTTAAAAACAAAATTCCTGAATTTAAGACCCTGTATCGTGCAGTACCTACCCCTGATTGTCCTAATGGAACGCGAGGTCGTACGGGTATTTTTGAAATAATGCGTATGACTCCCGAATTGGAACAAGTTATTCTTAAAGAGCCCGTGGAAGAGAATATTTATAGTGTCGCTCGCAAACAAGGCATGTTGACGCTTCGTGAGGATGCTATTATTAAAGCACTCAGCGGAAGCATTCCTTTTGAGGAAGTAAACACGCTTGGTGGGTCGTTTGTTGCTGATGAAGAGGAACCACTCTAATTTTATATACCCATGGCAACGTACCGTATTTATCTCGTAGACGATGACCGTTTTTTACTTGATATGTATGCAATCAAGTTTAAAAATGCAGGCCATGAAGTGACGACCTTTCAAGGGGGGGAAGAACTTCTCACCTCACTTCGTAAAGACCCTGCTCCGGACACGGTTTTGATAGATGTGGTGATGCCAGGACTTACTGGTTTTGAAACGTTAGAGGCCATACGTAAAGAAAAACTTGCAGAAAATACAAAATTTATTGTTCTTTCAAACCAAGGACAGGACACTGACCTCGATAAAGCAAAAGAGTTGAAAACCGCAGGATATATCATCAAAGCGTCCGCCATTCCCTCAGAGGTGTTTGCGGAGACGATTGCCATAATTGAAAAGAAGGCATGAGCACTGGTCAACCAAGCCACATCGTCGCACTCCTTGATATTGTTATCACCGAAGGAGGGTCAGACCTACACATCTCTGCGGGTTCCTACCCAACGATTCGTGTCGCGGGAGCTCTAGTGCCACTAGTGCATCAAGAACTCTTGACTCCTGCCGTTACCGAGGCACTTCTTCTTGGGATGCTCTCCGAGGGGCGAAAACAAGAATTTATCAAACAACAAGCAGTAGATTTTTCGTATGCTCACAAAGACGGGACACGCTTTCGCGTAAACGGATACCTTGCAGGAGGAACCATCGCCATTGCAATGCGTCTCATCCCAAAAGAAATCCGTTCGTTCACCGCACTCAATCTCCCAAGCGTTCTGGAAGTATTCTCCCAACGACAACAAGGATTCTTTCTTGTGGTCGGTCCTGTCGGTCAGGGAAAATCAACAACACTTGCAGCCCTCATTGACCGTATCAATGAAACGCGCGCAGAACACATTGTGACTATTGAAGACCCTGTCGAGTATTTGTTTGAACCAAAAAAGTCACTCATTCACCAGCGTGAAGTACATATTGATACCCCAGATTTTACTCAAGCACTACAAGCGGCTTTTCGCGAAGACGTGGACGTGATTATGGTGGGAGAAATGCGCAACTACGAAACCATTTCCTCTGCGGTTACTGCAGCAGAAACAGGACACCTCGTGCTTTCAACACTGCACACCAACAACGCAGCACAAACAATCGATCGTATTATCGATATGTTCCCCAGCAACCAGCAGGCGCAGGTACGCGTTCAGTTGGCAGGGTCTCTCGCGGGAATATTTTCACAACGCCTCGTTCCGCGCGTTTCAGGCGGGCTCGTTCCTGCGTTTGAACTGCTCATTAACAACAACGCGGTTGCAAACCTTATCCGTGAAGGACGCACTCACGAAATTGGTACGGTTATCCAAACATCTTCGCAAGAAGGCATGATGGATATCGACCGTTCCTTAGCTGAGCTTGTGCGTCGAGGGGAAGTAACGGTCGAAGACGCCTATGAACGAGCATCTGACCAAAAAACTTTTGAGCGCTACTTGTAATCTATGTTGTTTACCTACAAAGCACTTGATACTGATGGACACGAGAAAGAGGGAAGCGTGGAAGCGCTTTCCATGGACGTTGCTGTCTCGACGCTTCAGCGTCGCGGGCTCGTTGTGTCTTCCATTGAACCCGTATCGAAAAAATCTATTTTCTCCGTTGACATTGCTTTTTTTAACTCAGTGTCAAATAAAGATATCGTTATCCTTTCAAGACAAGTGGCAACACTCTTTCAGGCACAGGTATCAGCGCTTCGTATTTTTCGACTTCTTGCTTCTGAAGTAGATAACAAATATCTCTCAGAAGTGATGACGCAGGTCGCTGATGACCTGCAAGGAGGAAGTCCCATTAGCAAAGCACTGGCGCGTCACCCAAAAGCATTTTCAAATTTTTACGTGAACATGGTGCGTTCAGGTGAGGAGGCAGGAAAGCTCTCAGAAACGTTTGAATATCTTGCTGACTATCTTGATCGTACGTATGAAGTGATGAGTAAGGCACAAAACGCGTTGATTTATCCAGCCTTCGTGATGGTGACCTTTTTTGTGGTCATGGCGCTCATGCTCACCTTGGTTATTCCAAACGTATCAAAGATTCTTGTTGAGTCAGGTCAAGACATACCATTTTATACAAAAGTGGTGCTCGCGCTTTCAAACCTCCTTATTAACTACGGAGCATTTGTACTCTTTGGGCTCGTGATTGCGGGAATATTTGCGTATCGTTCACTACAAACAACAGAAGGACAGCTTTTCTTCGACCGTATCAAGCTTGGTGTTCCGTACATTGGAGATTTATATGAAAAACTGTATCTTTCTCGCATAGCAGACAATTTTTCAACCATGCTTGCGGCTGGGGTTCCTGTGGTTGAGGCGGTTGAAATTACGGGAACGGTTGTGGGGAGCGCTACGTACGAACTTATCCTCAAACAAGTTGGCAGTGACGTGAAGGGCGGTCTTTCTATTTCAGACGCACTCGCAAAACATTCGGAAATCCCTGGCATTATGATTGCCATGATAAAGGTGGGAGAGGAGACAGGAGAGCTTGGTAACATTCTTTCTACACTCGCAAAGTTTTATCGTCGTGAAGTAAGTACGTCGGTCGACACACTCGTTGACTTGATTGAACCGTTGATGATTGTGGTGCTTGGTCTTGGTGTTGGTATCTTGCTTACTGCGGTCTTGATTCCCATCTACAATCTTGCTGGCTCTATTTCGTAAGAGCGGGTTATCTACTACACCAATGAACACGTCGACGTAGTAAAAACTTTTGTGGTATGTGTGGTGTTTTTATACGAACATTGGTGTAGTAGTTATCCACATTCGGATAATATGAGCGCTCAATCTCTCGTACAATAAGGAGAGCGGAGTTACTCACAAGCCGCTTATCAACTTATTTTCATTATGAAATTTTCATCACTCTTCACTCACGTACGTGGCGGCGCCCAGAAGCGAGGATTCACGCTCATCGAGCTTCTCGTAGTCATCGCCATTATCGGTATTCTCTCTTCAGTAGTGCTCGCGTCCTTGAACACGGCACGAAATAAAGGCGCTGATGCGGCTATTAAGGGAGATCTTGCTGGTGTTCGTGCAACGGCAGAAGTGCTCTACGACACGCTTGGTAACAAGTACGGTCCTTCTTCAGGAACGACGGTTGCAGGAGCATGTACACGCACAGATGCAAGTTCCATTTTTGCTGACACAAACGTTCAGCAAGCACTTGGACATGCGGCAACCAGCAATGGCGGCACAGACGGTCAATGTAACCTTGCGGCAAACGGTAGCGCATACGCTATTTCGTTTGCTCTTAAGACAACTGGACAGTATTGGTGTATTGACAGTACGGGGGTATCTCGTGGTGCAACCACGGGTGGTACTGCATACACAGGTCTCACAGGTGCATCTCCCGCAGCAATTGCAACGGGAGGTACTGCATGTCAGTAAGCGCATAAACAAAAAAACAAAGAAACCCTCGCACATGCGAGGGTTTCTTTGTTTTTGAATAAAAATATGACAGGAGTTCGAGTATACTTATCGCATGCTATTGTATGTTGTCGTTTTTAGTATCTTGGGTGCGATTCTTGCAAGTTTTGTAAACGTTATTGTTGAACGTGTTCATACAGGACAGTCGTGGATGTTCGGGCGTTCTCGTTGTAGCTCTTGCAGGAGTGAGCTCAAATCGCACGATATTATTCCAATCATTTCATGGATTTTGAATAGCGGAAGATGTCGTTTATGCGGGTCGCGCATTCCTCTGCTCCTACTTCTGTCTGAAATACTTCTTGCGGTTTTATTCGCGTTTTCATACTTTCATATTGGACTTTCATTTAAGCTCGTTGTGTTTTTGCTGTTTGTGAGCGTCCTTCTTGGGATAGTGTTGTATGACATGCGACATACCATTGTTCCGCCTTTCGCTTCTTTTGCGCTCCTCGTGCTGGCAACACTCTTTTCTGTACTGAACACTACGGATTTCACCGCTCTTGGAAGTGCTTTTATGACCGCTGGTGCGCTTGCGCTTGGGTTTCTTTTTCTGTATGTTTTTTCAAAAGGACGCGCAATGGGACTTGGGGACGCTCCTGTGGTGCTGGCACTTTCACTGCTGACGGCACCCTACGCGCTCGGGGGCATACTTTTTTCATTTTGGATAGGCGCACTCGTTGGTATAGTCATCTTGGTGTTGAGGCGAGGAGGTCCTACAATGGGTATTGAGGTACCGTTCGTGCCGTTTTTGGCAACTGGATACCTCCTCGCTTTTTTTGTACAATGGAACCCATTCATTCTCGGATAATTTCTCAAAGAGGACTTACCCTCACGCCCATTCTGGTATCACGCTGGTGTTGTCATGAACTCGACATATGCATGTGTAGAGTTACAGGAATATGACCACGAGTCCCCAGAATAGTTTGCGTAACAGACAACCATACCAAAATGGGTGTAGAGGGTTTACGCTTGTTGAAATGATTGTGGTACTCGCCATAATCACCGTGATTACCTCCGTAGCGCTCCTCGGCCAATCCGACTTTAATCGCACACTCCTGCTGACCGATACGACGTATCAGGTTGCACTTTCCGTACGTGAAATGCAGTCGTTTGGTCTCTCAAGCAAACGCTATATTGGTGGTGCACAAGACGTACAGAATGCCGCATACGGCATACATATAGAGAGTGACGAACCGCAACAGTTTATTTTGTTTGCCGACATTAGCAGAACCCCACTTCCATCTCCCGCACTTCAAAACTGTATTACGGGGACGCAAGACACTCCTGATGAGAAGCCAGGAAATTGCTTATATGACACGGACGCAACGCCAGACGGCATTGTTGAAACAAATAGATTCACACGCGGTTTCTTTGTCAGTGAGTTTTGTGGTTACAACGGAGGAAACAATAGGTACTGTTCAACGGACACCGCAACCCCTCTTGAGTCACTCGATATTGTGTTTGTGCGCTCGAGTACCGAGTCGGCTATCCACGCATATCGTGGTAGCACATGGGAGCCGCTGGTGAGCGCAGAAATTTATATTTCCTCGGCTGATGAAACTGCATCGCGTGGCATTTGTATCTCGCGCGTCGGTCAAGTGTCCATTACCCAAACGACCTGCCCATGAAGCACACACGCTCACATCGTGGTTATACGCTTCTTGAAATGATTGTATCGGTCGGTCTCTTTAGTATCATTATGCTTCTTGCAACGGGAGCATACTTCACGCTTATAAAAATAGACCGTGAAGCGCGCGCGGTAAACGACGTGGTGAGCAACCTCTCTTTCGCTGTTGACAGTGTCAGTCGTGAAATTCGTACGGGTACCGCATATAAGTGCAACAATGAAGGAAATAACCCGAACTGTACCGACACGGCAGGCACTTCATTTGGATATACTGACTCCGTCGGAAGGGACGTATCGTACTGGCTCTCGGGAAGTAATCAGATTATTGCAACGATAGACGGAGAAGATTCACCATTCACGGATCCGCGCATTCACATTGACACCCTTTCATTTTATGTGCGTGGAGTGAATGAAGGTGTGGTCGATACTGTCCAACCACAAACGCTCATCGCTATTGAAGGGAGCATCATCACCTCTCCTGAAAAAACAGTTACCTTTTCTATTCAAACCACCGCAACCCAGCGCCTTCTTGAACTATGAACAAATACACTCGTAACGGATTTACCCCCACACCCATTCTGGTATCACGTCAGTGTTGTAATGAACTCGACATATACGTGTGTAGCGCTACAAGAATATGACCATGAGTACTCTCTACAATTTGCGTACCAGACAACAATACCAGAATGGGTGTAGAGGGTTTACGCTGGTTGAAACGATGGTGGCAATTTCCATTCTCGCAATTGCACTGATGGGACCGTTTACTGCGGTACAAAACGCGCTCACTAGCTCATACGTAGCACGTGATCGGCTGATTGCCTCGACGCTTGCGCAGGAGGGACTTGAATATGTTAGAAGCGTGCGAGACAACAACTATTTGGCAAGCTTTGGGTGGCTTGATGGGTTTGACAGTACTCAGTATGACCGAAACCTGTGTTTTGGAGGGTCCCCGTCAGGATTCTGCACTGTTGACGTGACACTTGGTGATTTCCACGCGGAGGAAAATGCGATGAAAGGGTATGGTGCGGTGGATGTTGACGAGATTCCGTACCTCAAGCTAAGCGCGGGTGGTCTGTATAACCACCAGGCAGGAGAAGAAACACGCTTTAAGCGAACGGTGCAAATCGAAACTCTTGAAGAGTCGGAGCATGAAGTACGTGTCACGGTAACGGTGACGTGGGTAACGGGGCTACAAACCTTTTCGGTGGTCGTCGTTGACAATTTACACGACTGGCTATGATCCCTTACCACTCACAACGCGGGTTTACACTTCTTATTGCTGTTATTTTAGCGTCTGTTGCGTTGGCGCTTGGACTTGCGCTTGTTGATATAGCATACAAACAGACGGTCCTCTCCTCAACCAGTCGTCAGTCACAGAGTGCGTTTTACAACGCAGACGCGGCGCTTGAGTGTGCGTTATATTACGACCAACAAAAAGATTTCTTTGGGGGAAATCCGTTCAATCTTGTAAATGCCGACGTTACTTGTAACGAACTGCCCGTAACCTTTTCGGTCGTGCGCTCTGGCACCGCTCCTATTGAAAGCGTGTTCACTATTCCTTGTGAGGGTGGGGGCACCTCCGCGAGTGTGACCGTGTGGAAAAACAACGACGGAGACGACGAAAACGTTTTATATGTTACTGGATTTAATACCTGCGACTCCACAAATCAAAGACGCATAGAACGCGGTCTTAAGGTAACCTATTAGTATGGTGTCAAAAGAGGTGGCAGAGCGCGCACAAAAACTGCGCGAGAGTATACAAAAATACAGAAGTGCTCAGCACGAGCGTGATGAATCTCTTATTTCCCCCGAAGCGTTAGACTCGCTGAAACGGGAGCTTGCGACACTTGAAGAAAAGTATCCAGAATTAATCACTGCAGACTCGCCGACTCAGCGTGTCGCAGGGAAGCCACTTCCCGAGCTCACAAAAACAACGCACGTCATTCCGCAGTGGTCACTTGATGATGCGTTTGATGAGGATGATATTCGTGCATTTGATAAAAAAGTGCGAACGGCACTACTGAAGACCGGAGAACGCACCCCACCTACCTATGTATGCGAACTGAAAATTGATGGACTACACATCCTTCTTACATACAAAGGTGGTGAGCTTGTACTGGGTGCCACCAGAGGTGACGGAAAAACAGGTGAAGATGTGACACACGCCATTCGAACTATTCGTGATATTCCAGAGCGTCTTAAAGAACCCGTTGACTTGATAGTAGAGGGCGAGGTGTATATGAGTAAAAAAGGATTCTACACCCTTAACCGTGCACGTGAAAAAGCAGGGGAGCCGCTTTTCGCAAATCCACGCAACAGCGCCGCAGGATCTATTCGTCAGCTTGATCCACAGATTACTGCATCACGGCCCCTGCACGCGTTTCTCTACGACTTAGAACAATTGAGTGTACCGATACCCGAAACACAAAGTAGCGAGCTTGCGTATTTGCGTACGCTCGGACTACCCGTAAATCCGCACGATAGAAAAGCAAACAATATTGAAGGAGTGATTCGGTACTGGAAAGAATGGGAAGGAGCTCGTCGCGAGGCGGAAGACTATTTGATTGACGGGGTGGTGGTAAAAGTAGAAAGTCGTGCACACCAGCAGTTACTTGGTCACACTGGAAAGGGTCCGCGCTACGCCATTGCACTTAAGTTTGCACCAGAGCAAGTAACCACTGTCCTTGAAAACATTGGACTGCAGGTAGGACGCACGGGGAAACTTACTCCTGTTGCAGAATTGCGCAGCGTATCGGTGGCTGGCTCTACCGTGTCGCGTGCCACCCTGCATAATGAGGATTTTATTCGTGAACGCGACATTCGTATTGGTGACACGGTGGTGATTCAAAAAGCGGGAGACGTCATACCAGAAGTTGTTCAAGTACTTCCTGAGTTTAGAACAGGCAAAGAAAAACCATGGGTGTTTCCCACCCATTCAGACCTATGTGGGGGAGACGGACGCACGGAGCGTATTCTGGGGGGGGCTGCACACCGGTGTGTGGTACGTGGTTCGCAAAAAGAACGCGAGCGAGCATTCGCGCACTTCGTGGGCAAGTCAGCGCTTGATATTGATGGACTCGGAGAAAAGACCATCTCGCTTCTTCTTGAGAAGGGTTTGATACGCGAGTTTGACGATATCTTTTCTTTAACCTATGACCAGCTCATAGCGCTGGATGGGTTTAAAGAAAAATCCGTACGCAACACCTTATCCGCAATAGCACGTGCAAAGTCAGTACCGCTTGATCGCTTCCTCGTCGCACTTTCTATTGACTATGTGGGAGAGGAAACGGCGCTCGTGCTCGCGCGCCATTTCAATACTCCGCATCGCTTACGCCAAGCAGGTAGAGAGGACCTACGTGCCGTTCCCAAGATAGGGGAGGTAGTGGCAGATTCTGTGGCTCGCTGGTTTCATAACGAGTCGCATCAGGCACTTCTTGAGCGACTACTTACTCATCTGACCGTTACACGAGTTGCTATGCCAGACCGAAAAGGAGTTTTTACCGGAATGTCAGTGGTGGTTACTGGAACACTTCCAACACTCTCGCGTGAGCGCGCGGAGGTGCTGGTAAAAAGCGCAGGAGGAAAAGTAGCGGGAAGTGTTTCTGCAAAGACGAGCTTCGTGCTCGCGGGAGAAAAAGCTGGCGCAAAGCTTGCAAACGCATACAAGCTTGAGGTGCTGGTGATAGATGAGAAGGAGTTCAAAAAACGGCTTGGATTGTGATGACCACCACACCAACATTTTTAGAAATGTTGGTGTGGTGGTACAGTGGCGTCAATGGCATCCATCGACGAAGTAAAGAAACTCGCGCTTCTTGCGCGTCTCTCGATAGCGGATACAGAACTCGAGCGCTTTGCGAAAGAGTTTGACAGTATTTTGAAATATATTGGGCAGATTGACGCACTCTCAGTGTCAAAGGACAAAAAAATGCTCCCGCGTGCACGAAACGTGTTTCGAGCAGACGGTGAGCCACATGATTCTGGTCTCTATACTGAAAAAATAGCAGAACAGTTTCCAAAGCGAAAAGGTAACTACCTGTCGGTGAAACAAATCATTTCTCATGACTAAAGCACTGAACGAGCTTTCTATAGGTGAGGCAGGACGTATGCTTCGAGCAGGGGAATGCACGGTGCGTGAACTTTGGGACGCGTGTGTACACACGGCAAAAGAAAAGAATCCTGAGTTAAATGCACTCCTTGAAATATTTGACGCAGATGAAAAAGCTATTGGTGACGCACAAAAACGAATTGACACACAAGACACCTCGCCACTGTGTGGTATTCCTGTCGTCCTAAAAGACAACATTTTAATTGAAGGATGCATTGCAAGCGCGGCGTCTCGAATTCTTGAAAACTATCGCGCCACCTATGACGCAACGGCAACCAAAAAATTAAGAGAAGCAGGGGCATTGTTTGTCGGACGAGCAAATATGGATGAGTTTGGTATGGGTACTTCAACGGAGCATTCGGCATATGGTCCCGTACGCAACCCACACGACACTTCTCGTGTCCCAGGAGGGTCCTCAGGAGGTTCTGCGGTTGCGGTTGCGTCACATATGGCACTTGGTTCGTATGGTTCTGATACGGGAGGCTCATGTAGACAGCCAGCTGCGTACTGCGGTGTGGTTGGATTTAAACCAACATACGGAGCAGTATCTCGTCACGGTTTGATTTCCCTCGGATCTTCACTTGATCAGATTGGAGAGATGGCAAAGAGCGTTGAGGATGCTCGCCTGCTATATGAGGCAGTAAAAGGACAGGATGCGTTTGACTCAACGACTATTCCTGAAAGTTTTTATGACGTACTCGACGTGCCAAAAACGTTTCGTATCGGCGTACCGTACCATCTTCTTGAGGGAGTGGACGGTGAAGTTCGAGCACGGTTTGACGAAACACTCACAGCGCTTTCAAAACAGGGTCATAGCGTTGTTGATATTTCTCTTCCTTTGTCTGCGCTCGCGCTTCCGATGTATTACATCATTCTTCCAGCGGAAATTTCAACAAATCTTGCACGATTTGATGGTGTTCGTTACGGACTCTCTCGTGGAGGGGATACCTTACTTGCTGACTATCAAAAGACCCGAACCGAAGGATTTGGTGAGGAGTCAAAACGACGTATCTTAATTGGAACCTATGTACTTTCTTCTGGATATATTGACGCATACTATCGAAAAGCGGACGCGGGGAGGGACATGATTCGTGGTGAGTATGACGAAGCGTTCAAGCAGGTTGATGTTATTGCAGTACCAACGGCCCCCTCGGTTCCATTCAAGCTTGGTGAGAAGTCTGACCCTATTGCTCTCTATCTTGAAGATATTTTTACGGTTACCGCAAACTTAACGGGAAGCCCCGCTATTTCAGTACCTATGGAGTCAATTTCTCGCGATGGTAAAAAACTGCCCGTCGGCATACAGTTCACCGCTCCGCACGGTGCAGAGAATCTTTTGTTTGCTGTTGGCAAAGCGGTGACCAAAGAGACGGTATAATCTAGGTAATGGAAGACGGAGCTGGACCGATTAATTTTCTCAATCTCGAATTCTTTTTTCGACTACTGTACAACAGTCGCCCAGGAGGACCTGAGGTTCCATCAGTAGACTCGTTTGGTACGTGGTTTGTTCATTTTTGGAGTACGCTTGCCGCAGTTTCTTTCGTATTCTCTCTAGTTGCACTTGGATTTTTAGTATACGCTTCAGTACGCATGTATCAAGAAAAACAAAAACTGCACCACCTCACAGCACCTCTGGACGTGGAGGAGGCAGAGAAAAACAAAGATCATTCACGATGGGCACATATTCAGTCGCTCATTGAAAGTATGCATGAGCGAGATTGGCGTGAAGCTATTATGGAAGCGGACATAATGCTTGAGGACGCGTTAGCTGAACGTGGGTATATAGGAGAAACTATTGCAGAACGACTTAAAAATATTGATGAGCAAAAACTTGCTTCGATAAACGAAGCGTGGGAAGCGCATAAAGTACGTAATCGTATTGCACACGAGGGTATTGCGTATAAAATCGAAGACCATCTTGCGTATCGCACGATTAAAAAATACGAACGAGTGTTTAAAGAGCTTGGAGAGATTATCTAGTGCCCAAGCGGTAGAGCTTGAAATCTCCCCTAAAGGGCGTTAGCATAGAGAGGTACATCGCGGGGTAGATGAGAGGCTAGTCATCTAGCGGGAACGGAAATCATCTATTACGCTAGCAATACATCGCGGGGTAGAGGAGAGGTACCTCGGGAGGCTCATAACCTCCAGACGCCGGTTCGATTCCGGCCCCCGCAACAAGCAATGAAAACACCCGCCGTAAGGCGGGTGTTTTCATTGCGCAGTCCCGTGCGTAGACATGGGGCAAGAGAGACACTGTTATATCTTGTCCCACACTCGTGTATGATTTTCTATTTCTCGAATTGAACGACTGTGGTGAATGTCGAAGGAGGCATTCTTACTTGGGAGAAGGACAGATACGCCACAGGAACGACCTCTTCGAAGGCGTGAAGAAGATAATTAATCGCACTTGCCCTCGCACAACTCTATTTCGCGAATGGAGCGATTCCTATGGATAAGCTCGTCGTTTCGAATTGACTCAAAGAGTTCGTATTCATTTCGTACCTGACGACCGTAAAACTCAAGGAATTCAGATTCAACTGGTCGGTGTTTCAGAGAGTCTCCTTCGTTTTCGAGGAACTTCTGGTACTGGGAATATGCATGACTCTCAAAGAGATAATTGAGCTCAAGAGCCGCGCGATTAGAGAAGAAGTACACGAGATATATGGCCCAGAAGTAGAAGAACGAGAAAAGAAGCGGAATAAGCGTATGACGGAAAAATCCGTCTTTCTTTAATTTCCGCACAATGTCAGAGACAACAACAACGTGCATGGTTTCGTTGTCTTGTGCGAAGCGCCCAAACGCTGCCATTTTGCATAGGCGTATCGCATATCGTTCGTTGCTGTAAAAAGCGGTCAGCAGAGTATAGGAAACTGATTCCCAGGACTGGTAGGGAATACGAGCGATAACTTCAACTGCCTTAAATTTTTCATAGGACGGTTTTTTCCCATAAACTGTATTACCCGCAAAGACAAGGAGCCACCCAAGAACAGACGGGACAATACCAACTTTATAACCATCAAGCGGTGAGGCATATTCGGCGCGCAACGTGTCATCGTTCAGCTCTTTCACAAGCTTCTCGTGCGCTTCGTAGTCATCGTTCATGCGAAAGAGTTCCATGGAATGTGAGAGATAAGCTATAAAGATGCGCGACTGTAACCTACTTCCGCGCATAGTGATTATATCGTATAGTCATCCACATCATGCAGGCCGTTATACTTTGCGCAGGTCGTGGCACGCGTATGGGTACGCTGACTAATGAAGTACCCAAACCAATGCTTACTGTTTCAGGCAAAACACTTCTTGAACATAAATTTCATGCGCTTCCGCCTATTGTTGATGAAATTATTTTGGTTGTCGGATATCAAAAAGAAGTGATTCAAAAAAAGTTCGGTGAAGAGTATCAAGGGAAGCTAGTGACGTATGTGGTGCAGGACACACTTGACGGTACTATGGGTGCGCTCGCTCTTGCACAAAACATTCTCCACGATCGATTCTTTATTCTTATGGGAGATGATTTGTATTGCGCTGACGACATGGAACGTATGCTCAAAAATCCTGACTGGTCGCTGGTAGTGTGGAATACGCCGAACATGTCTTCTGGTGGAAAGATAATTGTTGAAAATGGTTTGATTACAGAAATTCAAGAAGGGAATCACACAGGAACAAAAGGGTTCATGTGCACAAATCTCTTTCTGCTGGACACTCGTATCTTTACTTTTCCGATGATTCCAAAAAGTGAAGGAAGTTCAGAATATGGTCTACCGCAAACAGTGCTGAGAGCATCACAAAAAGGGAACATCTCCTTTTCCGCAGTTGAAGGCAGTGCATGGTTTCAAGTAACGGCACCCGAAGATTTGCCAAACGCAAGTGTGTGGCTTGCCAAACAAAATTGAAGAAAAGCAACTCTCATAGTACGCTCAACAGTATTGCCGGCGTAGCTCAGGTAGTTAGAGCACTTCACTCATAAAGAAGAGGTCCCAAGTGCAAGTCTTGGCGCCGGCACAAATAATCGCACCACTGGTATATTTAATCTATGGACGGAGTTACTACAATAGGTGTTCTTGGTGCAGGATTACTACTCGTTGCCTTTGTTGCTAATCAGTTTGGAAAATTAAACGCACGATCGTTTCTGTACGACATATTAAATTTTGTTGGAGCAGGGTTGTTGGTGTGGTATGCCATTTTGCTTGATTCGCTACCGTTTCTTATTCTTGAGGGTATTTGGGCACTCGTGGCTCTGCGCGACTTTATAACAAAGCTTGCCGAGAGACGAAAAACAAAAAAGATGTGTAGTTGTTGTTGATATAGTTAGAGTAGTATCCTGTTACAGTCAATACATGCCGATGTTTCGAGCACTAAACCAGAACTTCTTTAAAAAGTGGTCATATGATATGGCGTATGTGCTTGGATATTTTGCAGCAGATGGATCAATGATTAAAAATAAACGTGGAGGGCATTACATAGAGATCACCACAACCGATTTTGTTCTTTTGAAACATTTACGTACCATTACAGAGTCTACAAATCGAATTTGTATTCGTAAGAAAAATAATAAAAAATGGAAAACTCAGTATCGTATACAAATCGCTAGCCACACATGGTTTGAAGATTTGAGCAGACTTGGTCTCACTCAATCAAAAAGTAAAACACTATGTTTTCCAAAAATACCTGAGGCCTTTCTTGGTGACTTCGTAAGAGGATATTTTGATGGAGATGGTTGTGTCTACTTAGGGCATTTGAAATATTCTGATCGTACATATAAACGCTGGGTACTGCAGACACTTTTTACCAGTGGCTCGCAACTCTTTCTTTTACAACTATGGGAGGTTCTAAAAAATAATGGTATTCGAGGTGGCTCTTTGGTTTCTAAAAGGCGAGGATACGAACTCAAATTCAGTCATAGAGACAGTGTTGAATTATATTGGTTTATGTATCATAATGCTCGAACCCAAGAGATTTCCTTGCCTCGAAAGCGTAAAAAGTTAGAAAAGGCGATAAAAATCATTGGTAGAATGCGGGAGTAGCTCAATTTGGTTAGAGCGCGTCCCTGTCACGGACGAGGCTGCGGGTTCAAGTCCCGTCTCTCGCGCAGAATAGAAAAAGCCGGCGAAAGCCGGTCTTTTTCTATTCTGCAGACGAGCTTGAAACACACGGGGTGCGTTTCAAGGGACTTGAAAGCCGGAAGGCCGAAGGGCCTGAGGCGGGGTCGCGCAAAATCTCAGCAGAGATTTATGCGTGACCAAGCCCGTCCCGCGCAAGAGGTATCGTGACGGCGAGACGTGAGTGTTTGAGTAAGCCCGCCTCTCGCGCACTCATGCAAACTGTTATACTGGCACACATGAATCAAACTATGCGTACGGTCGCCCTGGTTCTCCTCATTATCTCGTTCGTCGCCGCTCCGGTTCGTGGGTTTGCGTACTCAGCTTCCGGTTTTACAGTAACGAACACGGTATTCACGAATCAGCACTGGACTCCTGGAGAAAAGGGTAAGCAGGAATTCTCATTCGTCGTCACGAACGATAATACATCGAAGGCGAAGACTCCGTACGTGGTTACCTTTACGAGTAACGACTCGAAGGACAAGGTGGTCTACAAGAAAAAAGGTGCGACGAAGTTGCTTGCTCCCGGAGCCTCGCAAACCGTTAAGATTTCTCTCACCTCGAAGTCAGTCTCGAAGAAATTCAAGGAAACCTCGTATCGGGCTGAAATAAGCATCGACGGCACGTATGTCGGAGGCGATTCCTTTGCCGTTACGAAGGCGTCATCGAAGACGGCGAGCATCATAGTCTCGACTCCGTATGATGGGGGCCAGCTGCCGAAGGGCACCTCACTTCCGGTCAATATCGATGTGAGTGGCGAGCTTCCGAAGGGAGGAGAGATATGGCTTTCCATCGTGTCCGATGATGGGTGGACGCGCTCTCCGACTGATGAGCCGATCGTACTTCCGAAAGGTTTTTCTGGCCGGAAGACATACACTATCCCGTTCTACCGCGTAAAACCGAGCGACCCTTTCTTTGAGAGTAATGCATATCAGTACATTTCAGGACGGCTTGCCGTAAACGGAAGCCTTATCTCTGAAGATGGGGCTGATGCTTGGATTTGGGCTTGGTAGAAAATCTCTACCGAGAATGAGGATACGACCCTCGTAAGCCCTTATTCCGGTTCCAACAGCGTCTACGAGGTCGCGCAAAGTTCAGAAATACAGAAAGACCGTCCATTTGGGCGGTCTTTCTGGTTCAAATGGAAAGAGAGAACGAGATGTTGTTTGAACTGGTCATAGAGTCAGTATATAATTTGAGTATGAACGAATCAGCCCCAGGACAGAACAGCATTGAGTCCCAGAAGGTTTCTCTCGCAGAAAGATTACTCAAACATTATTGGGACTCTCCACAGCCTTTCCGTAAGTTGAATGAACACAAAAGAAATGGTTCGCCCTTGCCGACAGGAAGTGAGGCGTGGCGAATGCTAAAACTCTACTTGAAATTTCAAGTAGAGTCTCTCATTCCGTTTCCCGCTACGGTAGCTACCGAAACAGGAATAGACGAGAAAACTGTCGAAGCGTTGTACGAATTAGCTAGGAAGGAAAACCAAGGTTAAGGAAAGTGCGGGATAAAGATACGGCCTTGATATTCCCTAACCCTGGTTCCAACAGCGTCCACTAGCCCGCGCACTACAGGACTAACGTCCTAGAATACAGAAAGACCGCTCACATGGGCGGTCTTTCCGGTTCAAACAGAACGAAGGAACGAAAGCGGAACTGGTGATATCCTTTCGTCATGACTGAAAGATTTGGTGGCCGTAATGAGCAACCTCCTAAACCTCAACCTTTCGCGGGTTTCCCTCAGGTGTTAGAAAACTTTGTTAGGAATCAGCTCGACATCAATAAGATTCAAGAACTCACACGAGACCGCGTACAAGTAGAGAGCAATCCTAATACTTGGATTTCCTCTACGCACTCAGAAGGTTCAATGACTCACGTAAGCATCGGAGAGAAAATGCTTCCCGAAGATATTGCTCGCCAGTTCAGATGGGGTGCTGAAACCGTTGAGCATCAGTATGTGGTGAAGGTGGCGCATGAGTACGCGCATGTCGTACAGGAAATGTTCGACCAACATCTGCTTCGGTGGCTTGATGGTGCTGACAACACTCCGGAGGACGCTATCCCTTATATCCAGCTCTATGCATCGCTCGCTGGCATCGGAGGTCTCCACGGTCTTTCCCAGATGGATGTCTATCACGAACAGAATCGCTCAACCGGAAACTTGAACGTAAACGTCTACGAAGACATGGCTGAGACCATCGGGAGCTACCTCCTTAGTAGCGAGTATTTCCTCTACCGCATCCAGAACGCTCGTGGCCAGATTACTCAAGAGCAAGCTAAGGAATTGGTAGACCATGTCGTGGCAGTCGTAGCTAATTGGAAGAAAGGTCAGGAATAGATACGTGCTTCCCGGTAGCCAACGCCTCCCGTATCCTGGTTCCAACAGCGTCTACGAGGTCGCGCACTTCAGGACTAACGTCCTAAAATACAGAAAGACCGTCCAACGAGGCGGTCTTTCTGGTTCAAACGGAAACAGGAAACGGGACGTTGTTTGAACCAGAGCAAATGAAAACCGCCCAACTGAAAGCTGAGCGGCTTTCGTTAGGCGGTTGTGATCGAGGTCAGGCGACCTTCTTCTGGGGGATAGCCTTCGCCACCGCGTCGAGCGCCGAGCCCATATTGGGATGTTGGGCGGCGTATTCGACGAAGAGCACGAGCTGAGCGACGAGCACCGAGAACTTGGTGCCGTCGCGCTTCTCGATGACGATGCTGTGCTTCATGGGGTGCAGCCGGTTTTGGTCCCAGCCGTTGTGTACCCCAGCGTAGTCCTCCATCTTGAAGGTCGTCTCACGGGTCGTGTTGTCTTGAACGTACATGGCGCTTACCTCCGTAAATTGCCATTTAACCCCAGTAAATATATTACACTAATACGTATAAATGTCAAGTAGTGCAGCACCCCTTATTTAAGGCTCGGAATGAAGATATGGCCTACATGCTCTCTAATCCTGGTTCCAACAGCGTCCACTAGCTCGCGCACAAGCATAAAGCCGCCCTTTCGGGCGGCTTTATGCTTGATATAGTTCAATCATGCCTCAACTTTTCGGGATTCTTGTTGCCTTCGGAACTCCTCTTTTCCATGGCGTATCGAATATCCTTGATAGCCACCTCAGCAATAAGCTTTTTGAGCGTCTTACGCCTCTCGTTTTTCTCTCAAGCTTGGTTGCGGTCATAGGTCTCCCAATCATATGGCTCATTGACGCGCCGCAGATGCTTTCTCTTTCGCTTCTCGGTGTCGTGTTTCTTATAGCTGGAATCGAGATAGCGTATCTGTATCCGTACTTTTGGTCGCTCCGTAAGACCGACGCATCCGTCGTTGCGTGTCTTTTCTCGCTAGGTAGATTGTTTGTTCCAGTATTGGCTTTTATTTTTATAGGAGAACGCCTTGCTCTTCTTCAGTACCTTGGAATCGGGCTTATTGTGTTTTCCAGTATCTTTCTTACTTTTGATGCGAAGAAGCTTCGGTTGAACGCGGCGTTTTTCCTTATGCTATTCGTCGCCGCTATCCTTGCGGTTCAAGCCATCCTCTACAAATATCTCTTTGAAGCAGGTACGAGCTGGGGTACGTTCGTAAGTTGGATGACGATATTCGAACTCGTGATTGCTTCCGTAGCTCTGTGTCTTCCAGGCAATATCGCGAGTTTGCGTGCTTCGCTGAAGAACGTCAGAACTTCCGGTAAGCTCTTCGCTGCGAATGAGTTTCTAGGCTGGGCTGGGAACATGACAAGCTACTATGCGGCAACTCTCATCCCGATTTCCATAGCCAAGGCCATCAGTAGCACCCAGCCTTTGTTTGTTTTACTCGTGTCGTCGCTGTTTGCGAAGAAGTATCCGGAGTTCATCACCGAGAAGGCAGATAAAACCAGTATCCTCAGAAAGGCGCCTTTCTTTCTACTTATGGCTTTAGGTGCTGCATTTATTGTTTCTTAAGGTCAGGAATGAATATCCTGCCTGGATAAACCTTAATCCTGGTTCCAACAGCGTCTACGAGGTCGGTGGCTCAAGTGCTTGACCACACTTGGATTTTCTAATACAGAGTACTGTTAAGAAAATCTGGACGCACACAATGAAAAGTATTCACAAAACCCTCAGCAGGGTGGTCTTGTGGTTTGAGTCAAAAACAGCGAACGGGATGAAACTAGAACTGGTATAATTATCAACATGAATAACAAACTTCTTCTTACGTCTCTCATAGCTCTCGTTATTGGTGCAGGTGGTGGTTATCTTATTAGCAATAGTTCAGATAAGAGCAACGAAACGTCAGACGAAAACATGATGCACAGTGCGATGGACGACATGATGTCTGGTCTTGATGGCAAGACCGGAGATGCGTTCGACAAGGTCTTTCTTGCGGAAATGATTGTGCATCACGAAGGTGCGGTAGACATGGCAGAAGCTGCACTTCAAAACGCAAAGCATGTGGAGATAAAAACTATGGCGAACGTCATTATCTCAGCACAGACTAGCGAGATACAGCAAATGAAAGAGTGGCAGAAAAGCTGGTACGGAGCGAATTAGTTCCATATAAAAATGTCACAGGCGTACGTACTCCGTTCTAAGGTCTTGGTGTATCCAGGAATGGCTGCGTGGCGATTTCTTACTGTTCCCCAAAAAGAAGGGAGTGAGATAAAAAGGAAATATGGGGGTCGTGCAAAGGGGTGGGGCTCACTCAAAGTATCTGTGTGTATCGGCAACACGCAGTGGAACACCTCTATTTTCCCAGATAAAAAATCTGGTTCGTACATTCTCCCGCTAAAAGCAAAGATTCGAAAAGCAGAAGAAATCGTTGATGACGCTATTGTTTCCTACATTCTGAAACTTCGGTAAGGAAATTTTTTTGACAGAGACATCTTTTGTTGTTATTGTTCACACGGACGTTTGGTCTACACATAAGGAGAAATGACCAGTGTATACACTCTCAAAAAACCTTGCGAAAGACCTTTGCAGGTTTATCGACAAAAGTCCGACACCCTTTCATGCGGTGTCAGAACTTTCGGTGTCACTCTCTGCGGTCGACTTTGAAACATTGTCTGAAGGAGATGAATGGAACTTGGTTGCTGGCGGTCGTTACTTGGTAACACGTAATGGTTCAGCAATCGCAGCGTTTGTCGTGGGAACGGAGTCTCTTTCGGTCTCTGGCTTCAAAATCATTGGAGCTCATACCGACAGTCCGAATCTACAACTCAAACCAAACGCAGGTTTCGATAAGGCTGGCTACGCCCAGCTCGCGGTTGAGCCATATGGTGGGCTTTTGCTCGCCAGTTGGTTGAATCGTGACCTGTCTATTGCGGGCCGTGTCGTTGTTCGTTCTGGTAATGGTGAGCTTGTTTCAAAGCTTTTAAAGATTGACCGACCACTCTTGTCTTTACCGCAACTTGCAATCCACTTAGATCGAGAGGTGAATGACAAAGGTGTAGTGCTCAATAAACAAACGCACACCTCACCAATCTTTGCACTCACGGGTGTGGGTTCAGGAGAGGCAGGAGAGCGTTTGAAAGAACTTCTGCGTACGACCGTGGGACTGACCGATGACCAAAAAATCATTGGTACCGACCTTGCGCTCTTTAACATAGAGCCCTCCACTATTGGCGGGTTGAACGATGAGTTCATTTATGCGCCACGACTCGATAATCTTGCGTCGTGTCACATTGCAATGCTTGCGCTCATGGAGGTGGCTAATCCCATTTCCACATGCGTCGTAGTATTGTATGACAACGAAGAGGTTGGAAGCCAAAGTGCGCAAGGAGCTCTTTCGCCATTTTTGAAAGATATTCTTGAGCGACTTGCAGGCAACAATCTTAAAAAGGCGATGTCTCGTTCGTTTTGTATCTCGGCTGATATGGCTCACGCCGTGCATCCGAACTACACTGAAAAACACGAACCGAAACACTCACCGGTCATTGGTGGCGGTCCCGTTATCAAGACAAACGTGAATCAGCGGTATGCAAGTACGGGACTATCAACGGCGTTTTTTGCAGACCTTTGCAAACGCGCCGAGGTTCCGTATCAGAACTTCGTGAGCCGTTCTGACCTTGCGTGTGGTACTACGATTGGTCCGCTCACGGCTGCAGAACTTGGTATTTGCACGGTTGATGTGGGAAGCCCAATGCTCTCAATGCACTCAATTCGCGAGCAGGCAGGTGTTGAAGATCACTTCGCTATGTTTCAAGTGCTTCGAGTGTTTTTTGAAAACGAAAGTGTGATTCCGCAGATGTCGTAAATATCACAGCCACAGAGCATTTCTGTGGCTGTTTCTTTTTAAATAGACCTTCAATTGAGAAGCATTTCTGGGTGTACAATAAACACACAAAACATATGAAACTAAAAATTAATCATTTTTTGATTCCGTATCTCGTACTCCTTGTCTTTATTTTTGGCGGAGTCATAAGTTCAAACGGGGTGGTGTGGTATGAGAGCTTACAACTCCCTTCGTGGGGTCCTTCAACCGCACTTACTGCACTTATCTGGGCTGTGGTCTACACGGGCGTCGCGTGGGCAGTACTTGTTCTCTGGAACACTACTGTGCGAGACGTCTATTTTGGAAAGATTGTAGGGGTCTTTGTGGTAACCATTCTCGTGAATCTTATTTGGAGCGCCTCGTTTTTCTTTTTTCACCAGCTCTCCTCGTCACTTTGGTGGGCTTTGCTACTTGGGGCGTGTGCGCTCGTGCTCGTCACCATGATCGTCTTGCGCTCAAAAAAGGCTGCACTACTGCTTCTTCCATACACCGCATGGGTATTTTTTGCAGCGTATCTTACACACACGGTTGCGCTTTTAAATCCGTAACAACTAACGGCGTTGTTCAGTACGAATTTCTTCGAACTCTTTATCAAGCCGGCTGATTTCTGCATCAGTGGTATCTTCAATATCAATAAGGTCGTTGCGCGCCTCTTTTATTGCATGGATAAGTTCGTCTAGTTTTAGTTGCGCTGCGTGAGAATCTCTGTTTTGAGTGTTTTGAATGAGGAATACCATCAAAAAGGTGAGTATAGTAGTTCCTGTATTAATGAATAGTTGCCATGTATCAGAAAAACCAAACAGTGGCCCCGTGAATGCCCATATAAACACAATAGCAATGGCAATAACAAAAACGTTTGGAGAGCCAGCAACCGTGCTTACCCAGCGGGCAAATCTTCGAAAGGGTTCATTCATGCTCCTCATCATAGCAACACCCGCGCCCTTTTGGGGACGCGGGTGTGTGCAGTGAATAACGTATTTATGCTCCAGCCTCAGTGCTCTCATTTGAACTATCATCAACGTCTTTTGACGCTCGACAGGCTTTCTTTGCAGATTTGAAGGTTTTCCATGCATCCCCTCTTGTTTTTTTCCAAGCAGAGCGGGCTTCTTTCACATCATCTTTGAAGTCTTTCCATGCAGTTTTTACTGCGTTCTTTACTTCTGCTCGAGTATCATTGCTGTACGCACTATCAAGGGCGCTTTTGCGAGCGCTGTACGCGCTATCAATTGCTGCGCTAAACGTATCCCATCCAGAAGCAATAGATGCTTCACGGGTTGAAACGGCAGTTTTAAGGCACGAAATTACCGTGCTATCTGAAGCAGAAGAGGTGTCAGAACTTCCTGATTCTGCGTGCGCTGTTGGTACCATGAGCACAAATGCAAGCATGAGAGTAAGAGCAGATACGTATTTCATATAGTATTACGATTAATCTTTATATAATGTTATAACGAGTTCATCGTCATAACTACAATGATAGCATTAGGTTCTTTCGTTACAGAAATTGAAAAGCGTCGCAATTTCAGCTAGTATGCGTTGGTGTGGGTAAAAGAGTTTGCTGAGATAAGCATTGCTTGCATGCTTGTTTCGACTCGTTCGGGCGACAAGCCGAAATGGAGACATTTCAGCTTGTACCCTCACTCGCCGAGATAGCTCAGTTGGTAGAGCACATCCATGGTAAGGATGAGGTCGCCGGTTCAATCCCGGCTCTCGGCTCCAAAATCGAAATCAGTCCAGTTTTTCCCGAATGCATTTTTGCGCAGTGCAATTCCCGCCAAGGAACTAACGCATTTCCGCGCGTTCCCTGTTTGTCTAAGAGCGAAGCGATTAGATACAAACAGCAATGCTTTAGCCTTCGCGCGCGTGGATGGACACCCTCCGCAAAGACCGAAGTCGGGTATACTAATCTTTGTGAGACTCTATTTACTCCTCATTCCTTTTATTATTCTTGTTGCGGTTGTTGGCATAGTCAATGCCTCTATATTAAATACTGCAAGCAGCAAACTGTTCGCCGCAGTTATAAATGCAGAGCAAGCAGATCTCTCTGCAAACGGCATTTCTCCAAGCTCCGCTGTTATTGGTACTTCCGTTCCGTTTCAAGGAACCATAACTAATACGGGCACCAAAACAACTAACTCCACTTTCTTTGTGCGTTATTTTATAGACAACAACACTGACCACACTACTGTTCCGTACGCGGTAGCGGGCTCTGAAAGCGTCCTGCTTCCTGGAGGAAGCTTCACCACTTCTGGCAATTTCACCTTTCCAGCAAAGCCTGCTTCAGGAACGTGGTACGTACAACTTTGTGCGGATATGAATTCTTCTCGCGTGGGAATTATTGTCGAAAGTAATGAAGAGAATAACTGTACTGAGTGGACTCCAATAACTGTCACTGCATCGTCCCCAATTCTCGCCACTTCAACTCCATTCATACAAGTAACACCCACCACTGGCGCCACCCCTCTTACTGTTTCTATATCTGGCGTTGTCGCAAACACTGCAAACTCATGTGCAGAAGCAACATACGTCGTCTTCTTTGGAGACGCCACTGCAGGACACAACTTCACCGTTCCCGCAGGAAATTGTTCCTACGAGTTTGGCACTATCCACACTTATGCAGAAACCGCACCAAACATAAACACCGTGAGTCTCTGGAAGCGTGATTCTGCGGGAACCGCAAGTACTGAAATCGTGCGTGCAAGTAAAGATGTCGTTCTCACCAAACCCACAGCATCACAACCAGACCTCACTGCGGGTGCAGTTGCCCCCACTTCCGCAGTTGTGAATACGGCTGTTCCGCTCTCAAGCGTCATCACCAACAGCGGCACAACGAGCACAGGCGGAAGTTTCCTCAACCGATTCTTTATTGATAACAACGCAGACCATTCTGGTAGCATTCCGTACGTTACGGTCGGCTCTGAAAGCACCGTTGCTTCAGGAGGAACTTTCACCACAAAAGGCACGTACACTTTTCCGACAGCGGGGACGTGGTATGTGCGCCTTTGTTCTGACTCGGACGCATCATTGAAAGGCATCATCATCGAGAAAGACGAGACAAATAATTGTGGGGAGTGGACAGCAATTGTTGTTGGTCCATCTATTACTGCTACTCCTACTATTGGAACAGCTCCTCTTACGGTTTCTATGGTTGTGGTAGTAAATTCAAACAACTCCTGTGACGAGCAGGGATTTGTGGTGTTTTTTGGGGACGGTAGTGGCGGTTCGTACTTTACGGTTCCAAAAAATTCATGCGCTCTAAAAACGTACACCGTTTCTCATACGTATATGATTGATGCTCCTCAAAATAACACTCCCTCAGTGTGGCGCTGGCATCGCGACTCGGTAGGGGCTATCGTGATTGATGATGAATTAGTACGCGGACAAGATGTAGTATTGCAGGATGCACGTGTTTCGCCATCGCTCTATACCACCAGCGTTACTCGCCCCGAAAACTCACCAAAACTGAGCGACCGTGTTCTTTCAAGCAGATGGGAGCGTACTGGTACGTACAGCACCTTTGGTGCAGTCACTGATTTCTTTTCCTCTCGTATTGACTGGAACTATAGCTTCCAAGCGGCGGGGACATTTATACGCGACGTCCTCAATAAAGGACTTGGGTATTCAGGAACCATTAACGGCCAAATGCCTGACGGGCTTGATGCTTTGAATACGACTCGTGTGAAAGGTCGAGATAATAATGTATACGGCGATTACTACACTTTGCCTGCATTAACTGGTCTCAAAACGTATGTCGGCGACTTAAGCTCTCCTGAATACCAATCGTCTGTACGCACGCTCGTCGAGAATTACGTTACTCACGGAGCAAAGCTCATTCAAATCGATGACATGGGCTTTCAGTACAACTGGGTTGTGGATGATATTGTGCATCCAGAAATTAATCGCCGAGTGCTCGGAGGGTACGGTACGTCAAGTCTCGAGCATTTCACCAAAGTATGGCTACCTTCACACTATGACTTATTTCCAAATGCCTGGGAGCTACCGTTTACCCGTTCGGGAGTCCTACAAATGTCCACTACATCTGTGGTCGAATCTTTCCGTTTATACGCAAAAACAAGGAGTGGCGTTTTGATACCTGAATTACAAAATCAATTTTACGAATTTCATAAACAGCAGTTTATAAAGTTCATGGATATGATTAAAACTGCAGCAGGGGACGAGATTTCTTTTTCTTGCAACGGCGGTTCCTTCCAGTTTACTGGAGATGAAGACCCATCAGAACATGAGGGGATTGGCGGCACTCCATTTCCGCTTACCCTTTGCGATTTCTTCAACAGTGAACTGAGCCACAACGCAAACACACAGTACTCCTCCGCAGAGCCCGAGCATATATGGAGTCGCGCTCGGCACATAGAATCAAAAGGAAAAGTGCAGATATTTAACCCACCGAAGTTTGAAGCCTCTCTGTACACCACCAACAATGCCCTTATTGTCAAACACATCCGCAGAGTCATCGCTTTTGCCTATGGTATCGGTTCGTGGATGGTTGCGCCGTGGGATGTTTATGTAGCTAACCTTAATTTGGATGCTATTCCCGAAAACCTCTATCGCTACTTTGGCAAAGCATCTGAGTATGGAGACTTGTATCGGTTTGTGAAAGAAAATGCGAGCTATATCGATGGGTATGAACATGTATACGATACTTCATCGCCCGCGGGGGGCTCTACCGTTGTTTTCAATACGCCAACGGTCAAAGGAAAGGTTGAAGTAAAAGACAAAGAGGGCGTGTTGGTGGGTGACTCACGAGTACATCCAGTGAATATAACCTCCGTAGGAAGAGCCTACGCTTTCCTTCGTGCAAAACCACACAGCGAGACCGCCTCCGCAGTGGTGCACCTCATTAATTACTCCGATTCACCAGCCATTACTATTGAGCTTACCAACTCATTCTTTAACTGGCCAAGTAACGTTCCGATGACTTTGGAAGTGCGCACGCCCGGAAGCTATGATGTGGCAGTACTTCCTGCTTATGTGAAAGTCACGTCAACGGGCACACTCGCAAACGGTAAAACTACATTCTCTGTCTTGGTTTCCAAAGAGTACGCGCTCCTCATCGTTCCTCCCAAGTAATGCACGTCGACAACTCGAATGAAAAATCGGCCATCGCTTTTGCGATGGCCGATCTCTTTTTACGTTCGTTCGGTGCATATAAACATATTTCAAAAACTATGTTTATATGACATCACCGCGCCACCGTAAGCAGAGCTTGCTTTGGCTACGTTCGTTCACAACAGAAAACATGTTATGTTTTCTGTGTTCTCTCACTTGCCAGAGTAAGGCAGAACCTTGCTCTGTACTCGTTCGGAGAATATAGATAAACTGAAAACAGTTTTTCGTATATTTCCTCACTCGCCAGAGTAGCTCAGTTGGTAGAGCAATTGCATCGTAAGCAATGGGTCAGGAGTTCGAATCTCCTCTCTGGCTCAAAAAGGTATACTATGGACATATGTCACCAATGACCCCAGAGCAGGGCAAAGGAAACATTCGCCCGTCTGACCCAGAAATAATAGAAGCGCCTCCGAGCATTGACGAAGAAATATTTCAGGGTATTGAGAAGCGTACAGAAATGTTACAGCGTCACACCGCCGAGCTTGCCCGGCTTCGCGCAGAAATTACTGCGGGTGTTGATGCGCGTCGAAAAGAAGCACATTTTGAAGCAATTGCAGAGCTCACAGACATGGTCGCTGATCTTGAAGAACAGCTTGAGGAGCTTGAATCAATGCGTCGTGCGCCAAACAAACTCAACTGAGATTTTGTTATACTCGATTCATGAATGAGGTGAATGGGCGTTTGGCGGAAATTGAAGCGTTGATGGCTTCAAGTGATTTTTGGAGTGATAAAGACTCCGCGCAGAATATTGTGCGAGAGTATCAAGCGCTCAAAGAGGGAGGAACGGGTGACGTACACGACGCAGGAAACGCGACGCTTGCCATACTCGCAGGAGCTGGAGGAGACGACGCAGAGGATTTTGCACGGCTTCTTCGACGGATGTATGAAGGGTATGCTTCCTCAAAAGGGTGGGGAGTGCGCGAGCTTCATGCAAATGAAAACGACCACGGAGGATTCAGAAACGTCCTGCTTGAGGTCACTGGCGCAGGAAGCTATGGACGGTTGAAGCACGAGGAGGGAGTGCATCGACTGGTGCGTATCTCACCTTTTAATGCAAACGCAAAACGACAAACGTCCTTTGCGATGATCGAAGTATTGCCACACATCGCTCCACAAGACAAAGTGGAGCTTAACGAAGACGATTTGGAAATACAGTTTGCACGCTCAGGTGGAGCAGGAGGACAAAATGTAAACAAAAGAGAAACAGCAGTACGCATTGTGCATACACCAAGTGGTATTTCAGCTCATGTTTCAAGCGAGCGCAGTCAGCTGGCAAATCGTGAAAAAGCACTCGCCTTGGTAAAAGCAAAACTGTTTGCTCTTGAAAAAGAAAAACGTGAGGCAGAAGCAAAGGGACGCTCTATTGCAACTTCTACAAAGAACGAGTGGGGAAGTCAGAGACGCTCTTACATACTGCATCCATATAAAATGGTGAAGGACCATGAAACAGGATACGAGTCGAGTAATCCTGACGCCGTACTCGCCGGGGACTTGGATAGCTTTATAGACGCAGCACTCGCAAGTAAGGTAGAATAGACTGATTGTATGATCTATTTTGATAAAGTGACGAAGCTGTATCGCGATGGCGCCCCTGCGCTTGAAGACGTAACGCTCTCTATTGCGCCAAAAGAGTTTGTCTCAATAGTTGGTCACTCAGGTGCTGGCAAAACGACACTCTTGAAAATGCTTCTTGCCGAGGAGAAGCCAACTTCAGGCAACATCTTTTTTGAATCCGTCGATATTCACGACCTTCCGAAAAATGCACTCCATCATTATCGACGAAAGCTTGGCACTGTGTTTCAGGACTTTCGTCTTATTCCCAATAAAACCGCGTACGAAAACATTGCGTTTGCAATGGAAGCAGTGGGGCGCAGTGATGAGGAAATTGCGTCCGACGTGCCCTACATTCTTGACCTTGTTGATATTGCGGATAAGGCAAATCATTTTCCAAACCAGCTCTCTGGTGGTGAGCAACAACGTGTTGCCATTGGACGCGCGATTATCAATCAGCCAGATGTGATTGTGGCAGATGAGCCAACGGGGAATCTCGACCCCGTGAACACGTATGAGATTATTGAAATTTTGAAAAAGATTAATGAGCTTGGCACTACTATCATCATCACTACGCACAACAAAGGTGTTGTGGACTCAATAGGCAGGCGCGTTATCACTATGGAGAAGGGTCGTGTGGTGCGTGATGACTCTCAGGGTCAATATGTCGTATAAACTATGACCAGTATGCATCTCAAACGAATAGTTATAAATGGTGCGAAGAATTTCTGGCGCAGTGGCTCGGTGTCTTTTGCCACAGTGCTCATTATGACGGTAACTCTTCTAATCATTGGCGTACTGATTTTTCTTTCTGCAATCCTCACGCATACACTCGATTCCATCAAAGACAAGGTGGATGTAAATATTTATTTTGTTACGACTGCTCTTGAGGGAGATGTTGTTTCGTATCAACGGAAAATCTCAGAACTTCCTGAGGTTGAGCGCGTGACCTACACCTCGCGCGAGGCAGCGCTCTCCGCTTTTCGAGAGCGGCATGCAGGCGACCAGCTTACGCTTCAAGCACTTGAAGAGCTCGGCGACAACCCGCTTGGTGCCTCTCTTGCGGTTAAAGCAAAAGACCCTGAGCAGTACGCAAGCATTGTTGCCTTTCTTGAGGAAGACCCTGCCATCTCTCCCGAAGGGAGCTCAATCGTTGACCGTATTAATTATTTCCAAAATAAAACAGTTATTGATCGTTTGACGGATGCAATCGCAGCGACCGAGCGCGCGGGTGCTGGCATTGTATTTTTATTTGCGCTTGCCTCTATTGTGATTGCTTTTGCGACTGTGCGACTTGCTATTTACACCGCGCGTGACGAGATTAGTGTCATGCGACTCATGGGCGCAAGCAACATGTATATCAGGGGGCCGTTTATTGTAGCGGGAATATTCTCTGGGGTACTCGCATCTATTATTGTGCTTGTACTTTTCTATCCTGTTGCGTGGTATGCAGGAGCAACCATGGAAACATGGCTTGGTGGATTTAATCTCTTTTCCTACTATCTCGAGAATTTTGGACTCTTCTTTATTATCTTAGCTGGTTCAGGATTCTTGCTTGGAGGTCTTGCCAGCTACTTTGCGGTACGTCGGTATCTGCGTGTATGATGCAGGGAATGTATGGCGGTTAAAGGACACAAGTATATCTTTGTGATAGGCGGAGTCATGAGTGGCGTCGGTAAAGGAGTCGCCACTTCGTCTATGGGTCTCATCCTTCGGGAGCGTGGATACGAAGTGAATTTAGTAAAGATTGATCCGTACTTGAATGTTGATGCGGGCACCATGAACCCTACCGAGCATGGGGAAGTCTTCGTGCTTCGGAGCGGTCTTGAAACAGACCAAGATATGGGGAACTATGAACGATTTTTAAATCGTGACCTCGGTCCTGAGGACTACATGACCTCGGGGATGGTCTACCAGTCGGTTATCGCACGCGAGCGCGCGCTTGGGTACGGCGGAAAATGCGTCGAAGCCATTCCGCATGTGCGAGATGAGATACTTGGGCGAATTGAGGCGGCTGCCTCACATAATGGAAGTCAGGTTTCAGTAATTGAAATTGGAGGAACGGTAGGGGACTTTCAAAACGCTCTTTTTATCGAAGCCGCGCGCGTTCTTAAAATGACACACCCAGAGGATGTACTTTTTGTTATGGTGTCGTATCTTCCTGTACCCTCCACTCTTGGCGAAATGAAAACCAAACCAACACAAACAGCTATTCGCGAACTCAATTCCTATGGCGTACAACCAGATTTCATCATTGCGCGCTCTCGCACCTCTCTTGATGATAAGCGAAAAGAAAAACTTGCTGTTTCTTGCTCTGTACGTCAGGATAGAATTATTTCAGCACCAGATGTGGAAAGTATTTATGATGTTCCATTGAATTTCGAAAAAGATAATCTTGGAGACGCTCTCTTGGATGCACTCAATCTTCCAAAAGATACAAAAGGAAGTTTTGATGATTGGCGGGCATTTGTTGAGAACTACCATGCAAGCGCCAAGGAGATTTCAATAGGCATTGTAGGAAAATATTTTGATACGGGAGACTACGTGCTTTCTGACGCATATCTCTCCGTGATTGAAGCGTTAAAGTTTTCGGCGGTTGAAGTGGGGGTGAAAGCAAAGATAGATTGGATAAACGCCAAAGATTTTCAAGAAGGCAAAGGATTGGAAAAGCTCTCGAACTATCACGGTATTTTAGTCCCTGGTGGGTTTGGAGAGAGTGGTGTTGAAGGAAAAATACACGCAATACGCTACGCGCGAGAGAACAAGATTCCATATCTTGGTCTTTGTTACGGTATGCAGTTGGCGGTTATTGAATATGTACGAAACGTTCTTGGTCTCACGGGGGCACATACGGTCGAGATTAATCCTGCCACCGAGCATCCGATTGTGGATGTGATGAGGGAGCAAAAGGACGTGATTGCACAAGGAAACTTTGGTGGAACTATGCGTCTTGGGGTATATACGGCCACGCTTGGCAAGGGAACAATTGCAGAGCACGCCTATCAGAAAGAAAAAATTGAAGAGCGTCATCGTCATCGTTATGAAATAAATCCAGAGTACGTAGAGAGACTCGAACAGGGAGGACTCGTATTTTCAGGAAAATCTCCCGATGGAGTCTTGATGGAAATTGCAGAGCTTCCTCGTGATATACATCCGTTTTTCCTCGGAACTCAGTTTCACCCAGAACTTCAGGCACGCCCGCTTGCGCCACACCCACTTTTCACGGCATTTTTAAAAGCGGGCGCCGAGCGCGCGAAATAAAAGCAGAACCCACGCCACTGACATATCATATCGGTGGCGTGGGTTGAGGAGTGGGCATTTTTGGGTTACTGTCAGGAAGTTATTGCCAGATCTTCTAACGGTAGGAATGTGGACTCTGAATCCATCAATCTAGGTTCGAATCCTAGTCTGGCAGCTCGCTTTTGATCCCGTATTTCCTTTGTCTAGATAAGGAGGGCGGTTTGGATTAAGAACATTTGTTAGACTCATAAGGCATGAAAATCATTTCTCTTAATACATGGGGTGCGCGCGTTAAAGAACCATTTGCGGATTTTATTAAAGACCACCAAGACATAGATATTTTTTGCCTTCAGGAAGTGTATGACAAGTCGAAAGAGGTACTGGGCAAAGAGTTTCCAGACTCCAATCACAATCTTTTTGGCGAGCTCAGTGATTTGCTTCCAGGGCACAACGGATTCTTCAGACCGATATTAGAAGGCGTATACGGGATTGCTCTGTTTATTAGGAAAACGTATCGAGTTCTTGAGGAAGGAGAGATTCTTATTCATACCAGGAATCAGGAAGGTACAGCATATGATGGCCATCACGATAGGAATATGCAATGGGTTAGGTTCGAGTATGAGGGAAGGATTCTTATGATTATGAATGTGCATGGATTGTGGAATGGGAAAGGTAAGGACGATGTGTCGGAAAAGATTCGTCAATCCGAAGTCATTAGAGGATTCATGGATACAATTGAAGAACCGAAAATACTCTGCGGGGATTTCAATTTGAATCCTGAGACAGAGGGTATAAAAATCTTAGAAAAAGGAATGAGAAACCTCATTAAGGACTATTCCATCTCCTCAACGAGAACAAGCATTTATTTTGCGAAACCAGATAAGACTGAGAAATTTGCGGATTACATATTCACGTCCCATGGTATCGCAGTGAAAAACTTTAAAGTTCTGCCACATGAAGTTTCCGATCATGCGCCGTTACTTCTTGAGATTGAGTAAATAAATCCGGTGTATGCGAGTTCTTGAGCGAGACCTTTCCAATCAATTGTTCTGAACGTATCCAACTCTGGCAGCCAGCTTATGCTAAGTCAGGTGACTGACACGCATAGCTTCTCTACCTTGAAAAGGCTGACCTGCTGAGGGTCGTTTTCAAACAGAAAAGTCGCTCGTGAGGGCGACTTTTCTGTTTCACAATTTTTATCGCATTCGTTATTCTTAATTCCAACTTCTCTTAAATTTCAATATCCAACACCGCGCCTGACTCCATGTCTATAATGACGTCTGTTTCTGGCCCGGAGTCTGCATCTACTTCTACTACATAGACTTGCTTTCCGAACCTATTCCCAATCTCGACCGCTGTGACTTTTCCAGGCACTTTCTGAAGCGCTATTGTTCTTGCTTCTTTTTCGGACATAATCATCACTGATGTAGAGTCAGAAACGGAACTATCTCCGTCTGAAACGGGTGGTATCACTGAAGATTTGATGCTTGTCCCCGCCGGCTTTTGCGCTGATGGCGTCAGACTCGCGGGCGGTGTCTGTACATCGGTTTCTACCTTGATGAGCTCTGTTCGCTCGTCGTCCTTCGTATCAACCTCAAGCGTCGTCCATCCTGTTTCTTTGCAATAGTACTTATGTTCCAGTGAGTTCTGGTCAAGCGCTGTGTAATCAAAAGTTTTTATACACCCAATGAATGTTCCGTAAGGGACTGCAACAGTTTCGTTTATCGCTAGAATTTCAGCCTTATCCTCAGCCTCTCCCTTTAGATACTCCTGATAGTAAGTGTCTCCTACACGAGGTTTAGCTTTCATGACAATACCAGGTAACGCACCATTGATGCCTGCCTCCCACGCACCATGAGTAGAGGAGATGACCCCATTTTCATATTCCGCTGTCTCTTCCCCGAAATACCAGACATTGCCCTCCTTATCCTGAGCGTACCAGTCAAGCGTGTCCTCAATAAGGTCACCATCTAGAAATACCTGGTCGCGTACTATCCGTGTCTCCACACCCATAATTACACGCGTTTCGTTAAGTACCGTTACTTCAATGCGTTCTATGCCTTCTGGTTTTTTCGCCTCGTACGTAAACTTCGTGCCGGGCACAAGCGTAAAGTACGGATTGTTCACAGTCGCACTAAACTCACTCGGTGTAATTGTCGGAAAATAAATAGTGTCGGTCTTCTGGGATTCGGAAGGCATCAATAAAAATACCGAGCCCACAAGAACCGCTACTGTCGCAAGACCAATGAGAATGTGTTTAGTGTTCATAAATATAAGTATGTATGTTTAGGAATAATAGCTATCTGATGATAATAACGGAAGGCCATTTTCATCGAAGAACACCCGAATAGTGGGGTGTTCTTCGTGAGCAAGACAGAATTGGTTTGCTATGCCTGCTGTGCACGTAGAAGTGCAAGAAGCTGGTTCAGAAGATTGAGGAGCATTTCAAGTCTGCCAATGCGTTCGTCCTCGTCCACGTCATCTTCGTTTGCGTCATCATCAACGGCTTCGTCTCGGTCACTCTCAATCAAAACAACTGCGCCGGTCTTTGCATTGATTTTCACATCAACTTCGTTACCGTCGGACTCGGTGTATTCCACGGCATATACAAGTACACCGTTTTCCATCTCTAATTCGATATCAGTGAACTTTCCCGTTCCTGTGTACTTTTCTTCAGCAATAGAAAGTGCGGTAGATTCACTGATAGAAGCGGTACCAACAACTGGTTGATCATCGTCTGAAGCGGCACGGGCAACGCCGAACGCTCCAAACGAGAACATAAGCACGAATGCAAGGGTTAACGCTGATACTCGTGACGTAATTGTCATAGATTTTTTATTATGTGGTAAGCAGATGATTGTTTTTCATCGCTTTTGTAGCATACGTGTCATCGCTGAAGCCACCCTGAACACTAATGCTAGGAAAAGGTAACAAAAAATGTAGTGCCCTTACCAACAGAACTTTCTACTCGAATCGAGCCCCCGTAGCGTTTCACTACGTCGTGGACCAGAGAAAGTCCAAGACCAGTCCCTTCAGTGTTCGTCTCAGCTTTGTAAAAACGTTCAAATAGGTGCGGTACATGGTTTTCAGATATTCCTGGACCTTGGTCACTGACCGAGAGTATTCCTTTTTTCCACATAATTCGTACGGTCGTATTTTTCTCTGAGAATTTAACTGCGTTGTGTAATAGATTATATAGCACAGTCTCCAAATCATGCGGATCTATGCGAAGCGGGGCATCTGCTATATCTTCCCTTACGTCAATTTTTTTCTCTTTCATGACTGGAGTAAGGCGATCAATAACAGCAGTAACGCTTTTTTTGACCAAGCAGAGTTGTGGGTCTCGCGTTCGCTGCTCATCTCGTTCAATAAGAAGCAACTCCTCGGAGAGTGCGATTAAACGCTTTGTTTCAGCAAGAAGGTCGCGGAGTACGTTATAGCTATTTTCGTGTTCACGAGAGCGCAACGCAGCTTCTATACGCGAATGAAGTGCGGCAAGGGGGTTCCGTAGTTCATGAGCAGCGCCCGATACGAACTGCTTTTGCTTGCGAATATTGTTGGCTATAGGCTGCATGGTGCGGTTTGCGACGTAATGTGAGAGTAGGGCCGCAAGCAAGAATACACTGATTCCAATCCAGAGTACCATCTCATCAAAATCGTCGGTGAGTATTTCCAGCAACGTCTCACTGCCTGTATCCAACGCTATGGTTCCAGTAAATAAATTAGCTTTGACATCTCGATCTCCCTGAAACTCTACCGTGAGATACAGATCATTGTCTTCTATTTCATATTCAGTATCGGTAACTTCTACCCCCGGCATTAATGCTTCGGTACGCAGTAACGCCTCTTCAGTGGTTATTACAAATGGACGGTCGGCTGATGCGGAACTTCGAGCATCGTCAGCCTGCCGTATAACCAAAAATGAAAATAGCACGATGACACTCGCAACAATCACCAGATAGAGCGTAACCAGTCGAAAGCGTGCTCGGCTAAAGTCGTTACTAATCATAACGGTAGCCAGCCCCACGAAGCGTAGTGAGTGGCAGTTTGTATTTTTTGGTTCGAAGCTTTTTGCGCAGATTCTTGATATGTACCTCTATCGTGTTGGAAAGCTGAATGTCAGCAAAATCAAATACGTGGTCATACAGTTCCTGTTGAGTCATTAGGCGTCCTGGGTTACGAAGGAAATAGGAAAGAATGCTGAACTCCTTCGCCGTTAAATGTATTGACTCACCATTCTTTATTGCTGTGCGAGCACGCATATCAAGAGTAACGTCTGGTGTTACTGCTATGTGCTCCGCACTAACAGCAATCGGTCGGCGTGAAAGGGAGCGAATACGGGCAAGAAGCTCATCAAATGTAAAAGGCTTTTTTAGGTAATCATCAGCGCCCGCATCAAGTCCCTCAACAACATCAGAAGATGCGCCTTTTGAGGTAAGCATAAGTACAGGAAGCGCAACTCGTTCTTTTCGAAGTGTTTCTACAATAGAAAAACCGTCTTGGCCAGGCAACATGACATCCAAAATAGCGAGATCGTAAGAATCTGGACTACCCGATAGTGCCGCATATGCTTTTGCTCCATCATCAAAATGAGTGACGGCGTATCCTTCCTGTCTCAAGACTTCTACGATTGATACAGCAAGTACCTGATTATCCTCGGCGAATGCTATGCGCATAGTATAAGACTATACTGCCACATCATCCTGAAGACTACCTGAAGATGCTCATGATTTTGTCCTGCGAGGTATACTGTCACCTCATGACTCAAGGAGAAGCACTATCTATACTAAAAACAGGCGCAAACGTATATCTGACAGGGGAACCTGGAAGCGGAAAGACACATACGGTAAACACATACATTTCATGGCTGCGCTCTCATGGTATTGAACCATCTATTACCGCTTCTACTGGTATAGCGGCCACGCACGTGAAAGGTATGACTATCCACTCGTGGAGCGGTATTGGCGTGAAAGACCACTTGACCGCATCTGACATAGACACAATTTCAAGTAAAGAACATCTCGTCAGACGAATACAAAACGCAAAAGTGCTCATCGTGGATGAAATATCTATGCTTGCGGGCAACGTGCTTGAAATGGTCAATACTCTGACAAAAGAAGTACGGCAGAGCGAGAAACCGTTTGGCGGTTTGCAGGTCGTGCTTGTAGGAGATTTTTTTCAGTTGCCACCCATTTCAAAAGCGGGTCGAGAAGTAGCGTTTGCATTTGAGTCCTCTGCGTGGCGAGAGCTTAATCCGCTCGTGTGTTATCTTTCGGAACAGCATCGCCAAGAAGATCCTGTTTTTCTTTCACTACTCACTGCCATTCGCACCAGCTCTACCGACGAGTCGCATGTTTCAAAACTCATGACGAGGGAGGATAGTGAGCCCGACAGCGACATTCCAAGACTGCACACACACAACGCAGATGTGGATAGAGTGAATGATGAAAAATTAAAAACACTGAAGGGTAACGCACGGACATTTCTCATGCGATCAACAGGTGCACCCGTAATTATTGAAGCACTCAAGCGCGGATGTTTATCTCCAGAAACGCTTATCCTCAAGGAAGGTGCAGTGGTGATGGCAACGAAAAACAATCCAATAGCAGGATATGTAAACGGAAGCGTTGGGGTCGTTGTAGGTTTTGATACGTACACTACCTACCCAATTGTTGAACTGCGCGCGGGTGCGCGCGTTACCTTTGAACCTATTGATTTTGAAGTGGAAGAAAATGGGAAAGTGCGTGCCAAACTTTCGCAAATTCCACTTCGTCTTGCGTGGGCTATTACGGTGCATAAAAGTCAGGGGCAGAGCATGGACAGTGCCGCAATTGACCTCTCTCGAGCATTTGAATACGGACAGGGATATGTAGCGCTTTCGCGTGTGAGAACACTCTCTGGAGTGTATCTTTTAGGGTGGAACGAACATGCGCTTGCTATGCATCCTTCTGTTGCCAAAAAAGATGCAGAACTGCGCGCACTTTCAGAAAAGGCAAGTGAGGTGTTTGCGCTATTGTCAGAGAACGGTGAGCGAGTTGCGCTTGAACAGAATTTTATTCGTGCAAGTGGTGGAAACCTTATACCGCAGAAAGAGGGAGCGGCGAAGGTTAAGAAAAGCACACAAGACGAAACGTTTGAGCTTTTGCAAACAGCGAAATCTCTGACACTCATTGCAAAGAAAAGGAAGCTTACACTCGGCACTATTATCGACCACGTCGAGAAGTTGGTTCAGGCGGGGAGAGTGACAAAAGACGACGTTGAAGCTTTGGTAAGCGAGAAACTTATCGAGGCACTCCCAGACATTCATACGGTATTTGATAAGAAAGGAACCAAAGCGCTCGCTCCTGTGTTTTCGGCACTTCGCGGAGCGTATTCCTATGATGAGATACGTCTTGCACGCGTGCTGTACGAATAACTATGTATTTTGTCTACCTTCTTGAATGTGTGGATGGCAGTATATATACAGGTATCACGACCGACGTGTCACGACGTTTTGAGGAACACCGAAGTGGGAAGGGAGGACACTTCACGCGCGCCAAAAAAGTAAAAAAAGTGTTATACACCGAAGAGCAAAAAGACAGAGGTTCAGCACTCAAGCGCGAAGCCGAGATTAAAGGACTTTCACGCTTAAAGAAGCTGGAACTGGTACGCCAGGCAAAATTACGGTAGGGTAGAAACATGAAAGGTAAAAAGCAAGAAACACAGGTTACTTCAGGACCGCGAGAAGCGGTTCTGCGTTTTGAAGATGTGTCCTTCCACTTTGGTCTTGCACACCCGATTCTCGAAAGCGTAAATTTCTCTTTACGTAAAGGAATGAAGGTGACGGTAATGGGTCAAAACGGAGCAGGAAAATCAACCATTTTTAAACTCATTACGGGAGCACTTGAAGCGGAAAGTGGAAAAGTGCAGATGACGCGTGGACTATCCGTTGCTATGGCGCACCAAGTGATTACTCCTAAAGAGCGAGAGCTTACGGTGCGTGCATTTTTTGAGAAGTGTTTTTCACAGAAAGTGTTTGACATAGACCCAAAGATAGACGCAGTTCTCACTGTAGTGAACCTACACGCACCCAAAGATCGCATTATTAAATCTTTTTCGGGTGGCCAGCAAGCACGGCTGTTGCTTGCTTCAGCTCTTATTCAAGATCCAGACCTTCTTCTTCTTGATGAACCTACCAACAACCTCGACATTGCAGGTATTGAACACCTGACGGACTTTTTGAAAACGTATCAGAAAAGTTGTATGGTCATTTCACACGACGCAGAATTTTTGAACTCTTTTACGGACGGTATTTTGTACCTTGATGTGCATACTCAGAAAGTCGAACAATATTTCGGGAACTATTTTGACTTGCAAAAGGAGATTGTGGCACGTATCGAGCGAGAGAATCGTAAGAACGCACAGTTTGCAAAGAAAATTCAAGAGAACAAAGACAAGGTGAACTACTTCGCCGCTAAGGGAGGAAAGATGCGTCTCATCGCAAAGAAACTGCGCGACGAAATTGAACAAATGGAAGAAGACAAGGTTGATGTGCGTCGTGAAGACAAAACGATTCGAGAGTTTACTATCCCTGCACAATCCGAAATCATTGGAGAAATCCTCAACATATCCTCCGTGACTATAGTCGACACAAAAACACACAAACTAAAAACACAGAACGTTTCAGTAATTCTCAAAAAGAAACAACATCTTCTACTCAAAGGTCCAAACGGTATTGGAAAATCAACACTTCTTGAAACCTTGGCGCACGAGAGCTCGAAAGGAGCACAGATAACCAAAGGAGTACGTGTTGGGTATTATCGGCAAGATTTTTCAACGCTTAACTTTGAACATACGGTGTTTGAGTCTTTGCAGAGCGTGATGGAAAAAAAAGATGAAGACAGGTTGCGTTCAGTTGCAGCGGGGTTTTTACTCACAAGCGCAGTGATGGGGAAGACGATTGACTCACTCTCAGAAGGTCAAAAAGGCCTTGTGGCATTTGCGCGGTTGGTACTCCTTCGTCCCGCACTCCTCATTCTTGATGAACCGACCAACCATATAAACTTCCGACATCTGCCCGTTATCGCCAAAGCGCTCGACCAATATGATGGGGCAATGGTTTTGGTCTCTCACGTGGGAGAGTTTGTAGCACAGATTCGTATAGACGAAGTACTCGACTTAGCGAAAAAACCAAGTGCGTAGCATAGGAAACACCCGCAACGTTTTACGTTGCGGGTGTATATTAGAGTTGTGGATCGATTTTATTTCGCAGATACTCCCGTACTGCGTTTTCGTACTCAGGCCAAAACTCAATTTTTGTTCCAACTCGAAACAGGTTCGGCGTCAGAACGAGAGGAAGCGTTTTATCATCCCAACCAATGAGTTTTTGCGGAATGGTATCAGTGATATACAGTCCGAAACAAAATGCTTTCATTCCATTCATTTGTTCGACTTCAAAATGAAGTGACAAGTCGAGCGCGTGCTGCATCAGAACTTTCTCCTGTTGAAAAAACGTCTGTGTGCATACTACACACAAAACCAAAAAAGCCAAAATGGTATACTCTATACTAGTGCTGATGCTATGAAACAGAACCCTAATCCTTCTAAATATGTATAAGAACTTTACAAAAATAGTTGTTGCTTCGATGCTCACTCTGGTTCTTGCAGTGGGAACGTTTGGAGTAGCTCCAACAGTTCGTGCAAATACTGACAATACTTCAACGCTTGAAAGCCAGAATATAGAACAGCTTCGTGCCACACTTATCTCTCTCATTCACCAACTTCTTGCGGTACTCCAGCAACAGTATATTGCTGCAGGAGGCTCGCTTGACGATCTTGACGACGACGAAGATGAGCATGAAGACGAAGATGATGGAGAGATATGCAACGAAGATGATGAAGATGATGAAGATGAGGATACTGAATTTGAGGCGACCATATATACGAATGAGACTGTCGTAGAGGTTGACTTTGGTGGGGAGGAGGACATTTTCGTTACCCAAGCTAATACTCGAGGTGAAATTATTGAAGCTCTCCTTGGAGAGTACTCTTCTCTTTCAGAAGATGAGGTCGATGACGTTCTAACGATAGAGGAAGAAAATCGTGCAAGTCGAGCTTCAGATAAAAAGATGGACGACGAAGATGACAGCGATGAAGACGAAGATGACTCGTGCGATGAAGACGAAGATGAGCATGAAGACGAAGACGAAGATGAAGACGAGGACGAGGACGATTAATAATTAATTTCTGTCGTACGCACCACGACCCCAAACGGGGTCGTGGTTGTAGATGCGGTATACTGTACACATATGAAAAATGCCACAATCGCAGTTGTCGTTATTGTTGTGCTTGGACTTCTCTATTGGTGGTGGCAAATGGGGCAATCAAAACCCTCTCCACAAACAGCCCAAGAGAAAGCACTTCTTGAAGGGGAAGTGAGTGGGGCAGTGACTTCCCCAACGTGGGAAGCCACTGGAAAGGATGGCGAAGCAGACACTCCAAACTAATATCTATGTCAGGATTTTCCCTTGGACCACTTGAGTTTGAATTTGTCACCATGCTGGTGCTTTCGGTAGTGCTTGGTTTTATTATCGGGGCAGAAAGAGAAAGCAGAGGAAAAGATGCGGGTATTGGCACACATATACTCGTCATTTCAGGAGCCGCGCTCTTCACTCTTATTTCATCTCTCGTTGACCCCATGTCAACATCGCGCATCTCAGCGCAAATTGTTGCAGGTATCGGATTTTTAGGAGCAGGACTCATCATTCGTGATGGAGGAAATGTAAAAAATCTAACTACCGCAGCGAGTTTGTGGGTAGCAGCAGGAGTTGGCATGGCGCTTGGCTACGGATTCTACATGATCGCGATTATCACAGCAATCTTAGCTGCTGTTGCTCCGCGCATTCCACACTTGCATACGCGAAACTCGGACGAAAATCACACGCATTAAAAAACGGCGTGCCCAAGAGGCACGCCGTAAGTTTTGAGGGTAGAAAGGTTAGTTTTGTACCGCCGCTTGCTCAACGCGCATTTCTGGCGTGAGCCGTTGCGCGCGCCCAAGCATGGTTGCGTTGTGCGTCAGATCGCTCCAACACACACGCATCACCACACTGATGACACCCAGCTTCGAAAGTGAGAGGCCGAGGACACCGGGGTCGAAGCCCTGCTGGAAATGCAGGAACCACACGAAGCCTGCAAGAACGAGCGCGATAACGCAGATGCCGACAGACAGCACTGACAGAATCATCGCTTGCACAGGCAACTTATCGTTGCCTAGATTTCGGCGGTCGGTGGCAGAAACGAGACCCGATTGTTGGGCGTCTGTGTACCAAGCGATGGCGTGGGCGAACCCAAGCCACAGCACAGCAATCCTCACTCCCTGAGTCACCGTCGGTTCCCATGGAATCAGCCACAGGTACACCGCGAGCATAATTGCCGCAGTGGCTCCGGCGCCTTCGCCGAAGAACCAAAAACGCCAACCCTTATTGTTTTGGACAGGATCGTTTTTCCCAAACAGATTCAAGAACCAGCTACCTTTGCGCTTTTGTTGCGGATTGGTGGCTGGGGCCGGAGCGGCTTGGGTAGGCGTGTCAGTAGACATTGTGCCTCCTTACGTTTTGTACACCCCCGTTTCGTATAGGTGGGGGAATATATAAACTATCCCTGATTATCATAAAAAAGTCAAGAACCTTAGAGTACGGGAATGTCGGTGACTTTCTTTGAGGTAAAACGATAGAGTTTTGCGGGACGAAAGGCACCTTTTCGTTTTTTATTTGGAACAAGGGACAGAATACCGAGCTTTTCTACCTTCTTACGAAAGTTTCGCTTATCAAGGTGTGTTTTTATAACGCTTGCATATGCTTGCTCGAGCTCGGTGAGGGTAAATGTTTCTGGTATCAGTTTACTTATGAGCGTGGTGTAGGAAACACGAGAGCGTAATCGACTGATTGCTGAGGCGAGCATTTCATCATGGTCGTACGCCAAGTTTTTTGCTTCTTTTATAGGGGACCACCACGCCTCGGTAGTATCTTGACGCTCCTCCTCGCTCAACTTTTCCCAGGGCACGAGTGCAAGATAAGCAACCGCAACCACACGCCCGCGCGGGTCGCGTTCAAGGGCGCTAAAGGTAAAAAGTTGTTCGCAGTAGACTCCGCTTGCGTTAATTTTTGCTCGCTCAATCAAGTGACGTGTTGTAGCTTGCGGTGCGGTTTCTTCAGTACACAAAAGCCCGCCAGGAAGGCCGGCGTTACTCGGGTACGAGGGGAGACGTTCCACTTTTATCAAGCGCACCAGTAACCGCCCATCGCGAATGGTAAAAAGAGTAGTGTCTGTAGCAAGTACCGCAAAGCGTAGATGATCGGGAGCGAGTCCTGAGACCTTGGTCATTGGCATGAGTATGTCCGAAATATACTTATTGTCAAATGTACACTTATCCACACCATACTTAGTGTGCTATTGACACTAACAATACGCACGCGTATCCTGTAGAGAGAGGGCACGAGTTGACATAATGCTAAAAATGTATTAGGGTCATTCGAGCTATACGTACGTTGACAACATAGATACTAAAGGAGAGTTGTCATGTCGACATTCGCCGCACTAGAGTCAACCGCAGTGCGGTTCAGCAGTGCAAAAAGTTATCAGGAAATATTCGGAATGCTCCCAAAAGGGAGCGAGGACGTGCAGATGGAGCATTTGCGCCATCAGGTACGTTACCTCATGAAAATCGTTCATCCAGACGTACACGCCGACGCCGATAAGGTGAAGGCGGGGCAGGTGTTTGACGAACTGAATCAGCTTCGAAAAGCAGCGGAGCAGGCCGTCAAGGAAAAACGGTATGAGAAGCCTTTCGGGGCACGCTCACCACTTGCACGCGCAGGTGGCAAGACGTTTAATCTTGCGTCAGCTAAAGGAATATATGAGCTTCACGCAGATTCGTTCGCGAAAGGAGACTTCTCAGTCTTCTATCGCGGACACCTGCAGGGAGTGGACAATGTTTCGGTGGTTGCGAAGGTTGCGTCCGCGCCCGCGTCAAATTCGTGGCTTGAAAAAGAAGCTTCGATGTTGATACGGTTTCGCGATGCAAAAAAAGGAGACGCGCTGTCTTCTATTGCGAAATTCGTTCCTGAATTACTGGATACCTTTTTGGTGGAGAACGCAAAACAGAAGCGTTATCGCGTTGTCGTGATGAGGGACTCACCAGACATGGTTTCCGTTTCCGACATTATTCGTGCGTATCCTTCGGGTCTTGATCCGCGGGACGCGTCATGGATTTATCGTCGCATTCTTGCACAAACGCTTGCCGCTTCTATGGCGGGCGTAGTGCACGGCGCGATGACTTCCGACCACGTTCTCGTTGATCCGTATACGCACAATCCGCTCCACACTGGATGGGCGCACTCGGTCAAGGACGGACGGATAACACATATCGTTGACCGGTTTCGGGACTACTATCCTCCCGAGGTCTTCGAAAAAAAGAAGGTGACACATCAAACTGACCTCTATATGGCTGGTAAGATGATGATCCACCTTCTTGGAGGAGACGTAAAGCGAAACTCGCTTCCGCGTCTCGTACCATCTTCGGTGGCGCAGGTGATACTGCGTTCCATCGAACCTTCTCCCGCGCGTCGTCCACAAGACGGATTGCAACTGCTTGATGAATTCACTCGCGTCATTAGGCAAGAATGGGGAAGGGCGTATCGGCCTCTAACGATTCCGCTACGTAACTAATAGCGAAGAAGCCCAGCAAAGGAGATTCCTATGGGCGGTGGAAGTTTCGACTCAAGTGTATATCGCACTGCAGCTACAACGCGTGCAGCAAGCGGTGTGGACGACTTTGACCACAGTGCCAAAGTGAAGACTGGCCGAGCTTCAGGCATTCATGCGTCTCTCGATCCGAAATGGGTTGCGGGCGCAGGAAGTCCTTTGGCTGGTAAGAAAGTGCGCGAAAGCCGAGATTCGGATGAACATCCGGACACTCTGGCTATCGCGACACTGTTCGACGTGACGGGTTCAATGGGCCAAATCCCAGTGACCTTGCAAACGAAGTTGCCGAACTTGATGGATGTCGTGATTGCGAAAGCAAACATTCGACATCCGAACATCATGGTCGGCGCTATCGGCGATTCGTATTCGGACCGCTACCCCCTTCAACTGGGGCAGTTTGAGTCCGACAATCGCTTCGACGAACAACTGCGCAACATCATCCTTGAAGGTAATGGTGGTGGACAGACGATGGAGTCGTATGCGCTTGCGTACTACTTCGCGGCGTTTCACACGGCCACTGACTGCTGGGAAAAGCGTGGTAAGAAAGGCTACCTCTTCACCATGGGTGACGAGGCACCACATCCACTCGTGACGCGTGCGGAGGTTGAAAAAATCTTCGGCGACACGATTGAACGTGACTATACGGTTGAAGAACTCATTGCTCTCGCAAGCGAGCAATGGAACATCTTCCACCTGTATTCGCTCGACGGTTCATATCCGACGAGCAAGCACATCCACAATCGTTGGCTCGATCTGCTTGGTGAACGTCGCATCATGGTTGAGGATTCGTCCTTGATCTGCGAGACGATCGCCGGCATCGTGCACATGATGGAGAATGCGCTTGACGCTGACTCTGTTGTGCGTGATCTGAGCTTGTCGGGTAAAGCGGCTTCGGCTGTGAAAAACTCGCTGGTTCCGATTGCGTCTTCGACACTTCCGACGCATGTGGCAACGGGCGCACTGCCTGATGCTGATGCGGACACTGGTGGCGTGAAGCGCGTCTAACAACGCGACGAGCGTTACAACAAAAGCACCAGGAGTGAGCGAAAGCTTGCTCCTGGTGTATCTTTTGAAAAAAGCAACAGACAGAAGGATATTCCATGTCACATAAAGCAATTATTGTCACCGACCTTGGGTTTGGTGACGCGGGCAAGGGCACTATCATTGATGCTCTTGCACGTCGTGGAAATGTGTCTGCAGTCGTTCGATATAACGGCGGCGGACAAGCAGCACACAATGTCGTGAGTCCTGAGGGCGTGCACACTACGTACGCGCAATTCGGGAGTGGCACTTTCGTAAAAGGAGTGCGCACACATCTCTCACGCTTTATGCTCATCGATCCCATCACGCTCCGCAACGAAGCGGAGCATCTGGAACATCTTGGATGCGGTAACGTCTTCGCGCGCCTTTCAGTTGATGAAGAAGCGCTCGTGGTGTCGCCCTTCCATAAGGCGACAAACCGCATTTGTGAGCGACTGCGTGGCAAAGGTGCTCACGGCAGTTGCGGTATGGGTATCGGTGAAACGATGGCTCATGCACTAGAATATCCGAGTGACGCTTTGTACATGCGCGATCTTCGTCATGAAGATAGGCTGATGGCAAAGCTTGCTCGGATTCAAGAAGTAAAACGTCTGGAAGTTCTTGCGGTAGATCCTCGCGCGTATCCAGATATTGCACAGGAGTTCGAACTCCTGCTTGATTCCGAAATGCCTCGCAGGATTGCGAGAGCGTATCGGAGTATTGCGATGCGGTTCCTCATTACCGATTCCAACTACTTGTCTCGGCTTGCTGAGCAGGGGGATTTGTTGTTTGAGGGAGCGCAGGGTGTCATGCTCGACGAGTGGTACGGATTTCATCCGTACACCACGTGGAGCACAACGACATCCGAAAATGCTCTCACGCTTCTTTCCGACATCGCCTTTGCGGGTAATGTTGAAAGAATTGGCATCTTGCGCGCGTACCATACGCGCCATGGTGCAGGACCATTCGTCACTGAAGATGAGATGCTCACAAACCTTTTGCCCGAGAGCCACAACGGCACGGGTAAGTGGCAAGGAGGATTTCGTGTTGGGTGGTTTGATATGGTTGCCGCGCACTACGCACTTACCGTCAATGGTGGTGTGGACTCGCTCGCGATCACAAACCTCGATCGCTTTACGCAAGTGAAAGATCGAAAGATGTGCTTGGCATATGTGTCGGAAACGGGGAAGAGAATTTCTCGTTTGCCGATGAAAAGTGAACGCGCTAATCTCGTGGTTCAAGAAGAGCTCACGAAGTTGGTCGCAGGGTGTTCCCCGGTGTATGAACCGGCGCCCGAAAATAATGAACAGTACCTTGAGGCTCTTGAGGAAGCACTGAACGTGCCAATCTCAATTACCTCTCATGGTCCAAGCGCACTCGATAAGTGTTTCAAAACTCGAAATGCTAATTGAAATGTCGCACAAGCCATTTCACAGGCCGAGCATCTTTTTGCTCGGCCTGTTTTTTATACTCAAAACGCTAAAACGGCGTATGCCTTGACAAATAGGCTGTTTTGTAGTACACTGACCCTTAGACAAGGGGCAGTTCCCTTGTTCTTTTCGGAGGTATAAAACGAATGAAAGCTCTACTTTGGATTGGCGGGATCGTTCTCGCCCTTCTGCTTTTCGTCGGCTTGTCGTACAACGGCATGGTCGGTGGGAAGAATAAAGTGGTTCGTGAGTACGCCGTCGTGCAGACACAACTGCAGGCGCGCGCGGACTTGGTTCCGAATCTTGTTGCTACGGTTCGTGGGTACACAAACCACGAGGAACGTGTCTTGGTCGAATTGACCGAGGCGCGTGCTCAAGCGACGCGCATGGCCCAGATCGACCCGAGTCAAATCGCGGCGAACCCTGACCTGCAACGTCAACTGCTTGAGTCGCAAAATCGTCTTATCGGCGCCATCACGGTGACCGTCGAGGCGTATCCGCAACTACAGTCGGCGCAACTTTTCGGCCAACTGCAAGCAACACTTGAAGGAACCGAGCGTCGAATCGCTGTTGCTCGTCGCGATGCACAAATCGCGGTCGAGAGTTACAACAACGCAATTCAACAGCTTCCGGGCGTTTTGTTTGCCGGCATGTTCGGCTTCGAACCGTTCGATTTCTACGAAGCAACCGCACCAGACGCCGAACAGGTTCCGACGGTTGATTTCTCGACGACTCCGTAAACTCGAAACTATGAGGTGATGAATGAAGTGGCTTTCTCGCCACTTCTGGGCACTTGCGTGCGTGGTGGCTTTGGCTGCCTGCACGCAAGTCGTCCCGGAAGCATCAGACACACAGCGTGCACCAGAAGTGCAGGCACAACTTCTTGAAGTGCCGAATCTGACCGGTCGCGTGAACGACTATGCGAACATCTTTACTCCAGAGCAAGAAACTGCACTGGAGGCATCCCTCGAACGAATCGAAAGTTACGAGGGACATCCACAAGTGGTAATTCTGACCGTGTCCGACATTGGGTACGAAACGATTGAGGACTATTCTCTTCGTGTCGCCCGAGACTGGGGCATAGGTCAGGCAGAGACCAACAATGGTCTTCTGATTACCGCATATACCGATCCAGAGGACTTCCGAGTTCGTTTTGAAACAGGCTACGGTCTCGAAGGGGCTCTTCCCGACGCGACACTGTTTGCGATCTACGAACAAACGATGCGTCCGCACTTTAAAACTGCGGGCGAAGAAGACCACATGACTGCGTTCACTGACGGCATTGCTGCCATCGACACGATTATTCGTGGAGAGCAAACTGGTGACGTGGCCATTGATAATGCAGAAGCTATCGCAGCAGAAGAAGCTGCAGCAGCTCGTGAAAACTCAAAACTCATGAGCATTCTGATTGTTGGAGGCCTCATTGCAGGCATCCTCGGCTTCTTCCACATCTCGATAAGTGGTGTGGCTGGAGCAGGTACAGGAGCGTACCTTGTGTATGTCATGGGTTGGGGGTTGGGAGCGTTGCTCCTTGCTATCCCGCTCGGCATTCTTGGCGGACTCATTGCTCATATGATGCTCCTCGCAAAACTTCAAGGCGGTGGTGGCGGAAGCTACATCGGCGGAGGTAACGGGAGTTTCGGCGGCGGTGGATTCTCAGGAGGCGGCGGCGGCTTCGGCGGCGGCGGTTTCTCTGGGGGACGCTAAGTTCTTTGTTTGAATAACACTACGACGGGTCGAGCTTCATTTGCTCGGCCCGTTTTCGTATATCTATAAACCAAGGAGTGTCAGGAATTCTTCGCGCTCTTTTCCTTCAATCATTCGGTATTTTCCAGAGGGGAGGTTGCCAATCTGGATATTCATCACGCGCGTGCGTTGCAAGTCTTTTACTTCGTTATGCATCGCCACCACCATACGTCTGACTTGGTGTTTCTTTCCTTCAGTAAGAATGATGGAGAACCGTTTCTCGCCGAGGATTTTTACTTTCGATTCTTTTGTTTGGTATCCCTCAATGTCGACACCTTTTTCTACATACTCTTTGAAACTAGCACGCAGTGGTCGGGCGGTGTACACCACGTATTCTTTTTCGTGTTCAAACCGCGGATTGAGTAGTCGGTCAGTGATACGCCCGTCATTGGTTAAAATAATCAGTCCACTCGAGTCTTTATCAAGTCGTCCGATAGGGAAGACGCCCTGAAGCTCAGGAGACTCTGCGAGAAGCATTTTAATATCGTCTTCATCATCTTGTGGTGAGTGGGTAATCACTCCGCGCGGTTTGTGGTACGCGACGTACATATAGTTCACAGTTTTGTTTCCGCGCACCTCGACTTTGTCCGACTCCTCCACCTTGTCCCCGAGCTTTGCGAGTGCGCCGTTTATATATACTTTCTTGCGCTCGACAAGCTCGTCTGCGCCACGGCGCGTCGCGTAGCCCTTCTGGGCGAGGTATTTGTTGATGCGCATAGGGTATACATCCATGTAGGTGACTATAGCAGGAATATAAAAACGGCCGAAGCTTTTGCTTCGGCCGCGCAGTTCATGACATTTGTGGAGCGGTGACTATGTGCGTTATGCGCCGTCGAGTACGGGCACATACTTGCGTACCTCTTTTGGTTTTCGAGGTTTGGTAGTGCAGGAAGCGAAGTACACCATGCATACGGCGAACACATCTCGAGCAATATGCGTCCACTTTTGAATCACATCAGCGTAAAAGTCGGTCAACAGTTCAAGCGGGATAAAGGGAACGGTCAGTATCAAGAGAAAGATGCGCCCAAAACGAAACGTGTACCGAAGACTGTTTACGGCAGTTGTCTGTATTGAATAGCGCGTCATCTCATGCAGACGGAGCATAATGTGTATTCCGTACAAGACCATAAGCACAATGAAGCCAGCAAACAATGTGCCTGCCATACTCCTTTCTTCTCTGTAAACGTAACCAATACAAAACGCAGTCAGATACCCAATGCCAAAAAATGCAGCAATCAGGTAGCTAGTACTTCCGTAGCGGTCATTGCACCAGTCGGAGACTGGCTCGAACACTTTCTCGATGAGAAAGGTATCGATAGTGTCTAGAAAGGACATGGTCCTCCTCCTGTTGAAACTCGAGTGAATGTAAAACAAAAAAGCATTTTCGTCAATAAGCGGTAATGGAGGGTAAAACTACGCTGTATGAAAAAACATCAGAGCATGAGGGCGTGTGTGGTTTTCCAACCAAAGCCAACCCTAACCCTCAGTACGACCTCCTCCCAACCTCAGCTTTTGAGGATAAATAAACCACCATGTCGATCTGGTCCAAGACAGGCACGGATACGTCGTATTGAAATATCCGCTATTTATTGAGTCCGAAAGAAAAATGTGGAATACTCCGAGTGTGACTAACTCAAGTAGAAATCTCGGAGAAGAAGGGGAGGTGTTTCTTAAAGTCTTTTTAGTACAACAAGTACATTTTGGGCAAAAAGTAGGTATTTTTGGAAAAATTACATCCTTAGATTTTGGACCAAGCACTCGTGTACCGAAATGGAAGCAGAAGTATGCAAAAATGCTTGCTTCGGGAGATTATCAAGGATTGAGAAGTGTTTTTCAAAAAGCACCAGGAAGATATAAAGCAGATGTGGGAATCAATGGAAAGAACTACAGTGTTAAATATGTTGGTGGAGCTCGGTCAGCTATTGTGAACCACACAAGCAGGAAAGGTTTTCTGAGGGTTTGTGTGCACATTGGAGTAGATATAAAACCGCTCGACGTTATGGTAAGCGAGTATTGGAAAAAAAGAGAAGAAGGGATAATTACAGAAGATATTTTAAACTCAAACCCGGAGTCACCATTTGCTTCTCACAAGAAATATCTAAAAAACATATTAAAATATTTCCTATTCGACGGGACAGGAGAAAAAGACTCAGAATTTAGAGCTGACGGTATTATTGAATTTTCGGACCCTCTCGACCCGTCTACATATAAAATCCTATCGAAAGATGATGTGATAGATCACATGTGGAGCTCGCTGGTATTTTCTTTAAGAAGCAAAAAAGGAATGCCTAAGACATATGACCCAAAGAAGCACGCTAATCTTCTTCCATGGGTACGCTTTCGACCAGGAGATGCTTACCCTAAGGGCGCACTACACATTAGAAGCTAAGCAAGTTTCCTAAGAATTTCTCTTGCAGTTGCTTGAATTGCGGGGATAGCGACGCTGTTTCCGAGCTGTTTCATTGCTTGCACGTCTGAAACAGGGAACTCAAAGTCAGAAGGAAATCCTTGGAGCTTTTTGCCTTCTTCTATTCCAATTCTTTTTACCTCACCATCAACTCTATAAAACTCCCAATTTCTTCTGTCATCCACATGTGAACCTCTTCCTCCAACGCGAAGAGTAAAACCAATTTTTTTCTCACAATTACCTTTGAAAACATCTGACATCGTTAGAGTTAAAGGCTGTGGCTCTGGAAATTGAAAATCTATAGCCCTGTCTTTAAAGCCAACCATGAAGAGTCTTGGTCTGTGTTGAGGTACGCCAAAATCACTTGCTCTAATTATTTTGTGGAAGAAAGAGTAACCCAATTCTTTCTCAATGGTGTTTTTAATTATTTCGAAAGTTTTACCTCCATTATGTTTAAGTAGACCGCGTACATTTTCTATAAAGAACGCTTTTGGTTGTTTTTCTTTTATTATGTTTGCAATGTTGAAAAACAAAGTACCTCTAGTGTCATTAAACCCTTTTTTGTGACCAGCCTGGCTAAAGGGCTGGCACGGAAAACCACCCGTTAAAATATCAAAATTTGGAATTTCAGATTTAATGTCCGTAATTGAGTTTATATCCCCGATAAAGTTATTGTTTGAAAACAACTCAGGATTCTTATTTTGAAAATTATGAATGTATGTCTTTCTGGCGTACTCGTTCCACTCAGATGCAAAAACACATTCGGCACCAACATTCTTAAACGCAAGATGGAAACCTCCAATTCCAGCAAACAAATCTATTATTGTTGGTTTGGAAGTGTTAACAACTCTCTTTGTTGGAGGAAGCAAAGTTGTGGTCTGAATGGGCTTATATCGTCTTTCTTTCAAGAGCGTCATTAGCATAATTATAACAGTTCACTTTCCACAGAGTCTACACAAGTTTGGATGCAGAAAAATGAGTATTTGATGAAGAGTTGGAAGACGCGCAGTAGAAAAAACGCCCGAGGTATTCCTCGGGCGTTTGATTTTAAAAACCAAGTGGTTCTGTTGTTCCCATTAGGTGTGCAGCGAACTGTCGCTCTGAGAATGTCAGATAGCCAAAGCGTGGTCGAACTTCACCCATCGTGCGAGACAGTGTCGGTGTTTTGCGACCGAATAGTTGCTCAAGCTTTTGAAGCACTGGCGGACGAATTTTTGTCGCCCCGTCGCCTTCTTCAAACTCGAATTCGTTCGGCGTGATGAACGCCTGTCTGAAACCAAGATACATGGCGGTCAAATCGACCGCAGGTTCTACCGCGCGGAGCGGGTGACCTGTCGCGTTTAATACAATGTGCGAGAGCTCATGGGATTTTGCCATGACTAGTACCTGAAAACTCACTTCCTCTACGAAATTTTTTCGCAGATACATCGTGAGCTTCAACTTCTTGAAGGCGGGCGTACCAAACGCAGGCATGGGCTTTGGTGTCTCCACCCACGCCGGTGCGTTTAGCGGTCCGCCACTTTTCACATACCCAACGCGCAGACTAATATCGGTCAGTCTCATGGGTACTAACATCATTCCAATCATTTCAGTGTACGCTTTTCTGACGTAGCACTCGCGAAGTGGTCGAACGTCAACCAGTGGGCGAGGTTCTCCAAAGGAGTGACTAAGCTGTTTGACCCATGTACGAATCTCAAGTTCACGCACTGCGTGCTCCTTTCATTTCTATCAGAGAATATGGCACGCGGAGTACGGATAGTCAACGTTTTGGAGCACGCAGGGTACGAAAGGTGATTGAGTAGCGCAAATCCCGCAAGGGCGCAATAGAGTGCTGGTACAGCCAGCGAGAGTCGTTTTGCATCAGGTACGCGCTTCGTGGTTCTAGATCGAGTCCGAGCACATCTTTCGTTTTACGCTCACGACGGAGTCGTGAGCGTATTGGGCGCAGTCGCATGCGACACCACGAAGACAACGAAACGCCGATAATACTATCGAAACTTTCGTTGTCGCGATGCCAACCAATAGCACCACCAACAGGATATTCCTGCACAAGCGCTTCCACCACACAAGATTTCGGAATATCGAGCCACTTTGCAATCTTTCTTGCGCACGGCACGAGCCAATGTGGCAGTGGAGGTCCTTTCACTAGTTTTCCTGTTTTAAAATCGTAACTCCAACCGAAATTCATATATCTACGTTTCGCTTTATACCGCTGGCCACCAATAGCGTGTTCAAGAGGTAAATCCTCAATGTACCCGAGAAGCTCCGCTTCTTCCTCGCGCGACAAAAAGTCAGGACGATACACAAAACCTGTAGGCAATGACGCCTGTACATCAAAGAGTTTTGTTTGCCCACCAGCTCGTACCATTCTCGTAATGGTACAGACACCTGAAATACGTTCTCCACCGCCACTACACAAGATGGGTTTTTAAGAGGTACAATAGGTAGGTACCTTTTTATAAATTCACCGTCACCATGAATAAATTGATGAATTGTATGTGCACGGAGAAGTGGACGAATGTTGCGCCACTACTCCTTCGCGTCGTTACTGGTCTCGTGTTTGCTATGCATGGTTGGCAGAAACTTCAGATGGGTGTACCTGGCGTTGCTGGGTTTCTTGGAAGCATTGGCTTTCCAGCACCAGAATTGTTTGCTGTTCTCTTGATTGCTGCTGAGCTTGGCGGCGGTATTCTCTTGATTATTGGTGCATACACGCACTGGGTTGCTAAAATCCTTGCGTTTGTTGCGCTCGTTGCACTTCTCACTGTGCACGTCAGTAAAGGTTTCTTTGTATCAGAGGGTGGCATTGAATTCATCCTTCTTCTCTTGGCTGCGTCTATCTCCGTGATGGTCACTGGTGCTGGAAAGTGGTCCGTTGATGCAAAAATGAAAAAATAAGCACTACGCTTGATTTTACAAGAACCCCCAGTCCGCCAGTTGTCGGACTGGGGGTTCTTGTATACCCCGTAGGACAAACCTTAACCAAAAGAACAATTTTTAACATACGTTTATTTTAAAGTGCGAAAGATACAATCTACAAAATCATCTATTTCTAGAGACTTGTCCTACAGGGTATACTTTGAGGTACATGAAACTTGTCACCGGCATAGTCATAACGATTGCGGTCTTAGTCGCAGGATTTTTATTCTTTTATTCTTCAGTACTGTTCTCATCTAACACCAGTCCTTCGTCAGATTCCGCTGGTATAAATCTCTACGCAAACGGTACATACGGTATTTCGTTTCCGTACAGTGAGAACTATCTTATTTCAGAAGGTGAGCGGGGGACATCTGCACGCCCTCACTACGCAATTGTTCTCACCCATAAAGATAATGCAGATTTACCCCTTGCGGGCGGTGGTCCCCCAACAATTAGCATCGATATATATGACAACAGTGCGAGTCAAAAAACACTTGAGAGCTGGATAGCAACCACACCAGAGTCAAACGTGACTCTTGGTAGTGGCAAACTTACAAACGTCTCCATTGATGGAGAGGATGCGCGCGCATACAGATGGTCGGGATTCTATGAGGGAGAAACGACAGTGCTTCTACACGGTACACAGGTAATTGCCATAGTGGTAACTACACTAACGCCCGAGGACGCAATTGTGGCGGACTATCAAGCACTGCTGGAAGGTCTCACGCTTTCGAAGTAACCATTAACTATAACAACTCATACTATGGAAATTCTCATAAATTACTGGGCAGTACTTGGAGCAGTGATAGCCAACATGGTTATTGGCACACTATGGTACGGACCCGTGTTTGGAAAAGTGTGGATGCGTATGACCGGCATAACGGCTGAGGGAATGAAGTCAATGAAATTATCAGGACCACAAGCAATGCTCGGCATGCTTGTGCTCGCATTTCTCATGAACTACGTCCTCGCACATGCCATTGTGTTTGGCTCAGCATACACGCAGATATATGGCGCGGTTGGTGGGATGACGGGTGCTTTTTATTATTGGCTTGGTTTTGCGGTGCCACTGACTGCTGGGTCATTTCTCTGGGAAGGAAAATCATGGAAACTGTGGATACTAAACGCTGGGTATTATCTTGTAACCTTGCTTCTTGCTGGTGCTATTCTTGGTACGTTTCCTGCTTAATTCATGCAAAAAAGTAGCGCAGAAATTTCCTATTTTCGAAACTTCATCTTTGGTGTTGAAGACAGTCTGGTATCGACCGTAGGACTTCTCTCAGGAGTGGCTATCGCAGGCATGCCTGTTGAAACTATTTTCTTGACAGGAGTGGTGTTAATTTTTGTTGAAGCAATATCGATGGCAGCTGGAAGTTTTCTTTCAGAATCCTCGGCGGAAGAGTTTGCAAACCGTGCTGACAAAAATGGAAGTAAAACATGTTTTGCGGCGTTTGTGATGTTTGTCTCGTACTTTATTTCAGGATTTATTCCACTCGCGCCGTACCTTATGTTTGCTCCAGCAGTTGCACTCCCTGTGTCGATAGGTATTTCTATTCTCGCGCTTGCCATACTTGGTGCGGTTACTGCGCGTCTCTCAAAAGTGAGTCTTGCAAAGAGCGCGCTACGCATGGCTTCTATTGGAGGTCTCGCCATTCTCGTTGGAACCTTGGTGGGACATTTTGTTACGACAGGGTTTTAAAACGAGCACGCACCCGCTACGCTCTAACTCATCACTCGAGAGGAGTGTCCGAAGAATGGGGTCAATACATAGTACGGTATACTGAAGGTATTCATGCGCGCGCTTCGTGAGATTGATGTTAAGAAAGTTTTAAAACCACTCGCCATCTCGTTTGGCGTCTTCGCCGCTGTCATTGTTCTTGTAGCGCTTATTCATGCAGGGCTTTTTGGACCTGTAGGAGAAGATACGAGTCGTGTTCAGTTTGTCGTCTCACCAGATACCACCTTAGCTGAAACCGCAGACGCGCTTGAAGCACAAGGCTTGGTGCGTGACGGTTTTGTGTTTCAAATTGCATATGCGCTCTCGCGTAGAGAGGGAAGTGTGCGCGCGGGAGGGTACATCCTCTCACCCTCAATGGATACATGGGCTGTTGCAAAAACACTTGGACAAGCGCCGTACCTTGCGTGGGTAACGATTCCGCAGGCACTTCGTCGTGAGCAAGTGGCAGAAGTTTTGGCAACGCAACTCTCGTGGACAGCGCATGAACAACAAGAGTGGCTTTTTGCCGCCTCGGCTACAACCACCGCACTCACCGAAGGAGTGTTTTATCCTGACGTGTATCTTATTCCTTCAGACCAGTCTCCAGGTCAAATTGCAGAGCGTTTTCGCGATCGTTTCAATATAGAAACGGAAACGTATATGCAGGTAGCATTGGAAAAAGAGATTCCGTGGAGCGAAGTGCTTACCCTCGCGTCCTTGATTGAACGCGAGTCGGCAAGAAATGATAAAAAACTCGTCTCTGGTATTTTATGGAATCGGCTGAACAAAGATATGTTGCTTCAAGTGGACGCGACACTCCAATATGCTATAGGAAACGCGGAGAATAACTGGTGGCCTGCTCCAACCTCCGAAGATAAGTATGTTGAATCCCCCTACAACACCTATCAAAACGTGGGACTTCCGCCAGCTCCCATCGCAACCCCAACGCTCGCATCCATTGATGCGGCACTTAATCCGCAAAAAACATCTTGTCTGTACTACCTCCATGACTCACGCGGACGTATTCACTGTTCGACCAACTACAAAGCACATCTCGCAAACGTAAATCTCTATCTTAGATAAATCGCCTGCTACAATACTCGGATGCGTTCTATTTGGCGGGATGACGTGCCTCGCACTACAAACCCATTATCATTTTTTATTTTTGTTTCAAAACCGCACCTGCGGATGGTTCTCCTCTCAACCAGTTTTGTGGTACTCGCCGCAGCACTCACTTCTTTTATTCCCTATGTCTATAAACTCGTTACTGAAGGAACAGTCTTGCTCGCTTCTGGCGTGTATCAGCCACTCGTGGCGGCGGTAGGACTCTACTTTTTTATTTCAACCACCTCTCACCTCTTGTGGAGGGCGAGTGGTTTTTCAGGCATGATGTGGGCAACAGGCATGCGCGCCACTGCTCGCTCTGCGCTATTCTCACACCTCTCGCACCATAGTTACCAATATTTTTCGAATCGGTTCGCGGGCTCACTGCTTAGTAAACTCAAACAAGCAGGAGACGGCTCAAAAGAAATGGTAAACATGTTTTTGTGGGATTTTCTCTCATTTTTTATAACACTCATCACGTCCTTCATTATTGTCTTTACGACGAGTATCTGGGCAGGGCTCATTCTCTTCGCATTTTTGTGTGTCATCGTTCCTTTTAATTACATTCTTTCAAAGAAACGCATTCCGATTTCTATTGCGGCACAAAACGCAGAGACGGTGCTAAACGGTGCAACGGTTGATGCTATTGCAAACATGGTGTCGGTGCACGAGTACGTTGCTCGTGACGCTGAGAATGAGCGATTAAAATCACTCAATCTTCGTCGTCGTGCTTTGGGGCTAAAAAATTGGCAGTTTAGTGAGTGGCTGTTGCTTTGGAACGGCTTGTTCGTCAACATCTTTTTTGGCACAATGGTTTTTTTTCGCCATATATCTGGCAGTGCAGGGGATTCTTATGCCAGGAGATATCGTTCTTCTTTTGGCAACGGTGTGGCTACTCGAGGGGTACTTTGTTCACCTCAGTCAACGATTTAATAATTTTAGTGAACTGTGGGGACAGGTTTCTGAAAGTTTACAGGACATTCTTCACACTCACGAAGTCACAGACATAGAAGATGCGGGAACGCTCCATGTTTCAGGCGGAAATATTCTCTTTAATGAAGTTTCTTTTGAATATGATGGCGTTTCTGTGTTTAAAAATCTTTCCTTTGATATTAAAAAAGGGGAGCGCGTGGGTATTGTCGGTAGAAGTGGTGCAGGAAAAACAACACTAGTGAAACTTATTCTTCGTCACTATGACTTGCATAGCGGTTCTATTTCTATTGATGAAACCGATATTGCAAGGGTAACTAAAGACAGTTTGCGAAAAAATATTGCGGTGGTGCCACAAGACCCAACGCTGTTCCATCGAACTATCTATGACAACATTGCGTATGGCAAAAAAGAAATATCACGTCCCGAAGTGTTTGAAGCATCACGCCAAGCACAGGCGCATGAATTTATTCTCACACTTCCTGATGGATACGACGCGATGGTAGGAGAGCGGGGAGTAAAACTTTCTGGTGGTCAACGTCAGCGTATTGCTATTGCACGAGCGTTTGCAAAGAATGCGCCCATTCTCCTCTTGGATGAAGCAACCAGCGCACTTGATAGTGAGAGTGAGGGGTTGGTGCAAGGAGCACTTTTGAAACTTATGGAAGGCCGAACAGTGCTTGCTATCGCGCATCGCCTCTCGACCTTGCGTGCCATGGACAGGATTTTCGTTTTTGATGCAGGAAAAATAATTGAAGACGGTTCGCACGAAGCACTTCTTTCGCGCGGTGGAGTGTATGCAGATTTGTGGAATCATCAGGCGGGAGGATTCTTGAACGAAGACCAGACATCCTAGGTTGCTTCGTTGCCGTTTCTCTTTTTTTGGGTTACAGTTCAGAGTATCAGGCCTCGCGGCCTTTTACTTTTCAATGGACATTCGAAACATTGCTATCATCGCACACGTAGACCACGGCAAGACAACCTTGACCGACGCCTTGCTTAAGCAAACGGGAGCGGCGGCTGAAGGTGTGTCTATGGACAGCAATACGCTTGAAAAAGAGCGCGGCATCACTATTTACTCCAAGAATGCTGCGATTGAATATAAAGGAACAAAAATAAACATTGTCGACACCCCAGGACACGCGGACTTTGGAAGCGAAGTAGAGCGCGTACTGCGTTCCATTGATAGCGTGCTTTTGGTCGTCGACGCGCAGGAAGGACCAATGCCACAAACTCGTTTTGTACTAAAAAAATCATTGGAGCTTGGTCTTAAACCCATTGTTGTGTTGAATAAAATTGATAAACCAGCGGCAGACCCTGCACGTGCAGAAGAACAGGTACTTGAACTTTTCTTTGAGCTCGGTGCAAACGACGAACAGTCAAACTTTCCTGTGGTGTACGCAATTGGACGTGATGGTGTTGCTGCGCGCAAGCTCGAGAACATGCCAAGCAGCGGAGGAGAGGCACGAGATTTGTCTGAGCTTATGGACGTGATACTCGAGCATGTGCCAAGCGCCTCAAGTACAGAAGCATCAGCAAAATCACTTCGACTGCAACCTTTTAACCTTGCCTACGATAATTTTCTTGGGCGCCTAGCTATTGGACGTGTGTATGACGGAGTGGTGAAAACGGGTACAAACGTATTTGTAAAAAAACCAGATGGTACCACCATGTCTGGGAAAATCACCAAACTTTTTTCATTCAAAGGATTAGAGCGTACCGAAACACAAGAAGCGAGTGCGGGTGACATTGTGCTTGTTGCAGGACTTCCCGACATTTTTATTGGTGACACGATTGTTACTGACCAGAGCACCGAGGCACTCCCTGCTATTGCGGTTGACGAGCCAACGATTACCGTCAATCTTCTTGTTAACAACTCTCCGTTTGCAGGAAAAGAAGGTAAGTATGTCACCAGTCGTCAGCTACGTGACTACTTGGAGCGAGAGTTACAGGTAAACGTGGGACTCAAGGTGGATTTTCAGTCAGCAGACTCTTTTAAGGTTGCGGGACGCGGAGAACTCCATATTGCTATTTTGCTTGAGAATATGCGCCGTGCAGGATACGAAATGCAAGTGTCTCAGCCACAGGTCATCATTCGAGATATTGACTCCGTTAAGTGTGAGCCGTTTGAAGAAGTAATTATAGACACACCGTCAGAATTTCAAGGAGCAATCATTGAAAAGTTAGGTCAACGCTCGTTTGTTCTTCAAAACCTCACGCAACACGAAAACTTGGTACGTCTCACTTTAGAGGGTCCAACACGCGGACTCTTAGGGTATAAAAATATTTTTGTGATTGACACGAAAGGGGAGGGCATCATCTCTTCTCGTGTGATTGGATTTAAGCCATATGCGGGAGACATAAAGAAGCGTCAGGTTGGTTCTATGATTTCTATGACCAGCGGAAAATCCCTCGGCTATGCACTGTGGTATTTGCAGGAGCGCGGTGTGCTCTACATCAATCCTGCAACGGAGGTGTATGAGGGAATGGTGATTGGCAACACCAGCAAGGGGGAGGAGATGATGGCGAACCCTACAAAAGGAAAGAACCAATCAAACGTTCGCTCTTCAGGTATGGATGAAGCGATTAATCTCTTTCCGCCTATTTTGCTCACTATTGAACGTGGACTTGAGCTCATGTCCGAAGATGAGTATCTCGAAATTACTCCCGAGAGTGTGCGACTAAGGAAGCAGTACTTAACGGAGACAGAAAGAGCGCGTGCAAAACGTACTTAAGCAATAAAAACATTGTTTTACGAAACCACCACACCAATGCATTGGTGTGGTGGCGAGGCAATATTTGTCAGAGACTGAACGGTCAAAAGCAAAACGAAGTTAATGAAAACACCCCAAGCGAATGCTTGGGGTGTGGTACTTAGTCCAAATTGTCGACAATCGTTTTGTTAGGAAAGGCTTCTTTAAAAAGCGCAAAGAGCGTTTCCTTTAATCCTTCGGGGAAGTTCCCCCACGCAGCACTACAGTCATACAGTTCAACGGTATTTCCCTGAACGTAAAATTTAGCACCGTTCCAATCTTCAATACGCAGTCTTTCTTGTTCTGCTTCTTTGAGAAAACGCGCCTTAATATCGTTGTGATACGGCTGAAGTAGTCCACGCAAAAAGAACGAACCGTCGCTTGTTTGAAACAGTGCAAATTTCTCGGCATCTTCCTCGAAAAGTGTTTTTGGAATCATGTCACTTTCTCCTCGCTCGAAACTACCACTTTCGACTCTCTTGTCAAGACTGGGTATCTGTGATATAGTCCCTATACCGACGCAGATTCAATAGTTTTTCGTCTTGAGAGAACTCAAGACCGCCCAAGTCAAAGTACGTGTGGAGGGGCGAAACTCTCGAGGCGTTGACCATTAGAACGCAGGCGATACTCCTCATTGCCCTGCATAAACAGCATTAGCATGGCTACAACTTATATTGTGCGAAAAAATTCTCGGAACGATCTTCGTGATCGTCCTGGGTACAAACGTTTTAGTAAACCAACCCGCTCATCCGGAGGAGCTTCCAAGCGTCCAGGACGTGATGAGCGCCGCCGCGCAGGCGAGCGTAGACCTACACGAAGAGCTGGCGGACGTCAGGAAATGGCGATTGATCTCTCAAAACTTATTAACAAGGCAGTAAAAGGAGTCGTGGAGGCGCCTTTCGTGCCAAAGCACGCGTTTATCGATTTTCCCATTGACGCAACACTAAAGGAAAACATCACGGGAAAAGGATACGTAACACCAACTCCTATTCAAGACGAGTCTATCCCGCATGTACTTCGTGGTAAGGATGTGGTTGGTCTGGCAAACACGGGAACAGGAAAAACAGCAGCCTTTCTCATTCCACTTATTGATAAGGTTCTCAAGCTTCGCGCGCTACAGAAAAATGAGCGCGTATTGGTGATGGTGCCCACTCGAGAACTCGCTATTCAAATTGAAGAAGAGTTTTGGGGATTTGCAAAACGACTAGGGCTCAATGCGGTTGTGTGTGTGGGTGGCGCGTCCATCGAGCCACAAATTCGTGTCCTTCGTCGAACACCCGCATTCGTCATTGGTACTCCAGGGAGACTCAAAGATTTGATGGAGCGACGTGAGCTCGATATCTCACAGTTTGGCACCATCGTGCTTGACGAGGCAGATCGCATGCTCGACATGGGCTTCATTGATGATATGCGTTTTATTATTGGAAAAACGTCCAATGAGCGTCACACGCTTTTCTTCAGTGCAACGATGGGACGAGACGTTGAACGGTTGGTAAATGAGTTTCTCCGTAACCCCGTTATGGTGTCAGTGAAAACACGAGACACTGCAGCAACGATTGATCAGGACGTAGTGTACGCATCTCGCGCAGACAAGTTCAACGTGCTTATGGAGATGCTTAAACTTCCCGAGTTTGATAAAGCGCTCGTTTTTGGACGAACGAAGCATGGCGTGGAGCGACTTGCGCGCGACATTTCGCACGCGGGAGTTCCTGCTGAATCAATTCACGGTGACAAAACGCACGGTAAACGACAAAAAGCTCTTGGGCTTTTCAAACGTGACCATGTGAAAGTGCTCGTTGCAACAGACGTTGCGGCGCGCGGTCTTGATATTTCAGGTGTTTCTCATGTGATTAACTACGACCTGCCTGCAACCTATGAAGACTATACGCATCGTATTGGACGCACTGGCCGTGCTGGTAAAGCAGGTAAAGCACTTACCTTTATAGAAAGATAAGGAACGGCCAGGCGAACTTCTTGTTTTCTAAGTCGCTTCGCACCACAAGAGCACTTCCAAATCTCTAATCGCTTACGCTCATGAGATTTTGGTCGCTCCTAACAAAACAATGTCGCGCACTGGCCGTGCTGGTAAAGCAGGTAAAGCACTTACCTTTATAGAAAGATAAAACACATAAACAAAAAAACCGACCGCGCGAGCGGTCGGTTTTTTTGTTTGCTCTTACGTGTACGAAAGTATGGCAAAAATAAGGATACCGTTTAATACCAGATAAATTGCCTGCGACACAATAATAGGAATGTCTTTATGTAACGCTCCATAAATAAGCCAAAAGATAGTTAAAATAAACCAAAGCACGAAGGTAACAAGAGACATACCCGACACATCTTTTGTTTCAAAGGTTTGTATCACCTGCGGTATGGTTGCAAAAGGTCCTGCAATAGCAACAACATACATGATTTTATCAAAGACACGCTTAAACGGATCTGGATGGGGATATTGCTCGTGACGTTGATGGATACGTTTTCGTACGTGAAGGTGGTGTTGCGCACCATGAAGCATATGTGGGTAGTATACCAGGAAGGTATTTGCACTGATGGCAGAAATGGTACACTGGTGGACACTACCCATAAACACCGAGATTTACATGGAAAAAAGTACCAGTTCACCAGCTCTTGAAAAATACATTACGCCTATCGCGGTGGTACTCGGAGCAGTTATCATTGCCTTCGCTCTTGCGTTTGGACGTGGTGGAGAAGCACCACAACCAAACGATGGAACGACTCCTGTTAGTATTGAAGACGTTAAAACAGAAGTTTCTCCCTCAGTGGGAGAGAAAGATGCAGCCGTCACCATTGCAGTATGGTTTGACTACCAGTGTCCATTCTGCAAACGATTTGATCTTGATACTATGAAGCAGGTCCATGAAGAATATGTCGTGACTGGAAAAGTACGCATTATCTACAAAGACTTCCAGTTCCTCGGTCCTGATTCAACAACTGCAGGACTCTACGCTCGTGCAGTGTGGGATGCGTACCCAGACAAGTTTTATGAGTGGTTTACCGCAATGATGAACGCACAGGACGCAGAGCATAGTGGTTTTGGAGACGAGGCCTCAGTGAAGGCACTCACCGAAACCATCACTGGAATTGACGCGGTCCGCGTTGAAAAACTCACGGTTGATAACAAAGCAAAATATGAAGACGCCATGGCAGCAGACCGCGCCGAAGGACAGTCTTTTGGAATAAACGGCACTCCCGCGACACTTATTGGCTCGGAGGTGCTCTCAGGAGCTCAACCATACGCCGCAGTAAAAGCAGCAATTGAAGCAGAGTTAGCGAAGTAAGTGTACGAACATAAAAATCCGCGAGCACCCGCTCGCGGTTTTTTATTTACAAGGCTTCTTTTTTTGATTTTCTATATTCAAGCCACATACCCGTGCTCGTAATAAGTACAACTACCGCAAGAACAGGGAGAATGTAGTGGTCGATGTTTGGAATCATGGTGCCAAGATAGAATCCAAGCAAGGTAATGGACACCCCCCAGATACACGCACCAAGTATGTTGAAAAAAACAAATGATGGATAGTGCATGCGTCCTACTCCTGCAAAAATAGGTACGACGGTACGAAAAAAGGGAAGAAAACGAGCGATGATAATCGCACCCCAACCATATTTTGCATAAAATGTTTCAGTGCGTACTACGTTTTTTTGGCTAAAGAGCAACGCCTTTTCTTTTGTGAAGAGCTTTGGTCCATAGTGTGAACCAAACCAATATCCGGCGCTATCTCCTAAAATGGCGGCAACCACAATGGTTGCGATAAGTGGTGTTAAATCAAACACCGACGTGGCGGCGAGTAGCCCCGCAGAAAATAGTAGAGTGTCTCCAGGCAGGGGAAGGATGACGCCGATAGGAATTCCAGACTCGATAAAGACAATAATAAAAATGCCGAGGTATCCCACCGACGCAATCATTTCAGGGAGCGTCATCATATCAAATGCCATCATGTGGCTATCATACGCTATCTGCTCGTTTGTCCACACATAAATTTTTAAAAGCATGAGCGGAGCTATACTTATAAAAGACCTCCATTGGGGGCCACTCATAACAAAAAACATCACTACTATGGCTAAAACGCTTGCGTACGTGTTCGGTGTTGTGTTCTTGCTCGTTGGTATTCTAGGGTTTGTAGATAATCCGCTGGTGGGTGCAAACGGCATCTTCGAAACGGACACGCTCCATAACCTCGTGCATCTCATATTCGGTATTATCTTACTTGCCATTGCTATGAAAGCAGCAGCACAGTCTGCGCTATGGCTCAAAATCCTTGGCGTCGTGTATCTTATTCTTGCCATCCTTGGGTTTGTGATGGGCGGAGATGCACTTCTTGGACTGGTGCATGCAAACACCGCAGACCATTGGCTACACTTGGTACTGGGTATTGTGCTTGTTGGTGCTGGGTTATCTCTTAAAGGAAAATCAATGCCGTCTGGTGGGGGAATGTAGCATTCTTGCGCCTGTTGAAACACGCACCGAGTATTGGTGCGTTTTTCATAAACAAACAACCGGACACACGTGTCCGGTTTGGTTTGAATTAGTGAGGGATAGATCCTGCGGCACCTGCAAGCTGTGAGACGGTAGAAAAAGTAATCTGCACAGCTTGAAGGACAACAATAATCGTATCCATTAATTCGCTGAATACTGTGGGAATGGTTGATTGAAGAATGATAATAGTGAGCCCGAGTCCTAATGCGCCGAAAATGTGCATAAGAGTTTTGGCTACCTAGTAAGTCGATATGTGGGTATATCGACGAGACTACTTGCGTGGTCTCCATACTCTTCAATGAACCGTCCCTCTGGGGGAGACGATACTGGATAATACGTTACTTGTCAAGTGTTTGGTTTTTCTTTAAAAATGACGCAAATTCTTCCTGAACTTTTTGAAGTTTGGGCGCAATGATGAGCTGGCAGTATCCTTGCGACTTGTTTCGTTCATAATACTCACGATGTTCTTGTTCTGCAGGAAAAAACTTAGAGAGAGGAGCGGTTTCCGTTGCAATCGGCTCGCCGTCTTTTGCAGAAGCGTTGAGTGAGGCAATAAAATCTTCAGCGTCTTTTTTCTGTGCTTCAGTGGTGTAGAGAATAAGTGAACGATACTGTGGACCGATATCGTATCCCTGTCTGTTTACTTGTGTTGCGTCATGGGTTGCGAAAAAAACGGTAAGTAAATCTTTTAAGGAGATGACGGCAGGATTAAAATCAACCTTCACCACCTCCGCGTGTCCTGTGTCCTTATGAACCACTTCATAGTAGGTGGGGTTTTCGGTATGTCCGCTAGCGTATCCTGACGTTACTGTCGTAACACCTTTCAGCATTTTAAAAACCGCTTCCGTACACCAAAAACATCCACTTCCAAAAATAACCGTTTCCATAGAGTGATTATTGTTTTTCAAAATCAAGTGAGACAGAATTAATACAGTAGTGTTTTTGAACAGCTATGTTTATTTTTTCATCAAACACGTGTCCGAGGTGTCCGTCACACTTTTTGCAGTACACTTCGGTGCGGTGCATACCAAACGAATCATCAGGCCGAGTGCCCACAGCTCCTTGCTGTGCAACATCAGAAAAAGATGGCCACCCATGAAGCCCAGGATCTCCTTCGTTTGAGTTTAATTTTTTTTCAGAAGTGAACAGTATGTTTTTACATGCCTTACAGCGATACACTCCATGGTCGTTATGTTCCAAATATTTTCCCGAAAAGGGAGCTTCGGTGGCGTGTTCTCTAAGTACCGCATACTCCTCGCTCGTTAGGTCTTTTCGCCACTCTTCTTCTGTTTTTTCCATGGGCTCCATTGTCTTAAATGGTACCACTGTAAAGACGAGGCTTGTGGTAGAATTAGCGACACTCAAATGTCTCGTGTCGCTCTCATTGCTACGCTTTTCGTGTTGGCACTTATTGGTACCGCGGATTCAGTGTACCTAGCACAAAGTGCCATGACCGACATACCGCTCGTGTGTGATATTGACGGACTTGATGATTGTAATGTTGTTGCACAAAGCCCCTATTCAAAACTGCTCGGTATTCCTCTTGGTGCGTATGGTGTCGTGTTTTATGTGATTTCTCTTATCGCGCTTATTGTTATTGTGTACGCTCCTCGTCGTTTGTGGTATAAGGCACTTGTTGGTGTATCTGTGCTTGGCGCACTTATGTCGATTGTGTTTCTTGCTATTCAACTCTTCTTGATTCAAGCCATTTGCGTGTATTGTATTCTCTCAGCGATTATTACCTTCCTTATGGCACCGCTCTCACTTCTCTTATCAAAACAGTTTTCGCCTCAACTACCTGTTGTGGTACCATAAAGGCCTATGATGGTGCGAACTTGCGCCTTCCTTATTTTTCTCCTCCTTCCGCTTACAGCACTGGGGGCAACGCTACGTGCTGATGATTCACTTCGAATTACCGAGATTGTACAGGGAAACGCATACCTCGCGGGTGCTGAAGTTGAGATTGTCTCTGCTCTTCCGGCAGATTTGCTTGCAAGTGCAACACTTATTCGCATTTTATCTTCTGTTGCAGGCGATGTGCTTTTAGCGGGAGGCACTGTATCTATTGACGGGGCAGTCCTCGGCGACGCCCGTGTTGTTGCGGGACAGATTAATGTGAGCGAGCCGATTTCGGGTGAATTTGCAGGGCTTGCTCGCCATATTCGTGTTGAAAGCACTTTGCAGGAGGTGCGTATCGCAGGAGGCACCGTGGAGCTTCTTGGTGGGGCTGCTGGACCCGTCACTATTTACGGGAACAAGGTAACGCTTGCAGGAAATTTTAAAGGGTCAGTACGCGTGGTTGCTGCGGACACCATTACGGTTCTTGATGGAACACAGATTGAAGGGATATTTGAATACAACGCTCCACAAGAAGCAATAATGCCTGACGGTACTGAGGTACACGGTGGAGTGAAATATATTGGCTCGTCGTCTTTCTTGCCAACACCCGAAGAGGCACAAGCGTTTGCGATTGCTGGCTTTGGTATTTATTTCATCGTGCGCATTGTTGCGGGCATGCTTGCCGTGGGACTTTTGGTGGGATTGTTTTCTGTTTTTTCTTCTCGTCTTATACACGAAGTAACACGCGTCTCTGCCAGGCAGAGCATTTCACTTTGTGTACTTGGTTTTGCGGTGCTGATTGGCGTGCCGTTTCTGTCACTCTTTCTCGCGGTATCAGTGGTTGGTGTCGGGCTCGCCATTATCCTCGCAAGCGCATATATTCTCGCGCTCATTCTTGCGTATCTTTTTGGCGTTGCAGTCCTCGGCGCTCTTTTGTCCAGGTTCCTGCTCAAACGTCACACACCATCGTGGCCGGACGCGATTGCAGGTTTGCTCGTGCTCTATCTTCTTAACCTGATTCCCGTTGTCGGGTTTCTTGTAAATATTCTTCTTCTTTCCTGCGCGCTTGGAGCTTTAGTACAATTATTCTACCGTTTTGCGTTTTCAAGTACTATACATGATTAACAGGGCGAAAGAAAAAGAGCGCGCACTTCGCGCGCGCAACATGGTTGCGTATATAAAAAAGACATATCCCGACCCAAAAACAGAATTGAACTATCGAACACCGTATCAGCTCGTTTCAGCCGTCATACTCTCCGCGCAGTGTACTGATAAAAACGTTAACCGTGTTACAAAAACACTGTGGAAAAAGTATAAAACGATAGACGACTTCGCCACAGCGAAGGAGTCGACCCTTGTAAAGGAGTTGTCCTCGATTCCTTTTTTTCGTAACAAAGCAAAAGCGCTCATCACCTCAGCAAAGCTCATTCAAAAAAACTTTAGTGGCAAGATTCCCAAAACAGAAAGCGAACTCAGTACCCTTCGAGGGGTTGCCTACAAAACTGCACACGTGGTGCTCGGTGAGCTCTATGATATATGGGAAGGTATTCCAACCGACACCCATGTAAAACGCTTCGCGCTTCGGTTTGATTTGACCGACAATTCTGATTTGAAAAAAATTTCAAAAGATTTAGAAAGACTTATTCCAAAAAAGGACTGGAAATACATTAATAATGGACTGGTGCTTTACGGACGTTATGTGTGTCCTGCTCGTCCGCATGACTGTAGACATCACCCGTTGACAAAATTATATCCACAGGCGCAGATCCTCTGGCCAAAGGCAACATAGGTTTGTACAGACGAACGAAATCTGATAGTATTACAGAGGTTTAGGTTTGTGCGCGGTCGGCCCCTCGAAGTGTCTCGCGGAGATCGATGTTGTCGACCCGGACGCTCTCACCGGAGCTCCTAAAGTCGCACGCGATTGAAGTTATACACACCTACGTACCCAATCTCGGGTGCGCCAGTGTTCATCAGGTCTAAACTCCTGTGGGCCTTCCAAGCGAAACCTAGAACCAAGCGCCGCCCCTGATCAAGGCGGCGCTTTTCATTTTCCTTATTCACGCGGTACCATATTTTGAATGGATACGAGACCCGTTGCTGTATTTGATATTGATGGCACTATTTTTCGTTCATCGCTTGTCCTTGAGCTTACGGAGGAGCTCGTTGTGCGTGGTATTTTTCCAAAAGAGGCAAGAAGCATATATGAAGGTTCAAAAGAAGATTGGGAAAACAGAAAAGCAGAATATGAACCGTTTATCCAAAACGTGGTGCAAGCATTTGGAACGTATGCAAAAGGGGCGCTCTTTAGTGAGGTGGCGAATATTGCTGGGGAAATAATAGAAGCGCAAAAAGACCATGTATATCGCTACACCAGAGATTTAGTACAAATCTACAAAGAGAAAGGATATTTTCTTCTTGCTATCTCGCACTCGCCGAAGTTTATTGTTGATGGTTTTTGCTTTGAGCAAGGATTTCATAAATCATACGGAACGTACTACGAAACAGGACCGACCGAGCGTTTTACAGGCACCATTGCAGATCAGCATTTAATTATGAACAAAGGAGCGATATTGAAACATGCCGTCCAAAAAGAAAAGCTAACCTTTGCTGGGTCACTTGGGGTAGGGGACACAGAAAGCGATGTATCTATGCTTGAATGCGTTGAAACACCTATCGCCTTTAACCCCAACCGAGCACTGTATAGACACGCGCTTCAAAATAAATGGAAGTTAGTTGTCGAACGCAAAGACGTTATATATGAAATCTAAGAAATGAATCAATCTGCGTTGTTGCGGGCGCCCGTCCGCCTCGTTCGTCGTATTTGTAATACGCCTCACTCACCGCACTGCCCGCGCCTAGCATCTCGACCCATTTCTTAGATTTCATGCAGAAAGTAAAAATAAACAATTTTAGAAAAACAGTTTGGACGCATTATAAAAAATATGGCCGGCATGATTTGCCGTGGCGAAACACCCATAATCCGTACCATGTATTAGTGTCTGAAATAATGCTCCAGCAAACGCAGGTTGAAAGAGTTATTCCTTATTTTCGTGCGTGGTTAAAACAGTTTCCTACGGTGAGCACTCTTGCAAAAGCACCACTTTCAAAGGTTCTGCAACACTGGCAAGGACTCGGATATAACCGTCGAGCAAAAATGCTCCACGATTCTGCAAAGATGGTTGAAGCACAGTACAGGGGACGTATGCCAACAGAACTCACGGACCTTGAACGTTTACGAGGCGTAGGTCCTTATACTGCACGCGCGGTGATGGCTTTTGCGTACAACATAGATGTTGTTTTTGTAGAAACAAATATTCGCACTGCCGTATTCCATCATTTCTTCCAACAGAAAAATATTTCCATATATGGAAATATTTCTGATGTAGAAATATTGAAGACAGTAGAACAAACGTTGTCTAAAGGAAGGGCGCGAGAATGGTACTCGGCACTCATGGACTACGGAGCGTATCTCAAACGTTCAGGAATAAAACTAAACGCACGTGCCAAGGGATATACGAAACAGTCGACATTCAAGGGTTCTGATCGAGAAGCGCGCGGGGCAATTATTAAAGCGTTAACACAGCAGTCACGTACAAAAACATTTCTACTCTCTATGCTCGGTACCAAGAGACGTACACAAACAGAACAACAACTACAGACACTTGAAAAAGAAAGGTTAATAGGGCGTGCTAGAAATAGGAACTACTGTTTACCCTCATAAAAACTCTTATGGTATTGTGGGACTAGAAAAGGAGAACACCTATGGCAGAGCCATGGCACACCGTTCGCTTGACTAGAGACGTGCGTATTTTTGCAAGACCCGCAGGGACTACTCGGCTGTATGATGAGAAAAGTAATTACAAGACTGGCACGGTGCTTAGTATTGGGGCTCCCGAGCATCTTTTCTTTAATAACGAACAACGCGCCGCATGTCGTGTTATTGAAAAAAATGGCACCGTAGTTCTGTTGGTTTCCTATGTACTCATTTCAGATTTTGAAGATAAAGCCATTCTTCAAGCGGCAGTTCAAAAAATTAGAAAGAAAAAAGAAGTAAAGTGATACGTTCCTTCGATTCCAAACAAAAACCGCCCCGTGAGATGAGAGCATACGCTCTCATCTCACGGGGCGGTTCTTATGCAATAATTACTACACCCCAATCAACACAGGAATAACCATTGGTGCCTTGTTTGTTCGACTGAACAAAAAACCAGCCATGGTGTCCGTGAGCGTGTTTTTCACGTAATCCAAGTCAACAGGATTCATGCCGTGCGTTGAATCTTCTACCGTTTTCTTAATCAAGAGTCGTGCTTGGTTCAAGAGCTCTTGTGATTCTCGGAGGTATACGAATCCTCTTGAAATGATATCGGGAGACTTACGAAGCCTTCCTGTTTTAAGATTTACCGTTGCAATGATGACAAACATACCGTCTTTCGCGAGCATCTGGCGGTCGCGAATCACTACTTCCTGCATGTCACCAATAGCAAAGCCGTCTACGATAAGCGGAGAAGAAGGAACTTTGTCCTTATGAATGTTTAAGGTTTTTCCTTCAATAATGTCGATAACGGTACCGTTATCCGCAACAATAATTTGTTCGCGAGGACGTCCCGCTTGCTCGACTGCTTTTGCGTGAGACGCCGTCATTGAATAGAAGCCGTACGCAGGCATGAAAAACTTCGCATTTACTTGCTGGTTAATCCACACGAGCTCTCCTGCGTTTCCGTGACCAGTTGAGTGAACGTCACTTGAGCGGTAGTGAATAAGACTTGCTCCATTTCGGTACAGGTTGTCTTTGAGGCGTTGTACGGAGATTTCGTTTCCAGGAATAACGGACGAGGAAAGCACAATGGTGTCGCGAGGGGAAAGGGTAATGTTTTTGTGTTGCTTGGTTGCAATACGCATCAGCGCCGCAAACTCTTCTCCCTGCGCTCCCGTTGCAATGACAACGATTTTATCTGGAGGGTAGTCACCAATTTCTGTTGCTGGGATAACAGTTGATTTTTGAATTTTCAACAGACCTGTTTTTTCTGCAATCTCAAGGTTGGTGCGCATTGAGCGACCCTCAATAACGATTTTCTTTCCAAGTCTTTCTGACGCTTGGATGATGTGCATCATGCGTTCAAACTGAGATGCAAACGTTCCGATAATAAGGCGACCCTGTACCGTCTTGATAATGTCCGCAAGAGTGTCATGCACTCTCTTTTCAGGAACTGAAAAGCCGTCACGCTCAGCGTTGGTTGAGTCTGCAATGAAAAAGAGGTTGTTATCTTTTCCGATAGCACCCCATTTCTTTTGCTCGTGTTCTGCAGGGATACCGTTATCGTGGTCGAGTTTTAAGTCTCCCGTTGCAACGACGTTACCCCACGGTGTTTCAATTGAGATACCCATTGAGTCTGGAATTGAGTGAGTGACCGGGAAGAATTTTATTTTGGTCGAGCCAATAGTGTGTGTTGAGTGAGGTTCAACAACAATAATCTGTGGTTTTGGCATCTCTGGATACTCCTCCTGTCGTTTTGTAATCATTACCGCAGAGAGGTTCTGGGTGTAGATAGGAGGATTGCCGAATCTTCCAAGCAAGAAGGGAATGCCTCCGATATGGTCGAGATGGGCGTGCGTAATAATAACTGCGCGTACACGGTCTTGATTTACTTCAAGATACTTTGTGTTTGGAAGGATGTAATCCACTCCAGGAGCCGCGTCTTCTGAGACAAACTGGAATCCAGCGTCACAGACGAAAATATCATTTCCTGTTTCAACGGCAAACATGTTGCGTCCCACTTCTTCCACCCCTCCAAGAGGAACGATGCGAACGGTCTTTTCATCGACGGGAGCAGGTATATAATCCGCTGCTTTTCGAGGAAGGGGTCCGTTTCCACCTGAGCGGCGCATACCTCCTGGCCGTCTTGTGTCTCGTCCGAGCGATCCGTTACTTCGACGTGGGTCACGATGCCTCGTCGTGCGGTCGTTTCGTGGTCCACCACGAAATCCGTTTTGTGGACGAGTGTTGTGGGGACGACGTGGTGTCTGACTGGAACGTGCTCCGTTGTCACTTGGTGCTGGTGCTGGTGCTGGTGCAAAATTCATACGTACTGTTTATTAATGATTGATTGTAATGAGAAGGCACATATCAAAGGTCAACGTTTCGTTCACCACTGATATCTGTTGTCTCATAAATGTTCGAATACACTCCACACAAACTGCGTGTCGCGGTACCAGAAGCGAATATTTCCTAATCGCTCTGTCGGAGAGGCAATACCCGAAAGCATAATGCCACGAAGATTTTCTGGTACACGATACACAAAGTCAGGCGCATGTGTGAACACTGCAGGGAAGTCTTTTGCAATGAGCTCGTTCACCTCTTTTAAATCCTCCGCGATAATCGCTGGATTACTCTCGATGCGTATACTCTCTAGTAAATCATCAACTCGCTTATTTGCGTACATGGCTATGTTGAGACCAGGGTCATTACGCTGTGAAGACTCCCAAAACGCAAAGAGGTCATTGTCGCGACCAACGACCATGCCAAACAACAAAGCATCGTAGTTGCGAGGACGAATCACGTTTTGTGTGAGGTCACCCGGCTCATATAACTCAAGTGACACAGGAACACCAAGTGCACCCCAGTCGTTCTTGATGTGTTCTGCGACCACTTTCAATTCAGGTACGTTTGATGTTTTTATCGAGACACGTAGCTCAAGACCCTCTTTCTCATTTTTCCAAGTACCAGACTCATCACTGAACTCCCACCCACCTGTCTCAAGTGTTGCTTTTGCAACAGCAAGTTCATTTCCGCCCGTTGAAACACTTTCGAGCACTCCTCCAAGAGGCACTGGCCCATATACTGCAGTTGCAAGACCACCAAGAGTTTCTGTAACGAGTTTCGTGCGATTCAGCGCAAGAGAGAGTGCTTTTCGAACCTCAAGACGTGCAAAGAGTGGGTTTTGGTTTTGATTAAAGAACACTCCGAATACTCTGGAATACGGTGTCTGCAACGTGTTTCCTCCAAGTACGCCGTGTGCACTCTCTACGCGCCCTCTAGCAATGGCATTTTGCAAGTCTTCCGTGCGTGCAAAAAAGATAAACACGAGATGAGAAATATATGCTTCACCAAGCGCGTAGTCTGGATGTGCTCGCAGTTCATATCGTTCAATCACTCCATTTTTATTTCGCTGTACATTTGAAACCTCGTACGGCCCAGCACCAACGGGTTCGGACATTGCTGGTGCAAACGGAAACTCTTCGTTCGTGATGTCTCGCCAAAGATGTGCAGGCAGTATACCCAAGGTAGTGTCTGCAAGAAACGGGGCATACGCTTTTGGAAGCGTAAACTGCACCGTACGAGCGTCGAGCGCCTCTACCTTTATGTTTGCCCAGTTTTGAAGCTCAGGACTTTTCAGCGTTGGGTCCTGAGCTTTTTCCACCGTGAACACAACGTCCTCAGAGGTCACTGGAGATCCGTCAGAAAAACGAACCGACTCTCGAAGCACGAACGTGTACATTTTTCCATCCTCAGAAATTGAATACCCCTCCGCAAGTACTGGTACGAGCTCTCCATTTTTTCCATATCCCATCAGTCCTGCGTACGTGAGAGATGAAAGGTCACGATCAGCATCTGAAAGCGCTAACAGCGGATTCACAAAGCGAGGACTCCCGAGGACCCCCTCAGTCAAACTTCCTCCGCGAGAAGGAACTTCAACAAGAAAGTGTCGTTCGAGTTGATACATTGAAACAAGAGACAATACTATTACAAAGATACCAAGCGCTATAGCGACAAGCTTGTCGCTCGGAGGTAGCGATGTCAGATGTGCGCGAATTCCTTCAAGAAAAGGAATGGGTCGTGGACGTGCCAAGACATCGCGGAGCTTGTAGAGACGCTCCTTCATAGGTAAGAGGTAGGTATCAGATTAAAAACCCAAGTGCACTGACGACGACAAAGAGAATAGCAACGACAATCGTCGCGTTAAAAAGAAATTTCTCTGCGCCTCGGCGCTTGTAGAACGTAGACGCAAAGTTGTCACCTCCGAACGCTCCTCCAAGGGATGCACCGCGATTTTGAAGCACGATGCCGATAATAAGGAGAAGGGAGAGGACTATCTGCGTGTACGGCAGTATTGCCTTGAGTGTTTCCATCTGTGAATTAGAGAATACCACATTTGAGGGTTTTTAGACAAGCGGTACAAAAAAGAGGGTATAGACAATAAAGTTGCAAGCGTAAAAAATCTATCTATACTGCAGGTACGTAATCCACTGTGCCTTGGTGGATTAGGGCAATCTACACGCTTTTATTACAAGGTTAATTTTATATTTGTATGGCAACAGCAAGCATTGGTATTGAACCGCTTGGCGACCGTGTTGTCGTTAAGCCACTAAGTCAAGAAGAAAAAGTATCAACGTCAGGCATTATCATTCCCGACACTGTTGATAAAGAAAAACCCGCAAAAGGAAAGGTGGTCGCTGTTGGTCCAGGTCGCTATGAAGACGGAGACCTCCTCCCTGTGGGGGTAAAAGTGGGGCAGACGGTGATGTTTTCAAAATACGGATATGAAGAGGTGAAAGTTGGCGGTGTGGAGTACTACATTCTTTCCGAGTCGCAGATTTTAGCGGTAATTAAGTAATAGTAGAGTATGTCAAAACAAATTCTTTTTGGTGAGGATGCACGTAAAAAAATCCATGAAGGCATGGCAAAAGCCGCACATGCGGTAAAAGTAACCCTTGGGCCACGCGGACGAAACGTTATTTTAGATAAAGGGTACGGAGGTCCTCGTATTACTAACGACGGCGTATCTATCGCAAAAGAAATCTCTTTCCGCGACAAATTTGAAAATATGGGCGCAGAGATTGTGAAAGAGGTTGCAAACAAAACAAACGATGGGGTGGGGGATGGTACTACTACCACCGTGGTGCTTCTTGAGGCGATGATTGATGAAGGACTTGAGCGCGTGGTCAAAGGTGGCAACGCAATGATGATTCGCTCTGGTATGGAGAAAGCGCGAGATGCTGCGATTGTCGAGCTGAAGAAAATGGCAAAGCCAGTTGCGGGTAAGGGTGATGTAAAACAGGTCGCAAGCATCTCGGCAGAAAGTGAAAACCTCGGTGCGATTATTGCAGAGACTGTTGAAAAGGTTGGAAAGAATGGTGTCGTCACCGTTGAAGAGTCGCAAGGAATGGAACTCTCAAGTGAAGTGGTAGAGGGACTCCAGATTGATAAGGGATACGTGTCGGCGTACATGGTCAGCAACCCTGAGCGTATGGAAGCAGAGATGAAAGATGCAACCATTCTCTTGACCGACAAAAAGATTGGAAATGTACAGGAAATCCTTCCGCTTCTTGAAAAAGTTGCCCAAGCAGGAAAGAAAGAAATTGTCATTATTGCCGAGGACATTGAGGGGGATGCTCTTGCAACATTTGTAGTGAATAAACTCCGCGGAACATTCAACGTGCTTGCAGTGAAAGCTCCTGGGTATGGAGACCGCAAGAAAGAAATGCTTGCGGACGTTGCGGTGATTGTAGGAGCACAAGTTATTTCAAGCGAGACAGGAATTACCTTTGAGAACGCTACACTCTCAATGCTTGGAAAAGCGTCTCGTGTGGTTGCAACAAAAGACACTACTGTATTTGTGGGGGGTAAAGGAAAGAAGGCAGATATTACTGCTCGCGTTGCTCAGCTCCAGACTCTTGCTGAGGGTGCTTCGTCAAAGTTTGATAAAGAAAAGTTTGAAGAACGTATTGCAAAACTTACGGGCGGTGTTGCGGTGATTCGTGTAGGAGCTGCAACTGAAACAGAGATGAAGTACCTCAAAGACAAAATTGATGATGCGGTCAAAGCAACAAAAGCAGCCATGGACGAAGGCATTGTTGCAGGAGGAGGCACCGCGCTCGCAAAAGTCTCAAAGAAGCTTGCGGGAGCAACTACAAAGATGACTGCAGACGAGCAGGTGGGATACGACATTGTGGTACGTGCGCTCGAGCAACCACTTCGTCAAATTGCCCTTAACTGCGGGAAAGATGATGTATCCGTCATTGTAAGTAAAGTGCAGGGTGGAAAAGCAACAGCAGGATATGATGCGGTGGCGGACGAGATAGTTGAAGACATGCTTGCAGAGGGAATTATTGACCCTGTAAAAGTGACGCGTGGCGCTGTTGAAAACGCGGTATCAGCGGCAGCAATATTGCTCACCACCGAAGCTGCAGTTGCGGACTTGCCTGAACCAAAAGAAACTCCTGCAGGGGGTGCGATGGGGGGCATGGACTTCTAGTGGATCGTACTTGCCACCACACCAACTTTTGCGAAATGCTTAGTTAAGCATCAGTACCTCTGTTTTCATTTTCAAGCATTAGTAGATGAAACAAGTAAAGAGAAAGTTGATGTGGTGGTGAAGGCGGAATGGATTTCTAAACAAAGTAAGCAAGGTATAGAAAAAGGCGCGCTCAAAACTGAGCGCGCCTTTGGTTTTTGTACAAATACTCTTGTTACAACGACGGTCCTTGGGTCTCAATGTAACGAGCACGAAGTTCGTCACCTCGAGACTCGGTAGCCACTTGCGTCGAAGGTGAACTCATCATCTCTTCAGTCGGAGTGGAAGTTTGGAGCGAAGCTGGCGTGGATACGCCAAGTTCGTTCATGATTTCCTGCCCAACTTGTGCGCACGTGTAGCCGAGAGCTTGGAAAGCTTCTCCTGCACGCTCGTCATTGAGACAATTTGCCACTGCGGCACCTGCTCGTTCAATGGGAGTCCCACCGAGTCTCATACTTTGTATGAGACGAGCAAGGTCACAACCGCCATCTTCACGGCCTGCACCGCCTGCAACAGCTCCACCTGGAAATGAAACTCCAAGTGAAGCACCACCGCCCGCACACACATTGATACCAGCCGCGCCAAATGAGGGCGCGATGGCGTTGGGTGCTTGATAGCGATCTCGAGGAATGGTTGCGCCTTCGAACGTAACGTTCGTTGATTGTGCATTTCCTGCGTTCACTGCTGCAGATTCAGAACCCGCTACCGCGGTAGAATCTGAATTTGACGTTGATTCAGATCCAGAACCAGACGTAACAACGGTTTGAGCCGCCGCTACGTTTGGCATGGCGAGTGCAATTGCTGCAACCGCCATGAACAGATGTTGATATTTCACGTAGTCACCTCATTGTTGATGAAGAGAAATGGGCCGCGACGAAAAGTCGCCGCGGCCCATGAATATACGACTCAACAAAGAGTCGCCTGTTCGACGTTAGTTACAGCAATGCTCCGTGTACGTCGAGGCCGAACCATAGGTCCAACCACCACCTCCAGAAGCACCGCCCGCCAGTCCGCCCTGAGCCGCATTGCCAAGCGAGCCACCGAGGTAGTTGCTTTGACCGCCAGATTCAGAGAGATTGCCCGTCTGCGTGTTCGCGCTGTTGTTGTTTGCGAACGACGATGCGTAGCCTTCGTTGACGCCGAACTGATTGTTCGTCGCCACCGCGCCCGCCACACCGTTGCCGATGGAAGCACCGCCGACTGCCGTGCCGCTGGACGCTCCCGAGTCTGACGACGAGGAGGCGTTTGCGGCGCGTTCACGATATGTCCAGGCCGAGGCCGGGGCAATGACCGAGACGCTGAGCAAAAGCGCAGCGGCAGAAAGGCTGAGAAACTTCTTCATATAGTAGTACTCCGTACAACAAGAAAGTGGCCTCATCCCCGGCCACCTTGGGGTTTTTACGCCCCTCTGCCACTAAGGGTCAAAGGAGTGTAAATTCTGTCAAAAAACAAAACGCATAGAGACGAAAAAAACGCCTCTAGCGCATTGATTTGATATTAACCCGAGTCAGTTTATATGTCAAATATCCCGTAGGTAGGGGTCAAGGAGTTCCTTTGCTATACTATGAGCACTGACATTAACCAGAAAACATATATGACCATTCTTTATATTCTGCTCGGCATTCTCGTGCTCCTCGTGTTGTGGGTTGTTGCGAGCTACAACGGATTTATCACACTCGTCAATCGTGCAAAAGAGGCGTGGAGCGATATTGAAGTGCAAATGAAACGACGCTACGACCTCATTCCAAATCTTGTGGAAACGGTAAAGGGTTACGCAACCCACGAACGTGAAGCGTTTGAAAATGTTACCAAGGCACGCTCTGCAGCAATGGGAGCGTCGAGTGTCGCTGATCACGGTAAAGCAGAGAACATGCTCACTGGGGCGCTCAAATCATTGTTCGCTGTTGCTGAAGCGTATCCAGACTTGAAAGCAAACACAAACTTTCTTGAGCTTCAGCGCGAGCTTTCAGACACGGAAAACAAAATTCAAGCATCACGTCGTTTCTACAACCAAAACGTCATGGCGCTCAACACTGGTCTTGAGCAATTCCCGGGAAACATTGTGGGAGGAATGTTCAAGTTTGCAAAACGCGAATTCTTCGAACTTTCTGAAAATGAGCAAGCAGCCAAAGAACCAGTCAAAGTAAGTTTCTAGTCTACTGATGGCGAATCTCTACCAAGAAAGAAGTAATAATCTCATACGTACGTGGGCACTGATGCTCGGGTTCTTGCTCATTGTTATTGCGGTGGGGTGGGGAGCGTCCTACTACTTTGGTGCACCAGAAATTCTCTACGTGGCGGTTGCCTTCGCACTCATTATGAATGTCGGAAGTTATTGGTTTTCTGACAAGCTCGTGCTTTCAATGACAAAAGCAAAGCCCGCAACTCGAGAACAATACTTTGATTTTTACACCGTCACTGAAAATCTTGCCATCACCGCAGGACTTCCGCTTCCAAAACTCTATGTGATTGATGACCCTGCGCCAAACGCCTTTGCAACAGGACGTGATGAAAAACATGCAGTGGTTGCGGCAACTACGGGGTTGCTGTCGATAATGACTCGTCCTGAGCTTGAGGGTGTGATTGCACACGAGCTTTCACACATTAAAAACCGTGACATGCTCGTGATGACACTTACGGTGGTCATGGCAGGGTTTATTGCAATCGTAGCGGATATTATTATTCGCATGTCATATTTTGGTGGAGGAAGTCGCGATAGCGGAAAGGGCGGTGGCGGAATTGCCATTGTGCTTATGATTATCGCTGCTGTGCTTGCTCCTCTTGCGGCAACACTCATCAAGCTTGGCGTTTCTCGTCAGCGTGAGTATTTAGCAGACGCTTCAGGCGCACTCCTAACTCGTTATCCAGAGGGTCTTGCGTCAGCACTACAAAAAATAGCGGGGTATGGAAAACCAATGCGAAGCGCAAATCATTCAACAGCGCATCTGTTCATTGGGAATCCGTTTGGACATGAGGCGGGACAATTTATGAATAAGCTTTTCTCAACACACCCGCCAGTGGAAGATCGTGTGAAGAAACTTCTTGGAGGGGCGGGGGAGTAAGTGCTATAAACCAAAGAACGGAGGCGTCGCATAGTGGTCTAGTGCACCACCTTGGAAAGGTGGCAGACTCGAAAGGGTCTCGAGAGTTCGAATCCCTCCGCCTCCGCAAATTTTCGAAAATTGGTTACAAGGTCGAACCTTGTAATTTTAAGAGTACGCAACTTTTTGCGGAAGTTGTATAAAACTAGAACATCGGATGTCCTAGTTTGTGTTGTTCAATGGAGAAATGCTATCGTGAATAAGTATGGTCTTAAGCAAACACTTCGCTCGATCGGTAGGTCAAAAAAATGGTGACTGACCCCTTTCCCCCTTCCCTCTTTTCCATTATGAATTCACAAACAATATCAAAAGAGGAGATTATACATTATTACGATTCCTCAGAAATTGACTACAAGCTCATTTGGGACTTGCGCGAATCCCTCGCCTTACATTTTGGTTATTGGGATGACAAAGTAAAAAATTTCCGACAAGCTTTAGAACGAGAAAATGAAATTCTTGCCGAAAGGGCACACATGAAAAGTTCTGACGTTGTTTTAGATGCAGGATGTGGTGTCGGCGGGAGCTCAATTTTTCTTGCCAAAAAATTTAACTGTAGGGTAATTGGAATTACATTGAGCCAAAAACAGGCGGATATGGCGACAAAAAACGCTCAGAAAAGTGGAGTTGAAAATAATACCGAATTTGTTGTAATGGATTTTGAAAATATGACTTTTCCTGATGGAACATTTGATGTCGTTTGGGGAGTAGAAAGTATTTGCCATGCACATAGTAAGAGAAAATTTATTGAGGATTCATACAGGATATTAAAACAACATGGTAGGCTAATAATTGCTGACGGTTTTGCAACTCGGGATATCTTTACCGATGGAGAAAAAAATATAATGCAAAAATGGTTATCTGGTTGGGGAGTAAATTTTTTAGAAACTAAAGAAAACTTTGAAACGTTTTCTTTAAAAATAGGCTTTCAAAAAACACAGTTTAAAGACGTCACAGAAAATGTCATGCCGTCATCAAAAAGATTATACTCATATTCTTTTTCTACAATGTTTGTTGGGAAAATTGCTGAATTTTTAAAATTGCGGACAAAAACACAAACAGGGAATATAGTTTCCGCTCAATATCAACATATCGCATTATTGCGTGGTTTGTGGAGATATGGAATTTTTTATGCAGAAAAATGAACAAAAATAAATTAGCACTTAAAAGACAAACTAGGACATCGGATGTCCTAGTTTGTGCTTGTGTCGGTAAGGCGTGGTGTGGATAACTCGGATAGGCGAGATTGAGAGGGAAGTGAAGTTATTTTTATTTTCACCCTTTCTCATACGCATGTATGCTAGTACCTATGCGTGTAACGAAAACGACAACCACCTTCATTGTTCTTGGTGTGTTTGTTGTGTTACTTGGTGGTATGTATTTTTTTCACGACGCGACTTCCCCACAAAAAACAACCGTTCAATCCCCCACTGACTTTCAATTTGAAATTGCAAACACCACCGAGGCTCGTACGCACGGTCTTTCGGGTCGAACTGAGGTTCCCGAGAACTACGGCATGTTGTTTGTGTTTGACTTTGACCTTACGCCAACGTTTTGGATGAAAGATATGTTCGTACCGATTGATATTCTTTGGATTACTAAAGAGGGAGAAATTGTTGGCATTGAAAAAGCAGTTGAACCAAGCACGTATCCAAAAACTTTTTCTCCATCCGCTCCTATTCGCTACGTGCTTGAAACACGTGCGGGGGAAGCAGAGCGACAAGGATGGGAGGTGGGAACGCGTATCTGGCTTCCCCGCTAATTTTGTGGTATAATATAAAAGGACTGGTTTAGACAGTTGCCCCGTGTCCGCCAGCTGGCGGACACGGGGAGGAAAGTCCGAGCACAGCGATTTGTTTGTAAAAATAATGGGAAAGGTAGCGGGTAACGCCCGTCCGTCGCAAGATGAGAGGTGCGAGCAGAAACGCTCAACTCCGAAAGGATAGAGATTCCCTTGTGGAATAGGTCGACGGCAACGTCGAAATGAAACGGCAAAATCCTTACTCCTGTGCAAGGCCGTACCCCATGAGATAGACGCGCAAGCGTCGCCATCTCACGGGGAGCGCCGCTCGAGGTGTGCAGTAATGTACATCCCAGATAGATAACTGTCCGCGACAGAACTCGGCTTATCGAACCAGTCCAGAAATATGTAAATCGCCCGCGTAATTGCGGGCGATTTACATTTATCCCTGAACAAATATCCTTGAACAAAGAAATATGTCGCACGCACTTGGTATACTATAAAGACATTATTAATGAGCGTGACATGTAGTAACTACATATGAGCATGATACTCGGAGATACAAAACGTTTTTCATTTGAAGCACTGTCAGTGTGGGTGCTTGCGCTCACCACTCCTCTTGCGCTCGTGTTTTTTATCCCGAGCGAAACCATTCCCATGGTAAGCACCAAAGTATTCGTACTCGTGCTCGGTAGTGCGCTTGCATTTGCACTGTTTGCGGTTGCTCGGCTTATGAAAGGTTCGATGCAGATGCCCCCCCTCCTGCTTGCAGGAGCACTGTGGCTTATTCCTTTCGCATACGCACTCTCAACGCTTTTCTCTGGAGTTCCTTTCTCGACTGCGCTGTTTGGTTTTGAGCTTGAAACGGACACGCTTGGTTTTGTCTTTTTACTCAGCTCTCTCACCACCCTTTCTGCACTTATTGTTCGTACCGCAAAAAACTACAAGTTGTTCTATGTGCTGGGGTTTGTTGCGCTCGTCGTGACCCTGCTTGCGCAAACAGTGTTTGTCACACTCGGCGTGCTTGGTACAGGTATTTCTTCAGTTACCAACATCGTCGGCTCTTTCACTGACCTTGGTATGGTTGTGGGTCTTGGCGTTGTGCTTATTCTCATGACACTCCGCACGTTCTCATTTCGACCGCTCATACGCGCAGTACTCTTCGTCGCTCTTGTGGTCGCCATCTTACTTCTTATTGTTGCAAACTCAAACATTATTTGGATTCTCGTTGCTTTTGTGGCGGGTGCGTTGTTTGTCGAGAAAGTGATGACGCACACATCTCGTCACGAAACACCACAACAAATAATGGGTGGACAGAACGCTTCGTACCACTCCGAAAAACATTCCTCAGGACATAGGCTTCTTATTCCGTTGGTGTGTATTCTCGTCGCTTTGTTCTTTGTCTTTTTAGACGATAGTGAAACAAGTGCAAGTGGACTTGCAAATCGTGCTGCGTCTCTCGTCGGTATTAGTGTGATTGACGTACGACCTTCGTGGCAATCTACGTTCTTGGTTGGCAGTCACACGCTCGCCTCGTCCCCCCTCTTTGGCTCAGGTCCAACGACGTTTGGTCAGGAATGGCTAAAATTTAAGGATCGTTCACTTAACGATACTCTTTTCTGGGGAGTGGACTTCAATGCGGGTATTGGATATATTCCAACCTCGTTTATCACCACGGGAGTAGTAGGTGCTCTTGCTTGGCTTTTCTTCTTGGGACTGTTCTTGCTCACAGGATTTCGGGCGCTCATGTTTCGTTTGCCTGAAGATACGTTTATTCGCTTTGTATCGCTGTCTTCGTTTGTAGGAGCAGGATATGTATTTTTGCTTGCGTTCCTTGCAACACCAGGACCCGTTGTTCTCGCGAGCGGTTTTGCAATGTGTGGTGTGTTTATGTCGTCACTTAGACACGGAAAAGGACAACAAGAACAAACGGTCTCGTTCTCGCAGTCTCCTCGTGTTGGGTTTGCGCTAGTATTTATCCTCACACTGCTTCTTCTTGGAGCGCTTGCAACAGTGTATCGAGTAGCGGAGCGGTATGTAAGTCAGATTGCCTATGTGGATGCGAGCGTTGCTCTTTCGACGGGTGACATTGAGCGAGCTCAAATGAAGGTCGAACAATCAGTGGCGCTTGCACCAACTGACCGTGCGTATCGTTTGGGAAGCGCCATTGGTATTGAACGCATGCGTCGTATTGCAAATGATAGCAGTATTCCTGTTGCCTCCGCACAAGAACAATTCCAAACAGCGCTTTCAAACAGTATTGCTTCAGGTGCTGAAGCAACGCGTCTTGGCGTGAATAATTATCAGAACTGGATGGTTCTTGGCAATGTGTATCAAAGCGTTGCTACGCTTCGTGTTGAAGGGGCGTATGAAGGAGCAAAAGAAGCATACGCGAAAGCGACAGCACTTAACCCAACAAGTCCTGTGCTTCCGTATACGCTTGCTCAGCTTGAATTAGTGGAAGAAAATCTCCTCTCTGCAGAAGAGTACGCTCTTGCGGCAGTGAATCTTAAACGTGATTACATTCCTGCAATCTTGCTTCTTGCGCAACTCGAGATACGACTCGGCAAAGCGTCCGAAGCACTCCAGGCTGCAGAAGCAGCAGCATACTTTGCGCCAAACGACCCTGCGGTTCTCTTGCAGGTTGGACTGTTGCGATCAGGTACCGGAGACGCGGATGGATCTATCAAAGCACTCTCACGTGCCGTTGAACTCAATCCACAGTTTGCAAATGCACGTTTCTTCCTTGCGGCAATGCACGCACGAAAGGGTGAGCTTGTACTTGCGATTGAGCAGTTGAAGTTAATTGCGAGTTTCTCGACAGACAATGCTTCCGCTATAGCGGCAGACCTGAGCGAGCTTGAATCGGGCAGAAATCCGTTCACGGACGGACGCCTTCGCTCACTAGGAGTGCCCCAGCCACCCGTTTCAGAACCACAAGAGACTACGGTAGAATAGGGACAAATGGTTCAACGTATTTTACGGACGCTCTCAGGGAGAATACGCGGCCTTCATCAGGCCGCGTATCTCTTGGCTGGATTTACGCTTGCCGCACAAGTGCTTGCGATTGTGCGTGACCGTATTTTTGCACACGCGTTTGGAGCGGGCACAACACTCGATATTTACTACGCAGCATTCAAAATACCTGACTTGGTGTTTGCGCTCGTTGCGTCTTTGGTTTCAGCGTATGTTCTCATTCCACGTATCACTTCGCTTGACGCGGTGTCTTCAAAAAAACTACTCTCACACTCTGCTTCGTTTCTTTTGATTTCTGGAGGGCTTCTCTCCATTGTTGCGTGGATACTAATGCCAACACTGTTATTTACCTTGTTTCCAAGTTTTGCACATCTCGCTGAGGCAGACGCATTCATTGCTCTTTCGCGACTACTTCTGTTGCAACCACTCTTGCTTGGTCTCTCGGGAATTATTACCAGTGTCACACAAGTGCACCGCAGATTTATGCTCTTCGCGCTTTCTCCTATTTTGTACAACGTAGGGATTATCGTAGGTGTGCTCTTTTTATATCCTACGATGGGTCTCTCTGGTATAGGACTGGGCGTTATTCTTGGTGCGTTCTTGCATGTGGCAGTACATATTCCTTTTGTACATTCAAAAGGTCTCTTGCCTGTTCTCACTATTCCTTCTCCAAACATAGTGTGGTCGATTATAAAAGACTCCGTACCACGCTCACTTGCACTCAGTCTCGGTGCCATCACGACACTTCTTTTAACCTCTATTGCAGGACGTGTTGGAGACGGCTCGGTGTCTGTGTTTACGCTTGCTGGAAATATCGAAGCAGTACCCCTTGCTCTCATTGGCGCGTCTTATGCAACAGCGGCATTCCCGGTTCTCTCGCAAGAAGCAGGAAAAGGTCGCTCACAAGAATTTCACAACACACTCTCCGTTGCCGCACGCCACATTATTTTCTGGTCAACCATTGCAACGGTATTCATTATTGTATTTCGTGCACATATTGTGCGCGTGCTTCTTGGTAGTGGTGCGTTTGATTGGAACGCAACGCGCCTGACCGCAGCCCTCCTTGCGGTCTTGGTCGTGGGGCTTGTCGCACAAGGTTTTATTTTGCTTTGCTCTCGTGCTTTTTATGCTGCAAAACGTTCGTGGATGCCACTCGTTATTCAACTCTTTGGTCTTATCGCCTCAAGTGGTGGAGCGCTTCTTGCGCTCACTGTGGTTGCCAGCGAATCAACATCACTCTTTTTTATCGAAAACCTTCTTCGTGTTGAGGGGGTTTCAGGTACGCAAGTCTTACTAATCGCTGCGGGTGCCTCTGCTGGTCAGATACTTATGGGGCTTATTGCTCTTGCCACTCTTTCTCAAGTGGCAAAAGGATTGGCCGGTCCTCTGACAAGGCCACTCTTTGAGGCACTCGGGGCATCTATTGTTGGAGGGGGTGCTGCGTACCTCTCACTCACGCTCATGGGCAACATTGCTCCACTTTCAACTCTGTCGAGTGTGTTGGCGCAAACACTCGTTGCTGGTATGGTTGGTTTAGTGGTGACGGCAGGAGTTTTGTATGTCCTAAAGAACCAAGAGCTTATTGAGCTTGTCGCTTCTGTAAAGAAACTCACCGCAAGTGCTCTTCCGCCGTCAGGAACTATTCTCAACGATCGTTCAAGCCCGTAACATTTTTATAGATTTCGTTTGCTTTGGACTATGAATATTAGAAATTTCAGCATCATCGCGCATATTGACCACGGTAAGTCAACGTTAGCTGACCGTCTTTTGGAGCGCACGGGAACTATTGAAGCACGCAAGATGAAAGACCAAGTACTCGACAAGATGGACCTTGAGCGCGAGCGTGGTATCACCATAAAAATGCAACCAGCGCGCATGCACTACAAAGCAAAAGATGGCGCTGAATACATCGTGAACCTTATCGACACGCCAGGGCACATAGATTTTGCGTATGAAGTCTCGCGAGCACTCTCCGCTGTTGAGGGCGTGGTACTTCTCGTTGACTCAACACAAGGAGTTCAAGCACAAACACTCACGACGCTTTCTATGGCAAAGCAGGCGGGATGTATCATTATTCCCGTTATCTCAAAAATAGATTCACCGTACGCACGACCTGACGAAGTAAAGCTTGAACTTGCAACGCTACTTTCCGTTGAGACGGATACGGTTCTTTCTGTTTCGGGAAGAACGGGAGAGGGGGTTGAGGCGCTTCTCGAAGCTGTTGTGGCGCGCATACCCTCCCCCCGAGATGAAGTACAAAAAGAAGCACGAGCAACGATTTTTGATTTTTCATATTCAACACATCGTGGCGTTACGGTGTTTGTACGAGTGTTTGATGGAAACGTACAAAAGACTGATTTACTTGAGTTTAGAGCTGCAGGGAAACGATTTGCCGCACTTGAAGTAGGAGTGTTTACTCCAGAGGAGAAACCAGTTGATTCTCTGTCACACGGCGAAATTGGCTACATTGTAACGGGTATCAAGGAACCTGGTGTTGTTGCGGTAGGAGACACTATTGGTTTACAAAACGGAAAACTAAAGGCGCTTCCGGGATTCGCACGACCGCGCCCCGTGGTATGGGCTTCGGTATATCCTGAGAGTCAAGATGACCTGACCGAACTTCGCCAAGCACTTGAACGTCTTCGCTTAACAGACTCGTCGCTCTCCTTTGAAGAAGAATCATCGGGAGTTTTGGGACGCGGATTTCGTTGTGGATTTTTGGGTATGCTTCATCTTGAAATTATTACCGAGCGACTCAAGAGAGAATTTTCGCTTTCCTTGGTTGTTACCATTCCTACCATTGAGTACGTGGTGACTGACTCAAAAGGAAAGAAGGAAACTATTTATACCCCGTCAAAATTTCCTGCGTTTGGTGACATTTCCGCCATTGAAGAACCATGGGCAAAGGTCATTCTCATTACTCCTGCGGAGTATCTCTCAGGACTACTACAACTCTTACACGACCACGAAGCAGAAGTCGGAGACACACACGCATATACAGACGGACGTATTGAACTTCGTGCACAAATGCCTCTTCGAGAGTTGATGCGTGGATTTTTTGATCGTGTTAAAAACGCGTCGTCTGGGTACGGCTCACTTTCCTACGAGCTTGCCGACTCGCGCGGAGCTGATGTGGTACGTCTTGATATTTTAGTTGCCGAAGAAGAGGTTCCTGCGTTTGCCCGTATTGTGTCTCGTCGTCGGGTAGAAGAAGAAGGTGAACGTATGGTAGAGAAACTACATGCTATTTTACCAAAACAGTTGCAGGTTACTAAAATTCAAGCACAAGCACTCGGGCGTATTATTTCTTCGCGCACCCTCTCAGCACTTCGTAAAGACGTGACGGGGTATTTGTACGGAGGTGATGTTTCTCGAAAACAGAAGCTGTTACAAAAACAGAAAAAAGGAAAAAAACACCGTGCTCAGTTTGATAAAAATCGTGTGAATATTCCAGAAGAAGTGTTTATGAAAATGGTGCAGGATAGTGAGAGATAAAGCGGGTATACTAATTCCCATGAGGAAGCGACTTGCACAACGACCCGTTCATCACTATGTTATCGCTACCGTACTTTTGGTGTTGATGGTATCACTCATGGTAATGCTTGTCGGCATTGTAAAAAAAGAAGAAATTGCCCGCCATTCGGTCGAGGAGACTCGCCGCGAACTTGACTCGCTCACCGCACGTGAGACAACGCTACAAAAGAATCTAGAGGATTTGCTCACTGCTCGTGGTCAGGAGGCATCCATTCGAGAAACCTACGGCGTGGCCCGCCCAGGTGAGGAGGTGATTATTGTCGTTGAGCCGCCTCCGGAAGCGCCACTGCAAGCACTTTCATGGTGGAGCAGAGTACTGGGTCGGTTTGGTTTGTAGGGAACATTGGCAGGGTTCTTGTGGATAACGCAACAATGGTATACTGCCTCGACATAACGAAGATAATCATGGAAAAACAAGTAACCATTTATACCACACCAACCTGTCATTTTTGCCACATGAGCAAGGAGTTTTTTAAAGAAAACGGCGTTGCTTATGTTGAGCATGATGTTGCGAACGACCCAGTGCAACGTCAAGAAATGATTGATAAAAGCGGACAAATGGGCGTCCCAGTTATCTTTGTGGGGGACGAAATGGTTATCGGTTTTGACAAGAGGCGCCTCACGGAACTTCTTGGTATTGGCGCGTAAGCACGTAGGTTTGTAAGATACACAACCGCGCCACAGCCGCGGTTGTGTTTTTGCAACAATTCCTCACTTTGCCCCCGTAGCTCAATGGATAGAGCAGTCCCGTCCTAAGGGAAAAATATGGGTCCGATTCCTGTCGGGGGCACCAGAAAAAGAACGGTATACTAATCTCATGATGGAAAAGAAACCTGTCTCTCTAGAAGAACTTTTGGAAGAGAGTATCGAGCTTACTCGGGAAAACAATCGTCTGTTGAAAGCAATGCGCAGAGATGCACTTATCGCAGGAATAGTTAAAGTGCTTATATGGGGTGCGCTTATTGGTGGCTCAATTTACTTTTCTCTCAAGTATCTCGAACCACTCCTTGTTCCTGCGCAAGAATTAGGAGAAAACAAGGAAGCTCTTCAGATGTTGTTAGATGTATATAACGGCAAATTCCCTGATTCTATGCCGTGATGAAAGGAAAAGGCGTTTATGATACGATAGTCAGAACGCTTGGATAAGCCGCCTTCGGCGTCTTATCCTACGCGCGTTCGGTGGACATGAAAAGAAGTTTCTCATGTCACCTCGTTTGCTTGGATAGCTCAGCTGGTAGAGCACTTCCCTGAAGAGGAAGGGGTCGGCGGTTCGAACCCGCCTCCAAGCACCCGTATGGGCATATTTCGCACCAGCAACCTGTCTTTCAAAAAGATGTTAGGGTTTTTGTCAGCAAACGAAAGAAAGCTGGGCGCAGGACTTTTTGCACTCGGCTTTCTTACAGATTTGCTGACCTTCGGACTCCTTCCTGTTGAAACGATTAATTGGTTTTTTATTGCGTATCTCACGCTTGCGGGAGTGACCACGCTTGGTACTCACGGTATTTCTACGTTTACCGTACGGGACGCGTGGTGGAAAAAAACGATTGCGGTGGTGTTTCCTCTTGGAGCACAGTATGCATTCGGAGGTTTGTTCTCTGGCTTTGTAGTATTTTATGCACGAAGCTCTGTGTTTGCAGTTTCGTGGCCATTTCTCCTTCTCTTAGTGCTTGTATACGCCGGTAATGAATATTACCGAAAAGAGCGTGAACACGTTGTGTTTCAAACCGTTCTCTTTTTTACTGCCCTTTACGCATATGCGATTTTTGCACTCCCACTACTGGTGCACACTATTGGTCCATGGACGTTTTTGGGTGGTACGCTCTCGGCGGTTGTGGCGTTTTCTCTTTTTTCATACGCACTCTTTCTTATTCATAAAAAACGCTTATTAGACAACGCACGTGTTATTGGTTCATCTGTTTCGGCCATCGTGCTCGTTGTTTGTCTTTCGTATTTTTCTGGATTGATTCCACCACTCCCGCTCGCACTAACCGAGGCAGATGTCTACCATCGTTTGGAGCATGTTTCAGGAGGATACCGCGTGCAGACAGAGCTACCGGCTCCTTGGTGGCATATTGGCATCAAGGAGGTGCGTACCACAGCCACAGACTCGCTCACTGTGTTTAGCGCGGTGCGTGCGCCGATAGCGTTCTCAAACACGATTGTACATCGATGGGAACACTACGATACACAAAAACATACGTGGGTCACACAAAGTAAAATATCATTCTCAATGTCTGGAGGACGTGCGGACGGATATCGTGGGTACTCAACAAAAGGAACTCTTCAGAGTGGTCAATGGAGAGTTTCGGTGGAAACAAGCAGCGGACAAACTATTGGTCGGATACGCTTTAATGTAAAAATACAGGATATACTCCCTCCACTTGAAATACAGGTGCGCTAGTTTGCTCTCACGCGAAGTTTTGTTTGACGTGCTCGATCTAGTTTGGGAAGCGTAATGGTGAGTAGCCCGTCTTTCGCACTTGCTGTGCAATTTTCTACATCAACTTCTTGCGGAAGGGTAATAGAGCGAGAGAAAGAACCCCAGAACAACTCTTGGCTAAAATAGTCAGGTCCAGTCACGTCACTGCGCTCTTCACGAGAACCTTCAATAACCACCATGTCGCGACTGATGGAGACATTTAACTCGTCCGCTCGAACGCCTGCCACAAAAGAGCGAATAACGATCTCTGAAGGAGTTTGATACATGTCAACAGGCAAATGCCCCTCTGAGCGAGCTGGCTCAGACGCCTCTTTAGGAGTGCTTACACGAGAGCTACTACCGTCTTGGACGGGAACGTCTTCAAAGTCGTCGTCATCGTGTTCTCGCGCTCCAGAGAGTCGCTCGAAAAGGGATTTCTTTTTCTTGAACATAGGATCAAAGAGGGGCTAGCAGGAGTTTTTTGGTAAATGTCGGTATTGAAAATATTTTAGTATCTCAAACACCGCGAAGAATACTATCGCGCCGGTCCATACCGTAAAAAACGCGAGAATGGTTTTCGAACCATCTTCTTGAATAATAAAGTAGTTAAACAAGGCATGCAATGTAATCGCGAGGATAAGTCCGATGGAAGCGGCGAGAGTACGAATCGCGCGCGGTGCTTCAAAGGAGAAGGCAAGCGCAAACCCAATGGCAGATGAGGCAACTACGTGCAGAAGCGTTGCCCCTACAAAGCGTAGATTGTTGGTGACAAGGCCCGTAATAAAGTGTCCCTGCGAAAGAGGGTCAAGAAGAAAGAGTCCGTTTTCAAGCGCAGCAAATCCGAGCGCAATAGTGAGCATCGTCACCACAAGGTCGATAGAGTTCCGAACGGAACCTTTAAATACCACAATAACAATGGCTGCAAGGATGTATTTTGCTGTTTCTTCAATCATTGCCCACGCAATGATAATTGCCTCAGTGTTTCCGAGTGTCCTAACCGCAATTTCTTCAAACGGGATAACAAGGGGCACGGCAATCATACCAGCAAGAAACGTGGCAAAAATTACGTGACGAGGTTGGGGGCACTGCTCTTCTTCCTTGAGAAGGAAGTATAACCACACCAGCGCAGGAAGGAGTCCTCCGATGAACGCGTACCCAAGAGTCTCGAAAGAGGGCATAGAGGTATTTTAGCAGGTCGTTTTTACTAAGATGCAGATGTTAAGAGAGACGGCCACTTTTCAACCATCAACAGTCCTTTGTCCTTTTTCATTCCCTGCCAAATTTCCTCCGTTACAAATGGCATAAAAGGATGAAGGAGACGAAGGAGTGTGTCGAGGATACGACGTAACACAAAAGAGCGAGAACGTTTTGCGGTCTCATCTACCCCAGCAAGTATTGGTTTCGACTCTTCAAGAATAGTGTCTGCGAGGCGGTGCCACGCGTAATGGTACAGCTTTTCTGCAGCCATATATACGTGGTGGGATTCAACATCCTCTGTTACCTCTTTAACGAGGGCATCAAGCTCAACGAGAAGAGTGCCATCACTCCCCTCGAGTGGATGTTCTTGAACGGCTTCTGTTTTCTCGAGAATAAAGCGAGCAATGTTCCAAAGCTTGTTTGCGAAGTGTTTATATCCTTTTATTTTGTCTTCACTGATACGTAAATCAGTCCCTGGCGTATTACCAACAATAAGTGCCATGCGAATAGCGTCGGCGCCATAGGTATCTGCCACAACGACAGGGTCGAGGTTGTTGCCAAGAGACTTCGACATTTTTCTGCCTTGCGCGTCTCGTACGAGCCCATGCAAGTATATTGTTTTAAACGGCACGCTATCAAGCGCAAATTGCGTCATAAGAATCATGCGCGCAACCCAGAAGAACAGAATGTCGTATCCAGTTTCAAGAAGAGCTGTTGGATGGTAGGTGCTTAAATCTTTTGTTTCGTTTGGCCAACCAAGTGTGGAAAAACTCCACAGACCCGATGAAAACCACGTATCAAGAGTGTCTTCGTCCTGCTCCCACCCCTCTCCATGAGGTGCTTCTCCCACAGCAACCTCTTCACCGCGATACCAGACGGGAACACGATGTCCGTACCATATCTGACGAGAAATACACCAGTCGCGGAGGTTTTCTATCCAGTGGAAATAGGTTTTATCAAAATACTGTGGAAGGATTTCAATGGCTCCTGTTCGCACTGGTTCAAGCATGAGTTCTTTGAGAGATTTTCCACCACGGGTTGTGATTGGTTTATTTACATCAATAAACCACTGTAGTTTTATTTGTGGTTCAACAAGTGCTCCGGTGCGTTCTGCAGTTGCGACGTTATGGGTATAGTCTTCAATTTTTTCAACCAATCCTTTTTCTTTAAGTTTTTCTATGATTTTTTCACGAGCATCCGTGATTTTCATTTCAGAAAATTCTCCTGCAATAGGGAGAAGTTTTCCATACCAATCAATAATCTGCTCTTTTTCAAGTCCGTGTTTTTCTGCAAGATCAAAGTCAGTAGTGTCATGCCACGGAGTGATGGTCATGACTCCTGTACCAAATTCTGGGTCTGCCGCTTCGTCTTTGATAATAGTTGCTTCAATGGGTCCGTTAATCCACTCGACCGTTAGCTTTTGTCCGTGAGCATATTCTTTGTACCTAGCGTCCTTTGGATGCATGACGACATACTTGTCTCCAAACTTTGTTTCAGGGCGAGCAGTACCAATGGTGAATGGACCGTATTTCAAATAGTAAAATTTCTCTTTGCGTTCCTCATACACCAACTCATCATCTGAAATAGTCGTCTGACCTTTCGGGTCCCAATTCACAATGCGATGACCTCGATAAATGAGTCCTGCGTCGTACATATCTTTAAACATTTTGCGTACTGCACGACTACGCTCTTCATCAAGTGTAAACACTTCACGTGACCAGTCGAGCGAAGCACCCATGGCTTTTAACTGGCTAACAATCGTATCGTGACTTTCTTGTGCAAAAACACCTACACGACGAAGAAATTCCTCACGTCCCAAATCATGTCTACTTTTCTTCTCCTCTTTTGAAAGCTGTTTTTCAACAACAGATTGTGTGGCAATCGCAGCGTGGTCGGTGCCTGGAAGCCACAATGTTTTATAACCACGCATTCTTTTGTAGCGGATAAAAATATCCTGAACAGCAAGCATCAAGGCGTGACCCATGTGAAGACGACCTGTGACGTTTGGTGGGGGAAGAATAATAGAGTATGCGGGTGCGTCAGGCGCCGTCACTCCCTCTGAAACACAGGTGTCTGGGTTAAAATACCCACTCTCCTCCCACGCTTTGTATATGCGGGATTCAGTTTCTTTGGGGTTATAGGGCTTGAGGAATTTCTCATCCATTATCTAGGAAATATAGCAGACATAAGCCGTTTTTGGGCGCGTCTCAGGCAGATATTGACATTTTCTATATTTCATGTAGAATTAATAGACGGTGCTGAACTTTTTCAGTAACGTTGTACAACTAAGACAAGAATGAAAGGGGCCCAGTAATGGTGTCCAACCAAAGCAGACAACCGCGCACACTTGGCGAGGATTCTTTTGATCTGTCCTCTTCGAGCTTTGTCGGCATTCCAAAGGAACGCACGATGCTTTGGGGCGAGGGAACTTTCACACTGAAGGTTCCTCCGACCGCAAAACTCATCGACAGCGACCATGCGGGCATTTACCTCGCATGGAACAACGCGAAGGTGCAAGTCTTCGCGAAGGATCCTGAGGACGACAGTGTCGACCTGAAAGATCTCATCGGCAAGCAGATTATCGCCAGAGGAGAACTCTGGCGGAAAACGTGGGAAAATGGCCGCGAGGGCCTCTACTTTGACCTGATTGGTCCGGTGGAGCGCCAAGACGGCATGACTTCGTCCCACGAATTCAAGGTCCACGGTCCCGAATTGAAGAAGGACCGGGAGCCGGTGTTCACGGTTTCAATTCCTGATTGTGACGGCATCGTTGCAATCTATACCTACGTTCCGTTCGTTCGGCCGTAGGCGAACACCACTTAGTTGTCAGAGGCCCGAGCACACTCGCTCGGGCCTCTTTCAATTTATTGATGAAAGTGAGAGGTTTCCGTTTGCACTTATGTTGGTAACAAATTCGTTTCTCTTGGCACGAAAATATCCAGCAATACCAATCATCACAGCGTTGTCAGTTGTCAGCTCACGAGGTGGAACAGAAAAAAGAACATGTGGAAATTCACGTGTCATGTTTTCTTTAAACGCACGTTGTATATGAATATTTGCTGAAACTCCTCCACCTATCACTAGTGTTTGCGCTTGCGTTTGCTCTAGCGCGCGTGCTGTTTTTTTCCACAACACATCCGTCACGGCGTCTTCAAACGCACGAGCAAGCTGTTCTTTCTCAACAGCAGATAGTGCTTCTCTTTTTTTAAGTAAATACATCACTGCCGTTTTAAGACCGCTAAACGAAAAGTCACAATCATCACTATCAATCATGGGGCGAGGCAAATCAAAAGGATTGGTACGCGCGTCCTCACGGTCACGCTCGGCGAGTTTTGAAATTTCAGGACCTCCTGGATACGGTAAATCCATCATGCGTGCGACCTTATCAAATGCTTCACCGACAGCATCATCACGGGTCTGGCCAATGAGTGTGTAGGAAAGCCACTCGTTCATACATACAAGCTCGGTGTGTCCTCCTGAAATAAGCAGAGCAAGCAAGGGGAGTTTTGCTTCCTCAATAACAAATGCACCATCTTTCTCTTTCGCGAGCGAGGAGAGAGCATGTCCTTCCATGTGATTTACTCCAACGAGTGGTTTGCTCCAGAGATACGAAAGTGCTCGTGCAAAATTTACTCCCACCCACAAGGCAGGTTCAAGCCCAGGACCATACGTGACGGCAATGACGTCAATATCAGGAGGAGTTATTTCTTCTGCAAACACAGATAACGCCAAAAAAAGTTCTGGCTCGCGTTCAAGTATGTTTTGAAGAAACTGCTTCTGCTCGTCTGACAGAGGAGATGAGACACGCCCGTTCATACCTGCTTCTTCAAGAGTGGAGGCAAGTACAGGGACGAGATTTTTTGCATGCTCACGTTTTGCAAGGGCGGGGAATACACCTCCGTATTCCTTGTGTATATCTATCTGAGACAAGAGAGTATTGCCGAGTACCTTGAAATACGTTGAACGTTCTTTTTGAGTTACTTCAAGAAGTGCGACTGCAGTCTCATCACAACTGGTTTCAATGGCTAGAATTTTCATCTTTTTCAATAAGTGTCCAAGGATATGGCCCTTCGCGTGGAATTAAAAACCCAGAGGAACTCGGATGTCCATTACCGCCAAATTTCTGTGCAATCTTTGCAACGTCAATAGAGCCGTCTCCGCGGATAGATACGCCGTAGCCATTTGGATGCGCAGACACAACAAGTGCACACGGTCCTTTTTTAACAGCAAGCATATTACCAATCAAGGATTTTAGTGATTTCAAAGGATGGGCAGTGGCAAAATACACTTCCATACCTTCAAAGGACACAAGTTTTGCGTGTTCGACAGAAATCGAAGCCAAATGATCAAAATATTCACGATAGGATTTCCCTTTCTCCACAATACGTGCGAGCCCTTCTTGCGTAGTAAGTGTGCCCGCAAGCTCGTCCCACGTTTCAAAGGTGCGTGGTTGTATTTCAACATATGTCATGACATTGCGTGTTTCGGAAATACCAAAGCGGAACAGGTCATCATCTTCCACATAGTTTACGAGCATGGGACGAGGAGTATTTGGATGAAAATAATCCCACGCAATACCGGCTCCAGAACGCAAGGCATCAAATACTTTGTTTTCAAGCACCTCCATGACGTCTTTCATTCCCTCGTGATGATCAAGAGTAACGACCTTTGAGGCACGAGAAACAAACTCGTCCATAATTTCTTTCGGATAACAAAAATCAACAAAGTAGACTTCCTTGCCTTCTGCAAGGGTGTAGGGAGGTTCATCACTTCGAGAAAGAGGGTGATAGAGCGCGGTATCTTTAAAACGTTTCCATGCAGAATATGCTGCGGTAAAACCGTCAGGACATTCCCCGTCTGCATGGTAGAAGACGATGATATTTTTTTCTTCCATAGTTTCAGTTATAACGCGCAAAGGGGAAGCGCGCTAGCGAATAAAACGAACGTACATCCCACACGGCAGTTCTCGTGAGGTAGTCGATTCAACAATACGCATTTCTCCGTACTCGGTACTCTTTGGTTCAAACACTCCTTTTACTAACTGCAGGAATGACAGTGGTGCGTATCCAGAGGCGTATCCGTTGAGAAGAAAGAAAGAATCAGGTTTGTCTGAGAGTAGTTCCTTGAGAAGTTCAAGAAGGGGAAGCAAATCTTCTTCAATTTTCCACACCTCGTCTTTTGCTCCTCTTCCAAACGCAGGTGGATCAAGGAGGATACCGTCGTACTTTGCCTCGCGGCGAATTTCTCTTTTTACAAAACTTCGCACATCTTCAACAATGAAACGAATAGCATCGTCTGGGAGATTTGAAAGAGTTGCGTTTTCTTTTGCCCACGTCGTACTGGTTTTTGAAGAGTCGACATGTGTTACGAGAGCCCCCGCAAGACTACCTGCGATGCTTGCTCCACCCGTGTAGCCAAAAAGATTTAACACTTTTGGTTTCTCATGTTTTTGAATACACTCTTTTGTCCACGTCCAGTTTGGTTCTTGTTCTGGAAAAATACCCGTATGTTTAAAGGCAGTGAGTTTTGCATTGAAAACAATTGCACCAAAACGCACCAACCACGGCTCGAGTATATCTTTTGATACGGTCCACGCGCCCTTTCCACCAGTCCACGAGAAGGTTGCGTTCGCTTCACTCCACCGTTCGGGTGCGTGCGCTTTCCACACCGCTTGTGTGTCAGGACGAGATACTAATGTATTTCCAAAACGTTCTAGCTTTGCGTGTTCACCGCTATCAACAAGCTCGTACTCTTTTTGGGGTTCTGTACGAAGATGACGCTCGGTATCCATGGTTTAGGAAAGTGCAGAGAAATGTTTCTGACTCCACACTGAAAAGACGACTCCTGCAGAAACAGCAACGTTTAACGATTCACAGCGCGGATGAATAGGAATTGAAAGCGTGAAGTCGCACATCTCAAGTGTCTTCTCGCGTATACCCGCTCCTTCGTTACCAAGCACAAAAGCACTCGCTTTTTCAAATCCCTCTTGGTACAGATTTGTGGTGCCGTTCCCCGCAAGTCCATAGGTCCAAAACCCACGCTCCTTCAAATCACGGAGTGTTTCATTAATATTTCCAATGGACACGAGTGGAATGCGAAACGCCATACCCGCTGACGTTTTTATCACGGTGCCGGTTGTTTGGGCTTGATTGTGTTCTGGAATGAGTACACCTGCAAAACCAAATGCTGCAGCATTTCGTATGACTGCACCTACGTTGTGGGGATCCTGCACCTCTCCAAGAATAACGACCGCGGTGTCATCAGTAACGGAAAGTGAAGAAATGAAATCGCCGTACGGAATCATCAACTCTCCTGTATCAACAATGGCGATAACTCCTTGGTGGGTTTTGTCACTTCCAACTGCACGGTCCGCCTCTCCCGGCTTTAAAACAGAGACAGGGATGTTGTGCTTTTGTAGCAGTGCAGTGAGCTCTTGGTCTTTAAGCTCTGCAACCACGTGTGCTTTTTTTATAGTGTGAGGCGCACTACGGAGCGCTTCTTTCAAAGCGTTGCGTCCGTACATATATACTTTTTCGGATTTTTTTTGATGACGCATAGTGAGGGTAACGGGGGTGCGCGATAAGGGATTCGAACCCCTGACCCTCCCCACGTCAAGGGGATGCTCTACCAACTGAGCTAACCGCGCCTTATAAGGCGCAGAATAGCGCGTCTGACGTCAAACTTCAACTAGTATATGTTTTCTTCGGGGTAGCGTGTTCCGCGCTTGAGGAAGTGCGTCTCAACATCTTTGAGTGCAAATTTCTCAGTGAAGTACTTGATGATGAAGTCATTGTCCATTCCTTCTTTGCAGGTGTACACGTCAGCAGATACAAAACCTCTCTTTGGGAAGGTATGAACGCTAATATGGCTCTCGGCAATCGTTACCACTCCCGTCCATCCTCCTGGGTCCTTTATATTGTTACCATCTGAATGATAGATTTCTGGTGTGCTCATTTTATGCATACCGAGAAGTTCAGGAAGTTTATCAAGACACTCAAGTACCACCTCTTTTGTATTAAGTAGTGTCTCGTCACCTCCGTATCCATCAATCGTCAAGTGTTCTCCAAAATGTTTTGACATTGACTGCAATGGTAACAGCAGATGTTTGATAAAACCAGCTTATCCACACCACGATATACTGAAGGTACATGAGGCGCTTTGTGGTACTCGAAAAAAAAGTTGGAGAAACTCCGCTTGAAGCAGTTGGTATATGGAAAAAGACACACCCGTCGTACGAGCACATACCTACTTCATATGCTGGTCGTCTTGACCCAATGGCAAGTGGAAAACTCTTGGTGCTTATTGGTGAGGAGTGTAAGAAACAAAAAGAATATACTCATCTTGATAAAGAATATGTTGTTGAAGTACTTTTGGATGTGGGGAGCGACACAGGAGATGCGCTGGGTTTGACTTACGACGCGCACAAAGAATCTACTTTTGATGCAGGAGTGCTCCGTAGAGCTCTTGCGCAGGAGCGCGGTACACATGTGCGCGCCTACCCCGTGTTTTCTTCAAAGACGGTGGATGGAAAGCCACTTTTTCTGCACGCACTTGAAGGCGCTCTCGAAAAAATAGTCATACCTACTCACGAAGAGCACATACATAGTATTTCGCACACGTATACGGACTCTTTGACGAGCGCACAGCTTGAGTCTCGTATAGAAACATATCTATCGGTGGTGCCCGTTTCAAAAGAACCTTCAAAGGTATTCGGTGCTGATTTTCGTATAGAGCAGGTGCGCCGGAGTTGGAGAAGTATTTTTAATAGAAATGCTGGTCGCACGTTTACGGTTCTCACTTTTCGCGTGGTGTGTGGAAAGGGAACATATATGCGCACGCTTGCGGGTCGTATTGGTGAGGCGCTTGGGACAAAAGGACTCGCTCTTTCTATACGCCGTACGAAAATAGGAAAATACTGGAATGGGCTGTGGGTACGCGAGTTTTGAGGAGGTATAGATAACCATATAGAGATCGATGCTTTCGGAGAAATGGCAGAAATGACACATAAATAGAACCAGCCACCATTTTTCGCCAGGTGGTGAGACATGCTTCATTCAATTTACCTTAATTATCCTATAGGATAATTAAGGTAAATTGGAGAATGAAGTAAAGATGGTGGCTGACCCCATTTCTGCGGCACAGCAAAAATGCATTGGCTTTCCTTGTTGGGGGCAAGGAAAGCCAATACCAAAATGCACCCTTTCAGGATTTAGTTCCGGTGATGGTGACCCCACGGGGAAGTGTCCTGCACAAAAGCGCAGGCACGCATCGGTCACGAATAATTTTCTGCTGAAAATTTGCGCGACCCCGCCTCAGCGCCGTCGCGCCTGCGACTTTCGATTCTCGCCCCCAGCGACCACTGGCGATACAAAAAATACCAGCTTCTGCTGGTATTTTTTGATCGTGTGACCCCAATTATATCAAATTGGAACATTCTTGTAGAAGACCTAAAAGAATGGAGATCCTTGGGGCTGGCTGAATTAGTAGCTTAATTATGGTGGATTTTGGTGGATATTAATATCCCTATTGGTATTAGAAACAGATACAAGGCTACTCAGTCTCTACTATCTTTGCTTGTGGGAAGAGAATATTTGTAGCAGATCTAGGTATTCCATCTGCCCAACAACCCCCACGACTACCCATCTTAGGAGCATATTCATCAAAGTTCTCCAGCACTACTTTTAAATCCTTATCAAATATCTTTTCCAGAAGGGTTTTATTTTTCTTTATAAATTCTTCAAGTATATGTTGAGCCTCACTATAAAACATATAGCTACCTGCAGAAATATGACCTCTTGTTAGACCAGTCCCAGACTTGGCAATTACAGGCGTAAGGGTGAGTAAAAACTCTCCCTGATAAAATAACGCCTCTGGATCTTGAAGTTCGTCATAGTTTGCTAGCATTGATGAGAAGTATTGTTTCAGGTAAGTACCAACACCATCACACCACTTTTGTCTTGGGTAACCTGCGTGCAAGGCATCAAAAACTTCAGATGCACTTCTGATCATAAAAAGAGAGTCAGTGATTGAGTATTTGCTCTCGTACCTGTCTTTATTGAAAAGATCCAGTGCAATGATTCGTTTTATAAGATCTGGATTCTTGCCATAAACTGTTGCCATTGAAACAATGTACAGAGTTGTAACTAAAGGAAGGTATCGCACATAGAGAGCCTCATAAGGTACTCCTCCTCTGTGTATATATCTAGCAAGTTTTTGTACTGACCCAAGAATTACCTCAAGATGTTCTTTCTTGTCGCTAAAAAATGCTAATTCAAATAGGGCTTTGTAGTAGTTTTCAAATTGACTCTGAATCTTCTGCAGTGCATCAAAAGCTTCCTGTTTATTTGCTTCTCCAATTCTTAAAGTCCAAGGAATCTCATCTGATTCCAAAAATACAATTCCAGCCTGAACCTCTTTTAGCAAAGAAGACTCCAGTGGAGAGTGCTTTGGTAGTTCTTTTTTAACTAGAGATAGTAAATCCTGATCGTATTGTGGTGTCTCTTCAATAAATTCTGGAGTAATATCTGATTCTGCTTCTTCCAATTCCTTACCCTTTTTCTGTTTAGAGGAAGTTTTTGGAGCTGGTGGTAATTTTTTGTACTTCTTCTCAATAGCTTCAATTCTTTTCTTCAGGTCATTTTCCTGAAGATTCATTTTTGTCTCAAGCTGATCCAGACCCCTTTTTAAGGATTCAGTTCTGATGGCAAAGAAGCGACTAAAATCAGCAGGATCTGCAGGACATTTGTGGCTTCCTTTCCTAACCCATATCTGACCTCTATTAAACTCTCCAGTATCAGCAATAAAGATATGTGGCAACTCTATTCCAGACTTAATGATGATTGCTCCCCATTTTTTTGTACTGTTTTCTATGTCATAAAGCTCTACAGTAAATCTAATATGGGGGCTTAAATATTTAGCCATCCTCTCGTCAATGTGGGTAGTCAGACCCTCTTTTGTTATCTCAGTTCCTTTAATATCTTTTGTCTCTGGATCAATGCCTAGTATCAGAAAGCCATGATTGTCATAATCACTGGAATAACTATTAGCAATACATGCCATATCCAGCAGTAGCTCGTTCTTCTCTGTCTTAGAGCCTTGAAGATTGAAATCCAATTTAAAATCAACTTTCTCAGTTTCATCTGAGTTTTTTACTAAGCGTAGTAGTAACTCCTTAGTGGTTGTGGATGATTCCCAAGGGAATTTGTTGTCTGTTGATTCAGCCATATTTCAACATTGCTCAATATATGAGCATAGTCATATAGCATTATGACATTTCAGAATTAATTTAGAAAGAAATCCTTATTTTGTGCCATTTTTGCTATAATCACCTCATGGAGCAAATCTACAATATAGCCAGTACAACTGTTACATATTTAGATGCACACCAAGGGCTTTTAACTATTGCTGGCTGGATTGTTTTATTGTGGCTGGGACTTTACCACAGCAAACAATCGCTCAAGAATGAAGTCAGACTAAAAATATATGAAGATCTACTAGACGCGAAAAATGGTTTTGACAAGAGCTTCTGTATTGACTTAGCGTTAAAGACAAGTCCTTTTGAGTTGAAATCTGTAATCAAAGATATGGAGAATTTTGATGCAGATAAGAAATATTTAATTACAAAAGGTATCTTTGAGAATTCATACATCTACTGGAATGTGTATTTTCGTGAGCTTACTAAAGTAGTTGGTGATTCCCATGAGGATTTGTTGCGTTACTACAATCGTCTAGAAAGATGGCTTGGTGTTATCCCAGATTTAAAAGAAGTACGAGATTTATGGTTTAGAACTTCAAGTGATCTATATAAAAAATTATGGAATTATAACAGTACCCATCTTGCCACTCCCATAGGCAAGAAGGATGAGGCTTGGAAAGAGGATGCACTGAGAGATGCTGAAGCTCTTAACGCTGAAGTCCATAGATTTGTTGGGTATACAGAAGACCTAAATATACTTGTTCACGACTACCTCCTTTCACCTATCTTTAAATACAAGAAAAGAAGGAGAGATCTTTCATTTATGGAAAAAGATCTTGAATACACTGCTCTCACTAAAAGAGGGTTTGTTCAACAAAAATATAAAGCAAAGAAGCACAAGGCATGGTTTCGCAATATGTTAGGTAAGCTAAAAAAGCCATTCTGACAGCCTAAATAAGCTCCTGAAGGAGCTGGTCAGGGTATTTCCTAAGATCTACCAGCCTGAAGCTGTTAAGGGCATTATTTTGCCTTAGGATAGCCTCTTCAGACTGGAAGAGGGTATCGTCAAACCACAGGAATTCACTTGCAAAGTCTATGCCTTCAGTTTTGAGAGTCCCCCAAGCATTAGGCTTAATTTTCTTAATGTATTCAAAGATCTCCTCAGGCAGTTTCTGGCTCAAATGTTGTTGCACGCTTTTTACTGAATCATCTTTGCAGTGCGTAGTAAGCCAGTAGCAGTCATGCTCTGTTACCTTTTTAAGAAACTCTAAAAGACCTGTGGCTGGCTCACCATGTTTTGTAAGTAATACTCCATCTATATCTAAATAGATCTTCATTATTTAAATACCTACTTTTTCCCTTATCTCCTCAGGAGATGGGATAGGTTCTTTGTTGGACTGCTCGTTTGAATACTTTATTTCCCTCACAGCATCTCTTAGCATATCCATTTCTCTATCATGGAATAGGTAAGTAAATACTCCTAGAGTAACAAGTCCAACAATGATCAGAATCACATAGTTGTCTCTTTCCATAGTTTTATTAAGTTACTAATAAAGCAGTGGTGAGATGGGACAACAGAAATCCCACCACCAGTGAGGTTTTAAAGCCCCTATGCAAGTTTCCCTGCATAACGCTACAAACGCCCTGATGATGGGGTTTCTATGTTTGTAGCGTTTTTTGACCATACCTTAGGGGTTAATTCCTAAGGGTTAGGTCATGAAATACTTTGGCTTCTATGGGGCAACTACCTCATATAACCTCATATTTCTACTTATTCTGTTGTGAACACATTTTAGCACTTTGCTTGCTTTTTGGCGAAGAGTCTTGATAAAATATAAGTAAGTCCTTTTACAACTTGTCTAATCTTCTGGATCTGAGCATTTGCTCAACTGACAGATAGAAAGCCATTGGTTTCGCAAATTCTTTGGTTTTTTAAATGCAGGGATTCAAAGTTTACTTCTTCATACTTGCTAAGTTTGGAGTGTTTGGCTTAAACCAAATTACTTGCGACATTTAGATTCCCAAGAACTTATCCCAATATAGAGACTTAAACTAAGATATTAAAACTAGTTTTTAATATTTTGGTTTAGGTCTTTTTTCGTATCAAATCAAAATACTGGATCTGGTTTTTTGCAGACTTTCAGAGCTGAAAAGTCCCTATTTTTCTTTGTGGGTTATTCAGCTCAACCTGCAAAGACAAGTGGGGACTTTTCTTATGGTCTCACTTGAGAAATTTAAACAACTAATAGGCACAGAAGCACTCAACTACTCTGATGAAGAATTAGAGGATCTTCACAGATCTTTCTATGATCTAGGTCAGCTCATGTTTGATGTCTGGCATGACTCTAAAAATGTTTCCAAAGATCCCGTTGGGGAATTTAGTATTGGTAAGAATTTAGATACAATATGAACATGGGAGCTGAACCAAAAAGAGGAATAATTTATTGCAGAGTTTCTTCACAGGAACAAGTTGTGAATACGAGCCTTGAATCTCAGGAGAAATACTGCAGAGAATACGCAAAGCGTGAAGGAATTGAAATAGTCAGAGAACCTTTTGTAGAAAAGGGCGAGTCTGCCAAGACTGCCAACAGAACTGAGTTTATTAAAGCTATAAATTTTTGTAGTGACAAGAAGAACAAGGTTACCCATTTTATTGTTTATAAACTGGATCGTTTTGCGAGAAATCAAAATGATCATGTTATAACACAGGCAACATTGCGTAGATATGGAGTAACTCTTCGTTCAGTAACAGAACCCATTGATGAAACTGTAAATGGAAAGCTGATGGAGGGTATTATTTCTGTCTTTGCTGAGTTTGATAACAATGTAAGAACAGACAGATCTAAGAGTGGGATGATTGAGAGAATTAGAAAAGGTATTTGGGTATGGCAAGCTCCTCTTGGTTATTGCAGAAAGTATAAAGGAGCTAATCTTTCAGCTGATCCAGACAACGCCCCTTACATAAAACTTGCCTTTGAAGAGTGGTCAAAAGGAATTCATACCTATGATTCATTAGCTAAGTACTTGGCTTCAGTGGGTTTCAAAACAAAAAATGGGAAACCTCCTATCCCTCAACTCCTTGAGAAGATTTTAAAGAATCCACTTTACTGTGGAATCATGAGGGTGTGGAATGAGGAGCATAAGGGTGCTTTTGATCCAATCATAAGTGAGGAACTTTTTTATAGTTGCCAAAGAGGTTACAAAAAGAAAGCAGTCAAAGTCAGCAGACTTAAGACAAACCCATCCTTCCCTCTAAGAAGAGCTTGTATCTGCTCTGAGTGTAATCAAACCTTAACTGGCAGTACTTCTACTGGTAGGAGTGGAATGAAATACTCTTACTATCATCACCATAGACAAGGATGCTCAAAGGCAACTTCAATGCCCAGAGAGGCATTTGAGCAAAAGTTTGTAGAATACCTACAAGAGATAACTCCTAATAAGGGCTTTGAAAAAGCTTTTAAGGAGATTGTTTTGGATATTTGGCAAACTAACTACAAGAAGCTTGATGAGAAAAATGCAAAAGTGCGAGAACAAATTGAGAAGCTAGAACAAGATCGTCAAAGGGTATTTGATCTTCATAGGACTGGAAAATATTCAGATGTAGAGTTTTTTGAACAGAAAGAGATCATTAATAGCGAGATCACGCAGAAGAGGTTTTTGATCCAAGAGAATCACATTGAAGAGTTTGATATGGACGAGGCTCTAACCTTCTGCTTCCAGTTTGTAGGACAGTCAGCTAAAACTTGGGTGAGATTGAGAGAAAACAACTTTGAACACCTTATGCGTTTCCAAAATCAGGTATTCCCAGAGAAAATCACTTTTGATGGAGAAAAGTTTGGAAACACCAAAATGTCACCTGTTTACAGGCTTAATAAGGAGTTTGATGGTAAAAAATCTACTTTGGTGACGAATTACTCTCCCTCGCTCGAACCCACTTTAGCACAAACTAGCCCTCTCGCGCCTCGCGGACTCGGCACTCGTCCGGTGCGAGGACGCGCCGGATTGGATGCATTTCTGATTTCTGAATTTAGGAAGGGGGGGTATGAAAATGCGTTCGGAAAATACAGGAAACGCGCGGAGCGCGGTTGAAAAATTAGGCGCG